>Ga0308169_10000017_pt1 | contig 507881 bp, 604 predicted proteins | sample PhyBR1_2_FD_202139 | JGI IMG/M metagenome (GOLD analysis project Ga0308169, IMG submission 202139) | Phyllosphere microbial communities from UC Gill Tract Community Farm, Albany, California, United States - DLSLSB.R1 | ecosystem: Host-associated > Plants > Phyllosphere > Unclassified | place... | reverse complement strand
AACCCTTGAGAGGACATATCAAATGAGCAATATCACCACCACCTTCGCCTTGAGCGTGCGCCCGCGATACATGTATCTGTCGCAGAAGTCCCCGGCACGCACCTTCAACTGGAGCCGCGCCGGCAATGAAATCATCGTCAGTGTCGACAGCATCCAGGCGAAGTTCAAGGACGAAGGCGCGGCCTGGAAGCATGCCTACGACAACTACCCTGACGTGCTGGATGCGCTGAAGGGCTCGGACCATCTTGGCTGGCGGGCTTTTGGCTTGCGTGGCGATATGATTCTGACACTGGGCATGACCCGCGTTGAGGAGCTGCAGGATGCGGTCAACCAGGAAGTACTCGCCATCTTCGAACAGGCAATGCGGGCCCTCGATGCCACCAAGCTATCGAAAGCAGCACCATCGGTGCTCCGTGTGGCAAAGGTCAAGAGCTTCACCTGGCTGGAAGTGCGTGCAAAAGTACGCCTTCCCTACGAGACGGAGCCGACGACACTGAGCGTTCGCTGCATGCCCAGCCCAGTCGAAGACCGCACCTGGTCGGTTCGTCTGCGCTTACCGGGCACCTCGGACTTTGGCATCCTCGAGACGCAATCGCGCTATGAGGAACTGGTTCGCAACCTGAGTTACCAGGGCATTACCGTCAAGGATGTCCAGAACGGTACCTGCCTCGACCTGTAAGGCACTCTCCACTCAAGGCCGCTCCCACTGGGATGCGGCCTTTTTCTTCTCCCGTCAGGCGCTGCAGCGTGCGAGCAGCTCGTCGATGAATGCCTGGCTGTCGACCACTCGCGGCGCGGCGCCGGCTTCGCGCACGGCCACCTCCCCCGCCGCCGCCTCCCGGCCGCCGGCGACAGCGATGAGCTCAGGATGCTCGAGCTCGGCCGACTTCACCTTGTCGCCCAGGCGCGCGTCGCCGAGGAAGGTCTTCACACGCAACCCGTGTCGACGTAGCCTGGCGGCCACGTCGCGCACGTACTGGTCCTCGGACTCGCGCACCGATACCAGCGCCACCTGGACCGGCCTCAGCAACGCCGGCAGGTTGACGCCATACTGCTCGAGCAGCACGCCGATGAAGCGCTCGATGGAGCCCAGCACCGCGTGGTGCAGGATGACCGGCACTTCGGCCTGGTTGTCGCGGCTCAGGTATTCCAGGTCGAAGCGCCGCGGGAGGACGTAGTCGAGCTGGATGGTGCCCATCTGCCAGCTGCGGCCGAGCTTGTCGGTCAGGTGCATCTCGAGCTTCGGGCCGTAGAAGGCGCCACCGCCCTCCTCCTCGTCCCAGGCCAGCCCGTTGCGCCGGCAGGCATCGCGCAGCATCTGCTCGGCCTTGTCCCAGAGCGCGTCGTCGCCGAAGCGCTGTTCCGGGCGCAGCGAAATCTGGTAGCGCACGTCGACGAAACCGAGCGCCTGGTAAATCTCGCGCGACATCGCGATGTAATCGGCGACGACGTCGATGACCTGCGCCTCCATGGCGAACACGTGGGAATCGTCCTGTACGAAGCCCCGCATCCGGAACAGCGCCTGCAGGCTGCCAGATGGTTCATTGCGCACCACCTCGCCGAACTCGTAGAGCTTGAGCGGCAGCTCGGCATAGCTGCGCCGGCGGTCGTCGAACACCCGGATGTGGTTCGGGCAGCTCATCGGCCTGACCGCGTATGCGCGCTCGCCCTCGCCGCCTTCCATGACAAACATGTTGTGCCGGAACTTGGCCAGGTGGCCCGATTGCTCGAACAGCTCGACACCGGTGACGTTCGGGGTCTTCACTTCCTCGTAGCCAAACTTGTCGTGCACGTCGCGGATGATGTGCTTGAGCGCTTCGATGAGCCGCAGGCCGTTCGGGTGCCACCAGGCGAAGCCCGGGGAGTGCTCTTCGGTATGGAACAGGTCCAGTTTCTGGGCCGCTTCGAGGTAGGAATGCTTCATGAATGTCTCGCTTAGAAAAAGAAAAACCCGCCGGAATGGGCGGGTTTGCTGTAGGGTGAACTGATTCTCAGCCGACAAAACACGCCCGCCACTTGCGCGAAGTGGTCGTGGTCGTGGTTGTAGTGGTCTGCTTGAACATGGCTTAGTATAGCATTTATTGCGCTGGTGGAAATGTGGCGAACGAGAAATCGCACAAAACTTGCTATAAAACGCAAAATACAGTATATTAGGAGACCTTTATTGCTGTCGATGCTATGCGCACACCCCGCAGTTTACTGCTGACCATCACCTGTTTCCTGGGCCTGTCGGCCTGCTCCAACACACCAGACGGCTTTGTGGCCTCGCCGACCGTGACGGCCTACTTCCAGGGACTGGTGCCATCGGCAGCCACGGACGCCATCGAGCTCATTTCGGTCTGCCCGATGGGTGGCCGCTACGATGAGCGCTGGTCCACGACGGTTCTGTTCGAGGACGGGGACCTGTACCATTATGAGCTCACGCCCACAGTGGGTTCGGTCGAACTGAAAAACCACAGCACCCGCAGCCAGCGCAACGACAAAGCGCGGAACTTTGAAGATGGGCCAGGGAACTGCCTCGGCACCTGGAAGGCCTTTGAAGGCTATACCGGGGGCTCCTATCGTTTCGCCGTAGGCAAGCACTCCATGCACGGCGCTGTGTACGAACGCATCGTCGTGAACTACCCGTTCGACGACGAGGTGAAGCAGCGCCTGAAAGGGGCTGCTGCGGCCGTCGAAGCTGCCATCGTGGAACATCGTAAATTCACGCCTGTTGAGCAATCGTGGGGAGTCCAGCCATGACCGAGGTTGCCCGCGTACGCGCACTGTCGCGCCCTGCTCTGGGTAAGCTGCGGCTGCCTAAACGGGGCGCAAAACAGTAAAAGTGTCCGACTCGGACACTTTTTCGGTCAGTAGCTGGTGGGTATGCAGCGCGTCGTCGACCGGCGGATACGGCTGACCGGGTCGCTGGCGCTACCCACATAGCGGATGGTCTCGAAGCTGGCGCGGCCATTGCCATTGTAGAGCCGCAACTCAACCTTCGAGGTGATGTCGACAAAATCGACTTGCCCGCCGTCCTTCTCCAGCTCCCAGGTCACCGAGCACTCGTATTGGACCCCGGTCAGGTTTCGGGGTGCGTTGAATACTTGGATAATCGTGTGCTCTTTGCACTTTCCGACGCCACGGCCGACGTCCGCGCGGTCGCAGCTCAGCTGCAGCGTCTCAACCTTGACCCGATGAGGCTCGACATATTCAAGCTGCTGCACCTGCTGGGCGCGGCCCAGCGCGCAGGTGGCCAGCAGTGCTAGGGTGATAAGCGTCTTCATGCTTGCGTATAGGCCGTCGGGTACGGCACCAGACTCAACGCACGTTCAGCAACTCGACTTCGAAGCGCAGGTCCGAGTTTGGCGGCACCGCGCGGCCGGCGCCGCGCGCACCATACGCGGTGTTGGCCGGGCAAACCAGGACGGCTTTGCCGCCGATGGCGATATGCTGCAGGCCTTCCGTCCAGCACGGAATTACCTGGCGCAGACCGAACGACGCCGGGCCGCGATGGTACGAGCTGTCGAACTCGGCGCCGGTGGCGACCAGGGTTCCGCGGTAGTGTACGGTGACGGTGTTGTCCGCGGTTGGCTTGGCGCCAGCACCTTGGACGACGTGCTCGATTCGCACGCCCGACGGCAGGACCTCGACCTGCCTGGTCAGCGGCGACGTCACTGGTGCGCCGGCGGCAAAATAGGTCGCGACGCCGGCCGCGGAGGCCGGGCCCGCAAAGGTCGCGGACATGAGCGCCGCGAAAAGGATGGAAAACGACCGCATTTGTGGCTACCTCCTCAACGTGTCAGACCGTGACGCCCGCGATGTCGTAGCGCGGCACACAGACGGCTTCCCGCATGACGAGCTCCGGGGTCAGCTGCTCGAACGCGCCCGACAGCACGATGTCGGCAATGCGCGGCGAGTAGCCCGAGACCAGCACTACGCCCGGACGATTCCCGCCCGGCACATTGCCGGCACGCCCGTTCAGGTTCCAGTAGACGAGCGTCGGCACCTCGAACCCGGCGGCGCGGAACTTGCGCTCCAGGACCTGGTGGTTCGTCCGGCCGCGGATGCCTGGGCTATCGAACTCCATGTCCGAGAGCACAACCAGGGTTTTCGGCATCTCGAACACCACGCCGGCGGCGCGGGCAGCCTTGGCGCGCGCCAGGATGAGGTCGAATGCCGCCTGGATGTTGGTATTCATATCCCAGCGAGCTCCGAGCAGCGACGCCGCGCGCGTGGCCAGCGTGTCGCCTTCGACGCGGTGCCAGCTCGGAGCGCCGCAGAAGGTCAGCACCTGGTTGCGGAACGGCTCCGGCAGGTTTTCGGACAGCAGCAGGCCCAGGGCGACGCATACGTCGAGCGCGGTCGTGGTGCCCGACACCTTGCAGCCCATCGAACCGGAGACATCGCACAACACCAGCGCGCCGCCGGCGAGCACGGGCTTGGGCAGCTGGCTCCACTGCACGGTCGCAGCCGCATCGTCGTGCATGGCAGCCTTCACGATGTCGTGCGGGAATACCGCACCGGCCTTCATGGTCGAACGGCCAGCCTTGACGTCCTCGAGGAAGGCTGCGTAGCGTTCGCCGTCATGGGCGCGGAATGCCTTCTGCAGCCGCGCGCCAGCGACTGACGGTACGCGCGCGAAATCCACTTCGTCCCATTTGCTGGCGCACATACGCTGCTCGACCGTGTCGGACAGCGCGGCCAGGCCCAGGCGCCAGGTCTGCTCGTTGGCGCCGAGCGTCTTGCGCAGGCGGGCCGCCACCGGACCGGAGCGCGGCATCCACTTGGCAGCCAGGCGGTCACCGTTCGCGAGCGCGGCAAGCACCTGCTCCTCGACCGCCGGCCACACCGCGTCGCTCTGCAGGTGCAGCAAGTCGTCCCATCGTCCGAACTGCTGTACGGCGCCAGCGCGCACCAGCGCAGCCACGACCGTCGGATGGCGACGTTCGAGCCAGTGCAGGATGAAGCGGAAGGTGTCGCGCTCGCCCGCACCCTCGCGAGCGTCACGCGCCCACAGCAGGATGCGCAGCGCCAGCTCGGGAGCCACCTTGAACGCGCGCTCGAAGGACTGCAGGGCGAGTGCAGGATGCTTGCGAGCGGAGCCGACAAAGGAGAACAGGTCGACGCAAGGCGAGTCGGTTCGCTTGAGCGCAGGAGCGCCGTTGTGAGTCTTTCGCATGAAGGTTTCCAGAGAATCTGAAAAAGAATGGGCGGAGCCTTTGCAGACCCCGCCCGCCAGGATGGTGTGATTACGGTTCGGTCGTCCTGCGCTACCCGCGCAGGAAGGGGACACTATTTGCAGCGCCCGGCTAGTCCAGGATTGCCTCCCCGGACGGGATTTGCGGTTATGAGCGGGGGTTTCATTGCCCCGCCGGGGCACGCCGGCTTCAATGGTCATTTTGAGTAGGTTGTGCTGTAACCATCCTTACCCGAACATGTGAAGTATATCACATAAAATGGATTGGTCAAGCTGAAAGTTAAGTTTCAGCGAATAACTTGTCTATACATGCGGATAGTCCTTTGCTCAAGCGCTCTATTTTGAGTAAAGTGTCACTACCGTAGTGACACTTTAGTGACATGCCAGTAAAAAATACTCCCTCTGAACCTGTTGTCGATGCCTTGCTGCTGGCCCAAAAATGCCGGGCGGTCGCCCGTCAGCGCTTCACCAAGACGTCTTGCATTGAGACCAGCCTGGTGTTTGAGCGTGCCGCCGCGCACCTTGGGCTGTCGGCACGGCGAATTGTCTGCCAAGTGGCGGCGTACTCCCCCAAGCTGGCCGCGCAAATGAAGGCCGGTACCGTCGACAGGTCGAAGATGGATGAGCCGGGCATCTGGTCGGTCGGTATCGGCATCCCGGAGTCGCCCGACGATTACCTTGGCCGGCTGGACACGCTCAACAACCGGTTCGTCGGCCACGTGGTGTGCATCATCGAGGACCACCTAGTGGACCCGACTGCCGACCAGATGAGCCGGCCAGACCGGGACATGCCAATGCCGGAGCCGGTGTTGTGCAGGATGGACGACGCGATGCGGGCCAACCAGGTGGCCTGGACTGAGACGCCACACGGGGTCCTGCTGAAATACCTGCTGTACCCCGACGTCACGGTGCCACCGACGAAGTGGGGCAAGGTCATCGAGCGGATGGCGCTGCAGGTAGTGAGGGAGCTTGGCGTCCGGCCGTAATGGCCCTGCCGCCGACGGGAATGTTGCCGCCGGCGGAGGGTGAGGACGCTGACGTCGAGAAAACTGCTCTACGCTAGTTGAATTTTGGCGCTTCGAGCTCGTCCCACCACAGGTCGAGTGGTGAAAAGGCGCTGCGCAGGGACGCCAGTTCGAGCGAAATCAGCGCGCGGTCCTTCTGGTTCACCAGGCGCTGGCCGACCACGCCCTTGATGGCGCCAGCTTCGGCCGCAGCGAGCACCTGGTGCAGCCCGCCATATTCGTTCAGTAGCTTCGCCGCCGTCTTCACGCCAATTTTGTCCACTCCAGGGATGTTGTCGGTGACGTCGCCCATCAGGGCCAGAAGGTCGGTGAGCATCGCAGGCGCCACGCCGAAACGCTTCAGGCACCAATCTGCATCGTGCCATTTACGGGTGAAGTGGTTGTAGACCTGCACCCCGTCTTCGACCAGGCGCACGATGTCCTTGTCGGTCGAGAGCACCACCACCTCCTCTCCTTCTGCACGCGCGGCCGCGGAGACACCCTGCAGGCTGTCGTCGGCTTCCTCACCCGGGTGTGCCATCAAGGCCCAACCGGCTTTGGCCATCCGCTCCTTCATGCCGACCAGCTCATCGACCAGGTAGTCTGACATCGGCTTCCGGTTGGCTTTGTACTCGGGGTACAGCGCGTGGCGCCACGTCGGGCCGCCGTGGTCGAAGATGACCATAGCATGCGTCGGCGCGTGGTCGCGCAGCCCGCGCCGCATCGAGTGCGTGGCTACGCTCACGGCGGACTCCGCCTTTTCGACGCTGTCGGCGGCCGGGTTGGCTTCGTAACAGCGCCGCACGATGTTCAGGCCGTCGATGAGTAGGAGTTTTGCCATAAAAAATCTCGAGATTATGCCAGCGGCTTCGTCAGATAAGCCGGTATCGGAAGCTCGCCGGCCAGCGCTGTAGCGTCCAGCTCGCCTAAGGCAACCCGGCGGCTGCGGCTGATGGCCTGCTCGGTCGCCACTGCGCGCAGGTGGAGAGCAATCGCCTCCTCGGCAGTGTCGCACACGAACCTCACGTTCGAATGCAGGCACCGGCCCGTGCCATCACCCTCCTCCAGGCTTTCTTCCAGGGCGCCGACGCGCGCGTGGGTCGCGGGCGCAGTACGCTCGAACGATGGTTGCGGCAGCCAACTGCCCGCATCCGGGTCATAGACACCACGCAGCAGGCGCCGGAAGCTGAGCTTCAGCGCGGTCGACCCTTCGATACGCGCGGGCCAGCCATGCACCAGGTCCGCATAGTGCGTCGGGGTGCAGATAAATTTGCCGGTGAGGGACTCGCGGGGGATGTCGGCCAGTTTGCGGATTGCCATGGTCGGTCCTTATTGTGCTGCGCCGACGACACCGTGCGGCACGTGGCAGGTTGGCACGTATTGCGATGCCGACTCGACGTTGTGCATCGTGTCATCGAAGAACAGGTCAGCGCGGATGGCAGCCAGGAACGGACCTTTCGGCAAGCCGCCGCAGAATAAGGCATGGTCGATGCGAACCGCCCAATCCCGGAACGTGCGCAGCACCCGGTCGTAGGCCTTCACGCCGCGTGCGGTGACCAGTGCCACACGCAACGGGCAAGGCTCGCCGGCCTTCGCGAATTCCTGCTGAATTGCATGCAAGGCCATCAGCACCTGCTGGAATGGGCCAGCGCCGAGCGGAATAGCAGCCTGGCGACGCTCGCTTTCCTGGAAGGCGGTCAGGCCTTGAGCCTGGTTCACCCGCTCAGCCGAGTCGTCGAACAGCACCGCGTCGCCGTCGAACGCCACGCACAGCACCCCGGACACATCGGCCTCGACGTCTTCCGCGCAGCGCGACTGCGTCATGACACTGGCGCTGGCAATTCCAGCGGCGAGAGCCTTGCGCACTTCCTGCGGATTCGTCGAAAGGAACAGCGTGACGTTGGCCGCCTTGGCAATGCCGAAGCGGTCGTCCCCGGACATGAAAAACGCACGCTCGATGTCCAGCCCGTAGTGGCGGGCCGAGTTCATCACGCGCGCGCCGGCTTCGAGCGTGTTCGACGAGAGCAGGATGACCTCAACGCGGTCGCGCTGCCCCGGCGTGTTCAGCGCCAGCAGCTTCTTCACCAGCGGGAAGGCCACGCCCGGCCGAAGTTCCTTTTTCTCGTTTTCTTTCATATACGCGTCGAACGCGAGTAGCCCTTCGGACTGATAAATGGCATGGCCATCTTCCAGGTTAAACAGGGCACGGCTACTTACGGCGACGGTTAGCATGAAAATCCTTATTAATTGCTTGGAATTGTCTCGTAGTATATCACAAAACGGCAAATAAAGCACGTTCCGGTGGGGGCATTCCGACGTCGCTAGCGCATTCACAACGCATGCGCCAGCGCAGGACCAAGACCAATTGTCGATGTACGCTTGACCAACAGCTATGTGGCGCCCAACACGGATGCCGTAATTGTCTCGACCTACCTGCTGATGCGCACCAATCCGTTCTTGTGCCTCTCAATGGCCGGGTTCCTGATGTTCATGCTGCTGGCGCCAGCGCGCCAGTCGAACTGACTTCCTCGTCCGCGCGCGCCAGGATGGCACTGAGGAATCCATCGAGCTTGCTCATGGAATAACCGGTGGCGCGCCAATTGTGCGCGCGCATGCGCTCGAACAGGTCGACCAGCTCGAGGCGTAGCGCCGGCCAGGCGGCTGTGATGCCCGGCCGCCGGCTCAGGTACGCAAACCAGGGCATGTGCGCGTCGGCCGCGACGAAGCGGTTGCCGACCCACCGACTGCGAAACGACAGGTAGCCCACCAGGTCGACCAGCTCGCACTCACGCGTGGACAGGTGCTGGCCCATGTGCAGCGCGGCGAGCCGGTGCGCCGTGTGGCGCAGCTCGGTCACCTGGCCGGATGCGGCCCAGAGCGTGACATTGGCGCTATGGCGCCGGTACTGCAGGGTCACCGCGGGGACATGCCGGACCCGCAAATGGTGCTGCGCGAAGAACAGCCAGTCTTCGCTGGTCGGCGTTTCGGGAAACCGCACGCCCGGTGAGCGAAATACGGAGCCGCGGAACAGTGCGTTCGAGATGTAGATGTGGCACTCGAACAGGTTTGCGATGGCCAGGACGTCCGGGTCGGTGCTGAAGGTGTCGACCACGTGCCGCGCGCCACCGTCCTCATAGAAGAGCTCGAGCTGCCCGCCCACGACGTCGACCATCGGGTCGCGCGCGAACTCCGCGAGCTTGTCCGCCATGTGGGTCGGCGTCAATACGTCATCGCCGTCGACGAACAGAACGAAGTCGCTTGGCGCCGCCGGGACGTGGCCCTCGACGTCACCGTACGCCCAGTCTAGGAGGTCGTTGCGATTGCGACCAATCCCCTGGTTGCGGTCGTTGAAGTGCACATGCAGGTTCGGATACGCATGTGCGAGGTTCACCAATACCGCCCGGGTGTCGTCGGTCGAGCAGTCATCGACCACAAGGATGCGGGCCTCTCGCTGAAATGCGGCGATGCTCGGGTACTGCCGGATAATCGAATCGAGCATCTCGGTGACATAGCGCTCGCTGTTGTAGGTCGTGACCAGGTAGTGGTGCATGGACGGGACTTCGTGTTGAAAGTCCCGTATAGGCCGGCGCCGGAGGCGCCGCACGACCAGGTGGAGTGGGATAGGAAGGCGCGGAGTAATAAAAACGTGGTGGCCACGCATCGGCCGCGCTTCGCGATTCCCACGCGTGGCGGCGATAGGCGCCGGCCGACGTGGAAAAAAGCCGTCGAACCCAGGTGGGTCGACGGCTTGAGACTACGAAATTACAATCCGAGACTGGTGCGCAGTGCTTGGGCAGTCTTGAAGATTTGGCCATGCGTCACTGCTTGCAGCACGTCCGAGCGGCCTCGCTTGACGTATTCGTCAACCGACATGCTTCGCCAGTCCGGATGTGGTCGGTCGCTCAGCACTCGCCAGTCGTGCTTGACGCTTTCACGGCCGAGCACGAACACGTCGGCAGTGAATTTCCCGTCCAAGCCGAAGCTCGGTTGGGCCACGATTTTCACCTCCGAGCCATCAGGTTTGCAGATGAGATTCTCTACCCTCGCCATGCCTTTCCCCTGTTAGCCGAAGTGATGAGCAACCGCAGCCTTGATGGCGTCGGCTTCCGACGTGTAGTCGGCGTCCTCGCAACCGGTGAAGCCGAAACGGCTGATACGGTGCTGCGGGCAGGGGTAGATTGCGACGTCCATGTTCTCGAGGCGAATCTTCCATGCCTCCAGCGTCAGGCCGGCGAGTCCACCATTGACGACGGGCAGGTGCTTGGCAGCTTCGGCGCGGAACACCTGCAGGCGTGCGATGACCTGGTCGATGTCTTCCAGGAGCGGGTCCTTTGAACCGTCGGCGACGGCGCGGGACCAGTTATCCAGCAGAGCACGTTCAGCATCCTGTGCTGCGTAGCCGGCCAGGTCAGCGCCGTGCGAATTGGTTTCGACGTAGGTGCGGATGGTCTCGATGCCACGGGCGTTCAGTTCCTGTTGAACGGTCTGTGCGGTTTGTGGGGCGGTGCTATGGGTCATGGTGTTCTCCGAAAAAGTTTGTCCTATTGTGGCTTGTCCACATTCGGTATAGCGGCGCGCCATGAGTTTCATCACGGAAACAATCTCCCGGCGACAATAAGATATGCATGCCGAACGTTTGAGGATGCCGTCATGGAAGAACTGCCTGAGTCGACCCGGATGTTACTCGATACGGCCCCCATCTGGGGCGTAGTCGTAGCCTGGATATTGAACGCTGTACTGTTCAGGTCGCGGCGGGGGCCGTGAGCTGGCCAACCCGCCGCAGTGCCCGGTCAAGATTTCAGCAGCTGCGTCGTTCTGCGCTCGAGCTGCTTGGCCTTGGCCTTGAAGCTTGGGGTCTCCGGACCGCCGAACATCTCGGCGTTGGCGTGAATCTCCGCCAAGGCTGCAAACATCAGCGCCGGCGCCAGGCGGTGGCCGCGCAAGACCTCGCACTCATCGGCCGAGCCAGAATGCAGCATCATGTCGCGTTCCATCAGCCAGACCTCGTCCGGGTGCCCGCCCAGCTGCTGCCATACCCGCGCCGACACCGCGGCGTGGTCCGGGAAGTGCTGACGGCCCTCCTCGTCCACGGTACGGCAAAGCGACTTCCCGCAGTCGTGATAGGTCAGGTAGTTGGCCATGATTTCCGCCGGCGGCTGTGCTGCGGCCAGGTGTTGAGCGGTCTCGGGCGTCCACCATTTCGGCTGCCGCCAGCCCTCCGGGAGCTTGCCCGTGATGGCGTGCGCCAGCAGGTCGTGATACTTGGCCAGGACAGCCTCGCCGTGCTGTAACACATTCTGGGTTCGGAACTGCATGCAGGCGCGCATGCTGCCTTCCAGTGCGGCGCGCTCGGCGGAGTGTTGGTCGGAAATCTAGTGGTTCAGGTGGTCGGTCGTGATGTTCATGGTATTGGCTCTACAGTTAACTTACAGTGATGCTACCCTTTTAGTCGCACTGCCGGGTATACTTCCGGCACTGGTATAAAGGATTGCGGCATGACAACAATAAAAAATTCACTCAGCCTCATCCCTGGCGGCGCGTCGGCGGGCAGCGGCTCGGGCCGCCGGGACCCTGTGTGCCTGGTCCTGAACCGGGTCCTCAAGGCCAAGCTCACGTCGACGCTCACCGTCGAGGATGCCTGCTACTTGACTCCGGCCTATCCCGGGGACAGCGTCCTTCGGGTGGAGACGCTGCTGGCCCAGCTGCGCATGCTGAGCAATGCCGGACTTGAAGCGCGGCTGGAAACGGAGGACCTTCCAGAAGGCATCGTGCTTGCGGACCCGGAGCGGTTCACCGCGCGGTTTCCGGAGCTGGCGCACGCTGTGCCCGTGCTGCTGGCCCACGACGGCGTCCAGCCGTATACCGATGGACTGCCCCGCCGCAGGCCCCAGCTTACCCTGGTCTGACACGTCAGGCTCCGCCCTGCAGCTGCGCCAGGCGGGCTTGGGCGGCCGCCAGTTCGGCCTGAGCTCGTGCCCGCTCCTGGGCGACGCGTTTCCCTTCCCTGTTGGCCGCTTCGCGCTCGCAGTAGGCCTGGATGACCGCTGGCATGTCGTCGGCCTCGAGCCACTCCCGCTTGAGCGTCAGGTAGATGGTCTCGGTGTCGCCGCATCCGACATACGACGACAGCTTCGCCTCCAGGTCGCCGTCCGCGCGCTCATCGAGCGACTCGATACTGGCGCCATTCCACCACCAGGACTTCTCGTGCCACATCGGGTGCTTCGGCTTCTCGATGCGGCTGCCGCGCCAGACCGGGAACAGGAGATTGATGGCTTGCTCTGCGCGCTCGGCGAGCCACGCCTGGGTCTGGCGCTCCTGCTCGGCCGTCAGCAGGTCGCTGAGCACCTCTTGCTCCTGCTCGGTGAAGGAGCCGGTTGCCAGTTTCGCCTGCAGGGCAGCCAGGGCGGCCAGCTGGTCGTTGAGTTCTTGCTTGGTCGTCATGGTCGGTCCTTTCAGGCTGCGGCGAGTTCGGCCGGCTGGCCCGGCGCGCGGAACAGCGGGTAGATGTTCATGGCGAAGCGCTGCTTGCGGGCCGTGATGGGCTCGGTCGCCAGGGCCGAGTAGCCCATCTCCCACGACGGCTCGAAGAACATCTCGTTGCGGATGCCGTAGCGCGCCAGACGCTCGCGTGCGGCCAGCAGCGCCTCCCGGTCGGGGACCGTGCAGACGATGAGGCTCGAATTCCGGAGCTGCGAGTTGAACGAGGTACCGGCCTCCGACGCCGCATGGCAGGCCTGCACGAGCTGCTGCTCGAGCGGGATGTCTTCACGCACCAGGACGTAGATGTAGGGCTTCATGCTCACGCCTCCTTCTTGCTGTAGAAGTGGGTCGTGGCGGCGTGCCAGACGGCGCCGACCAGTTCCGCGATGCGTTCGGCGCTCGCGTCCGGGAACAGCACACGTAGCTTGGCCGACATCAGGTGGCCCGCCATGTTCGACGCCGCCAGCAGCGTGCTGCGGTAGCTCTGGTCAGAGGTCGAGCCGTTGTTCAGCTTGTTGGCGTTGCTGATGGGCGTGAAGCCGGTGCGCGGGTCCTTGCCACGCAGGAGTGCGTACAGCAGGAAGTCGAATGCCGACGCTTCGCGGGAGGCGTACAGCTCGCGCCAAGTGCGGAACAGGACGCGGCTCTCCTCGGTGGTGAGGATGGGATTGGTGGTGTTGGTGGTGATAGTGGTCATTGCAATGCTCCAGTCAAAAAGTAAGGAAGTGCCGGGAACGGCGATTACTCGGCCAGAAGGCCATTGACTGGGCAGGCGGACCACGAGCGTATTCCCAAGACGGGAATCGCGGGGTGCTGCGGAGTGGGCAGGAAATCTACAGGTTCATGATTCTTAGTATAGCGTCGAGTTCAGGGATGTCTACTTGAAGCGAATGTTAACACTCAAGTTGCACTGCGTCAAGAGGTTTCGTGCAGCTTACTTAACTGACGGCGAGTTAACAATGACGGCTGGCACGTCTATACAGGTGTGGAAGCACTCCCGCTTCCGCTACACACAGGAGGTGCTATGAATCGCATCCGCAATGCCGCCATGCTGGCCGCTATCCTGGCTTTCTCGGGCGCGAGCCAGGCGCAAATCAGCCCTACCGCACGTTCGCGCGTGCAGCCACTGGCGCACCGGGCCAGCGACCCGACCGAGCAGCGCTTTGCCGCTGGACTGGACTACACGCAGGAGAGCCGGCTGAACGACCGCCAGCGCGACGAACAGCGCCAGCGTGCGCGTGCCCAGAAGGAGCTGGTCCGCGCCGGCGAGTGAGCACCTTACTCGCCGAATTACAGCGCACCAAAAGCCAAAAGGCCGGAATATTCCGGCCTTTTTTTTTCGCTCCACCTGCTGGCGCCTTACTTCACGAGCTTCTCAGCAAGCGCCGCCCGGCGGTTCTGCGACATCATCAGCCACGCCAGCGCCGGGGTGCCGCCTTCCTTGCGCGCCTGGAAGAAGATGCCCGAAGCCGTTGCCGGAACCTTGGCCTGGACTGCCTGTGCAAAGGCTTTCTGGTCGGCAATACCCTTCACTTCATCCCAGACGGGCGCCAGGCTTTGAATGAAGGCTTGCACTCGCTCGGCCATCGCGCGAACGCGCGGCGCCAAGGCCGGATAGTAGACGCAGAACTCCTCCGCATCGCCGGCGACGATGAGCTCGGCCACGCGGGAGGGACTGATGCTCAGGCCGCCCTGCTCGTCGCCTTGCAGGTGTACGGCGCAGTAAAGTGGCGTCTTTACTTTCAGACGCTTGCCTGTGACCGGGTCGTAGCAGACCAGGCCTTCGTGCAGGCCCTTGAACTCTGGCGCGCTTGCGACCCAGCTCTTAATGACCTCGACCTGCTGGCTGCGACTGAGCCCCTGCAGGTCCAGCGGAATGGGGTAACGGCGCGGCAGGCGCACGCGCAGCTTGAGCGCCTGTAGCAGGGCGAGCAGCTGCTCGACGGCCACCGGAGTGTATTCTTCACCGGTAACACGCCGCGCGCCAAGCAGGACCAGCTCGTCCTGGGCGTAAGGCGTTACGTGCGGGTTCTCCGGCCCCACGCATTCGAACAGGTAGGTGACGTCGCGCTCGAGCACGGCGGACATCATGGAATCGAATGCGGGGCTGCCAGGCTCGACATCGAGGCCTGCGGCGCGCAGCACGCGAGGCAGGAACTTGCCGCCCAGGCGATGGCGCCCTTCCGCGAACGGCGTGCCGCGGGTGCCGAAGTGCCAGTGGCCGGTGACCTTGTTGAAGTAGAGGGTCACCAGGCTGCCGTCGGCCTTCTCCAGCGCCTCCAGGCGCGTGTAGTCGATGTCGGCCTCGTAGGCCGGCGCCTCGCCGATGTTGAAGAAGCGGGCGAACGGCCGGCGCACGATGTCCAGCGTTGCGGCGCAGAGCACCAGACCGCGGGACTCCATGACCAGGTCGGTCATGCGGTGCTTGTGGGCGGCGAGCTGGTCGTAGTCGAACAGCCAGAGGCGGCCGTCGTGGTGCAGCTGGGCGACGACGCCGAAGCTCTCGAAGAAGTGCTCGGAAATAGCCTGCGGAGCGGCGCCCGCGAGGCGCCGCATTTCATGCTGGACAGCGGTCATTCCGGTATCCTAAATCGGGTTGAATTGCCGATAGTATACCGTGAAATACTATTTCAGCCAAGTCCGGTTTCTGAGCGCGCTGCGCTTGGGCTGCCTTCGCGTGACACCGGCATATAGTGGACGACCTTCGTGCACATCATTACAGGCACGCGAAGCAAGCAGGCGACGATGCCGTCGAAGGTTTCGATGAAGATGGTCAGGACTGCAGCGGTCTGCTGTGCGTAGGGCGACTGAAGCACCTTTACCCATGCCGTGAAGTTGATGGCTTCGGCCGGCGTCTGGGACATCCAGAACAGCGTAAGCAGCGCGACCGAATAGAAGAAGCTCTTGAGGATGTGATGCATGGTGTGTCTCCGTCGACGAATTGAGCGCGCCATTGGGCGAGCCGGAGCACCGTATAGCCAAAATTGCCAGCCATGGCCGGCGTTAAAAAAGCACCCACTGTGAAGTGGGTGCCTGAGAACGCTTAATTCAGCGCAGCGACGGCCAACTCGGCCAGACGAATGGCACCGGCTCTCGACTGCGCGCCACAGATGAAGCGACCGTTGTGGCAGAACACCGCATCGGCCACACCGGTCACCGCGGCCAGGTCTCCGTCACGCAGACCGGCCCAGGCTTCAGGCAGGTCTGCGCGGGCCTCATACGTGCCGAGGACCTTCGGGACCACCCGGACCTGGTACTGCTTGTCCGACGATTCCGGATACACCACGAACAGCACGTGCGGCATCTTCTCGACAATCACCGCATCGAACGGCAGCCGCGCGGTGTCGAGCACCAGGATGCGGCCGTTTGCCAGCGGCTGGCCGGTCATCACCTTCACCACCGCGCGGTGTTCAGCCGCGACGGTACGCACCAGGTTCTTCAGCACCGTGCTAGCGAGCGCTACAGCTTCCAGGAAGCGCTCGTCGTCCTGGGCCGGGGATGCGACATCCTGCCAGGTGGCATTCATCGTAGAGATGATGCCCGACAGGCTGAAATCCTGCGGCCCCGGGACATTCACACCACTGTCCACGGCATCTGCATGCTGGATGAGTCGGGCGTCGACCTCAGCCGCGACGGCCTTGGCTTCTACCGTGCCCAGCCAGGTGCAGATGTCCTGCACGTAGCAGATGCCCCATTCGCGCCATACCAGGCCGGCGCCAGCGTAGGGAATGCCGTTCTCACGGCGCACGCTGAAGCCCTTCTGGTGATGGTCGAACCGGTTGCGGAAAGCGTCATGCTCGCCGCCGACATCCACCAGCGCATCGCACTTTGCCCAGACCGCCGGGTCGCGCGAGCGGACCACGGTTGCGGCCGGGTACAGCTGCAGCAGGATTGATACCCCGATTGCGTCATCGGCATGGTGGGAGCCCGAGTGAGTTCCGATAATCTTCATTTTGTTACCTCTAGTAGTTAATTGTTGTGAGTTTGCCTCGATTCAGTATAGCTTTTAATAGACAAAATGTGGTTTTATTAGTATACTAAATTGACACTGATAAGCATGCCCTATTTTTCAACTGAGCTGAGAACGCAATGCGCTCGCGCTCCCGCGGCGCCGCCCAAAGGAACAACATGAATCGACCCGACCTGCTGGCGTCCGCCCGCCAAAGTGGCTACGCCTACCCGCGCGCCATCGACCTGGCCGCCAGGCTCACTGCGACGGAGGATGTCCAGCAAGCGAAAGCGACCTTAATGCGAAAGCGCGACCAGCTAAGCCGGTCTGAGAACTGGTGCGGTAGGGCCTTCATCGCGTCCGTGTTGTTGGGCGCTGTAACCGTGCTGGTCCTCCTGCTGGCCCAGGTCTGGACACAGAATCCCTTCATCGAAAATGAAGTTGCGAACGATGTGTTCGGATACGCGGTGCTCGCGATATGCTTCGTTGGGGTGGTCAGTGGTAGTGCCGGCATCAACGCATCCACCAGGCAGGCCGAGCTCAAGGCGCAGCTGGCATGCCTCAAGCCCGTGGTCAACTCCGATGAATGCAAGACGGCGATGGAGTTTGTGCAGAGCGGTTTCCCGGAAGTGGTGGCCTGGCGTGACCTCGCCATCGCTGAGCGCGAGGAGCTATCCGTCTTCGATGTGGAGGTCATGCGCTGCCTGTACTACCTGGGCATTGCTGACCGCCAGAAAAAAGAGCGGCAGGCCGCTAATGAGCAAGCCTGCCGCGAACTCTACTGCATCGAAGGCTCCAGCGCGGCGGCAACCGTGCAAGCCTGTGCCTAAGTTTACGACATCAAGGAGTTTGAATGCGCACACCTGAATCCGTCCGCGCGAAAGCGGCCCACCAGTTCGCCACCTGTATCGACTTCGAGGTCCGCTGCGAGCGGGACGCGACGAAAGCCCGCGAGGACGAGGAGCTAGGCATGCGCATCGTGGACGCGGCCCTGGCCCTGCCAGCTGGCGCGCTGTTTATCCTGCGCGAGATGTTCCCCGCGGACCAGCCGATGGAGGAAATCTTCCCGCGAGCCTGGCGCGTGATGCCATTCATCTGCGGCTCGCTGCGGCTGCTCGACATCGAGTTTGCCAACCCGGATGTCGGCGTGGTGCCGCACGCGGTAGTCTGCCAGCTGATGAAACCCGACGCCGTAGTCACCCATGAGGGGGTCGAGCTCACCGGGAACAACGTCTTCCTGCAGTATCGCCGAATGGCGCTGTAGCCCTGAGCGCGACACTGAAAACAAAAAAGCAGGCCTAGCCTGCTTTTTTTACGCCGTGGGCGATGTCAGGTCCCAGCGAAGGCGCTGCCACGGGGTGGCAATGCAACGGTTCCCGCATCTCGTTTGAGCGACTCTCCCGTGGTCGCGCTTGCAATCGCGCCGCGAGGTTTTCGCACTGCTGTTAGGGCCCTTTTTTGCATCGGAAGCACGAGATAGCACCACTTCCGGCGGACGCATCCGCATCGCAGCTTCGCTGAGTAAGAGAGTATAGTCAGCTGCGCGGCCGATGAAGCGCCGGAGCCATAAAAGAAAGAGAGGCAGGAGCCGGTCCCCTGCCTCCCCTTCAGTCCCAACAAATGGAGGTTTGCTTTTTGGAGAAAGCATGCGAAGTGTTACAGCCAGCGTTCCAGCTGTCAAATCGATGCGTGCAGGCAATGAAAAAGCCACCAGAGTTAACTGGTGGCCGGAGGTGGCTTGTCAGGCCGCGAGCGGGAGATTCAAGTAGCCGGCGAGCGCCCAGGTCAAGCTCTCACGGTTGTTGTAGTAGCGGTCCATCCATTCAACCTGGGCAAGCAGGCCGGCCTGAGTAAGCGTGCGAGCCTCGGTCGCAATTGCCTGCATGATGCGGGCCGACGAAGCGGCCGGCATCTCTGCAAGCAGCGCGGCGTTCTTGTCGTGGATGAGCGCCAGGACGGTGTCATCCAGGTCGTGCGCGGTAATGCCGCGCTCGATAAGTTGTTGAACCAGTTGGGCGTTGGTGGCGGTGGTCATGCGTGTGTCCTCGTTTCGGGTTGTTGACACACGGTATAGCGCGGCTGACTCAGAGTACCGGCTCGCAATAAGAAAAAGCCCCGGTACCGAGCCAGGGCTTTTGATGTTCGATTGCGAAGCTGAACGGCGCCTCTACGCCGCGACGGGAATCCTGAATTTCTCACGGTCCGGCTGGTCGACCAACCAGTCGGGGCACCGTCCTCGGCCCGACCAGGTCTTGCCGGTTGCGGGCTCCTGATACTTCGGCGGGTGCTTGTCTTTCGAGTCGATGGCGATGACATTCGACTTTTCTTTCGGGCCCGACTTTAAAAGGTCCTCGGCTTTCAGGCCGGACGTCTTCATTATTTCAGCGACGCGCTTTCTAGCATCCTCGACTTCCCGGGCCTTTGCTTCCTTCGCCTCTTGGCGAAGCCGTTTTAATTCAGCTTCGAACTCGGCTATTTCAGCTTGAATCACCGCATAAGTACGCACGACACCTCCCCTGTTTTCAAGTGAGGCTAACTTTAACAGCAAAATAAAAGGCTGCCTAGTCCGTTAAATTCGTGACCTCACCTATTTAATCATTATGAGGCTGCGAATAGAAAAAATCCCGCGCATTGCCACTCAATGTGCGGGATTTCCTAATTTTGGTGCCCTGGGGGGGATTCGAACCCCCAAAATAACAAGTGCAAGCAGCTTGTACTCCATTCGGGTTTAGAGTCCGCGGCCTTAACCATTCGAGCCACCGGGGCGTATGCTTAACTGATGCGGGTAGTATACCCTTTTTATCCTACTTAGTCAAGGGGTAACGGATGCTCACACTAATATATCCAGAAATGCACGAAGCACCCGGCGCAGCTGGGACTGCTTTGCCGGGCTCGGGGCAGCCTGCCGCACGGCGCCGGCGCCGACGTCTGCGTGCACGTCCCATAGCGCCGGGTACGCGCCGAGATTGCCGCGAGTGAGCGCCGGCACGAGGCGCAGCTCATGGCTCCCGGTGCGGTTGATGATTTGCCAGGGCATCGTTCCCTGGTCAGCGGGGCGGTCGGCGCCTCCAGGCATGGCAATCTGCGTGGCCAGTCCGGGAATCAAGTGCCTCAGCCCTTCGATGTTCCGCGGCGTCAACACGCGGCTGCCGGCGACGTAATCCCAGGGGATGCTGCCAAGCTCGGTCACCCCAGGCCCCGCGGTGCCCTGCGCCAGCCTGTGGATTTCGGCAAGCCAGTGCTTATGCGGCGGGTAGTAGGCGGCCACGAGCTCGTTCGGGCAGGTCGCGCAGTAGGCAACGACTTCGCGCCAGGCCGGGTCGCGCGGCACGAACTCGAAGAGGCTCATGTTGAACATGACCACCGTCGACGCGTCCAGGCCCGTCAATACCGGCAGCAGGGCTTGAACGCTCTCCGGCCCGGCACTCAGGCTGCGGAAGTTAGGATGGCCCCAGAGCCCGTCTCCGTACCCGGGCAGCTCGTCCCCGATACCGATGACGCCATGGCGATTCTGCGGGTCCGTGATGGCCAGCACCGAACGCCCGGCCTGCAGGTGGTGCTTGGCCATGTGCAGCCAGACCTGGGCCGAGATGCCGTCATCGGCCATGATGAGGAGCGTCTTCATCAGTACTGGAGCGCCGTAATCGGCACTTGGCGGCCGTTGCCGAAGGCCCGGGCGCGCACGCGGATAACGGGCGGGGCCTGGCGGCGCTTGTACTCGCTGCGGGCGATGAGGCGCTGCACCTTCGCGATTGTCGCGGCGCCCTCCTCCGTCGCCTGCAGGGCGCGGAAGATTGTCACGGCCCGGTTCCACTCGTCGAGCTCGAGCAGCGTGCCTTCGATGAGAACCTTGAGTATCTCGTCGAGCACTTCATACGGCGGCAGCGAGTCGGTGTCCACCTGGCCAGGGGCGAGCTCTGCCGACGGCGGTTTGTCGATGATGGCCTGCGGAATCACTTCACGGCCCGCGGTGTCATTGATGTGCCGGCAGAGTTCGAAGACCTCGGTCTTGTACAGGTCGCCCGGCACGCAATAACCGCCCAGGCCATCGCCGCCATACGTGAAGAAGCCGACGGATAGCTCGCTCTTGTTACCCGTGGTAAGAACCAGGTGCCCGAACGAATTCGAGTATTGCATGAGGATTTTGCCCCGGATGCGGGCCTGCTCGTTTTCGAGCGCCAGGCCTTGCAGCGGCTGACCGGTCATGCGTTGGAATTCAGCCTTGCTGACCTCGACGTCGGCGCGAATGGGGCGGACCAGCAGCTCGATACCCAGGTTCTGGCAAAGCGTGACCGAGTCGGAGACGCTGCCAGGAGACGAATAGTCGGACGGCATCGTGATGGCCACCACGTTTTCCCGGCCGAGCGCCTCGACAGCCAGCGCAAGCGTCAGTGCGCTGTCGATGCCGCCCGATGAGCCCACGACCGCCTTGGTGAAGCCACAGCGGCGCGCGTAGTCCCGAAGGCCCAGCACGATTTGTCGACGGTAGAATTCCATGACGGGCAGGCCATCCTTCGCTACCGGCACCAGCTCGGCGCCGTCGCTCGCGCGGAACGCCTGGCTGGCCAGGTCGAACTGCAGTGTCGGGCTGTCGACTTCGAAGCGTTTGGCCTCGAACACCACGCGGCCGGCGGCGTCAACCGCGAACGACGCGCCGTCGAATACCAGCTGGTCCTGGCCGCCCACCTGGGCGACATACACCAGGGGGAGGTTGTGCCGCGCGCAGGCCTTGGAGAACACGTTGTGACGGGTCTGGCGCTTGCCCTTGTGACTCGGGCTGGCGTTGATGGAAACCACCAGGTCTGGCGATGCGTCCGCCAGGCGCTGGAACGGATTGACCGGATAGTCGCGGCCTTCGTCGTCCCAGGCATCTTCGCAGATGAGGAAGCCGACCTTGGCGCCGTGGATGCGCACGACCTTAGCGACATCCGGACCGGGTTCGAAATGGCGGCGTTCGTCGAAGACCCCGTACGTCGGCAGCAGCTGCTTGTACTGGGTATGCACCGGCTGGCCGTCGAGAAGCACCTGAAGCGCGTTGTGGAAGGGGCGGCCTCCCTCGACGCCGCGGAACAGCGGCAGGCCGACGACCCAGTACAGGCCCGGGGTCTCACGGGTAGCGGCATGCAGCCGGTCGATGGCCGGGACCAGCCGGTTCTGGAACAGTGCGTCGTCGAGCAGGTCGCCCGGGCTGTAGCCGGTCAGGGACAGTTCCGGGAACACGACCATGTCGGCGCCGGCGGCCTGCGCCTTGCGGGCCACATCCAGCATCAAGGCGATGTTGCCGTCCAGGTCGCCGACGGTCGGGTTGATTTGACCCAGGGTCACGGTAAGTTGCGTCTTCATTTTTTGTTATTAGTGAAAGGTTGTTGATGGGTGGCCGCGCTTACATGTTGTGATGCGCAACCCAGCCGCTCAGGAGGCTGAACAGCGGAATCAGCACGGCGCAGCAGAGGTGGTAGGTGATTTCGCTGTCCATGGTGCGAGGACCTTCCGAGGTCCGCGAGATGCCGCGTGGACCGAGGAACACGCCCAGCAGCGCGCCGAGGCCGGAGGCATGCCAGAAGGTGATAGCCGGCACGCCGAGCGGCACCAGAAACCAGCCCCACAAGGTCACGGCGACGAAGCCGCCCCCAGAACACGCCGATGGCCCAGACGGCTGCGATGGCAAGTGCAATCTGCATCAGGGTTTCCGTTCTCAAGCCGGCGCGTGCAGAGCGCGCTTCCGTGCCAGGGTTTTGAGGTACCGAGCGCGGGTCGGCTTCGGTGGAAGATGCGCCCAGGCCAGCGGCAGGTACGCCACAGGGAATCCGGTGAGCAGCAGGCCGGCCGCATAGACGACCCGCATGTCGGCCGCCACGCACGGCGTCACCGGGGACAGCGACAGCGTCAGCAGCCAGGTCACGGTACAGGTCGACGGCGCAGTCAGGGCCGACATCACAAGCAAGCCAATGCCGACGGCCAGCGCCAGCGCGAGGCTGAGCCTCAACCAGGGAGGGATGAGGCGGTCGCGCTCGGCACGCCACAAAGCCTGGGATTCTTCCAGGCTGGGCAAATTCGGAAATTCACGGGGAAGATATTGCTTGCTCACGGCCGCCTTTCGATAACAGTGCGTGAAGTGTCCAACCTTGGGTGATTAAGTTTAGTATATAACAAAACACTCATAACGTCGATTTTGGTGCGATTGTTAACTTGCCGGTGCGGCGTGCACTACAAAAGAAAATCCCCACACAAGGCGGGGATTGAGAGGGATGTAACGTCAGGCAGGAATCGGCTCGGCGTCAAGCAGTTCCCACGTTGCAGTAGCCGTGGAGGGCGTTGCGCGGGCGGCTTTCACCAGCTCCCAGTCGTCCGCAATTTCCAGCTTCAGGTGGCCGGTGTCAGAAATCCAGGTGACCATCAGCACAGTGTCGTTGGCGTCGAGCAGCAGGGCAGCACCCAGCTGGACGTCGAAGACCTTGTACACGTTGCCATTCCAGTCGCGGACCTCGTTGTTCACCTGGAACACGGTGTCCAGCTTTTGCTGACACATCTTCGCCTTGTAACCCGGCTTGAACTGGGCCAGATACGCCTTTACGGAGCTGAGGTCCAGCTTTTGCAAAGACTTGTCCTTGTTGCTCGGGGTTGCAGGGGCGAACGACGAAAAAGTACCGAAGTTAAACATGATTGACCTCACGAAAAATTAAGTTTCCACACAGCCGTATAGCGCGGCCGCAGTGGCGTGAAGGCATCCTCGGAATGCACTAGGTTGGATGTAAAAAGGCCCGGGAATACAACCTCCCGGGCCCAAAACCACCGCGCCGTGCCGCTTAACTGTTCAGCTTGCGCAAGGCCTCGATGCGCGCCTCGATGGGCGGGTGGCTCGCAAACAGCGCCAGCGCGCCCTTGCCGGCAATGCCGAAGGCGGCCAGGTTGTTGGGCAGTTCACCATCATGCCGGTGGGCCAGCGCGCCGAGGGCGGAAATCATGCTGTTCGGCTGCCCCATCAATGCCGCGGCGCCGGCGTCCGCACGGTACTCACGATGCCGCGAGTACGCCGCCACGATGATGGCCGCAACCAGGCCGAAGACCAGGTCCAGCACGAATACCGACACGGCATACCCGGCGCCGGCCCGGGCCTTGTCGTTCTTCAGCACCACGCGGTCGACGAAGTAGCCGACAGCGCGCGCCAAGAACATCACGAAGGTATTCATCACGCCCTGCACCAGCGTCAGCGTCACCATGTCGCCGTTTGCCACGTGCGCCATCTCGTGCGCCAGCACGGCCTTGACCTGGTCCTGGTTCATCGAGCGCAGCAAGCCGGTCGACACCGCTACCAGCGAGCTGTTCTTCGTCGCACCGGTTGCGAACGCGTTCGGCTCACCTTCGAAGATGGCCACCTCCGGCATCCCTACCCCGGCCGCGGCTGCCAGCTCGTGCACCGTGCTGACCAGCCAGGCTTCCGTTCTGCCTTCAGTGCCGTCGATGACGCGCGCGCCGGTGCTCCACTTGGCCATCGGCCGGCTCAGCAGCAGCGAGATGAACGACCCACCGAAGCCGAACACCAGACAGTACCCGAGCAGCGCGCCGAGGTGCAGTCCGGTACCGACGAGGTATCGATTCACCCCCAGCAGGCTTGTGGTCACGCCCAGCACGAGCACGACGGCCAGGTTCGTCAGGATAAACAGCAGGATGCGTTTCATTTCTTTCAGGCTCCTTGGTTGTTGGAAGGTTGTTCAGCGCGGGCCACCGCCTCCGGCATGCGAGGGCCATACCGGAGCTCATCCCACATGATTTGCAGGGCGAGCGCGCCGGCGGACAGGCCCAGCACCAGCACACCGGCGCCGACCAGGGACCAGTCGGGGTGCGCCTGGCCGAGTGCCACGGCGCCGGCGGCGACCACGGCCGCGTGGTTATAGAGCTTCGTCTTGAATGGTGTCATCGGATTCGGACATGTTTAGCCCGGTATAGCCGCAACCGGCTCGCGCTCGTTGCGGCCAGCACCTGCTTATTTCGCGGCAGGCCCACTAACGAGCGGCCAACCCAATACTTGAGCCAGCTTGTTGGCCGGCATGCCACCCGAATTCGAGTAGACTTTGCCGGTCTGATTGTTCACGCCCAGTACGAACGGGACGCCGGTAGCACCGAAGCTCTCCAGCAGCTTCGTGTTCGTCTCGACCAGGGCCTTGAACTTCGGGTCCGCGTCAGGCGCTGCGAGACCGCCAGTGCCCGTCATGAGCTTGGCTTCGTGCTCGGTCATGGTAGCGACCGGATTCGCGGAGCTCAGGATGGCGGCGCCCTGCTTCAGGCTTACTCGGTTTAGCACCGATACCGGAACCCAGGTCAGGCGGACGTCCTTCTCCAGCGCCTTGGTTTCCTTCCAGAAGGCGCCGCAGTGCGGGCATTGCGGGTCGAAGAACACGTAGACCTGGCGCGCGCTCGTCAGGTTACCGGTGTTGAATCCGGCAGCGCACTGGCGCGCGGCCTCGACGCTCGGGTCCTGGGCGGCTGGAATCGACGCGCACGGCGTGTCCGCCGATTTGCTGGTGGTGGACTGGCCGCAAGCAGCCAATGCAAAGGGAAGTGCGAACATCAGCGCACGAGCGAGGCGTTTCATGATGACCCTATTCGGTTGGTTTATCGCCGGACAGTTGCCGGGGGTGTGCCAAATAGTATACCACGGAAAGCTATTTTATCCACTGCGGCTACTCGGCCCGTAGCGCGAGGAATACCGCGGACAGGGAAGCGTCGCGCAAGTCGAGCCCGGCGGCTTCGCGCTCGGCCGGGGTCGCGGCTCGGATTTGCTGCCGCGTCTGGATTCCCAGGTCTATGACGGGGGTTTCGGCGAGGACCATGCGCACCGGCGCCCGGCAGCAGAGGTATCCGGTCCCGGACACGTAGAAGTCGCGGGCCTCCGCCGGCACCTGGACGACGTAACCCTCCGCAACGCGGGCCACGTGTCCGCCGCGCACCAGGCCGCTCGTCACCCACTCGATGAGGTCGTTTGCATACTGGTCGCTCGTGATTTTGACGCCACGAGCGCGGTTACGCACGGGATAGAGCGCCCAGATACCCCGACCTTCGTTTTCCCGCTCGAGCTCGAACGCGACCTGGCCGGCCAACTCGATGGAGATACGGGTATTGTCGTGACGCGTCACGCGATATGTCATGGTGTCAGTGAAAGCTGATGTTATTTGCAGTATACCGTGAAGCCACTATTTCTGCTATACCAAATTGACGCTCTGGAGTGCACACCGCGAGGTGACGGAGAGTCTTTACCAAAGAAACCAATTTACGTTCTGACAATTTTGCGCAGAGCTCTGTTGGCAACGCACTCCCCCTACTACCTGGCTCTGCCAAAAATGAAAGGACAAAATCATGCAAGCAATCGACGTTCAACTGGCCCGCCGCGCCGAATTCCTGACCAACCGTCTCAACGAGCTGGGATTCAGGAAGAACGGCAACCCGATGGTTGTCGACCAGGCATTCGAGCTGGTCGCGGCCGAGGAAGGGTTCCGCAACCAGCACGCCCTTCGCGACAAGCTGAAGAACTATCCGGCGCTGTACATCCCGTACGAGCTGGACGAGGAGTTCGCCAAGGCCGTCATGGTCCAGCACACCATCGACGAGGACGATTTCAACCACGCCTACGAGGCCTGGACGCACATCGTCGAGGAAGCAGCAAAGCGTCTCGGCGTGCAGCCGGTGACCCACGAATCCGAAAAGGCAGGAGAGCAGGCCTGGATTAACGTCATCAACCGCATGGGCTGGGACGACCGCAGCGAGATTCTGCACCTGGAGGGCTTCCTCCGCGAGCGGGGTCTGATGGGTGAGCTGGCGAAGTATGCCGAGCGCGTCGCGCGCGAGGAAGCCGACATGGCCTCCGAGCCGAACGACACGTCTGACTGGAGCCCTTCCGACGCCATTATCGAAACGCTGAAGAAGGTTGGTTACTCCGTGACCAAGTCCGACTTTCGCCGGCCCTACTGGTCATTCGAGGACTATGGCTCCGAAGATTTCGACACGGAGCCGGCTGCCTGGGCTGCCGCCTGGACCGACGCGCAGGAACGTACGGTGCAACTGCTGAACGCACATCGCGAGGCCTGGGCTGTTCTGCCTACGGCAGACCGCCTTGCACGCGTGGCAAAGACCCTCAACCCGTCTTCGCACGAACGCATGCGCGCTGCCGCCGAGCGAGCCTACCAGGAATACGTCTTCGACGACCACCTGAGCGTCGCCTCCGATGGCGGTTGGGAATGGTCGAGCGACAGCAACCTGGTTGTCCGAACCGTTTTCCTGCAGGATGACCGTACCCCGGATGCCAACTCTGTTCGCTACCGGTTCACGGTCGAAGTGACTGATGGCCAGGCTGTTAATGTCAGCCTGACACGTTAAACCGCGCCACTGCGGTTGTTTGAAAGGACATCCGCCGCAAAGCTGCACTCTAAGCCCGGTCATCACTGCCCGGGCTTTTCTTCAGTGCGCTTTGAATTATGCAAAACGAGTATAATGGACTTGACATTTCGAGCTATACAGGCTATACTATTGTCTAAATTTTAATTCGACCCTAATTGCCGTGAAATCGCACCTGCCCTCCCCCTCGCCGGCGCCAGCTCAACTGGCACCGAAGTGCATCATCTCCAAGCTCGCGGCCGACGCTGACATGGAGCTGGCCATGCCGGCCGCGCTGACGGATGGCGAGTTCATTCCCTACTACCAGCCGCTGATGTCGAACACCGGCGAAATCCGCGGGTGCGAGGCGTTGATGCGCTGGATGCGGGCGGACGGGTCATTCATCTCGCCGGGGGAGTTCATTCCCCTGGCCGAGCGCAACGGGTTCATCACCGACCTCGGCGCCTACGTGCTGCAGGCCGCGGTTCGGCAGCTGCGCTTGTTCGATGAAGCTGGTCTCGAGCATCTGTACATGAGCGTGAACGTCAGCCCGCGGCAGCTGGAGCACCCTGGCTTCGAGGCGATGCTGGCGCAAGCCCTGGTCGATGCCGGCGTTGCGCCGCAACGACTTGTGCTGGAACTCACGGAAGGCGTGGCCGTGACTGACCGGGCGCACACTCGCGCCCTGCTCGACAGGATTGCTGCGACAGGCGTGCGCATTGCCCTGGACGACTACGGCACCGGATACGCCAGCCTCGGCTATCTTCGGGCCTACCCCGTGTCGACCGTCAAGATTGACCGTTCCTTCATCGAGGGGCTCGCGCAGGACGAGGTATCCGCCATCCTCGTAAAAGCTGTCGTCGACCTGTCGAAGGCGCTCCAGCTGGAGGTCGTGGCGGAAGGTGTGGAGACCGCGCTGCAGGCCCAGGTACTGCGGGAGATGGGCGTCACCTACCTACAAGGGTATCTGTACGGGCCAGCCATGCCCGCCGGCGAGCTGGTCGCGCGCTTCGGGCCATCGCCCGCCCTGCTGAACTGACGGCTCACCCGTGCGTTGGGCACATCGGCAGCGAGGCGTCCTGGCAGCCCTCACAGCTCGCCATCTCTTCCAGTCCGGACATAAAGGCCTGGCCATCGGTCCAGGCCCGCAACAGCAAGGGCTCGTTCATGAACATGACCGGCGGCTCCGTCAACCCGGCTGAGTAGTCGCGCATCCCAAGCGCGTGCGCGTCATACGCGACCTCGCCGAAGTCGACGTTATCCGGATAGATAACCTGCAGTATCCGGGCCTGCGCCAGCCTGATTCGTTCATCCAATCCTCGCATTTCTCGCTCCTTCGCCCAGCCATCCGGGCTCGGGTTGTATAGCGCCGCAAGCCTATACCGGACAGGAACATTTCTATTCCGAGGACACATGAGCTACATTCTCGTCGCCCGCTGCACGGACGAACATACCCAGATACACCGCGACCGGCTGGAGGCGCTGTACGATGCCGACCAGGAAATCAAGGCCCGTACCTTCTTCCGGCATGTGTGCATGAAGGACGTCGCCGAGCTGCTCGGCTATGCCTACGGCCGCTGGCAGCGTGGGGTTCGGCTGATGAAGGACTGGCATCTGCAGTTCCACCGCAGCACCTGGCGCGGAGTGCCGTGCTACCACCTGGAGTGGTCCTGCATCGACCACGTCTTCGTTCGCTCGGAGGACGTGCCCCGGATGACGGACACTGCATTTGCTGACTGACTCACGAACCCGGCCTTCGCGCCGGGTTTTTTCGCTCCAATGGTATGATTCCACCATCAAAGGGTATTGGTCATGCATGCGAAATTAAAAGAGAACTGGCTTCCGCCGGCCGCGCCGGCAAACTATCCTGACATTACGGCAGTACGGCTTGGCCTGCAGTTCGAGGACGACTGGTACCTCGACTTTTCCCGGCTGGACGAGAGCTCTCCCGTTGGCCGCTTCTTCGCTGGCGACGCGGACTGCTGCCCGCTCATCGACTGGCCCTGGGTGGTCGGATTCTGCCCGCAAGCCGAGGACTGGCGCGCCATCGGCTTCGTGGTTCTGGAGTTCCCCACGGACGAGGAATCCATCAAAACAGCCGCCCGGGCGCTGATTTCCAAGTTCATTCGAGGGGACGGTGTCACCCTCCACTGAGCGGCGGCGCGTCAGGCAAAAGGCAGGCCCATCTGCGGCGCCCAGCGCGCCAGGTGCACGGTCAGCTCGTCCTTGGTCAGCTTGAAATTCGCCACGCGCAGTTCCGGGTCCGCCGTATCGCGCTGAAGCTTCTCGAGAGCCGTCTTCAGCATGCGGCGGAACTCGCGCGGTTCGCAGGTCACGCCGGCGTAGCGATACAGGTCCGCGACCTTCAGCGGGTATGGCTTCGCATGCGTGCTGTAAAAGCTGGCCAACCAGGCAGCCAGGCCCGCGTACTCGGTCAGCGCCGGCTGCGGTACCGCGCTCCAGTCCGCCGGTCCAAACAGGTTGGCCATCGACTCGAAGATGCGAAAGGCGACGCGGTCACTGCCGCGCAGGACGCATTCCTCCGGTTCCAGGCCCGCATAGCCATCGTCGAAGGCGACGTCGATGAGACGCGGCAGCGGAATGTCGCGGCGGTTGATGCGCACGCGCAGATGGGCCGCGCTCAGCCGGACCAGGCTGTCTCGTATGGCCTTGTGTACCTTGGCGCCGTACGCGGTTCCCAGGTCCTGAGCGAACTGGTAGAACGAGAGCGTCACCCACGCCGGCGACGCATCGTCAGGACTCAGGGGCCGGTCATCCCGATAGTGGTTCAGGCAGGCGGCGAAGACCCGCCGGTCGTAATCGCAGAGCTGGTGGCCAGTGAGCGTGAGCACCACGTCGCCTTGGGCGGCAATCGGCGCCTCGAACAGGGCCTCGCGGCTGGCGCTGCTGGCCGAGAACAGGGCCGAGCGAAGCAGCGCGTTGGGAAGAGCCACGGTCGCATCCTTCCAGGACGGCAGGAACACGTCCTTGCCGCGGCGCACGGCGCGGCGCTGGCGCGCTACCCGGACCTCGCTGGCCGACGCATTGGCGGCCAGCTCGAGCACCGGGGCGACAGCTGCGGCGGCCTTGCGTTGCTGCGCGCGCCGCGCGACAGCGTCCACGGTATCGGCCGCGGCCTGCGCCAGCGCGCGGGTTTCCCCGTCGACCACACGCTCCGCAGCTCGGCGCACAGCCGTAGCCTGGGCCGCCAGAGCCACCTGCGTAAAGTCAACGCGGGCCATGGCCGCCCTCCTCGCTACCGGCACCGAAACTTTCGACCTGGGCGCAGTAGGCCTTCATCATGTCCCGCAGCACGTCGGCGGCGACGACGCCCTGCGCTTTGCAACAGGCATTGAACTGGGTGCGCAGCGCCCGGGGCACCCAGGCCTTGAGTTGCACGCTGTCGGTACTGTGCCGGTCTGACGATTTCTTCTGGGCCATACGGGGCTTTCTGATGTGGATACCCAGTAGTATACCAAGAAACAAGCATTAAGCAAAGAGCATGCTGCGCTGTCGCCTGGAAAATGTCGCTCCGGTGCCGCGGCTATCCCGAATCGGCGCCCGCTGGCGTGCCGGGTCTACTTGACCTCCACCCACGCGGAACTTGACCTCCACCCACGCGGAACTTGACCCCCACCCACGCCGGACTTGACCCCCACCCACGCTTTATGGGTATCCACACGCGGAAACAGTGCTTATACCAAGGGCGATTTCGGCGGGACCGGCCCCGGTAATCATTAATCCTTAATCTGCATAACCGCTACCCGAAGGCTGGTGCTCTCCCAAGCTATGCGCAGGCAGGTGCCCGCTTTCGGGTGATTCATTGGGAGGTGCTTGCTGAAGGGTGGTCGGTGTCACATTCGGTCTGCGTGGGTGGCAGCCAGGGAAGATGTGCCCAGGCGCGACATCGACGCTTGCCGAGGACTCCTCTGCCTGGTTGCCCGGTTGGCATGAACGGTGCCGCGCGGGCCGGGCCAGAGTGTATCGCAGCGGTGGCGCTATACCGCACATAGGTCAATACATACACGAAAGGAAATACTATGGAAGTTACCTCCAGGCTGAAGCCGAAAACATATCTGGACCTGTCGACCATGCATTTGACGCAGGCGACCGCAGCATGTTTGGCCCATACAGGCCAAGCTGGCGACTGTAGCACCGGCGAATGTTCGGATGCTCGTATTGCGGCGCTTGGCTGGCCGGCAATGACGGTATCCGCCTACGATGCCGGCTCGTTCGTATCCGTCCCGGGCGGCGAAACTGCTTGGGACGCGATGCCTGAAGACTTGCAGGGTGTCCTTCGGTTCGCACAGCAGATGGACGTCCTGATGGTTCGTTTTGACCCGGACGGCGAAACTGCGGTCGAGCTGCCGGTGTACGAATGGTGAAGCGGTGACCGGGCTAGTTCGGCCAACTTGAACTAGCACAACCTATCTCAACCCCTGCTTCGCTCGACGCAGGGGTTTTTTACGCCGCTATCGCTAACCCGCCTCAAGCGAGCCACAGGCTGCAACGCTATACCGCACATAGGTCAACCAATTAAAAAAAGGAAACACACATGGAAATCATCTCGAAAGGCCGAATTACTTTTTCCGACCTGAGCGCCAACCGTGGCGTCGTGCTCGTGCAGTCGGAGCTCGAGCTGCACCGCGACAAGCCTGAGCCAGGTCATGATATTTTGGCCGGGATATGGCTGCCGGATGGCGATGGTCCGGGGCTCACGCAGGTAGTGAGCATCGACTATCACTTCGGCAACAAGTGCTGGTACCTCAAGGTCGAGCACTCGCGTAACCAGCGCAACGAACTGGTGCCGGGCACCTTGCCCGAGCTCATCAGTAAATTCGAGGGACGGTTCAGCGTGAAGCTGCCGGTCATCAAAGTTCGCCACCTGGGTGTGGGCATCTATCCCGCGCACACCAGCAAGGTTGAAGAGAATCCTTGGGCATTCGTCGATGGGCAGTTCTACACCGTGCAAAGCAAAGACCGCGGTCGGCGAACCGTCGTCGCGGACGTCCGTAACGGTCGAGCGCTGATTAGCTTCGTACGAGGCGATGAAGTCTCGGAAACGTTCGAACCGGCCATCGTACTGTCAGCCGATGACTGGAGAAGTCTGACGCCGATTACCAGCTGAATTCTGGCTATAAAACTCAAAACCCCTGCCTCTTTCGACGCAGGGGTTTTTACTCGCCGACCTGGCGTCAGCGGGATGGGAACGCGAACTGCGGCAGTGCGTAAGTCCCTTGGGTGTAGCGCGCAACGCCGTCGGTCAGGCGGACCTCATCGATATAGCCGGCGAAGCCATTGCCGATGCCCGTCTGCGAATACTTGGCGAACCCTCCGATGAGTGTCATGTAGTTTGACTGGTAGGGTCGCTTGGCGCTCGTGACCGTGGCCGTTCGCGTGCCATTAAGATACAGGTAGTACTGCCCTGCAGCCGAACTGTACACGACAGCGAAGTGATTCCATGCATTCATCGTCGGTGCACCGAAGCTGACGTAATCGCTGCAGGGCTGAGTGCACTTGGTGCCATTGGAAATGTCTTCGCCATTGTTGGCAGAGCTGGCCATCCAATTCAGTTGCCCGGCCGCCGGCCAGCCGTAATACACTGCCTGGGACTGCCAGTTCACTTGGTCGATGCCGCCGATGTCGATAATGGTGGAGCCTGACACGCCTGCTACGGGCATGAACCAGCCCTCGATGGTGTAGTCGCTGGCCGGGCGGAACGCCGGCGCGCCGACAGCCTTGCCGGGGCCGGATGTGCTCGCGGCGCCGACACCGAACCGTTTCGTGGCGGTCGATAGGAGCGGCCCGCCGTAGGACGTCAGCGCGGCGCCCGTCTTCGCGTTCACGAAAGGTTCGGCGTCCAGGTGCGCCAGCAACGTCACGTTGGCGAAATACGGGTCCTTTGGATAGACCGTGTAGCTGCGCGTGGCCGTCTTGGCCCGGTAGGTCGCCTTGACGGTAAATGTGGCGCCCTCGTCGGCGAATGCACTTGGCATGCCGCTGATGACCCCCGTACTCGCATTGAGCGCGAGACCAGTGGGCAGGGCGCCTGTTTCGAGAGCCCAGCCAACCTCCGAGACCTTGTACGCAGGGTCTCCGGAGACCGAAATCAGGCCTTTCATGTCGTAGCTGTACGGCGAACCTGGCGTCACGAGCGGCGGCGTGGCCCCGTTGAGGGCGACCGAGATGTCCAGCACGACAACCTGGTAGGTCTGCTCGCCTTTCGCGCCCAGGTAGGTCGCGCGCGCGGTCAGCGTGCCGGTGCCGGCGGCGGCCGGCGTTCCGCCGATGTGGCCATCGGCCGTCAGGTACAGGCCCGCGGGCAGGGAGCTGGAGACGACACTCCAAGAGGCGCTGGTCCCGTTGACGGTCGGGTCGTCGCTGACCTTGAGCAGTGGGGTGAGGTCGAATGCGTACGCCGTTCCTACCACTGCCTGCGGGGCCGTTGCTGCATCCAGCGTCACCGTCAGACTGGTAACGGCAACCTGGTAGGTCTGCTGGCCTACCTTGGTCATGTAAGTCGCGCTGATGGTGAACGGCCAGCTGCCGCTCGCCGACGGCACCCCGGAAACCACACCGGTGCTGGCGTTCAGGGAAACGCCTGGCGGCAGGCTCCCACTGGAGACTGCCCACTTGAGGCCGTAGCCGGTGAAATTGCTGTCTCCGCTGACCTGCAGCAGCGGCTTGAAGTCGTAGGTGTACGAGGCCCCCACGCGCACCGACGGGAGTGCGGCCGCGCCCAGCGAAACCTGGACGGCGGCGCGGGAAACCGTCTTGCCGGGCGTGGGCAGGACGACGTAGTAGTCGGCGGCAAAAGAATGCGCGCCAGCAGCGGCGAAGAGCGCCGCAAGCAGTGCTTTTTTCATAGTGTGGTACCGGCAGAGGGTTATCCCACAGTATAGGCATCGCTCGCCGCGCGCTCGCTTACCAGAGTAGTGCGAGGTTTCCGGCCTGGGCCTGCTTCAGTGGCGATTTCTTGCCCGTTCGGTGGTCGGTGACCCCGTCGGCGCGGTAGGTCCGAATCTTGTCGGACCGCTCGCCGGCGCCGAGCATGGTACGCCGCTGCTGGTCGACCTGGTTCTTGGCCGCGCGGGCGTAGTAGTCGGCGACGCGCTCCTGCAGTGTCGCCATGGCGACGCGCCGGTTGCCTTCCTGCGTGCGCTCGACCTCCGCCTTCACCTCGATGCCCGTAGGGGTGTGGGTCAGCACGATAGCTGTGGCGCGGCGATTGCGATTCTGCCCGCCGGGCCCGGTGCCGGTGGTGATGCGTTCGCGGATGTCGTTGGGGTGGATTGCCGCGTTTCGAGCAGGCTCAAGGTGGCCTTCGAAAACTGCGACGGTGACGGTGCTTGTGTGCACACGCCCTTTGCGCTCGGTGGGCGGCACGCGCATGTGGCGGTGGCCTCCGGCTTCTTGAAACAGCGGGGTCAGGAGGTCAGCAGGACCTTCCAGGAATACGAGGTCAAAGGTAGCCCCGTGCCTCCGTGCGGGCTTGTACACCGGTGCGCGCGGCGTAGCGGGAATACATTGCGGCCTGGTCGTGGACTAGCAGTTTTGCGTCATCACCGCCCTCGGCGGGATGAATTTCGAGCGTCATTTTCATTATTTTCTCCAGTTAAGTGTCGATTCGACACGCAGGTAGTATAGCCTAAAAACTACAAACCCGCAGCACTACTAACTGCGGGCTGTGGGTTAACTGCTCAGCGGATGACAAGTACGCCTGGCGTACCGTTACCGCCCACGTTCGAGGTCGCGTTGATACCCCCCCGCGCATACATCCCGACATCGGCATCGCCCGCGTTCGCCGGCGCACCGCCAATACCTGGTGCGAGGACCGTCGGCTGCTGCAGCCCGGGAGCACTGGATTGCCCTGCTGCGCCACCCTCGCCGTTGGAGTCGAATTCGACATAATTCGAGGACGCGATGCCGCCATTGCATCCGCCGCCACCGCCACCGTTGCCGCCGCCGTCGTCGGCGCGCGTACCCTGAGTTCCGCCGTCCTTGGTCGACGTGGCGCCCGTGGTGTAGTTGCCGTCGTTGCCGCCGTTGGTGGTCACATTGCCGTCACCACCACCACCGCCGCCGCCGCCGGCGCAGGCAAGCGTCGCCCCGCCACGCAGCAGCTCGGTACGGCCACCGCCGCCGCCACCGCCACCCGACCCGCCCACGGCGCCCGCGTTGCCTCCGGCGCCGCCGCCGCCTATCCCGCCTGGGCCGCCGCCGCTCGCATTTCCGTTCATGCCGCCGATACCGCCACCGCCAACAAGCGCGGTCAGGGGGACGTTCTTATCGATTTTGTACTGGCCGCCGACGTACCCGCCGCCGCCGCCCTTGCCGGAGTAGACCGGAGCCGCGTCGAAGCCGCCGCCACCGCCGCCACCGCCCCAGAGCTTGGCAGTAAATCGCATGGTGCTTGCTGGCGTAATCGTCCAGGTACCCGCACCGGCAATGACCAGGGGGCCGTCGACGTCGAGGTTCCAGGTGGTCCGGCCATTGACTGCAGGGCTGAGCGCGAGGATGCGCTGCACGCCGGTGGCCGTGATGGCCAGGGTGTAGTCCTCCCGCGGCGCGCCGGACGTCGCTACGCCGGCCAGGCTAACCGACTCGACTTTCGTCGGGCTGTAGCGGAATGTCACCGGGCACGAGCCGCCGGGCGCAACGGAAACGCAGGCGGATGCGTCGCCGGTGATGGAACCGCTCAGATTCTTGAGCGCGGTCCAGTTCCCGCCAGTCGTCCCGCCGACGTTCAGCATCGAGACGGTGCGCGCCTCACTCTCGCCGATAGTTACCAGGCCGAAGTCGAGTGTCGTCTGGGCCCAGCTGGAGCGGGCCGGCGCCACGCCAATGGTCACGGCGTAGGTCGTCTTGCCGGACTTGCCGCGATACGTCGCCTGGACCTGGACGTCGGTCGACCCGGCCACCGTCGGCGTGCCGCTGATAATCCCGGTGCTGGCATCGAGCGCGAGCCCAGCAGGCAGCGACCCGGAGGCGACAGACCAGGTCACCGCAGAGGTGGCGTAGGTGCTATCGCCGGTAACCGACAACAGTGGTTTCAGGTCATAGCTGTAGGCGTCGCCGACAGCACCGCCCGCCAGCGTGACGGCCGCCAGGTTGACGACGATGTCGAGCGAGACCACTTGGTAGACCTGTTCGCCCTGGAAGCCTTGGAACGTCGCGCGCGCAGTCAGCGTCCCTGTGCCGCCAGCGGTCGGGGTGCCGCCGATGCGGCCATCCGCGGTCAGGTACAGGCCGGCCGCCAGAGTGCTGGACACGACGTTCCAGGTGACGCCACCACTAACCGGCTGACCGTCCACCTTCAGCAATGGCGCAAGATTGAACGAATACGCCGTGCCAACGAGGGCCTGTGGCGGCGTCGCGGCGTCGAGCGCTACGGTCAGGCTGGTGACGGCGACCTGGTAGGTCTGCTGGCCGACCTTGGTCATGTACGTCGCGCTGATGGCAAACGGCCAGGTGCCGCCGGTGCTGGCCACGCCGGAGATTACGCCGGTGCTGGCGTCGAGCGTCAGCCCGGGCGGCAAGGTGCCACTCGTGACGGCCCACTTCACGCCATAGCCGGAGTAATTGCTATCGCCTGTCACCAGCAGGTGCTTCTTGAAGTCATACGAATAGGCCGCGCCGCGCAGTACCGCAGGCAGCGAGCCCTGGCTCAGGTCGACCTGGATGGCCGCGCGCGACACCGTCTTGCCCGTGACAGGAACGACGACGTAGTAATTCGACGCCGCTGCCGGGACGGCTTGCGCGCAGGCGGCGGCAACGAGCGTTGCCAACAGGGCTTTTTTCATGAGGATGATGCTCCAGCGATTGATTTATCCCAAGTATAGGCAGGATGCTGTAAGAATTAAGCTATACCACTGGCCGTTCATTCATGAAAGTTAACTGATGCTCGACCTCTCGCAGCTGGGACACTACTGGCAGGGCCTGCCCCTGCAGGCCAACCTGATGATTGTGCTGAATCTGTTCGGCGCCCTGCTCCTCGGCATGGTGGTGGGCTACGAGCGGGCATATCACGGCCGCGCCGCTGGCATGCGCACCTACGGCCTGGTCTGCATGGCCTCGTGCGCGTTGACGGTGTTCGTCGGCTACTCCCATGCCTGGTTTGGTGGCGCCGGCAGCCCGGTCTCGCCGGACCCGACCCGCGTCGTGCAAGGCATCGTGTCTGGCCTGGGCTTTCTCTGCGCCGGCGTCATCATGAAGGATGGGCGAAGCATCGACGGCCTGACCACGGCGGCCTCGATGTGGACTGCCGCAGTCATCGGCATCCTGATTGGTGTGGGCTTCTACGCGGCAGCGATTGCGCTGGCCTGCCTGGCGCTGCTGTCGATGACGCTGGGCCTGGCCATTCAGCGGCGGCTGCCCATGAAGGAGAGCCTGAGCGTGGAGCTGCAGTTCAAGCCCGGCGCCGTGCCGGACGAAGCAGTTGTCGTGGCGCGCGCGCTGGAGAAGGGATACGCGGCCCAGATGGCGCGCCTGGCCATTTCGGTAGCCGAGGGCCGGTTGGTGTGGCGCTTCTCTCTGGAAGCTGCTCACGCTGGCGTGGCGCGCTCCCGCGGCGCGCTGGCCAACGACCTTGCGGCGCTGCCCTATCTCCACAGCTTCAGTATTGAGCCAGCGCGCCACTAAAGGAAAAAGCCCCGCTGGTCAGCGGGGCTCGAGGTGTCAGCTTTCGCTATCTCCCAGGATGTTCTCTATGAGCTCCCCCTGCTTCGACAGCGACAGCGTGTCCCAGTCGGCCTGGGACATCTCACGGATGCCCCGGACCTGCTGGGCCGCATCATCCCACGCGTTTGTGACCGCATCCTCCTGGCTGTCGAACGACGTCTCGCTGGCGTTGGATGGGGTGCCCCACACCCAGCGGTTCGGCTCGACGGTATCAGGTGCGAACTCGTAGCCGATGGTTTCAAGCGTTTCGCGGCGGTATTTCTCATCTGGCACTTTTTCGAACAGCGAGTTGCCTTTATAGACGATTTGGTCGGAGCAGACCTGGTTATAGATTTTCGCCAGGAACTGCCCGTCGACCTCTCGCAGGACGTCGACGATGTCGTTGATGGCGTCCACGTTCGACAGCGTCTCCGGCTCGGTAGCCTCATCCTCGAGCTGCCACCAGCCGCGGAACTCGGTTTCGCCGTCTTCGCTGGTGACGCACAGCTCCCCTTCACGGAAGTCGCCGTTGAGCAGCTGGGTCAGGTCCTCGACGGTCGCCTCATCCAGCTCGGTTGGCGCGTTGTCTCCGCGCAGCCACCAGGTGATGCGGTACTTCTGGATTTGCGCGGTGTTGCGGGTCGAGGCAGTGTTGTCGGTCATGTTGCTCATGGGTGCTCCATATCAAATTAATAACTATTGTGAGCTTGGCTCGGTTGTGTGTCCTACGAAGCCGTATAGCTCGATGCGCTGGGTGCGCTCCCCATGAAAAAAGCCCCGCAAGCGGGGCTTTCCGGGCCGCGTGATACTCGCGGCGGACTTGGGCCTGCAGTTTAGAATTGCTCCCAAGCTCCGTCATCGATGGCGGGCTGCGCCTGGCGCTTCTTGGGCACAGGTGCCGTGAGGCGTTGCGCGACCGGTGCTGGCGCCGGTGCTCGCACTTGCGCTTCGTTCAGCTTAAACACGCTCACCGCCTGGGCCAGCTGGCCGGCCTGCTCCTGCAGCGCGCCCGACGCGGCCGCGGCTTCCTCCACCAGTGCCGCGTTCTGCTGGGTGACCTGGTCCATCTGCATGATGGCCTGGTTGATTTGGTCAATACCGGAGGTTTGCTCCTGGCTCGCGTCTGCAATCTCACTGACGATGTCGGTAACCCGCTTGATGCTGGCCACAATATCGGTCATGGTGGCGCCGGCCTGCGTCACCAGCTGGGCGCCGGTCTCCACCTTGTTGGCGGAGTCGTCAATCAAGGCCTTGATTTCCTTCGCCGCGGCGGCCGAGCGCTGCGCCAGATTACGCACTTCGGTTGCCACTACGGCGAACCCGCGGCCCTGCTCACCGGCGCGCGCCGCTTCAACGGCGGCGTTGAGCGCGAGGATGTTCGTCTGGAACGCGATGCCGTCGATGACCTCGATGATGTCGGTCACCTTCTTCGCCGAGGCATTGATGGCGCCCATCGTGTCGACGACCTGCGCCACGACGATGCCGCCTTTATCGGCTACCTGCGCCGCCGATGCGGCCAGCTGGTTCGCCTGGCGCGCATTGTCGGCGTTCTGCTTTACCGTCGAGGTCATTTCTTCCATTGACGAAGCAGTTTCTTCCAGTGCGCCAGCTTGCTGTTCAGTCCGGGACGACAGGTCGAGATTGCCGGACGCAATTTGGGTGGTGGCGGATGCGATGTTATCCGAGCCCGTGCGGACTTCCCCTACGATTTTGATGAGGTTTTCGTTCATGCGCTTCAGGGCATGCAGCAGCTGGCCGGTTTCATCCTTCGAGGTGACATCGATGCAAGTGGTCAGGTCGCCGGCTGCGACAGCCTCTGCAACGGTCACGGCCTGCTGCAGCGGCCTGGTGATGGACCGGGTAATCAGGATGCCCAGGGTCACACCCAGGATGGCGGCCACCACGGCCATGCCGACCATGGCGTTCTTGGCCGCGGCTGCATCGTTCAGCGTAATCGTGGCGTCTTCGTTCATGGACCGCTTCTCGAGTTCCACCATCTGGTTCATCGCCTTGGTGTACTCGCCATAGACGGGGATTACCTTATTGAAAAGATAATCGGTGGCTGCGACCTTGTCCCCGGTTTTCAGAATCTTGACGAGCTGGATTCGGGTTTCCAGGTAGCCGGCCAGGCCGTCCGCAATTTTGTTCACCACTTCCTGCTCATCCGGCCGGGTAGCGACCGCTTTGAGCTTTTTAAAGTTCGCCTGGGACGCTGCGCTGGTCTCAGCCATCCGCGCCAGCTTTGCCTCCATATCCTCCGCATTGTTTGCCAGCATCGCGTTTCGCAGGTTGCGCGCAGCAAGGTCGCTGTCTGCGCGCGTGTCCGTAATCAACATGAGCTTGGAAAAGGTGTCATTTATCAGAACGCCAATTTCCTTGCTTCCGGCATCTACGCGGACAATGCCGATTACGGCCGTGATTACCAGCAATGCAATAAGTGCGCCGAATCCAAGACTCAACCGCACGCCTATCCTTACGTTTTTCATGTGTATCCCTGACTGATTTACCTGTTGCGAAACCTGGACGTATCGCCCGGCTCGCCCGCTGCTTGAATTGCGACAGCAATGTCTTAGTCGCAATTCAACTAGAATAGTATAGTGTTTAAAGGCGTTTTGGTCAAGTATCGTGCTTTTGTGCGTTGTACGAACGCCCACTGTCACGCCAAGCCTCAGCCTCCGGCTGAGGCGGCTAACCGCGGCCCCGCATGAAAAAAGCCCGGCAGTGCCGGGCTTGAGGGTGTACTACTATGCCTTGATGTTGTGGACCTGGACCCGTACAGCAGTACGCGTCAACTGCTTGCAATCAGATGTCCGGGCCGTGGCACCGGCAGCCGTAATGCGGGGTGCGGACCGGAGCCGGGGCTGGGAGCCTGCCCAGTTGCGCCAACAGCAGCGCATCGATGTCGCCGCGCGAGTGCGGGGCAGCCAACAGCGCCCTGGCCAGCAGGAAGAAGCCATCGCCATCATTGCCGTGGCGGTAGGCCATGTGCGTCTCCCGGATGCCACTGCCCATGGGCGGCGTCGTCACGCGGAGGCGGTCCTTGTCGACGAATTCCACTTTCCAATCCCGCAGAACGAGGTCGCCCTCCACCTCGAATGGTGGGCGGTCATCGACTTCGCCGCCGTGTCGGTCGAAATGAATCACCTTGCCGACCAGGTGCTGGAAGTCCTCGGCGGTGCCGGGCCTGACACGTTTGTCGAGCGTGATATGGGGCCGGTGCGGGAGGTCCTCGCGGACACCCTGCGCATGGTAGTGGTCATTGATGGCCTGGCTCCAGCTGCAGTCAACCATTTCGGCGATGAGATGGATGCTGTCGCCAACCTTCCACTCCACCACCGCGGCGATTCGTGCTGCTGTCGGCTCGGCCCAGGGGAACGGCTTGACCGACGACATCTGGCCATAACCGTCGAAGAAGGTCGTAAGGTGCACGCGCCGGCGAATGCCATGCGTCTTCAGCATGGCCTCCGATGCGGCATCGGGCCAGGCCGCGACGTAGTTGGGCTTGTAGCGGAAAGCTGCTGGGGTCGATTGTTGGGTCATGACGTGTCCTTGGTTTCGTGGTTGATATGTCCTGCGCTTTTGTATAGTGCTGGCCCCGAAACGCACTGCTGCGATAGCGAACAGCCGGGTTGCGAACAAAAAAAATCGCGGGCTAATTGCTCGTGATTTTTGAGAAGTTAGCCAATTGCTATCGATTAGGCTATGACTGATGCGGAGAGGCTATCCCACGCAAATTTGTAGCGGTAACCATTTGCATACGCCCATTCAGGCGACGTGCTGATTTTTTCCGATTGGGGCGCATACTCGTCACGCAGGGCAAGCATTCGCCAGCCTTTACCGTCCCAGTTGACCCACTGTTCGCCCCCCTCTGGTGGAATCAAGGTGTGCATGGTATCGGGCAGCGTGCCTACTGGCGGGACACATCGCTTATCGGTCGGAGCCGCTGGTTGGCCGCTCAGGTCGGAAATGGCATTGGATGAGTGATGCATAATATGAACTCCTGAATTTTTCCTATTCCAGTATAGCGGCCACGAAAAAGCCCCGCTCGAAGGCGGGGCTGAGTATCAGCTTGCGCTGGATTCCGAGGCTACACCGACTTTCGTGGCGATATGGTGCAGCAGCCAGTAATGGATATGACCATCGGTCATTTGATAGCCCGCTTCCATGCAGGCACGCACCAGGCGATAACCCGACACCGGGTCGCTGACCAGCTTCTCGCCCAGGACATCAGCCGAGGCACAGAACTCGTCGTAGCCGGCCGGGAACCCGTCCATAGCATTGAGCGCTTCGTCGCTGAGGCCATCGGTCGTATCGGGGAGCACCGGGCCTGGGAACACGAAGGATGGGTCGTTCATCTCGACTAGCGCGTACCAGCCCAGGGGCCACTCGTCGGTCTTGACTGTCGATTGCATCAGGCTGAAGCCAGGAAGCACGTTTTTGTGGATGGTTTTCGCTTTGGTAAGGCACTGCAGGCACATGTTGTTTTCCTCATAAGATTGTCCTAAGTGAAAGCGACCGCTTTCAGCCCCGTATAGGCAACAAAGCCCGCACACGGTGGGTTCGGTTAGGGCTGCTTAGCCGGCCGCGTGGCCTTGTCTATCGCCGCACGGACGTCCGCCTCGATTGCCTTGAAGTCGGCCGGCGTCACGACGCCTTCGGTCAGCCATCGCTGTACCCGCTCTTCGCAGAACTGGTATGGGGTAATAACCGGCTTGCTGGCCGAGGCATTGCGCTCGAGCTGCTCGGCGATGCCTTTGGCGCGTGCCTGCTCCGCATCGGTCAGCGCGGCGTTAGCCTTGACCAACACCATGGCACGGGTACCGGCCATGATGGCGGCTTCCTTGACCGCAGGGAGTCCGGCTGCGGCATACAGGTCGGCGGTCAGGCTGGCCATACCGGCCAGCAGCTCGCCGCACACCTGGTTCTGGATGTAAGGCGGCTCGTTCTTGAAAATGTCCGGGAGGTCGGCTGTCTTGATGGAGCCGGCATTGGCCATCGCCGGCGCCGCCGCCGCCGCGACCAGGACCAGCAGAGCAGGAAGGATGCGCTTCATGGGGAGTCTTCTCTGTGAAAACACCCCGACGAGCGGGGTGTGGAGTGGGGTCGTGCTGCGTCAGTTCGTGCCGGTGCTGCCGATGCCGCCCGTACCGCGGACGGTCTCGCTGACCTCGTCGACCACTTCGAACGTGTACTTGTGGGACTCGACCAGGCGAGCTTGGGCGATACGGTCGCCGCTGGTCACGATGAAGGGTTCGGCCGAGTCGTTGTGGAGCGCGATTTTGACCGTGGAACGGAAATCCTCGTCGATAATTCCGGTACCATTCGAAAGGCGAATCTGTTTCATGAAGCCCATGCCGCTACGCGAGAACACGTCCATGCTCCAGCCTTCCGGATATTCGAAGATGAGGCCGGTGTCGAACTTGGCCTGGCCGCCTGGGGGAACCACTACCGGCTCGCCATCGAACACGGCGCGCAGGTCGAAGCAGTTCGAGAAGGCGGAGCCAAAGGTCGGGACGACGGCATTCGGGTTGACCTTCTTGATTTTGATATTCAGTTGCATAGTAGTTCGTAGTCCTAGTAACGTGTATGGTTCATGAGAGAGCGCAGCTGGCAATAGCTGGCCTACGTGGCTGTATAGCTGTCCGCGCGCGCCAGAAAGGCGTCGATGCCCTCGTCGCGGATGGCCTTGAGCGCCTCAATGGCTTGCTCCAGGCCGGTATCTCCGCCAAAGCGTGCGTGCGCCAGCGCGCGCACCATGCCGAAGTAGCGCTGCTGGGCGTAGCCGGATTGTTCGACCAGCAGCAGGAGCTTGCCGGCGCGGGCGCCCCAGCCGAACTCGACGGCCAGACCGGCGCCGCTTGGGTTGGTGGCCTCCATGTTGCCGAACACGATGTCTGCGCGCTCGACACCGGCCAGGTCCCAGGTTGTGTAGCCGACCTCGTCCTTCAGAGCGTGCTCGCGCGGGTCGATGAAGATGACGCCAGGGACCGCTTCCTTGACAGGGTCCTGCCAGCCGCTCTTCATGCCACCGGCCAGGTAAACGACAAGAACTTTACGAATATCAATCATGCGTCATCTCCAGAATGGCGCATAGTATACCGTGAAATATGGATTTTAGCCAGAAAAACAAAAGCCGCCGGCTTGCGCGGGCGGCTCGATGCTCGGCGGTTGCTGCCGACGGGATGCTTCGGCCTAGTTACCCGTAAAACAGGTCGTCGAACTCGCGCTGCTCCCGGAGCTGTATGCCCAGCCGGAGCAACTCGAGTGCCGCAACCAGGGCGAAGACGCATGCGAGCCCGATATGGTTTGCCGTTGGCAGCTCGCGCGCGCCTGGCAGGAACTCGGTGCCGATGAAGCCGAGGACTACAAGCCCGGTCAGCGCGACCTGGACGTGCAGTCGGTACAGCCAGTAGGTTTCCCCGCTCACCAGCGTGATGGCTTCCCGGCAGTCGAGGGCCAGGACCCGCACCCAGAACTTGACCCAGAAATACTGTAATGCTTTGAACAACATGTATCCTCCCGATGCGCCGCCCGGCGCGTTACTCGAAAAAGTGGTGGCGCTGGATGTGGGCCAGCACGGTACGCAGGTCGGCCGAGGCCAGCTCGACCTCCGGTGCGCGCAGGCGCAGGTTCACGCACTGGAACTGACTGCCGCCCTGCCGGAAGCGCAGGTGGTAGTTGTTCCCCGCGGCGGCGTGCTCCTGCACGCCGATGGAGCACCAGCCATCGGGCAGCGGCCGAACGTGGGGCATCAGCACTTCCAGACTGGCGGCCAGGTCGTCGACCTCGGTGTCGCGGTCCCGGGACATCCGGATGCACACGCAGCGTTGCAGCGTCTCCGGAAAGTAGCCGAAGCTGCTCAGGCCGAGCGCCTCCAGCGCGCGCTGCGTCGCATTGTGGTGCTCGACGCCCTGCCCTTCATCCAGTGCGCTCGCCCAGTCAACGGCTTTCGCTGCCGTGCGCGCGAACGCCAGCCGGCGCCGTCGCGCCTCCTCTTCCAGCATGGCGAGTTCGGCGACTTGGACCGCGAGCTGCTCTGCCCGCGCGGCGTGCTCCCGCTGGAGCTGCGCTACACGGGTACGTTGCTCCGCAAGCCGGGTCGCCAGGATGTCGTCGTCGGTTAAGCTCTGCATGTCGCAATCTCCGCTTGGTGCTAACTTCAATGATTGATAAATTATACCATAAAATAGGCATTATTAACATTAAGGCCGGGCTTGCCAACTAAAAAAGCCTCCCAAGGCGTGAACCGAGGGAGGCTGGTAGAACCGCGTCAAGCAGCCGAGGACTTGTCTGCCAGGTGGCTGGCCAAGTTCGGATGCTTCAATGCGACAGCGCGTGCGCGGCGCACGGCAGTCTCGGATGGTCTCTTGTAGCCCTGCTCGCGCCAGAGGAGGGAATCCTCCAGCTCGGCGATGGCGTGGTGCTGAACCAGGCCCTGCTCTACCGCATGCGGCGGCAGGCACCGCTCCGCGACAAGGAAGTCGAGGAACTGGACCCACGGCGTGAGGCCGTGAATGTCCAGCACCTCGTTCGCCGGCGACACCACGAACGCATGGACGCAGCTGCCGAAATCAATGCACCGTACCGGGAAGCCTGTGATGCGACGCAATGCTTCGGCCAGCGCGAAGCATCCGCCAGTCCGGTAGGTCCGGACGTGCTCGTCGATGACCATGATGCTCGTCCAGGCTGCCTTACGCCGTCATCTCGAAGGGGATTTTCGGATGGAACTTGTAGTCGACCAGCTTGATTTGGCTGAAATCGAGGGTCTGGAAGACGCCTGCGACGTCGGCCGGCGACTTGAGCGCCTCGATGTTGCCCAGGTCCAGCTTGGGTTGCGGGAGGTGCTCGCGCGACAGCATTTCCTTCACGCCAGGGATGTGCTTGACGTAGATGTGCGCGTCCGAGATGAAGTGCGTGAAGGTCCCGGCTTTCAGACCCGACAGGCGGGCCATGATTTCCAGGTACAGCGCGCCAATCGAGATGTTGTAGGCCAGCGGCGAGTCGAAGGACCGTTGCCACAGCGTGAGGTGCAGCGTGTTCGTCGTCGTGTCTACCGTGAGCTGGTAGGTAACGTGACAGGCGCGCAGGCAGCCCAGGTCATGCTCGTCCGGACGCCATCCCGACAGGATGATGCCGCGGTCGGACGGATTGGTCATCAGCGCGTGCAGCGAGGTTTCCAGCTGGTTGATACTGCGACGCAGGACCCAGACGTTGCGTGTCGCATCGTGCGCCAGCAGCTCGTAGCCCTTCGCGAGCATAGCGTCCGCCTCCTCTTTCGAGGTGGCTTCGCGCCAGTCGCGCCAGTCGGTCCAGTTCAGGTAGCCGAAGCGGCCCAGGTCGTCCTCGCCCTTGCGGTTCGGATTGGCCAGCCAGGCTTTCGTCTGGTTGGCGTTGACGGTCCAGACCTTGCAGCCGACGTCACGGAACTGCTGGGCGCTGGTAAAGCCCTTGAAGAAGCCTTCGACCTCACCCTTCGCCATTTTGAAGAACAGCTGTTTGGTGGTGTAGGCCGGGAAGCCATCCTGCATGTCGAAGGTCAGCTTGTAGCCAGGAACGAAGAGCACTTCCTCGCCGGTGCGCTCGTTGAGTTGGCGCGAGCCGTTGTCGAGGATGTATTGCAGCATGTCGTGAAACTGCTGCATCGGGTGTTCCTTCATCAAGCCCAGCCGGCGCAAGGCCTTGCGGCCGTACTTCGACAGCGGAGTGTGGTAGCCGGGAATCGGCGAAAGCGAAGTGTAGCGGGTTTTCATGGGTGGGTTCCTGTAGGTATCCGGGCGATGTTGCCTCAGACCGTATAGGCAAGAGTGATGTTGGGTTGACGCGCTGGACTGGCACAGCCCTGCCCAGCGCCGAAGCTCAATCAGTCGAAGCGAACTGGCAGCGCGCGCAGCAGCTTGGTGGTCAGCGAGAAGTAGCCATTTTCCAGCCGTGGCGCGCGTGCGCGGACCCAGGCCTCGGCCTCTGGACGGGACAGAGCTTCCTCCAGCTGGTCCAGCGTCATGGCGCCGGCGCCTACGATGCTGATTCCGTGGTCCAGCGGCAGGATGCCGGCGGGAATACGCACTGGGCGCAGGCTGTTTGCGATACGGGGGATGAGCAGGCGCTCCTGGTTCAGGTCAATCTTCTCGAAGCTTTCCGGTGGCAGCCAACGCTGCGTCTTGCGGACCTTGGTCTTGGCCAGAAGGTGCATGTTCGCATCCAGGTGGGCCATCACTGACGGTGGCGGCTCCACGTTGCGGTAGGTGCGGATGGCGAACTTGGTCGGCGCGCTGAGTACCCCGCCCTTCATGTTGTCGGTGTCGACGGCCGGCACTAGCAGCTCGGCCGGGATGTTGGCCGCAGCCGCGGTGGCCTGGTCGATGACGAACAGTCCGTGTTTGCCGAGCCACGGCGCCAGGCGCACCGCAGCGACGGAATGCAGCGGGTTGCAGCCTTCGTAGGCGGCGTCGTCGGCCTCCGGGTAGATGGGCGCACGGGTCAGCGGGATTGTCGCGACGTCCGCGTCGCAGAACACAACAGCCACCGGGTGGATGCGTGGGGGCTGGCCGCTGCGGCGGCTCTTCGGACGGTAGAAGGCCGAGGCACAGTCCAGGCGCGCCACGTGGCGCAACCCTTTCGTCTTCCCGACCACCTCGCGCAGGTTGGCCGCGTTCTCGGTGAACAGCCATCGGTCGGAGGTCACCAGCGCAATCTCGCCACCGACATTCAGCACCAGGGTGAGGCGCGCAATGAAGCTGTGAAGGATGTCTCCGCGCGAGTAGTCGGGCAGCGTGCGCTCGTATTCTTCGCGCAGAATCGTGGGCAGGTTCGCGTAGCGCAGGAACGGCGGATTGCCGGCCACGCAGTCCCACGTTGGGGTTTTCGGGCCTTGCGTCAGGAAGTCGCCCAGCGTAACCATGCGGTCGGCGAGGGCCTGCGCGCGCGCTGCACTGCGGCCATGCGCCATGAGGATACGCGCCAGGCGCTGGCGCGCTTCGGCAGCCGCAAAGTAGTGGATTTCCCAGCCTTGGACCCGGTGCGCAATGCGCTCATCGGACGCCTCGGGTTCGACCACCAGCAGACGCTCCAGCGCGGCGCCGAGGAAGGCGCCATCGCCGCAGCTCGGGTCCACCAGTTTGCGACTGTCGGACGGCCAGGACAGCATATCGAGCAGCTGGTCGACGATGGGTTCCGCAGTGTAGAAGGACGTAGCCGCGTGCAGGCGTTCGATGGCCAGCGCCAGCTCGGTTCGGACCGGCGGCTTGACCGGAGGCGTGGGCGAGATGGTGGTTGGTCGTACGGCGACGTCTAACAGTTCCATGAGAATCCTCAAGCTTGATTAACTCCTTGCAGTATACCAAAAAACACCTATAAACGCTAGTGTTTTGGACTTCTGAAGGGTTCGCGCAACACGAATTCGCCGCCGTAGAAATGCCAAAAAGAAAACCTCCAGTCGCATGTGCGAGTGGAGGTTTTGAGCTTACGAAGGTGCTAAATCAGCTCGGTCCTGCGGACTCGCCGAACGCGCCGAGCGGATGCACCCACTTTGCCGGGTCAATCAGAATCGGCGGCGTGAACGTGTCTCCCATTGCGATGTCGAGCCAGAACTTGTCCAGCTCGGGAATCTCTCCCTTGGCTGCGTAGTCCTCGACCGAACCATCGCGCTTGATGGTAGTGTTGAATACCTTCTCGTAGGTGGAGATGCGTTTGAAGTGTCGCCCCATGTAGTGCTTCAGCATGGCCCATTGCTGCGGGCTGCCGAAGATGCACGCCATGCAGGAAGTCCTGCTCAGGCCGAGGTGGTACGCAGGATGCGGGTTCACGCCGAACTTGCGCATGATTTCCCAGACCTGCTCCTCAGACCACGAGTGGACCGCACGGAACACATCGACCCAACGCTTCACCCGCTTGCCGTCCCGGTTGTCCGAGCGGTGGGGTTCGAAACGCTTGTAGCGCGCGCGCTGCTTCGATTCCTGGGCACGCTCGCCTTGCAGCACCAGGGTCTTGCCGATGCGGAAGACCGGGTCGTTGACAAGGTACGCCTCGCCTACGCCGATTTTCAGATAACTGCTGCACCAGCGCACGCTCAGGTCGCCCGATACTTGCGGGAATTTCATGCGCGTACCGTCGTCGCCATCACCGCCAATCTTGCGCGCCTCGCCGGCTTGCGTGGTAAAGTGCGTCGGCGCCGTCGGGGTGCCGTTGCGCAGCATCTCACGTTCGAAGCCGCCTTCCTTCCAGGAGAACGAGATGCGCACGCCGAACGCTTCCGCGAACTTGATGCAGTAGTCGGTCGTGATGGGCCAGTCCATGAGCTCGGAACCCTCCCGGCCGTCGACCAGGTGGTGGTGCAGTTCGATTTTCTCGATTGGCACGCCTTGGTCCAGCAGCCAGAGGAAGCAGGCTACCGAGTCCTTTCCGCCCGAGAAAAAGATGATGAAGCGGTCGTAGTCGGCCAGATTGGGGTCTGGTACCGGCACCACCTCTGCATCGGCTTCTTCGTCGAGCGGGGAATTGACCAGCTTCAGCTTGATGACCGGGCGTGCTTCAGGGTAGAAACCTTGAAGCGGCGCCGGCTCAGCCATGCCGCAGTGGAAAAGACTGTCTTGCGCTGGGAGCCGGACAGGCGCACTCGCCGCGTCAGACACCAGTTTCAGCTTGGGGGTTGGCCGTGCTTTCTGTGCGACACTGGCCTCAGCCTGCTCGGATTCTTCCGCGCCACAGTCGAAAAGACTTTCTTGAATCATGACTTCCTCCGTATATTGTCCTTGAGATATGCCTCAACGATGTATAGGGAGAATCCGGACGCACTCTGCGCGTGCGTCCGCGTTGCGCGGTTACGCCGACGGCAGCCGAGCGGGCGCGGCAAGGACAGCGGCCCAGGCCGCGCGCACGTCAGCCAGCACGACGGGATGCAGCGCATTGTTCGCGATGTACCCGCACATTTCTTCGAGCAGCGCCGGTGCGTCGGCAGGCTTGATGCGGCCCAGGAAGACATCGTCGACCTGCGGCGACTGCGGCCAGTTGCCCTTCACGTTGCGCGGCTTGCCCAGCCACGACTCGCGGTGGAAGGTTTCGAGGGTGCAGCGGCCGAGCGAATCCATCTTCGCCCAGAGCCAGCGGCCGTCGGCGCGGTGACACTTGATGACGGCCACCGGGCGCTCCCGCGTCAGGTCGACGTCGACGAAACTAACCTCCCAGCCGGCCAGCGCCAGCGCGCGCTGGAGCGCCACCATCGCGGCACCCGAGGGTGCGGGAGTCGACGCGGTGTCGGATTGCGTGTCTGGTACGACCAGGCTGGTGTTCATTGCGCTTCCTTCGAAGATAAGGGGTAACCGAGGTGCGTCAGGTCGACGATGATGCTGCTGTCCAGGGGACTCAGGCCGGCGTACTTGCGCGCCCAAGCCTTACGCTGGGCCGGCGTGCGCGCAGCACAGCCTCGCTCATGGCGCACGCGCCAGGCCACGCAAAGCCCCTGCATGTCGCGATTCGAGATGGTGAATAGCCGATACTCGGAGCCACAATGCCTGCAGGTCGCGAAGCCGGACGTGCTTGCCATCGCGCGATGCTCAGGCGGCCGGGGTAGCAGGCGCCTTCGCCGACAGTGCTTCCTTGACCAGCTTGCTGGCCAGGGTCTTGTCGAAGTCGTCGCCGAACTGCGCATTCAGCTTGCCCATCACGGAGCCCATGTTCTTCATGATGCGCTGGTCTGCCGGCATGCCTGCGACGATGGTTTCGATGGCCGCGCGCACGTCTGCTTCGCTCGCCTGCTGCGGCAGGTAGGTCGCGAACAGCGCCAGCTCGTACTCGGTCTTGGCGCGCAGCTCCGGATTGGCAGTGCCCAGCGATGCCAGGGTTTTGGTGCCGTTCTTGATGAACTCGCGGATGGTCTCCAGGACTTCAGCATCGGTGGACTCGCGCTTGCCGTCGTCCAGGCCGTGGCGTGCGGCTTCCGAGGTCAGCGTGGACAGGGCGGTGCGCTTCTGGCCGTCTTTGGCCCGCAGGGCTTCTTTGACGTCGTCACGCAGGCGTTGAATCAGAGTGGTCATATTACCTCCTATCAGTAGGTGTTATTACGGCCATACCTGACCGGGCATGGCGCGTTTAGGGTGTTTATTGGTGGCGCTGCTGGCGCTGCTGGCGCCGGCGGGCTCAGGCGCTCTCGAGGTCTTTCACCGCGCGCAGGCAGCGCTCGCGCACGGTTTCAGCCCGTGCCGGCCGGCTCACGACATTGAAGCCGCCCTCCAGCAGACAAGCTGCATTGCGGCAGATGGCGCCCAGGCGCGTACGCAGGCTTTTGCTGGCCGACTTCGGCATCGACTCGAGCGTCGCCGCGTGGCAGTCCGCGAGGTAGACGGCGGTGAGCTGCGCGCCTTCGTAGCCCTTCAGGAGCGCGACGATTTCGCCTTCGGTCAGTGGTTGGTTGTTGGCCAGCTTGCTGTAATAGGCCGAGGTGTCGATGGTTTGCAGCATGGTCACTCCAGATTCGGTGCCCTGCGCGTCGGCGGGGACAATTCACATGCGTGCGCCCTTGAGAGGCACACGCATGTGAACCCCGGGAAAACCGGGCCACATGGCAGCCAATCGAGCCCTGGTGTGCTGTTACGCCGAAGGCTATTGGTCATTTTGGGGGACAACGCCCGCGCAACCTTTTTTCCAGATGGCTTTCCTTCGCCGGTGCCTTTCCACGTCCATGCGGCACCGGTCCTTCGGTATCATCCACCATCGCCCTGCTTCCAGTTCCCGCGAATCTCACGGGTCTGTGGTGTTCATCAGGGTGAACACATCCACGGTCACATGCGCCTATCACCACTCTTTAACGGTATACGGGTTTTCACGCCGCTGGCTGCTTCTAAGCCCACCGCCCGAGAGCTCGATTGTGTCACTTGATGTTCAGCTTGCCGGGTACGACACCCAACCTGTTGAGCCTTGGTCTCTGCGGGGCCCCACTTCGACCTTCACCAAGAGGCTACAGATGACATTATACGGAAAAACAGCAAAAAGTCAAGTAATCACTGGGGCAATCGCAGCCAGCTGGCGCAGCGTGTCCGGCGTGCTCGTGTGCACAATGGCCAAACCGCCGGCGGCGATGAAAGCGTCCGTGTTGCGTCCCAGGTTGTCGATGAGGATTGCGCGAGGGTGCGCCCAGCGCGTCTTGTGCAGCCCGCTCTCGGCAACCAGGACAGGCGTGGTCGCGCAAATGTGCCGACGAATCCAGGCCTCCTTGTCAGCCGGCGCGGTGTGCAGCAGCCCGGTCGGGCGCGGCGCTGCGGTCAGCACGTGCAGACGGCCTCGGCCCTGGAGACCCTTCCACAGCTCGAGCGCACCCTCGCGCACAGGCAGGTGCAGGAACAGGTTCGGGACCTTCTCGAGCCGGCCCCAGCGCGCCGCCGGCGACAGGCTCTGGAATGGCGCGCCGAGGATGGCGTCGGCTGTGCCGTAGAACTCGGCCAGGACGTCATCCTCGTCGACGAAGATGTCAAACAGTTCGGGGGTGTTGGTCATCGGTAGCTCCTTGCGCCAGGTTGATGCGCGCCTGGGCAAGCAACGTGCGCCCGGCTTCTGTCCGGTATAGGGTCGGCGGCTCGGCGAACGCCAGCGCGCGGAAGTGAGCGAGCACCTTCGCGCGGCCCTCGGCGTAGGCGTCCGGCGCCACCCAGCAGTACTCGGTCGCTACCTGCGACTCGTATTCGTTGAAGCGCTCGGCCGGCGCGCCAAGGATGGCCAGGTCGATGTCCAGCAGGAGGTCGGTCACCAGGTCGCCGGGCGCCACCGGGGTGCGGTGGTCCGTCGCGCGTACCAGCTGCGCGACGCGCGCGCAATGCTGCAGCGGGATGCCGACGCTGGCAAGCTCAAGCTCGGCGAGCACCGCACTCATCTCCTCGTTCATGCTGCTGTGGGTGTCGTAGATGGCATCATGAAACCACCAAGCGAGCACGAGGATGGCGAGGTCGACCGGCGAAAGGCGCGGCGCACCCCAGCGCGCGACCAGCACCAGGCCTTCGTCGAGATGCTGCAGGACGTGATAACCCGGTGGCCGCTGCGACCAGGCCGCAACGAGCTTGGCGTGCAGGTCGTCGGCCCGGCCACCACCGAGCTGGGTTACCGCGAGTTGGAACTGTTCGAGAGAATAAGCTGACATGGCGCCTCCGTCCTGGTTGCTGCCACACTGACAGGTGTAGCGTATTATTGCTTTATGTCAATTATAGCGTAAAACGGCAGTTAAGCGCCGCGTTGATAAGAAAAACCCCCATGCAGCAAGGCTGGATGGGGGTTAGAGGGATACTGCAGGCGACCGGTTACAGCGCGCCGTACTTCTTCAAAATCGCGGACAGGGTTGCGAAGTCCGCGGCCGCTTCAGCACTCATTTCGTTCGCGGCGCCTACCATGAGTTCACGGCAATCCGACAGGATGTTGGCGCCGACGCGTTCGGCGGCGTAGGTGCCTGCGGAGGCAATGGCGTTTGCCACGAATTCGTCGCGTTCCGCATCCGTCCTGCAACCACTGGCCGATTCGTTGGCCATATCCCGTGCGATGAGCTCGATTGCATGGTCGGGGTTGCGGGCCCAGGCCTTATCGCAATAGTCACCTTCCTCGTCGTTGTTGTCGTTCCAGGGCAGCGTGACGCGGTACAGGAACAGAGGCGCTTCGGCTGGGGTGGCGGTCGACAGTGCAGTGGGTTGGGTCGATTGGGTCATGGTCATTCCTTTCAGGCCAGGTGGCCGACAGAGCAGCTGAGGAGCTGCGGGGTATATCCTCGTTCCCGTATAGGAAAAAGCCGCGGTAATGCGCGGCGCGGACAGCCAGGTGACGGAATTTGATAGGGAGGTGTTCGGCCTAGCGAGGATAGCCGAACGTGGGCTGCCTGAGATTCAAGCAGCAAGCCTGCTGATTTCCCCGGAGGGAAACCGCTTACCTGCGCGTCATGCAGAGGATTCTTGTCTGCAACAAAGTTGGGGTAGGCATAGAAATACCCAACAGGCTCGTCTACTGGCTCGCGCCCATGCAACGCGCTTGCCTATCTAGCATCAACCCGAGTCTCGTCGGGTCCAAAGGAACAGCTCCCTGAGCACGGCTTTCGCACATGCCCGCCTTGGCTTGGCGGGAACTGGCCGGTCGGCCAAACCCGGGTGCCTGCAACACCCGAGCAGAACGCTGGTGCCGGCGAGAGGAATCGAACCCCCGACCTTCGCATTACGAATGCGCTGCTCTACCTGCTGAGCTACGCCGGCCCTGAAAAATGGTGCTGTTAGACGGACTCGAACCGTCGACCTCTTCCTTACCAAGGAAGTGCTCTACCACCTGAGCTACAACAGCGAAGACTTAGTATAGCACGTAAATGCGTAATGGCAAACGCTCTGCGCGCGATGGATGTCAAAACGCGCTCATGATGAGCGCGTCGGTTGGGTGATTAGAACTCGGCGTGCCGTTGCAGCACGCGCAGCTCCTGGATGGTGCGCTCGCCGAAGTGCTTGCGCGGATTGCCGCATGCCGGACGCGAGCAGCGCGTGGCGGTGTTTACGGTGCGGCCCAGTTCGCGCGGGTCGTACGCCAGGTCGCGGCCGTAGTAGAAGCGGCGGTTATTCTTCAGGCGCTGCGCGTGGTGGCGCCGGCCGGCGCGTGTCATGACTTTATCCATCAGACCTCCTTGTATCAACCGTTACAGTGCAGGACCATCCTGCGACAGAGCTGCAGCGGCTATGTGTTCGTATAGTGAAAATTGTCGACCATGAAAGCTTGCAAGGTTGGCCTCCTATACTGAAACGGACATATCTATCACCCTTCGGAGGAAAAACATGTACGTTTCGTGGAAATTCAAAGTGCGTTGTGCGTTCATCGTGATGATGGCGAGCCTCGCTGCGATGGTCGTCGGCTGCACAGCCGAGCCTGGCGTGCGGCATCTGGTCGTCCAGGAAGTCGCGTCGGCCACAGTCAATCGCATGGCAGAAATCCAGCTGCTCAACCAGCAGGAGGTCTACCAGGTCTCGGTGGTGTGCGTCCAGAAGGACCCGAACGGTCCCTTCCGCGTAGCCGCCGGCTACTGGCCGAAGAAGCGTGGGCCCCAAACCGTGTACACGGACATCCCGTGCAATTCCTGGAGCCAGGTCATGGGCATCCTGCCTGCCCGGAATTCAGGCTGGCAGGTGCTCGCGGCATCCGCGGATGAGGCAAAAGCCGCACCGTATTACGTTCACGCGGTCGCGCAGGCTCTCCGTCAGCGCAACAGCTGACACTCTCCCATCCCGGCCGCTCTGGTCGGGATTTTTCACGCGCGCGATGCACAAACAAAAAGGCCCGCGCGGGGCGGGCCTAGCTGTGCGCACCAGGCGCGGTGTTGGTAGTGATGGCGGGGCTTGAACCCACGACCTCCGGGTTATGAATCCGGCGCTCTTGCCAGCTGAGCTACATCACCGTTGAAACTGCTGCTTTCTGATGGCTCAAAGCCCGGCACTTCGCCACATCCATGGGAACCGGGTCCCACGTTTTGGAGCCATCAGGAAGCAGGTGCCGGATGCGAACCCGGCGTCTCGGTTTTGGGCGGCCCGATGGTACTTTCGAACCGAGAAAGTCTTGCGGCCTCTCACCGCAACTTCTGACCAGCTGAGCCGGCCAGGACACTCCGCCCTTTCTTGCACGTCGCCCGTGCATTCCCTGCAAACTTGTGAAGCCACCGCTGCCTGACTCGACATTGGAGACCTCGAGAACTGGTGGAGGATGCCGGGTTCGAACCGGCGACCCCCTGCTTGCAAAGCAGGTGCTCTCCCAACTGAGCTAATCCCCCAAGGGCCAGAAGCGACTTTAACCTATTCGTCTACAGACCTCACCCTTCGGTGTGGCCCGGGCGGGCTCGAACCGCCAATGCCGCCGCCGTGGCAACGACATTTCTGCTTCCGGCACAACTGGTTGCGGTGGACAGGATTTGAACCTGTGACCTCCGGGTTATGGGCCCGGCGAGCTACCTGACTGCTCTACCCCGCGTCTGAAATCGAGGTGCCACACCGCTACCAACGGCTGGCACGTGGGCGCTTTGCCAGTCAGGTGTGCAGAGCTTGAAAGGGTCTCCCAGGGAGACAAAATCAGAACTCCTATCCTTTGCGTTCCAGCCCACACCAGGCTGCCTGCGTCACTCCTATCGGAAATCCACGAGGGATGGTTCGCCCAGGTCGACCCGGTTGAACCGCAGGTTCCGCCCCATCGCCGAGCGTTCGGCAGGCAGGAGGGCCTTGCTGCAAGACGGTGCAGCACCGGGTTTGGTTGCGGGGGCGGGATTTGAACCCGCGACCTCCGGGTTATGAGCCCGACGAGCTACCTGACTGCTCCACCCCGCGATTGATTGGACAGGCTTTCCACCTGATTGGGCTTGCGCCTTGAAACTTTCGCGCTTGTGAGGCGCTTGTTCGAGGAAACCCCGTAACGCTGGCCAGCCCCTCTCGGAAACTGGCGCAGGAGGTTACGCAGGCCTGTGTTTCACCCCTAGTAGCGAACAACGCTACACCATCCCAAAAATCGTGGCGCTTACGACTGCGCCGCCGTCTTATCGTGCCGGCCGCTCTACCCAAAGGGTCACGCCTGTGTCATCGAGGCGGCACCAAGCAAGCGCCGCTTTATCCACGTTTCAGGTCTTCGTGTCCTGCTGCGGCGGCGATTCCATTCGGGTCGCCTACAGTCCGCGGCAGCTTTGTGCGTCGCTACGTTACCAGCGTACGACACGGGGGCACATTTGCCGGCAGGCGTTCAGCTATCGGGCAAAGTCACCGTCGCGACATCCCCCAACAAGCCATCTCGCGCAGAGCGCATCTGAGCCAACACCCGGCTCCCAGCTTCGTATATGGGTACCTGGAACCCACCCATGACCCTTTCCGAGTCCACTGCAGGATGGCAGTTGCTGTTGCGGCCAGCGGCCGGGTTCGTGTGCACCAGCACCGGAGCGCTCATGCACGTGTTCCTGGCGGAGAGAAAGGGATTCGAACCCTTGAGGCCCTTGCGAACCTACTACCTTTCCAGGGTAGCGACTTCAACCACTCATCCATCTCTCCAGGTCAATCACTTGGCGCCAACGACACGCCGGTGAAAGCACTTGGGTATGAAAGCATCTGCTTCCAGACCGAAGTGCTTTCGCACTTCTGGTTCAAGGCCTGAGATTACAGCCTGAACTGACGCTCCACTTGGTCAGATTATAGTGAGCTTGCCGGCCCACCTTCCTGTCCGTATCCACCCCGCTCAAGCGAGGTTTAGCGCCATGGCTGTCGATTTTCGGGTTTCCCCAGGGCTCGACGTAAATCCCTGTCGCATCACACTACTCGATTCTCACCCTACCGCCGACCTTTAGAGCCGTTCGAGGTTGCAGCCTCTACGTGCGGGTTCCAATCAACACCATCCATCTTGCGGGACTTCAGGCGCCTGCCTTCGGGGTTCCCCGGGCAGGTTTAAGCCACTATCGTGCAATGCCGGACACGACTTTGCGTTTTTATTTTGACAACAAAGGTGTTCAGCCTTCGATTAGTCGGTTTTCCAGAACCGATGCCCTTTCGAGCGTTGCAACCCACCGACACAGGCGTGTCCCGTGACTTCATAGCCTTTTGAGCTACAAAATATCACCCGTGTCATGTCTTTCTCCTGCCGGATACTCAACGGTTCTTCGGGACGCCGTTTCACCTTGCGATGACCCAGCCACCCCTTGAACTTCGCCGCCGCCATCGGGAGCAACCCTTCGACAACAGCGCTACCTTTCCCCGTACAGACTCGCGTGTTTGGTGCAGCTGGACCACGGTACCACCCGTGTGTTCATCGACTCGAGTTCCCCGGAGGCCCTCTCGGGCGTACCAGGCTCGTAAGCCAACGTTCTTTTCCAGCTCACGCATCATCCTTAGCGCCGCCTATCCAACGACGCACCCCTTTCGAGGCCGGGTGAGGCTTGCATGGCTTGACCCTGCGGCCCGAAGGCCACCTGGCGCGAGTTAGTGGGCTACCTCGCTTTGACTGCATCGCTGCAGCTGTCTCCCCCATGCGGGATGTGTCTCCATAAATGTTCAAGCACAGCCCACCATAGGTTTAACCGCACTCTCGAACCCGTCAGATGCATGGAGACGTTCTGACGAAAACTCTCTTTTTGAGGAACCCCGGCCGCACGGTGGAGACTTGCTCGGTACCAGGTTTTCAACCTGCCGGCGCGTGTCGTCGCCAGTCCAGCCGATTAACCCGGATTCCTCGAAAAGAGAGTAAGTAAACTCAAATTGTAAAAAGAACGAAGCAAGCATCGCTTGCTGGTGACTGCGTTAATCAGTCAGTGGATAAGAGTATAGCACAAAACGGCATGATGTCAACACCTGAGGCGAAAATAGTTTCCTGACCGTCGTATACAACAAAAAACCCACCGTGAAGGTGGGCTTGATTGCCGGGCCAGCCCGGCGTCGAAGCGGTCAGCTCAGCACCCTCGTACGCAAGCACTTGGGTGCCGAACCTGGGCTTACGACTGGTCGCGCTCGAAGGTGATGATGGAGCGCGTGGTGCCGGGCCAGTTCGGCATCTGGCGCCACGGGGTCAGGACATCGAGGCGATTGCCGTTGACGTGGAACTCACGGCACTGGGTAGTGCCGACCCATGCGGGGTTCCAGGCAGCCTCGACCTTGGTGCACCACTCATCGCCCTTGAGGGTCTCGAGGCCGGTGTAGGCGACCAGCGAGTCGAGCAGGGCTGCCTTTTCGGCTTCCGACTTCCCAGCCGTGCGGCCGTCGCCGGTCAGCACGAACGACACGCGATGGTTTTCCGTGAAAATCACGCGCCCGGTCGGGTGCTCGCCCATCGCCGGAACTGCTTTGCCGGTGTCCTGGGACACCACCTTATAGCCGACGAGTTTCCATGCGCCCTGCAGTGGATTCTCCGCCGCTTGTGCGGCACTGGACGCCGCTGCCACGGCAAAAAAAGCGGCGAGGGTCGCTGCGGACCACAATTTCTTCATTTTCATTATTTCTACTGCTGTATTGAAAGACTCGTACCCGTTTGGGGCCGAGGAGACTTGCAAGGCTAATCCGCCAACCCGAAGGTCACTGCAGCTGTCGCCCATGCGGCGCAAGCATCGCCTGCTGCTGACGGAGCTGTCCGTCAGTGAAGTAGTATAGCGCGAAAACGTTGTATGTTGACAACGGTTTTGATGTGGCGACCCGCCATGCTGCACTGCAACAAAAAACCCTGCCGAACTGGCAGGGTTTGAGGGTCATGCGAAGATTTGGTCCAGCTGAGCGATGTGCTCGGTGGAAATAACCTCGGGCCGCGGCGTCACTACCGAGCCCGGATAGCCTGCCGCGAGGTTCACGACCAGGTCGTGCAGCTTGTCGCTCTGCTTGTCCCCGATGTCGCCATCGGGGGCGTACATCTTCTCGAGGACTTCCATCGCATCCCAGTACGCCAGCCGGGCCAGGGTCGCGGCATGCAGCGCGGCTTGTTTCTGCTCTTGGGTTGCGGTCGTGGTGCTCATGTGTCTTTCCTCCTGATGTGATTTAACCTAATTGCCGAGCGGCAAAGAGTATAGGGCACATCCGGGGCACCTGGCGCTCAGTTGTCCGTGGGTGCCGGAGCGACTGTATCGTCGCGGCGGAGCAGGCTTTCGTGGGCCGCACGGCCGGCAGCCATCCGGGCAGTTTCCGCCGCTGGATACGCGGACTGCACACGCTCGACGGCGAACTTGGCCAGCTGGCGCGCGGCGACGCGGCGCGTCTCAGCGTAATACGTCATCGCCAGTGGCACCAGGCCGACCAGCATGGTGATGAGCGCCTCGGTCGGCACCAGCAGGTAGGCCACGTTGTGGTAGCGCAGCACGCAAGCCGTCAACTTGCCGGTCTCCTGCGCCACAGCGTAACTGCCAATGAGTGCCTGCAGCATGTCGGCCAGGCGGATTTCGGTCTGCCATTTCTGCCGCGAGTGGTTGCGAAAGCCGACGGACTTGTACTCGACGCAGACCAGGCCGGTGCCGTGCGTGAAGACAGCGTCCGGCTGGGCCACCAGCTTGCCGGCGACGAAGTTCTTGCGGTCCTCTTCCGTCACCACCACCGAGGGTTTCACGGGCGCGGCGGCCAGCATCGGGAGCGCGCGCCGCACCAAGTCGGCGTCCTCCTTGGCTGCCTTGCCGTTGAAGAAGAAGGCTTTCACCTGGATGCCGTGGATGACGGCCTGGTCATGCCAGTTCAGTTCGGACACAGGCGGCTCCTCAAAAGACGTCGCTCTTGGCCTTTGCGGCCTGGGCGGCGCCCTTCTTGTCTGCAGCATCCAGCAGGCGCTGCATCTGGGCCTGCGCCGGCTTGTTCACGTAGGTCAGGTAGCGGTCACCGAAGAACTCCTTCGAGAACACCAGCTCCATGCTGCTGCCGAACTTCCAGCGATATTTGCCATCGCTGACGTATTCCTGGTCGAACTTCTGGGGCGCGGTACTGCGGAACGCGTCGTCGACGGTTTGCGGAAAGCCGTACTTCGCCACGAGCATCTTGCGGAAGCGCTCATCGGTCGGGCTGTTCTTTTCGAGCGTGTACTGGGCCATTACAACGTGGTCGTTCAGGTAGACGATTTCCAACGTCTGCGCGCCGAGCAGGCCCATGCGCGACGCGTTGAACACGTCCGAGGTCGCTGTCGACTGGGTCAGCTTGCCGCCAGCCGCTTTCGCCGCCGCAACCAGGTGCGTACGGTCGACGACGCTGAGCTGTTCACCGAAGAGGATGAGCTCCGCAGCATTCGCAGCGAAGGCGCTTGTGGCCAGGACGGCGCCGGCTATGAGGTGTGCAATCTTCATATCAAATTTTTCCGGAAAGCTGCCTGAACTTCTCCAGGCTCATGTCCCCTGCTCCACCGGCCGGCTCGGCCGCTTCAGGGGTATCGTGGGACTCGACGTGGTCAACGTGGCCGACATCGCGCGAACCGGGCTTGTGCTTTTTGGCGGCGCGCGTGAGGAGTGCTTTCTTCGGCGGAGCAGCACTCCATTCGGCCGGGACTTCAGTCGCCTCGTCTGCGACGGGCGGTGTTAGGTCAACCGCCGAGTCCGCTGTAGCTGCTGGCGCCGGCGCATCTGCGGCAGGCGTATCGTGCCTCGAGAACGGACTGACGACCAGGCCAGCAATCGCGAGGACCATGGCGCCGAGCAGCCAGTACCCGCGCTGACTCTTACGGGGCGGCAGCATGTCTTCAGTGACGCTCACGTGCGGCCGGGGCCGTGCTGGTGCACCGACGTCTGACAGGGGTCGTGGCTGATAGGGCTGGGGCTGCGCGACGCCCGCCCGGGGCGTCACGTTGGGTGTTGCTTCGCGTACTGTGTCGCGCCGGACCTGCACCGTTTCGCGCAATGCGGCGGTGGGCGGGGATGCTGGCGCGCTGTCGCGCGGGGGACCAATCACGTCGTCGAGCGTGAGGTCGGTGGCAATACCGGTCCAGGGCATAGGGTTGAGCTATGAGTTTACTTGTTGACAGTATGCCATAAAATATGTTTTATGGCAATGTGTTTCGCGGAGCTGGCAATACGTGGTGGAGCCTGCGGGCACCGGCGGACGCCTGGCGGTAGATGGCGGAAGGAGGAGCAATCGAAGCCCAAGCGGTCACCCGCTCACCTGGTTTTCAAGACCGGTCCGGTACGCCTGTACGGTTCACCTTCCATAACCTGAAAAAAGACCGCCAGAGCACTGCCCTGCAGTGGTGGCGGTCGTAAGGCACGGGTCGTCTCGCTAACCCCTTGTTTATGGCCCTGCGGAGTGACGCTCGCGTTGCGCCACTGCCGGGCCCCCGTGCGGTCTGGGCTCGACCTTTGGAGTCCAGTGCCCGCACGAAGCGGTGGTCACTGGCTCTCTGATAAGGTATAGCGCAGAAAATGGCGCATGAATGAAAAGAACCGCCAGGCCCCGCGGTGGTTTGCGAGTCTGGCGGCCGTGTTGCTTCGGTATAGCAGAATGTGGGGATGGTGCTGGGGTCCAACCAGCGGCATCACGAGGGTCCGGTACTGTTTGCATTGACCCGTTGGCGTACTCGCGTCGAGTCCTCGTGTTCGGAAGCCTGAAGCAGCTACTCCACTCCATCCACCAAGCGCCGTTTCCGGTCGGCACCTGGCTTCCGTGTCGTTTCACTCTTCAACCATCTGCTCAGCGGGCCGGATTGGTTACCGACTTGATGACTATGGAAAGCCCTCCCACCCGGACTCGAACCGGTAGCGGTAGGGGAGTCGAACCCCTTCCCCGTCATCGTGCAGCGCCTGCCGCGCACGTCTAAACCGTGCTGCCGCTGAGCAGATGGTGGTGCCAGCTGGGGCACCTCCACCGTACAACCCCTGCTGGCCTACAGCTCAAGCCCAGGGCGGGGCGTCCGAACCAGCACGCGCGATGGCGTGAAGGCCAGTCCCGGGTTACTGCCGGTGCAGTCAATCCTGTCGCAACCAGTTGTCATCGCGCTCGCGCCGGGCTTGCGGCGCTTGGACAACTGGAGCCTCGGCTCTGTGTTGCTGCCGTGCGGCGGGACTTTGGCCAGCCCGGCCGGAGAACCCGGCCAACCAACGGCACACAACCAGAATCGACGTGACAATGAGCGCGCTCAGCGCTATGGCCACGCCATCCTCGCGTCTGGCGATAATCACGGTGCCGGCCAAGACTGCCAAGTCGAGCAACCAAATGTAGTTGCCGCGCGCTTTCCGGCTTGCGTCGACTCTTTTCTGAGGCATGTGTCACTTTCTCCGACGCCGTGCCGCCGGCGGTATCCGCAGCAGTACGGTGCCAGCGTGGAAACAGACGCCTTGCGGCCGTATCCCAAGTTTTGGTGGAGCCGAAGGGAATCGAACCCTCGACCTCCTCGATGCGAACGAGGCGCTCTCCCAGCTGAGCTACGGCCCCAAAACCTGCCGGCGCGCTTACGCGCACCTTGAACCTGGTGGTCACTGTGGATTCGAACCACTCCTGCGTATATGGACTTACGCGAGCCAATCTTTCACCCGAGTCGAACGGGGTGCTGCCTCAGCTACGTCGCTCTACCGTTAAGCTAGATGACCGAAAACTTGTAAACCATCAGCTCTGCACGCGCGAAGTCTCGTTGCTCGCCGGGGTTGGTCGCGAAACCCGTCCGGCGACTTGGCGTCGCTTCTTCCGATTACTGAGTCAGGCGGCGCCGCCATCATCGTCTTCATCGTCGCGTGCAGAGCTGATGATTCACTGGTAGGTCCTGACGGGCTCGAACCGCCGACCCCATCCTTGTAAGGGATATGCTCTACCAGCTGAGCTAAGGACCCGGTGAATGAATGACAGTATACCAGAAAAACAGTTAATGTCAATAGGAAACGCCTCTTGAGGAGAGGCGCTGGTGTTACCGGTGCGACAGGATGCGCCGGATGTCTGGATTTACCTGGTGGCGCGCGCTGGCCTGGACCACTGGTACCGGACGCGGCCGGGTTATGCCAGGGTCCCGTTTCCAGTCGGCTGGCAGGGTCCAGAGGTTAACGGGGCCGAACTGAAGGTGGGGCCATTGTATACGAGCGGCGTTGAGGGCGTGTGCCATGATTTTTCCTTGGACGGTTGAGTACATCCGGTATAGCGCCGGGCGCCCGCCGCAAAAGAAAGAGCCCAGCAAAAGCTGAGCTCTGGAGTCAGTCCGTTGACATGGCCATCAGGTCCAGCCGAACCGCAGCGTCGTCGACGCATTGCTGCTTCTGGTCGGCCGACATCGAGCGCCAGCCTGTAATTTCAGCAACCGAGCGGCCGCAGCCCTCGCAAATCCGCTGCTCCGACAGTCGACACTGGCGTAGGCATGGGCTCGCGACTTCATTTTCAATTCGTTCCATAGGTGCTCCTTGTTTTACCTATGAAGGTATAGGCCGGGTGTAGCACCAGGCGGCAGAAGTGGGTCTTGCAGAGGTCAAATGCTGGTGCGCCTGGCAGGTCTCGAACCTGCGACCTTCGCTGTAGGAGAGCGAGCTCTATCCAGTCTGAGCTACAGGCGCCTTGTGATGCGCGGGAGGCTCACGCCACGGCGTGTTCGAGCTTGGCGGCGATGCGTTGGGTATTCCGGGACTCGCGGCGAGCCTGGCGGACAAAGGGCCAGATGTCGAAGCTGCCATATTCCGGCCGCGGCCTCTTCTCGGCGATGACCTTGCGCAGCGCAGCCAGCAGCGCCTGGAAGTCTTCCTCCGTGGCGGGCACCGGGCGGCATACGAAGTCTGCGCTGTTACCCCACTTGTCGAAGGTCGAACGCACGCCAATCTCAACTTCGTCGGCGGTATAGCGGAAGTGATAGTCATCGGTCGCGGCGTAGCCTTGGCCGTACTCAGCAATCCGAAGCTCGAACGCAGCGCCGGCCGCAGCCAGGAAGGATTCGAACGGAATGGAGACCAGCTTCGACTTCGACATACGCACCTCGATGACCTATTTGAATCTGGAGCGGGTAGCGGGGCTCGAACCCGCGACGTCGGCCATGGGAGGGCCGCATTCTGCCAACTGAATTACACCCGCATGAAGAGAATGGTGGGGGCTCACCGAGTTCATTAAACGGCTACACTTCAAGGTAGACACCCAGTACGGCTCCGGCCTGCATGCCTTCCCAGGACATGCAGTGCCGCATTGCAGCGGCGCGCCCAGAGCTATGTTCTACGTCCGTCCCACTTACCAGCGTTACCGCAGGCCTTGGCTCGACCACTCTCAATGAGAACGCCTGCTTGCAAGCGGTCCGATTGAAAATGCGAGGATGGTGCGCCAGGCAGGTCTCGAACCTGCGACCCCCGCCTTCGGAGAGCGGTACTCTATCCAACTGAGCTACTGGCGCGTGTACTGCAAAAACCAACTGGTGCCCGGAGGGGGACTCGAACCCCCATGCCTTTCGGCGGTCGCATTTTGAGTGCGCCGTGTCTACCAATTCCAAACCATCCGGGCGAAGCCTGGCGGGCGTTACTCCTGCCAGGTCAGGTCAAACTTGGCGCCGTTCTTGCACGAGACAGCCGCCTTGTAATTGATGACTCCGGTTCGCCTAGAGCACCGATAGCCGCAGCCTTCCGTTTGCGCGGTTGCGCTGGCCTGTTCGACCTGCTGCACGCCGCCATTCGGCTCGCACTTCTCGGCAGCCATGCGGATGTGCCGGTCCGTCACGACCGAACTATCACCACAGGCGCTCAGAATCGTGGAGACGACCAGGCCTACGACGCTAAAAACAGAAAACGAAAAAACCGCAGCAAGCGAACGCATTACGAAACCTTTCATGGAGACGGGCCCTGCCCCCCGTCTGCCGCCTCCTACTGAAAGCGCGGATGACTCGCCTGCAGTTCCTTTTACGTCGCGCAGGTCTAACAGCCCGAAGGCTCGACGACCGCTGCGCGTGCGCTGCACGCGAAGCAAATACTGGTGCCCAGAGCGGGACTCGAACCCGCACGCCTTTCGGCACTACCCCCTCAAGATAGCGCGTCTACCAATTTCGCCATCTGGGCGACGAATGCTTGCATTATAGCATGAAAAGCACATAACGCAAAATGATTAATGATGGTGGGCACTGAGGGGCTCGAACCCCCGACCTTCGCCACGTCAAGGCGACGCTCTACCGGCTGAGCTAAGTGCCCGCGGCCTCGCGCGCGGCGCGGCGGCGGTTTGTTGTGGCGGAGAGCATCGGTCTCGAACCGAATCCGGCTCGCGCCAGACGGAATGCTTAGCAGGCAGCCCCAGAACCTATCTGGTTTGCTCTCCATGTTGGTGCCCCAGGTTCACGGCAGCTGGGGCGTCGCCGGCTGCGCCTGTCGACGCAGCTCCCTCAAGAAAGTGGTCTCCGAGGCAGGATTCGAACCTGCGACCTCCTGGTCCCGAACCAGGCGCTCTACCTGACTGAGCTACGCGGAGAAGGTGATGGTGGCCGATGGCCACCTTCCTGGCTGCCAAGGCAACGCAGGTGGAAACTCCTTTGGGGTGAACGGTCGGATTCGAACCGACGCATGCAGGGGTCACAACCCTGCGCCTTAACCGGGCTTGGCGACGTCCACCCCGAAGGAGTCTCTTCGGGTCAGCTGCTTAGGGCCGCTACTCCGCAGGTTACGGGCTCCTGCGTCCGCCTTATCTTGCGGCCGATTCTCGTGAGGCCCACCGGTTCTGCCGGTGGTCAGTCTCCATCGCCGACCAGCTCGAAGTCGCCAGCTTCGACGCGGTCCAGCGCTTGGTTCAGTCCTGCGGCAACCTCCTCTGCGGTTGCGCCCGGCCGGGTGCCAGGGAACAGGGTGTTGTGTTTGGCGCCCAGGCCGCCGGGCGCGAACATGCGCGCGCCTGCGTGGTCTGCTTCCATGGTCATGATGTCCTCCTCCTTGCGGCCTGCGGCCGGCGTTGAATAGTGGTGCCAAGGGCTGGAGTCGAACCAGCGACGCATACCTTTTCAGGGTACCGCTCTACCAGGCTGAGCTACCGAGGCTACGAAAAATGGCGGAGAGCAGGTGTACTCGAAACCCAAGCCGCTCTTCGCAGCTCCCCTCGGTTTCCAACCGAGGTCCGGCACGCCTGTCCGGTTTGCTCTCCAAGGCGTATTTGGTAGGGGTTCGGGGGCTCGAACCCCGGACCAACGGATTAAAAGTCCGCTGCTCTAACCAGCTGAGCTAAACCCCTGATGTGCTGCGCCCAGGCTATCCCGGCCTGGCTCGGTGAAATTGGTGCCCACGGCTGGAATCGAACCAGCGACGCATGCGCTTTCAACGCACCGCTCTACCAACTGAGCTACAAGGGCGAGGTGACTCTGGTCTCCCTGGCAGGATTTGAACCTGCGACCTCCTGGTCCCGAACCAGGCGCGCTACCGGACTGCGCTATAGGGAGTCGTGCGGTTGTCGACCGCGTACATGCCCACGATGGGCGAGGCAACTGGCAGGCCTGGAGGAATTCGAATCCCCGACCCCCGCGTTCGTAGCGCGGTACTCTGTCCAACTGAGCTACAGGCCTGTTGTCTTGCGTGCGCAGCCGGCGCCGGCGTCGCCGACGACGCGCTGCAGTGTTGTGGCGGAGAGCAGGTGTAGTCGAAACCCAAGCCGTTCATCACAGCTCCACTCGCTTTCGAGACGGTGCCAGGGCCACCCCCGGTTTACTCTCCAGATTGTTCTTGGCGCGGGCACTGGGACTCGAACCCAGGACCGGGGACGAACCAAGCAGTCCGGCCGCGGCGCGTGGCGCACACGACCAGGTGCAGGGTCCCCTACTCTACCGACTGAGCTATGCCCGCTCAGCTATTGAGCGCCAGCGGCTTCCACCGGCGCCAGGGTCAGCTGCTACTACCCTGCGGGGCCCCGCTTCGAGGCCCCTGTGACGTTACGCGGCATAGCCGCGGAAGGTGATGCTGATGCGCGGACCGCACACGAATCCAGCCTTCGGGATTCTGTGCTTGTGCGTGTCCTGCATGCCCGGCGCCATCACGCATAAGCTGCCGTTTTCCAGCAGCAGTTTCGTGACGTCCTTCGGGTCGCCGTTCGGGTGGAACCAGATTTCGCGTTCGGCACCCAGGGTAACGATGGCGATGGGCCTGTTGTCGTCCATTTCCGGCGAGTCGTCGGCGTGCGCGCCCAGGTGGTCGCGACCGTCTTCGTAGCCGTTCAGGAAGGCGACCTCGAACTTGACGCCCAGGGCAGCCTCCACCGCGCGCTTGATTTCCAGCAGGACCGAATGCCATGCCTTCGGCATGTATTCGCGCTCGCCGGCGCCGCGGCCGTACACGTACGGTACCGGGACTTCGTTGCAGTAGTACTCGCGCCTCGGCGTCGAGCCCCTGCGTTCCCAATCCAGCTCGTTCCACAGAGCGTCGAAGGCGGCGTTCGGATTGGCCACGAAGCCGCGGGTGTAGCTGACACAGTCCAACATGACTTTTCCTCTTGATGAATGATGGTCGGAGCGGAAGGATTCGAACCTTCGATGCCCTGGTCCCAAACCAGGTGGCTTAACCGGACTGGCCTACGCTCCGAGAAACTTTAAAAACACATTGCAGGGCAGGAGGGAATCGAACCCCCGACCAACGGTTTTGGAGACCGCCGTTCTACCAACGTGAACTACTGCCCTGCAATGTGCTCTGCAGGATGGCGGGGCGAGTTGGATTCGAACCAACGACGTATGCTAGGGTCAAAACCTAGTGCCTTGAGCCTGACTTGGCGACCGCCCTACGGTGCTACTGTGCGCGCTGGCTGAGCACGCGGTGATGGTGGCAGGCCGTGGTGGATTCGAACCACCGAATGTCGGAATCAAAATCCGATGCCTTAACCAGCTTGGCTAACGGCCTACGGGTGAAACTGGTGCTCGATACGGGGCTCGAACCCGCATACCCGCCTTGAAAGGGCGGTGTCCTAGTCCTGGTTTAGATGAATCGAGCGATGAAACTGGCGCGGCAGAAGGGGCTCGAACCCTCGACATCCGGCTCGACAGGCCGGCGCTCTATCCAACTGAGCTACTACCGCAGGTAAAACTGGAGCCGAGTGCCGAATCGAACGGCGCGGGCTGAGCCAGGGCGCCCCCGGACACAGCTCTTATGGATTCCTACCGGCAGCCAACCGGACTCTCTCGGCGATGAAACTGGAGCGGGAAACGGGGCTCGAACCCGTGACCTCCACCATGGCAAGGTGGCGCTCTACCAACTGAGCTATTCCCGCGCAAAACTTTGATAGTGGTGGGGACGGGTGGATTCGAACCACCGCGCCTTTTGAGTCCAGATTTACAGTCTGGCGCCTTCAACCACTCGGCCACGTCCCCATACGAAGTCGCTTTGCTCCGGAGCCTGGACTCGAACCAGGGACCCACGGATTAACAATCCGCTGCTCTACCGGCTGAGCTACACCGGAGCAAAACGACTTCGTATGGAGTGGGTGACAGGACTCGAACCTGCATAACACACGGATTTGCAATCCGGGGCCTAAATCCATTCAGCCACACCCACATCGGCACTACTTGAAACTGGTACTCGGAGCTGAACTCGAATCAGCGACCTCAGCCTTATCAGGGCTGCGCTCTACCAGCTGAGCTATCCGAGCATATTTAAAACGCTTTGTGGGCGCGGCAGGAATCGAACCTGCACAGGCTTATTGACATTGCGGCGGATTTACAGTCCGTTGAGCTCGAGACCAGTGCTCAGCGCGCCCACAAAACGTTCTAACTTGTTGATGGTGCCCAGAGGGGGACTCGAACCCCCACACCTTGCGGCGCCAGGACCTGAACCTGGTGCGTCTGCCAATTCCGCCATCTGGGCCATACCGTTTGCACTACTAAACTGGAGCGGGTAGCCGGGCTCGAACCGGCGTGAACTATTCGCCTCTGGCTTGGAAGGCCAGTGCTCTACCAACTGAGCTATACCCGCGATAAAACCTGGTCGGAATGGCAGGATTTGAACCTGCGACCACATGGCCCCCAGCCACGTGCGCTACCAGACTGCGCTACATCCCGATTTGAAACTGGTGCCGACTACATGGATTTGAACCCGTGACCAATCCCTTACAGGGGGACTGCTCTACCTGACTGAGCTAAGCCGGCGAAAAGCGTTAATAAAACGAAAACTGTTAAGTTTCGTCAGACTTTTTCAAAGGCCTCAGTTAAGTAAGCCTTTGAGAAAGTGCGGGGGCCATCCCCCCGCTGCCCTTTTTACTCCTGCGTTACCGCCGCAGTTTCATCCGGGACTCCGCCCATTTGCCGTTCCGGTTCATCCGGTTACCGTGCCGGCCGCGGTCTCGTTCCGCATTGCACGCTGTTGTTAGTGGTTTGAAAACAAAAACCCCCGGTTTGCTTGCGCATTCCGGGGGTTCTGTCTGGAACCTGGTGAGTCAGGGTTAACTATCGTCCCTTCCTCCCGGAATGCACCTGCGTCTGGCTATGCTCGGGTTGATACCCGAAGCCCAGGGATGGTGCGTAAAAGCCTTCGTCATTCGACTTGGAGCAGCCGCGCACGGCGTCACACCACACATTCTGTGTGAGCGAGACGTTGAGGTGGCGAATACTGCGTTTCATGATGTCGAATTCCGTATGCGTTGGTTAAAAATTTGCTACAAAAACAAAAACCCCGGTCAGCTTTCGCATTCCGGGGTCCTATTTGGAACCTTCAGGTTTAGGGACTTTAGCCGTCCCACCCTTCGGAATGCACTTGCGCTTGGATATGCTCCGGTTGATAACCGTAGCCCAGCGATGGTGCGCTAAAACCGTCATCTTTCGACTGCGAGCATCCGCGCACGACACCGCACCACGCATTCTGCGCGAGTGTGATGTTGGAGAGGCGGTTGCTGCGGTTCATGATGTCGATTTCCGAGTATGCGTAAGTTTGTATTCTGAAAAATTTAGCGCTCTGTTTGAGCACCGATGACCTAGTATAGCACCACTGTTGAGCATGTCAACAACAAAATGCAAGATATTTTGAAAATATTTTCAAAAGGTGAACTTAACTCAAGAAAGCGCCCCGTAATACGGGGCAATTTTCACTTCATAAATTTGTGGTAGTGATGCATTCCGGCCGGCAACTCGTCGTCCGGGACGTCCAAGGACCATTTGTGCAGCTTGCGCGCCCAGCGCTGCTGCGCTGAGTGCAGCTTCAGGTCCGCCTGGGTGTTAACCAGTTCTTTGCTCAGCGCGAACGCGCGGTGCACGAGGAGCGACATCAGGCATGCCTCCACCGCCGCCAGTACCAGGGCGCCCTCCTGCTTCAAGATGGGCCGCGCCAGCAGCTCGACGGCGTCGGCGATGCGCTGCTGCGTCTTGCTGAACGCATCGAACTGGCGGTAGGTGACGGCTTCGACGAACCGCTCCATGACGTCGAGCATGAGGCTGTCCGGCAGCGCCTTGCGCGCCTCCGCCACCGTATCCCAGGCCTGATTGTTTGCGCCGTGCAGCAGCAGCACCCGCACTGCGTTCACCACGTCCACATCGGCCAGCCCGTGGGCGTCGGCCTGCAGGCGCATCGCGGCCAGGTATGCCCGCTGAGCGGTCATGGTGTCACCATTGAGCAGCGCCAGGTGGCCCAGGATGCGCTGGCGCTCGATGCTGTTGGGCGCTTGCCGGATAGTCTGTTGCAAACGGTGCTGCGCGCCAACCTGGTTCCCTTGGTCGAGCAGGACGTCGACCAGCATGTCGCCGGCGAAAACGTTGGCCGGCTGCAGCTCGAGTATGCGCATCAGCGCGCGCTCCGCCTCGTCGAAGTCGCCCTGCTGGCGCGCCAGGCGCGCGGCCGCAAGCAGGACATCCGGCGCGTTCGGGGTTGCCACCAGCATTGCCTGATACGACGACAGCGCAGCTTCCGGCTGACTCAGGTGGGCGACGGCTTCGAGCTTGAGCTTCGTCACCGCCGCAGGGTACCGGGTCCCCCGGGCGAGCATGTCGGTCGCCAGCCGCATGAGTTCAGGCCAGCTCTGCCGCCTGGCCAGCTCATACAGGGGCGCCAGCGCGCGCCGAGAGTGCACCACCGTCTCCAGTTTCTTAATGAGGATGCCCGGAGCAAACGGCTTGAGCAGGATGCCGTCGGGTCGCGCCTCGACGTTGACCATGAGGTTTGACCTGCGCGCGTCGCCGCTCATGAGAATGAAGGCCGTCTCATGCGGCAATGCCTCGGTGGCGCGCAGCTGCTGCAAAGCGTGCACGCCACCGTACGCGCCTGACAAGTGGTCCGCGCACAGCACGGCGTCGAGGCCGGTCGAGTTGGCCACGGCATTTACGAGCGCCTGGCGGTCAGTGACGACGCCGCGCAGCAGGATTTCCGTTGTCGGCAGCGACTGGAAGACGCTGCGCATAATCGGCGTGTCGTCCGCGACCAGGATGCGAAACTGCTCCTGCGCTGCGGACTTGACGAATGGCGAATGCATCACAGGTCGTTCTCGAAGGCTTCAGCCATTTCGTTGAGGATGTCCTCGAGCGCAGCCGGACCTTCCTCCAGCGGGCTCTTGCGGATTTTCAGCGCCGTGACCTCGGTGGCCGCCGTCGCATCAACCTGGTCCGCGGCCGTCGCGACATCCGCCGGCAGGGTGTCCGGCAGCGGCGCGTGGCTGGCGCCGCCAGCGGCGGTCGGCGCCTGCGATTCCGGAGCGGCCTTCGGGGTCAGGTCGAGCATCGGCTTGGCGCGGAAGTCGCGCTCGGCGTAGTTGGTGGCGCGCTTGTCCCGTTTTTTCGGGAAAGCCAGCTTGACGCCACAGATAGCGTAGTCGCCAGCGAGCTTGAAGAAGCCTTGCAGGTTGGCCAGGCGCTGCAGCTCCACCGGCATGACGGCGCGCTGGGTCTGAATCTGCTCATTTCGCGAGTCCGAGCCGCCGCCGGTGTCCGAAGTCGACTCGGACTTCGTCATGCGCGAGATTTCGGTGTCGCCGATGTACTTGGACACGTACTCGGACGTTTCTGCGTCGGAGCAGCGCAGCACCAGCCACGAGCTCAAGCACGACAGAATAGTTTGCGCGGCCTTGTCACCGTAACGGTCCTGCAGCTGCGATACAGACTGCAGGCCCAGCAGCAGGCAGCCGCCCATCTTACGGGCCTTCGTGGCAACGGCTTCGATGGACTGCACCTTACCGATGGATGCGAATTCGTCGATGATGAGCCAGACGCGGCGTTCACTGTTGGCCGGCAGCGCGAGGATGGTCCGGGCGGCGACGTCCAGGGCGCACGAAATCATGTTGCGCAGCGAGTCAAGCTGGTCGTCGCGGTAGGTCAGGAACAGCATGCCCGGCTTCTCGGCGCGGATGAACTTCGACACCGAGAACGGGTTGGCGTTGTCCGACAGGTAGGCGTAGGTGGCCAGGTAGTTCGCCGCGATGGTGCGGATGGAGCCGAAGGTCTTGTCCGAAACCAGCTGCGCGGCCGCCGGCGTGCCGGCCAGCAGCGGGGTCAGCTCCTCGATGGAGGCGGCCTGGACGTAGTACAGCAGGTCCTTGATGGACAGCCGGTTGGTGTCGACCAGGCGGCGCAGCACCGAGGTCACCAGGGTCTGGGCATAGCCATTCCATTCCTTGGAGTCCCCTACTCCGTCCGGAATCATCGACTTGGCCAGCGCTTCCGCATCCCACGGGCCAGCCATCTCGGCGGTCGGGGACCACGGTGCACAGCGGTCGTCGAACGGATTCAGGATGTGGTCGCGACCTTCCTTATAGTAGCGCGAGGCAAACTCGCCGCCGGAGTCGACCACCAGAGCGATGTCCCCGCGGGCTTCCAGGTGGTCGATGAGGTTCGTGATTGCAACTGACTTGCCCGAGCCGGTGCTGCCGACCACGAAGAAGTGGTATGGCTCGGCCGAGCGCGGGATATTGACGCCGCCAATCTTGAAGCTCTGCTCGAACTCCTGGGCCGGCAGCTTCTTGGATTGCTTGTTGACGTCCGCCGGCTCGCCGACGCGCGCGCCGCGGCGCACCTTTTCCTTCGGGCGGATGAGTCGGGCAATCCGGTCAAGAACCGGGCCGGCGAAGGCGCCACCGACGACCAGCATCCAGGTGTTCGGGTGCCCATCCAGGTCGGACAGCACGCGCATACCGAGGAATGCGACGGCCAGCGCGCATCCGTACATGGCCACCCGGACCACCTTGGCCAATGGCGGGAACCAGTTCACCCAGCGCGCCGACAGGCGGCGCCAGACGATGAACAACGCGTAAGCCAGGAAGCCGAAGACAACACTCGACGCTTCATGGTTAGCCAGCAACTTAGAGACGATTTCCATACGTACCTGACACTCTTGAATGCACAAACCACCTCGGGGGTGGCGTAAGGGGGTCATGAGTATAGGAACGTCAGCTGGACAAAATCGGCCTTAGTCATATACGCGCTCCTCCGGCGCCGGTGCCTCTATACAGCTAGAGGTCAATCAGTCCGGACAACCGGGCATCATCAGGAGGAATTCAACATGCAACACCAGGCAATCTCGGCACCAGGCGGCCATAACAGCGTCATGTATGGCCGCTCCAACACGATAACGGCCGAAACACCGAAGCCTGCGCCAGCAAAAGGCAAGGTCGAGCGCAAGTGCAAATGGTGCAAGAAGCCCTTTCAGGCGCGCGCGGCTGACGTAAAGCGCGGCTGGGCAAAGTTTTGTTCCAAGTCGTGCAAGGCGAAGGAACAGGAGAAGCGGACGGGCCAGTACCGGGCCTTGGGCGCCCGCGACGCGGATGCCGACCACGAGCGAGCGATGGACGACAGCACCGGCGGCTGGGATGAAGGCGGCTGGCGCGGCGATGAAAGCGGGTGCGTCGCGGCCTGAGCGTCACAGCGGCCGTTCGTTACCAGAACAACAAGTTCTATATCAACTCGAAAGCCCTGCTATGCGGGGCTTTTTCTCGTTCCGGCGGAAAAAAGCCACAGCATGCTGTGGCTTAGGGAGTATGCAGGTTAGCAGCGGGTGCCGCGTCACTCACTGAAGTAGATGATGATGCCCCGGCCGTCGGCTGTCGGCTCAACACCCCAGAGCGTAAACTCATTGAGGCCAGTCCGGGCTTGCACGTAGGTCTCCGCTGACCACCAGTTGCGGGCGGCAAAGCGTTTCTTGCCGAAGATGCGTTGTTCGAAGCCACAGGTGATGCCCCTCAGATTCTCACGCTCGCAGAAACGCATCGTGCCGTTGAGGTACTGCACCTCGACATCGGGAGCGACGACGAATTGTTTGAAGGCCTGCGCCTGGGCGGCGAAGCCCAAGGTCAGCAGGATGATAGCCAGAATGGTACGGATAGTGCGCATAATGCCCTCCAGAATAGGTTGTGAACTCGATTCTGTATAGACAATTTCAGCACACTATCCGCCGGCAATCCGATGCAGCTTAGCCTTTGGCGCCGTCGACGAACTGCTGCAGGCGCTCCAGACCCTGGATGCCCGTGAGCGTACCGGCCGACTCGCCGGCTTTGAACAAGACGAGCGCCGGGATGCCACGAATGCCTGCCGCTTTGGCCAGACCAGGGTTCTCGTCGACGTTCACCTTGCCGATGACAAGGTTCGGATTCTTTGCCTGCAGCGCTTCCAGCGTTGGCGCCAGCGCGCGGCACGGCGCGCACCACGGCGCCCAGAAGTCCAGGACCGCGACATCGGCGGAAAGGATGTGCTCCTGCAGCTCGGCAGGGCTTTTAATGTCAATCATGAGGTATCCAAAAGAGGCGCAAGGCCGGTTGAAAATCAGACCGCTGCGCAGGTGGCAGCCAAGCGGAATCGGCGTACGCGCAGCCTAGCCGTTGAAGCCGCGGATGCTCGCGGGGTCGTATACCGTATAATACAACTATTCGCGTCAGCTTGCTGAAGTACGGTTAAAATGATATAATAAGATATATAAGCAAGCTAGTTTCCGAGAAATGAAGAAAATCGTGTTTCTGGACCTGGAAGACACGGTCATCGACGAATTCTGGAAGGCCGACCGCGCCTCCTTGGTCAACACGGGCGCGGTGCGCGCGTTCCTCGCGGCCGAGCGGGCCGATGCCGTGCAGCTCTTCTCGTTTGCACTTGCGGGCGCCGCCAGCCTTGCGCAGTTCTCGCGGTTCTTCGAAGCGCGGCTCAATGAAGCATTGGGTGTCGTGCTCGACCTGCATGACACGTTCACCACGGAAAAGCTGTTTCGGCTCTGCCGCCGACACGGCCTTGTCTTTGAAGACGAGAGCGAGTGCATGCTCTTTCACAGCAAGGAGCTGGGCTTCCAGCGCTTCATTGAGATGTCGCCCGCGTTCGACGACACGGAAGTGGTGCTGGTGGATGACTCGGTAGACCTGAAGGAAATCCGCTACCCGCGCCGCAACCTGACTATACGCATGGTCAACGTGAACGATTTGCCCTACTAAAGTTTCAATTATGACCACCACTGCCGACCAAAAAGTCTACGACGAATCAGATTTTGACGTGCTCGAAGGCCTCGAGCCCGTGCGTAAGGTGCCGGGGATGTACACCCGCACCAAGAATCCGCTGCACATCACCCAGGAAGTCCTGGACAACTCCATCGATGAAGCCCAGAACGGCCATGCCACCAAGGTCAACCTAACGCTGCACAAGGATGGCTCCATCTCCGTGACCGACAACGGCCGCGGCATTCCGGTGGGACTGCACCCGAAGCAGGGCATCCCGGTCGTGGTGCTGGCATTCACCAAGCTGCACGCTGGCGCCAAGTTCCGCAAGGGGAACAGCTACGCGCGTTCCGGCGGCTTGCACGGTGTGGGTGTGTCGGTGACGAATGCGCTCTCGCACAACCTGGAAGTCGAGGTCAAGCGGGAGGGCAAGGTGCACAAGGTCCGCTTCACCGAAGGCGACCGCGAGATTTCGCCGGTCGAGCAGGTCGGCGAGTGCGGCCCGCGCACGTCCGGCACTAAGGTGCGATTCTGGCCTGACGCCCAATACTTCGACAGCGTGAACCTGCCGCTTGGCGAACTGGAGCACCTGCTGCGCTCGAAAGCCATGCTGCTGCCGGGCATCACCATCACCTACGTGAACGAGGTCACCGGCGCCGAGCAGACTTGGTGCTATGCCGAGGGTCTGCAAGCCTATCTGAAGGAGCGCCTTGAGGGCCTCGAGCAAGTCGGCGACATCTTCAAGGGCGCCGGCCACCTGCAAGTGGCGGACGGCGACGGCGTGGTCGCGGGCGACGGCGCATCGTGGGCGGTGGCCTGGACGGTGGAAGCCGGCAAGGGAGAATCGTACGTCAACCTCATCCCTACCCCGCTGGGCGGCACGCACGAGGCCGGCATGCGCACGGGCCTGTTCGAGGCGCTGCGTGACTACTGCGACCACCACGCCCTGCTGCCGCGCGGCATCACGCTGCAGGCCGAAGACATTTGGGGCCGGGCGCATTACGTGCTGTCGGCCAACATCGTGCACACGCAATTCCAGGGCCAGACCAAGGACAAGCTCACCAGCCGCGAGGTCGTGCGCGTGGTGTCGTCAGTGGTGAAGGACCCGTTCATGCAGTGGCTGCTGGCCAATCCGGACTCGGCCAAGAAAATCGCCGAGCTGGTCATCAAGCAGGCCACCGCGCGCCTGCGCAGCGGCAAGGTCGTCGAAAAGCGCAAGAGCTCGGGCGTGGCCACCCTGCCCGGCAAGCTGACCGACTGCCAGATTACCGACATCACCCGCAACGAGCTGTTCCTGGTCGAGGGCGACTCCGCCGGCGGCGGCTGCAAGACCGCACGCGACCGCGTCTACCAGGCCATCCTGCCGCTGCGCGGCAAGGTGAAGAACACCTGGGAGGACCCGCGCGAGACGCTATTCGCCAACAACGAAGTGCACGACATCTCGGTGGCGCTGGGCGTGGACCCGCACGATGCCGATGCCCCGGACAGCGTGCTGGACAATCTGCGCTACGGCAAGGTAATCATCTTGTCGGACGCGGACGTCGACGGCTCGCACATCCAGACCCTGCTGCTGACGCTGTTCTTCCGCCACTTCCCGCTGCTGTTCAAGCGTGGGCACGTGTACATCGCGAAGCCGCCGCTGTTCCGCGTCGACGCGCCCGCCAAGGGCAAGGGCAAGCCCGCGCAGAAGCATTACTGCCTGACCGAGCAGGAGCGCGACGACACTGTCGCCCAGCTGGTGCGTGACGGGTTCAAGGTGGAGCAACTGACCGTTTCGCGCTTCAAGGGCCTGGGCGAGATGAACGACACGCAGCTGGGGGATACCTGTCTGAATCCAGACACCCGGCTGCTGCTGCAGGTGAGCGTAGGTGACGCGAAAGTCGTGAGCAGCATGTTCAACATGCTGATGGCCAAGGGCGAATCCGGCAGCCGCCGCACCTGGCTGGAAGAGCGCGGCAACCTGGCCACCATCGACGTGTGAGTGGGGTCCTGCTTCGCTATACGGAAGCAGGACAACCAACCACGGAGTGGAAAATCATGAACGCACAAATCGTACTGGCAAAACTCGCAGAAGTGAACGCAGGCCTGGCCGTCATCATGTCGGACGCCGAGCTCGATTGGCTCATCGACAATGACAAGCATCCGAAGGGCATGCTCTCGATTCGCAATCCGAACCAGGTCGGCACGCTCGACACCTATCTGGTGGCGAACACGAGCCATCCAGTGATGCAGGCGGAAAGCCAGAAGCAGGCAACGCTGACCTCGGCGACCCGCACGTCCATCTACGAGACCTCGAAAGTCTGGGACGAGCCCGCCGGCGCCACCTCCGCCCGCGGCTGGTACTGGCCGAAAAAGAGCACGACACCGGGCCGCACTTTGTGCGCCGGGCACTACCTCGAGTACCCGAAAGGCTACCGTCATGACGACCGACAGGAAACGGAGCCGGGCCTGATTCACTGCGTCGTCATCGCGAAGGTGACTGGCCGGTGCGTGGCTTCTCGATACGTGGAAACCGTTGAAGCCGCTCGCGCCTTCATCGAATCCGAAGCTGAGGACTGGGGTCACCCGCGCTCGTAACAACTCCGAACGGCTCCCTGTGGGCCGTTCTTTTATTTAGAAAAAATGCAACTCAAGCCCCTGCCCGCTTCCCGCCCGCGCGACGAGCACCTGCTCGTCCGGGTGCTGCCGCGCCTGGCCGCCGAGCGCCGCGACCCGCTGGCCGGCGAGGTGTGCATCTCCATCACGAACCCGAGCCAGTCTGCTGCGCGCGTGGCGGGCTTCGCCGACGTTTTGCGCCTCGGCTTTCACGATACCGACCGGGTCGGCGGCGGCTTTACCGTGATGTCGCGCCAGCACGCGCGGGATGTACTCGAGTTCGCGGTGAAGCACGCGGACGCGCCGTTCACCGTGCACTGCGAAGCAGGCGCCTCGCGCTCGGTCGCAGTCGGCCTCTTCCTGGCTGCCTGGTTGCGTCGCCCGCTGGCGCTCACGCATGACGTCGTGGGGCCGAACCCATTTGTGCTTCGTCGGCTGCGCTATACGGCTGTCTTGATGGCTGTGCGGCTGCGCGATGCTCGATTGCTCGGGGTCGCGCTCAAGGGGCCGCTCGCCCGCGAGCATCTATACGCAATGCTGCCGACGGACGTCGCAGATGCAAATTACACAAGGATTTAGTAATGACTCAAGAAAACACGACCGTGGCGCCGGAGAGCGGCGCTGACGAAGAACGCCGCGCCGCGTTGCGCGCCCAGCTGCAGAAGGGCCAGGACAAGATGCGCGAGCTGCGAGCCGCCGGCTGGAAGCCGGTGTACCGCAACCCTGTCGAGCAGGCTCAGGCCAATCCGAAGTCCCTGAAGGCCGCCATCAAGGCGAACTGCTGGAACTGCGTCGGCGCCGACGCAGACCCGGGCGCGAAGTTCCGTGTGCGCGACTGCACGGTGACGCGCTGCGCGCTGCACGCGCACCGCCCGTGGCAGGACGTCAAGGGCGGCATTACCGAGACCGGCCAGGACGGCGAGCCGCTGGGTTCCGACGACACCGAAGACACGAACGAGGAGTAAGCCATGATGACGTTCACGACTCCCGCTGCCGGGGAACTGTTCCGCCACATCGACGGCGGCCTGTACCAGTTCCGCATGCGTGTGCGCCATTCGGATGACCAGGCGCCGTTGTTCGTCTACGAGCACCTCTGGCCTTTCGATACCGTAGGCGACCCGTGGGCGCGTCCGGCGCACGAGTGGGCGACGCGATTCACCCGGATTACCCGCGAGGACCTCGAGCAGGCCATGAAGCAGGACCGCACGAAGGCGCAGGAAGCCGTCACCGAAGCCAAGGCAAAGCGTCGCGCAGCCGCCGGCAAATGATTTTTTGAAAGGATAGACCATGACCGATACCGTGCTGGACCCGGAAACCGGGTCCGAAGGTGCCCACTCGAACAGCGTCGAACTCGCCGCCTATGCGGAGAAAGCGTACCTCGACTATTCGATGAGCGTGGTGCTGGGCCGCGCACTTCCGGATGTCGCCGACGGCCAGAAGCCGGTGCAGCGCCGCATCCTGTACGCAATGGACCGCATGGGCCTGACGGCCACAACGAAGCACCGGAAGTGCGCGGCCGTGGTCGGCCAGGTGCTCGGTAACTACCACCCGCACGGCGACTCGTCCGTCTATGACGCGGCGGTGCGCATGGCCCAGGAATTCACTCTGCGCTATCCGCTCATCGACGGCCAAGGCAACTTCGGCTCGCGCGACGGCGACGGCGCGGCGGCAATGCGTTACACCGAGGCGCGGCTGACCAAGATTTCTGAGCTGCTGCTGGCCGAGCTCGACATGGGCACCGTCGACTTCGTGCCGAACTATGACGGTATGCATCAGGAGCCGAATCTGCTGCCGGCGCGCCTGCCAATGGTGCTGCTCAATGGCGCCAGCGGTATCGCCGTGGGCATGGCGACCGAAATCCCGAGCCACAACCTGACCGAAGTGGCGCTGTCCTGCGAGCACCTGATTCGCCATCCCGACGCCACCCTGGCGGACATCCTGGCCATCATGCCCGGACCGGACTTCGCGAACGGCGCCCAGGTCATCTCGTCGGCGGCGGACATTGCCAAGGCCTACGAGACCGGGCGCGGTTCGCTGCGCACCCGCGCGCGCTGGAAGGTTGAACCGCTGGCGCGCGGCCAGTGGCAGATTGCGATTATGGAGCTGCCGCCGGGCACATCTACCGCGAGCATCATGGCAGAAATCGAGGTGCTGACCAACCCGCAAATCAAGGCCGGCAAGAAGAGCCTCACCCAGGACCAGGTCAACATCAAAGCGCTGGTGCTGTCGGTCGTCGACAAAATTAACGACGAGTCCGACGCACAGGACCCAGTCCGGCTGGTCATTGAGCCGCGTAGCTCCCGGCAGAGCCCTGACGAAGTGATGCAGGTACTGCTGGCCCACACCAGTCTGGAATCGAACGTCCCCATGAACCTGGTAACCCTCGGCCGGAACGGCAAACCGAGCCAGAAGGGCCTGATGCAGATGCTGCAGGAGTGGATTGACTTTCGCTTCGAGACGGTCACCCGCCGCACGAAGCACCGGCTCGGGCAGGTGCACGCACGCACGCACATCCTCGCCGGCCGCCTGACCGCGTTCCTGCACATTGACGAAGTCATCCGCATCATCCGCAGCGCCGAGGACCCAAAGGCGGAGCTGATGTCGAAGTTCCGCCTGTCCGAAATCCAGGCGACCGACATTCTGGAAATCCGCCTGCGCCAGCTGGCGAGCCTGGAACGCATCAAGCTGGACGGCGAGATGGCTGAGCTCAAGCGCGAAGCGGAATTCCTGCAAGGATTGCTGGACAACCGCGCGGCCATGACGGCACAAATCCTCGAGGAGATTGCCGCCGACCGCAAGAAATACGGCGACGCGCGCCGCACGCTCATCGAATCGGCCGAGCGCATCACCACCTCGTCGGTGGTGGCAGCCAGCTATGACCCGGTCACGCTCATCGTCTCCAAGCTGGGATGGCTCCGCGCACGCACGGGGCACAAGGTCGACCTGGCCGCGCTGACCTGGAAACCGGGTGACGAGGCGCTGGCCGTCATCGAGACCCGCACGGCCCAGACCGTGGTGGTGTTCGACCAGACCGGCCGCGCATACAACGTGCTGGCGTCGTTGTTCCCGACTGGCCGCGGCGATGGCGCCCCACTGTCCTCGTTCGTCGAAGTCGGCGGCAACAAGCTCGCGCACGCTTTTGTCCTCGACACGGGCGCGCACTACCTGCTGGCCAACAGCGGCGGCTACGGCTTCTTGTGCCCGGGCAGCGAACTGGTCACCGGCAAGAAGGCAGGCAAGGCCGTGATGACGGTGGAAGCCGGCGAGAACATCCTCGCGCCGGGCCCGTTGAAGGCGCTTGACCAAGGCGGCGAGGTCGTAGTCGGCGCCAGCTCCGGCAAGGTCCTGGTGTTCGGCCTGGCCGAACTCAAGCAGATGGCCAAGGGGCGCGGCATGCAGTTGATGAGCCTGCCCGGCAAGGACACGCTGACCCTGGCGGTGGCCTACGAGCGGCCGGTGGCCGAACTGGCGGTCACGACCACGCCGTCGGTAAAGAAAAAGCTGACGCAGGTGGCGCTGGCTGGCAAGGACCTGGATGCGCACCGCGGAAAGCGTGCCCGCGCGGGCGCCGCGCTGCCGGACAAGGCGGTGGCGCTGGGCGTGCAGGCTACCCTGGGCGACGCCGTCGCGCCCCCGCCGCCGAGCGAGCCGGCAGCTCCCGGTGCCGCAGCCGACCCTGAACCCGCCGAACCCGTAGCGGGAGCGCCGGCCGAAGCACCGCCGCCGGGCGATACCGCCCCCAGCCCTGTCGCTCTCGACTTCGGTGACGACGACGACATCTGATAGCAGCAAAAAAGCCCCTTGCGAGGGGCTTTTTTGTTATTGCCATGCGAGAGCTTACTTCCCTGGCGGCAGCGGCGCGCTCTGGGAGACCGGCTTCAGGCTGTGGCCGGCGGCGCCCGGCGCCGCGTGACGTTGGGCGCCGCGCTCGTCCGGGGTCAGCTGTCCATCCTTGTTCGTATCGAGCACGTCGAACCGCAGCCCTGCCCGATGCAGGAACTGTTCGCGGGACACGGGTGCCGTAGCGCGGCCGTGCGGGTCGGCGCGGCGTTCGTCAGCGGACAAATTGCCATCCTTGTTGGCATCGAGCTTCTCGAAGCGCGCCACGGAGCGCTTCAGGTACTCGTCGCGCGAGACGGTGTTCTGGTCGTGGCCCGGCTGAGCAGCGGCAGCGACGGGATGCGGTGCAGCCGGATGCGCGGCAGGCGTCTGTTGGGCGAAGGCGCCGGTTGCGGCCGCGGCCAGAACGGCGGCTGCCGCGAATTTCTTGATTTGCATGAGAGGTTCCTCCTGAAGTGAGCAGGCACATGCCTGCGCTGTCGTATAGACCAACCACCGGTTAAGGCAGCGTTAAACATGGTAACAAGTCGTTACGGCATTTTGTGGTATACTAGAATTTATTAGGCATTAGCCGTTTGTTTTCGTTTACATTCTTGACGGTAAGCGGCTTTGTTGGTATAATACTGGAACACTGGTACTTAACTCACAACGAGGAAAACATGGAATTCTTAACCGCAATCGACTGGGCCGCCATCTTCAAAATCGTCGGCATCGACATCATGCTGGGCGTCGACAACGCCATCGTCATCGCACTGGCGTGCGCCGCACTGCCCAAGGAAGTTCGCGGCAAAGCCGTTCTGTACGGTACAGCGGGCGCCGTGGCGCTGCGCGCCATCCTGCTGGTATTCGCCGGCTTCCTGATGAGCGTCCCGTACGTCAAGCTGGTTGCAGGTGCCTATCTGCTGTTCCTGGGCTACAAGCTGCTGGTCGATAACGAGGGCGAGCACGACGTGCCGGCCGCCGACCGCGTGCTGACCGCCGTGAAAACCATCATCGTCGCCGACTTCATGATGAGCCTGGACAACGTGCTGGCCGTGGCCGCCGCGTCCAACAGCGCCGGCGCCCATAGCACCGGCTACGCCATCGCCGGCATCATGCTGTCCATCCCGGTCATCGTCTTCGGTGCCAATGGCCTGATGGGCGTGATGAACAAATTCCCCATCATCGTCTGGCTGGGCGCAGGTCTGCTGGGCTGGGTCGGCGTGGAGATGATTATCTCCGACCACTTCGTGGCTCCGTACATCGACAACCTGCGCGGCATCGCCGGCTCCTACAGCCACCTGTGCCTGAAAGTCGCTGGCTTCCTGACCGTCATCGCAGCCGTCAATACGCACAAGCTGCTGACCAAAGGCAGCTCGCCGAAGGCTGAAGCAGCCACTGCCACCGCCGAATAAGCATCCACTTCAAGGACCCTTACCATGCAACCGACCCGCATGATTCCAACGAGCCTGGGCTTTGGCGTAAGCATGAACACCGGCACCCTGCCGGTTCTGCCCGCCAGCCTGGCTCTGCCGCCGGACTTCCCGCTGAGCCTGGGCGAGCAGCAAGTTCGCGACATCCAGGCCCGTGTCGAGAAATTCGACTTCGCAGCCAAGCCGGCACAGGAAATCGCCCTGCTGAGCAAGGGCCCGACCGACAACTTGAACCGGGCACTGAGCGGCTTCCTGGAGCGCATCAGCAAGAACGAAAATCCGCAGATTTTCAAGCTGGTCGACGCGCTGTCGGAAGAAGTCGCCAAGGAAAAGTTGGGCGACCTGGCCGAACAAATTCTGTCGGCTAAGCCGTCCAAGATGGACCGCTTCAAGGGTCTGTTCAGCAAGAAGGCGCTGCAAGAAGGCCTGGACCGCGCTTACGAGGAACTGGGCCGCGTGGCGCGCAACAAGTCCAAGACGCTGTCCGACTCCATCTCCGACAAGGAGCGCAAGCTGAACGTCGAGATGGACAAGCTGAGCGACGAACTGCGCAATATGGATGCCGTCAAGGCGGAATACCGCAAGGCGTTCATCGGCTTCGGTGAAGAAGTCGTCTTCCTGACCAGCGTTCTGGCGAAAGCCAAGGCTGACGAGCCGGCGCTCCTGGCTGCTGTCGGCAACGACATGATGGCCAAGCAGGACATCGCGGACAAGCTACAGTTGCTGGAATCGGTAGCCCTGAGCCGTGCCTCGATGTTCACCCGGATGCCGGCAGAGGCCCTGCTTATCCGGCAAGTGCAAAACGCCGGTGTGGCGACGCTGCAGGAGCTGTCGGTGACGACGGGCGACCAGTTCGCCAGCATCCGCATGACCCTGGTGGGCATCCACGGCGCGCACATGGTGCAAGGCGTGCAGCGCCTGGGCCAGTCCACTGCGGCGCTGGACAGCAATCTGCAGGATGCTCGCGCCAAGCTGATGGGCACGGTCATCGCCGAGGCCGCAAACGCACCGGGCCGAAACCGGCTGGCCCAGGCGAACAACCTGCAGAAGGTGGTTGCCGACACCAAGGCGCTGCAGGGCATCGTCGATACGGCACGCGTCGAGAACGCCTCCAACTTCAAGCAGGCGCAAGCAATCGTGTCGCAGGCCCAGCAGGTTCTGTTGACGTAATTGAACCCCACAACCTGGCGCCGATGGTCGGCGCCGGTATTGAACATCCCTGACACCTACTTTACGAAGGAAAGAACATGCCAGCATTGGAATTGAACCTGACCAAACCGGGCGAAGATGCCCTGAAACTCGCACTGAACCTGGACAAAGGCGACAGCTTCAAGGTCCGCCTGTCGTGGGACGGCGAAACCGACCTGGACCTGCACGCTCTGGTAGGCGTGAACCTCGGCGCCGGCGCGAAAGTGTCGAGCTTCGGCGATGTCCTGTCGACCTACAACGTCAAGCGCACCATCCGCGGCCAGGTCGTGGGTACGCTGGACAAGGCAGCGGACGGCACCTTCAAGGTCCACGGCGGCGCGCTGGTGCACAGCGCGGACGCGACTGACGGCGGCCAGGCGGGTGACGACGAATGGGTCACCATCAAACCGGACAGCCTGAATCCGCCGGCAAATGGCGCCATCGAAATCCCGCTGGTGGCCATGATTCATCCGCAGAACGCCGGCCGCACCTTCCGCAACGTCAAGAATGCACGTGTTGTCGTCGAAAACGGCCACGGCGCAGAACTGCTGAACGTGTCGCTGTCCGACCAGTTCGGCGAGTTCGTGGGCGTGCAGATGGGCTCCATCATGGTCGAAGCCAGTGGCTCGTCCTTCCACGCCGTCAGCGTGGGCTTCAACAGCGACTTCAACCAGGTCCTGGGCCACTTCTCGTAATCCCAGGAGCCTCCGGTCATGTCCATCAAGCCAACCAGCCTCGGCGCGGCTGTCCCGGAAACGGGCAGCAAGCTGGCACCGACCAGCTTGGGAGGCCTGGGGGCCGGAGGCCTGGGGGCCGGAGGCCCTGCGCCGGCTACCCAAGGGTCGGCGATTCGGCCTACGGTGTTCAAGCCAACGGCGATGCCTGGCACAGCGCCAGCGATGCCGCCTGAGGCGTCGTCGATGCCGAAGCCGGCCGCAGCCCCGGCTGAACCGGTCAAGGCATCCGCGCTGCCGGGGACCCAGCGCAAGGCGCTGGATGTGAGCTACGCGCAGCTGGCGCTGCGGTTCCCGGGCAAGGCGCCGGACCTTATCGAGCGCACGAAAGCCATCCTCGCGGGTATCAGCCCGCAAACGATGAGCACTCCTGCGTGGCTGGCCTTCGGCAAGCCGGCCCAGGAAGAGCAAGCAACGCTGGTGAAGGAACGCCTGGCGCTCATGGAGGCGCCAGGCGCAAAAAGCGTCGTGCAACACTTGGCGCGGCTTCATACGCTGCTGCAGGAGATAGTCGACGCCCTGGGCGGAGGCTTCCTGAAAAAGCCTGCCCTCAAAGTGTGGGAGTCGGTGCGCGGCGAGGTTGGCCAGCTGGAAGGACTCCTCAGCAATGCCGAGCCTGGGCTCGCCGCCGCGTACGGCGAGATGGACCGGCTCGCGAACAAGAACAAGGAGGTGGGCGACAGCCTGCAGGCGAATGCCCTGGCTGCCGAATACCTCATCGACATCCTCGACCCCGAGGTGGGCCAGCTGATGGTGAGCCGGCTGACCTCGCTGAGCACGTCACAGGCGCGGGCAATTGAGCAAGTCCAGACGCTGGCTCTCGACAAAGAGCACGTGCAGGAACTGATGACGCTCGTACAGAACGGCGTGCTGCTGCAGCTGCCGGCTGTCTACAGCCAACTGGCGGGGCTGTCCGCCAAACCCAGCGATACGGAACGCTACCTGGCGACCGACAAGCTGAACGAAATCGTGCAAATTATTCAAAGGAAACTGTAATGGCCCTGTCCCTGAACCTCGAAAAATCGGCGAACGCCCTGGTCCTGTGCCTGCAAAAAGCAGGCATTATCACCCCGCCGAAGCTGGACGTCGGCTTTGCCATGGACGTCTCGGGCTCGTTCGACGATGAACACCAGTCGGGCGTGACCGACCGTCTGCTGACCCGTCTCGTGCCGTGGGGTCTGGCATTCGACCCGGACAAGAAACTCGACGTGCTGACTTTCTCGAACGGCGCCGACAACGTTCAGGACGTGGGCCCGATTGATGCGAACAACTATCAAGGCTTCGTCCAGCGCAAAATCATCGGCGTCAAGGGCTACAACGGCGGGACCGGCTACTCGTGGGTCATCGAGCGCTTCCTCCAGCTGTTCGGCTGGGCGGGCACGGTGAAAAAGGCTGGCTTCTTCGGCCGCCTGATGGGCCAGAAGGACGAAGTGGTCAAGGGCGCGCAGAAGCGTTCCCTGGTCATCATGGCTACCGACGGTGACAACAATGAGCGCGGCGACAAGGACCGCACCATGAAGGTGCTGCGCGAATCCGAAGCCCGCGGCGACAAGGTGTTCTACCTGTTCCTGGGCATCAGCAACCAGGGTTCGACCTTCCCGTTCCTGGAGAAGCTCGGTAAGGACTTCAGCAATGCTGCCTTCGTCAGCATCTCGAACCTGCACCAGTTCATCGAAATGAGCGACGACGAAATCAACGAGAAGCTGCTCGGCGAGAAGCTGCTGAAGTGGTTCGCGGATGGCCAGTAAGCGCCGGCTGCGCCGCACGAGCTGCGAAGGCAAGCAGCGGTTTGAGACCGCTGCGGAAGCCTTGACCGCCATCGGCCGGCTGCGGGCGAGTACCGGTGACATCGCCCGGTACAACACGTATCGCTGCCAGTTCTGCCGCGGCCTGCACTTCGGGCACGCACCTGGGTCCAGCCGGTTCATGGGCAGCCGCACCCACCGCTAAAAAGAAAGCGCTCCGAAAAGGAGCGCTTTTTGTTTGCGACTGCCGCCAGCGCGTTACCGCACCATGATGAGGCCGTGGCGGAAGTTGACGTAGCCGCCGTTGGCTGCCGATACTGGAGACTGGTTCGGGTCAGTGGATGGGCCGTTGCCGTAGCAGGACAGCCAGCCGTCCGCATGCAGCCCGAAGCCCTTCGAATCGACCCGTTCACCATCGGGCATGTCACGGAAGAAGTACTGCGTCGTGTCCGACGTATGACCCATCCGCGACGACATGCCGAACCCCGAGCCATAGACCGGCGTATCGTTGGTGGCCCAGGCGGTCCGGAAGTTCGCTGGCAAAGTCTGCTGGTACACGTACGCATTCAAGCTATTTGACGTGCCCGACGCGCCGCCGAACAGCACTTCAGTAAAGACCAGATTGCGGTTGAAGACTCCCATCGAGTATGGATTGACAGTATCGTCCGGGCGGCCGCGCGCGACAGTCCAGCCAAACGGCGTATTGACGCCCGCAACTACGGTGCAGCCCGCATAGGCCGGGTTGGTGCCTCCCGAGCGTGCAACCAGCGTCCAGCCGCCACCCTTGGTGGTCATGTCGCAGTAGACGCGCTCCGTGCCAGCGCCCATGTTGACCCAGTAGTAGCCAGTCGTGGTCGCGGCCGCGTAGCCCGGCTTGCCGTCGTGGTACGCCTTGCAGGAGGCAGCGACCGTCTGGTCGTCGTAGTAGAACGCCTGAGGGTCGCCACCCGGGCCCCAGCTCAACGGCGCCGGGACCACCGTGGTCTGGGCCACGGCCAAGCTGTACGCCTGCTCGCCCATTTTCGATTTGTACGAGGCCTGGACCGTGAAGGCTGCGGGGGTTGCGGCGCCGACTGGCGTGCCCGACAGCACACCGGTGCTCGAATCCAGCGCCAGACCGGTCGGCAGTGCGCCGCCAACGACCTTCCAGTAGACGCCGGTCGACGGTCCGCTGTACGCGGCATCACCCTCCACGGTCAGGGACCGCTTGAAGTCGAAGCTGTACGCGACACCGTTCTTGCCGCTCTGGAGCGTCGCGTTCGCGAGCTTGACGACGATGGCGCCGACTACGACCTGATAGGCCTGCTGTCCGGCACGGGTCTTGTAGGTGGCCTGCACGGTGAACGGCGTGCCGCTGTTTTCCGCCGCCGGGACGCCGCTGATGACGCCGTCGGCGCCCAACGACAGCCCGGCCGGCAGGCCGCCGGCCACAATGCCCCAGGTCACGCCCGAGCCGTTATAGGCCGGGTCACCGGTCACGGACAACTTGGTCTTGAGGTCGACGCTGTACTGGGCACCCTGCACGCCCGCCGGCAGCGCCGCGCTTGCCAGCCCCACCACGAGGTCCGTCACGGCCACCTGGTAGCTCTGCTCGCCGGTGCGCGTCTTATACATCGCGCGCAGCACGAACGAGCTGGTGCCCTTCGCGGAAGGGGTGCCCACGAGCTGGCCGTCCCGGGTCAAGGTGAGGCCAGGTGGCAGCGCACCGCTCACCACCGACCACGACACCCGGCTGGTGCTGAACTCCGGGTCGCCGGTCACGGAAAGGACATTGTTGAAGCTGAAGCCAGGATACGGCAGGCCGGCAATGGCGGCCGGCAGCGCATAGCTGTTGAGCGTGACGTTGATGCCGGAGAGCAGCATGGTCTTGCCGGTAATGGGCACCACGACGAAATACGATGATGCCGAAGCGACCCCGGCCGCCGCAAACAGTGCCGCAGCGAGTGCAGTTCGTGTGAATTTTGTTCGTTTCATGCTATACTCCGCCATCAGATTCATTAGTATAGTTAGTTTCACTGTTAACTCGGAGGCCACATGGCCAAAACCCCAGCACCTGCTCCTGAAGCAGCTCAACCCTTTGTCGTCCCTGACGGCATCACGCTCGAATATCGTGCCGGCCCTGTGACCGGAAAACCCATGTACCGGGTCGCCGGCTTCAACATGCCCTACATGGGCAGTGAAGAAGCCGCCGTACAGGTGTTTCAGCGGCTCAGCACCGCCTACCAGAACGGCTTTTTCAACGCCGCCAGCCGCAAATAGGACCGAGCCCATGATTGACCTCGGTCTTACCAAACTCGCCGTCATCGGCGCGGTGGCGCTTGTCGTCATCGGACCTGAGAAACTGCCGACAGTGGCTCGCATGGCGGGCACGCTGTATGGCCGTGCCCAGCGCTACCTGCGCGACGTCAAGTCCGAGGTGTCGCGCGAGCTCGAAATGGAGGAATTGCGCAACCTGCACCAGGACGTGCTGGGACGCGCGAGCGGCCTCAAAGCGGACGTGGTGAACTTTACGTCCGATGTCGAGCGCACGGTATCAGCCCAGGTAGGCGAGCTCGGCGTGGGCTGGAGTGGCGATATGCTGCCCGCCCTGCCGGCACCGCCAGTCCTCCTGATGCCGCTCACCGTCGAGCACAAGGCACGTGAATTTCGCCGTAAGAAGCTGGTGCGCACCTCGAGCGTGCCGGCCTGGTTCAAGAATCGCCAAGGGACGCGCCAGCATGTGCGCTCCGGCGCCGCGCGCCTCCGGACGTCCCGTCCCGGCGTCAAACCCTCTACCTCCTTTTTCTGATGATTCAACAAGCTGCAATTGCACAGCCTACAGGCGAAGAAACGTTTATTGGCCACTTGGTCGAGCTGCGCAACCGCATGGTCAAGGCCGCCATTGGTGTGGCCATTGTCTGCGGCGTCCTGTTCTTCTGGCCGGGACCGGCTGAAATCTATGACTTTCTCGCGGCCCCGATGCTCGCGTCGCTGCCGACTGGTGCCAAGATGATTGCCACCGGTGTCACCGCGCCGTTCCTGGTGCCGATGAAGGTAACGCTCATGCTGGCGCTGCTAGTGGCGCTGCCCTGGGTCTTCTATCAGGTCTGGGGATTCGTCGCGCCGGGCCTGTACGCGCACGAAAAGCGCCTGGTGCTGCCGCTGGTGTTCTCGTCCTCGGTGCTGTTCGTGGCGGGCACCGCGTTCTGCTATTTCCTGGTGTTCGGCCGCGTGTTCCACTTCATCAGCACCTTCGCGCCGGCGTCCATTGCGGTTACGCCCGACATCGAGAACTACCTCGACTTCGTGATGTCGATGTGCTTGGCCTTCGGTGCCGCCTTCGAAGTACCGGTGGTGGTCGTTATCCTGGTGCGCATGGGCCTGGTCAGCGTGGAAAAGCTGAAGTCCATCCGCTCGTATGTCATCGTGGGCGCCTTCGTCATCGCCGCGGTCGTCACACCGCCGGATGTGGTCAGCCAGTTGGCCCTCGCGGTGCCGATGGCCCTGCTGTTCGAACTGGGGGTGCTGCTGGCGCCGGTGTTCGTGCGCGCGACCCGGGCGCCACAAGAGGCGTGATACTGGAGTAGGCCGACTCCGGCCACCATGCAAAAACGGCGCATCAAATGCGCCGTTTTCTTTTGAAGGGCTGGATTACACGAGGGCTCAGGCCGGCCAATCCAGTCGCTGCGGCTGCAGCGTCTTGTGCTTCGCGCGAGGGAGCACAAGACTCTTGGCTGCAAACTGACCGCGATAGAGCGTCGGCAGCCAGTCGCCCAGCCGTAGGTGCACCGCATCGGGAACTTCCGCCAGCAGCGTGTTCATCGGCGCCAGGTAACACTGGCTGTGGTATCCCTGCTGCGGCACGGTGCCCAGCACCAGGCGCAGGCGGTCCCCTTTCTGCTTCACCCATTCGCGGACCTTTGCCATATCCATCAGGAGCACGTCGCCCGTCGGCCACAGGCACGACACTAGGACCTCGGCCGTCGAATAGTAGAGCCAGCCGGTCGTCTTGCGCTCGTAACAGCTGTACTTTTCCAGCACGATGTTGCCGGTATCCTTGGCCTCATTCTTGACCTCCACCTGGATGACACCGCCGCCAAGACCGGACTCGCCGACCAGCAGGTCGACGTCCTTAGACTGCCAGCGCTTGTCGGATTCCACGTTGACGACGTGCGCGCGGCCCCGTGTATGCCCGAACAGCGTCTCGACAGCCTGCACGCCGAGCTGCCCCAGGTCGAACTGCAACTGGATGTCCGAGCCCTCGTAGGAGCAGGTCAACGCGCGCTTTTCCCGCGGTTCCGGTGCCGAGCTGGCGCACAGCAGGTGTTCGGTGAGCCGGCGCAGCGGCGACGCCAGCGGCAGCACGCCAAGTGGCCCGAGCCGGGCCTGCAGCCAGGCGAGATAGGCCTTCGGGCAGCCTACCGTCACGCGGCGCGTGCGAACGCCGATAAAGCTCGCCTGGTATGTGGCAATCGCCTCCTGGGGGAAGTCGACCATTACAATGAACTGCTCGAGGAAAAAAGCGTGCAGGACGTCGTGACGCAGGCGCTCGAGCAGCGGGCCGGCGTCAAGGCAAGTATTCACCACGAGCCGCACCGCGATGGCTTGTCCGGCGAGGTGAAGCAGTGCGGCCCCGCACAGAATCTCGTCAGGCCGTACAATCTCGGCATGGCGCCAGCCGGCCTGGCGCGCGGAAGTGCAGAAATCCAGGGACGCAAGCGCGCCCGCCGGCATCGCGGGAGCGACAACGGTCATAAAAACTTTCGGGATAGGGTTACCCGATAGTATACCGTATAATGCGCAATATGCCACGAAGCAATGGGTTACGCACGCCGGTTTCGATGCATTTATTTACTTTCATGGTATACTGTGAATCACGTAACCTAGAGATTCCGCCATGAACATTCTGCTTTTTACGGCCGAGCCGGCCCTGACCACGGTGGCGCTTTGCGTCGTCCACGGCGAAACCCAGTGCACGCTCGCTGGCGAAGTCACACAAGACGCCGCCGCCCTCCACATCGCACTGCGCGACCCGCAGGGCCAGCAGCTCTACCGCGCGGACGTGCCGTGCCCGGCCAACGCCGGCGCCAGCCACGAAGGCGCCGTTCAGGCGGTCCTGGGCTGGCTGCTCGAGCGCAACATTCGCGTCGACCTGGTCGTGCATCGCATCGCGCATCATGGTGACCACGACCACGTCTTGCGGCTGCTGCCGGACCGCGTGAGCCTGCTGGCGGAGTTCCCGGCCTGCGAGGACGCGGTGTACTGCATCGATGCCGTGACGGCACTGGCGCCTTCCCTGCCCCAAGCCGCGTTTTTCGCTGTGCGGCCGCACACCGCCGAGAGCATGGCCGCCGCAATTGCCGGGTCGGACGTCCGGGCGCCGGCCGGCTGCATGAAGAAAATGAAGGTGCGCTGCACGAGCTGCTGCGCCGAATGACAACAACCGCCCGGTAAGGGCTGACAGGAGCTGTAATGGGCGTTAGAAACTATCGCGACGTCGCGCGGGTCTACTTTGACTTCGACAACACGCTGGCCGACTTCCTTCGCGCCGCGCGGGAGCGCAACATGTCGCCGGCGCAGTTCAAGCTGGTTGCCGGCGCATACCGGTCGCTGCCGCTCATGCCGGGCGCCGCCGAGGCCGTCGCACGCGTCATCGCGCTGGACCTGGACCCGTTCGGCCTGACGAAGTGCCCGGCCGCAAACCCGTACTCGGCGACGGAGAAGCTCCTGTGGACGGCCGATAACCTGCCCGAGCTGAACGACAGGGTCATCATCTCGTCGGACAAGGGCGCCGTCGGCACCGAACGCGATTTCCTGGTCGAGGACATGCCGGACTGGGCAAACGCCCGCGCGTTCCGCGGCACGGTGATTCACTTCACGGGGGACTGGGAGGCAGTCTTCCAGGTTATCGAGCCGGAGCTGCGCCGGCGCGCGCTGGCTATGGCGCGCTGACGCCTATACGGGAGCATCCCTATTTGGAGACGCTCCCGATGTCCAGAAAAACGCTGCAGGCGCTCGCCGCCTGCTTCACCACCACGGCCACCTTCCTGGCTGCCTACCCCGTGCTGGCGGCCGACCTATCCATCGAAGAACCCGGCTGGCGCAATGCCCCCGCCCCGATTGCCCAGCTCATTGCCCGGATTGATGCCAACCAGGACATGCCGGAGTGCCGGCCATATCAGGTGCGAGCGCTGGAAGGTGCTCCGAATATACGGCTCGTGACCACGCAGGTCGCCTGCTGGGGCAACGCAGCGGCGCCGCTTTGGTTTGTGGTGGCTGGTCCGCGCCCCAGAATACTCTTCACCGGCTACGGGTACGGTATTCGCACTGAGCCGGGACGCCACGAAATGCCAGTCATCACGACGACCTCGGCTACGGCAGCGTTCTGCAGCGAAGAGACCTGGCGGTACGTTCGTGGCCGGTACCGGATGGTGCGCACCGTCAACTGCCTGCAATAGTCGCACGCCGGCAATTGAAAATGGCCTCCGAGGAGGCCATTTCTCTTAGGCGGATTCCGCCCGCTTCAACTTGGTCAGGTATTCGCGGCAGAGCATTTCATCTGCCAGGTAGTCGGACATGCCGGCTTCCCAGCGGCGGTGAATCCAGTTGCGAAGCGCGAACCACACGTACCGGGCCGCATCGAGGGCCAGGTCGCCGGCCAGGTAGCACAGCAGCGTCAGCGGCCAGAGCATGGAGTTGGCGATGAAGAAGCGCTTCTGCTGCAGTGGCTGCAGCGGGAAGTCGCCGTGATAGAGCATTTCCCGCTTGACCTTGTCGAGCACCTGCTGGAACTCCTTGCGGGCATCCTGCGACAGCCCCTCGAGGCTGGTCAGGTTGTGTGCCCGCAGCCAGGCGTCCCGCTCCAGGACATACACGTGCCCCAGCCGGCGCGCATACAGCCAGAAGTGACCGATGGCCCAGACCAGGCCGGCTACGCCATAGAAGCCCAGTGCGGCGAACGAGAGCGCGCTGGGTCGGTCGCGGAAGCTCGCTAGCAGGACCCATATATTGCCAGCAGCATCCGGGCCGGTGGGCAGCGGCGCCATATCCTTGTAGATAACCGGCGCCATCCCCAGAAACACGAAGGCGAGCATACCCGCGGTTGTTGCGAGCCACTTGCCGAACCCGCGGCCGTAGCGGTCGGGCATGACGGCTCCGGAGGCGGCGAGAATGGCGAGCAGAGCAAGGACGAACTGGATTCGAATGTCGGCGAGAATCATTTGGCGGAGTCCTCAGTGGTAGTTTTGTTCAGTGCAGCCAGGTCGGCGATGGCCTCGCGGTTTGCACGCTGGATGATGGATTTGTAGACGGTGGTGATGTAGCGGTAGGTCCAGGTGTACATCGGCACCAGGATGTCGCACCAGATGAAGCGAGCGAAGCGCCGGATGGCGCGCCATACCGACACCACGAGGAGGTCCCAGAGGACTTCCAGCATGTTGGCCAGCCGGTCCACCACCGCACGTAGCCATCGGCCTACCGCACGCAGGATGCGGCCGAGCGCACGGAAAGTAGGAACAATGAGCTTGGTCCAGACGTCACCCAGCAGGTCGATAATCCAGATGAACGTAGAGCGCAGCAGGTCGCACAGGACTTTCTGCACGACGCGCAGCGGCCAGAACGCGATATTGAGCATGAAGCCCACCAGGATGCGCCGCTCGGTGAAGCCTTTACGGTCGCGCGACTCGAGGAACGTTTCAGGGTGGACGGACTTGCCGAGCTTGCCCGCAGGTCCGAGATAGTCGGCCAACGGGCGTCCGTGGGTGACCGAGTCGCGCCAAGCCCGGTATTTGCGGGCCTGCAGAGTGATGGAACGCGGCAGGTATAGGACAGCCCAGGCAATCCCGATGAGGAAGTAAGCCGGGATAGTTAGCCACAACGGCATGTGCAGCAATAATGCAATCAGCAATTTATTTCCTTTCAAATAACAAAATACCCCCTCAAGCGAGGGGGCGGTGAGTTTTACATCAGCTCAAGGAGGCCATCGCGCTGCCAACGTCTCCTCTGGGTTGCCTGGAGGGCCACGCGAACATGCAAGGCCTTCGACATGGCGCCCGTCGTCAGGTCCTTCGTTTCCACATCGCGCAGCGCGTTCAAGTTGAACGACGCCTGCTCGCGTACCGGAATGTCATTCACCAGGCTGAGGATGCGGGCATCGGGCAGGCTGAGCTTTGCGCCGTCGAGTGCGATGTCGACCACGCGTGAGCCGTTAATCGCGTAATGATGCAGCCTGGCGCGTGCGATGCCGCCAGTGACCCATAGCGGCGTGCCGGCGCGGGCCTGCGTGCGAGCCCGTAAAACGCCGCCCACGTGCAGACCCATCTGGTTCAGCCACGCGGTAAGCAATGGCTCGGCGTCCTTCAATGCAGCCTGGCGGGTGGCCTCGAGCTGCACCTGCAGGCCGGCCAATTCACCCTGCGTGCCGTGCATGAGCCCTTCCACGGACTTCGGCACAAGCGGCTTGGCGTTGAGAGTGCTTGCCAATTCGTGCAGGTAGATAAATGTTCCGGCCATCGAGACGAGCGCGGCTTCCAGCTTGGGACCTTTGAGTGTCATGTGTATTTCCTTTTTACGAACGAAAGTGTTCACGTCCGTATAGGCCGGCTGGCGGCGCGTCGCTTACTTGCGCTTTAGTATACCATTAAACATTGCTTTTTAACAGGAAAAGCCGCCGAAGCGGCTTAATTTACCCTGCGAACCGGGCCCGAGGGAACCAGCTCTGCGCCTCGCTTTTGCTGAGCGCCGCGTCGGCCCGGACCCAGGTCAGCGCGGCGCTGGCGCGCACGCCCACCCACATCTGGTCTCCGCGCAGCTGCACGGCGACATACGTGCCAAGCCGGCCCTGCAGCGTATTGAGAGCCCAGTAGGTTTTAGCGGGAGGAACTGGCTCACGGGGAGCCTTGAGGGGAGCCGGCAGCTCGGATTCGGCGGCGACGGCGGCGTTGCTGAAGCGGATGTAGCGCATGAGATTCTCCTGTGAACGGACGAGCGCACCCCTGGACAGCCCAAGGGCCTTGCTATCGTGTTCGTTAAGGAGAATTTGTTATCTCATGGCAAGGCATTATAGCGGCGTGGACCGCGCATGCCGGCTATAGGCGCCGACGTGCGCATGCCTGCTGGGATACCGCGGCATTCCGGGACATGGCAATCGCCTGGGCGACAAGTTCGGACTTGTTCCGCCCGCAAAAGTGGCCGGCCGGCTGCGCGACTGGGTTCCGGGCCAAGCGCTTATAGCCGTCTGCGGCTTCGGAGATACAATACAGCTGCCGACCGGCCACCTCCGCCGGGACGACCGAATATTCGGGAGCAGCGGGACAATGCTGCGTGCCGAAGGTCAGGAGCAGCAGCGCCAGTAGGCCAACCACCAGTCCAGCATGGAAAAACAATGCCGCCCGGTTGGGGGCGGCATTTGGCGTCGGGCGCTCAACCACGACCGGCAAGCTCCCGCTGCAGGTCCCGAGCCTGGTCGCGCTTCTTGATGGTGTCCCGCTTGTCGGCAACATTCTTGCCTTTTGCGAGACCGATTTTCAGCTTGAACTTTCGGCCGTTGATGACTTCGAGCGGGACGATAGTGTATCCGCGTTCAGCCACCTTTTTCGCGAGCTTGTCCAGCTCTTCACGCGAGAGCAGCAGCTTTCGGGCGCGAGAGGGTTGGTGCTGGGCCAGCAGGCCCTGCGCCGACGTCGCCAGCGGGGTGATGGTCATGGCTTCGAGCCAGGCCTCCCCGCCCGTCATTCGAATGAACGCGCCGCCTCCGTTGAAGTTGGCGCGCCCCGCGAGGATTGCCTTGACCTCCCAGCCCTCGAGCACCAGCCCAGCCTCATAGGTCGTCTCGATAGAGTAGAGATGACGTGCCTGGCGGTTTTCAAGAAGGGTGGTCATGGTTTTGTCCTCGCTTCAGTTCGAATTAGATGTCGCCGCCCTGCGGCTCGACAGCAGCTGCAGCTTCCGGTGCAGCCGGCTCCTGGGCTTGCGCGCCAGCTTCCGGTGCGCCCTGCTCTGCGCCGGTGTCGCCTTCGCCGTCTTCGCGGCCCGGCTTGAACTGGATGGCGAACAGCTCGCGCAGCTTGTTCAGTCCGATGCCGTCGACGATGAAGCCGTGGGCGTCGTTGATGGCAGCTTCGCGAGCCGCCTCGTCGCCGTCGACGATGATGCCGGCGATGATGGTCTTCAGTTCTTTCGAGACGATGATGTTCGACTCGTGTTGCAGCCAGGCCTTGCGGTCGCGGTGCAGCGACTTGTCCGAAGCTTCGTATGCGTTAATGCGTGCCATGTTTTTCTCCTTGAAAAAGCACAATTTGGGAAGTGATACGAATAGTATAGCATGAAATGTGCATTTTGCGCTATCCAAAAGTGCAGGTTCCTACAACTTTTTGGATAAATTTACAGCCGCAGGTCGATACCTTGCGGCTGTTTTACGCAAATCCCGGCCCGGTTACTGCGTCGGGCCCAGAACCTGGCCCCGCGACGTCCAGGTGACGTTGGCATTGCCGACCACGGCATATCCCGCGGCGCCGCCCGGATTGCTGTAAATGCCCGTCACAGCGGCGTCCACGCCCCAGCCTGCGCCGGATGGCGCGCCGGGCTGACCGAACGCGCCGCCAGCGCCACCGTCGCCCGACGTGGCGTACCACGGGGCAGTCCATTGGTTAGGATAGTAGCCCGAAGACACGCCAGCGCCTCCAGCGCCCGGCGCTGCGATGCCTCCGCTGCTGCCTGGCTCGGCGTAGGGATACTGGGCGCCGGCATAGGCCGCGGCCCGTGCGCCGCCAGCCGACGTGCCGTAGCCTTGGCCGCCACCCCCACCCGCGCCGCCGGCAAGCACGTTGCTCTTGGTCGCGGTGTTTGAACCAGCGCCGCCGCCACCGCCACCGGCAATCGTTCCGCCGTTCGTGATGGCCAGGACATACTGGGCGCGCAGCGCTGGGCCGCCGGCGCCGCCCGCAGTACCGGCCGTGCCGCCAGTCCCGCCCATGCCCACAATCGTGCCAAAATTGTTCAGCGTGAGTACCGAGCCACTCGGGAACCCGGCGCCGGTGTCGAACGCGTAAGCAGCTGTCGACGTGCTGCCAACATACACGCCTGAGTTGATAGTGACCGTCGCCTTCAGCGGCCGTGCTCCGTCCCAACCGGCGGAAAGCGCCGCAGCGCGCAGATTGTATTGCGTCGTCGAACTGGCAATCGTTGGGTTGAATACGAAGAACGCGGGCCGGACGGGCATGGCGTACTGACGCGAAACCTCCTTGCCCCGATATGCCGCAACCAGCACGAAACTGGCGCTGGTCGTCTCGTTCGCGGGCACTCCGGACAACACACCGCCCGGGCTCAGCATCAGCCCCGCCGGCACAGCCGCCGGCTCGGCCGCGCGGAACGTCAGCAGCGACGCGTCGTAATTAGGGTCGCCGGCGACTGCGGCCAGCGGTCGGAAATCGTACGAGTAGGCGGACCCGACATAGGAAGCAGGGAGGGCTGCTGCGGCCAGGCTCACATCGAGGTTGAGCGTCACCACCTGGTAGGCCTGCTCGCCCGCCTTCGTCTTGTAGGTCGCGCGCACGGTGACCGTCGAGGCGCCCGCCTGGGCCGGCGTCCCCGAAATAACGCCCCGATTGAATGTCAGCCCGGCCGGCAGCATGCCGTCGATGATGCGCCAACCGACGGCGCCCGGCGAGTATGCCGCATCCCCGGTAACCTGAAGCGCCTGGTTGAGGTCGAACCCCGCATACGGGACACCCACGACCCCGACGGGCAGTGGAACTGCGTTCAGCGCGACCTGGATGCCATTCAGCGCCGCCAGTTTCGCAGGAAGCGGCACGACAACGAAATATTCAGCTGCGCAAGCAGAAGCGGCAGCCGTGGCCAGCAGGACGGCAATAAGCGGTTTCGCGAACATGGTCTCAGGATTAAAAAACGATGATAGGTATAGCTAAAAAAAAAGCCCAGGCGGTGAGGCCCGGGCTCTTACGCGCTTTCACGCGGATGGCGCAATCAAGCAGCCATCTGGAACGAGTTGTCGTTTGCATTTAAGGTTTCGTTCTGTTCACAAGCCGAAGCCTGCCGGGAAGTCCCTGCCCGCGTTGCCGCCTTCATCTCCACGTGCTGTCGAAACTTGTCACCCCCATCAGATGCACACTCATGCGGACTCGAACCGCCCGCCCCCATTAGTTCGCTACTCTCAAGCGGTCTTATCCGCTCCCGCATCACCTGCCACCCTTGGCTTTCGGGTGGCATACGCGGTTGAAGTCTCTGTCAGGTGCGCTCACCGTAAGTGAGTGTGCATTTGGTGGAGGTGGGGGGCAATCGCAGCCCCCTTCCAGCCCGTCTTAACTCCAGAGGAATTACAACGATGAAATTAGTATAGCGTCACACGCCGCACTCGTCAAGCTCTTTCTTCACTTCGATGCAGGTTTTGCTTTACGCAGAACCCGCACCGTGTCGATTGCCGTGCGCAGCATGGCGGAGACCAGGCCGGCGCCGGTGAAGATGGCGCCAATGGCGGCGATGGTGACCAGGGTGTACCCGGTCGTCGTCGGCGTATGGCCCAGGTGCACGCGCCAGTTCATCGCCTCGGTTGAAAGCGCGATGGCCGGACCGAGCACCATGGCGCTGAACAAACCGAGTACGCGCAGCAGCACGCGGTCGCGCAGGCGCAGCATCACGAGTGCTGCGATGAGGACGAGGATGGAAAACAGGAAAATCGGATTCATGATGTCAAAATGCCGCCCTGCGGCGGCGCTCCATTGAGAGTTAGAACTGATAGGCGACCGAGAGGCCGGCTTCCCGGGTCGTGTTGCGCGGCTCGTACACGCCGAGGCGGTGCACTTCGGAGTCGCCCATGGTCCACACGCGAACATACGGGGTGATGACCACGTTGTAGCTCGGGCCCTTCTGGGTGATGGCAATCGAAGCCTCGGCACCATGGCCGTGGCGCTGGGTCACGTCCACGCCGCCGAGCAGGCCCTCGGACTTCTGCTTGCTCGACAGGATGTGTTTGTATTGGACGCCAGGTTTGACGTTCCACAGCGGGAAGTCGATACCCTGCTCCAGTGCCAGGACCAGGTAAGTGCGGTCGTTGATGCGCTGGTATCCGCCAGGGCCACCCTGCTGCAGGTTGTCGACGAGGCGCCGATAGCCCAGGCCGGCGCCGACGGCCAGACCATTCCACGCCGGCGCGGTCTGCTTGTACATGCCGGTCACCTCGAACAGGCGACGGCCCAAGTCGACCATCACCAGGTCGCCGTAGCGGCCGCCCCAGTAGGCGCCGGTATAGTTGGCGTGGCCGACGCCGAATTCGCCCGCCAGGATGACCTTGCCGCCGGTGGTGCCGATGTTTCGCGCGATGCTGCCCTTGATGACGGTCATCAGCGCTTCTTCCTGCATGAGCTTGTCGCCGGCCTCGAACTCCTGATAGGTCTCGCGGTGCGTGGCGAAGCCCAGTTCATAGGTGTACGGAGACTTTTCCTTCACTGGAGCAGTCGGATAGGCCAGGGGGTTGGTGGCGGCGGCCAGGGTCGAGCCGGCAGCCGCGAGCGCGAGCGCGGCAAAAATGGTCTTTTTCATTATTGGTTCTACGTTTTACTTGCCCAAGGCGGGCGCGAGCTTGGCTCGCTGCAGCGGGATGCTGGCATTAGTATAGTGTAGAAAGCAAATAAGACAAGTTTCTTGCTGCGTGGTAGTCAGCTTTTGCCGCTGTCGAGTCCGGATACACCAGCCGGAGCGGGATATTTTTACATTGCACTATTTCCATGGGGGAATTACTGGTATACTACGCACATCAGTTTTCGCCCGCACATCCTGAACCCAAGGTCACGAATGTTAACTATCGCCAGTGCCATCGTCGAGCACAGCCTTCGCATCATGTTTTTTCGCCACGATGGCCGCGGGCTGCCGGCGAAAAGGGGCAGTACGCTGTACCTGCTGATGCTGGCCGCTGTGCTTGCCCGTGTGCTGCGCGATACCCTCGACCCGTCAGGGTTCGATGTCGGCAGCTCGGCCCTTGGATGCCTCATTTATCTGGCCGTGCTGCACGTGGTGTTCCGCCCTTCGTCGATGGCTGCCCTGCTCCTGGCCAGCCTGTTCACGTATGTGCTGACCGCCGCGCTCTACCAGTTTGGCATCGCGAACGGCTACGTCACCGCAGGCATCTGGACCTGGGAAGCCTTCGCCGTCATGGTGGTGCTGCACCGACAAGTGCAACGTGCAAAGGGCGACCACAACAATCCCACTTCTGGAAAGAAATAAAACGATGGACCAACAAATTCTGGCCGCCGCCCTGGCCGAAACCCAATCCGCCCTGGAACTGATTGCTACTCCGCAGCGTCCGGACGGCACCTACAATCGCGACCGCCGGGCGTGTGAGCAGCTGGCGCGCGAGACGCTGGCCAAGGTAAAGACGCTGATGACGCCGCCGGCGCCGGCCGCTGCTGTGGCTCCCGAGTCGACTGGTACCGGCCCGTTCGTGGTGTCCACCGATGGGGCCTGCAAGGGCAACCCGGGCCCATCTGCTTGGGGCGTCATCGTAATCGACAACGGGGCCGAGGCATTCGCCGGTGGCGGCTATATCGGCGTTCAGACCAACAATATCGCCGAGTTGACTGCGGCCATCGAAGGCCTGAAGCGCGTGCCGGAAGGCGCCGCGGTAGAGCTCATCACCGACAGCCAATACGTCGAGAAAGGTATGACCACCTGGCGCTTCGGATGGGAGCGCAACGGCTGGAAGACCTCGACGAAGGAGCCGGTCAAAAACAAGGAGCACTGGCAGCAGTTGCTGGCGCTGGCCGACAAGCGCAAGGTGACCTTGACCTGGGTTCGCGGCCACAACGGCCATCCGTTGAACGAGCGCTGCGACGCGCTGGCAAACAAGGCAGTCGCCGAGCGCGCGGAGCTGGTGCTGGAGTAAGCGACCAGCCACAGCTTGATGTTCAGGGGCGGCCGTGGCCGCCCTTTGGTATTTGCAAAGGAATTTCGATGAACGTAACACCCCAGCTGCTGTATCCGCAGATGGAACAGGCAGTACACGACTTGGCCGATGCGGTACGCCGCGCGGCCGCTGGTGAAGCGCCGGCCTGGCCGGCAGGCGCTGCGAAGCTGGCTGAGCTGACCCAGACCCTGGAACTGCTGAAAGCGATGCAGACGCCGGTGGAGCCGCAGACCGCGCCAGTCAAACAGGTGCTGGTCGTTCGCAAGGACCTGCCCATGCCGACCGGGAAGCAGGTCGGCCAGGGCGCGCACGGCGCGGTCAACGCCTTGGCGAAGGAGCATGGTGCTTACGTCGTGCAGGTGGGCGCCGGCCACGAGTTGCGCATTCCCCTGGACCGGGATGCGAAAGCGTGGCTCGATACCGACTACCGCAAAATCGTCCTCGGCATCAAATCGGAGCGCGAACTGTTCAAGCTGTACGAGAAAGCTCGCGCGGCAGGCCTGCGCTGTCATTTGGTGCGCGATAACGGGCTGACCGTCTTCAATGGCGAAAAGCCCTATACCGCCTTGTCCATCGGACCGCACGAGGACCGCGTCATCGACAAGCTGACGAAGCCAATGCGACTGCAGCTGCTCGGTATCCAGCCGGGTTCGCCGGATGCAGCCGCCCCCGTAAACTCAGAAAAGTAACTCATGACCCCTGAACAAATCCAAGCTCAGCAAGCACAAATGCTGGCAGCGCAGCAGCAGGCGCAGCAACAAAAGGAAAGCCCCGTAGCCGACGTCCTGGACCTCGCGTCGGATGTCATCGATGCGGTGACAAGCCCCGGCGACCTACTCGACCTGGTGACCAGCGGCGTGCGCTGCGCAGCATCGGGCGTGGCCGACCTGGCCGCGGGCGCGCTCGACATCGCCAGTTCGGCCGCGAGTGGTGCTGCTGAAGTCGTAGGGGACGCTGCCGGCAGTGTTCTCAGCGGCGCGGCGGAAGCCGTTGGCGGCGCGGTCGGCGCCGTCGCAGAAGTCGTTGCTGCAATCCTGGACTAACCAGGCAAAGGTGTCCCGGCTTACGCCGGAAACTGCATCTGGCGGCGCCACTCGTGCGCCGTCTCATCCCACCCGAACACGAGGGCAGCTAGGCCGCCGGCGATGCACGCGACGGTGTCGGTGTCCCGGCCGCTGCTTACCACCGTGCGCAGGGTGTCGCTCAGGCTCTTGGAGGAATCCACTGCCCACAGCGCGGACCACAGGCTGTTCACCACATATCCCGAGTTTGTCGGCATTTCGTTGGCACCGAAGGCCAAGATTTCCTGCAGCGCGGCCTGCTCGCCAGGCTCGAGGAGCTGGTGCGCCAGCAGCGAGCGCCCCGCCGCCGGCATCAACGCGCGAAGGCCCTTGCCACCCGCCCTCGCCTGCCACGCCAGCTCAACGTAGAGCGCGCAGCACACCCGAGCAAGCGCCTGGGGGTGGGTCATGTTCGACTGGTCCATCGCGATGCGCAAGGCATCGGTGCGGCTGATGCCGTGCGTGTCCGGCATCGCGGCAACCGGAAGCACGCGCATGAGGCTGCCGTTGCCGCAGCGTGCGCTTTCGCTCGAATAACGCTTTCCCTGCGCCTGCAGCTCCAGGGCCTTGCGGGTCTGCATGCCGCAGTCGAACACGGCGCCGCCCGCCTGGTACCGAGCGTGCTGCAGCCATGCGAGCATGTTTTCTGAAAACCGTGCGTCGACGTAACGGCCGTCGCAGGACATCAACGCGTCCAGCAGCGCCATCATCTGGCTGCCATCATCCGACCAGGTGCCGTACGGGACCCATGAATAGGTCTTCCGGTAGGTATCCGGCATGACCATGTGCAGCTCCGACTTGCGAGGAAGGGTATAGCCCTCCTTGAATTCGTGAGGAACCCCGAAAGCATCTCCCAGCAGCGCAGCCGTGACGGCGGCTTGCCAGGGAACAGGCAGCCGGGAAATCAGTTGTAACACACCACCTCTCCTGTCGCCAGCTTGACGCCATGGCGAACACGCGCGCCGTCCGGGCGCATGAAGCGTTGCTCGGTCAGGGGGCCGGTAAGCTGGGCCGCGTCCAGGGTCAGCGGGAGTGGGTCCAGCCCGGATTCTTCGAAGCGACGTGCGTCGAGCGTCTGCCAGTGGTAGATGATGCGCGCGGCAGGCACATCATCCGCGACGTCTTGCAGGAACAACTTGACATCGGCAGATTGCGCGGTAACTGGCGCCTCGCAAAAAAGCAGGCCGACAACATCCCCGGCAGGGTCTGCCTGGCCTTCACCGCGCCGCAAATGGTAGACCCCGCTGTCGACGGAAATGACGGCAAGACCCAGTTTTTGAAAGATTGTATTGGTGGTCACAGTTAACTCCACAGTGTAGGGCTACCCTATACTGATTATACCATATTTCCCTGTAGAAATCATGCACTCGACCGCCCACATGCCGAAAGATTTGATGTCACTGCTTGAAGACAATTTCAAAGCGGGTCGTCCTCTTTTGCAGGACGCCGTGCTGTACCGCGGCACGCGCCGGCCAGACCAGACGTCAAGCAGCTACTCGGCGGAGTCGATGCACGGCTCTCTGCTTCCGCAGGTGGCGGCCAGCTACACGCACAACTACAGCCAGAAGAGCGATAAGGACGTCACCTTCATCGGCACCTACAAGGTCGACCGGGAGACGACGAAGTTCTATCAGGACTTCGGGCTGGAACAGCACCTTGAAGGGAAAAAGGTCCCGTCGATGAACGTTCAGCAGGCCGAGAAGTTCCTCGAGCCCCTTGTGCGGGACTTTGCTGCTGCGAGTGGCGGCCGGGAGCGGGCCCAGGCTGAAGAGCGCCTCGAGATGGCCATCAAGCGCAACTTGTACGAGGCAGCCGTGCCGGCGCGCACTGCCGAGAAGGAGCCGAACCGCCCTGTCGACCTTTACGTGTACCACGGCCGGCCAGACGTCGGCGTACGCCAAGCCGTCGGGCTGCAGATGTCGAAAGTTGGCCCGCACAATGAAGCCGGCGTCAAGGCGTTCATGGTCAAGAACCAGCGGAACGCGGCCATCAAGTCCATTCACATGCTGAGCACCCAGGTCGGGCCGGCGCAGAAGGCGCTCGGGGTCCTCAAAGACATCGCCCAGCGCGAATACAGTGGCAAGCTCCAGGCCGAGCACGGCCACAAGCCGCTCAACCAGATGCTCAATGACGTGGCCAAGCAACCGCTGTCGGCTGACCAGGAACGGATTGGTCGGTTTGCCAAGGCATTGGTGGAAGGCGTCGCCCATCCGAATCCTTCGGTGCGGGCGAAAGCGAATGCCCTGGCGTACGACATCACCACGCTCGACCGGGACACGGCAACGTTCAAGGATGTGGCAAAAGTCGCCGCCATCGCAAGTGCGGTGTACGGGAAGCCCGAAGCCCAGGCGCCCGCCTCTGCAGCCGCGCGCGAAGCCAAGGCAGCGCCACCCAGCCCCACTAGCGCCAGCCCGGTCGCGCGCGCCCCGGCAACCATGGACCGCTGAGCTGACGCACGTGCAAAAGAAAAACCCAGACAATGTCTGGGTTTTGAGTTTGAAGCAGGTGAAGGTTAGTTCACCTTGACAGATTACTGGTAGCCATCGCCCGGGGTTTCCACGCGGAAGCCCTCAGCCGGTTGTTCCAGCGGTTCGCACGAAGGTTCGACCTCGACCAGGCTGCCCGAACCATCTTTCAGGATGGTGATTTCGGAACGGCGGACCAGTTTGGTACCGGCCGGGCACTGCTTTTCGAATTTGGCGGTCGGGGTGACCGGGTCAGCGGCGAAGGCAGTGTTCGAAAAGGCGGCAGCGACGATGGCGAAGATGATTGCTTTGTTCATGGTTAACTCCGTAAAAAGGTAAATGGCCTAAAAGTAGGTGTCCTACTCGGTATAGCTCGGCGCGCGCCCATGACCATGCGCACTCTAGCGGGAAGCCATGCCGCAATAAAAAAAGCCCGCATGGTGCGGGCTTCTGTGCGACTTCGGGCGCCGGCTTACTTGAAGCGAGCCAGGTCCGGGTCGGTTTCCGGCTGCTCAGCGATGCCGGTAATGGCCGGCAGTTGCGACAGGCGTGGCATGCCAGGAATCACGGTGACTTTGCCGGCCTGGTCCTTGTAGACGACGCCCGGGGTGCCGCTCAGGCCGAACGAGGCCATCAGGCTGGCGTTATCCGCAATCTTCTTGGCGGTGACTGGCGAGATGTTGGCGACCGGCGTGATGCCGCCCGTTTCGGTCTGCGGCTGGAACTCGACCTCGTGCTTGGCCAGCGCGGCGCCCGGGTCAGCGGATTCCAGCAGCGCCGCTGCCTTGCCCAGCGAGTCCGGCTTCAGGAAGCCGACCGGAACCCAGCGCACCTGCAAGCCGGCTTTTTCGTACGGCTGGAAGGCTTTCCAGGCCAGGTGGCAGAAGATGCAATTCGGGTCCATGAACGCATAAATGGTGCCCTTCACGGCCTTGCCCTTGGCGCCCTCGATGAAGTAGGCGCTCGACTCCAGCTGCGGGTACAGCTTGGTGTAGTCAGGCTTGGGCACGTACTGCTCGGTGTACTGGTCGGTCAGGTTCTTGCCGGTCTCGTCGAACAGCGCGCCGGCAAACAGGTATTTGCCGTCCGCCGAGGTGTAGAGCACCGTGCTCTGGCCGCCACGCTGCAGCACCCAGCCTTGCAGGTTGTTGGCCGCATCGAACTGGTTGACGAGCTTCATGCCGCCCTGCTTGATGGGCATGTCCAGAATTTTCGGGATGCCTTCGGTTGCGGCAAACGCCGACGACATCATCGCAGCCACGGCAGCTGCAAAAATCAATTTCTTCATGAGGTATCCCTTGGAAATAATAAAATGAGCACGCTCTCGGCGGCCTGGCGGAAAGTGTTGCCGCGGTAGAGCAGAATCTAGTATAACACAAAACGTTATTTCGTCAATCTCAAGATTCCGAGACATCTTCTGGTGGGTCAGCCGGGACTACATCCCGCTCCTTGTCCCGGAACAGGTAGGCCACCAGGATGATGGCCAAGATGCCGAGCCCGAGAACGAGGGCTTCGCGGTGCGCGGCCATGGTCACAGCACCAGCGCTGCGCGAACCTCGTGTACCCGGGCAGCGAGCTGCTCGTCGGAGCTCTCCAGGATGAACTGGCGCATGACTTCGGGCGAGGCGAACGAGCTCTTGATGTGCTTCATGAGGGCACCCAGGGCCTTGTCTTTCAGCCCGGTGAGCTGGGCCACCCACTCACCATTGAACCGCGCCCGCGCCGCATTCAGGTCGGCCTGGTCCGCGAGCGCCTGGTCATACTCGGCCTGGAAGTGCGGGAAGTGCTCGGCAATGCGCGGCAGCCAAGCAGCCTTGTCGTCCGGGTACTGGTAGGCCGGCAGGTCCGGTCGGGCTTCGCACCACTTCAGGAACGACATGTAGGTGTGGCGCTTGCGGTCGCGGATGCGCGACTTCGCGTTGCGGTTCTCGAGCAGGAAGATGTCCCGGTTGAAGTAGGCGGACCCGGCCACGTACTCGAAGATGTCCTCCAGGGCGTCGAAGCCGGCGTGGAAGCGTGCCGGGTTGTAGCCGAGGAAGCGCAGGGCCTCGTCGTAGTCGCGCGTGAGGCAGATGTCGGCGAACTTGTTGGTACCGTTGCGCAGGTAGTAGAACAGCCCGTCGTGCCGGTGAACCAGGCCGGCGCGGTGCGCGGTGCGGCCGATGAGGTTGCCCAGGTCATTAAATGCGCCATACGCATAGGCGAAATCGAAGGACTCGTCGGCAATTTCGATGAGGTCCACCTGGAAGACGTTGCCTGCAACCGGGCCCACCTCCTCGCGCAGCACGATGCCCACCGACGTCGTCGGTCCGTTGCGGACCACCTCGCAGGCGCCGAGCGCTGCGGCCGCACGCTCCCGGTCGTACCCGGTCGACGACACCAGGATGTCGCAGTCGCCGAAGTCCATCTTGTTGCCGTAGGCGGGGATGACGGCTACCCGATTGTCCGGGAAGCAGGCCTGCAGGCGCGCCAGGCACTCCGCGGCCATGCGTTCGAAGTTTTTCTTGGTCAGGCGCACAGCCGTGACACTCAATGCGTTACCGCCCATGTCGGGTTCCTTCAGATTTCTTCGTGGTTGTAGGTGCGAACCTTGGCGCGTGCGAGCACGTACTTCAGCTCCTCGATGGAGTTGGCCCGCATTTCGGTGCTGCCCAGGACGACGCTGCCGTAGCGAACCTTGGTCGACAAGTTGAAGACCTGTGCCACGTCCGACTTGGTGTCGAGGTTCTCGAACCCGGGCGCCTCCGCGGCAAAGGCCAGGCTCAGGCCGTCATGGCCGTCCACCGCGAACTCCTTCACCCGATAGGTCCGACCTGCCCGCTCGAGCACCAGCCGGGCCGTGCCCAACGAGGTATGTACGGTTAACACCTGTTCATCTGCCATCGCTTTGCTCCTGTGCCGCACTGACCGGCTCTAGCGCCGACGCTGGAACGTCCATCCGCTTGCCAACACTCTTGCCGGCTACTCGCTCGACTTCCCACATCGGCCGGCCGCGCCAGTGCGGCGCCGGTGCAATCGCGCGTACTTCGTTGCCGGACTTGGTAAACACGTAGGACGTGCCTGCCTCAATCGTGTGCATTTATGCAGTTAATACTGTACTGATTTCCGACAGTATACCATGAAAACAAATTTAATGCCAGTGCTCAGCGGCGATGTCGCGCGCTATACCTTTTCAGAAGGACAACCCTGTAAATTTGGAAGGACATACCATGAAAATGCAAGTCAAAAGCTACACACGCAATCAGGCCATCTTCGCTGTTTCCGGCCTCATCGTTGCCGGCGCGCTGTTGTGGACGCTGATTCAGGTACTGCAGACCCTGGCGCATCCGGCTCAGCAGGTTGCAGCTGGCGCCATCACCGAGATGCCCGTGCGCGACGTGGAAACGCGAAAGCAGGCCATCACCCGCTACCTGGCTGCCAAATACCATCGCCATGTGGGCTCGGTCCGCCAGTATGTGGACCTGGCGTTCCGCGAAGCCGCCAAACATCCGGATGTCCGTCCGGAGACCCTGCTGGCGATGATGCAGAAGGAAAGCAGCCTGGCCTACAAAGCCAAGAGCAACTATGGCGCTGAGGGGCTGATGCAGGTGGTTCGTCGCTGGCACCCGGAGAAACTGGGTCGCCGTGAGTCGCTGATTGACCCGCGCGTCAATATCCGTGTCGGCGCTACGATTCTGCAGCAGTACATTAACGAGAAGGGGCAACTCGAGGAGGCGCTGGTCAAGTATTCCGGCAATGCCGACGGCTACGCTGACTTCGTGATGCGCGAAACGAAAGTGCTTCAGGCCATCTGAGACACACACTCCACGCCGACCACTGGTCGGCGTTTTTTTTCGTGCAGGCGAAGAAAAAGCCACTCCCTGAGTGGCTTTCGAGTGTTACGTCAGGCTCTTCTTCAGCGCCGACAAAGTGGCTTGCGCCTTGTCGACGATATAAGCGTCGCGTTGGTCTCGCGGGAGATTGTCCTGCTGGTTCAGCACATGTTCGACGAGGTCAGCTGCATCGAGCAGTGCCGGCGCCGCGTTGTGCATCCTGGCACTGAAATCCGCGTTGCGCTTGGCTTCCCGGGCGTGGGGTGCATGGCCGCGAAGCACATCCACTCCTTCCCAGCCACCCGGCAGCAACTTGCCGCGGATGGCCACGGCGCGTCCGGGCAAGGCGTGCCAGGGGCCCTGGGTCGTATCGGCATACAGAGCGCGCAACTGGCCAACTTCGCTATGAACCGCGACGTCGGCGGGGGTCGCATACACTTTCGGCAGTTGTGCGCCGATGATGTACTTGACGCGCGCGATGCCTTGGTGAGCGTCGTTCACGTTTCCGCGTACGAGCATCTCCTGGACGTCCGACAGCAAGCTGGTGAGCACCGCGCCAAGCCCGTGTCGCATAATCGGGTCGGCCAGGTCGTCCATTAGCGCCTTGGCGTCGCAGCCGAGTGCCTGGTCAGTCATATTGGTCATCCTTGTCCTTAGTGGGTGTAGCGGCAGCGCCGCGAATTGTGCACGCGCGCGTTGAATAGCAGCTCGCCGGTGCCTATCTTGGTCCGAAGGCCGTCCCGTGTAAGCGAGCAGGTCTTCAGGGCCATGCAGTCGGCAGACCGCAAATTCAACAGCAGCACCTCCTCGCGGTTCGGGGCCTCCTCTGGAGCCAGCTGGAAGCCCGGCCGCGCACGTTCCTCCTTCGTGTACTGCGCACGCCACGCTTCTGCGATGTGACCCACTACCAGCACTTCCGGGTCTTTCGACAGCTTCTCAATGAGCGCTGCCACGACAAGTTCACCGGGGGTGCCGGCGGCCCGCGTCATCAGCTCAGCCACGGGGATGAGGCCGAAGCGGTAACCGGGTTGCGCGGCCGCGGCGGGGTCAACCCCCATCACAACCAGCTTGGGCGTCAGCTCCACGCGCGACAGGTACTCGGTGGTAGCCAAGTCTGTCAGCATGTCGGCCATGCGCTCGAACTCGGCCAGGCTGGCCGTTCTCTGTTCTTTCATGACTTACCTTTCAAAATCAGACGAATCTGTCCTGATTCCGTATAGGTGATTGCGGTGAGACAAGAATCGGCATTTGAAGGCGCCACGGGAGCTCTCCTGAAAAAGTTGGCGTAGGCTGGTGTGTTTGTTCGGCCTGGGTGGGCCGGGTTGCGGCCCGGCCTGGGCCAGAACGGTATTTACATCGAAAAAATGTGTTTGCGTCGTGGGGCGGCTTGTTGGAATTTCACCGAAAAAAAGGCCGTCAACGACGGCCTCGAGTTGTGATGTCGTCAGGCGAAAGCCTGGTCATCGTCTACCTGGAACTGACGGCCGGCACTCGGCGAGGCGGTCAGGTCTAATTCCTTGCTTAGTGGACCCACTGGACCTGCCAGCGGTAGCAATTCAACATCACGGTCTTGCTGTTCCGGCGCGGATGCCCGGACAGATGCCACGGCAGGCGTGCCATCGGCTCGGTGCACAGTGCATCGCGGTAGAACACGGTGTCTTTCTTGTCCCTGCAACCGTGGGCCAGTGCTACTTGGTCGGTCGTCGGCTCGCGGCGCGTAAATACTTTCAACAGTGTCATGTCGTACCTCGGAATAGTGGTTTCAGTTTATCTAGCAGCAGGGCTGCGATACCTTAAAAAACAACCCGAACGAGTCGGGTTGTCGAGTTGATGCGGTGATGTACCTGCTTAGCAGTAGCCGGCATTCACGAGCTTGTCTGCGGCCGCGAAAGCACGGCTTGCGACTTTGTCAGGAATGCGCAGCTTCGCACTGGCATCGAGGTTCAGCTGCAAACGCGAACGTGCTTCGTCCAGTCCGGAGATGCCGAGCGTTGCCGCGCACAGGTAGGCCGTGGTGTCTGCCTCGACGTCGCGCAACTCCTGCTCCTGCGGGACGGACTTGGACTTCGACTTCTCGACGTCGGTATGCCCCAGGAGCACGCGTGCCATTTCACGCAGGCGGCCGTAGGTCTGGTGAACTTCGAGCGGGGAGACGGAAATCTCCTTGCCCTTGGCCCAACCCAGGCGCATGTCGTTGACGCTGGCGAACTCGAACGGCTGCTCCTTGATTTCCAGGAAATCGAGGGCGGCTGCCAGGTTCCAGTCGCCGCGGCTGACAGCGGCTGCCTCATACTCTTCACCTGCGGTCTGCTCCAGGTGGAACCAGAACCGGCGAAGCATGAACTTGGTGAACAGCACCTCGCCCTTTTCTTCGCCTGCCTCCTCCTTGGCCTTGCCACGAATCGGCACCGGCATGATGAGGGAGATGGTCGCCTTCTGTTCCTTCTGCACCGGGCGCTTGGCATTGAGCCAGCCCTTGAAGGTGTTGATGGGCATCAGCGGCAGGCCGGCGGCGCGCAGCTGCGTGCTGGCGAGCCAGCGGTTGGCCAGGCTGTAGGTGTGGAAGTATTGATAAGCGGCAGCCAGTTGGCCGGGCTCGTGTACTGCCTCAACCAGCAGTTCAGTCCAGTCCGGGGTATCGACGCGTTTGGTTTCTTCCATGATTTCACTCCGTATTTATGCGCGCGGGCAGACATCGATGGCAACCGCCATCTATGTAACCGCGCATTTCACGATATATTGCCTGCACAGTTGTATAGGCACGGAATGGGACCCATCATGGTAGACTGCAGGCAAAGGAGAGGGTTTTATGACAACGGTATTGACGATACATCTCGTGCGAGCGAACATGAGCGCCGCGGTGCGGCACAACGTGCGCTTGAACGGCACGCCGACCGAGCAGCCAGGAGTGGTGGCCATCATCGCCCGCAAGCGGCGCCTGGGCTGGTGCGTGCTCGCCGACCACCCGCACAATCCCGGGGTGTCCGTCACCAATGGCGCCGAGCTGTACGCCGAGGCGGTATGCCGGGCACTCGACTGCGACATCAGCGACCTGGCCTGGTACCAGATTGACTCGGACGGCAACTTCGACGAGCTGCAGCTGCTCGGGACGTCTGTCGGATTCGCGCCCTTGCTCGAGAATGGCTGCCTGCCCCGTACGTACGCCGCGTTCGCCTCGCGCGCGGCAAAGCTGGCGCCTGGGCTGCCGGATGACGCCGCAGCCGCGGTACGGGAGAGCCTGGCCCGGTTCCCTAAACCATTCAGCCGTTTTCAATGAAAAACCCTCCAAAGTTGGAGGGTTTTGAGTGTGGATTCGATTACTCGCCGTCGGTATCGTTATCGATTTCGACTTCGCCGACCGGAATGTCGCCGGTGTCGCCGTTGAGGGCGGCCTGGAAATCTTCGCGGCGGGTAAATTCAGCCACAAAATCATTCACATCGACATAGTTTTCCATGTTTATTTCCTCGCATATATAGCAGCGACGTCCACTGCATTCTTGTATAGCGCAAAATTCGGAGATAGATGCAACCCGGCGTCGCGAACCAGTTAACGGCGCTATAGCTGAAGGAGTTTTCAATGAACAAATCCGAACTGGTGCACCAGGTCGTGGAGCAAACGGGCCATCCAGCCAAGGTCGTCGGCGCGGTCGTCGACGCGGTATTCGACCGCATCAGCGAGGCCGTCGCGCGCGGCGAGCCAGCCGCCTTTGTCGGGTTCGGCACCTTTACGGCTGTGGCGCGCCCCGGGCGCACGGGCCGTAATCCACAAACCGGAGAAGCCCTGCAGATTTCCGGGAGGACCGTGCCAAAGTTCACGCCGGGTAGCGGGTTCAAGGCCAAGGTGAGGAACGCGAACTAATCGCCCGGACAAAAAAAAAGCCCGGGAGCCGAAACTCACCGGGCAAAGTCGTTAGAAGAGCGCAAAACTCAATCCTATTGACTCGGTCGTCGCCGACCACGGAGGAAAAACAATGGAAGCAATTAGCAGTTGCGATTCCATAATTCACATTATACGTGTGAGTTAAGTTCCTGTCAAGCGTGGTCGTGATGAGTTAAGTATTGGAGCGCTGTGCGTCAGGCCTGCAGGCTTAGTCGAGCCCGGCTCTTGAACTGTTTGGCCAGCGTGTCCGAGGGGGAGCGCCAGAATGCGTCGCGCGCCAGCGCCCGCGCTTCGTTCCAAGTCAGCCCCGAGGCGACTTCCAACAGGAACTCCGGATAGTCCTGCACCAGCGGCACCACCTGGGCGACGAGGTGCGTCATCGGCTCGTAGCCGGGCATGCGAATGTCGTTGGCGGCTTTCACGGCCAGGTCTTGCGTGCGCAGCTGGAAGCAGCTGCCGTCAGGCAGGCTCACCTCCACTGCGCGGTAGGGCATCTTGCGCCAGCACGGCAAGGCCATGGCGTCTTCGACGAACTGCGACGACGGACGGGATGCGGACTCGACCGCGGCGGTTTCAGGTGGGAATATGGTGAGGCTAATCATGATATGGGTGGCTTGCTTTCGTACGGCTAGTATACTGAGCAAAGCGAAATCCTACAACTGTTTGTACCAAAACGCCCACGCATCGTGGGCGCTTGGAGATGGTTGGTGGTTTATTGGAAAGCTTGCAACACGGCGGCGCGGAAACGCGCCATGCCCGCCTCACCTTCCTCGTTGATGAACTCCAGCGCGATAGGGTAGTCGAGCATGGCCACCTCCGAGGAGTGCAGCAGCGACTTGTCGGTCGAGCCCGCGAGCGACGGCCGGATGACGCGGCCCAGGCGCCCGCCGAGGGTATTCTCGATGAGCTTGGCCTCGTCCGGGAAGCGCACGTCGGTCACGACGAAGTTCGTGTCCGGGGCGGCCTTGATGGCCTTGTGCACCTGCTCGCGCCAGTAGTCGTCGTTGTACAGCTGGCGCCGGTACTCGGTGCCCCATACCTGCAGGATTTCGCGCGGGCTGCGCGGCTGGCTGAGCATGCTCAGCTGCGGCACGCTGGCGCCCTCGGTGGCCAGGCGCTGTTCCTCGTAGACCAGGAAGCGGCCGACGTAGACCATGTCCGTGCAGTTGAGCAGTGCGAGCTCGGGCAACGGGGTCTCCTTGGTATCCCGGCGCTGCAGGAATTCCACGGTCACGCCGAACGCCTCGGCGACTTCCAGATACAGCGCGTCGGCGAACGCGAGGCGGCGCCAGCCGTTGGCGAGCAAAATGGTTGCGGCGGTGTCCTTGCCCGCGCCGCGCAGGCCTACTAATCCAGCTACTTGTTGCATAAAGTGCTCCATCAAATGATGCGGCCGCGTGTGCCGCGAAGTTCGTTTTTTGCCAACTTGCGCTGAACTTCTTCATGCAGGTCGACGTCGAAGACGGCCGCCAGGTCGATGACGTAGGCAGCCACGGTGGCCATGCCGCGGACGAATTCCGGGCCCAGCTCGGTATGCCGGACGCTGTTGGTCCAGTCGCTGTAGTGGGTGAGCAGCTCGGCCAGCCGCTCCGGTGCGGTGTCCGTCTGCCAGGTGACGGTGACCTTGGGGACCTCCGCGTTGAGGTCGATACGCTCGGTGTAGGCCAGGTCGACCGTACGCAGGATGATGTCGGCCAGCTCTTCGCCGAACCGGGTGCGGTTGAGACCGCCGATGCACTCGGCGGCCGCTTCCCCGATTTCGGACGCAATCAAGGCCAGGCTCTCCAGCATGGTCTTGTTGTGCCAGCCCATGCGCTCGACCCAGTCGTGGTGGGTCCTGCTTATTGCATTCAAATCAAGCATGGTGTGGTGTGTGGTGGTGGGTGGTATAAGATGAAACGACGTGCGCTACCACCGGAGAACCTTGCCCCGCTTGCCGCGGCGCGGCGGCCCGTAACCGGGGTGTGGCTGGCGCAGCTCCCGTGGCTCGGCCATGAGAAACTCTTCTGGACAGGCCAAGGGCGCGCAGCGGTCGACCAGCCCGGGCTCTACCGGTGCCTCGAGGCCCAGGACTTGCACCCGCGCCACGGTCGCGAGCGCTGCGATGAGCGTCGCAGACACCGACGCGCCGGCGCCGACGATGAGAATGCGCGGCTCAGACATCGGCGCGCGCGGGAATGGCGCCGTAGCGGACAACGGCTTCCATGACGCCGACCGTCCAGCGCTTGGCCAGGTCTTCCTGGAAGGCCCGGCGATGCGCCTCGGACTGCTTGCCCGGGTCGAGGATGTAGGCCAGGCTGGTGTTCCAGTACACGGCGAGGTGCCCTTCCGGCCCCTGGACGACCACGGTGTAGGCCGGGGTCATCGCGGCGCCGCCCAAGCCGCCGTAGCCCAGGGCGGTCGAGCCCCAGGTCTGCGGGAACATCGCGAAGATTTCACACTCGCTCGCGTCCGGCCGGCGCACCGCGTCCTTCATGGGGACCGTTTCGTCGCGCATCGCCGCGATACGCTTGTCCGCGGCCCAGCCGCGCATGGCCGTCAGGTCGCGCTTGCGATAATGGATGTCAGGCAGGGCGACGAGTGCGGCGTGATGGACGGCACTGGCCACCGTAGCGATGGGCGACGGCAGTTGCATGGGTATTCTTTCGGGATTTAACTCCGCTCAGTATACTGTGCAATGCGTAAAATGAGAAGCCCCTGCGGTTTATGGCAGGGGCTTGGAGATGGACTTTCGTCCGGGTTAACTAGAACAACGAGCCTTGCACAGCTTTCGGAGCGACCCATTCGCGACCGTCGGCGACAGCAGCAATGCAGTCACAGTGACATGGTTCGTGGATGTTGCTGCGGTCCTTGCACCAGCACGCGATGGTACGGCCTTTCAACGAGCGCGCCTTGGCCATCAATTCCTGGCTGCCGGTGAGACGTTCGTAGAACAACTCGACTGCCTTTTCCTTGGAACCGACATCCTCCACGCGATGTGGATTGTGCAGAATCGACTCGGGGTACTCGGTGCCCATGCGGCGCCCGCAATACTCATCGTACGGGGCCTGCTTGACGTGCACGACGTGCGTGCGGGGTCCGACGCCGGTCAGAGCCTTCACGTAGCCGTGAATGAGGTTCCGGATGAACCGGGAACCACGCCCCTGCCCTTCCCAGGACTGCGCGCGCTCCGACTTTGCCTGCGTGAAATGGCTACACTTCTCCAGCCAGGCCACACCGCCATTACGGGTCGTGCGCTCGAACAGGATGGGATGCTGGACAAACTTCAGCGCGATGAGGTCAATCATCAGGCAGTCGTTGTAGTCCTCCTCCCCCTGTACCTTCATCGTCTGGTAGGCCGCTTCGGAGTCCGGATACGTCACGCCATTCACCTTCACGGGATACGGGTTCTTGATGCAACCCTTCTCCCGGGCGCGCTCCGACATATTGGTCAGTGCACCGGCCAAGCCAGACGCCCCACTCCAGATGTTCACGGGCTCCGCAACTGCAGGCTCTGCATCGGTGTCAGCCAACCACTCTTTCCAGGTATCTGGGAAGCTGCAGTTAGCCGGCGCCGACGCAAACAGCGGTGCGATTTCCTTATCCTTGAAGCCAGCCAGACCACAGCCGATACGGGTAACGAAAAAGCGCAATTCTGGATGCGCCGCTGCGTAAGCGATGAATTCTCCGATGAATTGCGTAACGACAGTGAGCGATAGCGACTGTGCCGGGTCCGTGAGGTCCGGCCAGGCGTTGCCCGGTACCGGCCGGCCATCCTTTGTCGGGATGCCATAACACTGCCCCTGCCGACCGCGCCCCACGCCTCGTTCGGCCTTGAACTGCTGCATGGCAACTTTCGCCGCGCCCCAGCCATGTCGGCCGGCCAAGTTCGAGCCAAAAACAAGCACCCAGTCTTCCAGCGCCATCGGCAAGGTGCCGTCGGCGTGGAACATGCGGCGGGGTGCCGGCGCCAAGGCGGCGGCCTCCTGCTCGAGCTCCTTACGCAGAATTGGCTCGGGGGTAGAAAACTCCTCCCCTTTCGCATTGCGCCGGCGGAAGGTCTTCGGGTACAGCCCCAGCGCCGGAATACCCAGCACCAGAGCCGCCACTAGGCCAGCCTGGTCGATGCCGGTCTGGCCGCCACTGCGGATGTCGGTGAGCTTCACCTTCTTGACGGTCTCCGACAGCACGTCGAACACCCATTTGTTGGCGCGGGCCTGGCTCACACCATGCTCGGCCAGCGTGTAGATGCCGTTGCCGGCGACGTTCAGCGTCGAGCCTTCGCGTTTGAGAATGAACTCCGCAAGCTTTTCGGCTGCGGCCGTGACGTCGGTCCCGAACGGGATGCCGACATAGCGCGTGCCAGCTTCTGCTCGGGTGAGCCGCTCGCCGCCGGTATTGAAGTCGACTGCGAAGGCGACCGTCACATCGGCGCCGTGCGCGTTCTCCTTGGTGCGCGGGACATAGCTGTACGCCAAGTGTGCCTGCAGGCGCAGGCGAGGAATGCGTGTTGAACTGGTATGTTCCATGAATAGCTCCTATATACGGTTTTTCCTAAAGCCGTATAGAGCAATCGCCCGGCGCGGCGGCATTGGTCGTCACGGCGTGGGGCGCTACGCCCACTGGCGCGGGCAGCTCGTCCGGCAGGAAGGAGCCGAGATTGGCGCGGAGCTGGGCGCGGTCTTTCTCGATGACGGTCGCGATAACCTGCTGGAGCACCTCCGCCGGCGCGCCGAACATCTCGCTCTTGACCTTGAGCTGGAGGTCGACCATCCAGCGATGGCAGGCCCTGTGTGCCAGTGCCTCGACCCCGTGCGCATCGTGCACCGGCCACGTATGATAGGCGACCCAGGGCGTAGGCACGCCGGAGCTCATCAGCTGGCGCATGCGGGCCTCGACGCTCCGCCGAGTGCAGCCAATCTTGTAGATGCCCGGCCAGGAAGCGTTGGCAGCCAGGTAGAGGGTGCCCGACTTGGCCTTGAGCCAGAGCGGCAAGCCTTCGGCCAGCGCATCGCGCTCGATGTCGCCGACCGGACCATCGTCGAAAGTAACCGGCTGCCCGGCGCGGGCAAGTTGCACCGCGCGCGCGGCCGCCGCCATGGGTTCAAAGGTACGCACACAATTCTCCTGTGAGCGTAGTATAATGCGAAATGCGTATTTAGCCAACAACCGGCACGATTTCTAGCCCGCAACGATGTTGCCGTGCAAAAAGTTCTTGCTTATCCTGGTTAGAAGCTCTATACTTAATCGTAAGTTGCAACTAACATGAAAATAACGATGACCCAGCACAGCAACATGACGGCGGACGACATCCTGGCCATCCCGGCAACGGCGCCGGAGCGCATGTTCGCCGCCCCGGACTCAGCCGCCATCAAAAAGGTGGTGCAGGCGCTGTCGATGAAGTGGCACACCGACCGCAACCGCGACCCGCGCGCTGGAGAAGTGTTCGACCGCGTGCGGAAGCTGGGCGAAGCCGCCGACAAGAAAATTGCCGAGGGCACTTGGGAAACCCCAGGCCTGCTGCGCTTCGCCAACAAGCACGGTTCGCAGTTCGAACTGCGCTATGCCAGCAAGTTGGAGGTGGACGTCGGCACCATGTACGTCGGGCGCACGAATGTCGGCTTCGACATCCCGGCGGCAAACCTGGACCTGCTCGAGCACGCCGAGCGCCAGCTGGGTGGACTGACCTACGCCAACGATGCGATGCGCAGCGAATTCTCGCGCTACTTCCCTAGCGTGGCCAGCAAGGTTGAAACCCATACGGGCGCCGTCCTGGTGCTGAACAAGACGCCTGACGTGCTGCTGCTGCAGGACGTGCTGAACCACTACCAAGGCAAGATGCCGGCCCGGCACGTGGCATGGGTCATCAGCCGCCTGCTCAACATCGCGTGCTATCTGGAGATGCAGGGTAAGGTCGCGCACAACGCCATCAGCCCGGACACCGTCTTTATCTCGCCGAAGTATCACAGCGCCTGCTTGCTGGGTGGCTGGTGGTTCGCGGCGGGCCTGGGCCAGCCAATGAAGGCCGCCTCGCAGCGCATGGTGCTGTGCGCACCGCCGGACGTACTGCAAAAGAAGGTGGGCGACCGTCGCACCGACATGGAAATGATTAAAGCGCTGGGCCGCGAGCTGCTCGGCGACTCGACAGGCGTTCGCCTGGCAAAAGATTCAGCGGTGCCACCCGCCTTGGTCGACTGGCTGCAGCTGAGCACGCATCAAAGTGCCGTAGCCACCTACCGTGAGTGGCAGGACCGCGTCCTTATCGACGCATTCGGCGCGCGCAAGTTCGTCGAAATGAACATTACACACGACACCCTTTACGCATAAGGAGCACGACCATGGGCGGCAATTCTTGGAATTCTTCGGACTGGAGCTCGTTCTCGTCCAAAACCCGGTCGCAATCGACCAGCCAGACCTTCAGCCAGAACAGCATGCACCCGGACCTGGACCCGCGCGGCGTTCGCCTGCGTGAATCCCGCGATTCGGCCGCGCACCCGAACTCGCACGCGGTCATCGTCGCGCCCGACGTTACCGCATCGATGGGGAAACTGTCCGAGGCACTCGTGCGCACCGGGGTGGGTGTGCTTGTCGAGGAGCTGCTCAAGCGCCGGCCTGTCGCCGACCCGCACGTGATGTGCATGGGCGTGGGCGACGCATGGGCACGTGACCGCGCGCCGCTGCAGGTGACGCAGTTCGAGGCCGACATCAAAATTGCGCAGCAGCTGTCGCAAATCTGGCTGGAGGGCGGCGGTGGTGGCAACGGCGGGGAAAGCTACCACCTGGCCTGGTACTTCGCCGCGATGCACACGTCCATCGACTGCTTCGAAAAGCGCAAGAAAAAGGGCTACCTGTTCACGGTGGGCGACGAGAACCCGCACAAGGTGCTGAGCCGTGAACAGGTCAAGCGCGTCTTCGGCGACGACATCGAGCGCGACCTGACCTCGGCCGAGCTGCTGACCATGGCCAGCCGCAGCTACCATGTCTTCCACCTGCTGGTCGAAGAGAGCTACTCGTGCGATGCCTCGGTGCATAAAAACTGGAAGGACCTGCTGGGCGAGCGCGCCATTCCGCTGTCTGACCACACAAAGCTGGCTGAGCTCATCGTATCGACCATTCAGGTGAACGAGGGCGCAAGCGTGGCCGACGTCATGAAGTCCTGGTCGGGCGACACCTCGGTCGTGGTCGCGCGCGGGCTGGGCGGGCTGGCGCCGACGACCACCCCCGGCCGTGGCATGGTGCGCTTCTAAGTTCACTGGGGCGCTTGACAGTATGGCATAAAACAGATATACTGCCTTCATCTGTTCAGTTGTTGGGTTCGCTCAGTGGCTGAACAGGTTTGCAGGCTATGGCGCAGCTTCCTTCTATTCAAATTCATGGACGAACTAGCGGCGCCGCTCTCCTGGCCAATTCGGTGATATGGGGTGTCCATCGGGACACCCCATATTGCTTTCCGGGGTAGCCGCATTTTGAAATATACGCTCTACCGAGGAAAACATGCTCAATCTCGCTGCCGCCGTCTACAAGGTTAACTCCCGCGAATTCAACATCCTGGCCGCGCTGCTGCGCAACGGCAAACTGGTGCTGCCGGCCGTGCCAGGCGCCATCCAGCGCGAGATTGATGCCGGCCATGCGCCGGGGCTGAACATCGGGCTGGCGCTGCACAGCCAGATTACCCTCGAATCCCTGGGCTTCGCCTACAGCAAGGCCGCCATCCTGACGCTGTCGTGGCTGGATGAGCGCGAAATCGCCCACGTGCACGCCAACCTGAAGAACATGCTGACCCGCGCCCTCGGCGCGCACCAGGTATTCCATCCGATGTACCCGAACTTCCCGGAGCAAGTTCTGGCCGCCTCCGACACGGAGCTCTTGGTCAACGCCTGGATGCACTATCTGGGCGACTGGTTCGGTGTGCGCATCCTGCCGAAGTACACTGCTGCGCGCCGCGCGCCGCTGAAAATGCTCGAACACGTCAAGCCGACCGTGCTCGATGTCGCCGAGCGCACTGCGGTCTATGACCAGGTGACCCGCCTGGTCAATGGCAATGCCTCGCTGTCCGAGGCGAACAAGGGCCTGGTACTGGAGCTGCTGGATTACTTCCGCGAGGTCTATCCGGGCCGGTTCCTGGAGATTCTGACCTCGGCGACCATCCCGCAAAAGGAAATCCGCGCGCTGGTCGGCGGCTGGCTGCTGAAAACCCACCCGGTTGTCGCATTCCAGGGCGCGGAGTTCGAGCGGCTGTTCCAGACCCCGACCGACGTGCTGCGCCTGGCCGCAGCCGTGAGCGCCGCCGACCTGAAAACCGCGGACCTGACGCTGTCTACACCGCCGCGCTTCACCCAGCTGTCGCGGGATGTGCGCATGCTGCTGCTGCGCACGCTGAACGGACTGAAGGCCGAGTCGGTGCGCGCCGAGATGTTCCAGCGCCGCGAGCAGTGGCTGCGCCTCGGAGAAGTGCTGCACCCTCGCGAGCACCGCGCGTGGTTCAAGCGCGCCCACAAGCACTTCAAGGCCCTGCGCGACAACGAGGCGCCGGCGAGCTGGGCAGGCGCCGTCGAGAAGCAGCTGGCGTGCCGCCGTACCCTGGCTGCCATCGACCTGCTGGCGCAGCGCCCGGGTGTGTTCGCCCGCAAGCTGCACGAGGTCGTGCGCAAGGCGACCGGCGCCAACAAGGACGCCGTGGTCCAGGCGTTTGCCAAGGTCGCAGACAAGGTCTCCACCCCGGTGCTGGTGCAGCTGCGCCAGCGTATGCTGACCGAGTTGAACGCGGTCGGCGTGCAGGCCTTCTCGCCAAAGGCAGGCGCCGGTCGCATGTGGGTGCCGAAGGAGCCGGCCAAGCGCATGAGCGTCATGGCTGACCCGGTCGAGGTCGTCATCCAGACCGTCTCGGACGTGCTGGCCGCGCGCTTTGCGAAGCTGCCAGGCATGGGCAAGGTCTACATCGACCCGGCGCTGGCGGGCTACAGCGTGCCGTTCGCCCAGCGCACGGCGCAAAAGGCGCTGCGCACGGTCGGCCGCGGCTCGCGCATCGACCTGGGCAACGAGCGCATCATGCGCGCGTTCCTGTGGTGGAATGAGTCGGGTCTGGATAAGGACGGCAACCGATACACCATCGGCCGTACCGACCTGGACCTGTCCTGCGCGGTGCTGGACGCGAGCTTCAACTATGTCGAGCACTGCAGCTTCACCAACCTGCGCGCCGAAGGCATGACCCATAGCGGCGACATCACGTCGGCGCCGAACGGCGCCTGCGAGTTCATCGACATCGACTTCGAGCAGCTGCCGGCCAATGCCGCCTACATCGCGCTGGTGGCGTACGCCTACACCCGGCAGAACTTCGGCGACATGCCGGAAGCGTTCCTCGGCTGGATGGCGCGCGCGGATGGCCAGAGCGGCGACATCTACGACGCCCGCACCGTGCGTCAGAAGGTGGACCTGACCGCCTCCGGCCAACGCGTGCTGGTGGGCTACGTCGACGTGGCGCGCCGCCAATTCGTATGGGCCGACGTTGTGCTGCCGGCGGCCTGCGGTGGCTTCAACGCCATCGAGACCTCGACCATCATGACTGGCGTACTGGCGCGCGGCATCGTGAACCCCGTTCGCCCGACCATTGGCGCCCTGCTGGCCGACCACGCCGTTGTGCGCGGCGAGCTGGTGGCCGCGGCGGAGGATGCAGACATCGTCTTCACGAGCCAGCTGCCGAACACCGTCAACCCGGTAAAGGCTGGCCAGAAGGTCGTCACCGCCTACGACGCGGAAGTACTCATCGCGGATTACCTGCAATAAAGACAACGAAACGAGGCTGATATGGGCATCGCTCTCTCGGAAATCCCTGCTGTCGGCACGCTGCTGCCGGCGGAGCGCCGCGAGCTGGCGCGCTGGCTGCGCAGTCAGGTTGCGCGCGGGGCCATCATCGAGCAGGCTGGCCTGCAGGCCGCGCTGGACGCATCCCCGTTCGCGGTGACCTGCGCCGCACTCGTAGCCGTCGGCTGGCTGGTCGAGACGCCAGAAGGCCTGAGCGCCGACACCTATGCGCGCCGCATCGCTGCCGGCGCCGTGGATGGCGAGCGCATGTCGCTGCTGCAGGCCAGCACGCTGGCCGCCGCCGTGCGCTCGCGCGCGCTCTCGCATTCCGGCCTTCGGGGTGGCGTCCAGCTCGTCTCGGTGGTGCTCTACGGCAGCGCGGTGCGCTCGGTGGGCAACACCAAGCCCGACATTGGCGACCTGGACCTGGCGCTGGAAATCGACGTCGTCGACCCCGACCTGGCGGAGCGCCTGCAGGCGGTGCCGCCGGCGCAGCGCTGGCGCGCCGCCATCGTCGAGTCGGGCTGGGCCAACTACCTGATGCAGGGCGACGACCGCATCACGCTGGCCGGCAGCCTAGCGCGCGTGCTGGGCCTTTTCAATCGCCAGCTGCACGGCCTGGACATCCCTGCCGACGGTCGCCTGCCCAGCATGGTAACGCTCTGGGCGCACGAGGGCGCCAACCCCGCGCCGGCGGACTGCCCGCCTCTTTTCGACGATGCATTCGACGAGCTGGTGCCCTGCCCGGCCGCGCTGCGCGCGTCGCTTCCTTACATCGAGGCGCAAACCTTGGGCACGCAGGAGCGCGCCCAGCAGCTCGTGCGGCTGATGGCCGCGGCGCCCATCTTCAACTGATTATTGCCATGACGACAATATATATCGGACCGTACCTGGTCATTCCACCCGCACCGCGCAAAACCATGTCCCGCCAGCGCGTCTGCTCCAACCACTGCGACACGCCGGCCATTGCCCGGCCAGCCAAGTTCTGCGGGAACTGCGGTGGCGCCGTCGTCGAGCAGGAGGTGCCGGTCGAGGTGGTCGAGCCACTGCCGCTGCGGGAGCTGGCTGACAAGTGGACCGATTACATGTCCCGACCGGAATACGGGCAGAACCACCCTAACGGCGACATCTGGCTGCCCAACCACGGGGGCCACGGTATTCGACTGGGCCGCGGCGCAGAGGACGGCTTCGCTCCCCTGGCGCTGGCCGCCATCGACGGCGCCGCGATGCTTGCCAAGGCGCAGCGCTACTTCGACGCCTTCGTGAGCGCGCTGAAATCCGATTTCGGCATCGAGCCCGTATGGGAAGTAGGCGTCGTGGCCTACAGCTGACGCGACCACCTCTGATGAAAAACGATAGTTAACTAACGGAGTTATTTCCCGCTGGATTTCGTGGTATACTGTCAGAAACATCAGCACTAAGCGAAAACAGGACAGGGAGCAGAACATGAAGGCAACTGCGAAGGTGGTCATCGGCGCGAATTACGGCGACGAAGGCAAGGGTCTGATGACGGATTACTTCGCCGCCCAGGGCAGCAACAGCCTGGTGGTACGGTTCAATGGCGGCTGCCAGGCCGGGCATACCGTGACCACGCCCGACGGTCGGCGCCATGTCTTCGCGCATTTCGGCAGCGGCACCTTCGCCGGCGCCGCAACGTACCTGTCGCGACACTTCGCGGTCAACCCCGTGCTGTACCTGAAGGAGCGCGCCCGCCTGCTGCCGCTGCTGGTGCGCCTGCCCCGCATCTACGTGGACGAGCGTGCGCCCGTGACCACGTTCTTCGATATGCTGGTAAACCAGCTGGTGGAGGACCATCGAGGCGCCAAGCGCCACGGCAGCTGCGGCATGGGCTTCGGTGAAACCATCGGTCGTCACGAAGGCCAGGCATTCACCCTGGTGGCCCAGGACCTGCGTGACGCGAGCACGCTGCGCCAGAAGCTCATCACGATTCGCGATGACCACCTGCCCGCGCGCTGCAAGGAGCTGGGCCTGCCGGATTTCGGCCAGCACCATGAGCTGTGCACCACCGATGTCCTGGTGGACGCCTTTATCGAGGCCGCGCAAGACTTCCTGGCCGATGTCATCCTGGTGCGCTCGGCCGCCTCGGCGTTTGCCGGGATGGGTAACCTCGTGTTCGAAGGTGCGCAAGGCCTGCTGCTGGACCAGGCCCGTGGCGCCTTCCCGTACGTGACCCGCTCGAACACCGGTATTCTCAACGCGCTGGACGTCGCGCGGGAAGCAAACCTCGCTGGGCTGGACGTCACCTACGTGACGCGGGCCTATCTCACGCGGCATGGCGCCGGCCCGCTGGCCAACGAATTGTCGGACCGCCCGTACGACGGCGTGGTCGACAACACCAACCAGCCGAACCTCTACCAGGGCACCCTGCGCTTCGCCTATCTGGACCACGACCAGCTGGCGCAGGCAATTCGCGCCGACCTCGCGGATGCGGCGGGCGCCGGCGTGCAGGTGCGCGCCAGCCTCGCGGTGAGCTGCCTGGACCAGGTAGGCGGCGTCAGCCGTTTCTGGGAAGGTGGCGTCCTGAAAACGGCGTACTCGGACGAGCAGGTGATGGCGCTCAACGACAGGGTGCTGACTGTGGGGTACTGCTCCTATGGTCCGACCCGGGAAACCATGATTGCGATGGCAGCCCCCGTCGCGGCGCTGTAACCGACCAATAGGTACTGCGCCTGCTCCGTGCGGGCGCCGACATGGCTTGGCGTCGGCCGCCGCAAAACCTGTTGCGCGTCCATGGTAATTTTCGTGCAAGATTGATGCATGCAGTTCTCGACTATACGGGAAAAGGAACCCAACTTTTCGAGGACTGCAACATGACCACCCAACTTCAAAGCGCAAAGAACCTGGCCGCGGCGTCGGAAATGGCTCTGCGCGTCGCTCAACTTGAGAGAATGCGCACCGCCGTGACCACCTGCTGGCCGCACCTGCGTCAGCTCGGCACCGGCGAACAACGCCTGATTCGCATCTGCGAATGGTCGCTGAAGGCTGACCAGCCGGTTACGGCTGAACAGTCTGAATGGCTCGAGGACATCGTCAACCGTGTGACTCGTCAACCCATCGCAGCCTAAGCTGACCTTCTCTTTCTCTACAAAGCCTCTCCCCTTGAGAGGCTTTTTCTTTTTTACCGCTCGGTCCACGCGTGAAAAAGCCCCGAACAAGTCGGGGCAGTTGAGGGGTATCGCTTATGCAGCCAGGGCAGGATGCCCGTCCAGCAGCTCGTTGAGCATTGCCTTGAACTCCGGCCACATTTCGTCCCAGAAGAACCGGACCTGCGGGCTTGGCGTCTTCAGGTAGCCGTCTGCTGGGCCCAGGATGGTATCCGCGGTGCAGATGCTCGCCACGGCGGTCCTGAAGTGAAGCTCGGAGCGCGCTGCGGATTCAGCCGAAAATTCGATTTCGCCCCAGAGTGCGCAGGCTGTCTCGGCGGTGATACGGCGGCTACGGCGATGTGCCAGAATCGCTTGCCGGACCTTGTTCACGGCGGCCGCGCCGTCAAACGCCAGGTGTGCCTGACTGCAGCACGCAGTCATGAACGCCTCGAGGTCCAGGCCCAGCAGGAATTGCCGGAATGGCACCGGGCATCGCGGCCACATGTTGCCGAAGTCGCCGATGCTGGTGTGCACCAGGAGTTCGCCGCCGAAGGTTGTCCGGTCGGGGTTCTCCCAGGCGACCAGGCTGATGGCGGCGTACTGGCCCTTTGCCCAGATGCGGTACAGCTCGCAGGCCGATTTACTACGTGTTGTCATGGTGTGGTCCTTCATCAGTTGTTGTCCTGATGAGGTATAGGCTCGCGCGGGCCGGCTCCCTGGCTGCCACGGCCGGTTTGGTTGAAAAAACGCCCAGGCATTCCTGGGCGTAGAGGTTTGCTGTTGGGCGAGCTTATGCCGCGCGCTCAGGCAGCAATCGTGTCTTCGAGAACACGAAAAAAGGTTCGACGTCGCCGGCATCGAGCTGCAGGCCATCCTCTTTTGCACGGGCAGCGTACTCCTCATTTTCACCGAAGTGGTACAGGTAGTAGACACCAGGCTCCACCGTTATCTGGTGAAGGCCGTATGTCCCGCCAGCGTGCTTCTCGATGTAGGCATCGACGATTTCCTTTGCCGAATCGGGGTTGTCCTTGGCCACCAGCGCCACCAGCGTCTCGTACTCGACGAACGTGGTCGACCAGCGGTCCGTGGAGACGTTACCGATGTGGCTGTAGCCGGAAGGAACCTCACCCTCATCCTCATTGAAAAACCCTCCGAGGATTTGGTTACCGGCCTGGAAGAGCCCTGGCGACGCCAGCGTGGTCAGGCTGATGACCCCAAACGACTGGAGCAGGCGTCGCGTTTCATCGTCGCGCTGCTTACGCGAGTCCGGCACGTAGCGGTCATCACGCAGCTGCTCGGTAACCGTCGGGATACGGAACCAGTCTGCGACCAGCAGGTTGCCGGTCTTCAGCTCGAACACGGTTTCCTCCATCGTTTCTTGCCCCGCCTTAGGTACGTCGACGACGCGCTGACCCATGACGCATTTCGCGCTTGGGACCCAGTTTGCAACGCGCAGGATGAGCGGCAAGCTGGTGCGCTGGCAGTTCTCATGGCTAAACGCGAACGGGAAGTCACCCTTGTTGAACTTCGCCGTCTCCGATGCGTACACGCCGGCCTTGTCAAAGGCGGCAATGGCGGCCGCTTCGTTCGTCTCCAGGACCTTCTCGTATGGATACACGATGTTGAAAATCAGGTCGTGGGCGAAGCGTCCGGCCAAGCGGTCCAGCTTTGCTTGCGCTTCGTTGGCGGACGCCGTGGCCAGGTCAAGCCGCGCCGCGTCGTTCCAGGTATCCCACAGATGGCACGAATAGCCGTCGGAATTCGGAATCGGCATGAGGCGACCTTCCGTTTTTAGCTCCTTGAAGAACGCAATCAGCGCGGGATGCACGATACGCTTGAGGTCGCCGAAATGCTGCTGGCGCCAGGCGTCAGTGACGCTGTCACCCCCGCGGGCGTTGTCGAAAAATGGCTGTATAGCGGCCAGCGGCAGGTGGGTGGTAATGTCAGGCATGGCAGTCTCCTATGAAAAGTGTGGCCTACTGCCGTATAGACGAGCAGGCCACCAGGCTGCGGTCAGGCGTCCGCCCAGAAGCAAACGCACTCGGTCAGCCCGGGCGGCTTTGCCCCCGCTCCCGGCCAGTACACGGCAAGCATGGCGTCGCGCATCAGCCGCATCATGGGCAGCTCGCCATCCGGGAGCTGTGCCCAGACGCGCCGAACCTGGCCCATCCAGCTGCTGGTGACCCGAATGCCGGCACGCGAGGTGAATTCGACGACGCGGCCCAGCCGGGCGCGGTCCGCGCCAGTCAACTGCTCTGCGCAGGCTGGCGTCTCAGGTGTCGTTGTTCCGTTCATGCTGCTGAGGACAGGAGTTGGCATTACAGCGTGTGGATGGCGCACGCCTGCAGGTATGGAGTCGGGTCGCAGAGAACGTCCGGACGGGCATCGTGCTGCAGCCATTCTGGCGCCACGCGGGAGCCCGGCGCATGGAGTTCGAGGTGCAGCATCGCACGCGGCCGGCCCTTGTCCTTTGCCAGGACGGTGCTGACGGTGCCGAGAGGCTCGCCGGCCTGGACCACCGCGCCCTCGGCGACGGTCGGCACGACCTCGCCGTAGACCACCACGCCCGACTCGCCTTCGACGAACACCGCCCAGGTATCGAGCCACCAGGGCAGCCCGGCGTGCGGTCCGGTGAACGGTTTCACGGCGACGACCACGCCAGTCTCGACCGCGAACACCGGGGTGCCGTGCGGTGCGTACAGGTCGACGCCCTCATGGGTATGGTTGGCCCGTCGCACCCCGAACGCACCCGGATGCGGCGCCAGCGGCAGCCCCGTCTCGTCCGGCGCCATGCGCTCGAACGAGAGCGAGTCGACTGTCGCAATGAGCTTCAGGGGGAGCGGGTTATGCCAGGCCATCGGTCAGTTTGCGAGAACGCCGGTATAGACCAGTTCGAACTTGTCCCAGAACTCGGCCAGCTCGCGCACGAACATGGGCTGCGTGGCGTCATCCGCACGCTGGTACAGCGCAGCGCGGGTGCCGTTGCGGCTGTTGGTGCAGTCGAGGACTTCGCCCAGGAACAGGTAGGCGTTGCCGGTCTTCTTGTGACGGCACGGCACCGCCGGCGGCGCATCGGCCAGACGCACGATGGTGTCGCTGACATCCGACGCGAATTTCTCGGCGAACTCACCGGCCTCGCGCACGAAGCGCTCCGGCGTGCCGTCCGCGCGCTGGTAGAGCACTACGCGGGTGCCGTCGCGGCTGTTGGTGCAATCGAGCACCTGGCCCAGCGACACGTAGCGATTGCCGGTCTTGGAGTGGCTGACACGAGCAGGCGAATAGCTGCCGGCGGGCAGGATGGGGGTACTATCGGTGTTCATGGGCGCTCCAGACGGTTAAGCGAGAAAGCAGAATCCTGCTGCACTAAGGTGTTTAGTATAGCAAGATTCTGCAAAAACTTCAAGCCTTACGCTGGGTTTTGCGGTGGCGCTTCCAGCTACGGTCTTCGCGTGCCGAGATGTGATAGTCGTCCCAAGCATCAGGCAGACCGTTCGCGCTGCGTGCAGGACGCGGGGCGACCTCACCCTCCTCCTTGAGCACCAGTGCAGCCTGGCGGCGCTCGTTGCCGGTGTGCGGCCGGCGGAAGTAGTGACGGCCTGCGCTGGCCTTGTGCACACCCGGCACCGGCCCTTCGCCGTTCCAGGTGTCCAGCGCGCGAGTCCAGCGGTACCAGCGGCGGCGCGCGATGAGCGGCTGGAAGTCTGACAGCGTGACCACGGCGCCGGCATCATCACGCATGATGAAGTCGTGGACGTCATAGGCAGGCTCGTACACCCAGGTTTCGCGCTCAGTGTCGAAGAAGCGGGACACGCAGCGGAACACGCGGAAATGCGCGCCGACGTTGGAGGCAATCCAGCTGCGGCCGAGCGCCTTGAGCGCCGCCTTCAGCGTCGGGTAGGCCCAGACTTCGCCGTCACGCGAAAACAGCGTGACAGCCGTTTCATGGGCAGGAATTTGATACATGGAATTCTCCTTAGGTTATGGGAACCTAGAAGAACTCCATCACGATGTAGAATTGAGTTTGCATGTCGTTAGTATAGCGCCTTAATGCCGATATAGCAAGCGCGGCGAGCGCACCGTGCGGCGCATTTAGCCCTGGTAGCGCTCGATGAAGTGGCGCACCGTGGACAGGCTGCCTCTGCGCAGGAGCTTGCCGGCGCGGGTGTAGACCTCATAGTCGCTGGAGTTGATGGCGATGGTCGGGGCCAGCCGCAATCCGCGGGTGTGTGCCCAGTCGATGATGTCGGCGACGTCCAGGTGCAACTTCTCCCGCTGCCACTGAACAAGGGGCGTGTCTCGGATATATTGGCGTACTGCTGCGTCCATTTTGCTTCGCCCGGCTGCGGCGGGGATGCCGGCTGGCTGTTACTGGGCTGCGCCGGCGTCAGCGGATGCCAGCCGGCGGTAAACCAGTTCGTTGTAAAACTTCCAAGTTTGCCGTGTCACCGGCACCTGCTCCTGGTAGCACGGGGCGCCATACTTCTCAGCCAGGTACAGCGCCACCGCGGCCGACCGGCTTTGGCCCTGCTGGCAGTGCACGACCAGCTCGGCGCCCGGGTGGCGCGCGGCAAAGGCGAGCACCTCGCGCGCCTGTGCGTCGCTGAACACCTCCAGCCCCATCAGGGAGCCATCGGTGTCATGGAAACGCTGCGGCAGCACGTCGGTCCAGCCATGTCGGGGCGTCAGCGGGGGCTCGCTGCGGTCATGGATGGCGATGAGGACGGCCCCCGGGCCCGGCTGCAGCGCAGCAGCGGCCTTGCGCGAGATGAACCGAATGCTGCGCATGGCGATTCAGCAGATGCTGGCGTGCGCGTTCATGCGACGGCGCCCTTCTGCGCCAGTATCGCTGCAACTTCGGTGCGAACGACCCCGTCAGCGGACTTCCAGCCGGTCGTACTGCCTGCCCACACCTGGCCAGTTTCCAGGTCGACGGCCGCCCACTTCTGCGGGCAGCGGGTGTCCAGTGCCAGCTTCTGCACCTCTGGCAGCTCCGGCACCATCCGGCCACTGTGCAGCTTGCGCTCGGCCGGCACCACCAGGCGCCAGTGTACGTGTCCGGCCTTTTCTACCTTGTTCGTCGTGCGCAGCCGCTCCAGGAACACGTCGGCCAGGCGTCGGGCAGTCTCCAGTGACCGAGGAGTGGTGTGCGGCCGCAGCACTTCGGCCAGGTCCTGGCGGCGGAAGGGCTTGGCGCCTTGCGCTTCAACGAATGCCGCGAAGGCGCGCTCATGACTGGCGCGAACGATGGTCGGGCCCCGGCTTCGGCTGGCGGGGAGCGATTGCGCCATCGCCAGCTCCCGTGCCGTGGGTGCGCGGCGCTGCGTCACATTGTCTTTTTTATCCGATGCCACGTAGATTCCTTTCGAGATGCGTACTTACACGTTCTGCAGCAGTTCCGGATTGCCCTTGAGGACCTTGAGCAGGTTCGGGTCGAGCTGCTTGAGCGCGTCCACGGCGGCACCCTTCGCGGCCTCCTCGGCCTTTTTGCGAAGCGCAGCCTTCTCGTCCTCGGCCGCCTTATTGCGGGCAACCAGGGCGACGACCAGCTCGTCGACGATGCGCTGCGCGACGGCTTCTGGCGTCTCCCCTTCTCCGACCGCGACCGGCTTGGTGGCCGTCTCGAGCAGCTGCGCGAGCGTGGGCGCCGGCTCGTCGCCCTTGAACGTAACGCTGGCCAGGGCCGCGAGGTCACGCTGGGCCAGCAGGGTCTCCGGCTGGAACGTTACCTGCACCGTGTACAGGCCCGCGGCTTTGACGGCGACCTTCTTGCGACGGCTTCGCGTGGCGCGCGCCCCGACCTTCGCCGGCGCAGCCGCATCCGGCGGCGGCTGGACCGCCGGGCAGAGCTTGAGAAGCGTCTCCGCGAGGGCGTCACGGCCCTGGTTGCTGCCATGCTCGTTGGTCAGGTACGTGTTCTCGGCGTTGGCCGCGCGCAGGCTCAGCTTCAGGCGCAGCAGGGTTGACAGCCACGTCGAGTTCTTCACCGCGCTGGTATAGGCGCGCAGCACGCGCGCGCGCTCGCTGTCGGGGATGGGCGTCTCGGGAGTCGGCTCGAGCATCACCGCCTCGGCGTCCGAGAACAGTGCATTATCCCAGCCATGGCGACCCTCGGCCCGGGAGACGCTCCCAGAGTAGACTTCGCGCTTGGTGCGGGACTCGCTCAGCAGCGTCGGGATGTCCAGGTGACGTCGCATCGAGCCCAGAAGCGCTTCGCCCACCTCACCGATACGCGTCTGCGCACGACGCGCGACATCTGCATCGGGGGCCGCGATGGCCAGGATGACCTGCTCTTCGACGCCCGAGCGCAGGCGGCCCAGCCGTTTGCTGAACGACTTGCTGCCGTTGGCCAGCGGCGTGAGCAGCTTCAGGAGCTGGCCGAGTTGAATTGCGTTGTCCAGTACTTCTTTTTGCATGGTGACTCCCTGAGCGCGCGAGGCGCGTACAACTTATTGTTTGACGGCCAGCAGCTTTTCGGCCTTGTAGCAGCGCTCGCCATAGGTGGTGATGGCGTAGCGCTTATTGTCCTGGCGCTCGAGCAGGCCCAGGTCGGCCATTTTCTCGGCCATGGTCCGCTCGTTGCGGATGAACCGGTAGTTCGGCTCCTGCTTGATGGTGCAGATGACCGCCCAGTAGTCGTTCGACAGGGGCTGGTCTTTTTTTGAGGCAGCGGCAGCCATCGTGTTCTCCAAGGTGACGGTCAAGCGATTACGCGGTCGAAATACGCAAGGGGCTGCGCCAGGTAGTAGCCCGTACCGGGGCGTCCACGGCTGAACAGGCGGTCATCCATCTCGACCAGCACCTTCTCGTCGAGAATCTTCTTGCGGAAATTGGCAGGGTTAACCGGCTTTTGCCGCAACGCCTGAAACACCTCATGCAGGTCCGACAGCAGGAACTGCGCTGGCAGCAGGTGCGCCGAAATGGTCGAGTAGCGGGCCTTCGCGCGCAGCTTCTCGATGGCTTTCAGGATGAGCAGCTTGTGGTCGAACGCCATGTTGTCCGGCAGGTGCGCGCCGTCGTCCTCCGCATCGACCAGCTGCATGCCACGCGCGGCGACCAGCTCACGCAGCGAGTCCGGCTCGTGCAGCGCCAGGTACACAATGCTGGCCGACCAGCCGCGCGGGTCGCGATGGTCATTCGCTTCGGTGAAGCTCTGCTCCATGTAGTTCGGCTCGAAATCCAGCTTCGTGCGCAGCGTGCGCTTGGCCGTGGCCAGGTCGTCCCGGTCCGCATTGGTATGGACAAAGCCACCCGTGACTTCCCATTTACCCTTCTCCGATGGGGGCTCGTCCGCTTCGCGCACTTTCAGCGCAACGTGCAGCCGGCGCTCAATCATGGTGAACAAGACAACGTCGATGGACAAATTTGGCTTTTCGTATTGCATGGAAACCTCATCACTGTATTTCCACAGTATAACAAACTAAATCGTAAATTGCAAGTAACATCAAGGATTCCAGACCATTTTGTCAGCGAAAAGCCCCGCGGGAGCGGGGCTGTCGGTTCAGTTAAGTGCTGTGTGTAGCTTAGAACTGCACGCTGCCGATTTCCGGGCAGGTCCAGGATGTCCAGAGGCGCTCACGCATTTCGGCCAGGCTCGGCTCAAGGAGCATGTGGCTGTCGCGGAAGATGGGCACCAGGGCGCCGCTGTCGAACTCCTCGCGGGACTGCTGCTGGTAGAGCACGAAGTCGTCGCCCTCCTTTTCGACACGCAGCAGACCTTTGGCGGACTTTTTGGTGCCGTCGTCGGTTGCCGGGTCCTTGTAGATTTCGATGGTCTCGTCGCCGACTTCCGCGTAGATGGCCTTCATCGCCCAGGAGAAGCCGTCGCGGGTGTTGAACTGGTACAGGAACGAACCCATACCGAATACGACGTTCCCCGATGCGAAGCCCTTGGCAACCAGGCGCTTGAGGATGGCCAGCAGGCGCTGCAGGTTGATAGAGTCCCCGTAGATGAAGCCGACACGCGGGTTCAGCAGCTTGAAGCCCTTGTCGGTGATGGTGCCACCGAAGGTGTCCCACAGGCACTCGACTGCGCCCTTCAGTTCCGGGGTCACGGGCACTTCGGTCCACTTGCAGTCCAGGTTGCCGAAGCCGACATACTCGGCCTTGTAGTAGCGGCCGCCCACGGTCACGTGGTCATAGCCTTCTTCCAGGGCAGCGTACACAGCCTTGCCGGTCAGCTCGCTGATTTCCAGCGCGGCGCCGCACAGAATCTTGACCGGGTCGCCCGAGTCCGGACGGAACACGACCTTCGCGTTGCCCAGCTCGTCAGCCTCGCGGGCCAGGATTTCTTCCTTCAGCGACGCGGCGATGTTGGTGATGACGTTCCAGAAGTCGAACGAGTCGGCCACGATGGATACAATGCCCGATGGGAACAGCTCGGTGACCAGCTCGCGGATGACGTTCAGCTCGGCCATCTTGCGCAGTTCCTTCTCGCTCTTGCCGGCATTGGCCGGGTCGCGAGCCAGGCGCTTGACCCACAGCAGGATGCGCAGGGTCATGACGCTGTGCTCGGTCGCCGGCACGGAGCCGCCGACCAGCTCGGTATCGCTGTTGGCGCCGTAGTAGTCTTCGAGGTAGTCGATGGCCGGAATGGTGTCGGTGCCGAAGAACGACAGCAAGTGGCCGGCGCCGCAGCGCATCGCATCGTGCACGCCGCTCATGCCGCGCATCGAGAAGTCGTGGCCCTGCCAGTTGACGAAGTCCAGCGGCGAGCCGGTCAGGTGCGCGAAGTAGGTCAGGATTTTGCGGAACTCGAACGCGATGGTTGCGACCGTGGACGGCTTCCAGCTCTCGCAGCTGAACAGGGACTCGAAGTAGGTCGACACCCAGGGAAAGGCATCGTTCGTGTTGAGGAACACGACCGGCGGGACCTTGATGTTGACACGCGAACCTTCTGGCAGCGAGCGGATTTCCAGCGGCAGGTAGCCCAGGTCATGCAGCTTTTCCAGCTGCGTCATCTTTACCTTGTTCAGGCCCAGCGCGGTGTCCATGCGACGCTTGTACTTGCGCACGGCCTCGGCCTTCGGCTTCTGGAAGAAGTCGCGGTTGAACGTGTCGATGAGGAATTCTTTGATGAAGCCGGTGATACCGAACCAGACGACCTTGCTGTCGTACAGCGGAGAGAGCGCCACCGGTGCGTACTTGTCGGCGCGCGGCGTCCAGTTGGCCACCAGCAGGTCAGTCTCCTCCGGGTACATGCCCGGGTGGCCGGTCTTGTAGAAGTCGGCGAGGTTCATCGGGATGGTACCGTTCAGGGTTTTGGCGAATGCGAATGGGGCGTTCATGTTGCTCTCTCAGTGGTGATATATGTTTGTTGCGATTTACAACTAAGTATAGTGCTTAATAGCATTGATGTCAAGCAACATTGTCGAAGAAAATTCATTCTGGTATCAGAAGCGATTTTTGCTGCCTGCGTACTTGGCTGAGGCGCAAGTGCGCGTCGGCTTCCTTGGTACAGCCGGGCAATGTCATTTCTGAGATGCAACGGTGCTCGCTTATCCCGCGAGGGGTACTAAGATGGCAATACCCGCCCTTCTGGCACAGCTGGGCAGGCAAAGGCGATTTGGCGCAACAATTGTCAATTGTTTCGTGAAAATGTTGAAAACTTTTGAAAGAATCACGAGCTCTAAGTCTACCGTCCCGGTTTATTGCTTGCGGGAATTAAGGTCAAATTGAACAAAGAACAACATGAAACACGAGAATCCCGCTAGGCCCTCGCCTGCTGGCGCCGGCAGCGCGGCCGCGGCCAGTCCAACCGATATGAGAAGTCCCTTGAGCGACGAGGAAGCTGCCCGCCTTCGTGTCATGTTCGAGCAGGCGCCAGGCTTCAATGCCCTGGTGGAAACCCCAGACCTCATTTTCAAGCTGGTGAACCCGGCCTACTACGAGCTGTTGGGCCATCGCGAGTTACTGGGCAAGCCCGCCCGGGAGGCGGTGCCCGAATTGCCTGAGTACGTAGCCCTGGCAAGCCAGGTTTTTCAATCTGGAAAGCCATTCGTGGGCCGCCAGATGCACGCGAAAGTCCAGCTTACGTCCCCCACCAGAGATTGGGTCGACCGTTATTTCGATTTCGTATTCCAGCCCCTTTTTGACGCTCAAGGCAGGGTGTTTGGTGTATTTATCCAAGGAAACGATGTCACAGACCACAAGTTGGCGCAGGACGCGCTGCGCGTCAGTACCGAGCGCTGGATGTTTGCGATTGAAGGCGCCCGCGACGGGGTCTGGGACTGGGACGTAAAAACTGGACAGGTATTTCGGTCGAACCGTTATAAGGAAATCTTGGGTTACACCAGCGATGACCCGATGCCCACGTTTGAGGCCTGGACCGAGACCATCCATCCGCATGATTACGACCGCGTGATGGCGGCTTTGCGGGGAACGCTGCAGGGCGGACCACCATACAATATTGAGTACCGCATGCGGTGCGAAACCGGCAGCTACAAATGGGTCTTGAGCCGGGGTGTCGTAGTGGCCAGTGACCAAGACGGCCAGGCTCTGCGTTTAACAGGGACGTTGACCGATATTTCAGAAAAGAAAGAAGCAGAGGAGACTATCTGGCATTACGCCACCACCGACCACCTAACCGGGCTATCAAACCGTCGGCTCTTCCGCGACCGGATGGAAAGTGAGATTCGACGTGGCGCTCGGGAAGGTGTGGAATTCGCATTACTGTTCATCGACCTGGACCGATTCAAGGAGGTGAACGATTTACGCGGGCATGACATTGGCGACCAACTGCTGGTTCAGGTTGCGCAGCGCCTCGCAAGCTGCGTGCGCGACTCGGATACGGTAGCGCGGCGTGGCGGGGACGAGTTTACGGTGCTGCTGCCTGACTTGCATGGCACGGCCAATGTCGCGCAGACCGCGCAAAAGCTCATCAACCGGATAGCGGCACCGTTTTACTTGCAGGACGATGTGATACACCTGTCGGCCAGCATCGGCATTACGATGTACCCGAAGGACGGTACCGACTCCAAGGACCTGATTCGTAATGCCGACCAAGCGATGTACGCGGCCAAGAATGCCGGCCGCAACCAGTTCCGGTTCTTCACCAAGGCGATGAAGGACGCCGCGCAGCGCCGGGTAGAGCTGCTACACGACCTGCGCCAGGCGCTCACGGCAAAACAGCTGCAGGTGCATTACCAGCCTATCGTCGAGCTGCAGTCGGGCCTGATTGTCAAAGCTGAAGCTCTCTTGCGCTGGGAACATCCGCGATACGGCGCCGTCAGTCCAGCAGATTTTATTCCTCTCGCAGAGGAGTCCGGGCTCATCCATGAAATTGGCGACTGGGTGTTCGACGAAGCCATGAATTGTGCGCGGAAATGGGGGGCTTCCCGTGGACAGGCTTTTCAGGTCGGGGTCAACTGCTCACCGATACAGCTGCTCGCTCGAAACTCCGACCACTGGCTGTCGCGCATGGCTAAGAAAGCCCTGCTGCCTGGTAGTGTTGTCATTGAAATCACCGAAGGGATGTTGCTCCAGGCGTCCCCTCGGGTGGCCGAGGTCTTTACGCAGTACCGGGCCGCGGGCATCCAGGTGGCGCTGGACGACTTCGGCACGGGATATTCGGCGCTGTCCTACCTGACCCAGTTCGATATTGACTATCTGAAAATAGACAAGAGCTTCATCCAGAATATCGATACCAAAAAGGAAAGCCTGGCACTGGCCGAGTCCATCATTGCCATGGCGCACAAGCTGGGCCTGAAAGTCGTCGCCGAGGGCATCGAAACCGCCGAGCAGGAGGCGCTGCTCCAGGCGGCAGGCTGCGATTACGGCCAAGGGTACCTGTTCTCAACGGCGGTGTCGGCACCTGCATTCGAGCTGCTGCTCCACGCGGGTCCGACGCGCGCCTAGCTGGCGGTACACCGGCGACGCACGTCAGGCCGCTTTCTGGTCCACCTGGAAAATGCCGAGCTGCTGGTCGATAGCGGCATCCCGGCAATTTGCCGAGAATACGCCATCGTAGCAGGCCTTGAGCGGGTCCAAGCCCTTGGTGAACAGGCCGTGCGTGACGTACAGGTACAGCGGTTGTGACGTCTTCGCACGCAGCACGCGCGCCAGCTCGATGAAGGTCCAACCGCCATCGCAGATGTCGTCCACTATCAGCAGCGGCTTCTGGGGCAGGTCGCCCTGGACTCGGGTCCCCGAGATGCGGCCGGTCGCCAGGTCGCGCTCCTTTTCAGCGAAAACGACGGCGGTGCCAAATTTCTCGGCCAGCTTGGCGACGCGCTTGTGCGCGCCAGCGTCAGGCGCCACGAAGGCACACTCGCGCAGCAGGTGACCAGCGCCCTTCTGGTCGAAGGCGGCCTGCAGCAGCTCCTTCGAGCGCCGGATGCGTACGTTGTTGAGCATCGCGCCCGTCACGTCGCTATGCGGGTCCCAGATTTCCACCTGGTCAAAGTTCAGGGCATTAATGAGGTTGTCGAACACCTTGGCAGAAAGCGGCTCGCCTTCCAGGGCGGCGCGGTCTTGCCGGGCGTAGGGCACGTACGGCATCAGCAGGCACAACCGGCTCCCTGCCGGAATCACACGTCGCACAGCATCGGTCGCCAGCAGCAGGTCCATGATTTCCGCCGGCGTATAGACCCGGGCCTCGATGGTCCAGTCGCGCGAGTCAGCCGCCTCCATTTCCTCCGCGGGCAGCCGAACGTGGCGCTCCCCGCCCGGGAACGAAAAGCATTCGATGTTGAAGGCACGCGCGCCGGAAGGAGTTTGACAGGTCAGTGCGAGGTGGGTCATGGCTGGCTCCAGATACATGTTAATTGCGATTTACGATAAAGTATAGTGTTAAAACCACGTTGCGTCAAGAAAATAGTTGCCAGCATTTTTCGCAGCCTGTCGCCGGGAGATTTCGTGGCCCAGCCGAGCTAAAAAGAAAACGCCATGCGGGAAGCATGGCGTGAGGTGCTTAGGGGCGCATCAGAAGTCGATGACGCCTTCTTTGACCAGCAGCGTGTGGAGCGCGTCGAACACGGCCTGCTGCTTGGCAGTCAGGGTGTCAGCGGCGGCAGCTGCCTGGATGACCGAGCTCAGGTCGAGTTCGTCGACGAGTTCAGCGGCCATCGTTTCGAAGGACTTGCCTTGGGTGTCCAGGACGCGCAGGCTGTATTCCTGCAGGACGTGCTCGATGTCGTCCGCGGTAACGACCTGGGCAGTGGCGGTCGGCGCGCTGGTGCGCACGCAGGCCATCCAGTCGCCACAGGCTACCGACTGCTTGCCGCGCGTGAAAGGCAGCTTGGCATACAGTTCGGGCAAAGTGCCGGCATCGCGATGGGAAAACAGCTCGGACATACGCTTGTTATCTTCGCAGTAGGCATACGCGACGCCCCACTCCGCACCCACCGACGGGTCGAATTCCAGCTGGATATTGCGGATAGCGTGGAAGACCTTGACAGGGTTGGCGACGGTAGCGGCTGCGCACGGGTTTTGGTTGACGGTTTGCATGGTGTTTTCCTCCTAGTTGAATGACCACGCTCTGTATAGGCAAATCTGACGCGCGCGCGGAAAAGAAAACGCCATGCACGGATGCATGGCGTCTGGAGGTACTGCTTCAAGCAAAACTACTGCACTGCGCCGACTGGCTGGCGGGGCCGGCTCCACCAGGCCATAGGGACATGGGGCAGGTCAGCGGGGCGCCAACCGCGCATGAGCAGTGCGGCCTTCTGGCACAGGCTGACCGGCAGTGCGAACGCACGCGGCTTCTTGTGCACGTGCACGCGGATAATTTTCAACGTATGGTCCCTTTCAATGTAGTTTTTCCTATGCTGCGAAGAGTGCCATCTGCCGGCCAGGACGGGACGATGCCGAGCGGTGAGCCACCACGCGCCGGGCGATGTCCGGATTATCCCGGATGAAGCGAACCAGGTCACCGTGATGCACGCAGTGATGGAGGGCCCATCCCTTGCGCCGGCAGGTGCTGTACTGCTTCTTTTCCTTCTGCAGGCAATTCGCCGGGAGCCGATACAGCGTGAGCCCCCGCTTGCCTACCCGGTGCCATGCGACGTCCGGCGCCCATTCACGGAACAACACATCCAGCGGGATGCGCCGGCCGTGAACCAGATTGCGACGATGACGACGCTCGGTCTCCCGGATTTCAGCGGCAGTCGGCACGGGCGGGCGCTTGCGCGCGGCGACCGGTACCGGCTTTTCCAGCGACATCGCGAAGGCCTTGTCGTGGTCGTAGTTGTAGCCTGCCAGCCCTTGCCGTTCGCGCCAGGCGGAACGACGCAGGGTGGAGTCCACTTCTCCGACTTGCGACCGGGCCAGGGAGATGGCACCGTACTGGGCATAGAAGGTGTACGCTTCGCCGGCCACGCGGAAGGCGCGGCGCCCTTCTGCCCTGGCTGCCTCGTGATAGCGGGCTACCAGGCGGTCCAGCTCGAACAGCAGAATCATCTCGACGGACTCATCGTGGACCTCGAACATCGGTCCGCTATGCGTGCCCATCGCCATGCGCAGCTCACCCTTGACTTCTATCTCTCGCGGTTGGGTCGACGCCAGCTCCAGCAGGGGATTGCGAAGGCCCGTGAGGAACCCCGCTGCCCCATCATCCCAGTCCTCGACGGGGATGTAGCGTGTCGCCGGCAAGGTCCCCTTCGGCACCAGGGGCACCGAGGGCACAGCGAACGACCTGCCCTTGACATAAACGTCATGGTAGATGGCCAGGGCGGCGTACGGCATCGTGAAGGCCTGGAGAGACCACAACGCGTCGATGGCCACCAGCGCACGCATGCTGACGATTTCGAACCGAGGTGCGATGCCCAGCTTCGCAGCTGCGCGCTTCTCATCGCGGTCAATCGTCAGCGCATACCGCAGCAGGTCCTGGACATACTCTGCCGAGTAGACGTCCGGGCCAAACGCAATATGCCCGTCGTTGATGGTGCGGCCAATCCAGGTGCGCTTGCTGTAGTCGTGCACGGTGTTGTTCAGGTATTCCCTGAACGCCGCCAGCGGCGCCATGTAGCTGTATTGCTCCTGGAGGAGGAACGCATCCATCGAACGGTCGTTGCTGACCATAGAACACACAAAACAGCCGTGCCTGGCTCCGCAGCCTTTCGAGGGCTTGTCGCCGCGGCCAACCGTGCATTCGCCTTCCGCATCCTTATAGATGCGCCAGACGTCCGCCAGGTCGCTGTACGTGCCGATGGGCAGACGCTCGTCTTCCGGTAAAACATCGCGGTTGACGGCCAGGCCGATGAACTCCATCACGTCGTCGGTCGACCAGGTTGCAATCGGTGCCAGGAACACGTCCTGGTCCGCACTGGTCTGGACAATCTGCACGGGTGACTCGGCTCGTTTCTCCATGTTGCCCGCCCGCTCGACGCTCTCGGAAAAACGCACGCCGGTGACCCCGACAGTGAATTGTCCCTTCGAGACCTCGTTCGGCCCGAAAAACTGCTTGCGAACGCGGTTCAGCGGGTCGGACTTGAGGTTCGTCGTGCAGTTCCGGTTCGTGAGCGGCGTACTGATGAGGTTGCGTCCGCCGATGATGGTGACGGCCCACTGGCTCAGCAGGTACGGCTCGGTGATGCGGATGTGCCCAGGCAGGCCATGTGCCGCAATCCACTGCCGTATGCGAGCCAGCTCGCTGTTCACCACCGCCAGAACTTCCGGGTTCTCGACCTGGGTATTACTGTTCAGCACCAGGAAGCGCTTCACAGTCTTGCCCTCGGCCTGCAGCTGCGCGGCAGCTGCCATCCCCAGCGAAAGCACCGTCGAACTGTCCTTGCCACCTGAGTAGCTGAAACAGATTTCGTGGCGCGCCATCACCCACTTCAGCACCGCCACGCCTTTGAGCACCTTCTCGTGGAGGGTGTTTTCCGGCATGGCCAGAATTGCGTCGGGCGCTGCAGCCAGGATGACTGGCTCGAACTCCTCGGTCTTTACCTTCGGGCGAAAAACGAGCGGAACGACGTTCGTGTGCGTCATGCTGCTCAACATATCCACTTGCATATCCATAGCTGTTTCCTCTCTAAAAATGATTGAACTCAACCGGTATAGGAAGAAACAGCCGGGCCGCCGGCTGATGCGCGCAATAAAAAAGCCCTCCGGGTAGAGGGCTTCGCTACGGGTTGCAGGTGGTCAACGCCAGGACGGCGCGCGGCCGACCTATACGGAATGCAGTTCAACTACTTTTCGAGGAAAACCATGCAACTCATCACCGTTACCGCCGTCCGCGCAATCCAGATTAAACCGTTCGCTGCAACCCAGGGTCAGGCGATGCTCGTCGACTGGGCCATTGGTTCGTACGGCTACCTGTTGCGCAGCCAGCCGCCGCGCGCGTACACTTTCGCTGAATTTGCGGACATCATCGCAGAGCACTACGATGTGGAAGAAAACGTGCACAACCAGGCTGCCGTTGACGCGCTGCGGATAGTGCAGGACCAGACTGAGGCATCGGCATCCCTGCGCACGGCAGGCGAACCGGCCTTGGCCTGACAAAGCAAACAATTAACTGGAGGACAACACATGACGTACCGACCCCTTGTTCGCTGCACCTACTGTGGCACCGAAACCACCAACCAGCCTGCCGGCGACGGTTGTCACGCATGCAGCCGCGGTGTCATGCAGAAAGTCAGCTGACGCCAGCCGACCTCGTACTCTGGAAGCCTCCTCCTGGGAGGCTTCTTTTCATCGGGCCTAGATGTCGTCGGCCGTGGCAGCCAGGGCCAGCAGCCAGCCTTCGCCATGGCGCGGGATTTTCAGGTCTTCCGCCTTCTTCAGCTTGGAGCCGGCGCCCTCGCCGAACACGACCGCGTAGGTCTTCTTGCTTACCGAGTCCGACGGCTTGCCACCCAGCTGCTCGACCAGGGCCTTGGCCGCCTCGCGCGACAGCGTCGGCAGGGTGCCGGTGACGACGACGGTCTTGCCATCCAGCGGCCCGCCGGTCTTTTTCTTCTCCTCCGGCGTCGGCTTGACCAGCTGCGCCAGCAGGTCCATCTCGGCTGCGGATTTCTCGTCCGCGAAGGCAGCGAGGATGGAATCGGCCGTGATGGGGCCTATTCCGTCGATGGCGATGAGCGCCGCCGCGGTCGCCACGCGGAAATCCTCCCAGGTGCTGAACTGCTGCGCCAGGAGCTTGGCAGTGCCTTCGCCAACGCCGAGAATGCCGAGGGCGGCGAGGAAGCGGCGCAGCGGGCGGCCGGCCGAACTCTGGATGGCGGTCACCAGGTTGGTCGCAGAGGTCACTCCCCAGCCCTTCAGCACTTTCAGCTGGTCGACGGTGAGCTTGTACAGGTCGGAGATTTGTGCGATGAGGCCGGCGTCGAGCAGCTCCTGCACGGTGGATTCGCCCAGACCTTCGATGTCCATGCACAGGCGCGAGCCGTAGTGCTCGATACGGTACAGGCGCTGGTCCGGGCAAGCCGTGCCGCCGGTGCAGAAGTGCTGGCCCATGCCCTCTTCCGCACCCGGGACGAACTTCACGGCAGAGCCGCAGGCAGGGCAATGCTCGGGCATGCGGAACTCGACGGCGTCGGCCGGACGCAGCTCCAGCACGGGGCGCACCAGTTCCGGGATGACGTCCCCGGCACGGCGCATGATGACGGTGTCGCCCACGCGCACGCCCTTGATGACGTTGACCTGGTACTCGTTGTGCAGCGTCGAGTTGTTCACCGTGACGCCGCCAACATGGACCGGCGCCAGGCGTGCGACCGGGGTCTGTACGCCGGTCCGGCCCACCTGTACGTCGATGGCCTCAAGCAGCGTCGGCCGCTCTTCTGCCGGGAACTTGTAGGCGATGATGAAGCGCGGGGTGCGGTTACGCCAGCCCAGGGTATCCTGCAGGTCGAGACGGCGAACCTTGTAGAGCACGCCATCGATTTCGTAGGGCAGGTCGGGACGGAGCCTGGCTACCTCGCCGAACGAGCGCAGCACCGCGGTCAGGCCGACAATCACCTGCAGCAATTCGCTCACCTTGAAGCCCCAGCGCACAACGTCGGCCATCGCATCGTCGTGCGACTCGTAGCCGTGCGCACGCGCGTTGACCAGGTTGTACGCGTAGAAGGTCAGGCGGCGCTCAGCCGTGATTTTGGGGTCAAGTACGCGCAGGCTACCCGCTGCCGCGTTGCGCGGATTGGCGTATTCCTTCTCGCCGGCAGCGCGCTGGCGCTCGTTCAGGCGCTCGAAGTCCCGCTTGTGCATCACGATTTCGCCGCGCACCTCACAGGTCAGCGGCTGGGGCAGGCGCAGCGGCACGGTCCGGATGGTCCGCACCTGCGCAGTGACATCCTCGCCAGCCGTCCCGTCGCCGCGGGTAACAGCCTGCACGAACAGGCCGTCCTCATAGCGCAGGGAGCACGACAGGCCGTCATATTTCGGTTCGCGGACGAACACGATTGTTTCAGGGTCAACACCGAGCTCATCGGCCACCCGTCGAACGAAGGCTTCCGCTTCGGCCGCGTCCATGGCGTTGTCGATGGATAGCATGGGCACCTTGTGCTGGACGGTCGGCAGGTCCTTTGCCGGCTCGCCGCCCACACGCTGCGTCGGGGATTCCGGCTGCACCAGATGCGGGTGCTCGGCCTCCATTTGCTCAAGGCTGCGGTACAGGCCGTCGTAGACGCCGTCCGCGACCAGCGGTGCGTCCAGCACGTGGTAGGCATGCCCCAGTTTGATGAGGTGGTTCATCAGCCCCAGGTAGCGCGCTTCCAGCGATGCGTCGGCCATATCCGTCATGTAGTTAACTCCCGATTTATTAAAGACTTACAGTATAACCCATATAAAGCAAAACGCCCAGCATAGCTGGGCGCTTGGCGGGGCTTTTTGCATTATGTCGGGGATGTCGGCGCGCCTATCGTGAACGAGAGCTGGACGCCCAATCGGTCCTCCGTCTGCGCGATGCAGAGGTCACCGCCATGCTTAGTTACCATCCGGCGTACCGGAGCCATGTCCAGGTCGCTGGTATGCGTCCAGTCGAGAGATTGCTTCTCCTCCGGGATTTCGATGAACAGCTGTTCGGTATCGAAGCCCCAGCCGGCCACGTACAGCGTCGTGTCGAGAAAGTTTGCTTGGCTACCAACCTCGACTCGTGCTGGCGCCGCGGTTACAGGCAGGCGGGCCAGCATGGCCACGAGCTGCTCCAGTATGCTGGCCAGCACTTCCTGGCTCGCCACGACCGCAGGAAGACTGCCAACATGGAATGTGATGTCTGGGTACCGGTTACTGAGCGATTCGACAAGTCGCGTGACGATTTCGGCGGGGTACACCAGCGAAAGTTCTTTGAACGGCAGATTTGCCACATTGTGGTAGCGCAGCATCTGATGCAGCGTACGGTAAAGAGCGGCCAAGGCATCGGCAATCAATGGCGCCGCCGCATCCGGCAATTGCGGCAAAAGCTGACTAATCTGCTCAAGATGACACTCAACGATGTCGGCAGTTGCCTGGTTAAAATGCTGAACGTCGTCGATTAACTTCGCAATAAAATCGGACTGGTGGGCTATCGTGCGATGCAGTTGGTCATTGAGTTCCAGGACTTGCTTCTCGTGGATGCGCGCGTCCGTCTGGTCAGCCACCATGGCCAGAACTCGGCCGCCGGGTAATGGCGCCAGAGAAACGTCAAGGTGCTTGCCCAGCGCCGGCGAGAAAAACTCGCACTTGGCGTTCAAGGCGCCCGAAGCAACCTGCGAAATGCCATCGCGCAGCTTCTCCTGGCGAGCAAAACTCGGCCAGACCACGGAGCAAGGCTCGGTGTACGGCAGGGGAATGCCCTCAGTCGTTTTCTTCAAAGCCGCGTTTGCCTCAACGATATAGCCATCCGGGCCGCCATCGGCTGCAACAGCAGGACGGAACACCGCAGCGCCGATTGGCAAACTGTCAAAAAGCACCTGATAGTTCATCTGGTGGAGGATGGCCGAGTCCTCAGCGATTCTTAGCTCAGCGGTGCTCCTGAGCGATACAGACGCGCCTACATATTCGGAACCGATAAACGCGGGAATTACCACCAGCATTACCGGACCGAGCGTTAACGAGCAGTAAAGGGTCCAGTCAGAAATGTCGCCCACTGCGACTTGCCGGGTATTCTTTGCTTTTGCAGTCAGGTCTGTTAACAACCTTGAAAGCTTGTCCGGATATACCTCGCCACATCGTTTACCTAGAATAGCTCCAGGTGATTCGGCCCCCGCTAGTCTGACTAAAAGTCGACTGGCAGACAAAATCCGGCCATCGCTATCAAAGTACACCGCACCCCCGTCCGGATTATATTCGGCCGCTGTTATAACTTCATTAAGGGTACTAAATGCGCCCAAGGCCCGAAGTAGTTTTCTTTGCAATATTGTGCTTCTTGAAAACCCGAGAAGAGCTAAAGGCAGCACTCCCATCGTTAAAACAGTATCAATTACATACGGTCTTCCGTCATGCAAATGTCGCATTGTCGGCATGGCGTCGTATATTACTGGCAATACCTCAGAATAAATGAGTGCAAGTAAGACCGTAATAGTAATTATTATGACCAGATATATGACCAGTCGAAGGCGCGGTAGGTGCTTTGACATCCCAAGGAACAACGTAATAAAATTGACGTTGGGAAAGTATCATATATTAAGCCACGAGTCACCACTTAGAACTTAATCGCTTCGATAGCGGCGACATGTCGCGAGGTCGCTCTAAGCTCCTCATGCCCTAGAAACTCTTGAACCTCCTGCGGCGCATAGCGTCCGCAGGTTAATGCCTGCCGTGCGAAGGTGTTGCGTAAAAGGTTCGGACCTGTTTGTGGCAATGTATTTTTCAGCGGGGTCAGCCACGCGCTCACCCGGCGAAATAGTCCGGACGGCGAATACGGGACACCCTTGAGCGTTCCCGGGCACAAAACCTCACCGGGAATTGCCAGCTCCTGACGTTGCGTAATCCAGGCCTGACACCACTCTCTCCACGGTCCGTCCGGCAGAATCAGGGTCGTATGCTCGCGGTGTACGCTGTGAGGCTTGATGTCAATGTTGTAACGTTCCGAAACCTCACCTACCCTCAGGTGGATGAACTCATTGACCCGCAGGCCGGCACCCAGCAGCAGTGCGGCTGCACAACGGTCGCGGCCGCCCTTCCAGCCCGGAATCGATTTCAACACGTCAACGACCTGTGCCAGTTCGGTGTCGTCCAGGCCCGGCGGGAGTGCAATCTCCAGTTCGCGCTCCTTGCGCAACTCGAGTGCAAGCGGACTTTTTCCTACCCAGCCAATGCTGAGCAGGTGCCGGTACACCCGGTCGAGCAGCTGCAGGTATCGGCGCCGGGAGACCGGCTCGAACTCGCTGGCCGAGAAGAACTGGGTTGCGTCCTGTGGCGTCGCCTCGAGCAGGTCAAGCCCCTTGGCGGCCAGGGCCGCCAGCCACCAGGAGAACATCGCCGCGTACGTCTCGCGCGAGGAGTCCCGGAACTGACGCACGTCGCCCACGCGCTGTTCCGCCAGCCAGGCGAGGAAGCTGCGCTCCGGGTCACTGCGCCAGGCCGACAGGCTCTGGGCAGGCCAGAAATCGTTGTTGCGTGCTGGCTGTGCTACTTCTGCGCGGGCCATAAAAATCTCCCCAGTTTAGGTATGGTTATTGTCTACATGTCTACAAGAAGGTCAAGCAAATTCTGCGTAGCGCAATCTTCATTTCGTGATATACTAATGCTCACTCGTCAAAAGAAATATGCCGATGCATCCAAGTGTTTACAGAGATTTTCATCTTTCGCTGTCGCCTGGCGTGGAGCCGCGCGAGCTGGCCGCAGGCGTAATCGTGAATGAAGCCGTCCTGTATGTCATGATGCGCCACAACGTGACGGGCGAAGAGGCGGCGTTCAAGCTTCTCGGCAGCACCGGCTCGCCGGAGCGATGGATTGAGGAGCAGGTCCTGCGCCGGTTCCCGGACTCGGACGCGGCCGCCGCGCTGCGAACGCTTTACGGCGTGACGCGCCACCGGCTTAAACACGACTGGATGCTGGCGTTCGGCGACCGGATTTACGCCAGCACCTCTGAGTTGCGCACCTCCAAGGGCGCGCGCTTCTGGGCCGAGCTCATCCCTACCCTGCCGCCCGTGCTCTACTCCACGATGAACGCGCGAGCAGTCAGCAAGCTCGCCGCGCTGGGCCCCGAGCTCGAGCTGCGCACTGTCATCAAGACCGTGCACGACGCTTGGCTGTCGGTGTTGCGCGAGGCGCGCAGCCTGACCATGTCCGTGACCGGCTTGCAGCGGCTGGCGCTGGATGTCAGCGGATGGCCGACGCAGCACCTTCAGGGCCTTAGTGTCCTGGAGTATGGGCAGCTGCGGGAAAAAGCGATGTTCGCCCGGCTGGCGCTGGGCTATCTGACCGACGAGGACTGGAGCGCCATCCTTGGCGCGAGTCTGGAGCCCGCATTGGCGAAGGCTCCAACTTAATATTGACTGTAATTCAAGAATATTATGGACCTGTTCCGTGTAACCATCGTCACCGCAGTGATTGTAAGTGTCATCAGCACGCTCATCGAAACCTTTGTTTATGACAGCATTCTGGTCGTAGCCACGCTCTCGGTGTGGACCGCTGTTGGACAGGTGCGTGTGTTCGGGCAGACCATTGGCGCCCCGACGTATTCGAAGGCAATCAAAGGCGCGGTGATGTCGTTAGCCTGGCCGCTCGTCCCCAAGCGCAGATAACAGGAGCGCATCATGCTTGAGCTGACCGGATTTAGTCTCCAGGATGGCAAGGCGGTATTGGCCTATACCGTGCGGCACAACGTCGGTCGGCTGCGCACGACGCTCGAGCAGACCCTGGAGCTGCGCATCGACGTCGAGACGGGCAAGGTCAACGGTGTCATGCACGTGACCGACCTCGAAACCGACAGCATCGACAACGCGCGCGAGAAGCTGGCGACCTGGTGCGAGCGGCTGGCCGCGGCATTGCGCAGTGCGCGTCGCAAGCCCGGCGACTTGCCGCTCTACGAACGCCGCCCCTTCAACCTGGCAGACCATCCGCTCTGGCTGCAGCAGGAGTACGCTCGTCTCGTGCAGGCCTACGCGACCGCGCAGACCGAAGACGACCGCGCCGCCATCAAACTCTGGCTCAAGGACCACCCGATGAACTTCGTCTCGGACATGGTCGAATTCGCCCAGTGCGAGGCAGAACGCCTGGCCGAGAACCAGCCTAAGCACCCCTATTAAGCCATACCATTAAATCTACGGTTAACTAAAGGGTGATGCGTTAATAGGTGTTTTGTGATATACTGCATGCACTCAACCAATCCAAGGCGGTATCGATGAAGAAACAGCTTATCCTCGCGGCGCTGTCGGCGGCGCTCATGGCGGCGCCTTACGCCGATGCCGCCTCCGGATTCAGCCGAAGCAAATCGAGCTCAGGCTCGAGCTCGAGCACGAAAACCAGCTCCGGCACGAAGTCCGGCTCGTCGGGTTCGTCCGGCTGGGGCAGCAGCTCGGGCTCAAGCTCTTCCTCGCCGAAGCGCGAATCGAGCTCGTCGACGTCGAGCGCCGCGGCGCCGAAACGCGATTACGGCAACAGCTGGGGCTTCGGCTCGGGCAGCCGCCGGGCTGATGCCGCTCCGGCCCCGGTGTCCGCACCTTCGTACGTCCCATCGAACCGTGTGACGCCGCAGCCGCGGCCAGTCGACACCAGCCGCGCAGCACCAGTCGCTGCCCGCATTACGGCCGCGCCGGTCGTGGCCGCAGTGCCGAGCGCGCCCGTTACGTCGGGATTCACCAGCGGCGCAAGCGCAAGCACGAAAAAGAAAGTCGCAGCCGTCGCCGGCGCCACCGCCCTGGGCGGCGCGCTCTATGCGGCGCAGGCCAACCATGATGCGGTTGCCGCGTATGACCACAGCCAGGCCGCAGCTGCCGCACCGGCGGTGCCTGTGTCCGATTCGACCGTTTCGCGCAACACTACGACCGTCCGCGAGACCCCTCACGTGGCCCAGGCCACGGTCCCAAGCGCACCGAGTTACCACCCGACGCCGGCGCAGCCCCAGGTCATCATCGTGCAGGAAGCATCGCATCCGCGCCACTATTCCCGTGACGACGCGCTGTGGGACATGGACCAGGCGTATCGCGCAGGCGTGCGTGCAGCGCAGCGCGACGCCCGTGCGAATGACGTGCAGTACGGCAGTACCTACCAGGCTCCCGCCGTCGTACCGCAAGCACGGACCAGCCAGCCGGCTGTCGTGACCACGACGACGGCCCCGGCCCCGGCTCGCAGCTCGACCAGCCCGGTCCTGGGCTTCCTGCTGGTGTTGGCGCTGCTGGTTATCGCCGGTGTCGTGCTGTACCTGGTTTTCGGCAACGACATTGCCAAGAAAAAGCAGGCCAAACAGGCCGCGAAGAAGCCAAATTACACCCTGTAAGGAACAGACATGTCCGTATTCGAACTCGGAAAACGCATCCTTGGCAAACGCATTGCGCAGGCCACCGCCCCGCAGAACAAGCTGCCTCGCCAGGACGTCGGTCTGCCGTACGGCGCCCAGATTGGCAGCCTGATGGCCGTCCCGCGCGCGTCGTTCGCTATCCTCGATGGCACCCTGTTAAAAGTGCCGGCGTCGGCCCAGATGCAGGTGCAGGCCGTCGGCCGCGTCCGCCTCGATGCGGACCCCTCGCTGGAAATGTACCGCCTCTACACCGATACCGGCGACCGCCGCACCGATGCTGGCCAGGGCTTCCTGCAGGTGCTCGCCCAAAACGGTCAACCGGTCGAGGCCGTCTATTATCAGCAGCTGTTCCGCCTGGTGCCAACCTCGGCCGAGGAACAGGAGGCCTACCAGGGTCACGGCTTCGGCCTGGGTGAGCTCTGGTACAACCTGGGCGCGGAGCAGCTGGCGTTGAGCGGGCTGACGGAGCCGCAAATCGTGGCGTTGCTGGGTGACGCGGAATCGCTCGACTTCCAGCGCGACACGCCGGTGACCACCGACTACGTGCGCCCCTACACCGCGGTGGAAAACCGCCTGGACGACCCGACGGGCTTGAAGGGCATGCGCCAGAAGCTGCACTTCATGCCGTACTTCCGCGAGCTGCCGGACGGCAACCGAGAGAACCTGCTCATCTCGTTCGAAGTGGTGGAATCGGTTGACGGCGAGCGTGCGCCAAGCGTGCACGTTGACTTCCTTGTTGGGCTGACACTCGAACCGCTGAAACTGAAGGTGCTATGAGCACTGATACCTGGCTGGCCATCAGCATCCTTGCCATGATACCGGGCTTCCCGGGCGCCATTCTGTTGGTGGTTGCCCTCGAGGACCGGAAAAGCGCCAAGAAGGTGAAAGAGGCAGAGGCGCGCTCGTATAGGGTGGCAGGCACGGTCGCACGATTCGCCCCATCAGCCACCGACGAATATTCAGTCGACTACTCGTTTAAGCTTGTTGACGACAATGAGGTCTATCACATCACCTCGAACATGCTGCCACCTGGTGGGCACGGGGAGCTGACCGCGCCTGGCGACCGGGTCGAGTTTCGAGTATTTCCTGGTCTGAAGTATGTACGCGATTTCCGCAACGCCGCGACGGCGCAGGCCTGATGCATTCCAGTAGCAACATGGTTACTTTCACAATAATTCTCATCGGCCTGGCGGGTGCGATTGCGCTCTGGCGCCCGGTTCGCAACTTCGACCGCCGGATGGTCGAAGCCGGCAACCAACGCCGGCGCGACGCCGAAGCGAAGGCCGCGGCAGTACCGGTAGATGGCCCGCTCGCGCACATCATTGCGGTGCCGGCTGCAGAGGGGACCGTCGAGTATGCTGTCCAGCTGGCCGGCGAGCCCACCAGGTATCGCCTAGCGCCGGACCACCGCCTCCCTGGCCTGCCCGCAGTGCCCGACGCGCACGGCACATCGAGTGCCTGTCGCTGACGAGCGCCGCCCCGGGTTCCCTTCCCACAGTCCCACGGATAGGTCGAAGCCACATGTGGTACGCTACCGTCGGTTACGGGAGACAACATGCGATACATACCCAGCGAAGAAGAGCGAGAACAGGCCGCGGCGGCGGCCGGCCGGCGGGGCCCCGTGCATTACCGCATCGGTGACAACGGTCGCACCATCACTTGCCTGACGTGTAACATGACGTCATACCACCCTGACGATGTCCGGCACCGGTACTGCGGCCGTTGCGAGGTGTTTCACCCGGCCGGAGCCGTGCCGACGCCCCTGCCCTCAACCAGCCTGTAACGCGCCGACAAGTCGTTCTCCGTGGCCAGCGGGTCATCCGTGACCGCAATACCTTTAGCTGCCAGCTTTGCAAGAGTGCGCCCTACCTGAGTAGGTGTTGCACCGGACAGTTTGGCCAGTTCGTATGAGTCCAGGGGGCCGGTTGCCGACTGGAGCGCGCGCAGCACGTGCTCCTTGGGACCCGTAGCGGCAGTCTGGTTGGTATCGTTCAAGACAATCCTCTCTCAAAACATCGTTGTGCGGAAAGTGTACGACGAATCGCGCGTGGCCGGAGCACGTTCAACGGCACACGAATCGTTGCAAAAATCGCAGTTAAATATGTACGAATTCAGCTTCGCAATTTAACGTGTTTTGTGATATACTATGTGCATGTTCGGTACTAGACGGCCGGACTATCGTTAACACGTACATCACGAAAAGGATTCACACATGTCCGGTTGGAAGCTCTCCGCTGCGCTGCTCGGCAAACAATTCGGTAACATCGGCAACAGCCTGGCTCAGCGCCTGGCGGCATTCGACCCGGAAACCGCGACCGAAGTCGACCGCGACAACCTGAAGGCCGAACTGCGCGGGTTCATCGCCAAGCTGGCGGAACACCAGGCAAAGTACAACGTCGAGAAGAAGGAAGCCGACGACCTGGCCGCGCAGATTGCGAAGGACGAAGCCGCCGCTGCCGTGCTGCTCAGCAAGTTCGACGCCGGCCAAATCGACGAGGCCACCCTGACCGAATTCGCCAACAACCTGGAAGCGATGAAGGCGCGCCTGCCGGGCGAACAACAGGACGTCGTCGACGCCAAGCAGCTGCTCGACACCTACCAGGGCCTGGTCGACCAGGGCGAGAAGAAGCTGGCCGACTTCGATGCGAATGCCCAGAAAGCCAAGCGCGCCCTCGCGCAGGCCCAGGCTGACCTCTCGCGTGAGCAGCAGCGCCTGAAGGCCCAAGACGAACTGCGCGCAGCGACGTCCGGCCAGGGCGCGCACGCGACCGGAATGGGCGCCCTGGCCGCGAAGACCGAACAGCTGCGCGTCCAGGCCGAGGCCAGCCGCATCGAAGCCGACATCGGTCAGCGTCCCCTCGACCGCATGAACGCCGTCGAAGAAGCGCGCCGCATCGCCGCCGGCACCAACACCCCGGCTGCCGAATCGGCCGCCGACCGCCTGCGCCGCCTGACCGGCAAGTAATGGCAGCTGGACTTGCACGGCGCTTACCCGGCGCCGTGCAAGTTCACCATCCGGACAGCACGACACATGGACCTGGCCAGCTTGAAACCCGGCGAAACCTACGCCTTCCATACCAAGGATTGGGAGGCGCCCGACGGCGCGCTCGTTCCTGGCGAGCGGAAGGTACGCAAATTCATCCGGCGCATCAACAAGGGCGCCGTGGGTCTGCCGAAGACGCCCTTCATCGAAGTAGCGCGGGACGACGGCGCTACCCACCTGATTGCCGACGAAACGCTGCTGACCGTTACCCCGGTGTAGCAAAACAGAACCCGCACAGAAGCGCAAGCGCCCACAAGGCCCTTGCGCTTTTTGTTTGCTTGCCGTAAGTACCTTTTCACGATATACTATCTGGTATCCTAAGGAGATTTATCGCATGCCGTTTACCCTCTTCGTGCCGCCGCTGGGCACCCGCCTCGTGCTGGCGGAGCGCTGGGACTTCCAGCTGTTTAACGAGCACCGCAATGCTACGCTGATGGCGCTGCTCGGCGACGCGCGCGAGACCGTAGGCCACGAACCTACGTCTGTCGACGCCTCGCTGCCAGCGGGCACCGAGCTCATCATCGACCGGTACTACATCAAGCAGAACCTGGGCGACTTCGACAGCGTGAGCTTCCGAATCGCTGGCGCGAATGCAGTCGCGAAGTCGCACCCGTACTTCAGCAAGACCACCCGCCGCCAGGTTCGCTTCTGGGCCAAGCTCAGCGATGTGAACAGGCTGAGCGTGGAGCTCGTCCCGGCCAAACCGGAGGCGCGATGATGGCGGTCATTGGCTGGCTTTTCGTCACCGGCGTCATCAGTGTGCTCAGCATCCTGTGGTGGATTGTCGCGCCCTTCTACCTGGGCAGCTACAGCGCTCGCAAGAGCGTCACCAGGGCCGAGCGCATGGTTGCGGCCGGCGCCGGCCTGGCATTGGGCGCTGCGTGGTGGCTCATCGTCGTGGAGCGTGCGCCCTTCATCATCACGCTCAAGTAGGCGACCTCGCTATGAATACCGAAGTACGACAATTTGTTGCTGTTCTCGAGATGCTCGTGGGCGCACCTCTTACTGCGGTGGCACTGGCGTTTCCTCAACTGGCGTCTACCGATGCCCACCACGGCTCACTAGCGTCCGTTTGTGCCACTGCGGGCGCGCTCCTTTTCATCTTCGGCTTACTCGAGCATCTGGCGCCGACTGGCCGAAAGGCAGATAACAATGAAGCAGCCTTTTAAGATATTCGTTCGTATCGGCCGCGGGCGGGGCCGCAACTTCGTGCTGGCTGACGCGCACGGGACCTTCGACCTAGTGCTACTGGCGCTGGAAAAGCTCGACTTCGACCCGGCCATCGACCGCCTGTTCATTGTCGGCGACCTGGTCGACCGCGGCTGGTATTCGCAGGCCGCCCTCGAGTTCCTCAACCAGCCTTGGGTTTTCGCGATTCGCGGCAACCACGAGCAGATGGTGCTGGACATGTACGCCAGCGGCACACTCGACCAGGACGCCCTGCGCTTCAACGTTGAGCGCAACGGCATGGGCTGGTGGCTGGAGACGCCGCTTGAGCGCCGCGCGGCGCTGCTCGACGCCTTTTCCCGCCTGCCGGTCGCCATGGAAGTAGAAACCGAGCGAGGCACCGTAGGCCTAGTGCACGCCGAGGTGCCGGTCGGTATGGACTGGCCGACCTTCGTAGCGCGCCTGGAAGGCGGCGATGCGCACACCATCCAGAGCGCCCTCTGGGGTCGCGTGCGGGCAACCAGGAACGTGGCGTCCGGTGTTGCTGGCGTCGGCCGCATCTTCTGCGGACACACGCCGCAGTTCGGGGGCGCGCGCCGGCTGGGCAACTGCTATTTCATCGATACCGGGGCGGTGTTTGGGGCACTTGGCCAGGCGCCGGGCAAGCTGACCGTGGCCAACCTGGCCTGTCAGACCGGCATCATCACATCGCCGGCACCGGTGGTGCTGCCGCTGGTCGACCTGTTCGAGCCGGAAGGCGCCGGCCCGTTTGGCCGTTACGCAAGGAGCCAATGATATGACGCATAAAACCTTGGCCGAGCTGCGCGCCGACTGGCGACGGAGCCTGTGGACAGCCTATCGGCGCCACCTGCCGGTTTCACTGCTGGTCGCTCCGGTGGCGGCCTGGCTGCTCCGGGCGCTCTACCTGCCTCACATGCCAACTGTGGTGCCGGGCGCTCCTGTGCTGACCTACATCCTCCAGGCCCCGTACATCGTCCATGTCGCGATGCTCCTGCCTTACGGCTTGCTGGCGCCGGTGCCCCTGGTGCTGGCCTGCGCCGGCCCTTACCCGAGCAAAGAGGACTTCGAGCTGAACGAGACGATTCGTCAAGCACGTGCGGCGCGCGCGGCCGACACCACCAAGCAGGGAGACTAAATATGGCTGTCTACGTCGATGACATGGAGGCTCCGTATCGCGGCATGAAAATGTCGCACCTCCTCGCGGATTCAGATGAAGAGCTGCACGCCATGGCGGCGCGCATCGGCGTGGCGCGCCGCTGGCACCAAGCCCCGCCGAAGCACAGCAGCCACTACGACATCTGCCTGTCGAAGAAAGCGCTGGCGCTGGCCGCCGGCGCCGTGGCCATCACCTGGAAGCAGGCTGGCGCCATGAACGCGCGCCGGCGCGTCACCGGGGCCCTGGGCAATCCGGACGACGCCATCGCCTGGCTGCAGCAGTACCAAGCGCAGCGCCGCCTCGAACGAGAATAAGGAAAAGCGCATGGGCTACGTCACCGCCTTCAGCCTGGCGGACTTCATTGCGCTCTGTGAGCACGCCAACGTCGAATTCATAGAGCCGCCGGCGAGAAATTAAGTCAAGCATGCCACAGCGGCCTCCAGCCGACGCTATACGGAATACCCATATCTATCTGTTTTTTATGAAAAAATCTCTCATTGCATCGCTGCTGGCCCTGGCCAGCTTCTCGAGCTTCGCGTCGAGCTACTACGTTGTCGTACCGGTGAAAGGCCGTACCAGCGCCACCGCGGATGCCGTTCGCGTCACGCTGAATGGCTATTCACTGCCCACGGGCCTGGTAGGCACCCCTTACGCCGGCTTCGACCTCAAGACCCTGCTGTCGGTAGCCGGGGACCCGGCCTACTCCGGCTATGGCGTGAAATGGAGCGTCGCCTCGGGCAGCCTGCCGGCGGGCCTGACGCTGAACGCCGACGGCACCATCAGCGGCACCCCGACCGCCACCGGCACGGGCGCGTTCCAGGTGAAGGCGACCTACAAGACCAAGGGCGGCGTGCAGTCGTACCAAATCGTGGTGGCCGACATCACCGTCGCGCTGGCCGCCGGCACGCCGCCCGAAGCGGTCGTCGGCAAAGCTTACCTGTACGACCTGAAGCAGCTGCTGTCGGTGACCGGCGACAGCGCATATAACGGCTCGGGCGTGGCCTGGTCGGTGGTTGCCGACACCTTGCCGGCTGGGCTGCAGCTGAAGACCGATGGCACGATTACGGGTACACCCACCGCCGGCGGCAACGGCAGTCTGACGGCCCGTGCAACGTACAAAGGCCGCAACGGCGACCAAACCTTCCAGGTGGTGTCGCTGGACATCAAAGTCGCGTTGGCCACGGCAACGCTTCCGCCGGCGAAAGTCAGCACCAGTTATGCGCCTTTCGATTTCAAGTCCAAGTTGACTGTCACTGGCGACCCGGCGTACACGGCAAACAATGCGCAGTTCACCGCCTATGGCTTGCCACAAGGCCTGACCTTGTTGTCGACCGGCGTGCTGACCGGAACACCTGCGGTAAAGAACACGGCCGGCGGCCAGTTTAGTGTCGTCGCCAGCTACAAGAACGTCAGCAACGAGCAGTTCTACACCATTGTGGTCAACGGACTGGCCCTGCAGGTGAAGCAAGTCTACGCAGGCTACTACCATAGCTGTGCGGTGACCCCCGCCGGCGCCGCGGTTTGCTGGGGCGCCAACTGGTACGGCCAGCTTGGCGACGGTACGACGACAAACCGCAGCACTCCCGCCGTGGTCAGCGGGCTCTCCAGCGGCGTGGCAAGCATCTACCCTGCACAGAATCACACCTGCGCCCTTACCACGGCGGGTGGCGTGAAATGCTGGGGGGAGGCCGGTGAATTGGGCGCGAGCTATTCGGCTGACAAGCTCACGCCAGTGGATGTACCTGGCCTGACCAGCGGGGTCAAGAGCCTGTCCGCCCGGGAGTACCATACCTGCGCCGTTACCTCGGCCGGTGGCGTCAAGTGCTGGGGCGACAATTACAAAGGTCAACTGGGTGTCGTAACCACACAACCCTACAGCGATAATCCGGTCGACGTTCCGGGCGTGAGCGGCGCGACCGCAGTCGCGGCCGGTGATTATCACTCCTGTGCCCTGCTGTCGTCCGGTAGCGTGATGTGCTGGGGACGCAACAATGAGGGCGAGATGGGCAATGGCACGACGGGGGGCGTCACTGCTCCCGTTGCTGTGGCCGGCCTGACTGGTGTAACCGCGCTGTCGGCAGGGGGCTACCACACCTGTGCCGCCGTAGTGGTCAATGGCACTGCTGGTCGCGCGTGCTGGGGTGACAATTATTACGGAGAGCTCGGCGATGGCACGAACACTAACCGACCCTCTCCAGTGACCACCCTGGATGGCTCGCGCATCGTCTCCGCCGGCGAGGAGCATACCTGCGCCGTGACGGGCGCTGGCGCCGCACGCTGCTGGGGCGGGAACTCCAATGGTGAACTCGGTTACGGTACAACCGTAGCCTCGACTGGCACGACGGTCAATATCCCGGAGCTCACCAGTGGCGTACAGAGCATCTCGGCGGGCTCCTACCTTACCTGCGCGACGCTGTCGAACGGTGAAGCCAAATGCTGGGGTTCAAACCCGAACGGCGAGCTGGGCGACGGCACGACCACTGAGCGGCACTCGCCCGTCGATGTTTTGCCTTTGAACTAACCGCCGGGTAATCCGGTATCAGGCCCGCACATGCACGTGTGCGGGCTCTTATCTGGCCGCACCTGCACGCGGCCAGAATTTTGATAGTCGGCGGGTGCAGCGTTTGAAAACGCTATACCTAAGACCTGCCTTTAACTCTATGCCATGAAAAAAACCCTTCTTGCAACTGCGCTGGCACTGGTCAGCCTCTCGAGCTTCGCGTCCAGCTATTACGTTGTCGTGCCGGTGCCCGCGCGCACCTCTTCCGCCGACAGCATTAAAGTCACGCTGAACAGCTACTCGCTGCCTTCCGGCCTGGTCGGCATGCCCTACGCCGGTTTCGACCTCAAAACCCTGCTGTCGGTGTCCGGTGACCCGGCGTACTCCGGCTATGGTGTGAAGTGGAGCCTGGTCTCGGGCAGCCTGCCCGAGGGTCTGACGCTGAACGCCAACGGCACCATCAGCGGCACCCCGACCGCCAGCAGTACAGGCGCTTTCCAGGTGAAGGCCACGTATAAAACCAAGGGCGGCGTGCAGTCCTATCAAATCGTGGTGGCCAATCTCACGGTGGCGCTGGCCGCCGCGACGCCGCCAGAGGCCATTGTCGGCCAAGCCTACAGCTATGACCTCAAGAAGTTGCTGTCGGTGACCGGCGACAGCGCCTACAACGGCTCAGGCGTCACCTGGTCGGTGGTCGCCGACACGCTGCCGGTCGGGCTGAAGCTGCTCGCTGACGGCACGATTTCCGGCACGCCGACCGCGGCTGGCTCGGGCGCAGTGACTGCCCGCGCGACGTACCGCACCAGCAAAGGTGAGCAGACCTACCAGGTCGTGTCGCTCAACATCCAGGTTGGCCTGGACGCCGCCACCCTGCCGGCAGCGAAAGTGGGCACGGCCTACGGCGCGTTCGACTTCAAGAACCAGCTGAAGGTCAGCGGCGACCCGGGCTACAACGCCAGCAACGTTACGTTCAGCGCCACCGGCGTGCCGGATGGGCTGACGCTCTCCAACACCGGGGTGCTGACCGGCACGCCGAAGACGAAGAATACGGCCGGCACCAGCTTCACCATCGCGGCCAGCTACAAGAACACGTCTGGCCAGCAGGTCTACACGTTGATTGTCAACGGCCAGGCGTTGGAAGTGACGCAGCTCGCTCTCGGTGAAACTCACACCTGTGCGGTAACGACGACCGGCGGTGTGATGTGCTGGGGCGCAAACGAGAGCTTCCAGCTTGGTAATGGCACCAGCACGGACAGCAGCACGCCGGTGGCTGCGGTCGGTCTCAGCAGTGGCGTTCGCAGCGTATCGGTAGGGAGTTGGCACAGCTGTGCCCTCACCACGGCCGGCGGCGTCAAGTGCTGGGGTTGGGCTGGCGACGGCGCACTCGGCCGGGGCGACCAGACGGACAGCGCGGTACCCGTTGACGTCCCGGGCCTGACGAGCGGCGTTACGAGCCTCTCTGTTCGATATGAATCCAACTGCGCTGTGGTGTCCGGCAATGTCAAGTGCTGGGGCGCCGGTCGTGACGGCCAGATGGGTAACGGCGCCTACGATAACCAGTATTCGCCCGTGCTGGTCACAGGCTTGTCCGGTGCGACCAGCGTGTCGACGGGCCAAAGCCACGCCTGTGCGCTGCTGTCCGGAGGGACCGTGATGTGCTGGGGTCAAGGTAGCACCGGCGCGCTGGGCGATGGCACCACGACGTCGAAGGCTGTCCCGGTGGCAGTAACGGGGCTCACCGGCGTAACGAAGCTTGAGGCTGGCAACTGGAATACCTGTGTATTGACCACGAGCAGCCGCGCGTGCTGGGGTGACAATCGGTTCGGCCAGTACGGCGACAACACGACGACCGAATCGTACACGCCCCGGTTCATCAACGATGGCGCCCGTGCAATTTATGGCGGTGACACCCACTCCTGCCTGGTGACGAGCGCAGGCACGGCGCGGTGCTATGGCAATAACTATTCGGGCCAGCTCGGCAACGGCAAGTCGGGTGTGTGGGGCACTGACACGTCGGACCTGTCCGCACTGGGCCCGGTGAAGAGCATCGTCGCAGGGTCGACCCACACCTGTGCGGTGCTGGCGGATAACACCGTGAAATGCTGGGGCCAAAACTACGACGGTCGGGTTGGCGATGGCACCACTGACGACCGACTGACGCCGACGGCAGTGAGCAACTGACAGCCAGTCAACTCGGCAAAAAGCCCGCAGGCCAAAGCGTGCGGGCTTTTTTACGTCGGCCGCCAGGGCGCAGCCGGCAACCGGCTATACGGTAGCATCGAGGACAACACTTTAGGAGAGAGCAATGGCACTTGTGATTTACAGCGAAACCGATGGCGTGTACCTGGGGACTTGCCTGGGACTGGCGTTCTGGTCCAACCTGGACCCGGTCGGCCAGGATTCCGCGGTGGCCTTCGATGACGCCCAGGAGGCCGAGGCACACCTCGCTACCTGGGAAGGCGGCCGCCCTAATGGCATACGCTTCGTCGAGGTCGACATTGACGCTGACGGCCGCGCGCCCATGCTTGCCTGCGTAAGGGCCGGCTTGCCAGGTTGGCTGCACGAGCGTACACCGGTCGCCAACGAAATCCCGGCATAATACGGCTGTTGCTCGGTAGGCAGCCGATAACTCCCATCTCACCCCCGCGCAGGTTCTGCCCGGGGGTTTTTTTCATGGCGCGCGCAAAGAAAAACCCTCCAAGCCGAAGCCTGGAGGGTTGGTTGAGATGTTACGCTTTGCCTGTTAGTCCGACTTGCGCCGGACTTTCAGAACACCCTTCGTTAGAAGGTAATTTCGCACACTCCGCCTGCGCAACCCTGGGAAGCCAGGGTGTCGGCGTCCACGTCATCGCGCTTGGCCAGAGCCTCGGCGAAGTCGATGGCCTTCATGGTCTGTTGGATGCTGACCCACTTGTGCAGGTTGTAGCAGTCCTTCAGGCAGAAGGAAGCCTTCTGGTCGTTGCCGCCGAAGAAGTTCTCGGAGAACTTCCCGAAGCGACGGACCCAGTCACGCTTGAGCAGGTCACGGGAGTCTTCTGCCTCGAGCTGTTCGCCCGAACCCATCGCCGTGTCGCAAGCCAGCCACAGGTTGTCGTTGAAGGCTTCGAGGCCGTCAACAATCAGACCCGAAGCGAACATGCTGGCATCGCCGTACTTCTTCAGAATTTCTTCTGCAGTGCTGACTTCGGTGAACGGTGCCTGGGCGTATGCCTTGTCACCGGCCGCAGCCAACAGCGAGATGCCAGCGAAGTGCTTGCGATTCTCGAAGATGTACTCTTCCACGGCATCCCAGTCGTCCACCGAAATGGTGTTCGAAATGTTATGACGCAGGTCCGGGTGCACGCACAGGTCGACGTTGGTGCCGTTTTCGACCCAGTGCATCTGGGCCTTCCGCACGAACTCCAGCTGCTTGACGCCCATCAGGTCCGACTTGTAGATGGAGCCTTCCTTCGAGATGACAGGGAAGCTAACCACGATGTCGGTGCCGTTGCTGCTCCAGACGCTCTTCTCAACCATTTTCGGGTTGACGCGCTGAATCAGCTTGGCCACTTCATCGTCGATGTTCATCTGCACGTTGCGGAAGTACATCGGAGCGTGTTCGCCGTGGATACCCGAAGCAGTGCCCAGGAGGACCGACGCGTTGCCCGAAGGCTTGGCGCAGGTGGTACGGGCGGCCGGACGGATACCCAGCAGCTTGGCCACTTCACGGTTCACACGCTTGACGATTTCCGCGCCCTTCTTCAGGATACGTTCATCGAACAGCACGCCCGGATTGTTCATCCAGCCCGTGATGGACACGCCGATGAGGGACTCGCGCTCGGTGATGCGGCGGGTGGCGTCGCTCAGGTACTTGAAGTTGGTGTAACCAGCTTGCAGGGTACCCAGGATGGCGCCGGCTTCGCACGCTTCATAGAAGAGCTCTTCGCTCACGCACTTTCCGCCGTTGATTTCGGTCAGGTTGCAGAACTGGAAGCCTGTCTCACCGGTGTCGACGCAGATGGGACGCATGCCGATTTCGACGCACGGGTTGTAGCAGAAGTCGTAGTCGTCCACGAAGATGAAGCCCGGCTCGCCGAAGTCACGCACGGAAAGCATGATTTCATGCCACTCCTCGCGCGAAATCTCGTCCTTTTTCAGGACCACGGAGTTGTTGCTGCGGCCGCGTTGCGGGTTGTGGATGAACCAGTCGCCCGTTTTCGCCTTCATCATCTCGTCGTCGAACTTGTCGAACAGGCAGATGGTGGCCGAACGGCGCACACCACCCGACAGCACGGCATCCGACATGTGCATCACGAAGTCGTAGACCTCGATGGGCTTCAGCTTGGCACTTTCCAGGCCCTTATCCGGGGTCTGGATGTGCAGCGCGAAGCCCTCCTTCAGCACCATCAGTTCCGACGCAACAACAGGACGGTCCCAGGCGGCACCGACGGTCGTCACTTCGAGACGCTTCAGCGCCCGCTCCAGCAGGGCTTCGCACTTGACCAGCGATGCGCGCAGGCCATCCGGACCCGGTGCCTTAAAGCCGCCGGAAATCAGCGAGCCCTTGGCACGAATCAGCGAGTAGTCGAACAGCACGCGGTAGCCTTTGTACTCGGGGAAGGTACCACCATCCTCAGCGTACGACGACAACAGCACACCGTACGCGTCAGCCCAGCCCTCGATGGAATCGGGAATCTGGAAGACCTTCACCTTGTCTTCGGAACGTGCCACGATGCGCGGCAGCTTCGAGACGTGGCGCTGCTGAACCGAGAAGCCCACGCCGCAGCCGCACAGCAGCAGGTACATCGCTTCCTGGAAGAAGGCGATGCGGTCTGCATGCGACACGGAGCAGTTGTACATCTTCGCTTCGTGCTTCATCAGCTGCTCGCCGCCGAATTGCAGGGCACGTTGGGCGCCCAGCACCAGCTGGCTCGAGTAGGCCTTCTGCGCTTTGTCCATGTAGGCCTTCAGCTCAGGGGTCATCTTCGGACCGTACTTCTTGGCGTGCATGTCCATGACGCGGTCAATGGACTGGTCCCAGGTTTCGTACGCTTTCGCGTTGTCCATCCAGCGGGAATAGCCCATGAAAAATTTCGATTCGGACAGCATGCGCTTGCCCAGAGACGGGTTCTTGATAGTGTTCATCATGATGTGTATTTCCTCTATATTGAAACAGCAATTTGCTGCAAATCAGTATAGAGAAGGTGGGTTGATGGATGCCCGCCGTATAGTAGGAATTATTGCAAACGCCTACTAACCGTGCCGAGATTTCGGGGCGCGGACTTGCGTAAATGTGGTTTAAATAGTATAGTACCACCTATCCCATGAACAGCACAATGCGGACCTGATACGCGAAAGCCACAATGCGGCCGGTCGATTCCGGCGCGAGCAAAGCGTACGTCGGCGGACCACATATAAAACATGAAACTATTCAAAAAATGCAAGGTTGTAGCGGCGCTCGGCGTCACCATGCTGGCGCTGACCGGCTGCGGCCAGAGCTCCGACGAGTTGGCGGCCGATGTTGGCACTGCCATGCAGGCTGGCCTGCCGTCGGACTTCACCAAGATTGAATTCGAGGAGCCTGCCGAGGGTGGGCTACGCGGACCGGCGCCCGCCCTGGTCTTCCAGGGAAAAAGCTCGGCCTTGCTGGTAACAACCAAGCCACAGCGAGCGCAGTCGATGTTCGGGAGCTCGGTCACTATGCACGGCCTGGCGCGCACAAAAAACGGGCGCTACTTCCGATTCACCTACCGCTCCGCCCTGCTTACTCCGGATTCGCTGCCCTTTATCCAGTACAGCTGCACGGCGGCGGTGTGCCGCCACATCGAGGACACCCGCTCGGTAACGACGATGGAAGCAAAGCGCTGGTTTTTCAACAGCGAGGAATTCACGCCTGAGCGCTTTAAGGAACTGTTCGGCGAAGACGCTCCGCCACAGCGCGTGGAGGCCTGATGTTCCGCTACCGTTCCCGGGTTGCATTGGCCTGCGCGCCGCTGTCGCCGTCGGCCTTGGCGGCCAAGCGCGCGCGGCTGAAAAACCGCCAGACCGACTGGCAAGCCTATCTGGGCCTGGCGCTCATCCTGCTTGGGGTTGCACTCTGGTTTTCTGTCAGCTATAGCGACTTCGCTGTCTTGGTTATTCCCGTGGCGGTCATGCTGGCGCTAGTCGTACTCGGCGCCATCCAGGCGCTGCAGCTCATCTACGTGGCGCTGAACAACCTGGAGCCAATGACCGAGGGCCAGCATCCCCTCGTTGAGCGTTCGCGGGATGTACGTGGGGTTGCCGATTACCTGGCACAGGTGCGCGCGCTGTGCCGGTCGCTGACCAGGGCCGAAGCCTCCGCCATCATTGCCTACAGCCGGGACGCACGGCGTGCCGACCGTGTTCGCCGTCCCGGTAAAGCCACCACCTGCCCGGAGCAACTCGACCGATGACACAACACACCCAACCGCCGGCCGGAACGCCGCTCGACAAGCCGGGCTACCACCTGGTTGCCATTCCCCGCGGGGAGCTGGGCGAACTGTCGAAAGTCCAGGAGGAGCTCGACGAGCTGCGCGATGCGATGGCCCAGGGCTCGCGCATCATGGCCGCCGTCGAACTTTCGGACATGATGGGCGCCATCCAGGCGTTCATGGACCGCCACCTGCCGGGCACCACGATTCAGGACGTCCTGACGTTCTCGGCCATCACCAAGCGAGCCTTCGAAAATGGTCGACGCAGCTAAACTAACCCCGTCGCCGGTCACCGGCCCCTTCACCGCCGACAGCCTGATGCTGCTGCACCGCGCCCTGGAGTGGTGGGTAGGTCATGGCTTCCGGTATGTGGACTTGCCCTGGATGGTGCCCAAGGAGTTTTCCGACGCCACGCGGCCGCCGGAGTGCCGGGACATCCAGACGCTGCATGGCTCCTTTGTCGCGTCGGGCGAACAGAGCTTCCTGCAGCTGTGGCAGGCCGGCCAGCTGTGGGGCGCGCAGGGCTACGTTGGCTGGACGCCCTGCCTTCGTGACGATGTGCTCGACGAATTCCATCAGCACGGGTTCATGAAGGCGGAATGGTTTGTCCCGCTCATGGCAGGCAACGCGGGCTCCTGGGATGACAGGCTGCACCACCTGGTCGACGAGCAGGCCCGCCTGTTCTGTGCCATGGCGCAGCACGCCGGCGAACGCTCACCGGTGCGCGTGGATGTCGTGTACCCCGGTGCCGAGCAGATAGACCTGATGCTCAACGGCGTGGAAATTGGCTCGTACGGCAGACGCACATTTGATGGCCGGCAATACCTCTATGGCACCGCGCTGGCGCTGCCGCGCTTCACGCAGGCGTTGGCCTCGGTGCCGGCTGACTGCTGACGCATGCAGGTGTTTTCCCTATACGGGAGTGCAGCAGTCTAACCCACCCTAGAGGAAAAATATTATGTCGAACGCAATTGCCGTAGCATCCACCGTCCCTGACGACTTGGCCGCCGAACTTAGCTCCCGTGAAAAGCTTGGCATGGTGCAGGTCACCGTGGCGCGGCTCACCGAGATGCTTCGCGAACTGGGCTATCGCTTCGATAAAAGCATGGCTCATCCCGGACGACCGCGGTACGTCACCGGCGAGCGGGCTGGTGAATCGTACCCATCGATGCAGCTGTACCCGGTTCAAATCGATGATGGCAAGTCGTATGCCCACTTCCAAGCACGCCGCGATGCGAATTTCGAGCGTCTCAAGGAAGTGCGCAACACCTACTTTGCCGTTCACAACGGCCGCATTTATGAGTGGTAACAACGCCGGGTAACGCGCCGCAGCAACTCAAAGAGCCTCCTCGCATCGCGACGGAGGCTCTCTTCTACCCGCTGGCCAGGTGCGCAAATGCGGCTTTGCCCCGCAGCAGTACCGAGTCAGCGCGGCGGACCGGCTCGAGCGAGTTTGCGCGCACAAACGTCGGGTGCTTGTACGGATTGTAGGAGACCCGGTCGCCAGATGGCGCGCCGGCGGGAACTTCCGCCAGGTGACCGACGACGCCGGCGTGCACGTTCTTCCGCTTTTCGCGGAGCACGCGCTGCCGGCCTGCCTCGGACACCCGGAACTGGCAGTCGACCAGATACACCTCGTGCGCGTGCTGGATGACGCGGCCCTTGTTCGGGCCCTCCAGGGCTCGGACAGACCACAGGAGCTTGTGCAGATTGAAGTAGACGTAGACGCGCATAGGATGTGAAAGCCTTTGCAGCGTATAGCGTCTAATGTGTCAAAGGCTGCACAATGGTCCTAGAATTTGAGGCCGACACGCTTGCACAATTGCGCATTACACGCAATGCGTGTATAATGCGTCCCATGAAATCGAATGAGGTTCCCCCGATGCGTCCCGCTGATATGTCGCCGAAAGAGCTGCTGCTTGCCGCTGCGCAGGCCTACAACTTGACCTATCTGCAGTGGGTGCGCGAGAGCTATCCATCCTCCGAAGGTCTGCTGCTGCCGAACCGGATGGTGTTCAACCCTATCCGCCAACCCGAGCAGGCCATGTGGCTATCCCTGGAACTGCGCATGTCGCAGCGCCACGAGAACAACACCGTGGTTGTCGACGCGCCGTGGGCGGGCATCGAGCCGCAGTTGGTGCCGTACGACGGCGAGCCGATGCGCGCGCTGTGCCTGGCCATCGTGCGTGCCGCGGCTGCGGTCGCGGCCCAAGGCCTGTCCGTACAAAACATCCCCGCTTAACAGGAGCGCAACATGGAAGTCAAACAAAGCCAGAGCTTCCTCATGTCGCTGGTGGCCGACGTTGCTGCCGGCCGCATGCTGCCCGCGGCGATGCAGCGCCCGTATGTCTGGTCCAAACACGACGTCGAGGCGTTGTGCGACAGCATTGTGAGCGGCTTTCCCATCGGCGCGTTCCTGATGTGGGCGCCGGGCAACCATGCTGACCTGGCGAAGCTGTCGAAAGGCCGGCTGGGGCCTATCGCTCCGGCCCCCGAATCCGCGGTCAACGCATTCCACCCGTACTGCCTGCTCCTCGACGGTCAGAACAGGCTGGCCACGTTTGCGTGGATGATGCGCCGGGATGACGCGCCGGTGCCCTTCCCGGTGTCCGAGGCTGAGCGCGAAACCTGGCTGGGCGATGCATGCCTGGTGCTGGACTTCGAGACGCGCTCTGTTCGATTCGTCCCGAAAGCGGAGGCAACCGTTGGCTTGCGCCTGCCGGCCTGGACGCTCATGTCGGCGGCCAGCACCGAAATGCATCACGAAGCGAACTTCTATGTGCGTCAGCTGTGGCAGCACGAGTGGCCAAAGCGTTTCAGCAACGACCAGGTCGACGATTTCTTCGAGCTGTGGGACCAGGTTCGGGCACGCTTTGCCGGCGCGAGAACGGCGGAGACGGTCATTGCCGACGCTACCCCGGCGGAAGCGCGTCACGCTTTCCTGCGCATCTGCCGCGTGGGTGTGCCGATGTCGCAAGAAGATTTCGACCGGGCCATCGGCTGGATGCCGGACCAGTAACCATCTGCACAGAGAGAAGAAAAACCTTGAAATCAGAAGCATTCAGCGGACAGCCGAACATTGTCGAGGCCATTCTCGCGGACGCGAACGGGTTCCATTACGACGTCGTCGTCTACATCGGCCGCTTCCAGCCTTTCCACCTGGGCCACCTCATTCTGCTGCTGCGCGCGCTGCGCCTGGGCAAAACGGTCATATTGGTCCTGGGGTCGGACAGCAATGAGCGCACCTTGAAAAACCCCCTGCTCGCGCTGGAACGCGCGCTGATGGTTTCGCTGTCGCTGCCGGCAGACGCCGCGCAGCGGGTCCGGTTCGTGGCCGTCCCAGACTGCCAGACCAACGACGAGTGGGTCGCGGCCGTGCAGGAAGCGGTCGCGCGCCGGGCGCGTGGGGCGCGGCGTGTCGCGCTGCTTGGACACTTCAAGGACGAGTCGAGCTACTACCTGAACCACTTCCCAGACTGGCGCCTGGAGAGCGTCGAGCGCGCCAACGAGCTGGACGCCACGGCGGTACGCAATGTCATGTTCGACCTGGCCGTCCCGATTCAGGCCCGGCTGACGAAGCTTCGCGACATGATGCCCGCCGGCGCGCTGCCCTTCCTCAAGGACTGGATGGAAACCGCCGACTTCGAGCTCCTCGCGATGGAACATGTCGCCCGCGTCGCCGCGACCTGAGTGCGCGGAGGGCGCCGCGCCGGCGTTGCCCCGCATATAACACCGAATCGCACAAATGCGACAAGACGGTGTTGGCGCTTGCAAAATACCCGCATTGCGTGTATACTACGGAATTGAATTCGTGAGCGCCACATGTCCCTTATCGAAACTCCACTGACCGACCTGCTTCCCGCTGTTGCACGCGCCTGTAACTTGGCGTACACCGGGTGCGTGGCGTTGGAGCACCCGTCCAAGGGCTGGTTGCGCCTGGCCGATGGTCGTCGCTTCAACCCGTTGTTGGACGGCGAGCAGGCGATGTGGGTGTCGGTGGTGCTGCAGATGCAACTTTCCCGCGATGCCAACTCGGCGATTGCGAGCGTGCCGTGGGCCGGCATCACGCCACAGCGGGTGCCGTTCGGCTTTGCCCCATTGCGGGCGATGTGGCGCGCCATCACGCAGGCGGCGGCCGCGGTCGCCGCCAAAAACCTCACCATGCTCGACGTGCCGGGTGGCCAGCTCCCCGCCGTTCCAGCTTTACCCTAAATCAGAAAGGCTCGGCCATGAGCGAAAAAGCACTGAAGTCGAACGAGGTCACCGAACCGGGCGCCTACGAATGGATTAACGCGAAGGGTCTGCGCCACATCGGCTTTCTGACCAAGGACCGGCATGGCGAAATCGGTGGCGCATTCGTCGCCGAGGACGGCCATACGCACGCGCTGCGCCTGCGCTACAGCGATGGCAGCGTCTGCGAAGGCGTCTTCTACGGACCGCTGCCGGCGCGCCACCTGGCTGGCGCATCGAACGCCTGAGGCTGCCATGGCCGACGACCGCTATCGCCACCTGCCCGTCCAGCCGGCCCGGTTCTTCACCGCGAGGCTGCCGCGAGCGCGCAGCCGGTCGTGGCTCAAGGCTGATGATACTGGCGCCGTGCTCGATGCAAGCCCCTCCTTCGCCTGGGCCAAGGGCTTGGCCATCGAGCAGGTCGAAACCTGGTGCCGGGGGCGAAGCATTGCCCTCAAACGCATGAACGGCAACATCAAGAACATCGTGCCTTACCTGCAGCGCGGCTAAGCTCGGCGGCACACAATCGGATTCCGAGAGACTCACCCATGGCAACCAGGACCACAGGCGCCGAACTGAAGCGCTTCTACCAAGACCCGGAGTATTGGCCGCAAACCGAAGGCAATACCTGGCACGAGGACGAGACCATCACCGTCAATGGCGAAGTGATGGAGCCGAACTTCGAGATTGCCGGCCTGGCCGACGACGCCATCGTGCTCGTAGCCGGCGGCATTGTCTTCGGTCCGAAATGGAAGGCCGACAACGAGCCGTCCTTCGAGTCCTACTTCAAGCGCTGGCGCAAGCAGCAGACGACCCGCTCATTCGCGGTCGAGTGCGATGAATCCAAGCTCGAAGCCGTCATGGCGGCCATCAAGGCGGCCGGTGGCCGGGTACTGAAGTGACACCGTTCGAACCAATCACCCTGCGGGTAACCCAGCCCACGCCGGACCAGGTGAAAGCCGCGCGCAAGGCGGTCAAGCTCACGCAGGCGCAGGCCGCCCTGCTAGTATCGCCGGTGGGACCCGAGCGTGCGGAGCGGGCGTGGCAGGGCTACGAAGTCGAGGTTGGCAAGACCGACCACCGAGCCATGCCGTTGGCCGTGTGGGAGCTGTTCCTGCTGCTGACTGGGCAGCATCCCGCGCACCACCTGGTCGCGCGCGCAGCGTAGCGCTGGCCGATGAGCGGTGCCGGCCTATACTGCCCCGTGACCAACTCATAAACAAAGGACAGACTATGCGCGAGCCGGACCTCTCCCCTGAGACAATTAAATCGCAGCTGGAACGCGGCCTGGAATACATTCAAAATCCAGGCCCAGGCCAGCGCGACGAAATCTACAACGCGTGCTCCGCCTCGCTGCATTTCATGCGCAATAGCAAAGAGCCGCCGATGGCCCTGTACACGGCCCTGGCGGCGGTCGTAAGTTACTTCCAGGCTCAACAGCCGATAGACGCAGAGTTCCGTGCGGAGCTCATTGAGCACATCCAGGCCGGCATTGATGCTTGCAGCACCTGAGCCCTGACACTAATCCATACTCAAGCGCCACCAATTGGCGCTTTTTTCGCGTCGCATAAAGAAAAAGGCCAGGATGTCCCGGCCTTCGTCCGCGCGTACCTCGCAGATTGCCGATTTCCCACGGTACGGGGTGGTCTTCGGCACCGGTGCTTATGGTGCGCGACGCCCGCGACGCTGTCAAGGCGACAACACCCTGGCCCGCCGGCTATACGGGGATGCAGCAACTTCGCTGTTTTTTGAAAGGACAAACTGATGACCCCTGCAAACACCTGGAGCATGCTCACGCTCATCGACTCCGCCGATGCGGACGGTCGCGTGCACATCAGGGTGCCGAAGAGCGAGGCGATGCGCACGAAGGACCACGCGCGGGAATGGCTGTTGACCGTGTTCATGGAGCTGCACCTGCTGACGCTCAAAATCGACAAGGTCAAGAAGGCTATCTCGGAAGTCGACCTGGTGCTGACGCCGGCCGAAAATGGCACCTTCCTCTCGCTGAACCTGGCCAAGCTCCTGCTGCTGCCCGCCGTGGCGCCGGCGGAAGAACTGGCCGAGTTTCGCGCGATGCTGGTCGAGATGCAGGTCTTCTTCGCTGCGCACCCAACCGAGCGCTGCGACATCCAGCTGTGCAACGAGCGAGACCGCCACCGCAAGGTATACGGCTCCCTCAGCTGCCGCATTCCGGACGGGCCGCACCACTCGAAGCCGGACGTGGCCGCGACCGCAGCGCTGAACGCACGCATCGAGGGCAGCCAGGCGTTGACGCACTGGCTGCGGCATGTAGCACTGGCGTTGGGAAAGGTCGGACCCTGGGCGTCGGCGTACATCCGCGGCGACAACCTGTTCGGCCACGGCGACAGTCCCTATTCCCAGCACCTGTTGACCCGGATTGCGTCCGAACGCGCGACCGAGCCCGAGAAGGTCTTTCCGCTGGACATCTGACCAGGTCAGCCCGCCCGCGGCACCTCGATGACGCCGCCTCGCCTCCACGACACTGCGGTGCGTGGAGGTTTTTTTACTGGCCGCGCGGCGCCGGTGTCGACCGGCTAATCGCGGTCCTCGCAGACGGGATTGGGGTTGGGCGTTTGCACCCAGCGGCCGGTACTCGGCCTGCGGCACAGCTCCACGGTGTCGATGCTCGTGTCGCCGCACCAGGTTTCCACCGTGACGCAGCCTGGCGTCGAGTTTGACGGGTAGGCCGTGCCCAGGCGCGACAGGCCCGGCTCGAGAACAAACCGGCCGCGCGGCGCCGACCAGAGGTAGACGGCGTCAGCCTGGCGCTTGTAGACGTGGTCGCGCACCCCGGCGAACACCAGGTCGGGATGGCCGTCGCCGTCGACGTCGGGCATGGACAGCTGCAGCTCCTCCAGCGCCACGTGGGCGGTGACGCCGATGACGTCAGCCGGCTTCTGCTCGCCGGCGCGATACACGAGCAGCCGGCCCGAGAACGGCGGCCGCTGGTTGCCGCGCTGGGGCACGAAGTCGACCCGCCATTGCGGCTTGAGCGATGCGTCGTCCGGGGTGGCGGAGAGCGCGACGTCGCCGACCAGCGAGGGTTGGCGCGCCGGCGCGGCGACCGCGGTCGTGCACAGACTGAGGGCCAGGAGGCCGAGGGAGGTTTTTGTCATGCAGAGGTATAGCGTTGCCGCGCCGAGCACGGCGCCGGGCCTTGCCGCTATACCGGACAAGGACATTGACATGGAGACCCTTATGAATCACACCACGCCGCTGGCTATGGCCGGCACGGTTCGCATGTACCACGGCGCGCAACAGCGGTTCGAGCGCTTCAGCCTGGACTTCGCTGCGCGCCCGGGCATGTCGGGCAACGGGCACCTGGGCGTGTGGCTGGCCGTTGGGCGTGAGCTTGCCGAGCGATTCGGCAAGACCTGCCTGGACGTGGACGTGCGCGTCGAGAAGCCCTACGTGATGCAGCTGCAGGAGCTGAGCCGCCTGAACAACGAGGTGGGCCGCCTCACCCGGGAGCTGGCCGACGATGATGAAGTTGCGGCGACCGAGCGACGCATTTACACCGCGTACCGGACCGAGCTCATCATCCAGGGCTACGACATCATCTATCTGCAGGAGCCCGACGGCCGCATCGACATGGCCATTGGTCTCATGCCGGACAAGCTGAGCATCCAGTAACCGACCGGCCGCAACACGCCGAACCACCCTCTCGCCGCCCGCGTTCACGCCGGCGGTTTTTCTATTGGCGCTGGCCACCGAGAGGGCAGGCGAGACCTGAAAAACGACTGCTATTTCAAAAGTCAATTTACGGACCAGCGGCAGGGCCAAACCCCCCCCTCCTCTCCCTGCTGGCTGTCTTGGTTTTCGGAATAGCCGTACCCCGGCATAGCCGAATCTGGAATAGCCGGACCCGGAATAGCCAAGTATGGGATTTCCGAAAACCCGGCGAGCAGACGGTGGGCTTCGACCAGGGGCCGGCAGGCCACCTGTCCGTAAATTGATTTTCAGAGAAATGGGCCTCGGGCCCCTCCCGTTTGGTGGGCAGCCAGGAACAGGCTCCGGGGCTGCGGCGCTTGCCTGTCCGTAAATTGACTTTTCTTTTTCGCGCGCGGTCCGTTGGTGGGTCTATGCGGGTGAAAAAAAGCCCCGGCCAAACATGGCGCGGGGCGGAGTTCGAAGGCTACCTGCTTGATTTACCGTGATGCGTCACAGCCCAGCAACTCGGCCAGGGTCGTCGCCTCCAGCACGGTAGCGGGCGACACCGCACGGTCCTTGTGGTTTGCCACGTAGTCGACGCTGCCCTTCTCCGCGAACGGCATGACAGTCATGACGCCCTTGCGGCTCACGAAAATGCCGCTGAGCGTACACTCGTCCGAGATGTCCTTCGCCAGAGGGTAGCTGCCATGGTGGAAGCCACAGCCCAGGGCGAACAGTGCGCGCTGGACGGCCAGGCCCTCCTCGTACGTGGTCACCGGGATTTTGATGGGCTCATCCAGCAGCACAGGCTGGTACTTGTTCTCCATGACCAGCACCGGGTAGAACGCCGACAGCGCGGCCGCCAGGTGGTTGCGCTCGCGCTGGCTGATGCCGCGGAACGCGTCGACGATGGCGGGCTCGTTCTTGTGGATTGCCGCCAGCGCGCGGGCCGCCTCCAACGGGGTGCCTTGCTCGGTGTCGCTCGGCGAGTGCTCGGCGACATCGAACGTGTCGCCGTTTTCGAACGTCACGAGGCCAGCGGCGACCGACACCGAACCGTTGGCCTGCTGCAGCGCGGCCAGAAATTGTGCGTGATTGAGTTTCATGTGCTTCCCTTTTTTGAATGGTATACCTCTTGCCTTGACGCGTAAAAGCTCGCGCAAGGATGCATGTCCTACCTCGCTGTATAGCGGCGCCGACGGCGGGCGTGAAAAAACCCCGGCCATAGTGGCGCGGGGTTGAGGGATTACTCGTTGTCCTTCACGAGGCGTTCGAGGATGTCGCCGGTCGATTCCGACGAAGTGCCAATGTTGTGGTCGAGCGGCTCATCACGCGTGGTCCACGCATCGAGGATGATGCCCTCGGACGAGGCGTTGACGTGCAGCTCGCCTGGCGAATCTTCGCCCGGAATGGCCACCTTGCTGTAGATGATGCGCACGCCGTTGAGCGCCGGCTGGTAGGTCATCCCGCCATCCGTGCTCACCTGCATGGCCGGGTCACCGGCTGCGAGGGCGACCGGCGCGACGTCGAGACCAAGACCGAGGACTTCGAGGCCGCGGCGGTAGGCCACGAGCTGCTCACGCGTCTCGTGGTAGTACGGCGTGTCTTCCGGCTGGTTCGAGACGAACTGCACCATTTGCTCGTGCGCGTCCTTCAGGTCGAGCGATGCCGACATCAGGAGCGTCTGCAGGGCCTTCGCGTTCGCCTTGACGTCGAACGTGTCGCCACTTTCGAGCGTGACGATGCCCTTTTCTGCCGTCAGACCCTGGGTGAAGTTAGCGGTCAGCGCGAGCAGAAATTGTGCTAGGTTCAGTTGCATGTTGATTCCTTTATAAGTGATATGTCCTATGCATGGCGGGCGAAATACCTTGGCCAGCGTGTTGGTCCTACCCTGCCGTATAGCGCCGCGCGCGGCGGCCTATACCTCTTCAGGACAATCAACCACTGGAGGACAACATCATGACTACCGCAAATTCCACTACCGCTCGCCTGCCCTACGCCGGCGAAGGCCCCACCGACTGGGCCGCCATTCGTGAACAGCGCGAGGACTACCGCGTGTCGGCGCCGGATGAAACCGGCCCGGCGCGCATCATGGCGCTGCTGTCGGAACTGGGTCTGCCCCACTGCGAGGTGAAAGGACTGGTGGTGCTGACCCCAGACCGCCCGTCCCATTCCACCATCGCCCTAGTCTCGGCGAGCGAACTGTTCGCCTGGGATGCCGCGCAGGACGAGCGCCTGGCGCAGCGGCGCACTTCCCGTGTACCTGGCACCGGCGACCTGTTCAGCAAAAAGGCCGCGCTGTGGCAGAGCAGCTTCCGCTCGCTGTCCGGATTGCACGCGTACCTGTACGTGGTCGACCTGGACAACTGGCTGGCCGACTCGACCAACCAGGCTATCGCGCTGATGACCGAGCAGGACGACCGCGTCGTGCGCAAGTTCATCTGCCGCCCCGGTGACCTGGCCCAGCTGCTGGCCAATCCGTTCGGGGACGCCTACACGGGGACCCACCGGCCGGAGTTCGAGGTGCACCGCAGGGACCAGCTGCCGTTTGAGCCCCCCGTGCGTGATTTCACCGCGACCGTCACCCATCCGTTTGCGCGCGTGCCCGACTCCTTCACCTGGATGGAGACGCTGCAGCACCATCCGGATGCGGCACGACTGCTCACCCGGGCCAACGCCCTCGCGCGCCGTGTCGTAGGCGTGGACTACCGGTTGCAGCTCGACAGTGATGACGTGCTGCTGGAGCGCTGGGGCAAATGCTCGTCGGTGCCTTGGCATTGCCTGGGTAACGGCGAGCAGTATGGCCTGGCATTCTGTGCATACCTGACCCTGGCGTTCGAGGAGGCATCCCCGGACACCTGGCTCGGCATCTCGGAAGTCCTGAATTATCTGGACCTGACGAAGTATCTGCTTGCGATGGATGCGCTGCGCGATTTCGTCGTGGCCACCGGTGCGAACGTCTACTTCAGGACCAACAAGAGCGATTACCGGGAGCTGACCAGCGCCAAGCTCGAGGCCGCCGGCAAGCACCTCAAAGCGTTGGCAACCTAAGTCTCATCCACCGCGGCCATTCTCTGGTCGCGGTTTTATCTTGCGGCGCCGGCGCGCATGTTGGCACCAGTTCCTCGAGGCATGACAAGACGCTGGCCGGCGATGGCTATACTGCAACGTGGAAACTTACTATCCAAAGGAAATATTATGTCGGCAAAAAACATCCTCAAACTGCTGATGGGGCTGAACCTGGTACTGCTCGGCATGGGCCTGTACCTCTTTCAGGTCAACGCCCCAAGTGACTTCGTTCGCTTTGGTCGGACATTCACCCTCGGTACCAACGCGTTATACCTGCTGTTAAATCTCTGGCTCTACCAGAAGCAAGCCTGACTCGACCACCGCCCACTCTATGAAACCTCCCACTTGGGAGGTTTTGTTTTTCGACGGAGCCGGGTTGCAGCTCCAATTTACCTACCGGCGCACGCCGAGCAAGCGACAACCCGCACGGCTACCAGCCTCCTTGAGCCTATACCGCTTTAGGACAATCTCACTGGAGGACTTATCATGGCATTACCCCTGTTGAAAGAAGAAGACTTCGAAGCATCGGCCTGCACGGACTGGGAAACAATCCGCGAACGGCGCGAAACCTACGGCCTGACGGCGCCGGACGAAACCGGACCGGCACGCCTGACGGCGCTGCTGGACATGCTGCAGCTGTCGTGCGTCGAACAGGACGGCCTGGTGCTGCTCACCCCGAGCTCGCCATCGCCGGCCTCCCTGGTTGCACTGGTGTCGGCTGACGAATTGTTCGCCACCGACGACTTCCACGAGAAGCGCCTGGCGCGCGCGCTCGCTGGCCGCATGGTCGCGGCAACGGACCTTTTCAGCCTGAAGGTCGCGATGTACCAGGACGCGTGCAGCAGCCTGGTCGGACCGCACGCCTACCTGTACATCGTCGACATGGACAACTGGCTCGAGAAACCGGAAAACCGGGACCTCGCGCGGTTGCTCGAACAGGATGTGCGTGGCGTGCGCAAGGTCGTCTGCCGCGGGCGTGAGCTGGCTGGCCTGCTGGCCAACCCGTTCGGGAAGACTCACAAGGGCTTCCGCCTGCCGGCGTTTGACGTGCAGCGCGAGAATCCGCTCCAGGGCCATGCCCCGATGCGCGACTTCGCCGCGACGGTCACGCACCCATTTGCGTATGTTCGCGACCCGCGCTGCTGGCTCGACAAGCTGAACCAGCATCCGCGCAGCCGCCGGCTCACCGCGTTGGCAAATGTGCTCGTGCGGCGCGTCATGGGTACCGACTTCGAACTGGGGCCTGGTGCTGCGGACGTCATCGTCGAGCGCTGCGGCGAGCGGTCTCCGATGTCCTGGTATGCGCTGGGCACCGGAGAGCAGTATGGTCTGGCGTTCTGCGTCTACCTGGCCCTGGCCTTCGATGACGTCACGCCGCAATCGTGGCTGGGCATCACCGACGTGCTGACCTACCTGGACATGCCGCACTATCAGCTGGCGCTGGACGTGCTGCGTGACTTCGTGATGGCCACCGGCGCCAACGTGTACGTGAGGTCGAACAAGGAGGACTACCGCGAGCTGGCCACCAGCAAGCTCAAGACCGCCATCGCCTGCGTGAACGTACGGACAATCTAAACCTCAACCCCGCCGCGGCCAGTCTCTGGTCGCGGTTTTCTTTGCGCCGCGCCGGCCGCTGCCTGCATTTGGCTATACGCCTTCAGGACACATTTCTGGAGGCAGCATGCACATCATCGGCTATCACGGCACCAAAGTCGACATCGACAATTTCATCACCGGAGAAGAGTCGGTCGACCGCATGGTCGGTCCGCACTTCTCGAAGACACCCGCCCTGGCCAACCGCTTCGCGCTCAGGAACCCCGGACGCAAAGGACATGGCAAGCGGTACGGCGGACGCATCATGCCGGTGCGCCTGACCGGCGCCATCTACAAGGTGAACCAGCAGTATTCGGACTTCCCCGGCGCATACAGCCGGCTCATGCACCCTGAAAAGGGCTACTGGCTTGGGCTATTCGCGGTGGACTACCACGCCATCGCGCACGACATCGGCAAGGTGGTATTCCCCGAACGCCCCGACCTGGTCGCGCGCCTGGCGCCGGTGTTTGGCTACCCGGATGGGCCATCGCTCCTCGAGCACATCCGCAAGAGCGGCGCATGGGAAATGGCCGGGTACACGGACCTGCGAGAACATCGCGCCCTGCAGGCCGACATCGCTCGTGCGTACCGGGACATCCTTGTGGCTCGCGGCTTTGGCATGGTGCAGTACGTAAATACCGCAAAGAAGGAACAGGTGGGCGACCTGGACGACCAGACGTGCTTCATCGCACTGCAGGCGCCGCGCCCCTATTTTGAAGACGCATTACACTGAAATCGGAGGAAGAAGAATGGTTGATTTTGCAAAATTGCGTGACCCGAAGTGGCAGGCCAAGTTCCGCGCGGAGCAAGAAGCCGAGCAAGCCCGCGTCGAGGCGCACGACAAAATGCTGCGCGCGGCCGTCGAGCTGTGCCTGCAGCGTGACGAAAGCCTGACGGAGAAGGAGCGCAGCCTGGTCCGGAATTGCCGGATGCGGCTCAACACCTTCCAGTCGGTCACCGAACCGCAGGAGAAGTGGTTGCTCGACATCGCCGCACGCGAGCGTAAGGTGCAGGTCGACCGGTTCGCCGACGGCAACGAGGCTGGCGAGCACCCGACCTACGGGCGCAGCGCCTGGCCTCACGCCGCGGAGTTCAATTCGGACTCGAACGCGTACTGGGCTTGGGTGTTGCACCAGATTGTGTGCAACGGTGGCGACGAAGAGCATTGCTCCGAATGCGGCGCGCAGCTCGACGGCGACAGCTATGATGGCCAGTGCGGCTCGTGTATCGACGCAGACAAGTTCGGCGACAAGGGCGCAATATGAAAAAACCGCCCTATGTAGCTGAAGTATGGCTGGACTGGGGCGTCGGCCGCGGTTCGACGATGTACCGCTCGAGCGCCTGCTCGCTGCGCCTCGCCAGTCTGAAGATGAAGCTGGCCGCTCTGGCGTTGAACCTGGTGCTGCCAACGTTCTACTGGGGCCCGAGCAGAACCGGACGCCTGGTGCGCTACAAGCATGATTTCACCATCTGCTTTGGGGTGCGCCAGCTGGCTGCCATCGAGCTGACGGACGGAGTCAAAACCGTCTGGACTGCCTCGCTGCCCGGCGCCCGGGGATTTGCAGGCGAGCCGGCAGCAGCGCATCCCTGGTGCAAGGAAACCAGGGCAGCTCCAGGCTACCAGGGCTAGGCCAATCTGACCCACTCAATCTCCACGGCACTACTGCGCGTGGAGATTTTTCGTGATGCGTCACATCTTCAGTGCCGTGCGGCCCTGCTATCGCGTGCGCTATACCGTAACAGGACAACCACTGAAAGAAAGGGCAGCACATGAGCACCAACACCGCACCGACCATCACCGAGACTGCCGTCACGCCGCCGACCGACAAGGAAAAGGTGATGGCGCTGTTCACCGAACTGGGCATCGGCTTTAAACAGGATAAGACATCGAACTGCCTCAACTGTGAGTCTGGCGACCCGAAAATCGGTGGCTACAGTAACTTCCAGACCCAGTTCGAATTCGACGACACCGGAAAATTCATGTCGATGAACCTCTGGGAAATCTGAAAAACCGCTCTCCGACCTCCATGCGCAGCAATGCCATGGAGGTTTTTTGTGACACATCACGATAATCCTATTTGTCGTTATGCGTCACGGAAAAACGTACCACGCAGCCTCCAGCACCGGGATACACATCATTTCGCGCTATACGAATACGTGGAAATAGCCGATATGGAGGCATTTATGAAATTAGTAACTATCACTGGTTGGGTTGACCCGTCGGACCCGCATAAGAAACGTCGTCCTGCTGTGGTTCTGGGTATGGTCAATGGCCGTATCGCAGTCGCACCGTGCACGACCCTGGTCATGCGCACAGGTGAAGTTCCGGTTGGTGGCGCGCTTCTGACCAAGAAGAGCCCGGCATTCAAGGACAGCAGCTTTCATGCTGACGAAGTCATCGTCTGGGTCCGCAACGCGGCGCTCTATTCGATTGACTCGGACTTCGTGAAAAGCGTCAAGCAGATTGGTTTCATCGACACCGAACTGGACAAACGCTTCCGCGACAACCTGGCAGACCTGATGAGGCAGTACGACCTCGTGCACAGTAACCGTATGTACGACTGACCCTTTCTCCCCTAATCGCTCCCTCACCGGAGCGATTTTCTTTTGCGCGCCCACGAAAAAAGCCCAGCAGTGCTGGGCTTGAGGATGCTACGGGAATGCCTTATAACGGCAGAGGATACGGACGCAGCAGCCGGCCTGCGTAGGTCTCCGAGATTACCTTCGTCACGCTCTGTGCGAACGCGTCAACGCCGGCGTCGAGTTCTTCGAGGTCGGAATCCTGCGACAGGTAAGCCGCGCAGCCCACCAGCGCATTGTTGCCTTCGCTGGTGTATTCGCCCGTCAGCCAGATTTGGCCCAGGCCGTTGTCGGGCACGACCACCTGGACGAATGCACGCCTCGGGCCGACCGCCGTCGGGAAGTCTTTCCACACCGTGGGCACAATGCGGTCACGGGTCCAGCCATGCTCGGAGCAAAGACGACCGAGCAGGATGTCCGGCAGGCCCACCAGCACCATGTCGCGAACCTCCATGCCGTGCTCGGCGCGCGCGGCAGCTTCCGCTACCTTCCAGGTTTCGCCGCGAACCGATACTTCCCCCAGCTTGCCGTCTTGTTTGCCACGTGCTTTCCAGATTTTCATGATTTCTCCAATGTCCTATTGTAAATGACCTACATTCCGTATAGCGGCGAGCGCCGGCGCACGCGTAAACCACTACCTGAGTTACCAAAACAGCTACGCAACAGACGCTGCCTTACCAATGTCGCTACACAGAGACTTCGCGCGCCCGGCGCTGGTGTTGACAAAAGAAAACCCTCCAGCTGTCAAAGACAGTTGAAGGGTTGAGAGGGGAGTGCTGTTACTCGTCGATGTCCGCCGGCGCCAGCTCAGCAGGTGCCAGGAAGGCAACTTCATCGTACTCGTTCAGCGCTTCCTCGGCCGACATCATGACGACATCGTCGATGGAGACGCCGGTCTCGGTGGCGACCTTCTGGCGAGCGGCCTCTTCCGAATTTTCTTTAGTGATGCCGAAGTTGGTGCTGCCGTTGTTATTGATTGCGAAACCGAAAAGCATAATTTATCCCTTGTGTGAATACCAGGCTGGTTCACCCATAGTTAACTTCGCCTGGCAAATTTGTGCATGTTTAGCTGTAAAGCCAAACTCCTGAAGACACGGGTTCCTTGCAGATATGTCCTATCCGAGTATAGGTGCGGAGCCCGCACGCTTGGCGAGTGTAAAAAGCGGTAAAAATGTCTTTTTTGATATGCTGAACGCATGGTGCTGACCTGCTCGTGTCGCAACTGCGGCAGGCGCCGGGCCGACTTGGTTCAGGCACAAGCACCTCGAGCACACGGCTAAAGAGGAACAAGATGGCGATTACGCGCGGGATGTCCTGCTCTGGCGGCATTAGGGTGGGGTTATGAAACGGTCCTATCAGGACGTCGGCTGGCTGTTCGACACCAACGGCGTGATGGTCGGGCTGTCGCTCGGGTTCGACCGGCGCGCCGAGCACGTCCAGGGCATCTCGCCGCTCCTTGGCTTGCTGGGCGTCGAGCTCCCGGAGTATCCGATTGGCCTGGTCGACCGACAGGTCAACCCTGCCCTTCCGGGCCTGCGGTACTTGCCGTATGTGTCCCGGCCGAGGCTGAGCAATCGGCGCTCCTACCCGGCTGCCCTGCTGCTGCTGACCGAACCGTCTGTTGCGCCCGGGGAGCCCGAGCTCGAGCTGGCGCGGCGCTTCGACGTTGAGTTCTTCCATGACCCTACGCATCGGCTGAGTTTGCCCGAACACGACGTGGTGGCCGCTTGGGGGGCCAGCGGTTTCGCCGTGCACGCTCGCGGACAGGCGAACCTCGCTTTGCTGCAGCAACTTCAGGACGCGCTGCTGGCCCGCGATGTAGCCGTGTTGGAGCCGCCAAGGTTGACCGGCAGCCCAGGGCCCATGAAGCTGCTGCGCATGAGCCGGTTGACGCCTGAAGACCACGCGCATCTGGTGGAGCGGGACTTGACCACGCGCGAACTGGCGCGCGCGGTAGATGCGACAGGCCTCATTGGGCAGCTTGAGGCCGCCGGCTGCACCTACCGCACGCTCACGCCAGCCTGGTTCGACGACGCCAAGGACGAGGTGATTTTCTACCTGGACACGAACCAGCCGAAGCTGTTCAATACCGGCTGGTTCTCCCTGGAGGAGCTACAGCAGTGGGCCGCTGGCAGCGGCCCGGTGGTGCGCGACATCTGGTTGGAGCAACGTGTACAGTGGCGCCTGATAGGCGACTGGCAGTCCCGCCTGTTCCAGGGGCTCGCAGCCTTCGGCGCCGAACCGCGCTATGGCGTCCAACTCGTCTGGATGGACGAACGCAAACTCATCCCCGGTATCCGGTACCGTGCTACGCGCGAAACCGAGGACATCATGCCCAGCGGGAATTATGAATTCCTGCCGTTGATGGCCCGGTACGTCGACAGGATGGAGACCGGCGAGCGGCGCCGGGCGTGACCGCGGGCCGCGTCAGTGCATGAGCGCCTTGTGCTCGAGCAGCGGGATGGCGAAAAGGCGGAAGGCCACGAATGCCATGAGGAGCGTGAAGGCCATGTTCACGACGGCCGCACGCACCTCTGGACGGAGCTTGCGAGCAACATCCTGGGACAGCCGGTCCAGGTCTGGCCCGAGCCACTCGACGACCTTGCGCTCGTAAAACTGCCGCTGCGTCAGCTCCTGCTCGACAGCTTCGCGCACTTCCAGCGCCAGCGTTTGGGTGAGGCTGCGCGTGCCCAGCAGCTTGGCCACCAGGGCGCGTGACTGGAACACCGAGTACGCCGTGTAGCCGGCCACGCAGGCGTAGGCGACGTAGAACGGCACCGCTGAGTGCAGCAGGTACACCGGCAATATCGACAGCAGGAGCAAGCCGTTCTGCCAGGCGATATTGTGGATGACGTCCCGGTGCGCCTGGGTCAGCAGGGCCTGCGCCTTTGCACAGGCCTCATCGCGAATGCGCTGCGCGACCGCCTCGGAGATGAAATCCTTCGCAGCGTCGACGGCACCCAGCGCGGGAAAAACTGATGTCAGGCCGGTCTTGGCCGCGGCCAGCAGCCTGGATGCCCAGGACGTTTTCTCTTGCGGTTCCACAGTCACGGCTAAATCTCCTCGATGCTGGACATGTGGCTCTTGGCCAGGTCGGTGGCGACACGGCCGCGCGGCGTGCGCTGCAGGTAGCCTTGCTGGATGAGGTACGGCTCCACCGCGTCCTCGAGCGTGTCGCTGCTCTCGCCCAGCGCCGCGGCGAGCGTCTCCAGGCCCACTGGGCCGCCGCCGTAGGTGGTCACGAGCGCGCGCAGCAGCCGCTGGTCTTGCTGGTCCAAACCGACCGGGTCCACGCGCAGCAGCGCCAGCGAGGCCTTCGCCTCCTCCAGTCGAACCTCGCCTACGACCGGGCCGCGTACCTGCGCATAGTCCCGCACCCGGCGCAGCAGCCGGTTGGCGATTCGCGGGGTCCCGCGCGCGCGGCGCGCCACCTCCAGCGCAACACCAGGCTGCAGCACCAGCCCTAGTAGCCCGGCGGACCGGGTCACGATGGCTTCCAGCTCCGGCGCGGTGTAATACTCCATGCGGCCGGTAATGCCGAAACGGTCGCGAAGGGGCGCCGTCAGGCTGCCCGCGCGCGTGGTGGCGCCTACCAGGGTAAATGGCGCCAGGGGCACGGTGACCGTGCGCGCCTCGGAGCCTTCGCCGACCAGGATGTCGAGCTTGTAATCTTCCATTGCCGGGTAGAGCACTTCTTCGACCACCGGGGGTAGCCGGTGAATCTCGTCGATGAACAGCACGTCGTTTGCCGAGAGCTGCGTGAGCAGCACGGCGATGTCGCCCGGCTTCTCCAGCACCGGCCCCGCGGTCACCTTCAGGCCGACACCGAGCTCGGCCGCGATGATTTGCGCCAGTGTCGTCTTGCCCAGGCCAGGCGGTCCGAACAGCAGCACATGGTCGAGCGCCTCAGCTCGGGCGGAAGCCGCCTCGAGGGAGATGGCCAGCTGGTCGCGCAGGAGCTGCTGGCCAACGTAGTCGGCCAGGCGCTTTGGCCGCAGCGCGCGGTCTTCGCCGGGCTCCCCGGGCTGGGTTGCAGGGGATACGATGGTCGTGGGCGCGGCGGCCTGCTCGGCGCCGCCGGCACTGCGTGGCTTGCGCTTACGCGGAGTGTCTGTCATGGATACAGGAAGGTAAGTGGATACCCTTAGTATACCATGAAATACCTATTTAGGCCACGCGGATGGGGACGTCTCAACGGTAGCTGATGACGAATTGCCGGGTACCGGCCACAGAAAAGTCCCAAGTCGCCTCCCCGCCTACCAGAATGTGCAGGCCATGCATGTTACAGCCGCCCCAGTAGAAGCTCGGGTAGGTGTTGTTCTGGTTGTCGCCGCTCGGCGCGTTGGCGCAGGTGGTGTTGAACTGCGTCACCCCCGGCTGGCTCTGCGCCCACTGGTCAGACGGGTCAAGCGTCTGCTGCGCGGTATAGTTGGCCACACGACCTTGGCGCAGGTTCCCCAGCACTGTTGAATGGCTAGACCAGACGGCGTTGCCGGTGCCGTACTCGGAGATGCGCACCTCCGCAGCGAGGTTGGCCAGGGCAAGGCCAACTGCCCGGGGAAGGTAGGCGCCATTTGGCTGGCCTGGCGTGGGCGGGGCATCCGGTGCGGCCTGCAGATACGTCGCGCCGCTGGGTCGACTATCACGCGCCACCGCCACCACGGTGTAGCCGCCGCCGTTGGTGGTCATGTCGCAGTAGACGTCCGTAAGCCCGCCGCCGGCGTTGATGCGGTAGATGCCATCTCCGGTGGCGCCGAAGTAGCGCCGCGGTGCCGCCGGGTTCCGGTAACCGTTGCAGGTGGCGGCGTAGGTGCCGTCCGCCCAGGCGCGGGCTCCGCCGAGCTGTGCGATGTCGGGCCGCTCGGCAACCGCCACCTCGTAGGCCTGGGCACCCGACTTGGCGCCGTACGTCGCGGTGACCTCGAAGCGGGCTGTGCCGGCGCCGGCCGGCGTGCCGCTGAGCAGACCGTTGGCCCCGAGCGCGAGGCCCTGCGGCAGCGCGCCCGCCGCAAGTGCCCAGCGTACTCGACCAGGGGCGAACGCGGGGTCTCCGGTGACTCGCAGCACCTGGTTGAAATCGAAGCCGGCATAGGCTTGGCCGACCTGGCCAGCTGTAAGGCTGTACGGGCTCAGCTCCACGGCAACGCTGGGCGCCGTCCCGGTACGGTTTTTTACGGGTACCACGACGTAGAAGTCGGTGGCAAGCGCAGGCAGACTGGCCGCCAGGGCGGCGGCCAGAATGGCAGATTGGACGGCTGTTTTGTTGGGCACGGCGCTCACAAATGGAAGAAACTGGTCGGGCGACCTGTGGTGTATAGCGCCGGAGGCACTCCGCGGCTTGCGCTTACGTGGAGGGCTTGTCATAGATATGGGATGTACGGGGCGATACCGTTAGTATCCTATGAAATGCCCAACTTTAGCCACGAAACGGCTTACTTCGGCGACGGAGCCAAGGACATAGCCGGCCGCATCAATCCCTTGCGTTCCTATACTAATTTTTAAGGGGACAGCCCTAGAGCTCATCCGCCAACACAGTTAACAGGTAGTCAATATTATGTTTTCTCTCATCATCGTTATTGTCAGCGTGGCGCTAGTCGTCGCGGTCGTTGCGGCCACCTTGTATCACGGAGGTGATACCGTCACCGAAGGGAGCCGCCACGCACAATCCGCACAAATCCTGAATGAAGGGTCGCAACTGCGCGGCGCCTTGGTGCTTTACCAAGCCAACACGGGTGCGGAAGCGACTTCGGTGACTGACCTGGTCACCAGCAAGACACTGACCACGGCGCTGCCGGGGTGGGAAATCATCGACGGCTACGCGTACCGGTCGGTGGATAACCGCGATGTCTGCCTGGCCGCGAATGAGAAAGTCGGGGTGCACACGGTCCCCGCGTGCTCGGACGCCACCTACGCCGGCACTGCAGTGTGCTGCAGCCAGGACGCGTGATACGCGAAAGACTCTCTATCCATTATGAAAAAATCCAATATCCTCCTCGCCCTCGTCCTTGCTGCTATCGGGCTGCCTGCCAGCGCGGCTGAGCAATACTTCATGCGCGTACCCGCGCCAGCCAAGTGCACCGGCGCCAGCTGTGCCATGCGTGCGCGGCCCTCCGATACCCCCGCTGCCGCACCGGAGAAGCCGAATACCCCGCAGGGACGCATTACATCCAGCACCGGCAGCAATTTGGGCGTGGTCGCAATTGGCAACGGCAGTGGGGTTCAGCTCACCATCACCAACACAGGGTCGGTGCCGATTACAGACTCGTTCATGGAGAGCGTCGGCAGTGGCTTTAACGTCAGGATTGGGCCGATGCAAACCACGTGCGGCCTGCCGAACCGGAAACTCAATCTCGCGCCGGGCGCAACCTGCAAAGCTACCATTGGGTTCAACCCAACGGACCGCATCGACTACGCTGCAACGGTTTACCTGCGCTCGGCATCGACCACGGAGCCGGTCGCTACATACAACGTTACCGGAAAAGGAGGTGTTGCATCGCCGGTCATCGATGTCGCGTCCCTGGACTTTGGTACAGTGGCAGTTGGCGCCTCCGTGGTGAAGTCCGTGACCGTGACAAACACTGGCGATGCCCCGCACTACATCGGGTTTGGCCAGGAGGGCGACAGCGCGGGTAACCGTGTCGTATTCAACGTGTCCCAAGGCTGCCCGACGGACAACACGTACCAGCTACCTGGCGGCAGCTCGTGTACGTTCACTGTCACTGCGACACCCACCGCAGTAGGCCCCGTGACCTACCGACTTTACTTGAACTTTGGCCCGGTCCATCCCGGGTACACGGTTCCGATGACCGTCAGCGGAAAATAAGCTAGGCCACGACAAATAGACCGCACAGCCCGTGCGGTCTATTTGTCAAAGGTTCACCAGCTTCCGGCTCAACGCGTAACGCATGATGTCCATGCTGGTCTTGAGGTCGAGCTTCTTGAGGATGCGCGCCCGGAAGGTCGAAATCGTATTCACGTTACAGTCCAGGGCTGCCGCTACCTGCGATGGCGTCTTGCCGGCGGCAATCAGGCACATTACCTTGTATTCCCGGTCCGACAGCTTCTCGTGCGGGTTGGACGACGCGCCGCCGGAAAGCGACATCGCGAGCGCTTCCGCGTACTCGGTGCTGACGTATCGGCCGCCCGCGAACACCTTGCGGCACGCTGCCTGGAAATCCTCCGGCTCGCACGTCTTGCCGATGAACCCGTTTCCGCCGGCCTTGAACACGCGTGCCGCCACCGCGGCGTCCGGCATCAGGCTGTGGACGAGAATTGGCTGGCTGTGGCCGGCCGACCGTAACTCCTCAATGAGTTCAAGTCCATCTCCATCAGGCAGGTTCAGGTCCAGCACCAGCATGGTCCAGTTATGCTCTGACAACACTTCCCGCGCCTGCTGCAGGGATGCCGCCTGGGCGGTGATGGTCCAGCCCAGCTCCTGCAACAGCCCCGTGACGCCCTTGCGCACCATGCTGTGGTCATCTACAACAACTACTTCTGGCAGAGTCACCAGTGATTCTCCTTCTTTTTATTCAAACACCAAGTTATTGCACGTGGCCGAGCGCCGGCTGCGATTGGCGCCCTGCCGGCTGAAGCCGACGCTCCAGCAATTCCATCCGCACGAGCGTGCCGTCCACTTCCGGACGTGTCTGGATGCTCACCCGTCCGCCGTAGATTTCCGCGCGCTCGGTCAGACTGCGCAGTCCGATGGACCGCTTGGTCATCTGGGCCGGCATGCCGATTCCGTCATCGCGCACCTCGAGCCAGAACGCGTTGCCGGTCAGGCCCATCCGCACCAGGCAGCGGTTTGCCTTTGCATGCTTGCTCACGTTGTTGAGCATCTCCTGCAGGCTCCGATGCATGTGGTGCGCCATGCCCTGCTCCGGGTCCACCCAACCCGGCATGATTTCAAGCTGAATTTGCAGGCCCAGCCGCTCGCGCAAATCGACAACCAGCTGCTGGGCTGACTGGGACAAGCCTCCGCCGGTTACCATGTCCTGCCGCATTTCATACGCAATCCGGCGCGCAGACTTTGCCAGGTTGTCGACCAGGTGGCGCACGGAATTGAAGTGCTCCACTATCAGCGTCGACGCGGCGGCCGTACCGACCACCATGTTGTAGAGGCGGCGCAGCTCCAGCTTGAGCACGGTAAGCTCCTGCCCGAGCGAGTCGTGAATCTCCCGCGCCAGGGCAGTGCGCTCGGCCTCCTTGACTTGCAAAACCTGCGTCAGCGCGTCCGGGTCCGGCAGCGACTGCGCGTCCAGCGCATCCAGCATGCGGACACATCGGCGCGATTGGGGCTTGTCCTGCGGTATGGCGACCACGCCCACAAAACGGCCGCCGGCACGGTTCTTCAGCGGGAAATGCAGCACGCGCCACTGGCCGTGCGCGCCCAGGTTGTACTTCTCCTCCGACATCGTCGATGTACTTCTGACCTTCAGCGGGACACGTTGAACATCGGCCAGAAGCCGCGCCATGTTCTCGGCAACGTCGCCATCCGAGTTTTCAGCAGCCAGGGATTCGCCCCGGATGAGTTCCAGCGGGAACTCAGGATAGGCTGCATTCGAGAACACGACGCTCCCTGTCGCATCCACGACCCAGGCCGGCAACGGAATCCGGGACAGCAACTCACGGGCGGTCCGCGCCCACTCCGGCATGGACGAGCTGCGCGCATCCTTCAGCAACAGCAAGGCCGCGTTCGGCTCCGGATATTCCGGCAACGTCGATACCGTCAAGTTGACGTTTACATAAACACCCGGGCTCTGTATCATAATCGGCAACTCTGTGACCAGGGCGACAGGGTTCGTGACCGCAATCTGGATGCGCGACAGCGTGTGCGTGTCCAACCCGCCCTGCAACAGCGCACTGATTTCGCTCGTGTTCCGGCTTCCGAGAAGCTCATGCGCCTCTTCAGTGGCTGCGATTATCTGAAGCCCGTCTCCCTTGACCAGTAGGACTGGCTGCTTCATGGCGCAGACCGAGCGCCAGAACACCGCAACGGGGAACATCGATGCTTGTGTAGCAACGGCCCCATTCCGAGCTTTTAGCCGTCTGACCCACGCCCGCAATCCCATAAATACCTTCCAAACAGGGGACTTGCCCCAAATCAACTAAGAAAGAAAGACTACCGGTTTTTCGCAAATGCCACAAGAAATCGACACATTCTGGGCAACAACCGCATTCACTAAAAGTCGTAGCAAAATCAACACTTTATTTACCAACTTTTTTCCTCTTAGGCGAACATTCCCGCGCCGTTACAGGGCAGGCTAACGGCCACCTCGCCGGAAAACTTTAGGCAATCTGGATTCTTTGGCTAAAATTGACGAATTTGATGTTGCGCACCGGCAACACTGAATCGGTAGTTGTGCGTTCTGCACATGCCAAATCAGCAGCAGTACTGGGCATTTAGGCATGCCTGGTTTAATGCAAAAAAGCCCACATTGCGTGGGCTTTTTTTTGATGTCTAACAGGCAATCAGTCGGCGGCGTAGAAGCTGCCAAATAGGTAATTGGCTAGCGGCTGGTGGTGACTTACTTCAGGCTGACGACCTTGCCGCCATCGACTGCGTCGCGCACTACCGAGTCGTCGGTGTCGCCGGCCAGTACCGCGACCTGGTCCGCCGTCAGCAGGCTGATATTCGATGCGGTCGCCGGGCGCTGTGCCGGTTCGGTGCTGCCGCAAGCTGCCAGGATAGCGCCAGCCACGATTGCAAGTGCCACAGTTTTCAGATTTCGCATTACATACTCTCCTATTTCCACAATTGCCCCGGACATCCGGCCGGGGCGGCTCGGTTGTTACATCCTGAACATTGCAACCGTGTTGCGCATCTGCTGAACCTGCTCATGCAGGGACTGCGCTGCAGCCGCTGCTTCTTCCACCAGTGCCGCATTCTGCTGGGTCGCGTTGTCCATCTGAGTCACCGCTTCATTCACCTGCGTCAGACCCAGGCTCTGCTCTGCCGTGGCTGCCGAGATGTCGGTCACGATGCTTGTCACCTTCTGCACCGAGGCCACGACGTCGGTCATCGTCTTGCCGGCTTCGTCCACCAGCACCGACCCTTCCTGTACGGTCGCTACCGAGGCACCGATGAGCTTCTTGATTTCAGCGGACGCCGTAGCACTGCGCTGGGCCAGCGCTCGCACTTCGGAGGCCACGACGGCGAAGCCGCGACCTTGCTCACCGGCTCGTGCCGCCTCCACGGCAGCATTCAGCGCCAGGATGTTGGTCTGGAAGGCGATGCCCTCAATGACGCCGGTGATGTCGACGATGCGCTTGGACTCCTCTTCGATATGGCGCATGGTGTCCACGACCTGGCCGACCACTTCACCGCCTTTCACGGCCGTCGTTGACGCCGCCTGGGCCAGCTGGTTGGCGTGGCGGGCGTTATCTGCCGTCTGGCGAACCGTCAAGGTCATCTCGTCGACGCTCGAGGCGGTCTCTTCCAGTGCAGCAGCGGCAGTTTCAGTGCGAATGGACAGGTCCGAGTTGCCGTGAGCGATTTCCTCGGCGCCGGCCGCGATGGCCTCGGCGCCCTGGTGAATCTGGCCGACGAGCTTGCGCAGGTTCGACTGCATCGCCGACATGGCATGCAGCATGCTCTGGTTGTCGTTCGGCGCCAGCAGCACCGGTACGGTCAGGTCGCCCTGCGAGATGCGCTCAGCCACCTCGGCGGCATACGCCGGCTCACCACCGAGCTCCTTGCGGATGTTACGCATGATGGCGAACAGCACCAGGGACGAGATACCGGCCAGCAGCATCGAGGCCAGGGCATGCGTCAGCAGGTCGCGGCGGAAGTCGGCCTGGATGTCGTCCAGGTACAGCCCGGACAGGATGACCCAGTCCCACTGCTCGACGTAGCGCACAGCCACACGCTTGGGAACGGCTACCGTCTGCCCTGGACGCGGGAACATCATGTCGACATAGCCGCGGCCGTGCTCTTTTGCCATCTTGGACGTCTCGACGTACGTAGCCTTGCCGGTCGGGTCGAGCATATTGGTGGCGTCTTTGCCAACGAATTCTGGGCGAGCCGGGTGCATCAGAACCACCGGCTTGGTGTTGCTGACATAGACATAGCCCATGTCACCGTACTTCATCTTCTTCAGCTCAGCCAGGGCGCGGGTCTGCGCGTCTTCCTTGGTAATGGCGCCGGAATCGGCCTGGGCCTGGTAGCCCGCGACGATGTTCTTGGCTGCGTCCAGCACGCTGTCCAAGGTAGTCTCACGGTCGTGCAGCATGGTGTTACGCACCTGCACGGCGTCATAAGCACCCAGGGACAGCAGGCTGCCCCACAGAATCCCCATCGATACCCAGGCCTTTGCATTCAGGGTCAAGCGTTTCATCGTATATGTCCTCCGTTATGGATTGAGTTAGCCGCAGGTCGACAAGTACACACAGCTGCAGTACCCTCGCACCGAGGAGTCTGAACCGCCTTGCTACCTTAACTGAAACCGTAGTATATCAAAAATTAGCGTTATTTGCAAGAGCATTTTACATTCATGAGGATTTACTGGATTGGGCAGAACTACTGCAGAAAACAAAAAGCCCGAGAGGATGACTCTCGGGCTTTTTTGAGGGGCGTGCCCCTTACTTGGCTTCAGCCTGCGGCTCGCCGGCCGTGATGGCCTTGGCGGCCACCGGGGCGGTGCCGGTCGGCTCGTCGGCGCCGTTGACGCCGTCCTTGAAGCCCTTGATGGCTTTGCCCAGGTCGCTACCGGCGCTGGTCAGTTTCTTGGTGCCGAACAGCAGCATCACGATAACCAGCACGATGCCCCAGTGCATGATACTCATTGAACCCATTTTTTACTCCCCGGCAGAGCGCGCACGCCCTGCAATTTTGACACTTGTTGTTGAGGTATGAAAAGCGGGGAGACCGCCTGTCCTGGCCAGCCTCCCCGCCTCACTTACACTGGATTAGCCGCGGAAAGCTGCTTCCAGCGACAGGCCGATGGCCAGCACGCGACGGTCGGAGCCGCGCACGCCAGTCACCATGAAGCCGACCGGTGCCTTGCCTTCGGCGTGGCACGGTACCGAGATACCGCAGCCGTCGATGAGGTTGGCGACCGAGCAGTTGCGCAGCATGCGGCCGTTGAAGCGGTAGTACTCGTCTTCGTTCGCGGTGACTTCGGCGATGGTCGGAGCGATGTCGACGACGGTGGGCGAAATCAGGCCGTCGAAGCCAGCCAGAGCTGCGGTCATGTCGCGGCCGAACTCGGCGACGTTCTTCAGGGTCTGCGCGTAGTCGATACCCTTGATGTTGGCGCCCGGCAGAATACGCTTCACGACGCGCGGGTCGTACTGTTCCGGCGACGCTTCCAGGTACTTGCGATGCACGTTGTGGCCTTCGACCGCAGCCAGGGTGCCCTTCGGGTTGACGGTGCCGGCCTTGTTCAGCAGGGGCAGGTCCATCTCGACGACGGTTGCGCCCAGGGCCTTGATGCGAGCCACGGCACGCTCGAAGCAGTGACGCACTTCGTCGGTCACGCCGTCCAGCATGTAGTTGGTCGGCAGCAGGAAACGCACGCCCTTCAGCGGAACCGGGGTCAGGGTGGTTTCGGCTTCGCCGGCCATGACTGCGTCCAGCAGAATCAGGTCAGCGACGGTGCGGCCAATCGGGCCCACCGAGTCCAGGGTGGTCGACAGCGGCACGGCGCCATCCAGCGGGATACGGAACTGCGACGACTTGAAGCCGGCCAGACCGCACAGCGCAGCCGGGATACGTGCCGAGCCGCCGGTGTCCGAACCGATGGCAGCGAAGGCCATGCCGTCGGCAACTGCCACGGCGCCGCCCGAGGTCGAGCCGCCCGGGATACGGCCGGTTGCACGGTCATACGGGTTCTTCGGGGTGCCGTAGTGGCTGTTGGTGCCCATGCCCGAGTAAGCAGCTTCGACCATGGTGTTGCGGCCGATGATGATGGCGCCGGCTTTGCGCAGGCGGGCGATAGCGGTCGCGTCGGCGGTTGCCGGGGCGTTCTTGGCCATGACGATGGTGCCGTCCAGGGTAACGTCACCCTTGGTGTCGAACAGGTCCTTGACGCCGATGGTCAGGCCAGCCAGGGGGCCCAGCGGCAGGCCGGCTTTGCGCTGCAGGTCGATGGCGTCAGCAGCTGCACGAGCTTGCTCGACGTTCACTTTCACGAAGGCGCGCTTGCCTTCGCCGTCCGGATTCGCGATGTTCGCCAGGTTGCGCTCGACGATAGCACGTGCCGAAATCTCGCCATTGGCCAGCTTTTTCTCGATGACAGCCGCCGGTTGTGCGACGTCTGCCTGGGAAGCCGGACCAGCCGGGATTGCGGTGTTGCCTTTTGCCAGCGCCGAGCCGGCAGCTGCTGCGGTTACTGCGCCAGCAGCGGAGGTCTTCAGGAAGGTACGACGGGAGTTTTGCATTTCAGTGTTACTTTAATTTCTAGGTTGCAGGACCTCCTCATGAGAGGCCCCGAGTGGTAGGTGCTGCACGACATGCGCAGCACCTGGTTAGCGGGGCTACGTGTCTAACGTAGCCCCGGGATTGCTTAGAACTGGTGACGGATGCCGGCGGTCAGCGCGTGGCCGTCCTGGCCCGGGATTTCGTTGCGGTTCAGCGAGGCGTACAGGTTGGTACGCTTCGACAGGATGTACTGGCCGCCGATGGCAGCGAGGGTCACCTTGTCGCCGTTTGCCAGCTTGACCTGGCCAGCCTGTGCCATGATGTTCACGTTCGAGGCCACCGGGGCCACGGCGCTCACCACGAAGCGGCTGTCGACCGGGTTGGCCTTGTTGGCGTTCGAGTTCTGGTACATCACGGTGGTCTTCACGACACCGAAGTCGTAGCCGGCGCCGACCATGGTATTGGTGGTGCTGGCCGACAGCGGCGCAGCGTCGTCGACGCGGGTGTGGACCAGGGTAGCCGACAGCGGGCCATTGGCGTAACGAACCGATGCGGAGTCGCTCGAGCCGGTCTGGATGCCACCTTCGGCGACTTCGCCGGCGGTGTGCTGGTAGCTGACTTTCACGCCGTGGCCGGTGTAGTCGTATTGGGCCGAGTTGGCAGCGAAGTTGCCGTTCTGGTCCATGGCCGACATCGCGATACCCCATGCCGACGCGTTGAACGCATCGTACTCGAGCACGACGGCGCGGTTCAGGGTCTTCAGGCGACCCAGCTTGACGGTGTGGGTACCGTTGGTCAGACCGACGAAGGTGTCACGGTTGAAGGGCGTGTTGGTCATGCCTTGCGAGCCGTCGTCGCCCTTGAACGAGCCTTCCAGCTGGAAGATGGCTTGCAGGCCGCCGCCCAGGTCTTCGGTGCCGCGAATGCCGTAGAGGCTGGCGCTCGAGCTGCCGTTGTCGACGCGGGACACGTTCTTGCCGTTGACCGAAGCGCTGGTCACGCCCATGTCGATGTTGCCGTAGAAGGTTGGGGCAGCTTGTGCGGTTGCAGTTGCCAGCAGGGCGACCAGGATGGCGCCGGACAGTTTATTGAATTTGTTCATTTGAATCTTTCTATTAAGACAGGAATGTCAACAGTTATTGTGTTGACCAAACCGTATAGCGTAAAACTTCATGATGCCCGCACGCTGTGCGTTGCGGGCGCGGACTTCGCCGAATTATTTGTTCAGCTGGCCTTTCAGGGCCGGCGAAACGGTCAGCTTGACCACACGGCGCGACGGCACGGTGATGCGGTCGCCAGTGACCGGATTGCGGGCGACGCCGGCGGCGCGCTGGTTGGCTTCCAGGGTACCGAATTTGTGCAGGCGGACTTGTTTGCCAGCGGTCAGTTCATCCTTGATGCGGTCGAACACGAAGCGGGCGATGTCGGCGCCGGCTTGGTGGGTCAGCTCGAAGCGCTCGGCGACGGCATCGGACAGGTCTTTCATGTTGAAAGTCGGGGTGCTCATTTTCTGAAATACTCCAGGTTTGGTTACTCGTCGCAGCGCTGTTTGGCTACGAGATGACTTAGTATAGCATGTAATCGCATTTATGCAAGTGCAAAATGAGAATATTCACACTGCCGCTTGTATTTACTGGAGTCCGCAAATGAAAAACGGCAGCCCGATTGAGCTGCCGTATACCGTTAAATGCCTTTTACATCAAAGCTTTAGGATGCCTCCTCGTCGCTCGGGGTACCGCGCAGCCCGCGCAGCAAGCGTTGCTTGAACCGGTTCACCTTCTGAAAATATTTATCGCTCACGTGCAGGGAACCGTTGTAGCGCAGCAGAGCGCGGCGCTCATTACCCCGTTCGGAGACCAGATATTCCTTGAGTACGCGCGCGCCGATGTCGACATTCTCCACGACCGAAGTCGGCTTGACCTGGCCGCCGGGGAACTTGTCCGGGTGGAACTGCCCTGCCACCTGCATGATGCCGAACGGCTTCATCGGGTCGAAACCCCCATCCGGATTGCCGACCGAATGCTGAAATGAGGACTCCGCCGCGGCCACGGCCATCAGCAGGAAGGGGTCCACGCCATGGCGTTTGGATGAGGACAGCATGGCGGATGCAACCTGAGTGGCATATCCACGACCCAGGCTCCATTCCCGCGCCAGATAGGAGGCCAGCACGGGCTGGCTGATGCCGCCCGCCTGGCGTGGCGCCACACGCGGCTGCGGCTGCGGCTGCGGCACCGGCCGGGCCTCGGCGGTAGGCTCCGCCTCGTAATTACCCTTTGTCGTGTAATGCAGCCCTGGGACGCTGGCCAGGGCAACGGCCGACATGAGCGCCCCGTAGAGCAGACTCGTCAGGCGCGTCGAGAGTGTCGCTGTTCGTGCGAGAGTTGTAGCCATCGGTCACCCCCGCTGCAACTTGACCTGCAGCTCCGGGTAGGCAGGTCGGGTCAGGGACAGCGACGTCCAGGAGACCGACACCTGGACGCCCTCGTGCAGCACCCGTGCGGTGGCCGGCTCGTTGCTCACCCACACCTCGTCGGTCCATTGGTAGCCATTCGCGCGCAGGTCGGCGCCCGGCAGCCAAGCGCTGCACTGCCAGCCCGACAGCACCACACGCATGCCGCGCTGGTTGGTACGCACCACGCGCGCAAGGACGACGTCGTCGACGGTATTCGCGCTCATGAAGCCCTGCAGCTTCAACCGGTCCCAAACCATGCGTTCAGCCAGGCGCGCAGCCTGTGCCCGCTCGGAGCAGCGGGCCACCTGGGCCGACAGCGTCTCCCATTCCTGGACCGTAAGCTGATAGCCTTCCGGCGCCAGCAGCAGCCGGTGCACCAGCAAGTCTGCATAGCGGCGAATCGGGCTCGTGAAGTGGGTGTACCAGTCCACGCTCAGCGAGAAGTGGCCGCCTTGCTCTTGGCGGTTCTGCACGACGTAGCGCGCCGGACGCATCGTGGAGCGAATCTTGAGCGATGCCGCGGCCTGGGCTTCAGGGCTCGGCTGGGATGCAACGAGCTCGGCCATCGACCGCAGGCTCGGCACGTTCGGCAGCGCATGCGACTTCGACCGGGCCCAGTCCTGGAGCTCGCCCCAGGCTGCCGCATCCGGCGCCGGCTGGCACCGGAACAGTCCGGCATTGTACCGACGCACCAGCATCGACGCGGCCGTCGTGTTCGCCAGGAGCATCAGCTCCTCCACCAGCTTGTGCGCGTCGTTGCGGCTCTCCCATCGCAGCGACCAGGTGCCGTCTTCGGCCTGGACCATGGTCGGCTCCGGGTCGTCGAATTCGAGCCGTCCCGCTTGCGTGCGGCGCTCGGCGAGCACGCGGTAGACGTCGGTGAGCACCTGCAGGCTGTGTTCCACCGGCAGGGAAAAGCGCACGTCCGGCTTGCCGGCCATGTAGCCGGCGACCTGGGTGTACGTCAGGCGGGCGGCGGACTCGATGAGGGTGCGCTCCAGCTTGCTCGAGCGCACGTTGCCGGCGGTATCGAGCTCGAGGGTGAGCACCACCGCGCGCCGCGGCGCGCCCGGCACCAGCGAGCAGCGGTCCGTCGACAGACCTTCCGGCAACATCGGCAGCGTGCGACCCGGCAAATACAGCGACGTGCAGCGCTTGGCCGCCCACTGGTCAAGGTCGGAGCCCTGCTCTACATACCAGGAGACGTCGGCGATGGCCACTTGGACCTCCCAGCCGCCGTCTGGCAACGCGCGGCCGAAGACCGCGTCGTCGAAGTCGCGGGTGCTCTCGCCATCGATGGTGACGAACGGTACGCTGTTGGCGCCTTGCCACTCCAGGTGGCCAGTGCCCGCCGCGCGCAGCTGCTCGAGGTCCTCAGGCATGCGGTTGTCGAACGCGTAACGCACGAGCGCATAGTCCAGGTCGAACCCGGGACGGGTACGCGGGCCCAGGTTGCGCTCGACGACCACCGCCAGCGGGCGCGCCACCGGGGCGCCGTCGTAACTCGGCACCGACACGGCGACGACGTCACCCGGGACAAAGCTCACGTCATTGCTTTCGAACTGCAGCGCAAGGAAGCACGGCTCGTCCGGAACCAGGTGCAGCAGGTCGGCCACCTGGTGCACTTCGCACAGCAAGCGTCCGGCCGGACGGGACACGGACACCAGGGCGCGCGCTTCACGGCTGTCGCGGTCACCGCTGCTGCCGTCGAGCGGCAGAAAGCGGACGGTGTCGCCGGTCAGCAGGAAGCGAGCGAGATTGGCACGCAGGAAGTAGGCTTCGCCGTTCTCGGCAGCGATGAAGCCGAAGCCGCGGGCATTGAGGGAAACGGTACCGGTCAGCGCCGCGGTCTTGGTTTGCGGCTTGGCGACAGGCAGGTGCGCCGGACCCTGGCTGCGCGGGTCCATGCTGAGGAGGATGTCGTCGAGACTGTCGTTAGAGAAGATTTTGCGACGGAGCATTAGCGCGCCTCCCAGAGGGGCGCATGCGCCAGATTATTAAGTTGTGTTTTTTTCATGTTCTGACGCCGCTCGGAAGAGCAGCACGATAAAAGCTGAAAGACCCCAGGCATAGCAGGTCGTGATGAAGGCATCGGGGACGCGGTCCACTACCAAGCTTAGGCCCAGCAATCCGACATCCACACCCGACCACAGCAACAGGTAGCCCGAGAACGCGTAAAACCGTCGCGTGACGGAGGCGCACAGATACAGCGCAACAACCGCCAACAGCGACTTCACAAGGCCAAAGGCCATCCCCACATCCGGCATCAGCTGGGTGACGACCATGCAGGTCAGCACCAGCTTCAGCCCCACCATCAGCACCAGCAGGGGACTTCCCAGCCGCGGCAGGCCACGGCCGTCGTGCTGGAAGCTCAGCAGGTGAGACATGTGCCAGGCAAAAGCCGGCAGGACGCGCATAGCAGGGTTGGTCATGGCTCGAAACCACTCACGAAGTTATAGTTGGACGCAAGTAGTATACCATATATAACCACTTTGCGCCACCTTGGTCAGACAGTTAACTAATACATCTGCGGTGGCCACAGACAGTATAGGCAGCGCGAAGCGCGGCTTGCTTGAAAAGCTGCCAACACGTCGGCTTCTGGCGGTATTTTGGTGAAAGTTGGCTCCGCGGCCGCCGGCGGAAAAAGAAAAGCCCCGCGCGGGCGGGGCTTCAGGGACTGAGGAATTAACCGATGGCGGGAGGTGTCGACCGACGGCGAGGTGCCGTCAACATCGCCCAGCCGGCTGCAGCTGCGCCGCCTGCCAGGCCGAGCCAGGTCACCGGTCGGTCCAGGCTGACGTCGCCCGCCAGCACCAGGGTCGCTGCATAGCCGTAGTAGGCGAGCAGCGCGCCGCCGGCGCCCAGCGCGGTGGCACGCAGGTCTTCGAGTTGAGCGGTATTCATGCGACCTCCTTCTGGGTCAGCTGGGCCAGCATGATGCGGTCTCGGGCCCATTCCGACCAGGTCTGCACCAGAATCATCAGCACCAGGGCCTGATGCGGTGCATCGACGTTATGCGGGGTGTAGCCGAGCTCAGCGCCGAGGGCCGCTGCTCGAGCTGGGTCGGCGATGTCCGCCAGCTCGGTCGGCTCAGCGCCAATGCTGGCCGCGAACATCTGGCTCACCCAGAAGTACTTGGGGACTGCAGTGTTATTGAGCAGCTCCAGGCCGCAGTCTTCCACGGACTTCTCCGGCAGCAGGCCGGAATTGCGCACCCGCAGCCGCGCAGCCGCCACCAGACGCTGCCCCTCCTCGGCGGAGATGGTCACCGCGCTCAGCAGCTGCAGCGCCGGTACCGAGACCACCAGGAAGAAGCCGGCGGATTTGTTGCCAGGCGTCAGGTCCATGCAGTCGATGCGGGTGAAGAAGTCCATGTCGGTTTCCGTTATGTCATGTTTCGATTTACTGATTAACTGTGACGCACTATATCACGAAAATAGGTTATTGACAAGATGCAATTTCCCGGTCAGCCCAGAACTGGAAGTTCGAATCCGGGAGCGTTCCATCGTACGATGGCGGCGGCCAGCGCCTGCTCGAACGCCGAGACCTGGTTCTGGGGCACCACCCACTGCAGCGCCAGCCAGCAGGTGGACACGATGGGGTCCGGCCGGAGCCAGTGCAGCTCGAGCGGGTTCACGCGGAAGACCTTCCCGACGGGTACCAGCACGCCATCCGGACTGGCGAGCGTGCCAAACTGGTACATGCATCCGTCAATCGTCATCGTAAAGAAGACGCTTCCTGCGAACTTCGGGTCGACATGTGGCCAGGCTTCCTTGCAATACACCAGGTCCGGGGTGATGTTCATCACGGACATCTCCGCGGGGCCTTGCCTTGCCTCGATAGACTGGGCCTGGACGTCCTCCAGCTCACTGCGCAGCCAGGACGAGAGCCGGAACTGGCGCTCCACCGGGAGCTCGAGCTGCGGAAGCGAGGTCATATCAGCCCGCCGCGACGACCGTCAGGTCATACCAGGAAACGTCGCCGTTGTACGCGTAAGCCCACATCGGCTCGAGGCCAGCGGCCTTGCAACGCTCGTCGAACTCCTGCCACACCTCGTGCAGCGGGTGCTCGGGCAACCAGACGCCCTTGCCGGTCGCGCGCCAGGCACTGGTGTCGTCGACGCGAATTGACCACTTGTACGTATCGAGCGCGTTCGCCGCCTCGTTGAAGGTCTTACCTCCCAAGGCAATCACGCCAGGAAGATTCCCGTGACGGAGCCGCAGCTCGAACACCTGAAACGCATAATTGAAAAAGTGCCGGCTCGCCAGCGCGCGCTTGAGCTCTTCCTCTTCCGCGGCTGCACGCTTCGCGAGCTCCGCGCGGCGCGCCGCCTCGTCGTGGAAGGCCTGCGCCTGCTTGAGCTGGGTCCCCAGGTTCATCGTGGTCGCCCCTCTCAGCTCAGAACCAGCACCGGCACGCCGCCGCGGGTAACGAACTTCGCGATGGTCCAGTTTTTCTCGAACTCCGCCTTGGCAACCGCAGCCATGTGCGGGCGGACTTCGAAGTTGGCCACGCCCGAGCGACCATTGTTGTCCAGCCCGGCCAGCGCCACGACGGTCGAGCCCGGCAGGCCTTCAGCCTTCCTCTTCGCCAGGAGGTATTCCAGCATGTCGACCGTGACCCGGTTGTCGACCACGTCGACCGGTTCCTTCGGCAGGCCCGAGCACAGCGCGACGCCTTGATGCTGCTCGATGAGCATGGCCGCGGCCGGCATAAGCGATATGCTGGCGACGTCGGCGCCGTGCAGCTGCGCCAGGCGTGCCACGTCGGCCTGGGCGTCACCCGTCGAGACCGCGACCGCATACTGGGCGCCAGCAGCACGTGCGATGACAACACCCATCACCTCGCCAGTTGCGAATGGCTCCTGGCCGTTGCCCTGCAGAGCGTCGGCGATAGCTGCCATGGCCGCGCCCGTCTCCGAGCGACCCTGGGCGTGCGCCTGGGTGACGGCAAGCTCCTGGACATCTTTCAGCCATTCTGGTTTCGACATTTTGCTGCTCCTGAGTCATTAATTGAGCCGAAATATACCACGAAACATGCATAAAGTCCAATCTTTGTCGTAAAGCGCAAATAACAAGCATGCCGATAAGCGACAATATAGTGGCAGGGTGCCGAAAGCTTAACTTAACGAAATGTACTTGCGTATAGTGCCATTTTCTGTTACACTTATGCCCTTCCGTAGTTAACCGAACCAACTTCCGCGAGGCATTCTTGATTACTGGCTTCTTCGACATGTCGACCCGTACGGTCTTGATTCTGATGGTCGCATCCTGGTGCATGACCGTTGCATCCAGCGAGCTCTACTTCCATCGCTCGCGAACCCATCGTTCGGTGACGTTCCACCCCATCCTCACCCACATCTTCCGCTTCTACGTGATGATGACGGCGTACGGTGTTACCGCGAAATCGTGGGTGGCCGTACACCGCAAGCACCACAGCAAGTCGGATACGGTAGATGACCCGCACAGCCCGGTCATCCATGGGTTCTGGAGCATCCTGCTGAAAGGCACGCTGTACTATCGCAAATCTGCACGCGACGCCGAGCTGCTCCGTACCTATGGCGTGGGCATCGAGGAGGACTGGATGGACCGAAACGTCTACACCAAGTACCGCTTCCGCGGCCTGTTCGTGTGGCTGGTGGCGGCGGTCGTGCTGTTCGGCATGAAAGGGCTGTACCTCTGGCTGTGGCAGATTTCGGTCGCACCTATCTGGGCCGCAGGCTTCATCAACTCGGTGTACCACCATATCGGCTACCGAAATTTCGAAACAAAGGACAACTCGCGCAACTTCCTGCCGATTGGCATCTTCCTGGGGGGCTCGGAGATGCACAACAACCATCACGCCAATCCGGCCTCGGCAAAGATGTCCGTGAAGTGGTGGGAATTCGACTCCGGATACGCCGTCATGCGGCTGCTGTCCCTGGTCGGCCTCGCAAAAATCAACCGCGTATAACGCAAGGCGCGCCGTTACGACGGCGCGTATGTAGTCTCACTTAAAACAAGTCCAAGTACGAAAGGCAACATCATGAATCTGGTACCTACCGTTGTTGAATCCTCCGGCCGCGGCGAGCGTGCTTACGACATCTACAGCCGCCTGCTCAAGGACCGCGTCGTTTTCCTGAACGGCCCCGTGAACGACGTCTCGGCCAACCTGGTGGTGGCCCAGCTGCTCTTCCTGGAGAGCGAGAACCCGGACAAGGACATCTACCTGTACATCAACTCCCCGGGCGGCAGCGTCAGCGCCGGCCTGGCAGTGTTCGACACCATGAACTTCATCAAGCCGGACGTCTCGACGCTGTGTATGGGTCTGGCCGCTTCGATGGGCGCCTTCCTGCTGGCCGCCGGCGCCAAGGGCAAGCGGTTCTCGCTGCCGAACTCGCGCGTCATGATTCACCAGCCGTCGGGTGGCTCGCAAGGCATGGCATCCGACATCGAAATTACGGCGCGCGAAATCCTGCGCACCCGTGACCAGCTGAACCGACTCATGGCCGAAAGCACTGGCCAACCCCTCGAGAAGGTCGAGAAAGACATGGACCGCGACTACTGGATGACCGCTGCCGGCGCCGTGGATTACGGCATCATCGACCGCGTCGTCGACAAGCGACCGGCCTGATGCCACCTTGGGGCGCGCGCACAGAAGCCGCGCCCCGCAGTCAAGTTCGAGGACAACATGTTCCACCAGTTCACCATCGTGCACCTCTGCCTGCTGGGCACCTTCGCCGCCTTGGGCCTGCGGGGCCTCGTTGTCTACCGTGGGAAAATCGTCAGCATGCGCTTCAGCAGCGCCGGCCGCCAGTTCCTGCGCATCACCTACTCGGACATCATTCTGCTGTTCGCCGTCCTGTCGTTCATCTCACTGGACGGCACCAGCCTGGAGTTCCTTAACTGGGCGGTTTCGCAGCTCAAGCACGGCCCGAAGTTCGCCAGCTTGGCCGTGCTGACGGCGTACCTGACCTCGCTGATTTGCGCCCTGGGCTATACCTTTGGCGGGGCCCTTGTCGTCCTCGGCAGCTTGGTGGCCAAGCTGTTCCGTCGCTCGCAATCTGGCCACTAGCAGAACCTGACCATGAACTCGCTGTTTCCCGAAATCGCCCTTCCCCAGCCCGATGTCCTCTGGCTGCCCGACTTCCTGCCCGAGGCCGAGCAGCTGACGTTGTTCGACTATTGCCGTGACCAGATTGACTGGCGCCAGCACCATATCGTCCGTCCAGAGCGGCACGTGGCTATTCCCAGGCTGCTGGCCTGGTACGGCGACGTCGACTACCGCTATTCGGGGCTGCATCATCCGGCCAAGCCGATGCCGCCGCAGCTGCTCGCGCTCAAAGAGCAGGTGGAGCGCACGCTTGCTGCCCAGGGCGTCACGGCCCGGTTCAACAGCGTGCTGATGAACTACTATCGTGACGGTAATGACTCCATTGGCAGCCATGCCGACGACGAGACCCAGCTGGGCAAGCAACCCATCATAGCGTCGGTTTCCGTCGGCGCCGGGCGCGAATTCGATATGGTGCACGTGGCGACCAAAACCAAAGTGGCGTACTTCCTGCACGGCGGCTCGTTGCTGGTAATGAAAGGCTCCACACAGGACGAGTGGCTGCACGGGATAAAGAAAAAGCCCGGCGCCAGGCCGCGCATCAACCTGACATTCCGCCTCACGCACGCCTGACCAGCGCTGCTGTACCGGGCAGCACTGGGTAACCTCGCGGTGCGCAACGGCTCAGCCGTCGAAGCGCGGCACGCTGTTGTCCGGCAGACCGAACGCCCGCTCGATGGTGTCGATGAGAACGCCTTCAGTCAGGGTGTCCCGGGTCCCGAGGTCCTCGTACCTGTCCATCTCCGCATACATGATGTCGCGCACACGGCGAGCCTCATCATGGTCTTGCCGGCCGGTCCGTAGGGAGGCGCCAAGCAGCCCATCCAGCTTGGCACCGAGCGCGGCCGCCACCTCTTCAGAATTCGGACGCTCGTACAGCGCCCACTCGTCTGCCGTTTTCGGTACATCCAGCACGCCGGCCGTGGCCGTGCAGCTCTGCTTCGCGGTAACTTCCATGTGGTAACTCTCCCGTTGTTGTTCGTCCATGGTATAGCCGCACGGAGTATCGCACAGCACAAAATGTCCTTAAATTCTATCACATCTGGTATAATTTAAGGACAACCTGAGGAGAATGACATGGCCGACTTAGCAGAATCCCCGGACCTGGACGGTGCACTGGAAGAAAAGCTGCGGCAACTGGGCGACGCCGTGGCGCGCGCACGGGCCGATAAGGGTCTGACTGTAGATGCGCTCGCGCGCGCCAGCCGGGTCAGCGCGCTGACAGTCTCGCGCATCGAGGCCGGCTTCGGTGGTGTGGGCGCGAAGAATCTCCTTGCGGTGTTGGATGCCCTCGAGCTGAACCCCCTGGCTGCAGTGGTTGATGCCCTCCCCGCTGATGAGCTGCCGCTGCACAGCCTGCACCTGGATAACCCGGTGGTACAGGAAGCCATCGAAGACGCGGCACGCGACGCCTGCCAGCGGCTTGATGAACTGTTCCCCGGCAACAAGCCGGAACTTGACGGCCTGTCATCCAACTTCCAGGGCTTGCTAGTCCAGCACCTCAGCGCCATGCTGTGCGGCCGGCAGGCGGCCAACATCGGGCACCTGGTGACCCTCAAAAGTCTGGTCTACAGCGACAGTCTGCTTGGCCGGCAGTATTCTCTCGCCGAAGGCGCCGACGGCTACCTCGTACGGCTCAACGATACCGACAAGGTGCTGGACGAGAACCGGTTCCGCCGGGCCCGAGCATGCCAGGACATGTACACGACCTGGGACGCTGCAGCCGCAGCTGTGCGCAAGTATGTGGAGACTCAGGGCCACCTTCCCGGCCCGGTGAGCATCGTCTCCGGCTGGTGGGCGCGCGAAGAATCTGGCGGCGTGCGGTTCTCGGGCGGAAGCACAAAATAACGCAGGGCTGAATTGAAAAAGCCCCGGGTGGCCTTACCTCCCCGGGGCTTTCATACGCACACTGGCGCAGGTCAGAACTCTTCCCAGTCCCCTTCGGACACCGCCTTCGGGACCGCACGGGTTTGGCGTGCGACCGGGCTCGGCGCGGCACTCACCACGGGCGTGCGCGCCACCTGCTTGGCTGGCGTCGCCGCAGGGCGAGGCGTCACTGCGGCCGGCGCTGGAGTCGGAGCATGCTCGCCGACTTTGAACATGGCGACGAGGCTGGCCAGGGTTGCGGCCTGGCTGCTCAGCGCCGACGCGGCGGCAGCGGACTGCTCAACCAGCGCGGCATTCTGCTGAGTCATCTCGTCGAGCTGCGTGACGGATTGGTTCACTTGTCCGATACCGTCGCGCTGCTCTTTTGCAGCAGCCGAAATCTCGCTCATCATGTCCGTGGCCTGCTTGATGCTCGATTCGATTTCCGCCATCGCCTCCCCGGTGCGGGCGACCAGCGCTGAGCCAGCGTCGACTTTTTCGACGGAGACCGAGATAAGCTCCTTGATTTGCTTGGCAGCTTCCGCACTGCGATTGGCCAGCGCCCGGACTTCCGTGGCGACCACGGCAAACCCACGACCCTGTTCGCCGGCGCGCGCCGCTTCCACGGCAGCATTCAGAGCCAGGATATTGGTCTGGAAGGAAATGCCGTCAATAGTCGCAATGATGTCGGTGATGCGCGCCGAGCTCTCGGAAATCTCGCGCATCCGCTCGACCACCGTGTCGACGACCTCATGCCCGCGCACGGCAGCCGCAACGGCGGACTTGGCCAGGGTGCTCGCTTGAGTTGCGGCATCAGCCGAATGAGCGACCGTGCTCGTGAGCTCTTCCATGGATGCTGCCGCTTCTTCCAGATTGGCCGCTGCCTGCTCGGTGCGTGAAGACAGGTCAGCGTTACCTGCTGCAATCTCGCCTGCCGCGGTGCTGACCGAGTCCACGCCATGGCGCACTTCCGAGACAACTTGGCGCAGTTTGGCGCCCATCGACGACAATGCCCCCATCAGCTTGCCAATTTCGTCCTGACGATTGCCGGCCGCCATGTCTTGGGTAAGGTCGCCTGCAGCGATGGCGTCTGCGACTTGGACCGCCTGCTGCAGCGGTCGCGCAATGGAACGACCCACCAGCGCCATCCAAGCCAGGCTCGCAGCGGCGATTACCGCCATCAGGCCAAAACTCTTCCACTCAGCCGCCGACTTGGCTGAAACAGCGGCATCCTTTGCTTCCTTGCTATGGACTTCCTGCAGCTGGATGAACGCTTCCAGGCCTTCCAGGTAGACAGCCAGGGATGCCTGGAGCTTGACCTCGACGGAGTGCTCTACCGCGCGCAGGTCGCCCGCACCCTTGAGCTGTTCGATTTCTTTGAGGTCTGCCAAAATCTGCTTGCGCAGCTCAGCAATCTTCGACATTGATTCTGCATCACCGGGCTTGTTCGCCAGCTCCTTCAGCTGGTTATGCACGACAGTGATTTCGTTCGTATGCTGCGTGAACTGTGCCCGAAGCATATCGGTCATGGATGGGGTCTGGCTAAAGGCTGCCGCGATAGCCCGCTGGGTATTCGCGTCTGCCAGCCCTTTCCACTCCTTACTCAAGCGAACCACCTTGGACAACTCATCGACTCGGTCCGTGGCAGCTTTAAGCGTAGTGGTAACCGAATTCTCGAGCCAGAGCGCCGCCAGGCACAGCGTCAAGATGACCGCGAGGTTGGTGACCAAAAGCTTGGTCGAAAGTTTAATGTCCTGAAACCGCATGTAATCCTCAGAAATATACCTAAAATATGTCGTGTGCCGCCGCGGCACGTGGCCGGCGGGGCATAAGTTAGGTTGCCATGCCGTTCAGCGCGTTTGCGGGCTAGTGGTCCAATGGTTGCCGAATTCCGCCGTGTGGCGTTGGCCGTGAAATCATTGAATGCTTTTAGTATACCATGTAATTAGTAAATAGCATAACGCTGCCGCTGGCCGTGGTAATTACGCCACGAAAGAAAAAGCCTCACCGAGGTGAGGCTTGAGTAAGCGACTGGCCTTGTTTGGGTCGAGCAATTACCCGCACTTACGTCAATGCGGGTAGCGGTCGAGATGCGCCTGCCCTGCGCGCAGGGCCTCATAGCGTGCACCGTAGAGTGTCCACTCAGCGCGTGTGGTGTTGAACTTCGTGAAGGCCAGCGGCACCCCGCGGCGCTTCAAGAGGGAGCAGAGTTCAAAGTCGCACGTCTCCGGATACAGCTCCCCTCCTGCCGGTACGCAGTCGGCAAAGACCAGCCCTTCGTTCTCATTCCGGTATTCGAGGAGTCTACCGAGGGCGGTGTACACCACTTTGTGGATGAGCCCGTCGTCCAAGTACACATGGAAGAAGTTGTTCTCCGCAGTATGGCCGTACATGAGCGTGCGCGCAGCTTGGTTGTACAGCAATTTGGCACGAGCTTCTTGCGGCTCGGGCTGGATGGTGTTGGTCAGCAGGTCGTATTGAGTTGGGTTCATCGTTGTGGCCTCTCGAAAATCAGCAAATCGCTGCTTTCGGTATAGCGCCGGCCGGCGCACTCACGCTGGCTTGCGCAAACCCGCCAGGTGACTAATCGCGCCCAGCCGATACAACTTCTCGAAGTCGAGCGCGTAAAAGCTCGACGACACGCCGGTCGCCACCAGGATGTGACTCAGGTGCGGGGCGAACTGCGCCACGTTTTCCGGCGTGATGCCGCTCGCGATGGCCAGCGGAGCCGCGCCCAGTGCCGCGCGCAGGCTGGCAACCTGGTCGACCTCGGCTGCGACACCCGTCGCCGGGCCGCTGGTCGTCGGGATGAAGCCGAATTTCAATGCTGCCAGCGCGGCGACGTCCGGGCGGGGCTCGGGGTCCTGGTGCTTGAACGCTACGCCCGCGAAGACGAGATGCCCCGGCCGGCGTCTGGCGGCGGAGCGCACGCGCTCCGCCGACGCCCACGACTCTTGCGCGCTGTGCGTCAGCTGGTTGTCGGTCCAGGTCATGTCCAGCCCGTCGGCAATGTTGCGCTTGACCGCTTCGGCGGGGTCCATGCCCAGGTAGTTGATGCCTACCAGCTTGTCGGGCCAGCGCGACTTGATGGCGCGCGAGACGGGCGCCAGCAGCCGGTTTGGGCCTTTCATGTTAATCAGGAACACGCCCGCGGCGCCAGCGTCGAACGCAATTTCGGCGTTTTCCAGCGCCAGCGGGTCACTGCGGTAGTGGATGACCGGGATGACCTTGGTTTGCATGCCAGCCCCAGGTCAGACGCGCGCCAGGCGCGGCATCAGCCAAGCCTTCGCACGGTGGTTCACGGCGCGCATGACCTGTTTGCGTTCCAGCCCGCTGGCTTCCAGAGTGTCGCTCTCCTCCTTCACCACATCCTGGCCGACCCACTGCAGGAAGATGCCGATGTGGTCTTCGGTCACCTTGCCGTGCTCGGCGAGGATGCGTTCGAAGCCCTGCTCCAGGCGGCTGTCCGTCAGCACCGCGTCGGTGAATGCCTCGATACCTGCCAGTACCTCCGGCTCGATTTGCACCAGGCGCGAGTTCTTCGTGCCCTTGTGCTTGGTGCCCTTGGTCTTGAACGTGTGCCGGCCGTACACCGCGTCCTGGCAGGTCCAGACGATGCCCTCGCCGATGCCTGCGCCGCCCATCGCTTTGGCAACCGGGCAGTCTGCCTCGACCTCCAGCGTCAGGCGCTCGAGTTCGTCGAGGATAACCTCGGGCTCGTTGAAGTCGATGATGACTTCCCACTGCTGGAAGTCACTGATGAAGTAAAGGCGCGAACCATCTGCGCGCGGTTGGCCATTGCCCAGGCGTGCCCAGGCGGCAGCCACACGTTCCGCCGAGAGCCAATGCTCGGTGCCGTCGGCGAGCGTCACCAGCGCGGCGAACACCACCCAGCGCGACGACAGCTGGCCGATGCCGGTCTTGCCGTTGACGGAGGGGCCGCACCATTCGCCGAACGCGCGGCACGCGACAATCGCTTGGTCGACCACGTCGGTGGCGGCAGCAAGAACTGCATGGCGCAGCTGCGCGACGTCGACGGCGGTCTCAGGCGCCAGCGTCCAGGCGCAGAAGCCGAAGTTGTCGTTCCCCACAGTCAGGTAGCGTTCGCGGGTCTGGGCGTACGTGGCGTGGTTGACCAGGTCGAATGCGATGCCACAGCTCGTGCCATGCAGCTTGGCCGTACCGCGGAACACCAGCGCGGGCTTGCGCCGGCTGGGGTCATACTGCGGCTTGCCTGCCTCGTCCTGGCCGATATACTCGGCCGCGTGGCGCACGTCGGCCACGACATGGCGCAGCTGCTCAATTTCAGGGAAGCCGCGCACCGGCAGACGGCCGTAGACGTGAGCGCCGGTCTTGCGGTCGTTGACGATGAAGCGAGCGTCTCGCCCGTCGCGCGCCCAGCAGGTGTACTCGTGTCGGTCCATGCCCAGCAGGTCCCGCAGCTCCATGCCCTGGCCGAGCGTGCCGGCGTGCCACTTTTCGACATAGTCGTCGATTTCGTCCGGGACAGCCGCGCCTCGCAGGCAACGGTCGACGAAGGTTTCGGTGTTCAACATCGCGGTCTCGCATCTATGGAATTCCATTAGTATACCATACAACGAACATATTGGCGATTAGACTTAACTTCACTTGATATTAGTGCCTATTTTCAGTATAATGAAACCTCACACAGATACTGCTTTCGGCTAAGCCGAACGGAAGGAAAACCTCATGAATACCGCCCAAAAACTGACCGAAGCTCTCAATCTGTGGCTCGAGCTGTCGGAAGTCGACCCCGGCAAGAAGTCGTTCACTGTCGGTGGCAGCGGCATGAGTGAATACACCGTCAAGCAGATGCATGACACCATCAAGGATGCGCTGGAGCTGGACGACACGAACGTGACCGGCGTGCTGATGCTCGATTCGATGTCGAAGGCCTACTTCGACAACCGCAACTTCAGCGTGAGCCAGTTGCTGGCGGACCCGGCACGCACCACCGAGTACGTGAGCAAGGCGGCCAAGCTGCGCTCCTTGGTTCGCTCGCCCGACCTCATGGAACAGAACCACCTGTTCGTGCACCACCTGCGCTCGGCGCTGCGCATGTACGCGATGGACAAGCCCGAGACGCTGGCAATGGCCGAGAACCTGCACGAAATCGGCTACCTGCGCCGCGATGCGCTGCGCTCCATCAAGAACCTTCGCGTAGACCAGTTCCTCACTGGCGCACCGGAGGCCGCCGGCACGGCGCCGGCGTACCACGGCTGGGTCCACCAGTTCTGGAACGTGAACCAGCTCGTCGAAGCGGCATGCCACATGCCGTCGGGCGTGACCCTCTCCCTGGTGCGCGACCCGTCGGACCTGCAGAGCTACTTCGCCTTCGCCATCCGGAATGGCGGCAACCTGTTCGTGCTGTCGGACGTACCAGAACATGCGCACCCCGTGCAACGCTACATGTCGCGCAAGCCGTCGCGTGAGTTCGAACGGCGCGCCCATCAAAACTGGTTCCCCTACGGCCTGTTGAACTTGAAGTTCGACGAGGAGGCCGAAATCTTCTACGCGGACCAGACCCGCCGCCGCGCACTCATCCCCCAGCAGCAGACCGTCGACCGGCTCAAGGCCATCGCCGAGCTGGAGCCACAGGAGGTGCTGTGGGTCGTCATGATGTTCGACCTTATCGTCGAGAAGTTCTGGAACAAGGGCTACCAGGCGCCGACGCTGTCGTACACCGCCGCGATGATTCGCGAGGAGCGCCCGCTGCTGGACGCCGCCCAGGCCGCGAACCTGCCGGTGACCACCTACAAGACGCTGGCCCTGCCGGCCCTGACGCACGCGGACATGACCCAGGAAAAAGTCATGGCAGCGGTGCGCAGCGATGGCGGCCGCCCGAACACCTGGCTCGAGGAGCGCTACGCCGCCAAGGTCGACCCGGAACTGTTCAACCTGCTCGACAGCGGTGCGAGCACGCTCTACCTGCTGCCGGTGGCAGGCGTGTTGCCACGTGAAGGAAACGCCCACGAGAACCACCCACTCGCCGTGGTGACTCCGACCTACGTGTCCGTGAGCAGGAAGGACGACGAGGCGGTCATGGAGTGGAATAAGCGCGGACGCTATGGGCTCCACGCGCTGAACACCACGTCGTTCGGCACCAGGGAAGAAATCGAGAAGGACCGCATCTTCCTGGCTCGCCACAACCAGGCGAAAGCCATTCAGCGGCTGGCGCACGAGGAATATGCCGCGCGCAAGGACGAAATCATCGAGTGGTGGAAAGCACGCCTCGATGAGAACATCGACTACCTGCTCTCGCTGGCCGCCGCCGGCACCGTGCGGCGCGTGTTCGAGCCGACCGGCCCTGGTTGCGAGTTGGCCTCCCTTGACGGGTACTCCTACGCAGGTGGCCTGTTCAACTTCGTGCGCACCTACGAGGCCACCGAGAACTACCCGGCAAAGTCCTGCTCCGCCTACCTGCACGACGGGTACTACCGTAACAAGCCGCAATGCGTGGTCACCAGCGGCACCGCATCGCTGCGCGTCTACTTCGCGCCGCAGAACCCGAAGGAGCTCGCCGAGCTGGCTGGCTGCGAGGTGGGCGACCTGCCGGACGTCCTGCAGAACTGGAGCCCGCGCCGCAACTACGGCGGGAACAGCATCCTGGACCGCATCGACCCGATGGCCTGGGCGCTGCGCGACCCGTGGTGCAACCTCGACTTCCGCGTCCTCATGCACCTGTCCAAGCGCGGCCTGGCCCAGTGCAAGAAACGCTTCCCGCAGAGTGCTGCCGCCGGCGCCGCACTCCTGGCCGCAGACAAGCGCTGAACCTCTGAACCCTCGAATCGAATACCGATGAAAACACCGTACCTGCCCACCAGCGGCCGCGACTTAATCATCATGGTTGGCTCTGATTCCAAGCTGCCGGGCACTGAACGGGCAATCGAGCTGTATCAAGGCCCGCTGTTTCGTACCTACAGAGCGAATGTTCGCTATGAGGCGTGTCCTCACGTACTCGTGCTGACGTCCCGCACGGGCTTCGAGCCGGCGTCAGACATAGTGCTGTCTCGCTATGAGGAGCGGTTGGATGCAGAGCGTATGGCCCTGATGATGCAGGATGTGCGGAAGTACCTGGCCAGCTGCCGTACGATAATGCTGGGCGCCGTCACGAATGTCCTGCTGGTGGGAAGCAAGGAGTATCACCCGCTCATGCAGGCCGCGGTGGAGTATTTCCGCAGCATTGGGAAGTTGAAGCCGACGGTGACCGTCAAGGCCACAACGGGTCGGATGGGGCAGCAGTGCCAGCAACTCGCTGCCTACCTGCGCGAGCTCACCCCGTACGCAAAAATTGTCGACCATGCGCCGAATGGCTCCCCGCTCTACGACTCGCTCGGGGGCTATACCGTCGGCCAGCTAATCTCTATTGAGGATGGGTGGGGCCGCCGCGAGCCCGGCCCGCGACAGGGAACCATCCTGGAGCTCACCATGAATGCTGACGGGCCAATCGCACAGTTAAAGTTCCTGAACGCGGGAAAACACTATCCGTATCAGCCTGTCGGGCTGGGACAGCTGCGCCCCGAGGTTCCGGAAAACGTGCGCAGCCCCGCCATGGTCGGGCGCGTCGAACCGGCGCCGTGCCCGGAGGGCCCGCTGGGCGTCACGTGGGCGGAGCTCGTGCAACGTCGGCAGCCCGCCCGCGGCCATGCTCCTGACCTGGTCATACTCGCATGCTCCGGGCGCAAGCACCAGGAGCCCTCGCCAGCCCTGGACCTGTACAAGGGCGTGCTGTACGGAACCTTCCGGGCGAATGTGAAACCTGATGCCCGGCCGCAGGTCGCCATCCTGTCCGCGCTGCACGGTTTTATTTCTGGTGACGCAGTGATTGCCCCCTACGAAAAGCGCCTCACGACCGGCCTGGCCGAGAAGATGGTGGCCAATCTTGGGAGCTATCTGCAGGACGCGCGGCCCTTGGCCGCCAAGAATGTCCTGCTCGCCGGCAGCAATGTGTATCGCCAAGTCATGCGAGCCGCAATACCGCTGCTCATCGCGGTAGGCTGCATTGCGCCGGATGCGAAAATCACCGAGACAACTGGCGGCATCGGGTACCAGCGCCAGCGCCTGGGCGAGTTTCTGCGCGCACTCCCTGCGCCCGACTTGCCCACAGCATAGCCGGCGCGGTTGGCTATACATGGCTGTGACCAACCAACCGTAGAGGACAACATGAGTAAGCCAGGCAATGTATTTACGACCAGTAAAGGTCGCAAGGTTCGTTTCGTCGAGCGCCACCAGGACATCGCGTCCGATTTCTGGTATCTCGATACCGACACCGGGCGCGAATTTGACGTTCGCGAGCTGCCGGCAAAGTACATTTCCGATGACCGTGCTGCAGTAGGCCGCGGAGACCGCGAGGCCCACCGCCGCGTCATCCAGCGCGCGCTGAAGGATGCATACGACTTCAAACGCAAGTAATTTCGCCCTCAAGGCCCTGCTTCTGCGGGGCCTTTACTTTGGGCGCTCGCGCCGGTGCGCTATACCAAGCATCGAGACATTGGTTTTCCGGACAACCGGTCGTGCCTTTGTAGATTGAGTCGAGAGCCCGCTTCCCGCGGGCTTTTGGCTTTCTACGCGCCGGCGCCAGCTCGAGCCCTGTTCCTTGCGCGGGTCATTGCCTTCCTGGACGGCAGTGCAGGCCGGTCCTCGTAGAGCCGCTGGGCGAACGGTGCATGCCATGCGAAGACGTCGAGCAGCAGCGGCGTGCCGCCCGCCTCCTGGCAAATTGCGCGCGCCAGGCGCTGGGACGTGCGGTACATCTGCTCGGACACGATGTCGCCCATGCTGAAGGTGTCGCCGGCGCCGACCAGCATGCCACTGAATGCCGCGCTGATGACGGCCAAGCTCTTGCGGTCCAGCGGGATGTGGCCGAACGCGTAGCAGTGCCGCGCCAGCTCGGGGTGCTCGGTCCCCCTCACCCGGAGGAACTTCACGAACAGGTCGACCATCTTGTAGCGGTGCGCGATGCTCAGGTCCGGATTTGCCGGAATGTGCGCGTCCCCCTCGTGCTCCCGGAGCCGCGCGTTATTTTCCGTGACGCGTGCGCGCCAATGGGCCACCAGGGATTCGGCCAGGGTAGCGTGCCATGCGTCGAATCCTTCCTGGGTAGCCAGGGACTGATGCAGCCGTGCGTCGTCCGCAATTTTGGCGAATTGCACCGCCGCCCAGGCCTCGTAGAGCGCAATGGGGCCGTGCTCTGAGCCCCGAATGCCGGTGCTCATCGCACGCACCGTCGTGTTGTCCAGACCAAGATTGGAGGTTTCATTGCCGGGATTGCTCCACCAGGCCAGGGCGACGGGCTGATAGTCGCGGTAGGCGGCCAGCACGTCGTGGTCGAGGTAGGTCCGCAGGTCGAAGAGTTGGTCGCTCGGCATGGTGGTCTCCGGTGGGTTGGGGCGACCATTAAACCGGATTCCGCCGGGCCGTGCAACGTGCGCACGCCGGCGCGGCACGCATCGCGCCGGGCCTAGCGCTTGAAGCGCATCTGCTTGCCGAAGAATGTCCGGATGTAGCGGTCGACGGCCGGCTTGGCCGCGCTGCCCTGCTGACACCATGCGTCGAGCCGGAACGGCAGGTCCGGGTCCTCGCAATCCGGATGCAGCAGCTCGAGGAGCGCGCGGCCGCGGTCGGCAAGCTGGAGCCTCGTCGGCGGACGCCCATGCTCCCCTAGCTGGCGCTGAAGCCCCTTAGAACTGCGGGCAAGCAGCCCAGCTGCGACCAGGTTCTCGATAATCTGGCCTCGAGAGGCGCAGCTTCCGACGACTGGTGCCTGATTCTCCGAGTATGCGTATCGGCCGGTGCCCGGCCAGCGCTCCATCAGCATCACCAGTTTGCCGTCATCGAGCGGAGGTGCGTTTTTCTCGTCAATCAATTTGCGTATCGCGTACAGGACCTGCAGCGAATACTTCGAGAGCGGAGGCGCATCCGCCGGCGCGCCGGCGCGGCGCAGGGCCACACCTAGAACCGCGAGGCTGTTCACGTTCCAGTTCCAGTCGAAGTACCGTTTCACGAGCCCGTACTCGAGGCTCGGGCCGCATGCTTTCCAGAACGGCTGCATGTCGGCGAACGCCTTCTTGACGGAAGCCTCGTCGAGCGCGCACAGCCGCAAGGCCGGGCACTCCAGGCCCCGGTCGTCCCCGAACACGACGCGCATCAGCACGTCGAACGCGATGGCGCCGGTATGGTCCGGGTCGCATGCGCAGACAATGAGGTCCGCGGCGCTGAAGAGCGCGTCCGACATGACCGTCGGCGTGAGCATGCCGTCGGCAGCCAGGGTGAGCGGCGCGCAAGCCCACTCCGCCCAGGTGGCGATGCTGTTCTTCGGGTTGCTGACCACGGGATAGTCCTGCATGCGCAGGCCGCGCGGGTAGGTGAACTTGATGTTGCCGTAGGGGACCGCGTGCACGAAGGCGATGCTGTCGGCAGGCCAGTGCGCGCGAGCGATGGGCGCGATGGCCAGGGACCGCGACGGCTTCTCGCTGACGATGAGGATGTTCCTGCCCGTTCGCTGGCGGTCAGCGCGCGGTTGCTGGGCCGGAGACGGGTTAGAGGGACTCATTCGGCTGCTCCCGCTGAACGTCTTGGCTCGCAAAACGCAGCTGCTTGCCAAAGAAATCTTTGATATATCGGTCTATAGCGCGCTTTGATGCGAGGCCTTTGTCGCACCACGCGTCAATCCGGAATGGCAGGTCGAGGTCTTTGCATTCTGGATGCAACTTAGCCAGTAGATTACGGCCACACGCAGACAGGCTCAACACGGTCTGCCCGCGCTCTTGTGGCCTTACCGGCCCATTAATGTCGAGGATTGCGCGCTCGAGCAACCCCGCGGTTTCAAGATTTTCCAGAATTCGCCATGCAGAGCGATGACTACCCAAACTTGGGCGCCATGCTGAAGCACCCAGGCTCGACCGGCTGTCGTCAGCCTTGTAGCCGTACCGGCCAGTGCCTGACCAGTGTTGCATCAGGTTTACTATCTGAGCATCCGTCAGCGGCGGCTCGGCTTGCAGCGCATACAAGAGCTGAAGCGCATATTTGGATACCGGAGGCACGTCCGCCGACACTCCCGCGCGGTGCTGAGCCTCGCCCAAAATGGACAGGCTATTGACATTCCAGTTCCAGTCAAAATAGCGCTTCATCATACCGAATTCGAACCGTGTTGCGCACGAGCGGCTGAAGGGCTGCATCTCGTTAATGGCCGTCTGGCACACCTGTTGTACTTGCTCCGGTGTACCCACAACCGTGAGCGCGTCAAGGCTCGAAAGCATCAGTACGGGGCACTCGAGTGCACGGGAGTCGCCAAAGACCTGCTCTAGCAAGACATAGAATGCCACGGCACCAGTGTGGTCGGGACTGCCAGCATGGATGATGACGTCGGCGTTAGTGAAAAGCTCTTTGGTCATTTCGACCGGCACTAGCGTGCCATCGGCCGCCAGGACCACAGGCGGGCAATGCCAGGTGTCCCAGCTATTGAGGCGGTTCTTCGGCTGGCTGACAATCGGGATTGCCGGCATGCGCATCGCATGCGGATAGTTGAATTTGATGTTGTCGTAGGGGTTGGCGTGCACGATAGTGATGCCGTCCGTCGGCCAGTGTGCGCGAGCAGTGGGCGCGAGGGCCCGGGACACCGAGGGCTTCTCGCTGACGATGAGGATATTCATTTTCCGTACTCCAAGATGGAAGGTAGTCAATACGCGCGGCTTAGCCGTGAATTGCGGATAGTATACCGCAAAATAACAATATTCTGGACATTAGTGAACTATGTTGGCATAATGGAGACGTTCTCAGCGAGAACTGGCGGGCAGTTAACAGCTTTCTGCATTAAAGCTGGGCTTCAGGAGCCCAACATGGAAGTTTTGCCCAAGAATCACCCTCGGTTTTGTGCCCGTTACGTCGGCTTTATCGGCAAAGTAGTCGTTCCCCGGAACGCGCGAGCTGATGCGCTGAACATTGCGGGGAAGCGCTTCGATTTCGTGTACAGCTCTGGCGACCTTGCGGTCGGCGATGAGGTATACATTGCGAAGCTGATTCCGACCCATCGCAGCCTGGGCCGGGTCTGGGAAATCCACAAAATCGTGCTGGCAGAGTCCTATTTCCACTACCAGTGGTTTGCGGCACGGACAGAGAAGGAAAAGCGCAAGCATCCTTATCAGCCCTACCCCGAGACTTGGTTCGGTAGCAGGAGTCGCCTTATCCGCTTCAAGTAGGTGAGCGCCGGCAGAAAAGGCCCCAGGGGAAACCTTGGGGCTTTTTCACGTGAGGCCGCATCACGCCTGCGTCTTGACCCAGTCCCGGAAATTCTCGTTCTCGAACTCCCATCCGTCGCCCGCGCGGTTGAGCACCGTCTTGTTCGACAGCGCGTTCATCGCCTTCTGGACGGCGGACGCCTTCAGGTCCGGGACGCCGAGCCGCTGGCCCAGCACCGCCAGCGAAGGCTTCGCGAAGGGCTTGAATGCGGGGTTGTCCGCGAACATCCTGACCAGCTCGCGCTGCAGCGAGTCGAGCGCCGCCCAGGCGCCGGCGTGGGCCTCGGTGCTGCCCAGCCGCAGCGCTTCCTGGCGCGTGGCATCCTCCATTGTCAGCGTGGGTTCGAGCACCATAGCCACTACGCAGCGCACCAGCGCCTCCGGGCGCGAGTGGAACTGCAGGTGCGTCGCCAGCGCCGCGTCGACGTCGAGCGTTCGCTGTGTCGAGGCGGCAAACTTGTTGCAGATGTACTCGACGAAGTCCCGCCCGAGCATGGGGAAGTCGTGCACGGCATGCCCGGCCGAGTACAGCGGCGCGTTCGCGTTGGAGAACACGCTGTTGAGCTGGGTCCGGGATGAGCCCGTGTAGAGCGCGCGCGTCTTGTCGGCGTGCTTGGTCAGGGCCGTGCGCAGCGAGCGAGCCAGCTGCTCCCCTTCGGGGCTGCGCGCAAGCGCCTGCGCTTCGTCGACCAAGAGCAGCAGGTGGCGTTTCTTTGTAATTTTTGCAATGAGCTCGTCGATGCGCAAGGAAATCTCGGTCAGCGCCGCGGGCGTCGGCCGGCCGAGCTCGACAGACAGCTCGCCGCTGACGCCGCCCGGCGCCTTGGCTGTCGCCTTCAGGCTCTTGACGGGCTTGGCCAGCGCCAGCACACGTTGCCAGGCACCCTTGGGCTCCGCTGCCTCTTCCAGCGCCTGGAGCAGCGCCAGAGCCGGGCTTTGCGTCTGCCACAAGTCGGCGTAGGCTACGGTGAATCCCAGGGCCTCCGCGTGCGGAGTGAGGTCGCGACGAAGAAACTGCGTCTTGCCGGCGCGCCGCGGGGCGAAGATGGTAGTGGTCTGCACCGGGCCGGCAGTCAGCAGACGCATGTACTGCTCGGCCAGAGCCGGTCGCGGGAAGTGCCAGGGCGCTGCAAGGTCCATCGTTATCCCTCATTATCCAGTTTTGGATAATTATACATTGTTTGGATAATTGCGGATAATGCCAGGGGTTTCTAAGGAGAAAACCGCGCACGAGGCGCGGTTTGAGAGAAGCGGTCAGGCTGCCTTTTGCTGCATGTCGGCGCGCATGGCGTCGAGAACGCCGGCGCGCAGTTGCGCACGCACCCACATCCACGCCTGGCCCAGCAGGTTTTCCCCTTGCCACAGGTCCGGGTCGAGCGCGCGCGGGTCGTTCTCGCCAAGGCCGATGCCCCAGATTCGGTCCGACGGCGACGCTTCGACCAGAATGCGGTTACCCGTGGCCAGTAGCTGCACCGCGATTTTCGGGTTCTGGATGGCCTTTTCGAGCAAGCCCCGGCGGACGAATCGGAGCCGGTTGGCTGCCCATTCCTTGTCGACGTATGGCTTCACGGCATAGCCCAGTACCTTCACTTTCTTCGGGTCCGGCTCGGCCAGAATCAGCGCTGCGGTGGCCGCGTCCTTGAAGAACATGGCCTTGCAATACATCATGTACTGCTCGCCGTTCGCGAACCAGATGCCTTTGACCCAGAATCCCGAATTGTGCCAGTTCGAGGGCCACTCGCTGCGACCGTAGAACAGCACGAAATGTTTTGTGGTTTTCATGTTACCTCCCCTGTTTATCGTAAAAGCGTTCCTGCAGGGGTATAGGGACAGTGCAGCACTTCCCACGCGCGGGACGATGTGTTAACTTCGTGGCACCCTGGACCAATCAACACGCTATGACCGCACTCGCTGCCAAGATATTTCACATGTGCTTGACCGCTCACCTGGATGCGCCATGGGGCGGCAACCTGGCGCCGGGCCATAGCGCCGACGTGCTCGCGCGCGAGTTCAACGACGGCCTGGCCGGCCTGCTCCGGAGCCTGACCGATGAGGCGGCCGGCCGCGTCGCTGGGTTGGCCATCCACGACCTGCTCTCGGAGGTGTGGACGCGCGCCGGCGACGACCAGCACCTCAAGACCGCAACCGGAAAGACGCGGCAGGAATGGCTGGCCACGCCGCTGTGGGCGGGTAGCTGACAGAGCGCCAGGTCGTAAAGCAGTTCATGTAGGCTGGCTATACTGTACCTCTGCTCAAGGCAAGTACCGTATGCTCAAGAAAACTCTCATCGCATCGCTGTTGGCTGGCGTCAGCCTGCCACTCCTGGCTGCAAATTCGTACTACATCGTGGTGCCCGTCCCAAGCCGCACCGCGGCCGCAGCAGCTGTGTCGGTAACGCTCAATCCCGCGGCGCTACCGGCAGGCGTTGAAGGGACCGCGTACGCCGGGTTTGATTTCAACCAGGCGCTGCAAGTCACCGGCGATGGCGCGTACTCCGGCTACGGTGTGCGGTGGACCCTGGCCAGTGGAGCCCTCCCCCCGGGCCTGTCGCTGAACGCGAACGGAACACTCACCGGCACACCGACTGCGCCCGGGACCGTGTCGTTCAGCGTTCGCGCCTCCTACAAGACCAAGTCTGGAGAACAGGCCTACCAGGTCGTGGTGGGCGCCATCACGGTGAACTTGAATTCTGTGGCACTGCCTGTGGGACAGGTAGGGGCTCCTTTTAACTTCGATTTCAGGCCGCAGCTGCACGTTGACGGCGACGCTGAATTTGACCCGGCTAGAGTGGTCTGGAACCTCTCAAGCGGAACTTTGCCCGCGGGCCTGGTGCTATCCTCCGCGGGCGTCTTGAGCGGGGTGCCGGCGGCCGCGACGGCATTCACGGGCGACTCTATTCAAGTTTCGGCGGCATACAAAAACAAAACCGCACGCGCGGGCTATGCGCTTACGCTTTACGATTTCGTCGATTCGAAATTCGACATCACCAAGCTGGGCGGCGTCGACGGCAGCGTGACATCACCCGACAGCTATCGGACCGTGACATTCAATTCGAAGCTGCTGTCCATCCCCGCAATGGCGCCGCTGCCGGCTGTCGGCAAGTGGTACGTCGAATTCACCTCGATTCCAGGCATACCCGGCGAGGAGTGCGGCGGCATTGGGATTGGCACGCTCCCCATTCCGACACACGTCGGAAAGCATAGCCTGAGCACGGACAACCTGACGTACCCCGATTCGTGTGGCTTCTTTCTTTACCAGGATACGGTGGAGATGGAGTGGGGCACGAATGCGGGCGGGCAAGCAATATCTGGCGGGCCGTCCGGCGCGCGAAAACTGGGACTGGCGTATGATGCCGCAACCCGCACTGCCAGCTTCTATCGCGAGAATGTTCTGGTCGGAACCTGCTCGGTGAACGGTACTGCACCATTGTACGTGTTGGCTACGAACGGCAGTAGCGGGGCGGGGTCTTCAATCCGAGCGGATTTCCGCCCGGAGCATCAAACCTATGCACCCCCTGCTGGCTACATCGCCGGGATACCGAAATAAAAAAGCCCCTCAAAAAAAAGGGGCTTCGGGGAAAACCAGGCCTGCGTTACTTCTCGGCCTCGGCCAGTACCGCGGCCGGCACCTCGTTTTCACGCATGTACACCTTGTGCTGGCCGAACGCCTTGCGCGACTTGATGGTCTCGACACGGACCAGCGTGAAGTACCCGACGTGAATGGTATCGGCCGGATAGACGGCGACGACGGTATCGTCGGAGGCTTTCGGCGTCGCGAACGCGGTCGACGAAACGGTTGCAGCCAGGGCCAGCAGTGCAGCGAACAGGGTCTTTTTCATGGGCGTCCTTTCCAGTAACGGCGGTATAGAAGTCGAAGTTCGTTCGTTAACGAATTCCGTGCTCATAGTATATCACATATTATAAACAACGTACATTGCTTGAGTTAACGAGCGCGACGGAGGTACGTCAACGGCCGAAGCTAGGCGGCTTCAAAATTCACACACAGCATTTGGTTCACCGTGTGCGCTTCCCCGCCAATATGGTGGCCTAATAGGCAGGACCGCGCCCAAAGTCCTGCCGCCTCATCAGCCTTTGACGCACAGCACCTGTTTCAAGGTGTGCTTGACGTCGACCAGGTCGGCTTGGGCCGCCATGACTTCATCGATGTCCTTGTAAGCCGCCGGGATTTCGTCCACCACGGCGATGTCCTTGCGGGACTCAACGCCGGCAGTCTGCGCCGCCAGGTCTTCCGGCGTGAACCGACGCTTCGCCTCGCTGCGCGACATCTTGCGGCCGGCACCGTGCGAGCAGGAGCAGTACGCCAGCTCGTGGCCTTTTCCGCACACGATGAACGACTTGGCGCCCATCGAGCCCGGTATGATTCCCATCTGGCCAGCGCGCGCCGACACCGCGCCTTTACGGGTTACCCAGACCGACTTCCCGCCGAACTCCTCCTTGGCCAGGTAGTTGTGGTGGCAGTTCACCGCCTCGTCGGTGATGGCCAGCGCGCGCCCCATGGTCTTCTCGACCGCCTGGATGACCAGGTGCAGCATCACGTCGCGGTTCAGGCGAGCGTAGTCCTGTGCCCAAGCCAGCGCCTTGGTGTACTGGTCGAACGCTTCGGTGCCGTCGTCCAGCCACGCCAGGTCCTTGTCCGCTAAGGTGATGTCCAGGGTCGCGACATGCTGCTTGGCCGCTTCCATGGCCGCCTCGCCGATGGTCTTCCCGACGTTACGCGAACCCGAGTGCAGCATCAGCCACACCTGCTGCGATTCATCCAGGCAGACCTCAATGAAGTGGTTCCCCGAGCCGAGCGAGCCGCACTGCTGAGTCATTCGCTTATGGTCAAAATGCCCTATTCCGGTGAACAAGTCAAGGTCATGGAAGCCGTTCATCAGGCCATCGTAGCGATGCTGGAGAATTGCGGCCGCCGCGCTTTCGTGGCCAATGGACAGCACGTCATCGTGGTACGCGAATCCCACCGGCACCGCAGCCTCGATTGCCCCGCGCATTGCGGCCAGCGAGTCCGGCAGGTCCGAAGCTTTCAGGCCGGTGCGCACGGCGACCATCCCGCACCCGATGTCAACGCCCACGGCGCTCGGGATGACGGCCGACAGTGTCGGAATGACGGACCCAACGGTCGCGCCCTTCCCCATGTGCACGTCCGGCATCACCGCAATCGGGCCAGCCAAGATGGGGAGCTGCGAGATGTTGTGCAGCTGCTTCACCGCTGCATCTTCAACCGACATCGTGCCGGTCCAGAAGCGGACGTTGTTACCAAACAATGCTTTCAGTTCTTGTGCGTTCATGGTGAGGCTCCTTGTGAGTTAAGTTGGATACCTCATCTATTGCGAGAACCGTGCCAGCTTTGCGCATTTCACAGTACACCATGCTTAACTTATTGATTTCAAAGGAAACTCATGCTGCGACCCCGCAACACGGCGGCCGGGGCGCGCTTGCTTAAATCTATCTTCTACGATATAATCTATCTAAATTGATAGATTGAACCGAGAGCCGAGCATGCACCCCTACACCCGCGGCAACAACAAAGGCCGAACCGTCGGCGGCGACGACATCCACCACAAGACGGCGGACCAGCTGCGCCCGGACGCGAAGAAAGCGGCGAAGGCTGCGCGGCACGGCGCGCGCCAGCACGCCCGCGGCGACGTTCGCGCCGAACTCACGCAAGCTGGCGTGGCGGACGCCGAATAACATGGACGCTCCGCTGCTCCTGGCCTACGAAACGGTCGACGACGCCATCGCGGCCGCGCGCGTGCTGCAGGGCCTGGGCGCGCCGGCACGCAAGCTCCTCGCGGAGTGCACCGAACACCAGGGCGTGACGCGCACGAAGCTGTCGCGCGCAGCCGACCAGCTGTCCGACGCGGGCTTCGTGTTCCTGACCGAGAGCCTGGACCTCTTCAAGCCCGAATGGAGCATCCGGCCTTCCCTGGCCGGCGAGGAAGCGCTGGAGATGCTCGAACAGCTGGACGCTGCAGCCAAAACGAAAAAGCACTGATATGAAGAAGAAAGTCGTCATCGGATTCCTGGGCACCAAGCTCGACTCGGGCCTGTCGGACAAGCGCTGGGAGCGCTGGCGCCCGACCGTGGCGCTGTTCGGCCACGACTCCTTCGTCCCGGATGCCGTCGAGCTGCTGACCTTCAATGGCGACTACCCGCCGCTCGTCGAGCGCGTCACTGCGGACGTGCAGCGCCTGCAGCCGTGTGCGGATGTGCGCGCGCACAGCCTGCCGGTGAGCGACGCATGGAGCTTCCAGGAGGTCTACGCGGCGCTGCACGACTTCGCCACCAGCTACGAATTCCGCGACGACACCGACTACTACGTGCACCTGACCACCGGCACGCACGTGGCCCAAATCTGCCTGTTCCTGCTGACGGAAGCCCGCTACCTGCCGGCGCGGCTCGTCGAGACGTCGATGCGCAAGCGCGGCTCCGACGTCGATATATGGCGCGGCCGCCTCGAGGTCATCGACCTGGACCTGTCCGCCTACGACCAGCTGGCCAAACGCTTCCACAAGGAGAGCCAGGATAGCCAGGGCCTGCTCAAGGGTGGCATCGTCACCCTGAATGCGGCCTACAACGCCCAGATTGGCCGCATCGAGCGCGCGGTCCTGCGGTCGACCGCTCCGCTGCTGCTGACTGGACCATCCGGGGCTGGCAAGACAGCGCTCGCGAAGCGCATCTACGAGCTGCGCCTGCGCCGGCACCTGGTAAAAGGTGCCCTGGTTGAAGTGAACTGCGCCACCCTGCGCGGTGACAATGCCATGAGCGCCCTGTTCGGTCACAAGAAGGGCGCATTCACCGGCGCCACATCGGACCGCCCGGGCCTGCTGCGCGCCGCAAACGGCGGAATCATCTTCCTCGACGAGATTGCCGAGCTGGGTCTCGAGGAGCAGGCGATGCTGCTGCGCGCGCTGGAAGAAAAGCGGTTCCTGCCCGTCGGCGCCGACACCGAAGTCACGAGCGACTTCCAGCTGTTGGCCGGCACCAACAAGGACCTGGTCAAGCTGGTCGCCGAAGGCAAGTTCCGTGACGACCTGCGCAAGCGCCTCAGCGTGTGGCACTTCAAGCTGCCGGGCCTGGCCGAGCGCCCGGAAGACATTGAGCCGAACCTGGACTTCGAGCTGGCCCGTGCGACGCGCGAGCTGGGCACCCGCATCTCCATGTCGCGTGAGGCACGCGAGCGCTTCATGCAGTTCGCCCTGTCGGCACCGTGGCCGGGCAACTTCCGCGACCTGGCTACGGTGGTCACACGCATGGCGACGCTCGCCGACGGCGGGCGCATCGGTGTCGACGACGTCGTGTTCGAGTGCGAGCAGCTGCAGGAGGAGTGGGGCCCGGGCATCCAGGTGCCGAGCCACGCCCCCCGCATCGACGCTCTCCTGGACGGCCTGGAGCTCGACCGCTTCGACCGCGTGCAGCTGATGGACGCCCTGCAGGTCATTGCGAAGGCCAAAAACATGGCTGCCGCCGGTCGCGAGCTGTATGCCGTCTCGATGGCGCAGAAAGGGAGCGATAACGACTCGCACCGGCTGCGTACATATCTGGCACGCTTTGGCCTGAAATTCAAAAGAGTCAAAGAGCAACTTGCATAAGGACTGAAATGAACGAACCTATTGTCACCCTCGATACATTCGCCCTTCACATGGAAGAAGTGCTGCGCCAGCAGTGCGCCGCGCGCGGCGTGGACTTCGCCGCGCTCAAGCAGGTCTTGTTCCTGAAGTGGTTTTCCGGGAAAGACCAGCAGTTAGCGGACTCGGGCCGGACTCTGCTGGACAAGGCATTTGCGTGCAAACAGCTTGGCGACGACGCGGGGTACCGCGCAGCGTGCCTCGACTACCTGAAAACGGTACATGGCCTGAGTATTGGCGACAGTGTCAAGCTCGGTACTGGGCGAGATGCCCGGACTGTCCTCATTGAGGACTTCGCCATCAGGGTCTTCGACACCAATTTACAGCTCAGCCAGCTTTCATTCTGGGGACAGTGTACGTCGCACAAAATGGATGTTCGCGAATTCTGGGTACACACCGATGACCCGATTGAGAAAGTGGCAGCAACTCACCCGTCAGCATGATGTGTGGACAAGCCGAAGCGGCAGGCTACCGACTCGGCCGCCGCGCTTCGGGCTGACTATGCCGAGGGCAAAGAAGCCTTGGCTGCCTGACCTTTGTTACCATAACCTGCCCTGTTCTCTTGATATTTAGGAATCCGTTGTGTCGAAGTCCTGCTCGCTTAAAAGTCCCGCCCAGCCGTGCCCGGCCTGCCCCTGGCGCCGAGACAGTGTCGCCGCGGACATCCCGAACTTCAGCTTGGAGCGTGCCGAAGGGCTCGCCGAGTGCAGCCCAGACGAGCACAACATCGGGCCCCATTTTGGCGCCAATATGTTCGCTTGTCACCAATCCAAGGAAGGGGCCGAGTTTCCATGCGCGGGCTGGTTAGCCGTGGTGGGCCACTGCCATCCGCAGGTGCGCATTGCTATACGGGAGAACCGGCTCAATCCGGCCGCCCTCAAACCCGGGAAGGGTTGGCCCGCATTGCACTCGAACTACCCAGAGGTCCTCGAAAAGCTGCGCGCAACCACGCCCACCACAGGAACTGGAAAGAAAATGAAATTCGGTCAAACCGAAATCCCAGGGAGCCTCTTCAAGCTGGCGCGCGAGCGCATGTTGCGAGACGCCACCTTCACACCCGGAGACATCCGCGCGCACCTGGCGAAAGAAGCCCCCTCAGAGCTGGCCGCCATCAGCGGCATCGGGCGCAACTGGGGCATCATCGCCGACCGGGTGACGCGGGCGTGCATCGACCAGCTGCGCGCCGCCGGGGAAATCGGGCAGCTCAAGCGAGGCGTCTGGGCGAAGACCAGCTTCCTGGCTGCGACGAACACCTGAGCAGCACCGCCCGTTTCAATGCAGCGTCTGCCGGCCGCCGTTCTGTTTCGCCGGCGGCGCGCCGGCGCCAAGAAAGTCTGCCCGCGAGATAGGCTTCGGTGCGCCGTCCCGATTTTCCGCATCGAGCCAGGCCCAGAGGCCCAGTACCATTTCCATGATGGGCGCCACGTTCTTTCCGGACAACGAGCCGTCTTCCCGGCGCTGCTTCAGCGCCGCGGCTGCCTTGAGCTCGGCTGCCATACTTGCGCGTTCCTCCTTCGGCACGGCATCAGGCCTCTCGAGCGCCACCGCAAGCCGCTGGACCCGCTCAGGCTCGGCACCCTGGGCCGCAACAAGCAGTAAGGCCGCGAGCGCGCCAGCCGGAAGGCGATTGGCCCCCTGCCCCAGCCGCATCGGGTCCAGCACCTTGATGCCCTTGCGTAGCTCATAGACGGCCTTGCGCACGTCGCCATGCCCTGCTGCGGCGGTCACTGCGGATACCGCTTGCGCTCGGCTGAACACGGGGCTGACCACCTTCCCCAGCAGGCCGGCGCGGCGCAGCCCCTCCTCGAACGCATCTCGGCCGCGCTTCACCGCGTACTTGCTGTCGACCGTGTCGTAGAGCTTGTCGAGGTCGGCGGGCGTGTCCACGTCAACCACGCCCAGCCAGGCGTTTTTCGGCGCGGGCACGTCGCCCTTCGCTATTTTCGTGAGCCGGGTGTAGCCGTCAACCAGGTGAAGCTTTCCGTCCGGCGTGCGGCCGGCCTGGTAGTTCGCATGTACTGGCAGGTCCATGTCGACGAGATGCTTGGCGCTCTGCGCGCGCCGGAGATGGTGCCGCTGAACCCGCAGCACAGGCGCATCGTACAGTTCCTGAATGACGGAGAACGGCACAAAGACCCAGTGAACCCGCTCTTCGGGCGGCGCGTCGGGCGATGAAAAACGAGGCAGCTTTAAGGCAGTTCGCATGTCGAGGTCCCCCTTTTGTACCGCATCATAGATTGTTAACAATCTAACAGCAATACAATGCGAATTGTGCGCCGACTTGGGTCAAGCCGGCGCTAGGGCGATGCGCGGCCGGCTAGTCCATGCCAAACGGCTGTGCCCCGGCTGGCGCAAATGACCAGCTGGCGGGGTCGTTAAAGAGGGTGTAGGTCCGAGAGCTGGCGTTCACGGGAACATCTCGGTCCTGCACGCGCAGCCGCAGCAGTTGACCAGGCACGCCAGTTTGCTGGTAGACCTGTGCACCGTTTCGATAAATAGTCACGCGCCCAGCCGCCTTCTCGTAGCGAAGACCCAGGCGTGAGTTAGCCCAGTCCCCCGCCGTGTTTGCGGTACAGGATGCGACATACGTCGAGTTGCGATTGCAGCCCGGCCCGTCTAGTGCGATACCATTTGTCGTCCCATCCTCGCTCTCGAGCAGCAGCCACGCCGACTTGGTGGTGCTGACGACTTCAACGTAGGCGTCGTTTGGCACGCTGGCGACGTTTGTGTTCATGCGAAGGGTCTGACCTGTGTAACCTGCTGGGCGCGCGCTCACGGTCCACACTAGGCCCGCGGCATCGAGAGCCGCGTTGGCTTGGGCCAATGTTATCGGGGCTGTCCAACCTACCAGCCGGGAGGCGTCAAAGCGTGCAGGCCGGGAGGCGGACTGGATAGTGTACGACTGGGTGGCCGGCTGGCCTTTGTAAAGCGCCTGTGCACGAAACACAGCACTGGTGACGGCCGTGGGCGTGCCGGCCACGACGCCGTCGGCCTGCAGCGCCAGCCCTGGTGGCAACGCACCGCTGAGGATGGACCAGGCCACCCCGTCGGCGCTATAGGATGCGTCCCCGCTGACCTGCAGATTGTCCCGCAACGAGAATGAATACGGGGTCCCAACCATCGCTGGCGGCGGCACTGCGCTTCCCAAGGTCACCGTCAGCGCCATTACGAAAATTTGATAGCTTTGTGCCCCTTCGCGGGTCTTGTAGGTCGCGCGTACCTCGAACGTTGCCGTGCCAGCGGCTGTTGGCGTGCCTTGCAGGGTGCCGTCAGCCCCAAGCGTGAGCCCCGCCGGCAGGGCGCCGCCTACCACCGTCCAGCGAACGTTCGCCGGTGCAAAGTTCGGGTCGCCGGTCACCAGCAGCAGCTGCCGGAAGTCGAACCCAGGATACGGCTGGCCCGCAATACCGGCGGGCGGATTTCCCACCGCCAGCGCGACTTGAATGGCGGCCGCCCCACCGGTACGGCCCTTGACCGGCAGGACGATATAGTAGTCGGCCGCGAGCGCGGTCACACTGGTCAGGGCCAACACGGCGGCGAGGATGGTCTTCTTCATGGCAGGTAGGCGGTAACTGTGACGGATACGGTATAGCGCTGGGGCATCTTCGCTCAACGAACAAACGCCGCCCAGCGCCAGGCATCGAGCGCCGCTTTGCTGATGGTCCGGGTACTGCCGAAGCTCTGGTCTGGCGCAACGCTCCAGTACGTCCAGGGGGCCAAGTAATACACGCCCTTGGCCGCATCATAGGTCGGCGCATTGGTGTACATGTGGTTGCCCCAGTTGCTCCCGCCATCGATTTGCACCTGGGCGCCAACCTGGTAAGGATAGCTGCCGCAGTTCGGGGCGCCCCAGCCGCATCCGTGCCAGTTACCATCGGACCACGCATGGCCATCGCTGTCGCGGTACTTGTAGAAGTTCTGGTCACTCGGGTCCGCCGAGTGGTTGTCCGGATGTGCCCAGCCTTCCGTCGAATCGGTCATCAGCTCGAACAGCGTCGCGCCCGGAGCGGCAATCGGACCGCGCACGTAGTTGGCTGGGTTGTGCAGCAGGATGATGTCGTCGTAGAGCCCTGCGAGGCCCTTCGGGCTTTGCAGGAACATGTAGTCACGAATGGTCGCTTGCACCGGAGTGCCGCGATAGAAGGAGCTGGCGCCCGAGGTCAGGCAGCTGTCATTGAGCTGCGAACACACACCGGACGTGCCTTTGCCCATCACCTCCGAGCGCATGCCCTGGAAATCGGACTTCAGCACCAGCGTCCAGCCGCCGCCATCGGTGGTCATGTCACAGTAGACGTCGACCGCGCTGCTGCCCGGCTTGATGCGGTAGACACCGTCGCCGGTGGCGCCCAGGTAGCGATAATTCCCAGCTGGGTTCCGGTACTCCTTGCAGCTGGCGGCCAGCGAGCCGTCCGACCAGGCCCGGTACCCGGAATACTGCTTCAGCGCGTCGGCCAGCGCGAACGTGTAGTCCTGCGTGGCGGCCGCGGATTTGTAGACTGCTTTTACGGTTACCGCCCCAGCTCCGCGCGCGGTAGGCGTGCCCGCGATGACACCGGTACTCGTGTTGAGCGCCAAGCCGGCCGGCAGCGCGCCGCCAGCGACCGACCAGGTAGCTCCCGTGCCATCGCCTTGATACGCCGCGTCGCCGGATACGCTCAGGCTCGGTTTCAGGTCGAAGCCGGGGTAAGCTTGGCCCACGACACCAAGCGGCGGAGTCGCGCCAGCCAGGCTGATGGTGATTTCGCCGACGACCACCTCGTAAGTGCGCACGCCCGACTTGCCCAAGTAGCTGGCCAGGACGTCGAAGCTCGAGGTGCCGCCGGCGGTCGGTACGCCGGTGATGGTGCCGTTGGTATTCAACTGCAGTCCTGCCGGCAGCGCGCCGCGATAGGACCAGGTTACCTCGGCCTGATTGAACTGCGGGTCACCCGAAACCGACAAGAGTGGCTTGACGTCGTAGGTGTACGCGGCACCTTGCACACCCGCCGGCAGCGTGGCGGCCGCCAGCGCGACGGTCACGTCGGCGACGATGACTTGGTACCCCTGCTGTCCCGTCTTGGTCTTGTAGCTGGCCTGCACCTGGAAGCTCGAGTTGCCGCCCGCGATTGGCGTCCCGGTGAGCCGGCCGTCCGCGCGCAGTGTAAGCCCGGCAGGCAGCGTCCCGCCGATGACCGACCACGTTACCCCGGTAGCATTGAAGGCCGGGTCACCTTTCACCTGCAGGACCGAGTTGAAGTCGAACCCCGCATACGCACGGCCCGCTACTGCGCCAGGCAGCGAGTAGGCATTCAGCGCCACGAGAATGTTGCCCGTGGTGGCGGTGCGGTTGGGCACAGGCACGACAACGTAGTAGTTCGATGCCAGCGCCGGCGCAAGGGTGGCGGCCAGGAGGGCTGCGAGGATGGTCTTCTTCATGAGGGTCGGTCGTTTGGTTGTCTCGGTATAGGCAGATTCCGCGCGCACAGCGAAAAGGCCCCGTTTCGGAAGACCCAATCTCGGCTTCAGTTTCCGTTTAGCGCACTTTCATCTCAGTCCGGGCCAGCGACTCGTTGTAGCCGGTCCAGGCGTACCAGTTCACCCCGTCCGCGAACGTCGAGTGCTGGCCATTGAGGTATGCGCCATTCAGGTTGGACCGGTGGCAATCGTAGTACCACCAGGCCCCGCGGAACACGACCGCGCAGTTGTCGCCCCAAGTATCCTGGTCCATGTCCCAGGTGCTGAACCGGAAGCCGTTCTGCGCGGACAGCGAATCACCCGCCGGCCCGCCCACGAAGGCACCAACCGACAAGCGGTACCCGTCGGAGGCGGGATTTACCTTGAACGTGCTGTACAGCGCGTAGGCGGTCTCGCCGTTAGTGCGCGCCAGGTCGACGCGCAGCGCGCGCGTGCCGCTGGCCGTCAAGGCAGCCAGCCGGTCATTGCCCAGCCAGTATTCAGTGGTATTGCCGAAGCCGGACGCGTATTCGGCGTAGGTGCGGTAGAAGTCGAGCGCGCCAGTCACCCGGCGCTGGAACACCGTCCAGCCCCCGCCGTCCGTTGTCATGTCGCACACCACGTCAGCGGGCGTCAGCGGCCCGGCGCCGTCCACGTCAATGCGGTAGACGCCGTCGCCGATTGCGCCAGAGTAGGCAAATCCCGCCTTGCCCGTGCGGTAGTCGTTGCAGCTGGCCGCCAACGTGCCGTCCGACCACGCACGATAGCCGGAATACTGGGCCAGCCCCGCGGTGAACGGGGTTGTATATGCCTGCGTGGCCGACTTCCCTTTGTATTCGGCCTTCACTTGTACCGGGTTTATGCCGGGCCCGGTCGGCGTGCCGCTCAGCTTCCCGTCGCGGCTCAGCGCCAGGCCCGCCGGCAGCGCGCCGCCGGCTACGCTCCAGGTGACACCAGCGGGGGCGAAATTCGGGTCTCCCGCGACCTGCAGTACCGTGTTGAAATCGAAGCCGGCGTAAGTGCTACCGACGCTCGCCCATGGCAGCGAATAGGCGTTCAGCGTCACCACGATGTTGCCCGTGGTCGCAGTGCGATTAGGCACCGGCACGACAAGGTAGTAGTCCGAGGCAAGCGCCGGCACGGAAGCGGCGGCAATCAGTGCGGCAAGGATTGTTTTTTTCATATCAAGGCGGTCATTTGGGTGTCTCGGTATAGGCAAATTCTTCACGCACAACGAAAAGGCCCCATGCTGGGGCCTTGTATGCAATCCCGAGAGGCGCTTAACGAATCTTCATCTCCGTCTTCGTCAGCGACTCGTAATGCTTGGTCCAGGCATACCATTCGACACCATCGGCGTAGGATGAGTGCGGGCCGTTAAGGTACGCGCCGTTCAAGTTCGACTGGTGACAGTTGGAGTACCACCAGGCTCCCTTGAATTCGACTGCGCAGTTATACTCGTAAATATCCTGGTCAACGTCTCGGGTGGTGTACCTGAACCCGACCTGGCCCGTAAGCGAGTCACCGGCTGACCCGCCCGCCCAGCTTGCCGACACAAGTCGGTAGCCGTCCGATGCCGGATTCACCTTGAAATTGCCGTACGTCGCATAGGCCGTCTCGCCGGTGTACCGCTGCATATCGATGCGCAGGTTGGCACCGTTCGCCGTCAGCGCGGCCAGCCGGTCGTTGCCAATCCAGTATTCGGTTGTGGTACCGAACCCGGCTGCGTACTCTGCGTAGGTGCGGTAGAAATCGACGGAGCCATCGGCGCGCCGCTGGAATACCGTCCAGCCGCCACCGTCGGTCGTCATGTCGCACAGCACGTTAGTCGGCGTGAGCGGCCCGGCGCCATCCACATCGATGCGGTACACGCCGTCCCCGGTAGAGCCCGTGTAGGCATAGCCAGACTTGCCGGAGCGGTATTCGTTGCAGTTCGCAGCCAGGGAACCGTCCGACCAGGCGCGATACCCGGAAAACTGGGCGACGCCGGCCGTGAACACCATCGTGTAGCCCTGCGTGGCCGACTTGCCCTTGTATTCCACCTTCAGCTGCACGGGGTTGGCGCCAGCCGCGGTTGGCGTACCGGTCACGGTGCCGTTGGCATTGAGCGTCAGACCCGCAGGCAGCGAGCCACCGGCCACGGACCACGCCATCGTGGCGGTGTTCGCGTCGTAGGCGGCGTCTCCGGACACCCCGACGTTCGGGCGGATGTCCCAGCCCTTGCCGCCGTTGTAGCCCTGGCTGTAGGTCGCGCCCGGGGGCGTGGCGGCGCGCAGGGTCACCTGAATGGCGCCGACGAGCACGGAATAGGCCTGCTGGCCGGTCTTCGTCTTGTAGGTCGCCTGAACCGAGAACGGCGCGCCAGTGCTCTCCGCCGTCGGAACGCCGGAAATCACGCCATCGGCGCCCAGGGTCAGGCCGGCAGGCAGGCTGCCGCTCGCCAGGCTCCAGGTGACGCCCGCGCCGGCGAATGCAGCGTCGCCCGCCACGCGCAGCAGCGGCTTTAGGTCGTAGCGGTATGCCGCACCCTGCACGCCCGCGGGCAGCGTCGCCTCCGCCAGGCCGACTGTGATGGCGCCGACCAGCACTTGGTACGTTTGCTGGCCGGCCTGGTTCAGGTAGGTCGCCCGGACCGTAATCGGATGCGTGCCCTCGGCCGTCGGCACGCCGGTGATGGTGCCGTTGGTGTTGAGCTGCAGGCCCGGCGGCAGCGTGCCCACGTAGTTCCAGGTGACACTGGCCGGGTTGAAGGCCGGGTCGCCGGATACCGACAACAGCGGCTTGAGGTCGTAGCTGTACGCGGCGCCCTGCACGCCCGCCGGCAGCTGGCCGGTTGCCAGCGCGACGGTCACGTCGCCGACCACCACGCGGTAGGCCTGCTGGCCATTCTTGGTCTTGTAGCTGGCCTGAACCTGGAAGCTCGAGGTGCCGGCGACGGTTGGCGTACCGGCCAGCTTGCCGGCCGGGCTCAGCGCCAGGCCTTCGGGCAGCGCGCCGCCAACCACGCTCCACGTCACGCCCGCTGGATTGAAGGCCGGGTCGCCTTTGACCTGCAGCACCGAGTTGAAGTCGAAGCCGGCGTATGCCCGCCCGGCCAGCGCGCCCGGCAGCGTGTACGCGCTCAACGACACCAGAATGTTGCCCGTCGTGGGCGTGCGGTTGGGCACCGGCACGACGACGTAGTAGTCGGTGGCCAGGGCGGAAGCGCTGATGGCGGCCAGCAGCGTAGCAAGGATAGTCTTTTTCATGGTTGTTTTTTCTTAGGCGTTTCAGCTGTATAGCAAGGGAGGCTTGCGCCTCCCCTCCTCCGACCTGGTCAGTTCTGGCGAATCTTCATTTCCGTGCGCGCCAGCGAGTCGTAGTACCCGGACCAGCTCAACCACTCAACACCGTCTGCATACGAGGTATGCGGTCCATTAAGGTACGCCCCGTTCAGGTTGGCCGAGTGGCAGCTCGTGTACCACCACGCGCCTTTATAAATGACGGCGCAATTGTCGTTTGCGATGTCGTCGTGGTCGTTATCCCAAGTGGTGAATTGGTAGCCGCTGTGTCCCGTGAGCGAATCGCCGGCTGGGCTCGGGACATAGCCGTACACCGTCAGGCGGTAGTTGTCCGATGCCGGATTGAGCTTGAATCCGCCGTACTGCGCATAGGCCGTGGCGCCGGTGGTGCGCATCATGTCCACGCGCAGGCTGTGCGTGCCGGCCGCCGTCATCGCGGCGATGCGGTCGTTACCCAGCCAGTACTCGGTGGTGTTGCCGAAGCCGTTCGCGTATTCCGCATAGGTGCGGTAGAAGTCGACGGAGCCATTGACGCGCCGCTGAAACACCGTCCAGCCCCCACCGTCGGTCGTCATGTCGCACACCACGTCCGAAGGCGCCAGCGGGCCGGCTCCGTCGACATCGATGCGGTAGACCCCGTCCCCGGTCGAGCCAGAATAGGCGTATCCCGGCTTGCCGACACGGTACTCCTTGCAGCTGGCCGCCAGCGTACCGTCCGACCAGGCGCGGTAGCCAGAAAGCTGTGCGATGCCGGCGGTGTACGGAATTGTGTAGTTTTGCGTGGCCGACTTTCCCTTGTACTCAGCCTTCAGCTGCACCGGGTTCGTGCCGCGGCCCGTCGGCGTGCCGACGACGACTCCACCGGTGGCGAGCGTCAGCCCGGCCGGCAGCGCACCGCCCGAGACGGACCAGGTCACGCCGGTGCCCTTCCCGTCGTAGGCCGCATCACCGGAGATGCTCACGTTCGGCTTCACGTCCCAGCCGCCGGCGTTGTTGTACGCGGAACCATACGTGGCGCCCGGTGGCGGCGCGGCAGTGGCCGACAACGTCACCTGGATGGCGCCGACGAGCACGGAATAGGCCTGTTGTCCGGTCTTCGTCTTGTACGTCGCCTGAACCGAGAAGGGCGCTCCGGCGTTCTCTGCCGTCGGCACGCCAGAAACCACCCCATCGGCGCCCAGACTCAGGCCGGCCGGCAGGCTTCCGCTGGCCAGGCTCCACGTCACGCCGGTGCCGGCGAACGCCGCGTCCCCAGAAACGCGCAGCAGCGGCTTCAGGTCGTAGCGATATGCCGCGCCCTGCACGCCGGCCGGCAGCGCGGCTTGCTCGAGGCCGACCGTGATGGCGCCGACCAGCACCTGGTAGGTCTGCTGACCGGCCTGGTTCAGGTAGGTCGCCCGGACAGTAATCAGGTGCGTGCCCTCAGCAGTCGGCACGCCGGTAATGGTGCCGTTGGTGTTGAGCTGCAGGCCCGGCGGCAGCGCGCCCACGTAGTTCCAGGTGACGCTGGCCGGATTGAACGCCGGGTCGCCCGATACCGACAGCAGCGGCTTGATGTCGTAGCTGTACGCCGCGCCTTGCACACCGGCGGGCAGCTGGGCGGTGGCCAGCGCGACGGTCACCTCGGCGACCATCACGCGGTAGCCCTGCGCTCCGGTCTTGGTCTTGTAGCTGGCCTGGACCTGGAAGCTCGAGGTGCCGGCGGCGGTTGGCGTACCGGTCAGCTTGCCGGCCGGGCTCAGCGCCAGGCCTTGGGGCAGCGTGCCGCCGACGACGGACCACGTCACGCCAGCCGGGTTGAACGCCGGGTCGCCTTTGACCTGCAGCGCCGAGTTGAAGTCGAAGCCGCTGTATGCCCGGCCGGCCAGCGCGCCGGGCAGCGTGTAGGCGCTCAGCGTCACAAGGATGTTGCCTGTAGTGGGCGTGCGGTTGGGTACCGGCACGACGACATAGTAGTCGGTGGCCAGGGCGGAGGCGCTGATGGCGGCCAGCAGCGCGGCAAGGATGGTCTTTTTCATGTTCGTGTTGTTCGTTTAGTCCTGGTGGCCCGGCTTAGTTTTGACGAATCTTCATCGCCGTCTTGGCCATGGATTCGTAGTACCCGGTCCAGGTGTACCACTCCATCCCGTCTGCATACGAGGTGTGCGTACCATTGAGGTACGGACCGTTCAGGTTGGCCAGGTGGCACCAGTCGTACCACCACCCGCCCTTGTAAAGCTGGGCGCAGTTGCTGCTGGTATTCGTGTCGTTGTCGACGTCGTAGGCAGTGAACTTGGAGCCGCTGTTGCGCGTCAGCGAGTCGCCGGCCGGGCCGCCCACCCAGGTCAGGGAGAGCCGGTAAGCGTCGGAGGCGTCCGCCACCTTGAAATTGTCGTAAAGCGCATAGGAGGTTTCGCCAGTCGTGCGCGTCAGGTCCACCCGCATGCTATGCGTGCCGGTCGCGGTCATAGCCGCAAGCCGGTCGTTGCCCAGCCAGTATTCGGTTGTGCTGCCGAATCCAGAGGCGTACAGCGCATAGGTGCGGTAGAAGTTAACGGACCCATTCACCCGGCGCTGGAACAGCGTCCAGCCGCCGCCGTCGGTGGTCATGTCGCACTCGACGTCGAACGGCGTCAGCGGGCCCGCGCCGTCCACATCGATACGATAGACGCCGTCTCCCGTCGCTCCGCCATAGGCATACCCCGGCTTGCCGTTGCGGTACTCCTTGCAGCTTGCGGCAAGCGTGCCATCGGTCCAGGCGCGGTATCCCGAATACTGGCGCACGCCGTCCAACAGCGTGAAAGCGTAATCTTGCGTCGCAGTCGCACCCTTGTACGCCGCCTTCACCGTAACAGGCCCGGCACCGCGCGCGGTCGGCGTGCCGGCGACGACTCCGGTGCCGGCGTCGAGCGTCATCCCGGCGGGGAGCGCGCCAGTCAGAACCGACCAGCCTACACCGGTACCAGCGCCCGGATAAGCCGCGTCGCCCGCCACGCTTACGCGCGGCTTCAGGTCGAACCCCGGGTACGCTTGGCCCAGAACGCCCGTCGGCGGCGTCGCGCCGGCCAGGCTGACCGTGATGTCTCCGACGAGCACCTGGTAGGTGTTCGCGCCCGATTTGCCCAGATAGCTGGCCAGCACTTCGAAGCTCGCAGTCCCGCCCGCCGTCGGCGTGCCGGTGATGGTGCCGTCGGTGTTGAGCTGCAGGCCCGGCGGCAGGCTGCCGCGATAGGACCAGGTCACCTGCGCCGCGGTGTACTGCGGGTCGCCAGCTACCGACAGGAGCGGCTTGACGTCGTAGCTGTACGCCGCGCCCTGCACGCCCGCTGGCAGCGTGGCCGCGGCCAGTGCGACGGTCACCTCGCCAACCACCACTCGATAGCCCTGCTGGCCTGTCTTGGTCTTGTAGCTGGCTTGCAGCTGGATGCTCGAGGTGCCCGCAGCGGCTGGCGTGCCCGTCAGCTTGCCGGCTGGGCTCAACGACAGGCCCTCGGGCAGCGCGCCGCCGACCACGGACCAGGTCACACCGGCCGGGTTGAAGGCTGGGTCGCCTTTGACCTGCAGCACCGAGTTGAAATCGAAGCCGCCGTACGCCCGGCCGGCCACGGCGGTCGGGAGCGTGTACGCATTCAGGGTCACCAGGATGTTCCCCGTGGTCGCGATGCGGTTAGGCACCGGCACAACGACATAGTAGTCGGTGGCCAGCACAGGCAGGGCAAGCGCTGAAAGCAGAGCGGCGAGGATGGTTTTTTTCATGATTGCGGGAGCTAGTGGCGCTATCAGTGGTATAGGTAAATTCGGAGACGATATGGCTTGGCACCCTGGATTGGGGATGCGTGCGCATCCCTGTGGCCGGTAGCCTCCCCCTTAGCGCACGAAAATCCATCCTTGGCGGCGCAGCAGGTAACCGTTCCAAGCGGGGCCCGGCGCGTTCGTCGCGTCATCGGCATAGCCCGTGTTCCAGCCTCCCGCCGCAAGGCCGTAGAAGGAGTATTGCGTGCCTCCGGTGCCGTCGACATCGCGGAAGTAGAAGCCGTTATTGATGCCGGAATAGCCGACATATCTCGCCATGCCGAAGGTGGTGACTCCACCCAGCACAGGGGTCGGGTAGCCCTGGTACCGGTACGTATTCGCGTACGTCGTGAAGAAGCCTTGCGGCAGCGGCAGCTTGTAGCTGTGGGAACCCCAACTCATCGCGCCGACATATTCGCCGAACAACAGCTGCGTGGGCTTCAATGCCGCAACGTTACCGAGCGAGTACGGAACGGTGTCATCGCCCAGCGAGCCAGTGGCGTAGCTGAACCCGAATGCTGTGGAGCTCGCGCCGCTTGCACTGCGGCCCACCAGCGTCCACCCGCCTCCGTCCGTATCCATATCGCAATACACGTCCGTCGTGCCGCTACCCAGATTGATTCGATAGACGCCGGTCCCGGTTGCCCCGTTATAGGCGTAACCGGAAGCTGGGTGCCGGTACAGGTCGCAGCTGGCAGCCAGGGCGCCGTCCGACCAGGCGCGATACCCGGAGAACTGCTGCAGTGGCGCTGACACCTGGATGGTGTAGTCGCGCGCGGCGGAGGCACTCTTATAGGTCGCACGGACGGTTACGGGCCCGGTGGCGCGCGCCGTAGGCGTGCCGGCGATGACGCCCGTGCTGGCATTGAGCGACAGCCCGGACGGAATTGTCCCGTCCGTGACTGCCCAGCTGACGCCGGCGCCGCCGCCCGGGTATGCCGCGTCCCCCGATACGGTCAGGCTGGGCTTCAGGTCAAAACCCGCATACGGCTGCCCTACGATACCGCCCGGCGGGGTGGCGTTTGCCAGGCTGACCGTGATGTCGCCGACGAGGACCTGGTAGGTGTTCGCGCCCGACTTGCCGAGGTAGCTGGCCAGCACCTCGAAACTTGTCGTCCCGCCCGTCGTCGGCACGCCGGTGATGGTGCCGTCGGTATTGAGCTGCAGCCCCGGCGGCAAGCTGCCGCGATAGGACCAAGTCACCTGCCCGGTGGTGTACTGGGAATCCCCGGCCACGGCCAGGAGCGGCTTGAGGTCGTAGCTGTACGCCGCACCCTGCACGCCGGCGGGCAGCGTGACCGCCGCCAGCGCGACGGTCACCTCCCCGACAATTACGCGGTAGCCCTGCTGGCCATTCTTGGTCTTGTAGCTGGCCTGCACCTGGAAGCTCGAGGTGCCGGCGACGGTTGGCGTACCGGTCAGCTTGCCGGCCGGGCTCAGCGCCAGGCCTTCGGGCAGCGCGCCGCCGACCACGGACCACGTCACCCCGGCCGGGTTGAAGGCTGGGTCGCCTTTAACCTGCAGCGCGGAGTTCAAGTCGAAGCCGGCGTACGCGCGGCCCGCCAGCGCGCCCGGCAGCGTGTAAGCGCTCAACGACACCAGGATGTTGCCCGTAGTAGGCGTGCGGTTGGGCACCGGCACGACGACATAGTAGTCGGTGGCCAGGGCGCACGCGCTGATAGTGGCGAGCAGTGCGGCAAGGATGGTCTTTTTCATGGACGGAGAGCCTTCTCGGGCGGTGGTCGGGACAGCGCGCTCAGCGCACGAAAATCGTCCAGCGGTACAGGTTTTCGGCGTCGGCTTTGGGAATCACGTGACTCGCCCCGTCCGCGCCGAGGAATGGCTGATAGGTCCAAGGGCCGGTGGTGTAGTTCGTGCCGTCGAACGTCATGTACGTGAAATGGTGATGGCCCCACTCCGCGCCGCCGGTCCAGCGAATCTGCATGCCTTCCTGGCCGGCGTAACCGGCGCCATGCCAGTTGCCATCGCTCCAGGTACCGGACGTACCCGCAAAACCGCGCGATGGGTCGTTGCGGTCACCACCCTCGGACACTTGCTCCTGGGTGACCGGCGCCCAACCTGGCGTCGAGTCCGTCATCAGGCGGAACAGGGAGATGCCGGGGGCTGGCGTCGTGTCGCGCACGAAGTTGGCCGGGTTCACGAGCTTCCACTTCATGTCGTAAGGATGGCCCGTCGAGGTGGCGGTCAGCATTACCTCGGAAAGCTTCGCCTCCACTGGAGTATTCAGGTAGAAGGTCGACGTGCCGCCCGTATTGCACCCGGTGATGCTCGTGCAAACGTTCGTCGTGCCAGTGCCGGCCATGTTGGTGAAGTTCGGCAGGTTGTTCGTCATGACCAGGGTCCAGCCCCCGCCATCCGTCGTCATGTCGCAGTAGACGTCGACCGCGGCGCTTCCCGGTTTGATGCGATATACGCCGTCACCGGTCGCGCCCTGATACAGATACGTCCCGGCGGGATTGCGATAGTCCTTGCAGCTGGCAGCCAGGGAGCCGTCCGACCAGGCGCGGTATCCGGCATACTGCCGCAGCGCGTCGGTCAGCGAGAACGTGTAGGCCTGGGTTGCGGAGGCGCTCTTGTAGGTTGCCTTGACCGTGACGTTGCTGGTGCCGCTGGCGCTCGGGGTGCCCGCGATAATGCCCGTGCTGCCGTCGAGTGCAAGACCCGCCGGGAGCACCCCGCCGGCAACAGACCACGTGGCGCCAGCGCCAGCACCCTGGTAAGCTGCGTCGCCCGAGACGCTCAGGCGCGGCTTCAGGTCGAAACCGGCATAGGCCACCCCCACGGCGCCGGCCGGCGGCGTCGCGCTCGCCAGGCTGACCGTGATGTCGCCCACGACCACTTCGTACGCGCGCGCCCCGGACTTGCCAAGGTAGCTGGCCAGCACCTCGAAGCTCGTCGTGCCGCCCGCGGTCGGCACCCCGGTGATGGTGCCATCGGTATTGAGCTGCAGCCCCGGCGGCAGGGCTCCACGGTAAGACCAGGTCACTTCAGCGAGATTGAATTGCGGGTCGCCGGACACCGACAGGCGCGGTTTCACGTCATAGAAGTAGTTCGCGCCCTGCACGCCGGCAGGCAGCGTCGCGGCCGCGAGCGCGACGGTGACATCACCGATTACCACCTGGTAGCCTTGCTGTCCGGTCTTGGTCTTGTAGGTCGCCAGCAGCTGGACCGCTGCGGCGGCCGGCGCCGTCGGCGTACCGGACAGCTTGCCGTAGGGGGTCAGCGTCAGCCCCGCAGGCAGCGCGCCGCCCACCACGGACCAGCGTACGCTACCCGGGTTGAAGTCCGGGTCGCCCTTGACCTGCAGCACCGAATTAAAGTCGAAGCCAGCATACGCGCGCCCGACAACCCCTGTCGGCAAGCCGTACGCATTGAGCGTGATGAGGATGTTGCCGGTGGTCGCCGTGCGGTTCGGCACGGGCACGACGACGTAATAGTTCGAGGCCAGCGCGGAGACGCTGCTGGCAGCCAACAGGGCGGCGATGATGGTTTTTTTCATTGGGTTGCTCGTCCGGGGAATATCTATCGGTATAGGCAAAACCACGCTTGATGCAGTGTCACTATGAGCTGCGCAGCAAGTATGTGCGCGGCCTAGATGCCTACGCCTTTTGTATGGTTTGGCGGGCGACCGCTCCCTGGTACAGGGCCGCCATGGCGAATGCACCGAAGTTCGCCCCAAGGTGCAGTGCCACGTTCACTACCTTGAAGCCAATTAGCGCATTGTTCGTGATGTCCGGTACGCTGGTAGCGAGCCCGGAGAACAAGAGCACAAACAAGGCAACCAGGATAAACACCTCCGAAAGCTCCTTCGCCTGCTTCTCAAGCCAGACGTCGACATGGCCAAACAAGACGGAGACTCCGAACACCACCACCGAGATGGCGCAATACAGCGAAAGCCGGTAAAAAAAGCTTGCTGTCACCGGCAGCGTCAGGTCCGGGAAGGCGTAATAAATGACGAATAAGATTAGTGCCAAGCCGGCGAAGCAGGCATCGCCGACACTCGCAGTACGCTGGCCAGTCCGATGAATGCGAAGATAGTTGGTCGTAAGCCACAGTACGCCGACTGTACCTGTTACGAAGGGATACTGCGCCGCCACGGCCTCGGCCGCGACAGGAATTCGTAGGAAGAGCCACTCAAGTACGTTCCCGCCGAGGTCCCACGCAGTGGCTCCGTAATAAGGCAATTTCAGTTGGCCAATCAGCAGCGCAGCAAGAAGCAACCCAACCAGGGTGCTGAGAAAGCGCTGAATGACGCGGGCGGGGGTAGCCTTCTGGGCGAAGTTCTCGAGGGGCGTGCTCATTCGGTTCCTATTCAAAAAAACGGCACACCGCAGAGAACTGTGGCGTGCCAAATTAAGGATACCGAATTAGTATACTGTTTAAACCAATTTATGTAAAGCGAAATACTCTTAGGACCGTGTCGGGCGCCTGCGCAGGCAACAATCTGACCGCAGGTTAACGGGACGGTTGAACGGTTCTCGCGTGGCAGGTCACCTCCGAATAGAAGCCGAGGCCGACACAAAACGCACCAACGTTCGTAAGAATATGGAGACCCGCGTTAAGCAGCTGATACCGAATGACGGCATGCTGCCAGCCGATGCCGCCGCTGGCCAGGCCTGCCACCACGAAAGCAATCAAGGTAAGGGCGGTCAACCCCTTCGTGCCGCCTGCTCCCGTTTTCGCCAGGTGGTCAGCATAGTAAAGAAGCAGCACCGTCACGCCAAACACCATCAGCGCAATCGAGCAGTAGAGCGCCAATCGGTAAAGGAGCCCGGCATTCAGTGGCGCCACTATGTCGAGCCGGGTGAAATACAGCACCGAGAGACTGACCGCCAGTACGCCCAGGAGCATATCGTTGAGCGCTGGCGCGTAACTACCCACGCGGTACACGCGCAGATAGATTCCAGTGAGCCACACTGTGCCCAGGGCGCCGGTGATGAATGGGAACTCGCTGGCAGTCCAGTCGACGACCAACGTAAGGTACTGGACGCCGCGCGACAGCTCAATGGCCGAATTCCAGGTCGGGGTGCCGTAAATTGGCAGGTCGGCGTGGCCAAGCAGCAAGGACGCTACGATTAGTAATGCGCACATGCTGCCGAGGAACCATAGAAGAACCCGCGCAAACATCGGACGGGGGACTCGGATTTCGGTGGCGCTCTTTGATACGCTGCTCATGTGGCCTCTTTGCATAAAGAAAGAGCACGCCGGGACACTATGGCGTGCTCGTGATGAAGGGTGCCGGAGTAGTATATTGTCTAATAGCGATTTTGTAAAGATTGGTTCAATGCAAAGCTGCGAGCGCCAGCGCGTGGAAGCGCTCGAAGAACTTCGGCGCCAGCGCGGTGTAGTCCGGGTCGCTCTCCAGCGGGAAGCCAATGGCCTCATCCAGGTTGTCGGTAAGGGCTTGGGTGTGGTCGTGAACTGCCTTGAAATCCGGCTCGAATTCGATGCGGACCTCGTCACGAGACACGCCACGGACCGCGGCGACGTAGAACGTGCACAGCTCGATGTGCCGATGCGCTTTTTCCGCGCCGTCCCAGCGGCCGTGCGCATTGCTCATGAGGTAGCGGTTGACGGCAAACTCCAGGCTCAGCCAGCAGGCCTGCTTGAACCGCGCATCGGCTTGCGCCACGGGTGCCGCGGTGCCCGGAACGTCGTCGAACTCGACCATGTCAAACCGCGAGCTGGTAATCGAGTGCCCGCTCGGCTCCCAGTAAGCCGAATGGTCCGGCTTGTGGAATGCCTCATCCTCCTCGGCCTCCGGCTTGGCCGGCTTGTACATGACCTGGCAGTAGTCCCCGTTGCGCATGCGCACCAGGACCACGCCTTCGGTCAGGCAGCGCGCTTTCAGCGCCAGCGTGAAGTCGTTGAAGTCACTTTTCTGTGCCAATACTGTCGTGTTTTTCATGCTTTCATCCTCGTGAAGTAGCGCGCGGCCAACACGCCGCCGATGGCACCACCGAGGTGGCTTTGCCAGGAGACGCCGGGGTAGACCGGCAGTACGCCCAGCAGCATGCTGAAGCTGTACAGGCCTGCGGCCGGCAGTGCGACCGCGATGTCGACCAGGCGCCGGGTGTAGTAACCCCGCGCGAGGATGTACCCGAACAGGCCGAACACGAGACCGCTTGCACCCAGGTGCACGGTATGTGGCCCACCCAGGAGCCACGCCGTGGCACCGGCGCCGAACAGCCCGCCGGCCAGCGCCTGCCAGAACCCCTCCTGCTTCGGGAGCATGGCGAGCCATCCCAGCACGAGTAGCGGCACAGTGTTGGAGAGCAGATGCCCGAGGCTGCCGTGCGCCCAGGGCGCCGTGAAGATACCGAGCAGCCCGGTCAGCGAGCGCGGCTCGAGGCCCAGCGCATGCTTGAGCGGGAACACGAAACCGGCCAGACTGACGGCCCAGATAGAGCCGACGAACAGCACCAGCACCTGCGCGCGCGCCCTGGCGCCGTCAAGAATCAGCTGCATGGCGCCTCCAGGCCGTGTGCACCTGCCGCCGGTACCGGGTACACCACGAGCGGCTGGCCCTGGTCGTCACAGACCTGGTCCGCCACGGCACGCGACATGCCCGCATCCCAGTCCTTGACCGAGACCAGCGCATGGGTCTTGCCCGGCGGGCCACCTACGCGGTCGACGTACCGCACCACGTAATGCGGTTCCGGTTCCGAGGCGCCCTCCCCGCCGGCGTACACCAGCGTGCGGAAGTTGTTGGTGTCGGTAGGGCGCCAGCCGGCCGGGTAAAAGACCCGCGCATTCGATTTCATCTGGTAGCCAGCGACAATCGCGACGGCTGGCGCGTTGGCCATACACCCAGCCAGCATCCGCGCCTGGCGGAGAAGGTCCGCCACTCCGACACCGGACTTGTCGCGCTCAACCATCGCATCGATGGTCCGCTGCAGCTCGGCCAGCACCGCGCTGGGCTCCGGCGGCAGGTATTCGCTTTCGTTATCGGTCATTCTCGTTATTCCAGTGTTAGACCGTGGCTGCAGCGGATTCCAGGTGTGCCTGATATTCCCGCTGCATCACGTCTGCTTTTGATTTCGCGGTGTCCAGGCTGTCGCACAGGTCGCGCGCGGCGATGCGGCCGTTGATAACCAGACTGCCGGCCCAGCCGAGCGACTCGATGCGCGCGCTGGCACCGAAGTACGCGCGCAGCTCGTGGTAGCGCACACGCACCGCGCGGCCTCGCCGCTGCACATGGGTGGGCTCCGTCACGGTATAGCCGGTGAAGAAGATTTCGTCGCCGACCTTCAGACCGAGCTTCTCGGCAGCCATCTCGGCCATGCGCTCCGCACCGACAGCGCGCTGCACCGCAACGACGGCTTGACGCTGCACTGCCGACGGCGAGCCCGTGCAGGTGGTCATGTGCTTACGGAAGCCGTCCGCGGTCTTCCAGGACGGTGCCGGGAAGTTCGGATGATGACAGCCGAACGGGCACTTGTACTTACCGTTGCGCGGAGTGACCATCGTGCCTTCGAAGTTAATCTGTGGCAGGAATTCCGAGTTGCCTTTTGCTGCCGCGCGGACGCCAACAATCACTTTCTGCAGGGCGCGTGCTGCCGCGGCATGCGCCGGCGCCGCATGTACGGCATTGCGCAGGTCGTAGAGCCAGCCCTTGACGTCGAATTCCGCGCGATATTGCGAGTGCGCGCTCAGAATCACGTCCGCAGCCGCGCGAATTTGCAGCGCATCGCCACCGTCCAGTGCAGCTTGCGCCACGTCGACCCAACCAGCCGGTGCAGCCGGTACTTCACGCGGTTGTTCCTGAGCAGTCTGAATGGCGCAGCGGATGGCGTCGGCAATCGTTACAATGCGTTCCATGTGTGTTGTAAGCCAGAGTTAATGTTGGCTTGCAGTATAGCACATAACACAATTAACACAAGAGATTTACTTGCGTTTAGTTCACTTTTTCTGAATTTGCGTGTTTTGTTAACTAACGACGGGGGCTGACATGGACGGGAACATGTGAACAGGCTGCGCTCCGGCCGGAATCCACTGGGCGAAGTCTCCTGCCGCCTCCGGACGCACCATCCAGCTGCGCCGCTCGCCGTTCCACTGCGCCCCCAGGTCCTCGGCCCGTGCCAGCCCTCGGCGGCTTGCCTCCCTGGTGAGGTCGGTCTTGTAGACGCCAGGCAGCAGCAGCACCTGCATACTGAGCACCAGAACCCCCTCCTCCGGCACACCGGCGGCCTCGACCGTGCGCGTGGATGCCTTCAGGAGCTCACGCGCGGGCCCGACGAGGGCGTGCTCGTAATTCGCGGTGCCGCCGGCCGCACCGAATCCCTGGCTCACCCGGAAGAGCTTCCAGCCCTTGCGCGCCTTGGCCTGCAGCGTAGCCACTGAGGCTGTCTTGGCCCCGGTGAAGTCCCAGAAGTGGAACTGCGGCGCGGTGCCCTGAGCCTCGCTTCCCTGGCCAGCCTCCTCGAGCTCAATCTCGGCGTGGCAATGCGGACACTGCCCATCGGCGTCAGCGCGCTGCGCCCGGGTCAGCGACCTGCGGCAGCTCCAACACTGCAGCATCTCTGCGTCGGTTGACTTCGACGCTCGCCACACGGGCTCTCCAGTGAGCGCCCAGGCCACGAGGTCCGGCTGCATGGCGCCCGGCGCGGCAGGCAGCGGCATCCAGCGCGTCGGCGTCCACGACCCACCGAAGATGTTCCACTTGTCATCCCAGTAGCCACCGACCTTGATGCGCCAGTCACCCGGTCCGTCCATTTCGCCCGACAGCAGCATCAGCTCACCGCCGCGCGGCGCGCTCTCGATGGGCAGCCAGGCAGATGCCGGCATCGCAGCCTCCAGCAGGGAACACACCTTGCCGAGCAACTCGTGAAACACGGCGCTGACGTCGTGGTCGCGCCGCCCATTCAGCCATTCGGCGAACTCGCGTACCTTGTGGCCCATCAGTTCAGCGGTCGATGCCAGCAGCGTGGTTTCCATTGCAGTCCTCATCGTCGGGGTTACTTTTATCCGGAAAATCGTGTGGAATTCGGGGCGCTGGGGTTAGACGCTAATCATCCGTTCACCGAACTTCATGGCGGAGTAGACCAGCTTCAGCACCTCCTCCTGCGACAGCTGACGGGGTTTCACGCCGGCATTTCCGTGACTCGTCACCCAAATTGTGCCGTCGCCCTTGAGCATCACATCCGTCGGCATCGCCGCATTGAGGTCGAACGCCAGAGTCTCCAGTTTTCTCAGGCGGTTCGCGGTTTGGTCATTTGCTTGGTCGGCCATATCATTCTTTCTCTAAAAGGAAATTAAGGCGGAGGCGTCCGCCATTCCACAAACCAATCCGGATTAGCGCGCGCCAGGCAACCGGGCGAGGTCCTGCTCATCGTGGGGTATTCCGCCAACAGCGCGGAGCCTGTAAGCACGCAGCAGGAGGTCTTCATCCCAGCTTGAGATAGTGGCCTTGGCGAAGTGGAAGTGGCCAAAGCGCCTGCGCTCGGCGCGCGGCAGGTCGCCCCAGAACCGCAGCACGCCCCTGGCATCCGGCACAGCAAAGCGGTTGTAGAGATAGTCCTCCAACGCGGTCAGCCGCTGCTGGCCATCGAGAAGCGCTTGCGAGAGCTCGCGGTAGCGCAACGTGGCGCCGGTCCCTTCGAGCTCCCAAGCATCGTTGACCAGGTGCGTGCCCACATCGACCCCGGACCAGATGGAATGGATGAAGCGCGCCTTCCGTTCGAGCTCCCACTTCGGGTCACGCTGCCAGCGCGGCAGCGGATACCCCATGGCGAACCGCTCGGCCCAAGGATACATGTGCGGTCCTTCATCGCCGGTGGTGAACTGCTCCAGGCGTCCCAGCAATTCCGAGACGCACACGTTGAGCACGTTGGCCCGCAGCTCGTCGGACGGCATGACAACTTCATTGTCAGCCGCGGCCGAGCCGTCGTAGCGATTGAATGGCGCAATAGGTTTCATATTTCGAAGGCGAGTTAACGATTGTAGTTACGCGAAGATTAGATTCAGCGCCCGTGCCAACCGTTGGAAAGTGCGCTTATTATACCACTAAGTTGCAAATCGCGAATAACAAATATGTGTTTTATGGTATACTTTGCCACACGCATTCAATACGAAAGGCCTACGCCATGTCCGAAAAGAAACCCACCGCGAAAGACCGGGCCTTAGCCGAGCGGGAACAGCTGATGCGCGACTACCTCGCCGCGTTCGGCCTGGCCAACCCGGGAAAGAAAGCGCCGACCGTGCGCTATGAATCGGGTTATTTCCACGTGAGCTATGGCCTGTTCGAAACCAGCCGCTACCGGAAAGCTGAACTGGAGCGCATGCGGGACCGGCTGCAGGTTCGCGCCGGCGGCGCGGAAAAGAAGTAGCGCACCGACGAAAAAAGCCCAGCACGATGGCTGGGCTTGAGATGCTACTTGGGTCGGCGCCATGCTTTGGGCATGGGACCTTCTGGTGAGACCAGCTCGATTGAAAAGCCCTGCATCGACATTGGCCGGTCAGTGATGATGGACCAGGCCTTTCCACGAGCCGCCCAGTCTTCCTCCGAGACGTCTTCCGGACCTTCCATGTTGTCCCAGTACGAAAACACTTCGACACCAGGATGCTCATACCACGCTGCGCGCCACTCCGGTTGCACGGTGTAGACACGCCCGATGAGATAGCCCTGGGTCGGCACCAGCACCACGCTGAAGTCGGTATCGACAGCAGGCATAGCCATGTGTTCCCGCTGCCGCATGCTGATGCGCCGGGCCTGCCACTTGTCGTAGGCGGCGACGAAGTCGCACCCATCCTCCTCCATAACATGAGCCAGGAAGGAGTCCAGGCGCTTCTCCGCCTGCTCAGTCACCCACGGGCGGAACGCCTCCACAATTCGAAGCGCTTCGGCGAAGCTGTCCGTCGCAAGACGGAACCCCGGCATGATGATGTCGCTCATTTCGGCTCCAGGTCGCGTTTGTCGATAGTGACGGCGAAGCCACCGCGGCCGACCTGAATGGCGTGCGCCAGCAGGGCCCGCTGCTCGTCCGTCTGGCTGGCCAGAAAAGCCCTGAGCGCGTCTCTTGCGATGAAGCCCTTTCGAACGTCAGCTTGGCGTTCAGCCTCGACCTCCTGCTCCACCTGGTTAATCAACTCGAAGAGGCGCACGGTATCCCACTGGCCAGCGGAAATACCGTCCCTGGGCACCAGCAGCTCCAGCTCCTCCAGGCCATCCCCGAAATACTTCTCACGGGACGGGTAGAAGTTGTAGCTGCGCTCGTTACGGATACGCTGCTTCAGGGCCGCGAACTTCTTCGCATACGATTGAGCCCCCTTGCCCGCTGCGTTGCCGGCCTGCTGCACGGTGGCATGCATCGCATCGTACAGCGGCACTAGGTACATCAGGCGTGCTGCTGCTTCCGGGGTGAGCTTCAAGTAATTTTTGCCCAAGATGTCGACGCGCATGCTGCGCAGGGCCACCACGCGCGCGCGCAGCTTGGTCAAGACAGTTTGCATTTTTTCACTCATGATTTTTCCTCGTCAGAACAGCGAAATGGCTGCAATCTGTATAACCAAATTTACACCGCCGGCCACACGCCGATGCTCAACCCGGGCAAACTTCCGCGCAGACTAGGCATTTTACGGTATACTACCATATCTACTCAACGGCATTGCGGTCCAGCCGGCCTCGTCGAGGCCCGCTACCCGTAGTTCAGAATGACGAAATTACACAAACCCTGGCGCGCGCTCCTGCTGTGCGCCCTCACCGCCTCGGTCGCCGGCTGCGACCTTGTCGAGTCGCCGGACGCCGGCTACAGTGAGCTGCAGGCCAAGCCCGTATTGGCCGATGCGTTCGCCAAAACGGAAACGCCCTCCCGCCTGGCGAGCTTGTCCGTCATCTCGGTCGAGCTTTCCTGCGACTCGTATGCCCAGACCGTGACCGGCCTGTTCACGTTTGACGCGCTGGATGGCCGTGCGCCGATTACCGTGGCTGGCGCCACCCAGTGCCAGAACCCAGGGAAGCTCCTGTATTGGGACGTGAACAACACGTTCTATGCGCGCGAGAACTACACAGCAGCCCTGGTTGCGCAGGAAGTCGAAGCCCTTGTTGCGGTGGCCAAGCTGGCGCCTGTCGCCGGCACCCGGAAAAATGACGAACTGGCCGTAGAGCTGGAACGCAAATACGCCTCCCCCATCAACGACCTGAATCTGCGCGCCGTGACATTCACGTGCCTCGCGCCGGGCATCGGATACCAGTACACCGCAGACTATTACCGCCCGAGGCCGAAAACCGTGTCGGGCGTGTTGAAAACATCGTGCCCCGCCGCGCACCACAACTTCGAGGTGAAGCTGGTCATTCCTGCGCCTGGCGCCGGCCGGCCGAAACACCTGCTCGATGTTGCCCAGTACAACGGCGTGAGCGCCGCCGTGATGACCGGCGCGTTCTCCGAATTCATCGAGGGCGGCCCGCGCACTTCGACCTTTTAAGCTGGCGAGCCCAGCGCACAACGATAGGAGCTGTAATGAACCATCCACCGGCCGATTCGACCGTCATGGCCCTGCTGGATACAGGCGAATGGAACCTGACCCGGCATATCCCGAGTCCCGACATGACCGACGAGTTCAACACGCGCAATGCCTGGAGCGTCTCGCGCACGCAAGCGCCCTTCTGCGACCTGCAGGGCATGCGCGCCTGGTCTGGCCCGACAGCGCACGCTGCGCTGGGCGCTGCCCACGTCGCGCTCGGCCGCCCGATGCCCGAGGTAATCCCGGGCACGCTCATGGATGTCCAGCTCGGCCTGTACTTCGCGGTTGGCCCCGCCCGCGGCGAGGATGACGAAACCAACTCCGCGCGTCAGACGAAGAGCTACAACGCCCTGACCGCGATGTTCATCGACCGCGCGCTGGACGAGCTGGGCGTCTCCCCGTCCGAAGGATTCCGTTACGTGCCTGTGGAGCTGTGCGATTGCGAATGGGACGGTCAGGACGTCGACGGCCAAGTCGTCTACAGCGTGCACTTTCACTCGGAAGGCGCAATTGACCAGGCACTCGCCGGCAAACTGCGCGCGATGGCACTCGAAGCCTATACGAAGGTCTGCGGCGCCGACGCACGCTTTATCCGCGCCGAGCTGTACCAGAAGTGGTCGTATAGCCAGCGCACCCCATACACCTTCAACGAATAAAGGAGCATCCCATGTCCGACAATCAAGCCGTCCCCATCAAGGACGTCCTGGCCGACCCGACCCATCCGGGGCACAGCGCCGCCACCGAGATGATGGAGAAGCTGCGCAAGGGGGAAATCAGCCTGTGCGGCTGCATGGGCCCCGGCTACGGCGAACCGTACTGCCCGTGCGAGATGACCCGCCGCGGCCTGCCGCCCTCCCCCGAGCGCGTGCGCGCCAACGAGGAAGCCAACGCGCGCATGAAAGAGCTGGTCGCATCCGGAGTGTTCGCCCGCAAGCCTGCCTCCGCCAGTTAACTAACAACCTCGACTATTTGCTGCTTGTTCTTGCTATTTCATGGTATAATGCAAGCATTCACAGACACAGGGGGCACCATGGATTCCAACGCCGTACGCGCGATTTTTGACACCGCTGCCGAAAAGCAGCGCGAAGCCGACAAGGCGCGCGGTGCGCTGGCGACCGTCATGCTGCAGACGATGCGCACGCGGCTGCCGGGCGGGACCATCATCAAGCTCAACGCCCGCCCGCTGCCGGAATACCTGCTGTGCGTGCACACGATGAGCGGCAACGACCGGGGCACCAAGACTTTCCGGATTGAGGAAATCACGGGTGTCGAGGTCAATGTCACCACCCCTGAGCTGTCGACCTGGCGGTGCACTGCCGTGCCCATCAGCGAGAAGACTGGTAAGGACATGAGCGGCGCTTCGCACGGGCCTGATTCGCGCCCGACGGTACGCTTGCAGGGAAACATGGGTTGCCTGCTGCCGGACGACGATGGCACGGCGACAATGGAGCGGCTGGTCAAGCTCGTCGCCAATACCGTTGGCGCTGGCGCCGGCACCAACACCTGAGCCCATCATGACCTTCACTCCCGAAGAGCGCGCCGCGCACGTTGCACAAATCGTCGCCTCCTGCGACTACCGCCGTACCGTCCTCGGTCTGGCCGATACCCGGAACATGCTGACGCAAGGCTGCATGGTGGTCACCGGCCGCCAGCAAGGCGTGAGCAACCAGGAACGGCAGCTGGGCTTCTGTGTGCAGGTCCGCAGGGGCCGTGGCCAGTTCCGCTCGGACATGGTGTTCCTGCGCCACCCGGACGGCAGCCTGGGTGCTCACGAGAACCAGTGCTACTACCTCATGACGCCCGAGCAGGAAGCGCTGGCACGGCCGCTGTTCGAACACCTGCCGGAAGACGAGGACTATCGCGGCGGCTACAGCTGCTCGGAACAGGTCCATGAAGTAGGCTTCATCGTCGAAAACTCGGCCTCGACGCCGACCCCGGACACCCCATTCGGGCTGGTCATCACCCACTTCGACTGACGCCGCGCGCGCCGTCTCGAAACCGCTGCTACGGAAGGAACGCCTTATGTCCCAAAGTGAAAAAACTGTCGCCATGCTGGGCGGCTCGTTTGACCCAGTCACACTCGCCCATCAGGCGCTGGTGTGGGAAGGCTCCCGGCTGTTCGACATCATGCACATCGTCATTGGCGTGAACCCTGCGAAAAAGTACCTCCTCGACGACAACCGGGACGACCTTGTGCGTGCCGTAGTGGACGACATGCGCATTAAGGGCTGCAAAGTGCACGTCCATCGACTCCAGGGCCGCCTGCTCGCCCATCTGGCGACCGAACTGGGCGTCACGCACCTGCTGCGCGGGGTGCGCGATTCAGTCGACTTCGCCTACGAGGAAAAGGCCACCGCATTCAACCGGAAAATCATCCCGAACATCCGTACCATGTACCTGCGCCTGCCTGACATGGACGACGTGAGCTCCTCCGCGGTCAAGGAAGCGTTCGGCCTGGACGGCTGGGAGAGCGTCGTGGCTCCGATGGTCCATCCGCTGGTTCTGGACGCTCTGCGCCGCAAGCATCTGGCCAACCTCAAGCTGGCGGCCTGAATGCGCATCGTCGTCACCGGAGGCATCGGCACCGGCAAGTCAACCGTATGCCGCGCGCTGCAGCAGCGCATGCCGGGCTACACCCTGGTCAGCGCCGACGACATGGTGCGCAACCTGTACGCTAACAGTGCCGCGTTCCGCGCGGAGCTGGTGACCCGCTTCGGCACCACCGACCGCAAGGTCATCTCCGGGATGGTGTTCGCCGACGACGCGCGGCGCGCCGACCTGGTGGCCCTTTCCTGGGTGTACCTGGCGCCGGAAGTGGAGTCGCTGTTCTGCCGGGACGGCATCATTTTCGAATTCCCCCTGTTCTTCGAGCACCCGCACTGGGTGGGCCGGCCCGACGCCGTCGTGGTGCTGGGCTGCGACGCGCAAACCCAGCGCCAGCGCGTGCTGGCGCGCGACGGCATTACCGAGGCGGCCCTCGCCCGCATCCTGGCTGCCCAGCTTCCTCTCGAGGAAAAGGTGCGCCAGGCCGACATCTACCTGGACACCAGCGGCACGCTCGCGGCGGTGCTCGATGCGGTCGACAAGCTGCCGCTGCAGCTGCTCGCGCTCAAATTGCAAAAGGAAGGAGTCCTCCAATGAGGCTTTATCAGGTTGAAACCGGGAGCATGAGCCCGACCCAGGACGACTGCGCATTCCTTTGGCTGTATTGCATGGATGGCCTGCCGTACGCGAAGTATCTGCCTGAAGGAGCGCCGAAGGCTATGCCAATGGTGCTGGCGCTGATGCGCTGGGACGGAACCATCGGCACCATGGGCGGCAAGCTCGAGGTCGGCGAGTCCATTCGCCGTGCGCTCGCCCGCGAATCGTGCGAAGAAGCCGACTTCTGGCTGTCGGCCAGCTGCGAGCCCGAGGTGCTGGGCACTTTCGCCGACGACGACTGGCGCGTGCACAGCTACGCCCTTGAGGTCAGTTACGAGGAACTGCTCGAGGTGCGCGCCAAGGCGTCCCGTGCACGCCCGGCGTCGGCTGAATGCGCGGGTTGGTTCATCGTGCCCGCCGAGGATTACCGGCCGGGCTATGCCGGCCCCCAGGGCGTGACGGCCTTCCTCGAAAACAACTTCCAGTCGACCGCTAAACTGGAGTTCGAGGCTCTGTGCGCGAAGATTCGCGAGCGCCGGCGCCAGCACGCTGCGCAGGGAGACCCGACAGCGGGTTAAGCCGTGCGCGGCACTGGTGTCCGCCACCGCTACAATACGCGCCTGTTCACTACCCCGCCTTACGTGCCATGCCGATAAACCCGACGAACCTGTTTCACAGTACGATGCACGTCGACGACGGCAAGCAGCGGGTGGCGCTAGTCGAATACGGTAGGGGATTTCACATCCGGCACGCCGACATATCGTTCACGGCCGCGGCGTTGGCCCGGCTGACTCCGCTCTTTGCGATTTCAAACATCGACCTGGCGACCATCCGAACGCTCGCGGAACTGGGCACGGCATATCTCGCCTGGCGCCCCGCGCCGAAGCACGCCCTGAGTAAGCTCTTGGTCCTACGGAAAGGCCACGGCTGCATCCCGGCGCACGTGTCCAGCACTGAGCGGCTGGAACGGCAGGTGCTCTTGACCTACGCACCCTATCTCGACATCAGGAACGTCGACATCGCGCTCAATGCCGATGGGGTGGCCGCCGTCGGAGCAGCCTGCAATACGCTGGGCATCTCGCCGCAATCAATCACGACGCTCCTCAAGCTGGCGCAGCTGAACCCGGACTTGACTGGCCATGCCCTCCGAGCGGCTACGACGCCGACGGCACCTGCGTCGACGGCGCCGCTGTAGCTGCGCCGCACCCTCAGCGCACAAACACGTTCGCGCCGTCGCGGTTATTCAGCCAGTACAGCCAACCCATGTAGCCGTTTTCCCCATAGAGCATCGAGTGGGTGTCGTTATCCGCACCCGCCGATGTCGTGCTCTGCACGTGGTCGTAGACGCTAATCCACGGGTCCTCCAGCAGCCCCGCGCGCTGGCACCACGCCACGGTGTAGGGCGTTGCCGATACGTGCGACGCCAGCACTGGCACCTGCACATTGCAGTCTGTGGTGTTCCTGGTTACCTGTACGGACGATTTTGGCGCAATCAGCCACTTCACCCCGTCCCCAGTTGCAAAAAGCATATCGCTGTAGGCCATGCTGCTGTACGCCAGGGAGAACGTCGAGGCGGCCCGAGGGTTTGGCACATAGGCGCCATACGCCACGGTGCCTGCCGCGTTGTCATTGACAGGTGCCCAGCCGGCCCCGGGCTTCGTGCGCCGAACCAGCATCCAGCCACCGCCGTTGAAGGTCATGTCGCAGTAGACGTCGGTCGCTGCGCCGCCGGCCGGCTGGACGCGGTAAGTGCCGTTTCCAGTCACGCCAGCGTAGCTGTGGCCATCCGTCGGGTAGCGATAGTCCTTGCAGCTCTGGGCCAGCGTACCATCGGCCCAGCCCTGGTAGCCCGAGAACTGGGCAATCGTCTGTGGTGGCCGCACCAGGAACGTGTAGGCCTGCTGCGCAGACTTCGTTTTGTAGGTGGCGCTCACCGTCACCGTCGACGTGCTCGCGGACGCCGGCGTGCCGCTCACAACGCCGGATTTAGCGTCTAGCGCCAGCCCGGCGGGCAAAGTACCTTGGCCGATGGACCAGGTCACGCCGTACCCTGTAAAGCCAGGGTCCCCGCTGACCTGCAGCAGCGGCGCCAGGTTGTAGCTGTACGTCTGCGCGACCTGGCCGTCCGGCAGGCTCGCCGGCGCCAGCTGGACCTGGATGGCACTTGCATTTACCGTCTTGCCTTTGACGGGCATCACCAAGTAGTAGTTGGCGGCAGATGCGGACGCCCCCATCAGGGCGAGCAGGGCGGCAATGAATGTTTTCCGCATGGAATAGGTCGAAAAGTTTTAATCCTCAGTATAGGAATCCAGCTGCCAGCGGCGCAGAAAGGCAAAACCCCTACACGGCAGGGGTCCTGTTTCTGCAGTGGTGCCGCGCGCGCGAGGCTTACAGCACCTGGTAGCCGGTCGGTGCCGGACACTTGAAGGCTGCCGCGCCGAAGTTCGCCGTCGCAACCCAGCTCCGCCCGCCAGTCGAAATTGCCGGGTACCAGGTAGCTGCCCCGATGTTAGTCCACTGAAGGATGGCATGGCTAAGGCAGGTACCGCCGGCTGGTGTGTAGTAGACCGTCAAGGTTTGCGCGTCGACGTCAAGCGCAAACCCATACGTGTCACCGTACGATGCGCCTTTTGTACCGAGCGTCGTGCCTGACAGGTTCGTCGAGGTCGCGCCCCCCCAGGCAGTTTGGTTCGTACTGGCCGGGTATGCTGCGCGCCACTGGCTGGTTGCGTAGGAACTGGTATCGCAACCGAAACAGGGACTGGTTTTCGGGGCATAGGTGGACTTCGCGATACCAGCCAGCTCGTTCAGGCCAAGCCCATCCGCAGTCACCTCCCAGTACCATTTGCCGGAAGACTTGCCTACGGTTGCGCGTACTCCTCCGGTTCCGCCGGCGGTAGTAACGGTGAGGTTATTGTTCGACAGGGTGTAGCCACCGATATTGGTAGAGTCCCACGTCGCGAACTGCTTCATGTTGCCGTTGAATGTGTAGGTGGTGCCATCCAGGACCAGCGTTGCCGTGGCCTTGTCTGCCGTCGGTGCCCAGGTCACCGACAGCGAACAATTGCCGTTCACGGGCACATTGGTGCAGGTGGTGCTGGCGCTGAACTGCGCTGCATCTGCGCCGCCGAAGGGCTGCAGAGCAAGGCTGCCAGGGTAGCTGCTGCTGTTTTTCAGTTGGATGACACTGGGGGCTGACGCCGTCCCCATTGCGGCGCCAATCAGCGACTGCGTGGTCGACGGGCTGCCCATAACCGCGAATCGCGGCGCCACTACGGCCAGCTGGAAGGCCTGCTGCCCCGCTTTGGTCTTGTACGTCGCGCTCAGGCTAAATGACCCCATTCCGGCCGCCGTAGGAGTGCCGCGCAGGACACCCGAATTCGGGTCCACAGAAAGACCCGCAGGCAGCATACCGTCAGCCACCGCCCAGGTCACGCCGGCGCCGGTGAACTGGGGGTCCCCGGTGACAACCAGGGTCGGCGCAAAGTCGTAGCTGTAGGGAGCCCCGACCTGCGCCGGCGGCAGCATTGTCTGGTTGAGGACTACCTGAATCTGGCTGGCGCTCACCGTCCGGCCGGCGACGGGCACCACGACCAGGTAGTCGGTAGCAAGGGCGGGCAGGCCCACAAGCGCCAGCAGTGTGGCAAGAATGGCTTTTTTCATGGGCAGGTTTTAACGTTTTTCAGGATTAAGTGTAATGCGGCTGCTCGCTGCCGCGCCTGTGCAGCCGTATGCTCACGTGAACATCATCCTATGGAATAGCTTAGTATAGCTCGACATATGTTTTTGTCGACAAACGCCTTAGGCCGCCTTACGGGCACAGAAAAACCCCGTGCGTGCACGGGGTTGAGAATCGGAATTGCCGACCGTACCTAAAAATATCAAAAAGCTAAAGCAATTGCCACCAACCCGCCCTTGCAAACCTCTGCGTTGCGCTTATACGTCTCGTCTGAATCTAAGGCGTGCTGCTGCTCGTAGACCTTGGAAAATTCGACGCCCAACGCCTTGTACATGTGGGCGATGTCTGCGGCGTTGTCATCCCGAGTCCCGGTGGACGCGATAGCGGTCAGGGTTTGCGGGAGGGAGCCTGCGACCTGCGCCAGGAAATCACTGTAGATACGAACGTGCTCCATCTCATGGCTGCGGACATGCCTGTACCCACACTTGAAGTCGACCAGTTCGTTGGCCAGATACATGGTTGCAGGTGCGAAGCCAACTTTGACATGAAACACCCGGCATCCGTCCGGCGCCTCGGTGACGCTGATGGAATTTTCTTGCTTTGCCACCACCATGCCCAGCGCCATGCTGCTCGCTGTGATGTTATGGGCACCGCCGTCCAGCAGTTGTTCGAGCATCTCCCGTGCGGAAAGGTTGTCGCGAACGACATAGGATAGCGGGGTGACGGACACATCTACCGTGTCGCAGGTAGCGGCCCGAGCAGCGGCTCCCGTAAACAGGGAAAGCGCGCAGATTGCTATGAAAAATTTGAAATTGAACATGACTTACCTTCTAAATGAGTTGACCTGTACCCCCGTATAGGAAAAACTGGTTAACTCAACCCTGGTCTCCGGCAAGTGCTGATGCGTGCGCGCCGGGAGCAGTCCGAGCCGGCAGATGTCATCGTCCAGCAGCTTGCGTTGGCGGCCAGGCCGCGGCGCGTCTTTTTGGCGAATAGAAAAACCCGTGCAAGCACGGGTTTGAGAAGGATTTGCTGGATTACCTAACTTGACATCTCAGTTCGCGGCCAACGTCGATGGCGTCGACAATGGCGTCCCGAATACGATGAACTTGGCAATGGCATACGGCGTATACTGCGCAAAATTCGGCATATCCGGAAAACCTTCAGCCTTACGCAGATATACCTGAGTGTTGTAATTTGCAGTCAAGCTTTTCGGCAGGCCACGCAACTTGCGAAGATAGTCCATTGCCTCTTCAAAGTTCTCGGGCTGATGCTGATAAACCCAAGCCAATGCAAAGACATCTGCGAACGCCTCGTCCTTGGTGTGTGACCGCTTAGGGGTATCGGCATCGCCTTGAGTGTGGCTGACGTGGAACTGAACACAGTGCCCGTACTCGTGCGCAAAAGCCACCGTTTTGGCGACTTCCCAGGAATGGTCCGTGTCCGCCAAATCACGCAGAACATCAACGGCCATGTTGTCGCGAACGCGAACAATGAACGCGCACGAATCGTCTGCCGCGTAATAGGCGCTGCCGGCTGGGCTGATACCCTTCTCCGGATTGACGTCGACCAGAAGCTTCAGCTGGACACCATCGATGACGGCGTCCTTGGAAAAAGGCACAGCGGCCTTAGCCCACTCCGACTCCTGGGCGGTCATTTCATTCCCGGCAAAAGCGAATGCACAAACAAGGCTTGCAAAAATAAATACGAAGATACGCGACATTTGATACTCCCATAAGTGATTGTCCTAATCAGGTATAGGAGGGAATACGCGACATGCCGTGTGCGGCGGGCATGACCCGGATGCGGGGGCCAAATGAAAAGTGGGCCCCGAATTGGGGCCCACTAGGCTGGCCGGCGGTCACCGACCAGAAATCCGGCTTACCGGCACATCTTCGCTGTGGTGCAGGTCGAACTGGTGTAGCAGCCCCCTCTTACGGTGTCAACCCAATCGGCTCCAATCTTCTGGCAAGTAGGTCCGCAGGCCTGGGTGTTGCACGACTGCGATGTGACTGGAGTGCCGCAATAGCCGCTCGACACCGCAGCGCCGTCCGAGCGAACGCAGGTCGCAGAGCGAGTCTGGGTACCGCCGCCGCAGGAGACCGAGCAGGCGCCCCACGAACCGTAGCTCCAGGAATAGCTGCAGCTCGAATAGTCGGTCGTCGACGTCGTAGTGGTCGGCGTGCCGCAGTAGCTGCTCGACACCGCAGTGCCATCCGAGCGGACGCAGGTCGCCGAGCGGGTTGCCGTCACGGAGCCGCAACCAGATGGCGTGCTCCAGGCACCGTAGCTCCAAGAATAGCTGCAGCTCGAGTAGTCGGTCGTCGACATCGTCGTGCTCGGCGTGCCGCAGTAGCTGCTCGACACTGCTGTGCCGTCCGAACGGTAGCAGGTGGCCGAACGGGTCGCAGTCACGGAACCGCAGCCCGACGGCGTGCTCCAAGAACCATAGCTAAACGAATAGCTGCAGGACGAGTAGTTCGTCGTGGTGGCCGAGGTCGCCGGCGCGGTGCCGCAATACGAGCCTGATACAGCCGTGCCGTCCGAACGGTAGCAGGTGGCCGAACGGGTCTCGGTCACGTACCCGCAGCCCGACGGCACGCTCCAGCCACTGGTGCTCCACGAGTAGGTGCAGGACGAATAGTCCGTCGTTCCGGTAGTCGTCGCCGGCTTCGTGCCCGAGCAGCTGCCATCCGCGACGGTCGTGCCGTCCGAGCGCTGGCACCATACCGAGCGCGTTGCGGTCGTCGAGCCACAGGCCGATGGGGTATTCCAGGCGCTGTAGTTCCACGAGTAGGAGCAGCTCGAGTAGTCGGTGGTTGCCGTCGTGGTCGCCGGCTTCGTGCCACCGCAGCTGCTGTCCGCCACCGTAGTGCCGTCGGAGCGCTGGCAGTAGACCGTGCGCGTGGCCGTCGTCGAGCCGCAGGCTGCCGGAGTCGACCAGCCAGTGGCCTGCCAGGTGTACGAGCACGTCGAATAGTCAGTGGTTGCCGTCGTGGTCGCCGGCTTCGTGCCGCCGCAGCTGCTGTCCGCCACCGTAGTGCCGTCGGAGCGCTGGCAGTAGACCGTACGCGTGGCCGTCGTCGAGCCGCAGGCTGCCGGAGTCGACCAGCCAGTGGCCTGCCAGGTGTACGAGCACGTCGAATAGTCGGTGGTTGCCGTCGTGGTCGCCGGCTTCGCGGTAGCCGAGCAGCTGCTGTCCGCCACCGTGGTGCCATCCGAGCGCTGGCAGTAAACCGTGCGAGAGGCCGTCGTCGAGCCGCAGGCAGCAGGGGTCGCCCAGCCAGTGGCCTGCCACGAGTACGTACATGCCGAGTAATCGGTCGTAGCCGCTGATGTCGCTGGTTTCGAGCCGCTGCAGCTGGCGTCCGCCACCGTCGTACCGTCCGAGCGCAGGCACCACACCGACCTAGTTTCCGTCGTGGAGCCGCAGGCCGCCGGGATGGACCAGCTGCTGTTCGCCCAAGCGTAGGTGTAGGCCGGGATTGCCGTGATGCTATAGCTCTGCTGGCCGTTCACGTTGCGGTACGTTGCCCGGGCCGTGATACTACCCGTCGTGGAGGCCGTCGGTGTGCCGGCGATGACGCCTGCCGTCGTGAGGTTGAGCCCCGAAGGCAGCGTATTAGAGACAACGCTCCACGTGATACCAGAGCCGTTGTACGCGCTGTCGCCCGAAACCGTCAGCAACGGCTTCAGGTCATAGCTGTACGCCGAGCCCACTTGGGCCTGCGGCAGCGCCGCCGACGCCAGCGACACCGTGATGTTCAGGCTCACGACCTGGTAGGTTTGCTGCCCGTTGACGTTGCGGTACGTCGCGCGCGCCGTGATGGCGCCAGAGCCCCCAGCCGTCGGCGTGCCGGAGATGGTACCGTCGCTGAGGAGCTGCAGGCCCGCCGGCAAGGTGCTGGACACGACGGTCCAGGTTACCCCAGAGCCGTTGTAGGCGCCGTCGCCGCTCACGGTCAGCAGCGGCTTCAAGGCGTAGCTGTAAGCCTGGCCGACAATCGCCTGCGGCGGGGTGCTGGCTGCGAGCGAAACAACGATGTTCAGGCTGACCACCTGATACATCTGGTCGCCATTCACACCGCGGTAAGTCGCGCGCGCGGTCAGGTTGCCGGTGCCACCAGCGGTCGGTGTGCCAACGATAACGCCATCGGACCGCAACGACAGCCCGGCCGGCAGCCCGTTCGAAACAGCGCTCCACGTCACGCCGGAGCCGTTGTAGGCCGGGTCGCCCGACACCGTCAGGAGCGGTTTCAAGTCATAGCTGTACGCCTGACCCACGATGCCCTGCGGCGGCGAGCCTGCCGCGAGCGCCACGGTAATGCCGAGGGTCACAACCTGGTAGGCCTGTTCGCCGTTCACGCCACGGTAGGTGGCGCGCGCGGTAATGGTGCCCGTGCCGGAGGCAGTCGGCGTACCCGAGATAGTGCCATCCGAGCGCAACGTCAGGCCGGCAGCCAGGCTGCTGGACACGACGCTCCAGCTTACACCCGAGCCCGTGTACGCATTATCGCCGGACACGGTCAGGAGATTTTTAAGGTCGTAGCTGTATGCCTGCCCGACGATGGCCTGCGGCGGCGAGCCGGCCGCGAGGGACACCTTGATGTTCAGGGTCACGACCTGGTAGGTCTGGTCGCCGTTGACGCCGCGGTAGGTGGCGCGTGCGGTGACGCTGCCGGAGCCCGCCGCAGTCGGTGTGCCGGTGATGGCGCCGCTGGCGCTCAGTTGCAGGCCTGCAGGCAGCGTGTTCGATACCACCGACCACGTCACGCCCGAGCCGTTGTATGCGCTGTCCCCGGTGACGGTCAGGAGGTTCTTCAGGTCGTAGTTGTACGCCTGGCCCACGATGCCCTGCGGCGGCGAGCCGGCCGCGAGCGACACGTTGATGTTCAGACTGACCACCTGGTACGCCTGGTCGCCATTCACGCCACGGTAGGTCGCGCGCGCGGTGAGGGTGCCGGTGCCGGCGGCGGTCGGGGTGCCGGCAATGGTGCCGTCCGCACGCAGCGACAGCCCGGCCGGCAGCGTGCCCGACACCACGGTCCACGTGACGCCGGAGCCGTTGTAGGCGCTGTCCCCGGTGACGGTCAGCCGGCTCTTGAGGTCGTAGCTGTAGGCCTGACCAACGATGGCCTGCGGCGGCGTGCCGGCAGCGAGCGTCACGCTGACACTCAGGGTGACCACTTGGTAGGTTTGCTCCCCGTTGACGTTGCGGTAGGTCGCACGCGCCGTAACGGTGCCGCTGCCCGCCGCGGTCGGCGTGCCGCCGATGGTGCCGTCGGCATTGAGCTGCAGCCCAGCCGGCAGGCTGTTGGCCACCACGGTCCAGGTTACGCCAGAGCCGTTGTAGGCATTGTCGCCCGTTACGGTCAGGAGATTCTTGAGGTCGTAGGTGTATGCCTGGCCGACGATGCCTTGCGGCGGCTCGCCGGCCGCGAGCGTCACCTTGATGTTCAGGGAGACCACCTGGTACGTCTGGTCGCCGTTGACGCCGCGGTAAGTAGCGCGAGCGGTGATGTTGCCCGTGCCTCCGGCCGTCGGGGTACCGGCGATGGTGCCGTCCGCACGCAGCGACAGGCCCGCCGGCAAGGTGCTCGACACGACGGACCACGTCACGCCCGAGCCGTTGTATGCGTTATCGCCCGTCACGGTCAGCTGGTTTTTCAGGTCGTAGCTGTACGCCTGGCCGACAATGGCCTGCGGCGGCGAACCTGCCGCGAGTGTCACGTTGATGCCGAGGGTAACCACTTGATAGGCTTGCTGGCCATTGACGCCGCGGTAGGTTGCGCGCGCGGTGACGCTGCCGGTGCCGGCGGCGGTCGGCATGCCCGCGATGGTGCCGTCGGCTTTGAGCTGCAAGCCCGCCGGCAAGGTATTCGACACCACGGTCCAGGTCACCCCGGTGCCGTTGTAGGCGTTGTCGCCCGTAACGGTCAGGAGGTTTTTCAGGTCATAGCTGTACGCCTGGCCAACGATGGCTTCCGGCGGCGTGGCAGCCGCCAGCGACACGTTGATGGCCAGGGTAACAATCTGATAGGTCTGCTCACCGTTGACACCGCGGTAGGTCGCGCGCGCCGTGATGGTGCCCGTGCCCGATGCGTTCGGCGTGCCCCCGATGGTGCCGTCAGCCTTCAACTGGAGCCCGGCCGGCAGCGTGCTCGACACCACGCTCCAGGTAATGCCGGACCCGTTGTAGGCGTTGTCGCCGGTGACCTGCAGCAGCGGCTTCAGGTCGTAGCTGTAGGCTTGCCCGACGATAGCCTGCTGCGGCGAACCGGCAGCAAGGGTGACGTCGATGGCGAGGGTGACGACCTGGTACGTCTGCTCCCCCTTGGCGTTTCGATACGTGGCGCGCGCGGTTACGGTTCCTGTGCCGGATGCGCTTGGCGTGCCGGAAATCGTGCCATCGGCCCGCAGGGCCAGGCCGGTCGGCAGCGAGCTCGACACCACGCTCCAGGTGACGCCCGAGCCGTTGTAGGCATTATCGCCCGTCACGGTCAGCAGCTTTTTCAGGTCGTAGCTGTACGCCTGGCCGACAATGGCCTGCGGTGGAGTGCCGGCGCCAAGGGTCACGACGATTTTACCGACGAATACCTGATAGGCCGTATCGCCGTTCTTGGTCTTGTAGGTTGCGCGGATGTGGAAGGTCGCAGTGCCTTCAGCGGTTGGTGTTCCGGTCAGCTTGCCGGTCGAGCTCAGCGACATGCCTGCAGGCAGGCTGCCCTCGGCAACGCTCCACTTCACGCCATAGCCGGTATATCCGGCGTCGCCGGTTACGGACAGCAGCTTCCTGAAATCGAAGCCCTCGTAGGGAATTCCGAGCAGAGCCCGAGGCAGCGTGTAGTCGCTCAGCGACACGTTGATGCGCGGAGCGTCTCCGACACGCCCCTTGAGAGGGACGACAACATAATAGCCGCTGATAGAATCTGCGGCCGCTGCTGGGTTTCCCCATGCAGCGGCCAGCAGTAATGCAATCAGAGTAAGTTTTTTCATTACGAATTGAGTCTAAGTGATACGTTAGTATATCGTGAAATGCGGAAAAACCGCCTTTAACAACAATACCCCCGGCTCACTCGACTTCTACGGTTAGCAGAGCAATGCACTATCGCCCGCGGGGTGAACAAGGCGCGCATGCGCCACGCAGTCCGTCAGTCGCCGCCCTGAAGCGCCAGGTAGGCGTTCGTGTATTTACGATTTCCACTCACCTCTTCGCCAATCCACTCGGGAATGGCAACCGGGGTCCGTTCATCCGGTAATTCGACTTCCGCCAGCACCAGGCCGGCATGCTTGCCGTGGAAAACGTCGACCTCGAAGGTCCGCTCGCCGACGGCGATTTCATAGCGTGTTTTCTCGATAATCCGCACGCCGGGTATCGCCAGCATTTCTTCGGCGTCGCTACGTGGAATTGGATACTCCCACTCGCCACAGGAGATGCCCTTCGGCGGCCCCTTGATAGTGAGGAAGGCGTCGTCACCAGCGATGCGCACGCGCGACGTCGCCGGTTCGGTACCGAGGTAGCCCTGAACCAGGCGCCGGCCGCTGCGGCCCGTCAAAATAGAAGTGTCGCGCACGAGGAATTTGCGCTCGGTTTCTGTGGCCATGGTTTCTCCGGGTAAAGGTATACTTCACATTTTATACCAAAACGCATTTTCATGGTATACGTTTTTGACTTAGCCAAGTGCTTGCATCGGTCGCAAGCTTGGCTCGATGAGTGGCTCCTCGCTCAGCGTGCGCGGAGCGCCGGCCCGCGCAGTTTCTCGAGCCATGGCAGTGCGCACACTTCGGTGGCACACCGTGACATGAAAAAGTCCGGGGACATAGCCGCATACGCCTGCCGGTCGCCATCTCGTTTTGCCCAGCGACTGAGTGCGCACGCACGCCGCATGACCACTTCGACCAGCTGCAGCGCGCGGCGCCGCGTGTCCTGGCCCGCTGCCCCGCCCTTCTGGACGAGCTCCAGTTTTCGATGCGGGAGAATTTTGAAGTATGCCCAAGACCAGAGATGGCCCCGCCGTTGCGCATTCCGGCCCAGATGCGCCAGCCAGCCGGCTTCGATATGGAACAGTCCGCCGCGTTCGCGCGTTAAGGTCACAGCAACATGCCCATGGCCGCGGGTGACCACGTCTGGCGCGTCGAAGTTGACCAGGAGAAGCTGGTCGCCGACGCGCATTTCGCGCATGCGGGCCAAAGCCCAGTAAGGAAGGCCGAACCGGCGAAGCAGAGGGTCAGCGTCGAGAACGATGGGCGGCAGGTCTACTTTAATCATGCCTTCGTATAGCGCTCTGCCGCCGGCACGAAAAAGCCCCTGCAGTGCAGGGGCCGAGGGTGTTGCTTTAGTCGCAACGCATGTCCAGCTTAATGGTCGGTCCGAATTTGGCTTCGAAGTAGCCGAGGATTGTGCTCCATCACGAAAGCATCAGCTATTGCGCGCATCCTGGCCATGCGTCCCCTTGAGTGCGATACCCAGTCCGCATACACGCAGGCCTTCCTGCCGCCCGCCGGCGCCGGGAAAGCTCCACGAGCAGCAGACCCAGTGCGTGAACGACGTGCAGTCGGCCGGGCTGCACCATTCAACGGCAGCCGGCCCGCGGCGGACGTAAACCAGCGCCAGCAAGCACAGTGCGCGCACCAAGGCGCCCAGGGCCACGGATAAGCCGCACGACACCAGGACCAAGGCGAGCAACAGGCTGCCCGACGTGATGTCGGGGCGGTGAAGCAGCGTGGTCAAGTTGAAGCACAGGACGCTTATCATGGCGATGAAGCCTGCTGCAAGAGAAATGCCGTTCATGAGGTTCCTTTTCAGACCTGCGCTGCGGCGCGCACGAGGGGCCTCGGCACACCATGCGCGATATTGAGCCGGACGGGCTGCCAGGGACAAATCGACCAGTCGTAGCGCTCGAGCGGGCCGGCGTTCTCGAAGCCCAGCGCGGCGAAATGCGCAGCGATGCCCGGGCCTTCGGCATTCTGGGGCACCAGCTCGGTCAGCCCACACGCATTCGGCAGCTTGGCCTTGATGCGCTCGACGACCAGGCGCAGCGCGGCGCGCGAGTAGCCCTTGCTTCGCTCGGCCGGAATGATACCGTGCCAGCGCAGATACGGCTCCTCTTCGCTGTCGCAGTAGAAGAACCCGGTTATCCCGATGACCTGGTCGCCCGCCAGCACCAGATACAGGCCGCCAACGTCGGTGAACGGCATGTGCGCGATAGCGTCCCGAGCCGCCTCCTCCGCAATTTCAGTGAATTCGGCCGGCCAGATGGTGCGCAGCTGCGGGTACTGCCTGAAGGGGTTGCCCTCGACGATGCCTCGAAGTGAAATCACGAATTGTCCTTATCTTGGTGCCAGGGCGCCGTAGCGACTGCCGGCAATTGCCGACGCCCCGATGAACGCGAGCGTCGTCGCCAGAATGGCTTTCTGCAACATAGGCGGGATTTCGTTAAGAATGGGTAGTATATCATAAAAAATGGTATACCGTCTAACACCATTCGGCCGCCGCACTTCGTCAGCAAGGTCATTGTTGCGTTCGAGCCAGTGAGCGCACGCTCGACTTGCGCGCAAGCGTCACAACCAGTACTGTATACGCATACAGTATTTTCAATTATGAACCCGCCAATCACCCGCCCCACCGCCGAAGACCTGCACCCGAACCTCTGGAGAGCGTCCCAGTTGGCCCAGGCGGATGGGCGCTGCGTGGACACGGGCTTCCCGGCCCTATCGAGCCTGCTGAGCGGTGAGGGCTGGCCAACTGGCGCACTGGTCGACCTGCTCGTCCAGCAGCACGGCATCGGGGAAATGCGCCTGCTGGCGCCGGCGCTCGCGCAGGTGGCCGACAGGCAAATTGTGCTCTTGGCGCCGCCGCATACTCCACAGATTCTGGGCCTGGCCAGCCTGGGCCTGACGCCTTCGCACCTGCTTTGGGTGCAAACAAAAAGCAGTGCGGATACGCTCTGGACCGCGGAGAATGTGCTGCGCGGGGGCTTCGGCGCCCTGCTGATGTGGGCCACACAGGTTCGGCCCGAGAGCCTGAGACGCTTGCACTTGGCCGCCCAGGCGGGAGAAACCCTCTTTTTCCTGCTGAGGCCGATGTACGCCGCGCAGGACGCGTGCGCGGCCCCGCTGCGGCTCACCTTGCGGCCGGCCGAGGGCGGTATTGAAATCGGCTTCCTGAAGAGAAAAGGCCCCCTCCGCGACGCACCGCTGGTGCTTCCATTGACGACGCACCAGCCTGCGAGGCCCCGTCACCGCCAGCCTGCGCCGGGGCGCGCGCCGGTGGTTGCCCCGCAAGCGGATGTGCCAACGGTCGAGGTCCGCGAGCAGGTCCTGCAGGCTTAGCGCGGCACGCCGTTGCCGCCGGCGCCACACCGCGCCATCAACGGCAATACGACCTCTTGGATGCGCGAGCGCAGCTGGCCGGTGTGGTGGTACTGGATGGCGACGTCACGCAGCTGGTTCACGGCCTCGCGGATGTCGTGGTCCTTCACCGGGGACGTCAGCGCCGGCGTGGCCGGTTCGGGCTTCTGGACTTCCTCGTGCGCACGGTCGCGCGAGGTAAGCACGGCCCGGATAAGCCGGCGCATCAGCCGGAACCGGTCGATTTCGCATTCCTCGAGGCTTTCCGGCGTCGACTCCCCCATCCAGGACAGCGCATCTTTCATGTTCCGGATGTCGTCCGCGTCCAGCCCACGAGGCTGCCGGTCAAGCTCTGCCTGGACCGCGCCGTACTGCGCCTGGCGCATTTGCTGCGCAGTGAAATAGTCCTGGTCAGCGGGGTCCCCAGGCACCGACGGGAAGCAGCCCTTCGCGACCGACGGTGTCGGCAATGGTGGTAGCCGCAGGGAGCGGCCATCCGCACGGCCGGTGCCGTCACATGAGCCACACAGGACGTTCTCCGGCTGCCATTCGCGTGGGTCACGCGCAAGCTTCCAGCCAGACCCGTTACATGCGTTGCAGGTCATGCTGCCGCTCCTTCAGGTTGTTTCTCGTCAGCCGGGATGCCAGTCCAGTGCGTCGGCGTGAAGTCCAGCGGCACGTCATTGTCGGACTCGGCGTGCGCGTCGTACCAGCGCGTTTCGCCGAGGTCGTAGCGCTGGTAGGCCAGTGCGTAGTTCTCGAAGTCGGTCGCGACCACCATGGTTGCCTTGTGCGGCAGGCTCTGCTCGACCTGCACCCATCCGAAGGCAAAACCGAGGGCGGCCATGAAGTCGCGCCATTCCGGCGTGTCAACGTTGCCGCCGTCGAAGTTTGCCCACCAGGCCACCGCGCGCGCCCGAACGTCGGCCGTAATGTGCGGCAGGCCTGCGCCTGCGCCGTTAATCGGCTCCGTCAGCTCGTCCGGAGACGTATGGACCAGCCGGTACAGCACGTCCCCTTCCGACACCAAAGCCTCGTCGAGGTTGGCGTTGTATTCGTCGTTGACGCGCTCGTGCCAGACCCGGCCGACCGGCTCGAAGCGGCCACCAGGGACCGTGACCGGCTGTGCTGGCTCCGGTTCAGGCTCCGGCTCCCGCAGCGCCCTCGCCTGGCGCATCTCCTCGTCCACGCGAGCAAGATGGGCTTCCACTTCGGCGCGCACGGCCGGGTCGTCCGATTTGAGCTTGGCCGCGAACACCGCAAGCACGTTGGTCGACGGCACCTCCGCCGGCGCATGCCCGCGCGCCGCCAGCCAGCCCTGCCAGCGCTCCTCGACGAACCGGTATGCGCCGCCGTATTCCGGGAGTTGGCGGGCAACAGTGCGCCCTTCGGCGCGCATGGCCGCTTCGAAAATCGGGCGCTCTGCTTCAATATTGACTTCGATTGGCATCGACTATGTCCTTTTAGAGGTGTGCCAGGTGTACGTGCAGGGCGGCGTATGTCTTGGAGACGACATAGCGGTCCTGGCCCGTGCGCTCATTGAGCGCGGCGCGGAACCCCTTGATACCGGCGCGCCACAGTTCGTCGTCGAGCACCTGGGGCATCATCACCAGCGGCGCGCGCGGCGTGGCGCCGGGCGCTGCCGCGCTGGCGACCTGGAAGGTTCCGTACTGGGCCGCGAGCGACCCGTACAGCGCCTCGTAGATTCTGCGCACCACGTAGCCGTCTTGGCCGGTCATCTCATTGAGGGCCGCACGATGGGCCACGCTGCCCGCGGCAAGCACCGATTCGTCAAGCGTACGGGGCATCGGCACGCGCGCGTTCGCAGCAGGTGCAGGTACCGCCGGCGGCTGGAATAAGCCATTGTCGGCCTCGCACAGATTGCAGACGGGGCGCGCGGCGATGGTCTGCTCGCCGCAATCCTGGCAAGGGACGATTTCGTGTGCACTATTCATGAATTCCTTTCGAGGGGTCCCGCAGAAGGCTGCCCTATTTCCGGTCAGTATACCATAAAATAGCTGTATTAAGTACGAGAAACACGAAAACCCCGGTCGGGCCGGGGATTGCACTTCGGCCTGGCACGATGTTAGTAAGCGGTGGTGTCCGTCAGGTGGAACGGCAGCACCGGCAGCTTGCGCATGAGCCAGAAGAACCAGTCGGTCTCGGCCGCGGTGACGCCGAAGATGCGCGCGAACATCTCGCAGGCGATAACGGTCGCGGCACGGATGGCCCGCTCTTCCCGGCTGCCCTTCTTGATGTGTTTCCGGCCGTCGACCAGCGCAGCAAGCTTTTTCGAATATTTCAGGATACCCAAGTGGCGCAGCACGGCCGGCACCTGATAGTCGGCGTAGGCCAGCAGGTTCTCCTGGACCTTCACGCCGGCGCGCCTGTACTCGGCTACCATCAGGCCGACGGCGAGCATCGATTTCTTGATGAAGTCGTCCCCGTACGCGAGCGGGAACGCGCGGGATATGACCAGCGCTTCCTCAACCCCCGCACGGCCGGCGCGGAATGCGGCGTCCAGCTGGTCCACGACGCGCTCCAGCTGCGGTGAGCACAGCACCTCGTGGAGTATTTCGACACGCGACGCAGGGTCCGGGATGTCGCCGAAATACGGCTCCAGCAGCTCGCGCGGCATCCGCCCGCTGCGGAACTGCGGCGCTCCCGCGCACACGAGAATACCGGTGCCGGGCGTGCTCGCGTCGCCCCACGCGCGGTCGAACCCGGCGACCATCGCGGTAGAGCCGACCTTGTCGCCCACCGCGTAACGACGGTAGTCTTCGCCGAAGCCATCCCAGAAGCGATACTGCAGTGCGGTTTGCGCCAGGATGTAGGTGATTGCGTCGCGCGGGGTGGTCGGCGTGAAGGGCAGTCGGGCGCTCGCCACCGAGAAGGAAGAGAAGTCCGGCTTCATGGCGCGGATGGCCGCTTCGTCGATGGTGACGAGCGTGGGGTCGAGCATCCCTTCGATTTCGGTGAGCAGGGCTTGGCGTGTCGTTTGCATATCAGCTTTCAATTTCGGGTTATGGCCAGATTACCTGGCGTTATTCGTGGTCAGCCGGCAGACCCGGGAAGTCGCACCAGTGGGTCGGCTCGCCTCCATCCCAGACCGGGTCCATGTTCTGGTAGTAGTGCACGCGCGAGACGCGGCACGTGCGGCTGCCGTCCATGTCGACGACAATCACCTCGCGGCTGAATTGGCGCCCTTCCGGCATGCGCTCGGGAAGCTGGTCCTTGACGCGCGTCCAGTCGGCGCCCAGGGCCGCACCGTTGCGCGTCTTGTCCATCCAGCCCTTGAAGCGCCAGTGCAGGTCGCGGTCCAGATAGGCCCCTTGCGGCGTCTTCTTGAACATGGCCTCGGTCCAGCCGTCGCGCCCCTTCAGCAGGTAGGCTTCGAAGTCGACATGCATCTGCTCGATGCTCGGGCCGTCCGAGGTACCGCGCGTAAGTGACTCGGCCGCAGCTGGCTGCGGAAGACCGTTCAGGCCGATGAATATGCAGCTGTCCTTGTGCAGCGCGCCCGGCGCCACACGGCAAAACTCGCACTTCGCCGGCGCAGGGGCACTCAGCTTGCCATTGGCAACCAGGTGAGCGTCAACTTGGGCGTCGAGTTCCTCCGGGCTGGGGTGACCTACGCCGAAGGCGTAAGCGCGAAGGCGGACGGCGCGATAGCGCTGGGCGTCGCGCGCGATGGCCACGGCGCCCCAGGTCGGCAGCAGCTTGATGGCGTCGAGGGCGGCGCGGAGGCAGCCGGCGGCGTCGTTGCGCGCGAAGCCCGTCCAGACGTCGGCGCTGGCTTCGACCGCCTGCGCGGCGACGTCGAGAACGGGCTCGGACAGCAGCGCGCGCAGCTGAGCCTCGGTGCGCGCACGCTCGGCGGCGCGGCCGGCCGCGAAGGCCGCACCGACCTGCGTCGCGTCATAGATGTCCGGATGGCTGTCGCCTGGCCCGGCGTACCTGACCGGCTCGGGCAGCTGGTATTCGAGCGATTCGCTCGCGACCGGCATGCAGCTGGCGAACGACAGGATGCACCAGCCGGCCTCGAGCCCGTAGCCGGTCAGGACGTAGCTGACGACGCGCGTTGCTGTGCGGCCGGTGTAATTAAGCACGCAGCCTTCCGCCATCTCGGCGCCAGTGAACTCGGTTTCGCGCAGCAGCAGCTCGTCGCCGACCGCGAAATTGCGGTCATTCTTGCGGATGGTATGGGTTTCGGCGCCGGACTGGATGGCCTCAAATACCTCACAGTCGGTTTTCAATATGTGCTGGGTCATTGTGTCCTCGCGTCGTCGGTATGGTTGGCGGTCAGGCCCTTGAATTCGGGGTCGTCGGGCTCCGGGTCGGGCAGCTGCCCGCGGTGCGGGCACTCGGTAGCGCAGTGCTTGGCGCCCGGGCCACCTGGCTCGCCGTAGTCGTAGACGTCGGTACCGGCAATGCGAAACACAGGCTGCGAGCAGTCCATCCAGCCGAGCGGGCACGTGCGCCCGCCGTCGGTCACCCAGTTGGGCCCGGGGCCGCGCACCCGCGCCAGTTCGACCAGTTCCAGCAGCTCACGCATTGCCGGCGTCTTTCGGCGGCAGCACGCGGGCACGGTGCGCGTTCAGGAGCGTCCAGGCCTCGTCGACCATCAGCACCTTTTCCTTGTCGCCGGCCGGCTCCGGGCGCGCCATCGACTCGGCGATTCGCTGCATCAGCAGCGCGACCAGGGCCTCTTCTGGCGTATTGGCAGCCTCGATGGCGCCGGCGCGGTAACCGGCCTCGAAGAAGCCCGCGTCGCGCGGCGACGGGTAGTCGGTGCGCTTGCGGATGTGTTCCTGCCAGGCGAGCGTGACGCCCGCGGCGATGCGCACCAGTGTCTGGCGCAGCTCGCCGAGTTCCTTCGCCGTCTCCTTCAGCTTTTCCGGGATGTCCGAGCAGTCCTCCGACGACGACAGGCGCTTGGCCCAGCCTACGAGTGCGACCTGGTTTCGAAACAGCACCTGGCGCGGCGACAACGAAGGGCGCACGGCCGTCACGGTTGCGGCCGCCGGCAACCGGCCGACGACCTTGATTGCCGGGTTGCCAATCACTGCCTTGAGTTCACGCTCGAAGCGTGCGTCGAGGCCTGGCGGAATGCCGGCGTGGTCGTGCGCATAATTCGGCACCTGGTCCGCACGCGCATGCACGCCGCCAGCGACCGGCGCCAGCTGCTGCTCGAGGCTGAACAGGTGGCGCAGCCAGATTTGCGCGCCCGCCTTGGTCAGGTGGTCCTCGGCATGTGCCTTGGTGACGAATTCCGGCCAGCAGCCGTCCCATCCCGCCAGTTCCATGCAGTCGCGCATGGCGCCGACCGTGATGCCCGGCAGAATGTATTGACGGAGGAACGTGCGAACCGCGAGGTTCTCGCCCTCTTCGTCGAGCAGGTCTTTTCGCTGCATCGTGGTATCCATTTCAGTAGATGGTGGTGCCGTCGAATCGCGCCTTGCGCAGCCATCCGTGCCACATGTTTTCAATCATCGCGTCCATGTAAGCCGCGTGTGACACCTGGTGGTAGCGCTTGAGGTTGTTGCCCTTCAGCGCCATCTCGAAGTCCGCGCGATGCTGGCTCTCAGTTTTGCGGGCTGCCGCGCATGGCGAGCCGCTCGCCGACCCCGGGACGCCCGAGGCGGCGCCGGCCTGCCAGTCGACCCACGCTTCATGCGCGCGCTCGGAGCGGTAGCCGTCGCCCACGCGCTCCGGCGGCGCGTTCAAGCCGCGAGTACGCTGGTAATGCTGTTCGAACGCGGCGCGCTTGGCCGCGAGCGCGGCCTGCTCGGGTGCTTGGGGCATGTATCAGTCCTGGTACTTGAGGACTGATATTATACCATAGAATATGCGCAATTGCTTAAAAGCCGGCGACTGGCTGTTGTTTGGCGCCGACCGCGGCCTTGGCCCTGTCGATGGCCTCGCGCGGCGTCGGTGCCCATGCTTCGGGAGTCCGACCCATAATCGGCGCGCCATCACTTTCGGCGTCGTGGTGGAACACGCTGCAGGTGGTGCCGTCACGATGCCAATGAAGCCAGGCCCCGGCCGACACCAGGAAATCGAGCCTTTCGGTGTCCGGGCCGCCTACCGCCGGCGCCGCTGCGCCCGCCGTGACCAGCTTCAGCGTACTGGCCAACAGGTCGGGGACCTCCTCGGGCCGGAACTTTTCCAGCTTCAGGGCCAGCTCGACGCCACGGCCACGTTTCTGCAGGGCTTCGGCGTGCGCCGCGCGGCAGGCCCAAGCGGCAGCGGCATCATATTCCTGCTCTGGGAACCAGGCTACGGTCGCCCAGTCGATGCTGACCGCCCACAGCTTGGTCCAGCCGGACTGGCGAAGCGTTTCCAGTCGGGCGTTGGCCATCTCGATGAGGGTGCGCAGCTGGTCCTCGTCGCACTTGGCGAGATAGTCCTTGTGGCTCATGCCAGGTCCTCCTCGGCAGCCGTCGCGCGCGGGGTGCGACCCGCGCGGTCGTCACGCGAATTGCACAAGATGTCGCGCTGGTTGTTCGTGATGGAGTAGATGCGGCCGTTGACCAGCTTGCTGCACTCTTTAATCCAGGATTCACCGGCGAGGAACTTGCGGACGATGAAGTAGACGTTCTTGGCCGCCGACAGAATGATTTCTTCGCCTTCCGTGCCTGCCTGCAGGACGTCCTTTACTTCGACCGGCGCAACGAATTCATTGCCGCGGTTGACCAGCAGCACGTCGCCCTTTTGCACCTGGCCGTAGCCGGTGACGGGCACGACTTGCACGCCGCTACCGCGCTGGTCGAGCGCCGCCTTGAACTGCTCGGCGTACTCATCAGGGCGGGCACCCCAGTTCATGGGGCACTCCTCGACCTCCTCGCCGTCCTCGATGCGCAGGGTCGTCATGATGCTCTCGATGCGCGAGAGACACGCCGTGCGGCGCACTGCGTTTTCGATGTTCGTCAGTAGGATGGATGGCTTACGCGCGTCGGCGCCGACCCCGATGATTTCGTAGGCGCGCTCGAGCGTCGCCTCGGCCACCTTGAGCTCGTTGGCTCGTTCCGGAACGGTCAGCGATGCACGATACTTGTCGGCGAGGTCCGTCGCAGCAGCGTGGTCATGCGCGGCAAGGCGCGCGATAGCGTCCGCGAACAGGTCCGCGCGCGCTGCCTGGGTGATGGATGTCGGCAGCGGAGACTGCGCGGCCGGCGCCCGTGCGGGCAGCTCGGCCACCACCTTCAGCAGCTCGGTCAGCTCGAGCGAGCCGACGGTCATCGGCTTGCCCTGGTCCCTGCCAACCCATTGAATGTCCAGGCCTGCACGCTTGAACGCCGCAGCCAGGTCGTCGACCGTGTAGCCGCCAACGGCAGTGCTGGCCGGCGCCTGAGCTCCGGGTTTGGTCGCAGGATTCCTTTTGTTCGTGGGCATATTGGTGCTCGCAGTGTACGAATGAGAAAGGCGAACAGTATACCACAAAAACGACATTCATCTGGCAAAAATGCCGTTATTTAACTATAATATCGGAAACGACTGGAGAACTTGCTATGCGACTTTCAATGCACAATCAACCCACGATGTCATTCGGCGATGCCCGTCACGCTGGACGCGAGGCGTTCCGGAATCACGGCGTAACTGGGGAGACGAAGCACCCCTATGCCCCGGGCAGCATGGAACGCACGGCATTCGTTTCGGGATTTACCGAAGAGCGCCACCAGGCCGCCGAGCGAGCGATGGCTGATGCGCACGCCTACCATGCGCTGACGGTCCACGAGGCACCGAAGGACCGGGCCTGGGCTGAGAAACTTGCTAGGCAGGGCTGACCGTATGTCCGCGCAAACCCCGCAAACCGTAGCTGCCACTGCGCTGGCCCAAGCGCAGACCCCAGATTCGGTCGCCGTCGCGTCGTATCGGCCGGATGCGCTCGCGCACGTTGATTCAGCGCCGTCGGGCCCGGAACTCAAGCAATTCCTGAAACATCTGATGCGTGCAAATACATTACGGCACCAAGGCCAGGAGCAAGTCGCCAAAGCCGTTGCCGCCATGGCCGGCTCGACGCATCTGAACTGGGCTCGGCTTGCGGCACCGACGCCAGGCACTGCTCCGAGAAAGCCTCGGGTCGAGCTGTGGGCGGAAGTCAATTCGCGTGGCACCCTGCAGGTCTTCTGGGCCCCGGTGGTAGATTCGGGCACCAACGCGCTTACGGCATCGACGCGCGAACAACGCACCCGTTCCGACTTCGTCAAGGTGGCCCCGACTTGGTCGGCCTTCGGCGTGCACCCGCAAGTGGTTTTCAGGGTGCTGGAAGACCAGTACCTGGCGTCCGTGCCTCCCGGCTATTCGGAGGCTGCAGTCGCCTCTGGCAAGCGGTTCATGCGGGATGCCCTCGCCGACAGCCTGACCTCGCTGGTCAGTACCCTGGGGGCGGTGTGCGACGTGACTATCGGGGACTGGCCGGTCTACCTGGAGGATGGCCAGCTCGTGCTGCAGTCCGCGCGGGAACGTGCGGCAGCCATCCTTCGTGCGAAGTTGCCTGGCCATGAGGCTAAGCGCCAGCAGTTGGGAGCGCTCATGGCCGAAAAGCTCACCAAGCTAGGATTGGCGAGCCTGGCTGAGTTCGAGGCCGTGCAGTTGCAAGCCCGAGAGCAGAGCGCGAAGGTCAGTAGTCTTATTTTTGCGAAAACAGGAAAGCGCTGCTCATCGCTGACCGTCGCGGGCCTCGAGGGATACCAGGTTGAAGCCGCCGGCACCGCAGATGAGCTGCAACGAATCGCCTCGGCCCTCGAAGAGCTTACTGCGATAAAACACTGGGCCGCTGCCGCCTAATTGCTTGCACGGTGTCTTTGCCCGCTGTGGCGCCGAGCTGATGTTTTTGGCTCCTGCGGCGGGACCCAATTCTATACGCGATTTAGTTCTATACCGTTAAGTGGAAATACTTTCAACTTCAACTTAATGGTGGTATAGAACTATGCAAAATGCTGCATTTCAGAGTGTTATTTGGCGAGCAGTCGGTAAGATTCGCGTCAAGCCTGTCATCCCTGCCTTCGCGGTCTTGGCATTACTGGCTGCGCTGTCGTATGCCCTGCGCTCCGTCGTCACCAAGGCCAGCCCGAACCATCTGCCGTTGGCACAGGTTTTGGCGCTGCAGAGCATCTTCCTGGTACCGATTCTTGGTGCAATGGCGCGTAAGCAGAAGGTCAGCCTGGCGTTCGCGCCTAAGCTTGGCCCGATGTACGCGATGCGTGCGTTCTTCGGTGCGTTGAACATCCTGGTGCTTTACTACACGCTGCGCCACTTGCCGGCCAGCCTGGCAAGTACGCTCGGCTACTCGACTCCGCTGTTCACCGCGCTGCTGGCGCCCCTGTTTCTGGGAGAAGCTGCCACTGCCCTGTCGCTGCTGCTGACTTTCGTCGGTTTCATCGGTGTAGGGGTCAATGCCCTGCCGTACCTGCATGACGTGAACTTCGGTATCGTGGGCCTCGGCCTGCTCGGTGCGTTTTTCGGCGCGATGCTTCAAATCTACCTGCGTAGGCTGGCTGTCTCCGGAGAACCAGCGCTGCGTGGTGTGTTTTGGATGCATGCGATGACCGGAGGTGTCGCCATTGCATATTGCCTGGTCAGCGGTCAGTGGAAAGTGTCGATGCATGACATGCTCGTGACCTTCACCCTGGCGATGTTGACGTGCGGCGGCCAACTCGGCGCCGCGATGGCATACCAACGCGGCAAAGCGCTAGTGGTCAATGCACTGTCGTTCATGACGCTGCCTATGACGGTTCTGCTGGCGCTGGTACTGCTGCACGAGCACATTTCTGCGCTTTCGCTGTTCGGTATTGCCTTGACCTTGCCAGCATGCTTCGGCCTGGTATGGGCTGAGCAATCCCGCGTGAAGGCCCGACATGACGCCAGTGACCATGAGCTGACGGTGGCCGAAGTCCGTGAAGAGCATACTGCGGTGCAAAATGCCGTGGGTGCCCAGCTGGAGCCCCTCTATACGACCGAGCCTACCCAGGCCGAAGTCGAGGAAGAGCGTCGTCACCGACCGCATTGCGTCGTGAAAGGTCATACCCAGGGCCCCTGTGCCATGTCGAACTGCGACTGCGTATCGGCCGCTGCCTAAAGCTGCAATATCCTCAAAACCGCGAAGTCTCTTCGCGGTTTTTCTTGTTTGAGCCCGGCGCATGAGAAAGCCCGCGGTCCGAAGACGGCGGGCTGGAGATGTTACGAGTGTGGCCGGCTCAATGAGGCCATGATGGGCGCGGCGCGGTCACGGCGGTCAGCTTTCCAGTCCATGACCAGCCACTCGCAGCTGCCGCAAGTCTCCGTGTTGTGGTGGCAGGCGAACGTGCGCGGCTGGTCTTCGTCGTCACGGAGTCGTGGAACGAGTTCGCGACCTTCAAGCAGTTCCTTGAGCGTGCCGTGGTCTGCAACAGCGGAGAAGGCGTCGTTCGGCACAAGCAGGTACGCCGGCTTGCGCAGGAACTCGATACGCTTAGCGGTGCGCGCGTCCATGATGTCTCCATCGAGAACTGCAATGCAATCCGCATCGACGACCGAGAAGCTGAAGTCGTGGGACGACAGCACCGGCGTGTCCAATGCCGCTTCGAGTGCCCTTGCGGTTTTGATGGACGGATGCACGAGCTGAACAGACGTGCCGCGCTCAGCCATATCGGCCAGGAATGCCTTGACGATGGCCAGGCGCTGGTCCAGGGAGCCGTAGGTGATGACGTTGATTTTCATGAGTGTTCCTTTCGAGAGTTTGACCTTAATGCTCCGTATAGGTCGCCGCGGGGCGTGCGCTATACCGGTTACGGACCGATTCCCGGACCCGAATACTACCCGAGGAAAAATCATGAACAAGGCATTCGTAACCATCGTCGTATCCGGCACCACCTGCAGCACCCTCCTGGAGGAACTGCAGCACGCCGACGTCGGCACCATCCAGGTCCTGGCCCAGGGCGACATCTGCATCTCCGACAAGGACCTCTCTACGCTCCCGACTAGCATCTGGCTGCATGAGCCGGTCTTCTCGAAGGGACGCCAGCTACGTCACGTCGCGAATGGAGACAGCACCGCCGGCCGCTGGGTGACCGATGAGGAACTCAGCGTGCTCAAGCAGTATGGCGTGTGCGTCGAGTTCCAGGCCGCCTACTCGAGCAAGGCGCCGGGCTACAACACCATCCATGTGGAAGCCGCGCAGGCAGAGGTGTCGAACTATGGCTTCGACGTGGCTGACAATCTGAAATCCGACTGCACCTGGGTCGACGAAGCGACCATTGAAGAAGGAACTGAAAAGCGATGGCTGCGCATCGCAATGCCGTCCTGGTTCAACCTGAACCTGTAACCCCCGAGCAGCACCCTCCGACCCGCCTCTTGGCGGGTTTCTTTTGGACGTCCGCGTCGCGGCATGCCGTTGACTGGCGGTGATTGATGCAGACTTCGTGCACTCACTGCCATCCGGTGCAAGAATCTTCCTTGACAATTGCGTTTTCTTGGTTATACTACGCGGAATCATCTCCAGCGACTCTACAGCTGCGAAGTCGGCGGGCTGGCGCCTGCCTAACGTACAAGGACATCTTTGTGAAGCTCAAATCCACCGATACTCGCCCGTCGTTGCCCGCGCAAACCCCTGGCCTGACTGCCCTCACTCCCGAAGAGATGGGCGGCCTGACTGCCGCACTGCCGACGCAATGCTATGTTGTGGTCAGCGCGGTAACCGCCCGTGAATGGCTGAAGCACAATACCTCGAATCGCCCGCTGCGTCGCTCGCGCGTCGACGACCTGAAGCGCATGTTCGAGCGCGGCGAGTACATCGTGACCCACCAGGGTATCGCCTTCGGTGCCGACGGCCTGGTCCAGGATGGCCAGCACCGCCTCACGGCCCTGTCGGAAATGCCGGATGACTTCTCGGTTGTCCTGTCCGTGACCCGCGGACTGGCGAAAGCCGCATTCGAGGTGCTCGACATCGGCGTCAAGCGCACCTATTCGGATGCCTTGCGCATCTCGCGTGGCCTGGCCGAAGTGTCGCGCTTCCTGGCTGCTATCGTCGAGGGTACCGGCGCGATGTCCCCGCAGGCCCTGCGCAGCTATGTCGATTTCGTGCGACCGCACTATGACACGCTGCTCGCTGACATGCATGGCAACCGTCGCGCCTGGAGCTCGGCTTCGGTGCGTGGTGCCGCCATCATCTGCATGGCGCGCGGCATCCCGGCCGACTACGTCCGCAGCATCTTGCGGGCGCTGATGACCGCGGACTTCAACGCCATGCCGCCGGTGGCCCAGGCCGTCTTCCGTGCCGAGTTGAACGGCCGCATCAGCGCCACGGAAAAGAACGACATGTTCGTGCGCTGCCTGAAAATCTTCAACCCGAAGTTCGCCGGCCAGAGCAAGGTGCTCGTCAAGGACGCCTCGACCGACGTCGCCGAAGTCCGGGAATTCCTCAACGGCGTGATTCCCAAGGACCAGGCAAGCCTGCCCCTGTGATGCACCCGCCCCGCAAGCACTGACTTGCGGCGCCCCCAAGCTGCCCGAACTCTCGGGCAGCTATATTCAGGCCACACCAGTGTGGCCTGCCTCTCGCCAAACGCCATTGTTGACGTCCTACTATCAGGCCGTAAAAACGGGCGTCGGCTCGCGACTAGGCTATACGCCTGTGTGACCACAACTTTTTCTGGAGGCCAAACATGGGCGAGTACGCAGATTTATTGATTCAGCAGCAGATTAGTGGGCGCTTCGGCATGCGCATTCCGACTCCACGGGAATTCCCGAAAACGACGAAGGCGGCCATCGCTGACAAGCGCTTCCACATCGTCGAAGTGAAGCACGGAATGAGCATGAAGACGAACCGCTCGCCGGGCATGAAGCTCGTGGTGTGCGACCACACCGACGAAGGGTATTGGGTCTGGACTTCTCACGGGGTTTCCGGCATCCGCAAGGATGTCTGCACCGTGCTCGAAGCCGACCTGTCGCTGTCGGACGCGCTCGCGCGTGCCGGCCGCAAGCCCTACACCGTGCCCGACCAGGCCCGGAAGACTGAAACCCAAGAGGAGGACATCTGATGACGTTCGAACAGTGGAAAAAGCGCCCGGTCTACGTGGCGCAGTGCACGACCTACGCGGCCGCCGTGTCGCTGGGTGTTGACTGCCCGCGCTTCCGAGTGCTGCCCGGCTATCGCGATGCGCAAGCTCAGCGCGCGCGCAATCGCGTGGCCGACGTCATTCGCCACCTGCGCAGCCGAAAACTGCCGCTGAACTTCGCGCCGGTCGAGCCGCGCGCGACAGCCCTCGTGCTGTAACCATCTCAACGATGGCTCTCAACGCCCCTCCCTGGGGCGTTTTCTTTTACTGTGACCCGTCACGAAAAAACGGCGCCCTGGGACGCCGTTGAGAATGCCATGTGTCAGAAGCACATGTAAAGCTTGTTGTACTGCTCAATCGACAGTCGCGACCGAGCAGACTGCAGCAGCTGCTGATACGCGCGGTGCCGCTCATGGTAGACGTCGTGAGGCAGGTGGCCTTCGCGGTCCTGGATACCATTGATGCGCTCGAACTGCTGTGCGAGCTCCGAAAGACCCAACGCCTGCGCAGCTGCCTGATAGCATTCGCCGTGGAGGTTGTTAGCCTTCAGCGACCTAAGGCGCGAAAACAGCTTGTCCGCGAGCGTATGCGATGGGTGATTCTGACCTGCCATGATGGGCTCCTTATGGGATAGTTGACCTATCCCCGTATAGGCGCTGGCCACCTCGGCACAACCTGAACAGTCACGCGCGTGCGTACGCCTCGCAGGGCGCGGCGCCGGCAGCCAGGCAGTGCAGCACCCAGGCGGAGTCGCGCTCAATGTCGAACATCTCATGCGGCCCACTATGGATTGCCATCGCCGCAGTGTCCTCCGTCTCGAATCGCACGGGCAGGTGCCAACCGGCCAGTTCTCGCTCGTCGGTCTCGCACAGTGCGGTGCCCGGGCCATCCGCAACGCTCCAGCCGCCATCCGACAGCTGGACCGCGAACAGGCATCCATCGACCTCAACAGCCTTCGTGTAGTTGTTCGACACGCTCATGCTTCCTTCCTTTCCTGGTCCGGTTTGATGGTAGCAGCATCTGGTTTTTCGACCCTGCACCAGATGACCGGTGCCTTGGGCTTGTCACGCTCGGCGGCGACGCCGTTCGGGAGTGCGAACGAATCCGCGCGGGCGACCGGCCACCAGCGGCTGTACACGTTCGGCGTGAACAGGCCCTTGATGCCCTCGAAGTCGTTGAGCAGTGCGCCCGGCTCGATGTGCTGCAGCAGGTCGGACAGGGGCTTGACCTCGAACGCAGACACGCGACGCATGATGTGGTGCGGCTTGAGCTGGTCCGGGTGCTGCAGGCCGGCCGTCTCGACGAGCTCCTTCAGCGCGTGCAGCGTGTTGCGGTGGAAGTTGTAGACGCGCTCGGCCTTGTCCGGCACCACGATGGCCTTCTGGCGCTCCGGGTCCTGGGTGGCGACGCCCGTCGGGCACCGGTCGGTGTGGCACTTCTGGGCCTGGATGCAACCGACGGCGAACATGAAACCGCGCGCGGAGTTGACCCAGTCGGCGCCGATGGCGAGCGTGCGCGCGATGTCGAAGGCCGAGATGAGCTTGCCGCTCGCGCCCAGCTTGATTTTGTCGCGCAGGCCGATGCCGACCAGCGTGTTGTGTACCAGGAGCAGTCCCTCCTGCAGCGGCGTTCCAACGTGGTCAGCGAATTCCACCGGCGCCGCGCCCGTGCCGCCCTCGCCGCCATCGACGACGAGGAAGTCCGGATAGATGCCCGTCTCGAGCATGGCCTTCGCGATGCCGAACCACTCCCAGGGATGGCCGATACACAGCTTGGCGCCCGTCGGCTTGCCACCGGAGAGCGTGCGCAGGCGCTCGATGGCCTGCAGGAACTCGGTCGGATTGCTGAACAGGGGGTGCGCCGCCGGCGAGATGCAGTCGACGCCCATCGGGATGCCGCGCGTAGCAGCAATCTCCGGCGTGATTTTTGCCGCCGGCAGCACGCCGCCGTGGCCAGGCTTGGCGCCCTGCGACACCTTCAGCTCGACCATCCTGACCTGCGGGTCGCGCGCCGCGGCCGCGAACGCCTCCTCGTCGAAGGAGCCGTCGGGCTTGCGGCAGCCGAACAGGCCGCTGCCCAGCTGGAGGATGAGGTCACCGCCGTGCTTGGTGTGATACGGCGACTTCGAGCCTTCACCGGTGTCCTGTGCGAAGCCGCCCATCTTGGCGCCGCGGTTGAGCGCCTCGATGGCGACGCCTGACAGCGCGCCGTAGCTCATCCCCGAGATGTTGAATACCGAGATGGAATACGGCTGCGCGCGCTCGGCGCCGACGAGCACGCGAAAGTCCTGGCTGGCCACCCTGGTTGGCGCCATCGAGTGGCTCACCCACTCATGACCGACGGCCTTGACGTCGAGCTCGGTGCCGAACGGACGCGCGTCCGGTTCGTTCTTCGAGCGCTGGTACACCAGACTGCGCTCGGCGCGTGGGAACGGCGCCGCTTCCGTGTCCGACTCGATGAAATACTGGCGAATTTCGGGGCGAATGAACTCGAAGAAGTAACGCAGGTGACCGACGATGGGATAGTTGCGAAGCACGCTGTGGCGCTTCTGAACTACATCGTGCACGCCGAGCGCACAAAGAGCTGCGCTGCCGGCCGCCCAGGCCCAGGAAAGCGTGTGATGGTAGGCGAGCACGCCGGTGCCGGCCAACGCGGCGGATGCGCCGTACAGGCCGATGAAGCGGCGCGCGGGCGCCAAGGACTTGAGACGAGACATGCGACTACTTTCTGTTGGAATTTTCGAGGTTCGAGTCGGCGCGCGGGCGCGCCGGCGTGCCGGCATGGATAATCCCCGCCAGAACGGCCGGGAAGACGCCCAGCGCCAGAAGCGCGGCATACGCCGGTCGGTGATGTGCCACCGTGACGACGGCCCAGATGACCGCCCAGACGGCACTGATGCAGACGGTGAAAATTGCGGCGAACCGAATATCGCGCGCTTGTTCCGCTGCCTGCACGAAGCCAGTCCCTGGCCGCCCTGCTGGCTGCACGACAACGCCGCCTTCCGAAATCAGCCGGCGCTGCTCAGCTTGCGCATTGGGGTCGGTTGGGTCACCGGTGATGTGCCAGACGGGTCCGGCGTGCCCTGCGGCTTTACGATGAAATGTTGGTTCGAAACTGATTGACACAGCCATTGGCCTTGTCCTTGACGAAGTGAGCTTTCATAGTATACCACGCAATCGGTACTTTTCGTCGCCGGCTACTGCGGGCTATACGAAGTAGGCCAACTTTTTTTGAAAGGACACACCATGACCCAAGCACCAACGCCCACCGCCGCCGGCAATACCGAAAGCGCTACCGTCACTCCGCTGGCACCCGACGTCGGCGCCCTGGTCGAATACGGTATGAACAGCTTCCGGACGGGACCCGGCGAGTACCGCGTCACCGCCTGGCTGCGTGCGGCTCCGCCACCGAAACTCCACCCCGACGACTTCATCGGCGAAATCCTGTTCGAAGCTTGTCAGGAGCTTCGCGACGCGCGCGATGGCCGGAAGAAGCGCATGCAGTTCTGCCTGCGCGAAGAAGCCACGCATGTCTCCTTGACCGGCATAGGCGGTACGATTGCGCCCATCGAGCTGTGCAAGGTCACGGGAATGGTCGACTGGCCCGAAGCCCAGCTGGCGCATGACCGCGCATACGCCGTCCGGTTAGGCACGGCTCACGAGATGATTTTCTGACAAACCTCTCGTCCCCACTTGTCTGCCGACAGTGGGGATTTTTTCCGGCTCCCTATTATGTTAATTGCGATATACGATAAATTACTGTATACTACAGGCAGTTTCTGCGACAGTGCAGCTACCCCTATCATCATCTAATCCCATCATGTCCTGGACTAACCAGCTCGTACGCCACGCCGACGGCCGCCTCGGCCGCATCCGCGAATCGACCTCGTTCGTGTACACCGAACTGCACATCACCGCGCCGGACGGCGTGCACGAGATTGCACTCAACTGCCGCGGCCGGGACACCGGCGAAACGAATTGGTACTGGTACTGCGCAGAATTCAGCGGCGGCCCGCACTGGTGCCCGCTGGGCGACCACTGGAATGCACCCGACGCGAAGGCTTGCACGCCGGAAGAAATCGCGCAGATGGCTGCGTTCAAGGCCGAGCAGCCGTGGCGCAGCTGGCCGGCCGACCGCGCGTCGGCGAAAAACTAAGCATCAAGCCTGGAGAATCGGAGAAACCATGTTCGAGCGTCCCTACGCGCAGGCAGAACCTGTCACCCTCAATGAGGACCAGAGCGCCGTCGTCCGCCGCGAGGTGCGCGAGATGCTGTCGGCACTGCACCACCTGGCGCAGTCGCTCGAACCCGGCAAGCCCGTCGACCGCAACATGGTCTACAACATTCTCTACGTGTCGGAATCGCGCCTGGCCCAGGTGGGCACCATCACCGGCGTGGAGACCGATTCCGCAGCCGAGCAGGCCCGGCGCCACGCCGACCTGCGCAAGGCCAACATGCGCGTCCACGAGCTGGAGAACCAGCTGGGCAGCAGCGAATCGACCGAGCAGACGAAGCAGGCGGTCGCCTTCCTGGGCAAGAAGGTCCAGGCGTGGTGGCGCCGCTCGGGCCTGGGCCATGTGCGCGACGTGACGTTCGACAGCTGGGGCAACATGCGCGTGGCGCTCTCGTGCACGCTGTTCGGGCCAACATCCCGCACGGACTCGGACACGCCGGTTTCCGACAAAGCGAACCGCGAGGCTTGGCTGGAGTCGCTCAAGGCGGCCGGCTTCGTGCTGGCGCCGGGCCACGGCCGCGTGGGCGACGTCGTGGCGTGCGATGCAAGCCTCAAGGCGCTGGAGCGCCTAGTCAAAGGCGCCATACCGTCGGCCACCTTCCACAAGGCGAGTACCCGCCGGGGCCGCGACGGCGCGATGGTGTACTCGGACGTGACCTTCTTCGTCGAGAACCTGGCCGACATCAAGGCCCTGCCTGTGGACGTGAACTACTGAACCCGGTGTAACGGAGAAAAGACGGATGAGTGCTGAAAATTCGAGTGCTGGCCTGCAAGCGCAGGTCAAAGCCGCGATGCAGGACATGGCGGCGCGCGTGAGCGCCTGGTGGAAGCGCGAAGGCCTGGGCCACACGTCGGAAGTTCGGCTGACCCAGGGCGGCTCCCTCGAGGTGCAGGTCAGCTGCTCGCTGTACTCGGAGATGGTCGAACGCGAATTCGAAGAGGACCAGTCCTTGCCGGAGCCGGAGCGCCGCGCGCGCGTGCTCAAGCAGTTCGAGACGGCCGGATTCACGGTCGTGAACGAGCCGAATGGCGACCCCGCCGTGCGTGACTGCGACGCCAGCCGGGCCACGCTCCACGACCTGGTGGCCAATGCCTTCCCGTCGGCAAAGATATGGCGGATGGAGTCGACCTGCATGCGCAGCGGCGTGTTCGTGCTGCAGTCGATGACGGTGCTCATTCGAGACCTGGATGAGGTCTTCGCGCTGCCGGCGCCGCCGGCGGAAGGCTGAGGCGCGCCATGGCCCGAATGACCAAGCTCCAGCAGCTGCTGGTGAGCCACATCAAACGGCAAGGCGGCGAGCACGTCTATATCAGCCGCGCGTGGGCGCCCCCAAGCGATTCGGGTCTCTCGGGATATACCTGGGAAGGTGTGAACCTGTCCCTGCGCGCGCTCGTCCGACGTGGCGTGCTGCGCGTGGTGAAGGACTCGTTCTACTACCTGGTGGTCGACAAAACCGCCGGCGAGTCCTGACGGGCGAAGAAAAACCCGCTGTCAGGTGACAACGGGTTCGAGAGTATCAGGCCTGCTTACCAGCTGGCCAATGCGGCTTCTTGTGCGGCAGCTTCCGGAACACCCACACGCTCGATGAGCAGTCGGTGGTCCTTGAGCGCCAGCTCCTTCGCTCGTTGTGCGAGCTCCTCGATGGTTTGCTCGGGCTCGCCGTCAATGACTTCGTCGTCGAAGCCGTTTACGATTTCGTAGTTCTGGCTCTGCATGCCGAGCCCATCCTTCATGTGGCTGGTACGCACCACGATGGCGAATTTTCCATCGCGGATTTCCGGCTTAATCGCGGTGATGTAATGCTCCGAGATTACGCGGTTCAGCTCGAACTGCACATACGGACCAGCGTCCTCCATGTTGAAGTCCGGGTTGTAGACCGGCAGATGCGACAGCGGGCCGCTTTCGGTGAAAGCTTCCTGCATTGCCAGGCAGAGGTCCTGGGCATCGGAGTCGGTTTTGCATTGCGCGGCTTGGTCCAGCAGGGTCTGTACGTTCATGGTTTTTCCTATAGGTGAAAGTGTTTGCGGTTCGTCGGTCGACAGAGTGTCGATAGGTCCGGCCGCAAGGATGGCCTGTTCAGTATAGGAAGTGCGTCGACGTCAAAAGTATGTTCGAGCTCTGGCGTTCAAGGTGGCAGTTTCCCCCTCGTAGCGCTCGCGATGAGCGCCGTTCGTAATGGAGTCGAAGTCAGCGAACTCGCATTCCCATGCTGACGACGGTTCTTGGTAACGACGCCATGGTGCTTGGAATGCGTTGTGCTGCAGAAGTTGCTGCCGGCGTTGGCGCCTTGATTTTCGCCAGTTTGACGGCGGGTTTTGCAGGGGCCACAGGCTTGGCGGGCTTGGCGGGCTTGACGTTGGCTGTCCTTTCGAGTCTCCGCTGAGCCTCGCTGGGTGGCCCCGTCACAAACAGGCTTGTTCTTGACGCACCGGGAAGTGTGCTGAACTTGAAATTGTACTTCACCAATTTCTCAAGCACTTTTTCAATGGCCCAGCCAATCATGAATGCCAGTGCTGGGTGGGCTGCAATGACAATTCCACCCTGAATTTCGATGTCGGCCACCTTTGGGGCCTCAGCTTCGCTGCCGAGGTGGTACAGGCGGTAGAACTGGCTCCTCGCCGGCTGGCGCTCTGCTGTCTTGCTGAGCTGAGCACCTGGGTCGTGGAAAGTGGCGTTCATACTCAGCCTCCGCGAGATATTTGATGAGAATGGCGAACTTCGTCATTGTTTGCGACCGCCGAGCTGGCGCTGACTGGCCGTGCCGGAGTGAAGCTTTAGTATACAACGTAATCGAGAAATGAAAAAGGGGACCGCATGCGGTCCCCTTCTCTACATCTCGACTTGCCGATTACGCGGCCTTCTTCACTTCATGGAAGGCGACCCACGGCTGGTCGGCGCCGGCGCGCTTCTTCTTGCCGAAGTCCTCGCCGACGTTCACCGGCATGCTGAAGGTGATGCCGTGCGACGGATGGCTGACCCACAAAGCCTGCTGCGGCGGCTCGTAGCCGAAGTTGCTAGTGTAGGCGTACTCGTTGTAGCCAATCAGCGAGCCGTTGACGATGACGCGCTTCATCTGCACCAGCTGGTGCCAGTGGCCAATGACGAGCGTATCGTATTCCTGGCCGACCTGCGCATTGCGGCCACGTTTCTTGTGGTCGCCGCGCATGATTGGGCCCAGCGCGCCCACCATGCCATCGCCACCGCGGAACTGATTGCCATGGCTGAACAGGTACTTGTGGCCGGCAATCGACACCAGGGCGTCGGTGCCGTCCGGGATGAAGAACACGACGTCCGGGTCTTCCGCGAACAGCTTGTCCAGCTGCTGGTAAATCAGCCAGTCGAAGCTGTTGTAGTTGAACTCCTTCGAGCGCACCTTGTGGGTGTTGCGGCCGTGGTTGCCGGCGACGCACGGGAGGAACACGCGGCCGAAGACTTCCTTCAGGCGCTTGATGGCGACGTACAGGTGGTCGACCAGGTCCAGCACAATCGGCATGATTGGCATTTCGTTGGTCTCGGACAGCTCGTCGTGGATGTCGCCGCTGACCATGTCGCCGCCCAGGCCGAACACGATGCCCGGATACTGCGGGTTGACCATGTGGTTGGTCAGCAGGTCGATGGTGGTGTCGATGAGACGACGCAGACGGGCGCGCGCGATGTCGAGGTTGTACTCGTTGACGCCGCCGATTTCGTTCGGGTTGACGACTTCGCCCCAGTGCCAGTCGGAGCCGAACAGGATGGGCACGCCGATGACGGAGTCGGCGCCACTGTGGGCCGACGGTGCCGACAGCCAGGCCGGGATGGTCGGCTTGCTGTGTGCGATTTCGAAGATGGTCTTGCGGACCTGCTCGTCGGTCAGGACTTTCTTGTTAAGGCCCTGCACGACGGTGCGCAGGCGACGGACTTCTTCTTCAGCCATCTGGCGAGCCATCGCTTCTGCGTTGCCGCTGGTGATGGCTTCGGCCAGGGCTTCCGGGTCGCGGCGCGCGGCCGGAGTCGGCGCCAGCACAGTCGCGGTCGGCGCTGCGACGGCACTGCCGGTCTCGGCCGGGATGGTGGCTGCGATGACGACGTTCTCGCCCTTCAGCAGCTTGGCGACGGTGTCTTCGCCCAGAACCTTGCGTGCTTCCGCCAGGCGCTCGGACAGGGTGTCCTTCGACAGACCCATCGCAGCGGCCGCGCGGCGCTCGCTGCCAGCTTTCGACACGGCGACGATGAAGTCGCGGTGAGCCAGGGCGGGGTTGGTCTGGGTAGCGGCGGTTGCGGAGGTTGCGGCGGTTGCGCCGCCCATCAGCTGGTCGACGACTTTAGCGCCCAGGATGTCGCGGGCTTTGTTGAAGCGACCGGAAACGGTGCTCTGGGCCAGGCCCATGGCGACGGCTGCGCGGCGCTGGCTGCCATGACGGGCGAGCTCGAGAATGAAGCTTTTGGCTTCTACCTTGTTCATGAGGTACCTTTACGTGAGTAGACGGCTCGAACAGCCGGCTTGGCGATTCGATTAGGCGTAGTATATCACCAAATGCGCATTACGCAAGTAGCGGAATTCTGAAAAATGCTTGCGCGTCAGGCACTTATGTCGCCAATTCCGAAAAATCCAACTAATCAGGCGCAGTTTTCACGGCGAAAAAGTTTGCGAATTCATCGCAATATTTGCGACAGGCCCCCGCCGTGTGCTGTGAGTTAAGCTCCGCCTAATCGTGCTCAGTTGACAAAACTCAGCTTATTTGCGACCATATTAGTTCACTAGCGGGAGCGAAGATGTCCAAAGAAAAAACGCGGCTGCACCTGGAAAAAGCGATTTCCAACCTGGGTATGGCGGTCCAGCCGGTGCTCCCTACCGAACAGACGCCGCCATTTGCCTATAGCGTCGGCCAGCATGCGAAAGGCCTGCCGGAACTCATCGTTTTCGGCCTGCACCCCCAGGTGGCAACGGGCATGCTGTACGCGCTGGCCGCCTACATGGAAGGCGAGCATGACGCCGGCCGGCCGGTTGGCCCCGGCACAATCCACCTGGAAGGCTTGATGTGCGCCGCTCTGGTAGATGTGCCGGTTGAGATAGCAAGCCAGTACGCGACCTTCGCGCACGAGCGCGGGCAAGGCGCAGCTACCTTCCTTCAGCCGGTCTGGCCCGACCGAGACGGCAAGTATCCCTGGCAATCCGGATACGACCCTGTGGCCCTCAAAGTCCAGCCGGTTATCGGGAATCCACCCGAGCACCCGGTTGGCACGCTCTTGCACTAAGCCAGTGTGGCGCCCGTGCGGCGCCAAGCATGAGCACAAGGTAAATTCGCACATTGGTATACCATAAAATGCTATAATGTGCGCATCTAGCCTTCTGGACCTCTCATGCGCGCAAACCCATACCTGCTGTCCGGCTCGTTTGCCTACGACACCATCCTGCATCATGCTGCTCCGTTCACACAGAGCATCCTCCCGGCATCCCTTTCCAAGCTGAACGTGTGCTTCGACATCGAGTCAGTGAAGGAAGAGTTCGGCGGCACCGGCGGCAACATCGCCTACAACGCGGCGCTGCTGCAGCAGTCTCCGTTGCTGGTCGGCTGCGTGGGACAGGACATCCAACGCTATGCCGACTGGATGCGTCACAACGGGCTGGCTGTCGACACGCTGACGCTGGCGCCGAACGAAGCGTGCGCGCACGCGTGGATTACGAGCGACGCCCAGGGCAACCAGCTGACCGCCTTCAGCCGCGGCGCCATGACGGCGAGCCCTTGCGTGCCGGCCGAGACCCCCGAACTGTGGCACTTGGCGCCCGAATACCCGGTGAACATCGCGCGGCTCGCGCACCAGGCCATCGAACAGGGCAAGGACTTCTTCTTCGACCCGGGCCAGGCGCTCCCTGACTTCCTGGCCGTGCCGAGCATGGTGGACGACATCCTCCCGCTCCCCGCTATCCTGGCTGCAGCCAAGGGCATTTTCGTCAACGACTATGAAGCGGAGCTGCTCATTGCGCGTATCGGCCTGCCACTCGAGAAATGGCTGATGTTGCCAGGACAGTTCTACGTCCGAACCCGTGGCAGCCAGGGCGTGGTGGCTGGCCTGCGCGGCGTGAACGGCCAGGTCGTCACCTACGCATGCGGCATCGCGCCGACGGATGCGATTGTCGACCCGACGGGGTGCGGGGACGCCTTCCGGGCAGGCTTCCTGTTCGGATACACCCAGGGCTGGACGATGGAAGCGTCGCTCGCCCTGGGCTCGGTGATGGGCTCGTTCGCCATCGAAGCGCGCGGCGGCCAGAACCACCGTCCGTCGGGCGACGCCATCTGGCAGCGCTTCAACGAGTTCACCGGCCGGCCGACGGTAGCGGAGTCGCGCACCGCGGCCTAAGATGGGAACTCGGCGCGCCGCCGCGCCGTGACGGGTGTGCACGCGGCGCTTAATATATCCGTTATGGAGATATATTGACTTTATCCGTTATTCGGCTAAAATTCCCTTATCTGAATAACGGATATTTGCCATGTCCTTCGCACCTACTTCCCAGACGCTCCTGACGGCGCCCCAGCTCGGGCAGCTCCTTGTTGCCACGCGCAAACGGCACAAGCTCACGCAGGCGGCCGTCGCAAGCTCGGTCGGGATAAGCCAGAATCGCCTCTCCTACCTTGAAAACCACCCGGAGGACATCAGCGTCAAGCAGCTGCTCAGCTGGAGCTCGGCACTCGAGCTGGAACTCAAGCTCGGCGTGCGGGACACGTCGGGCGCGAGCAGCTCGGCGGAGTGGTAACGATGGGACGTCGCTCGCACAGCCAAACCCTCAATCTCTGGGCCAACGGCGAGTATGTCGGCCGGTGGACCGTCAACGCCGCCGGCGACTCGGAGCTGCAGTACGACGCGGCATGGTGCGCCTCGCCGCGCGGCCGCCCTATCTCGCTGTCGCTTCCGTTCAACCTGCATAACGAGCCGCTGAAGGGACCCCGGGTCTCCCACTACTTCGATGGCCTGCTGCCCGACAGCGATTCGATTCGCAAACGTGTTGCGGCCCGGTTCAAGACCGGCTCCATCGAAGCGTTCGACCTGCTGGGCGCCATCGGCCGGGACTGCGTCGGCGCCCTGCAGCTGCTGCCGGACGGCGCCCAGCCGGAAGGCTTGGACCAGGTCGACGGCACCGTGGTCGATGACGAGGCCATCGAGCGCCACCTGCTCGACGTGGTGAACCCGGACCAGCACGGCGGCCCGCAGGACCCGGACGACGACTTCCGGATTTCGCTGGCCGGCGCGCAGGAGAAGGACGCGTTCCTCTGGTGGGACGGAAAATGGATGAAGCCGCGCGGCGCCACGCCGACGACGCACATTTTTAAGCTGCCCATCGGGCTGGTTGGCGGCCGCAAAGCCGACTTCTCGACCTCGGTCGACAACGAATGGCTCTGCCTGCGGCTGTTCAAGGAATTCGGCTTGCCGACGGCAAACGCCGAGATTGCCACCTTCGGCGAGCAGCGGGTGCTCGTCGTCGAGCGCTTTGACCGGACGCGCGCCGCCAACGGGAAGCAGCTGTTTCGGCTCGTCCAGGAAGACTTCTGCCAGGCGACCGGGGTGTCGCCCCTGGTGAAATATGAGAATGAAGGCGGCCCGGGCCTGCAGCAAATCTGCACCCTGGTCCAGCAGTCGCAGCAGGCAAAAGAAGACATGCGCACGCTCCTGGCGTCGCAACTGCTGTTCTGGCTGCTGCGCGCGCCGGACGGGCACGCCAAGAACTTCAGCATCCAGCTGCTGGCCGGCTCGGGCCGGTTCAAGCTGACGCCCATCTATGACGTGATGTCGGCCTACCCCGTCATGGGTCCGGGCCCGAACCAGTGGTCTGAGTACGAAATCAAGATGGCGATGGCGCTTCTGGGCAAGAACCGGCACTACCTGGCGCGCAACATCCAGCGGCGGCACTTCAACAGCACCGCGAAAAAGGTCGGCTACGGTGGCAGCATGGAGCCGCTCATCCAGGAGTTCGTGGGCCGCACGACCGAGGTCATTGAAAAGGTCCGCGGCGAGCTGCCGCCGGGCTTCTCGGAGCAGGTTGCCGAAAAGGTGCTCGACGGCCTGCGCAACGCCGCGCGCGCACTGGAAGCGATGCCGCCGGCCTGACGACACCCTGCCGGTTCGCGCGCCGCCGTCAGGGCGCCAATACGTCCACGGGAACGGAGCTGTTGTTCAGCGTGTTGTCGCCCAGCTGCCCGGCTGTATTGTCACCCCAGCACTTCACGCCCCGGCCCATCAGCGCGCAGGTGTAGTAGTAGCCGGACCAGATGCGGCTGACGCCGGAGGCCAGCCCGGTCACCGCCACAGGCGTGTAGCTGCTGGTCATGGCGCCGTTTCCGAGCTGACCGTAACCGCTCGAGCCCCAGCAAACCGCCGCGCCGTTGACGGTCGCGCAGACGTGAAGCTTGCCCGCGGAGATGCTGGTCACGCCGGCGCCAAGCCCGGTGACCGCGACCGGCACGTTGCTGGCTGTCGTAGTGCCGTTACCGAGCTGGCCGCTGTCATTGAGTCCCCAGCAGCTTGCCGCGCCACCGACGACCGCGCAGGTACTTCTGTCCGTGAGCGCAAAGTCGGTGACACCCGAGGTCATTCCGCTCACCTGAGCAGGAACCTTTTGCGTGCCGCCGGTAGTACCCAGGCCCAGCTGGCCGTTCGAGTTATTGCCCCAGCACTTCAGGGCGCCACCGACGTTGGCGCAGGAGTGGTACCAGGTGCCGGCGACCATGCTCACACCGGACGTGAGGCCGCTGACCTGGACGGGCACCGGGCTGTTCGCGACGCTGTTGTTGCCGAGCTGTCCCGATGTGCCTTGGCCCCAGCACATCGCCGCACCGTTGACCGTTGCGCAGGTGTGATAGTAGCCGGCCTGGACATTTGCGACGCCCGCCGACAGCCCGCTCACCGGAACGGGCAGCCCGCTGTCTGCCGCGGAGTTGTTGCCGAGTTGCCCGTACGCGTTCGACCCCCAGCACTTCGCGGCACCGTTGACCGTTGCGCAGGTGTGGTAGTACCCGGCCGAGATGTTGGTGACGTCGGAGCCCAGGCCCTGGACGGTGACGGGAATGAGGCTGTCTTTCGTGGTACCGTCGCCGAGCTGCCCGTAAAGGTTGCTGCCCCAGCACTGCACTGCGCCGGCTACCGTCACGGCGCAGGTGTGGTGGCCACCTGGTTCAATTTGCACGACCTGGATGGGCACGTTGTTGACGACCAGCGAGTACACCTGCTGCCCCGTGACGGACTTGTAGCTGGCGACAACCTGGAAGGACGCGCCAGCCTGCGCTTTGGCGGTCGGTGTGCCGCGCAGCACGCCGTCGGTGGACAGGGTCAAGCCGGCAGGCAGCCCGGTCGCGGAAAAGCTGGTCTGCTTCACGTCGTAGGCCGCATCGCCCGACACGGTCAGGGCGCTCTTGAAGTCGAACGCCGCGTACTGCTGCCCGACGCGCGCCGCCGGCAAGGCGGCGGGCGCCAGGCTCACCTGGATGGCGATGACCACGATTTGGTAGGCCTGGGTTCCACTCTTCGTCTTGTACGAGGCCCTCACCTGGATGTTCGAAGTCGACGCGGCCGTCGGCGTGCCGCTCAGGGTGCCGTTACTGTTGAGGGTGAGCCCGTCCGGCAGGGTGCCCGACACGACGCTCCACTTGACGCCGTACCCGGCATAGCCGGAATCGCCCGTGACAGTGAGCAGGCTCTTGAAGTCAAAGCCCGCGTAGGGGGTGCCGACCACGCCACCCGGCAACGCGTAGCCCGCAAGCGCCACATTGATGTTCTGGAGGCTCTCCGTCTTCCCGTGCACCGGGACGACGACGAAATACTGGCTCGCGAAGGCCGGGAGTGTGAGAGCGAGCAGGCTGGCAAGTAAAAGCTTCTTCATGTCTTGGTACTGGTTGTCGTGTCGCGGCCGTCGGCCGAATCCTTTGTATAGCACCGAAGAGCCACCATAAACCCGAATATACGCTCAATCGCAAGATATTTTGCCATTTTATGATATAATGCAAGCTATATTCAACCTGCTCGCCCATGACATGACTGCCACCCGTCAGCTTGACCTCTTTTCGAGTGTGCTGCATGCCTATTCGGCGGAGACATCCGGCACGCTCGACAATGCGACGCTGTATCAGAAGGCGGCCACCGCTATCGGCGTGAGCGAGGAAGCGGCCGCGGCGCGCACGCCGGTCGGCAAGACCGGACAGCTGCACAGCCTGTTCGAGCGTCAGTGCCGCTGGCATCAGCAGACGCTCAAGGAATCGGGCATCCTGGAGCATGTCCCTGGTGAGCGGGGTGTCTGGCGGCTGACCAGGCCGGCTGGCAAGGACCTCAACCAGATGGACCCCACGGTTTCGGTGGTCGGCTTCTCGACGCATCTCGGCATTGCCATCCTGGGGTCGTGCGACACGGTGTTCTCCGCCATCGACGCGCCCATCCACCTCGTGGTGACGTCGCCGCCATACCCGCTCGCGAAGCCGCGCGCGTACGGCAACCCCACCGAGGCCGAGTATGTGGACTGGATTTGCCGCATGCTGGAGCCCATTGTGAAGAACCTGGTTCCGGGCGGCTCCATTTGCTTAAATATCAGCAATGACATCTTCCTGCCCAGTTCGCCAGCGCGCTCGCTGTACGCCGAGCGGCTGGTGCTGGCGCTGCACGACCGCCTGGGCCTCTGGAAGATGGACACGCTCATCTGGGAGAACAAGAGCAAGGCGCCGGGACCGGTGCGATACGCAAGCATCGAGCGCACGCAGCTGAACGTGGTATGGGAGCCGGTTTACTGGTTCACGAACGACCCGCACAACGTGCGCTCGAACAACCGCCGCGTACTGCAGGAGCACTCCCAGCGCCACCTAGACTTCATCAAATCCGGCGGCGAGCAGCGCGACGCCAGTTACTCCGATGGCGCATACGGCATCAAGGCCGGCCGCTTCAGCAACGAGACACCGGGCCGCATCCCGCGCAACATCCTGTCGTTCGGACATCGCTGCGCCGCCCAGACCGCGTACAAGAAGGCGGCAAAGGCGATGGGGCTGCCAGCACACGGCGCACCATTCCCCATGAAGCTGGCCAGCTTCCTCATCGAGTTCATGAGCGAGCCGGGCGACCTGGTCGTCGACCCGTTTGGGGGGTCGTGCACGACCGCACACGCGGCCGAGCGCCTGGGCCGCCGCTGGCTATCAACGGATTGCATGGTCGAGTACGTGCTGGGCAGTGCCACGCGCTTCGTCGACGCGCCGGGCTTCCGCAACAACATCATCGACCTGGCGCCTCTACTCGAGCGGCCAGTGCTCCCGCAACGCATGCGCAAGGCGGCCTAGTCCGGGAGCGCGCTGGGTTTGGCTGCCACATTAAATTGACGAATGAGGCAAAATAGCCCAATATATGCGCCATTATGCCAAAAGCCAGCCACCCCTCCGTCCCTTCCGTAATCGAGCAGCTCGCTGCCTGGGTGAGCGCCTGCGCCTGGCGCGCAAGCGGCGTCGCATCTCGCAAGCGCTGTTCTCTGAAGATGTCGGCGTATCCCGTGAGACCTTGCGTCGCCTGGAAAAAGGGGACCCGTCCATCGCCATCGGCACGTACATGGGCGCGCTGCGCGTACTCGGGTTGGACCGAGACATCGATGCGGTCGCCGGTGACGATGAACCAGGTCGCAAGCTCCAGGACCAAGAGCTTGCGCGCGCCAAGCCGCGCGGTGCCCACGCCATCGCGGAAGGCTAACGCTACGCCAGCGGCTGGTCAGCGACCCGGGACCGGATTGCGCGCTGGGGTGAAGTTGGCGGTGTAGCGCGCCACGCCGGCCGTAACGCGCACCTCGTCCAGCAGTCCAGTAAAGGACTCGGCTCCGATTCCTGCCCCGAACTTGCCTGTGTTGTCGAAGTAGTCGCCGATACCGAATGGCACGTTCAGCGTCGGCCCGGGCGCATCGAAGCTCGCCGTACTGACCTGGCTGCCGTTGATGAACATGCGGAACGTCGAGCCCTGCCGTGTAACCGCCACGTGAGACCAGGTATTGGCCTGCAGTGCAGTCCCCACCAGGAGTGCCTTCCCGCTGGAATACGGGTTGAAGCTGAACGCTACATTGCCATTCTGGAGGCCAATTAGGTAACCTCCGTTCGGGTCGAGCTGATTCCACTGTCCGAGGAACCCGGCATAGCCAGCCGCGAGTCCCGCCGGCGCCGGGTTCACCCAGGCCTCGAGCGTGAAGTCACCGGGCAGATTGATGACCGGCCCGACGACGCCCTTACCGTGCCCGCCCGGGAAGACGCCGCTCTCGCCAAATTTCGCCGGAGACTCGGTGAGTACGGCGCCGAAGCTGGTGAACGCGTGCCCCTTCAGGTCGACAAACGTGGTGCTGCCCGGCGTGCCGTCCATCCGCAGAAGGGCAACGGTCTGGGCCCAGTACGGGTCCCGCTCCTGCGCGAGGGTGTAGGTCCGCTGGGTGGATTTGTCCTTATAGCTGGCGGTGACCGAGACCGGGGCGCCCGAATCCGGAAACGCCGGCACGGTGCCGGACAGGACCCCAGCAGGGCTCAGCGAGAGCCCGCCCGGCGCGCCGACCATCGACCAGGTCAATGCGTCAGGCCGATAATCCGGGTCTCCCGTAACCTGAGCGAGCGCGCGGAAGTCGAAGCTGTACGACGAACCGACCTGGGCGACTGGCAGCGAGGTGTCCTGCAGGGTCACCACGATGTTAAGCGTCAGCAGCTGGTAGGTTTGCTCCCCGCTCTTGCCGCGGTAGGTCGCCCGCACTGTCACAGCGCCCTGTCCACCTGCGGTTGGCGTGCCGGTGATGGTGCCGTCGATGCGCAGCGCCAGGCCCGCAGGCAGCGTCGAGCTGACCACGGACCAGGCCACGCCCGCCGGATTGAATGCCGGGTCACCTGCTACCTCGAGCAGCGGCTTCAGGTCATAGCTGTAAGCTGCGCCAACCTGTGCGTTTGGCGGGTTCGCGCTGGCCAGGCTGACGGTGATGGCCACCGTCACCAGCTGGTAGGCCTGCTCGCCGCTCTTGCCCTTGTAGACGGCCTTCAGGGTGACAGTCGAGCTGCCCGCCGCCTGGGGCGTGCCAGCGAGGACGCCGCCACTAAGGGTGAGCCCCGACGGCAGACTGCCCGATGTGACGCTCCAGGTCACCTGCCCAGGATTGAAGGCTGGGTCGCCGGTAACCTGGAGCAGCTGCGCAAAGTTGAAGCCATCGTACGCGGCGCCCACGACGCCCGTCGGCAGCGCGTAGCTCGCCAGCGCGACCTGGACATTCGCCGTGCGGCCGGGCACGGGGACAACCACAAAATAGTCCGCCCCGTGCGCCGAGGCTGCGGCGGCCAAGAGGGCTGCGCAGAAAAGCTTCTTCATCGTCATCTGTCTCGAGTTGCGTGTCTACCGTATAGACAAAAGAAAAAGCCCCCGACGAATCGGAGGCTCCTCTGTACTGTGTGGCCTTGCCAGGTCGCCCTGGCAGGTTCCAGCTCGAATCAGTACTTGAACTGGAACTTCAGGCCGTTGGTGATGCAGCCGTACGCCAGGCCGGTGATGTCGGCGACGTTCTTCGGGTCGGTGGCGCCGGCGCAGACCGCAGCGTCGGTGACGGTGCTCGACACGATGTTGGCATCCGTCGCGACAGCCGGGATGGCGAGCGCGGTGCCCTTCACGACCGGTGCCGAAGCCAGGTAGGCCTTGGACACCAGCTGGTCGACGGAGGTCGCTTCCTGGCTTTCCAGCGACAGGTACATCACTGCAGCGCCGCCGACTTGCTGGGCGCCCGACACGAACGCAGCTGCGTCAGCGGTGGTACGGCCTTGGGTCAGGGTATCGCCGCCGTGGTACATGGTGGCTGCCACCAGTGCGACGACCAGGGCGATGGAAACGATGGTGATAATCAGGGAAAACATTTGGTATTAGAACCTTTATTCGGTGTTGAGGGTTTTGTTACGCCGACAAATTGACCGGCGATGATTAGTATAGGAGTGAGTGAGTGCATGATTTGCTGTTGCGCACACAAACTCATATTTGTCAAGTAAATTAGCCGGTCAATACAGCTAAAATTCGGCATGAAAAAAATTTAGTTAACGTGTGCCAGTGGTATCCAGTAGGTCAGGTAACCACCGTTCACCGTGTCCGCCGTGGCGTTGCAGCCCGTGCTCACAAAGGTCGAGCCGACGGGCAGCTGGCTCTGCAGCTTGGTCAGCACCTCTCGCTGCATCGCACTGGATTTGATGATGGGGCGCAGACAGATGCCCACGGCCGGCATGCTGCTGACCGAGCCTGCGTTGATGTCCCAGGTCATCTCTTTACGCACGTCCGCAGGCAGGAATCCATAGGAAGGCGTGACGGCGCTGACGAGGTTGCCCGATGCCGGCACCATATCGATAGGCCCGCCGGCTACTGAGCGCTGGGCATCCATGTAGCGTGTGACTGCACATTCGAGTGCCTTGATGCCCCGGTCTGCTTCCTTGTACATCTGCTGGCGCATCTGCGCATCGAGCGGGACATAGTTCAGCGTGGCGGCGGTAAGGGCCGCGACCAGGCCCAGGGTGACAACGATAACGATGAGATTGAACATGGGTTAGAGCATCTTCATGATGGAGGAAGTGGACTGCATCAGCGGGATGACCGACACACCGAAAAGAACGAAGCCGGCCAGCGCCAGGAAGATGGCGGAGAAGCCCTGCACCGCCGGCACGAACAGCTCTAGCCGGGACTTGTAGAGGCTCTGGTAGGTGTACGCCAGCTCCTCAATCGTCTTGGCAATCTGCGACTGGTCCTGCGCAGTGGCGAGCGCCGCCTTGTCGGTCGGATGCAGCATCGTCATGTAGCTGGCCCAAGGCTTTGCGCTGCCCTTCACGAGCGCAGTGCGTGCACGTTCGAGGTCGTTGCGCAGCTCGCCCTTGGGTGCCGACTCGATGGTCAGCTCGAGCGACTCCTCCACGCGCAGGCCCGCCTTGAGCAGCACGGCGAGACCGAAGAAGACCATGTAGTTGGTCTTGGCCAGCGCCATGTCCCGGTAGAACGGGATGCGCAGGATGCCGCGGTCGACGGCCGCCGGCGCAAACGGCCGGATGACGACGCCGTAGAAGAAGATGCCACCCATGATGACCGTCGCAATCAGCGCGATGATGGAGATGACGTTCGCCATCGTCATCACCCAGCCCACGTCGGAGCCGCCCGATGCGGTCACGAGACTCGAATTGAGAATCATCGGAGCGACGTAGTAAGTCGACGCCAGGATGGTCACTACGCCGGCAAGGAAACCCATTAGCGCGCTGGTGATACCCTTGCTCGACTCCTTCTTAACCTGCGACAGCTCACGCTCGAAGCGCGCAGCCTCGCGGATGGCCATGGCCAGGTCGCCACCACGAGAGCCAGTCTTGACAATCGCTGTCACCGTCTCGGGGAAGTACTTCGGGCCAGCGCGGTCCATGGCTTCATAGAGCGTTGCGCCGTTGGTAATCTCGTCCTTCAGGATGCGCGCGGCCTCCCGGATAGACCCGGTGAACGACTGGTAGATGATTTCCAGCGCTTCGGAGGCGCCCACCTTCGAGCCAAGCATCGACGCCAGGCGCTGGAAGAACATGAGGCGGTCCTGGAGCGACAGCTTGCTGCCAGAGCCCCCGCCGGCGGCCTTCACCGACAGCACCTGGCCGCGCTTCGCGGCCATCTTGCGCGCCTCATCCGCACTGGTGGCGGAGATGGTCGATTCGATGACCTTTCGGCCCACCGTTACTTTGATTTTGTAGTTTTTCATTGCACGTCACTCATGGGAATACCGAAGACCCGTTCGAACTCCTCCTCAGAGGTCTTACCGTCCAGCACCTTTTGCCGGCCGTCCTGCTCAATCGTCTGCCACGACACCTTGCCGTCGCACACCGCTTCGACGTCGCGCTCGGTCGAGAAGCTGGCCACCTCCGACACCACCTCGCGGCCTTTGTAGCCGGAGCCACCGCAAACGGCACAACCGCGGCCGCCGCAATCGCGGCAGTACATCCGCATGAGGCGCTGCACCATCACGCCGCGCAGCAGGTGGCGCAGCTCGTGCGGCTCGACGCCGATGTCGCGCAGGCGGCCAATCGCCGTAATAATCGAGTTCGTGTGCAGCGTGCCGATGGACAGGTGACCCGTCTCGGCCGCCTTCAGGGCATTGCGTGCGGTATCGATGTCACGAATCTCGCCAACCAGGATGACGTCCGGGTCCTGGCGCATGAACGCCCGCACCGCGGCCGAGAAGTCCAGGCCAACAGCATGATTCACGTTCACCTGGGCGCCGTACGGCAACAGGTGCTCGACCGGGTCCTCGACCGAGTAGATGGCACGCTGCAGGAAGTTCATCTCGCGCACCGTCGACGTCAGGGTGGTCGTCTTACCGGAGCCGGTCGGGCCGCAGATGAGGCAGAGACCATCGGCACGCGCGACGGCGCGGCGCCACTCTTTTAAGCGGGTGATACCGAGCTGGTCCAGCGACAGGTTGACGGAGTCCGGGTCCAGAATACGCACGACCATCTTTTCGCCGTGCACGATGGGCGAAGTCGCCACGCGGAAGCTCACGATGCGCCCGGAGTATTCCATCGAGAAGCCACCGTCCTGCGGCCGGCGGCGCTCGGCCATGTCCATCTTCGCCAGGTCCTTAACCCGGCTGACCAGGGCGATGTACTCGTCGCGCGTGCCTTCATGCGTGAGGTGCAGCACACCATCGCGGCGCGTCAGCACGGTGTAGCTGGCATGTCGAGGCAGGATGTGAATGTCCGAGCACTTCATGCGCATGGCGTCATAGAATATTTTCTCCCACGACAACATTTCATCCTGATTGCCGCCGCGCAGCTGGCCCATGTATTCCTGCATCCGGACCGGATTGGCCGCCGTGAACGCCACCTTGTAGCCTGCGGTGTATGGCGCCACACGCCGGCGCACCATCTGCGGCGACGAGAGGGTGCTGAGGTAGAGCGTGTCCTCGACCAGCGCCACAATCATGGTGCGGGTCTCGATGAGAATTTCGGAAGGGATGGCGCTCTGGAAGACGCTTTCTTCGTGCAGCGAGTTCGGGTTGATTTCGCGCATCAGGCGCAGCAGCATGTCCTGGCGGATGAAGCCGTTACGGACCAGAATCTTCCCCAGACGCTCCTTGGTGACCGTCTGCTCCAGCAGGGATGCCTGAAGTCGCTCTTTCGTGATGAGGCCGCGCTTGAGCAGCAGCTCGCCCAGAACCTTGTCCAATTCGTATTCTCCTATATGCCGCAAGTAATCAGGCTTTAGTATAGGAAGAAAGGTTACGCATACCACTTAATCGCACAAATGACAAGCCCCTCGCGAAGAGGGGCTTGCTGTGCCGGGAAAATCAGGCTTGCTTAGTTCGCCGGGGCTGCGCCGTCCGGGACGACGCAGCAGCCAGAGAAGTTGGCATCGATGTCCGCGCAGGAAGGCGGCTCGGTCGTGATACCCAGCTTCGTGTTAATCGACTTGCACGAATCGAGCTTTTGCTCTTCGCTGCCCTTCAGCAGGCGGCTCGACTCGAACGCGACCTGGCTCGGCACTTCCACGCCCCAGCCATCCGGAATGGAGGCCAGGTATTTCGGTGCCAGGTCCGACAGGCTGGTGGCATGATTGCCGGTGTCCGCGTGGAATGCGGTGAGCGCTGCCTTGATTTGGCCGAGCTCATTCAGCGAACGAGCGATTTCCGCTTCTTGCTGGCCCTTGGTCAGGGTATCGGAGCCGCCATGGTACATCGTGACGGCAACCAGGCCGACGACGAGGGCAATGGCGACAATGGTGATAATGAGTGAAAACATGAGTGTCCGTTTATTTTCGGGTCATTTAAGGCGCGCCAGCATCATTCGCTTCACCAGCCAACGGGCGGGCACGTATTTGGCAGAAGCGAAGCTCACAACTGCCGAGATAACAGCAGTCCCACTCCAGATATACGACCCGGTGGTCGCCCAGTAAAGCGCAAGAGCCACAAACACCAGCCCGGCCACGGCGTCAGCACGTTGAGCCATTTTGAGGATATTCATCGTCGTATACCTTGAAAGTGGGACTACAAAACTAGCCAGGTCGCCCTGGCTAGGTTCCAGCTCGAATCAGTACTTGAACTGGAACTTCAGGCCGTTGGTGATGCAGCCGTACGCCAGGCCGGTGATGTCGGCGACGTTCTTCGGGTCGGTGGCGCCGGCGGTCTTGTTGATTTGCTCGCAGACCGCAGCGTCGGCGACGGTGCTCGACACGATGTTGGCATCAGCCGCGTTAGCCGGGATGGCGAGCGCGGTGCCCTTCACGACCGGTGCCGAAGCCAGGTAGGCCTTGGTCACCAGCTGGTCGACGGAGGTCGCTTCCTGGCTTTCCAGCGACAGGTACATCACTGCAGCGCCGCCGACTTGCTGGGCGCCCGACACGAACGCAGCTGCGTCAGCGGTGGTGCGGCCTTGGGTCAGGGTGTCGCCGCCGTGGTACATGGTGGCTGCCACCAGTGCGACGACCAGGGCGATGGAAACGATGGTGATAATCAGGGAAAACATCTGTTTACTTCTCCTTCTTGTTGAGGGTAAAACTTAATCCAGGTTTGGGACAGCCTGCGCCAGCGCAGTAGTCTTTTAGAGTATAGGCAGGACAACTTGCGATGATTACGCCAGATTTGTATACCAGGCTTTCAATGTTTGTCGTGTTTGCCAGTGCAATGGACAACTCCGTATCCTTCACGAGGGGGCTGAAACCATTGGTCCGCATAACGGCCAAACAGGCTTTCGTCGAGGCATCCACCCCGCCGGTATCGCCGGTAAACATCCCCTTCACGAAGAAGCCAGACACTGCGGCCAAACCGAGTGCGAAAAACAAGCAGATGAAGAAAAACCGGGTGTTGCTGCGTTGAGCGATAACAGAAGAGTTCACTTTTCCAGCTCCCAGCTCCAACCGCTCGGACCCTTCTTCAGGGCCCGAAGGCTCTTGCCACTTTGTTCTGCCGCGATGCGGGCTTTTTCGAGTTGCCAAACCGGGTTGTCGGCGGTGTCCGTCAGCATGCCGGCCTTTGTCTGGCGCAGCAGCGCGTCACCGTCAAGCGCCCCCGATTTGATAACAGTATAGATACCGCCAGTGAGCATGAAGAGCGATACACCGACGCCCAGAATAATGCCGCCGATATGCACGAGCTTTTTGTTCTGGGGGTACATCTCCTTGAGCTCGACCGGGCCGCACAGGTCCTCGATTTTCCACAAGACGCCTTCGTCGGACTCCGTCTCGAGGCCTGGAAGCTGCTGCGGCGTGATGGCCTCGCCGGCGGCCGGGTAGACCAGGGTCAGGATTTCGCCATGCAGGTCTTCGATGACTGCCTGCGCGCCATTCGTGATTTCCACGCGCACCTTCTGGCCGGCGTCGAGCTGCTCGAGCATCGGCTCGATGATGGAGCGGCCCGGGCCGCCTTCCTGCAGCTCATAGATGAACCGGCCGTGCGCACGGTCGTCGAACACCCGGATGTAGGCAATCTCGGGCGAGGTGATGTTGGATTCGGCCAGGCCGCGCGCGTAGGCGATGGCGTCCTTCATCGTGCAGCCCGTGAGGGACCCCACGATGAGGGTGATGGGCGCGCCGGTGTCTTCCGGGTCCAGGACCTGCTGGGCAGGCTTGGCCTTCTTGGCGAACTTCGCCTTGAAGAAGGCGGCCAGCTTGGCGTCCAGGCTGTCGAAGAATGCCTTCATCAGCGCGCCTCCCCTGCCTTGGCGCCCGGCTTGGTCGCGGCGGCTGCTTGCTCCTGCAGCGCGTGCAGCTTGGCGTTGAGCTCATTGGCCTTGGGCGTGAACATCACGACGGTCGGGCGCACTACGATGTAGATGGCGTTGCGGTTGACCTTCTCGGCCTTGCTGCCCAGCGCCATCTTCTCCATGCCGGGGAAGTTGGTGTAGTTGTTCGACAGCTGGTCGTAGGTAATTCCGCCCACGATGATGGTCTCGCCGGCGTTGATGCGGCCGACGTTCTCGAAGCCCAAATTCTTCATCTGCGGCTGGGACATCGTGCCCAGGTTCTGGCCGGCCGACAGCTCGCGGAAGCCCACGAGCGTGGACATATCCACCTTGACCTGCGCGAACACGGTGCCGTCCGACGCGTCGAAGTTCGGGGTTACCTCCAGCTTCAGGCCCGACTTGATGATGTCGGTCTGCGACGAACCGGTGGTGGCGCCGCCGGACGCGGTCGAGGAGCCAATCGACTTGACGTATGGGATGTCGTCGCCGGAGTTGATTTTGACCGGCAGGCCCGACACCGTGCTCATGATGACGTTCTGTTCGGTCCGCGCGTTGCCGTAGTTGGAGAGCGCGTTGAGCGCAGCCGTCAGGCTGAACGCGTTGTTGGCGAACTTGTAGCCGAAACCCTCGGTGCCGGAGAAGCCCAGCAGGGAGCCGGTCACGAGCTTGGTGGCCGCATCGGCGACCACGGCGCCAGCCGTGGTGGTAGTGGTCGTCGTCGTGCCGCCGGCGCTGGTCGACCCGCCGGTGTTCGCCGTGCTCGAGCTGGAGCCGCCATTCGTGGTGGTGGTCGGGGTCGAACCAGCGGTGCCGCCAAGGCCCGATGTACCGTTCATGCCATTACCGAAAATGGAGCCAAGCTGCGATGTCATGCCGCCGCTGCCGCGCATGACGGCGAACTTGGCCCAGTCGAAGCCCAGGTTCACGTCCCGGTTCATGGTGACGGTCAGCACCGCTACCTGGAGCGTCACCATCGCGGCGTTCTTCGAGATGGTGTTCAGGTAGTCCTCGATGTAGTCGGCCGCTTCCGGCTTGGCGCTGTAGTAGACCTGGCCCGACATGACGTCGGTGCGCACGTCGGACGCGCCCATGTCCTTCAGGGCCTTGGCCACGCCGGCCAGGAAGTCCTTGTGCTGGGGCAGCGCGGCGGAGAACTTGTTGCTTTCGACCAGGTAGACGGTACCGCTGCGGAATTCGAAAGCGATGTTGTAGGTCGCGCTGATGTTCTCCAGCAGGGTACCCATCGTGCCCTGGAACGAGCGGAACGGCCAGGCCTTCTTGGTGGTGTCGTCGCTCAGGCGGGACACCAGGTTGAAGCCCTGGGCGCCCAGGCCAATCAGCACGTCGCCCAGGGTGGCTTGCGCCTCGCCGTTGAAGGCCAGGTCGACCTTCTTGTCGGTGATGGTGGCCGGCAGCTGGTTGTATTTGCGAACGACGACGCCCGCGTGCGACTGCATGAAGGTTACCGCGGGAATGGTGCCCCACTCGTCGCGCTTCTGGGCCTGGATGTCCTCGGTGCCCACCGGCTTGTCGTAGTGGTCCGGGAAGGAGGCGCAGCCCGCGAGCGCGCTGGCAATCAGCAGGGCAAGAGTCAGTTTCTTCATTTGAATTCCTATAGTTCCTTAATGCTTCTGGACCGGGGATGCAGGGCGAGCCTGTCCCGGCGCGGGTGCCGGTGCTGCAGCGGGTTTGGCCGGCGCAGGTGCCGCGGCAGCAGGCTTGGCGGGTGCCGGTGCTGCGCCGGGAGGTTTGGCTGCCGGCAGCTGGCCACCATTGGCCTCGATGGCACGCGCCTGGTCGACGGCTTGACCGGCCTGCGACAGGTCGGATGCGCCTTCAGGCACCGGCGGTGGGTTCAGTTGCGGGAAATTCAGCTTGCCGCCCTCGACCTCGGTTGCGGCGTCCATCTTCATGCGACGAATGACGGCCTCGCGCTTCTTCTTCTCGAATGCCTTCAGTTCGGATTCGGTCATGATGAAACGCTTGTCGCCGTCGCGCACCAGCATCATGCCGTTGACGGTGCCCAGCACTTCATGGGTCAGCTCCTTCTCCACCAGCAGGCGCTCGCGTTCGTCCACGCCACCGCCTGGCAAGCCTTCGAGACCTGGCGGCGGCGAGGGCAGCTTGAGCTTGGCCTTGGCCTTGGCGGATGCCGAGTCCTTTACCGGAGCGCCGGGCGGAGGTGGCGCGCCGATGGCACCGCCCTTTTCCTTGAGCTCCTTGAGTTCTTTCTCCAGCGCGGCCAGGCGCTCGAGCACTGCGTTGGGCTGGGGGCCGGCTGCTGCGCTGTTGCCGCCAAATACGTCGGCATGCGCGCCGGTGGCGCCGGCCATGCAAAAGGTTGCGACCAAAAGGCCGGCCACACCCTTGCGCAACCCCGCAGGGCGCAAGGCACCCGGGTATTGAGTGAAGGTTTTAATCACTTGTTGTTCCGCTTCTTGAAAAATTAAGCCGAGCAAGGTCCTGCTCGGAGGCACTATCTTTTAGTATAGGACAAAATACGCATTTTGCCTACAAAACAGTGCCTCCTCGCCGCATTACGCGGCTTCTGGTGCCTGCTCGGTGGAGCTCAGGCGCCAGGTCAGCGCCCGGGTCACCATGCCGACCTTGATGTCACCAAGCAGCCGCTCGAAGGCCAGGAATGCATCCTTCTTATAGGCTTGCTGTGGGTCTTCTTTAGCGTGCACGCGCAGGTTGATACCGCGGCGCAGGTCAGCCAGGTCGTCCAGATGGTTGAACCAGTTCTGGTCCATCATGGTCAGCACGACGAAGCGCTCGACGTTGGGCAGGTTCTCCGCCGGCACCTGTGCGGCCGCCACAGCGTGCTGCTGGGCCATCTCGGCCTTCACCAGCGTCAGCAGGTCGTCGCCTTCGAGCTCGCGCAGCGCCGCGTCGGTAGCCTGCAGCTCGACGCCGTATTCCTTCAGCGCGCCGCGTAGCCCGGCGAGGTCCCAGCCTTCGGGAATCTCGTTCTCGGCCGCGTACTGGGCGCACAGCAGTTCCGCCTGCTCGTCGCGGAGCTGGACAATCCAGCCGCTGAGGTCCTCGGCATGCAGGATTTCGTCACGTTGGGCGTAGATGACCAGGCGCTGCTTGTTCACCACCTCGTCGAAGGTGACCAGGTGCTTGCGCGCGGCGGCGGACCGGGCCTCGACCTGGCGCTGGGCCGAGTCGATTGCATTTTTCACAAGCTTCGACTCCAGCTCGTCGCCCGCCTTGATGTCCAGCTGGGCGAGGATGCCGCGAATTTTCTCGCCGGCGAAGTTCTCCACCAGCGGGTCTTCGAACGAGATGTAGAAGCAGGTGCTGCCCGGGTCGCCCTGGCGGCCGGCGCGGCCGCGCAGCTGGCGGTCCATGCGGCGCGACTCGTAGCGCTCCATGCCGATGATGTGCAGGCCACCGGCCTGGCGCACCTGGTCGGCCGCGACTGCCTTCTCCGCGCGGATTGCGTCGACCAAGGCCTTCTGCTCGGCGCCGGTGAGCGCGTTCCAGGCTTCCTCGCCCATGGCGGCCCAGCGGCGGCGCAGCTCGGCATCCGGACTGCCGCCGAGGATGATGTCCACGCCGCGGCCGGACATGTTCGTCGACACGGTGATGGCGCCGGGCGCGCCGGCGTCGGCGATGATGTCGGCCTCGCGCTCATGCTGGCGAGCGTTGAGCACCTGGTGTGGCAGGCCTGCGAGCACGAGCAGGGCCGCGAGCTGTTCCGACTGCTCGATGGATGCGGTACCGACCAGAATCGGCTGGCCCTTTGCGTGGCGTGCCTCGATGTCTGAGACCACGGCATTCATCTTCTCGGCCTGGGTGCGGTAGAACCGGTCCGGCTCGTCGACGCGAATGCACGGCTTATTCGTGGGCACTTCGATGACGTCCAGCCCGTAGACGGCCATCAGCTCCTCGGCTTCGCTCGTTGCGGTACCGGTCATGCCGGCGAAGGCCTGGTACAGCTTGAAGTAGTGCTGCAGGGTGATGCGGCCCAGCACGAGGCTTTCCGGCGACAGCTCCAGGCCTTCCTTGGCCTCGATGGCTTGCTGCAGGCCGCCATCCCAGCTGCGGCCCGGCACCAGGCGGCCGGTGAGCTCGTCGACCAGCACGATAGCGCCGTTCTGCACGACGTAATGCTGGTCGCGGTGCAGGATGTGGCGCGCGCCGAGCGCGGAGGTGACCTTTTGCAGCAGTTGCTGGTGCTCGTAGCCGTAGTGGCTCGCATCGTCGGCCGGGAGCAGCTCCGCGGCGATAAGCTCCGCCGTGACGGTTTCGTAGCCGGCGTCCGTCAGCACAGCCTGGCGGTCCTTACCGTCGACCCAGAAGTGGCCCTCGCCGTTGGCATCGGCCGCGCGCGTAAGCGTTTTGACCAAGGCTGCGATGAAGTCGTACAGCGAGGTGTCGGCCGGGCGGCTTGCAGTCAGCACCACCGGGACGCGCGCGTCGTCGATGAGGACCGAATCGGCCTCGTCCACCAACGCGAAGCCCAGGCCACGGACCTGCACGACTTCATTCGGGTGGCGCGCGAGGTGGTCGGCCAGGTAATCCATCGCGAAAGTGGTGTGGGTGCCGTAAACGACGTCGCAGCCGTAGATGAACTGCTTCTCCTCGCGCGACTGCTCCATGCGCACCACGCCGACCTTCAGGCCCATGAGCCGGTACAGCCGCAGCAGCGCGTTAGCGTCGCGCTGGGCCAGGTACTCGTTGGCGGTGCAGATGTGGACCTGGCGGCCCTTCAGGTACTGCACGAACACGGCAAAAGCCGCGGTCAGGGTCTTGCCTTCGCCGGTAGCCATCTCGGCGATGGCGCCATTGCATAGCGCCAGGCCGCCCAGCACCTGAACGTCGTACGGACGAATGCCCAGGGTAAGCCGGGCCGCCTCACGGATGGTCGCGAATACTTGCGGCAGCATCTCGTCGACCGAATTGCCGATGTCCGCACGGTCCTTGAACGCCGCGAACATCTCGCTCAGCTCGTCGCTCGTGACCTCGCGGCCCTTCATGCGATTGGCGGGGTCAGTGTGATTGACACGCTCGACGAAGGCACGGTATGCCTTGAGCTTGCGCTCCTTCTTCCACTTGGTAATACGCTTGAAAATCAAAACATGCTCCTGATTGAGGGCCCTGCTTCGGGCCGGATGGCGCCTTCAATGTCAAAAGGACGCCAGGCGGCGTCCCTTGACTGAGTCGACCAGGTCAGGCGCGCGCGCGGCGCAATGCGGCCTGCACGCGGCGGGCGAGTTCGGCGTTGCCCAGGGTGAGCGCGCCGGCGATGTCTGCACAGGTGTTGATGTAGCCGGCCTCGGCCGACAGCTTGTTCTGGGGGATGGAGCAGATTTCGTCCAGGATGGCTGCCAGCTTGATGGTCTGCACTTCCGGGCCGGCCGCGACCAGCTTGGCCTTGTAGGCCTCGACGTCCAGCTGGCCTTCCGCGCCATTTACCGGGGTCAGGGCGACGACCTGGTCGGCCACTGCGTCGCCGAACTCCTTGCGGATGGTCGACTCTTTCAGGCTAGTCCGGGTCAGCGTGTCCTGCAGGGCCGACACCACGACGGCGGTCGGCGATGCGTTCACTTCCAGCAGCAGCGAACCCACGGTCAGCGGGTGGCTCAGGTATTCGATGCCGGTGTGCTTGCGCTTGTCCTTCTTGTAGAGCTTCTTGGCCAGCTCGAGCGCCTGCTTGTACGGCAGATATTTATAGCAAAAAGCAATCACCGCCTTCTGGTTGATAGGGCCTTGTACTTTGCTCATAATTTCGATGGAACCTGGGCTCAGCGAACGCTCAGCGCGCTCACGCCCGGCACAGGCCCCGTACTCCTTGGGTACGTGATACAAACTCCGCTCGTGGCGGAGACCTGGGATTTCGCCGAACTTGACGAAATACGATTTCCACAGTATACCATTATTCGAGCAATACGCAAGTAAACTGCGTGTTTCATGGTATAATGAGAAAATGTGTTGGGCGTGCCGTCGCCCGACAATATTGAGACCAAGGTATAGAGAGAACTGCTGATGATGCAAACTACCGACGCACAAAGTGGGATGGGTGTGATGCCGAAAAAAAATAGCCATCCTTCGACCGCCCTCCTCCCCGCTTCGCGAATCCCGCCGCGCGGCGCCACCGCACCTCGCGGCATCGGCTACGGCATGTCGGTCAAGACCGCCAATGCGCCAGACCGCGTCCGTCGTCTGGCCATTCCGGTGCTGTCCGGCCCGAAAGTGCGCTACGGCCTCGCCGCCGGGGGTGCCTGATGTGCCAAGGAACCTGTTCGGCGGATACCTGCCAGCAAACCTGCTCGCCGGCTGACGCGCATCTGCGCCAGGTGCTGGGCGACATCCAGACCCTGGCCTCGCAGCAGCTTCAGGCCCTGTTCGCACTTCGGGGAACCGATGGCCAGCTGCCGCCGGCGGCATTCGCGCTGCAACTCATCGTCACGCGCGCAGCTGCCGGGCTGGAACCGACCGTGGCACCGGCGCCGACCGTCCCGGTGATGCTGCATCGCCCTGGCCAGCAAACAGAGCGTTCGCTCACCGCCGACTGCGGTGGCCGGGGCAGCGACGACTGCCGCTGCATGTCGATGGACCTAACGGCCTCGATGCTGTACCGCAGCCATGAACCGCATCGCCGCGCGGCGGCCTGAGCATTACGGTGACCTGATGCAAGCAAAAGACATCCCGGTCATGCCGGTCCTGGCGTTCCTGGAGAGCTGCCGGCGGGCGGCGGTCCCCTTTCCCGGGGCGCCCGGGACGCTGTCAGTGCGCGAGGATGGCAGCCTGCTCCCGAACAGTGTCCAGCATGGTATGCCGGTAGGCGTACCGAAAAAGCTGGCGCGCGCCAAGATGGCGTCGCTCATCCATCAAAAGCTGGTCGATGGTTGCGTGTGTGGCTGCCGCGGCGATTTCAAGCTGACGGAAAAAGGCGTGGCGCACTTGGCCAGCCTGCCCGCGCAGGCTTCGACTGGCACCTAACCATTCAAGAGGGACTATGGCCAAGACGAAATTCGTGAAGATGACATTTACGGGCCGCCGCATGGTGTTGGCGCAACAGGTGCTCCAGGATGCTCTGGTGTACATGGCGTCGAAAAAGGCTGTGGCGACGAACCCGGCCGAAGTCGCCTTCTATGAGAAGCAGGCTGTCGACTTCCAGGCCCTGGTCGACCTGCTGACTCGAGAAGCCACCGCGACTGCCGCGGGCCGCACCCGGGTTATCCGCCTTTCCGAGACCCAGTTCGGCATCTTGTCCGGTTGCGTCAATAATCGCAGCTTGCAGGACGCCCTGGCCATCGGCCGGCTGCCGGAGGGCTCCGAGCGTGAGCAGCTCAGCGCCGCGCACACCGAGTGGCAAGAATTCCGCGACGCCATCGGCGAAAAGGACCCGCGAAAGTACGACACCTCGCAGGATGCCGAAGAGGAGGAGGACGCGGAAGAAGAGCAGGACGTCGACTGAGCACTGCAGCCTGGTAAAAAACAGCAGCTCGGGAGAGCTGCTGTGGAGTTCACGACGTTCACTGCCAGAGTTGGCAGCTCCGCTATCAGGGCCTACAGTCCCAGGCGGGTATGCGCGGCGACCACATCCCACGCATCAGGTCCAGAAAGGGCTCGGAACCGGGCCAGGAATTCCTGGGCAGATACGACAAAGGCGCCTTCCGGTGCCGAGGCCACTTCTTCAAATTCATACAGGCACATCGTGTGGAACACGTGGTCGCGCGCCGAAGGGAAACCTTCCATGCGGGACTGCAGTTCCGGGATACCCAGATTGAGCTGTGCCGGGATGAAAAATTCACCATCCTGCAGCTTGGCCTCGATTTCGGCCAGCTCACTCGGGTTGGCGAGAACGGCATCGAGGTAGATGTCGTCGTGCTGCTTGCAGCCAGCTTCGTCGACGTACATGTAGGGGATGTGCGAAAGCATATATTTCCTTTAACGGGTTGGTCGTACCCAGTATAGAAATCGCGGCGCGCTGCCCCGGCGCTCAAACCGCAATGTCGTCAAGTCTGCGTGGGTACAGCTGACCGCCTTGGTGCCATTCTTCGAGCTGGCAGCCCTTTCTATACTGGTGAGCAGGACACACCCTCTTATTACACTCCCGACCCCGCGCCGGTATCCGGCCAAGGGCAGAAAGGCAAAACATGCTTACCCAGCTTCCGAATGATGCAGTTTCCATGGGCTACAAACAGGTCCGTCCGTTCCACCACGAGCAGGTCTTCCACAGCGCGTCTGCCGGCTTCACCGGTACCGAGGAGGAGTTCGTGCAGGCCGGCCACGCGTACGCCTACGTGCAGCTCGACCCGCACAGCCGTCGCATGTTGTCGTAGCATGAAATTCATCTTCGACAATATCGGCTACATCATCGTGGCCTTGTGCGCCATCTACGTGATGTTCATTGAAGATGACGGCGGCAAGGCTGCACGCAGCAGAGCGAAGGAACAGGAACTTGTAGAGGAGGCCTGGCTTCACTCTAAGGAAAACCCGAACAACAAGGACCAATTCCCACTGGGTTAACCCGGGCCGCTCCATTCGGCCGTTTCGACAGTATCTCCAGCCCGCCCTTGCGCATGCATCGACGGGTTTTCTTTCGCGCGGCGAAAAAAGCAGCTACCGGCAAGTATGGAGGCGTCCTTAGGACGCCTCCATACTTGCGATGGTATAGCGAGATTTTCGAGCGATGTGCGTAAAGCTTTGGCCGCTTGGACGAAAAAAGCCCCGCTGGAGAATCCAGGCGGGACTTGGGGGTTGAGTGCGCACATCGGAGATATGCGCGTCAGGCTCTTGACCTTCTATGCTGCAATGGCCGCCTGGCGAGCCGCGTCTGCAAGAGCAAACCGTTCGCGCTGGCGGCGGGCCGCAGTGCTGTTCGGGTCGAGCGGATTGCCGGTTGCCTGGTGCAGAACGATGCGTCGCATTGACGACGTGGACCCATACAACGGCATGGTGTAGATTTCCACCTGCCCCAGTTCGACCGCGTCCTCCAGCTCGCTGTATTCAGCATTGGTGGCGTCGCGGATGCCGATTTCACTGACAACGACACCGAGTTTTCCACTTCCCTGCCAACGGAAGCGCAAGCTGGTGGCGACTATCGATGCCTCCGTGATGCGCCGGCCGCAGTGCTCTCGGTCGGCCTGGCGAAAAGCATCAAGGATGCCATTCATCTCGGTGCCCAACGACGGTTTCGGATTCGGCGGGGTAAGCTCGTAACAGGTCAACTCGTAGAAATTGAGCTGGTGCTGCTGGAGCGCTGCAGAAGCGGCCTTCACCTTCTTCTGGGCTTCCAGCTTCTCCGCGAGGGTGCCGCAGTTTCTTGCCGCCGTCCTCGCGCGGGTGAGCGCACGCCGCAGCTGTATCGACTTCTTGTTGTGTTCTTCCGGGGTCATCTCAATTATTCCTTTCCTTGATAGGTAACTTACGCGGCTTGCGCCTGGTCGAATGCTGCGGACATCTCCGCGACACCCGGATTCGGCAGAACGCCGGCGTAGTCGGTGTACGTGTCGAAGCGGATGCAGCCGCCGAGAGCCTCGATGGTGTTACCCCTGCGCTGCGCAATGAATCGGCGTTCGCCGTGGCGGTCCGTGATGATGATGTGGCGCATCACGGGTCCCTCGTCGCGGTTATCCCAGCACTCGTTCGCCCAGGCCTGCAGCAGCTGACTGGTGCCGGGCGCCGGGTCGACCAGCTCGATGAAGTTGTGCCCGCTATGGCCCTTGACGGAGTCGTGCGGCGCCTCGCCGACGGTGGTCACGCTCAAGTGGTAGCACTCCAGGCGCAGTTCGGGCACCAACGACGTCGGGATGGCGTCGTGACGCTTTCCGTCGGCACTGATGGCCGAGGCCGAGACCTGCGGTTCACAGGTAGCCAGCGCGGCCGCCCAGGCTTCTTTCGCAGCCTGATGCCGGGTCACGAAACCGCGACCGTTGTACTCGATGGCTTTCGCCGTCCACCACGTGTCGAAATTCAGCGTGCCATTCGCAGCCCCGAGCAGGCCGAACTCGACCAGGTCGGCATGCGTCGCCTTGCGGAACGCACCCTCCCACCAGGTATCCGGGTCAATCACCTCGCTGCCGGCCCAGCCGCCTGGTTCGACGGTCAGGGTGCCCTCCCAGACGTACAGACCTTGCTCGGTCGGCGCGCTGTCCGGAAAGTGGTCCTCCAGCATTGCGGAGACTTCCTTCACCTCGTGCTGGATGACCGGGCTGGCCGTGGCGGCGATGATGCTCGTGATGCCGGCGACGCCAACGACTACCAGCATCGATTGGTTCTCGTAGGTTTGCTTGCTCATGGTATTTCCTTTCATGCAATAAATAGGTATGCACCAGGGTCGGTGCGCTGAAATGGGGTCATCTGCCGTTCGAGCGCGTGCGCGCAGGAACAGGTTGTCCTCACCTCGGTATAGCTGCCGCCAGCGCAAGCCGTGCAATTCGGCGACGAGTTTGGCTATTACAAATGGAGAGGATTTGCCGACGTATTCGCCACCAGTTAACGGTCGGATTTACTACTATCGCAGTATCGCAAACCTATGATTTTAAAGGAATTTTATTGACGATTGAGGTATTTTCAGCCATACTGCGCACATGGACAAAATCTCAATCAGAACGCTCGAGTTCCTGCTCGACGGCCTCGACGTGCCGCTGCTCGCCCGCGTCAGGTGCGCAAGCCTCGAAGGCAAGAAATCCATAAGCGTGGACGATGTTCAAGACTTGGCGCTCTTGGTTCACTGCGCGGGGTCGCGGCGCTATCAGGCTTCTGGATACATAAAGGGCCAGTGCAACAGCGTGTGGCATTCCGGAAAATCGGAGCTCTCCCGGCGTCTGGCCGATAAGGTCGGGACCACCGCACTCTGGCGACATGCTGAAGCTGAGTTGCTGGCCTGCTGGCGCAAGCCCAGGACATATACGCTCGCGGCGATTGCAGAGCCAACTCCCCATGAGCTGGCGACGAGCTACGTGCTGGGTGCCTCGCCGGCTGAACTTGCAGAACTTACCGCGGTCACGGGACGGCCCGCGTGCCACCATGAGACCCTGGTCAGCCTTCTTCTGGCTCCGCTACACGGATACTGCAAGTGATAAAGTGTCCGAGTCGGACACTTTTTGCTAATGGGATGCCTACGCGCTGCTTTGATTAGGCCGGCAGGGTGGCAAGGTAGGCCCTCGCCGCGGCGACCGTCTCGCGCGCCATCGCGAGCAGCGTCGGGTCGGCCTTGGTCAGCACGGCCAGCAGCGCAGCTTTTTCGGGCACGTAGACCCGGGCGAAGACAGGATTGCGTTGGGCGATGGTACGCACGTTCGAGATGATGTCGGCCACGCGAACCGTCTGCGTCTCCCAGTCGGCGCCAGCGATGCGCTCGCGCTCGGCCGCCTTCCTGGCCTTGCGGTTTCCCGAGCCCTTCTCGTGGTCGCTCAGGTCGTCGACGAGCGACGCGACCGAGTCGTCGGTATCGGCCGCGACCGTCGCGCGTGTGGCGCCCGGGATGTCGTCGATGACGTCGTGAAGCCAGGCGCCGGCCAGCATGCGTCGCGTGTACGGCACGCTCTTGATGAGCTCGACCACCTCCTCCAGGTGCACCTCGTACGGCTCGTCGGATTGCGGCCGGACGTGGTTGATGCCCCGATGAAGCTCCAACGCGCGCGAGCGCACGCCGTCGACGGTCCAGTGCGGGCCATCCGGGTTCGCCTGCACGCGTTCGAGGTAGGCCTGCGTCTCCGCCTGGATGTGAAGGCCCGCCACCACTGTATGGAGGCGCTCCGGCGTTCCACGGTACGGAAACGGCGGGTTCATGAGCTTGAACACGAACGCATGGCGCTCGCGCGCCTGAACCTCATCTATCTGCGGCAGCTGCTCCACCGCGGCCTTGCTGAGCGCCAGTGCGTCGCTCAATCGGCCAAGCCGGTACAGGAGCGACTCCGGCGACGGGAACAGCTGAACCGGCAGCGCTTTTTGCAAGTATTGCAACTGCTCGGAAGCGTAGTCCTTCGCCAGTCGCAGCTGGTGCAGGCGCTCGTGGGCTTGGGCGTACTCAGCCTGGCCCGCCGACCCCGGGGAAAAATTGCGTGCCCGAGCGTGCGCGCGGTCCGAGAGGATGCTTGCCGCGAGCTGCCCTTCGTGCAGCGCTGCATACATTCCGCAAAAACTGGCGAATACGGATGCCCTATCCAAGCCGGGAGCGAGCGAGTGCGTTGGCACAGAAGGACGCATCACGAATCTCCCGCCGGAGTGGCGCCGCGCAGGGCGAGGAGCTCCGCGGCGAAGATGAGGTATTTCTCCTTGGCTTCGGCGTCGTGCTTATGCGGCTTGAACCCGAAGATGCGGCCCGCCATCTCGATAATGGCCGCCTCAGCCGGAGCGGGCGCAGCCTGCGCCACCGCTGCACGGTCCTGCCATCCCTGGTAGTAGCGCGGGAACCCGGCGCCACCGCCAACGAAGCGCTTCGCATACGCAGCTTCGGCCTGCGCCAGCTCATCAGCTGGCGGATGGTCGGCTGCAGGCGCCGTCACAGCGCCAGGTCCGCCTGCCGTGCGCGCCGGCGCAGTGATTTCAACCCGCAGGCCGAACGCCTCATAGTCAGCCGTAACGCAAAGTCTTCTCGCGTTTTCTTCCGAAAGGAGCGTCACACGTCCTGACGGGTCGAACACCCACTTGCCGGAAGGTTTGTGATACACGCCCCATAAGTCGGTCTGCGTTTGGACCTGCACCAGTTTGTCAGCCTGGGCACTTGTGGCCGCGCGGGCCTGCGCAACGAGCGCCTCGCGAGCGGGTGCCAGCGCATCCCATTGCGTGCGCCACTGCACAACCCGGTCGACCACGGCGTTGCGGTCGAGATAGTCGTGGCCCTGGAACGTGTAGTCGGCGCCCTTCACGAGGTCGGCGGCAAGGCTCATGGAGATTTTGCCCAGGGTCTGCACCAGGTGCGCCGCCTGCACGGCCGGATGGTCGCCGGCGGCGAACTGGGGTTCAGCGGCTGGGCTGTCGGGGGCGTCAGCGTTCGACATGACAGGGGCTTTCATTAGGTATTCGGTTATGCCGGGCTCGAAATCCAGGCTTACGCCCGGCAGTTGGTGCATTTGCCATCCACTTTGCCGTGGTCGTCCACGAGCGCATGGGAGTCGGTGATGACGCGGCAGCCCGGGCAACGCTCGACACTTTCGTCCAGCAACAGGTCGTCCAGCTCCTCGAGGGACAGGTTGTGCTTGGCCCGCATCCGGAAGTCGCCCATCGGCTGAGTGAGGCACTCGTCGACGATTTCGGATACGGCTTCGCGGGACAGCGCGGCCTTACGCACTGGCCAGTCGCTGCGAATCTCAATGTTCAGTTCGGTATTTTCCATCAACGCCGCCCTATCACGCCGCCGGCCGCACGAACAGGCTCAGGAAGCGGGCATGCACCAGGCCGTAGATGCGTGTCTCGTTCTCGGACAGGCTCACGCCGAACAACGCTGCGGACGGCATCGCTCGCAGGAAGATGCCTACGGCATGGATGTCGTCAACGTGACGCGTCCAACACGGGGCCTGATACTCAGGGTCGTACTGGAGGTTGCCCGTCACCAGCTGGTAACTGCGAATGATGCTGGCCGCTTCCTCGAACATGAACTCGGGCAGATGGCGCTCTGCGGTGTTCGGGTACGAAATCAGGTTTCGCTCGTACAGCCACTGGGCAGCAGCGAGGGTCTCGGCCGGCGTCATGCCGTACTGCTCATGGGCTTCAGCCTGCAGGTCCGCGAGACTGTGGGCATAGCCGGCGGGCGCGCCCGCGGTGATGTCGGACTGTGCCGTAGCGGCGGCGAGCCGCGCGGCGCCTGGCGCCAGCCGGGTCGGCACCGCGAGGTTCGATTCGATACAGGCGGCGTCAAGCTCATCGAGCACGCGGCGCACGATGCCCTGGCTGTCTTCGTCCAGCTCGCGCCGGCGAATGTCGGCACAGTTGGTCAGCACCGTCGCGGCATGCTCCATAGCCACGCGCAGGCGCATCGGGAACTTGTACTCGTCAGCCATTACTCGTCCTGTTCTCGGTTCGACGATGCTTAGAACAGCAGCGAGTTCAGGTAGTGCAGCTCGCTGATGGGCTCGATTTCGCCAGGCTTGATACCGTCGATGGCCGGCAGCAGGTTGGCGTTGGCTTCGGTGGCAGGCTCGATGCGGGACGTGACGTTCTCCTCGCCCAGGGCAGCGTTGACAGCCGCGCTAGTGGCGTAGACGGCACCGGCCACACCGCCGTTTGCCATCGGGCTCAGGATGGTCGGTTTCACGCCCATGCCCAGGGTGAATGCCAGCTCCATGCCCAAGCGCGAGCCCATGTCATAGGCCAGTTCGCGGGCCTCGACGGATTTGCCCACGCCCGAGCTTGCGCCGAGCGAAATCAGCTTACCTTCCAGGATGAACGAGACGCCGAACAGGTCAGCACCATACGGCAGGTTCTGCATCAGCCACGGACGGACATTGAACCAGCGCACCTGGACAATCATCTCGCCGCGTTCCTTGAAGAGCTTGCCCTCGCCCTGATAGCCCTTGATGAATTCCTTCACGGCGCGCTCGTAATCCTTGCCCTCGCAGCCTTTCGCGCACGGCAGGACCTTCAGCTTCGGCATGTAGCCGACGAACATCTTGGTCTTGTCCGGCGCCTTACCCGACGTCGACATGCCGCGCAACAGGTCTTCGTTCACGATTTCCGGCATGTTCGGGCTCGGACGGAACAGCGCCGGCTTCGACTTCGACTTGGCCAGGAATTCCTGCTTCAGCGGATTGGTCTCGGTGGTGACACCGTCCGGCAGCTGGCCGGCACCCGGCTGTACCGTCGCAGGTGCAGTCGACGACATGGCGGTCGAGGCCTCCACCTGCGCAGCGGCCGGAGCACCCGAATCCTGCTTGACTTCATTCGATGCTTCCTGCGCCATCGCGCACAGGGCCGACAGCCCCAGAACCAGACCAACTGCGTAGCGTTTCATAATATATAACCTCGATGTGTTAATTTACCTGTTGAAGGATTGGATTTAGTATAGCACAATACGATATTTCAGTCAATTAACGGTTGTTTTTAAGAAACAACAGTTGACTGTTCGGGCACTTTCGCACCAATCCCCGCTACGTAAACGACAAAAATCGACAGGTCGTGAGCACGCGAAGCTGCCGTCGACGACGGTGCCGGGCCGCGCGCGACCCGCCTCGAGCAGCTGGCTCCGCCGCGACGTGGCGCGCTACCGCGAGCACCTGGTTCGGGCAGACCGCTGTCAGGATAGCCCAGGCTCCTCGAGCGTGAGGCATAAGCCAGGCGACCACGACGGCGAAAGGTACCCGTTTATGGGGCGGTATTTACTGTGCAGCGTTCCAGCGCCAGGCGGCGCGCGCAGTGAGTGGCCTCGGCGCCGAGGATGCGTGCGGCCGCCGACCTGGTTCCGTCGGGCGCGTCGACGACGTCCAGCTGGCGCCAGGCCCGCAGCCTACTCCAAGGACACCGGCACAGCCGCCTGGCCGTCACCGGTCCAAACTGGCTGGCCGGGCACGGGGAGACCGACTCACCTGCAGCGCTGGCGCCGGCGTGATGGCTGGAGTCCTCGCCAGCCGCGGCAGCCTGGGGTCCCGAAAAATCCGCGGGACGTTTACTCCCGGTTGTCATGACGGTGGCCTCAAGAGCCACCGCATGATTGCCTAAAAGGCATGAGTCAGTGAGTCCCCGGAGTCATGTCCCCCGGAAAACCGAGTCATAAGTCCTCGGAGTCATCCAGCCCCGGTGCGGTGCCTGCGGCACCTGAGTCATTCGGCCTCGGTTCTGGACGGAGTCTGCGGGCCTGGCGCTCGAACCCGCCGGCGCGGTGCTGTCAGCTCCCCAGCGAACATGTCTTCCGCTCTTCCCGGCCCTACCGAGCCCGTGTGGTGTCGTCAGCCCTCCAGCTGCAGCGGTATCGCGTGGCGCTCCACGGGCGCTTGGGCGACATGTGCTGCCTGCGCGCGTGCCAGCCATCGCCCCTGGATGCCCGCCGCCCCTCTTAGCTGGTGACCAGCCTGCTGTTCGGTGCTATGCGCCGCGCCTGCCAACGGTGCATACCTACGGTCGCACGGCTATCGGCAAACCAGTACACCCAGCTACTCGCCAATTGGCAGCGCACCCGCAGCCACTCATTACGCCCGCGTAGCACAGACCAGCCCATTCAGCTGCTCCCCCGCGCGCAGGTTAGCCAGCAGCCCCTCGACGCAAAACGGACGCGAACGCTCCACCATTGAAATGGCTCCCGCCAGGGCATCCACATCCCACTCACCACACCAGCCTGCGTAGCACCTTGACGCCCAAATCCGCGTTCGCCAACCAACCGGGCCGTGCGGTTAGCACGGCGATAACCTTCCCAGTCCCACTACCGCATCGCGACTTTCGGCCATCGTGAGTAACCCGCCGACGGCAATCATTGGCATGAGGCTATGCTACCTCGGCTGTGCACCGCTCAGCCGGCCACCTTTCCGCTCATCGTCTAATACATTCACAAACGACAACACATCCATATTTCTCCCACTCCGAGGCTCACAGGCATATCGCAATCCAGCATCCTGACGCCAACCTTCTGTAGTGGCATCGAGCACTTCCGCATGCATCCGATAGCAACGATTCCCCAGCCATCTCGACACGCTCGCCCGCAGTTGTCTCCCCAGCCATCCCCGATAGCACACACGACATTGTCAACCCAGCAACCCTACGCTTCACACGAGCCTTCCCGCACCAGCCATCCCATCGTCGCATGGCCGACTCGCCACGGCCGCGGTCTCGGTGACCGGTGAACATCGACATCCCCGTTCCATCGGCAGGCAGCATCCCCGTCCAGAAGCTGGTCTGCATAGTTGATGCTCGGCGCAGGGCATCCAGGCGGTCATCACTGGCGACGGCCCGTGGTACTGACCAGTGGCAGTGGTGTGCAGAGGCCGGAAGCCGGATGCTCAGGTGAGCCTCTGTGTCCAGAACCAGGTAGGCAATCACGCATGGAAGGAGAGGCACCCGCCAGGATGGCGAGCTGGCTTACCCTGTTGCGATACACCACAGCCCGGGCGACGAGTCGCCGAGGGCGGGTATCCGCAAGACTGGCGTGGGTAATCCTTCAGGGAGCCCATCCCCCTCGAGTCGCCGCCACGCGTGGGAATCGCGAAGCGGGGGTGCATTTTTCGAGGAATGAATACAAACCCTGCATCCTTCCTATCCCACTCCCGGCGTCCCGCCGGCGTACCTGGAGTCGCGCACAGCGAGTCGAGGGAAGGTTTATTCTTAGGGACCTGAAGGGTCCTAAGAATACTAAAGAGGTCTGGCTTATGCTGCACGCGGCCTGGCTTTTGGTGCACGCCATCTGGCTTATGCTGCACGGGGTCTGGCTTTTGCTGCACGCCTGCGGGCGCCTGGTTCTGGCTTATGCTGCACGCCGACACTCCCACTCTGGCTTTTGGCGCACGCGCGCCGAACATGCCGCACGCATGAAAAAAGCCGACATGGAAGTCGGCTTGAGTGGATTACGGTTGGTCCGGATGCGGGTCGGCGTGGCGCAGCTGGAGGGTACCAGCGGCGAGCGCGTCGAAAATCTGATGCGCGAGCGTCTCGTTGAGCATGCTCATTTCCAGGAGCTCGTCCTCGCCACCGGACAGGATGCAATACCAGGCCGTCGGCGCCGGCCTGCGGCTGTTCGTCGCGTGATTGAGCGAAAGCTCAGTGTGGCCGTCGGGGAGCGTGCCATCCTTGATGTATGCCGTGCCGCGGCTCTCGCGCCCCATCCAGCTGGTGTTCAGGGACAAGCCGGAGAGGAAGGCTTGCATCAGCGGCAGCGCCTCGGGCGCGCAGGCCTGCAGGATGACGGGGTGGCTCTCGTCGTAAAACGGCGATTGCGGCACCATCGTCTCGATGCGAACAGCGTGCTGGGCGTCGGCAAGCGGGGTGACGGTGTACGTGGGGTTGGTCGACATGATGTTTCCTTTCGAAGTGAGTGTGCCTGACTCCGTATAGGCCGTGCGCCACGCACATGGAGGCCCTGAGTCGGTCGAGCCGGAGGGCCTTGCGAGGTGCCGCTGCTCAGCTTCCGAGCGAGTAAGCCATGAGTCGGTCCATGCCGGGGATGTGCTGGCCGACGATGAACAGCGGGTCGCGCGCCCACGCTGGCAAATGCGACTGGAACAGCGGCGTGAGCAGTTTGCTAATGCGCTGCTTGTTGCGTGCGGCGGGTCGGCGGGCGGCGCTGTACTCGGCCAGGCCAGATGCGACATCCGGCGCCAGCGTCAGCCGCCGGGCGAGCACGCGTGCGTCTTCCAGCGCCAGGGTGGAGCCAAGCCCGAGCTGGGGCGACATCGCGTGTGCCGCGTCACCAGCGAGCGCGACCCGGCCGCGCGCATACGTGCCGGGCATGGCGTGGCGGTAACGGGCGAACGCCAGGTCCTCTCGGTTGAGCTGCGCCAGCACGCCGGCGGCCGCCGGCCAGAGCGTGGTCGCTTCCTGCACGAAATCCGGCCAGTCGCGGTCGCGCCAAGCCTGATACTCGCTCACCGGCAGGCTCCAGTAGACCGACAGCTTCAGCTTGTCGCCGGCGCGCCCGCTCGGAAGCAGGCCCATCATGCGGCCGGCGCCGTGCACGCGCTGGCGCAATTCCGACGGGTGGAGCCAGTCGTCAACCAGCACGATACCGTTGAGGGCACCCCATGCGTACGGTTCGGGCGCGGCACCAAAGCCGGCGGCGGCCGCGAGCAAGCTGTTCGAGCCGCATGCCAGCACGACCGCGTCGAATGCTGCGGACCAGCTCGGTGCACCGGTGCCATTGGAGGCGAGCACCACCAGCGGCCCGCCGGGCATATCTACAAGCCGGTCGACCTGCGTTCCGAGCTCGAACCGGACACCGAGCGCGCGAGCGCGGGCCTGCAGGAGCTCGGTCAAGTCGCCGCGAGCGACCCCATAGGCGTAGTCGGGTGCGTCGTACGGAATGTCGGCCAGGCGCTGGTCCCGGTGATTGTGGGCCTGAAGCCGGTGAATCGGGCTGCCGACGGCGCGGAACGCATCTCCACACCCCAGCGCGTCGAGCGCGCGGACTCCGGCGGGCTGCATCAGAATGCCGGCGCCGACGGGTGCGACGGCGGCGTGTTTCTCGAACACGACGACCGATTGCTCGCGCTGGGCGAGGCAAATGGCGCAGGCCAAGCCCGCGGTGCCTGCGCCGATGACGGCAATTCGAAGGGGTTTCAGCATCGGTTGAAACAGGGTTCTGGAGTGAAGAACCGGCCGCAGTGGGCCGGTAGAGGGGTGCGACAGTTAAGCGGGCGGCAGCGCAGGACGGACCACATTGCCCAGCAGGTCCAGCGTTTCCGCCGTGCCGTTCATGACCTTCTGGTACAGAATTGCCGTGTAGTTCGAGTTCTCGATGACGCGGTTGAGGTCTTCGAGCGTGAAGCGGCCCTGGATGACGACGAGGTCGTCGGCCATGTCGTTCGCGCCGACATCACGGAAAGACTTCTGCGCCTTCTCGTGCCAGGCGCGGACGGATACAGGGTCACCGTATTTGTGCCGGGTACCGTTTTCCTTGTCCAGACAGATGGCAACTTCGTCGAGCACCCGGGTAACCGGAGCGCCGTCAGCGTGAAGCACATACTGCCCGCAGTTCAGTCCGAAGCGGAATGATTTACTCATGTTGTTCTCCGTATTAAGGGACCATGCACCAGGGGCCGTCGGCGACCAGCAGCGTGTGGGATTTACCCAGTTCTGCGGCCCTCGCCAGCAGGCGCTGATGCGCTTCGTAGTCGGCTTCACCGTCAAAGCCCAGGGCCTGCAGCTGCTCCAAGCGCTCGTGCGCCGTACTTCCTGTAGTCGTGCTCATCGTAATTTCCTCTAAGATATGCAACCGGATGGCTGTACTCGGTATAGCCAAAATGCAGTGCACACCCGCTAGACGTCACGCTTCGCGGAGGATGCGGTCGTTGTCGACGATGAGGCCGACCGTCTTCAGGGTCTCGGCGCAAGCGCGGATTTCGCGGCGGCGGTGACGCATCGTGACGCTGTCGCCGTCGGCGCCGACGGCCCGGATGAGGGTGTCGATGAGCCAGCCACCGGTGGGCTGGTCCCGGTGGGTGAGGATGTGGCGCGCAATCGCCTGCGCCACGCCCGCCTCGATTTTCGCCAGCGGCGCCGGGTCGTAGTAGAGCTGCAGGTCCTCACGCAGCATCGCCGCAAACGCCGGGTCGAGGGTAACGCGCCACAGCTGGCGTGGCTTCTTCGTAAGGTGGTTGATGCGCGTTGCCGGCGACTCTTCCACCCGGTCCAGGATGCCGCCGAGGACCTTCAGGCCCTGACTTGGCACCTCGAGCGTGATGGATGTTTCGCGCAGTTCGGTGAGCATGCGCCAGAGCGTATCCTTCGAGTAGGCCGTCCCGCCGCCGACGGAAACGCGCACGCGGTACGGGTCCACGAGAATTTGCATGTGGCCGGTGGCCGCGACGACACGATGGTCTTCGGCGTGCCGGCAAATCGCTTCGATGATGTCGGCGTGGACCTGGCCAATCTTCCCGCGCACGGTCGCCGTGCCCCACGGCGTGGTGATGACACGCTCCATCCATTGCGGCCGGCGCGTCGGTTGGTACAGCTGCAGGCGCGCCTGATGCGCAGTCGTGGTCGGAACGTTCTTGAGGACTTCGGCGACCTGATTGGCGCCGCTCGGGAAGACAGCAGAAGGATTCATAGGATGCGTTACCACTTGCCGTCGAAGGCGCCCTTGGCGCTCGGCAGTGCAGGAGTTTCAGGGACGGCCCGGACAGGATGCCCGGCCGCAGGTTGTTGGGGTGCAGCCGGTGCTGCCGGCGCTGCCGGTTCGGCCTGCACCTGCGCCGTGCGCGCGGCCAGCTTCACCGCCTGCAGCACGCCGCCATCGCCGCGGCGATACCAGACGTCGTCAATCGCGGCGCCATAATTCTGTTTGCTGATATTCCACCGGACGTAGTCCACGCGCTCGCCGGCAGGCACATTAAAAGCGCGAGCTTCGGCCTCGGTCATCACGGCCAGAAACGCTGACCACCGAGCGTTGTCGACCAGTACGGACGAGCCTCGAGCCGCCTGCTGCAGGCTCGCCTGGCCATTCACCACGGCCGACTTGCTGGTGTGATGGAGGAACAAAACCGAAGCTCCCGATGCCGCCGCGAGGCGTTCCAGCTGCGAGAGCAACGCGCCCATGTCCTGTGCCGAGTTCTCATCGAGATGGTGGAATCGCGTCAGCGTATCCAGAATCACCAGCCGGGCGCCTTTCGCAGCCTCAAGCAGCACCTGAAACCAGTCTTCGGCCATCACATCGATGTCCATTCCGATGCAGCTTCGGTAGTCGAGACCTGCATAGGAAACCGACTTCGGGAGCACGCGCGCCATCGCATGCAGACGCTGCGACAGGACTTCAATCGGGTCTTCTTTCGACAGCACCAGGACGCGGCCTTCGGCCGGCTTCAGGCCCGTCAGGTCGGCTTTTGGGCCGCCGCTGATGGCCACGGCTGCCGCCAGCGACCAAAATGATTTCCCCGTTCCCCCGGGGCTCACCAGGGCGCCCACCGTAGCTCGCACGAAGCCCGGCAACACGAATTCCAAGGGAATCGGCGGCTTGCCCAGAAGGGCTTTCAGGTTGACGCTGTCCGGCAGTTGGCAGGAAGACATGGGCTGGTTGGCTTGAGGGATTGATAACTGCTGCTAATATACCATGAATTACGCATTTTGTCTACGAGTGCCCGGCCTTGCCGGCTGGGATGGCGCAGCTTTTAGAAATCGCCGCCACGCGTGGGAATCGCGAAGCGGGGCATGCTTGCTCGAGATACGGGTTTTATGCCTGCGCAACTCCTTCTCCCACTCCGCCTGTTAACAGGCGTTGTAAATCAAGGCAGTTTTTGGTAGATTTCCTTGACGCAACAGAGTATTCGTGGTAAAGTATCATCACAGCTTGACAATAATGTCGAGCTTCTGATAGATACCATGCCGACATAGCTGAGCACGCAATCATGAACCCGACTCCTGCAACCCGCCGCGACCCGATGACCGAAGTGATGCCCTACGAGCTGCTCGATGTGGCGCACCAGCTCATGGTTCGTCGCCAGAACCGGGCGTACTGGGAGGCGGTGCCGGAGCCGAAGAACCCAGTTGGCCAGGTTCGGTTCGAGGTGGCCCGTCAGGTTGCGACCTTTGCCGTGCCGCTCGCCGCCCTGGTCATTGCGTCGGTCCTGTTCGGCTTGAAGGGCCTGCTGGCCGGGATTCCGGCAGCGTGGCTGATGGGCTACCTGCTCGACAAGCAGCTCCAGATGGCTATCCGCAAGCGGGCACACCGTGATGCGGAAATCGATGCCGGCCGCTACGAGGCCGTGAAGTGGCTCTCGAATAAAATGGGCATTCCGCGCTCCGAAATCACGCTGCCGGTCATCTATAAGATGGCTGAAGATTTCCGTGTTGAGGATACCAAGCGCAAAGAAGCTGAAGCTGCACGCCAGGCTGCTGAAGAGGCCGCTGGCCGTCGCCACAACAGCCGTCGCAAGTCGCGTGGCGACACCGATTCGGGCCAGTCTGCCGGCCGTCGCACCACCGGCAACTCGAACGATTCGGATGACGGCCGGGACTACTACAACTCGGGTATCGGCAACACCTCGGTGAACCCTGCCTCTGGACTCCCGATGCTCGGCGGCGGTGCCATGCTCGATGTGGGCGGCAACACCTTCGGCTTCAACGATATGTGAATGACCAGCGTCATGCGCTAACCGAAGGCCACCATCAAATCGAGGTGGCCTTTTTTTATAGGTGCAGGCCCGCACGTTGTGCTCGCGCCAGCGAGCAGGCAAGTCCAGTGTCTTCGCGCCGGTGCACCACGTGGGACACCGCCGGGCATCAAGCGCCTACCCTGCTGGAGAGGCTGTCGCCCGAAGGCGTCCAGCTCAGACCAGCGCCAAGCGAGCGCAGGAAAGCAGTCCCCGGACTGGTTTCTGGAGCGCGCGGACGCGGCTAAATCGTCTACCCAGCACCAACCACGCAGTGCAGTTCTACGCCAGGCGCAGCCGGACTTGCCGACCTATGAGACCTTCACTCGCCACCCAGCGGCAGGCATAGCTCCTCCCCTTCACGGCGCTCGCATAGCGCTACCCTGGCGCAGTTCCAGGTCGGGTTTCGGGATAACCAGGACCACCTCCCCGGTCGGGACCGGAGTCGACCAGGCCCCGAAGCGGCCATCAAACGAAAGCCCGGGTGACTGCTTTTGATAGGGCACTGGCGTTCGCAGCACCAGCCAGGCCGCCCGACCGCCGGCGCTAAACCAGGTCACACCCAGCGCAGCGCCCGCCCAGCTGCACACCCGAGACGACGGTCAGCGCGAAGCGCCATCGTCTCCTGCGCGGCGCCCACCCAGGACAATGCCCTCTCGATTTGATACAGGTCCCCGATGCCGAACCAGGCCGACATCCGCGGCGCCAGCCGCATCCCCGCCTTGTCCCCGGTGCGGGCCGATGGCCCTCTGCAGCCAGGCACGGTGGCCACACGCGCGGCCGTCTTGCACCCTGCCACCGGTCCCGTCCCCGCCCCGGAATCCCGCCGGCGACAGCCCGCTAGGACCCGGTCCGGATAGGCCAGTACCATCCTGCCGCCAGGCATCTTGCGCCGTGCGTCAAAAGCCAGACGCCACACTTAATGCGCCGTGCCGGCTGCGCGCAGCGCCCCCTAACCTGCGCGAATCTACCAGGCCCAGGTGCACGCCAGCGCAAGCAAGGTGACCACAGGAACCTTGCGTGAGCGGTTGGGGACGGCTACCCAGCCGGGTTTGAATCCAGCGCCTATCAGAAGGGTTCACCTCACCAGGATGCAAGCACACCTGCTTTGAGACGCCACACTTCTCACACTAGCGAGGCTGCACGCCGACCTGATGTTCGCGTTTCCAAGAGGGACCCCACACGGCAGAAGCGCCTGGGCTCGCACGGCGCCACGCTACCAGAACGCCGCCCGCGAGCCGGATGTCCCTTACGACCATGCGCCTCACCAGGTGAATGCTGTCGGGCGAATCGTCGTCTAACCAGGTGCCAAGGCCCGAGCAATGAAGGCTCCCCTGGAGCGTTCATTGCGAAGCCGGAGCACGTTGATGCCGCCTACCCGGCCCGCTGAGCGGTGCCAAACGAACTGGGCGCCACACCAGCCAGGTACATCCGGACATCTACCCTGCGGGTGTGCACGGAGAGCGCCACACCTGCGCGGGACCACACCCCGGGAATGCCATGCCGGAAAGCGCCTGCGGGCACAAGCCGCCTCACCCGGTGCCAAGCAATTGCAAAGTAAGCCATCGCTTCGATGGGTTAGTTTGCGATGCGGAAGCACATTAGGGATGCCTCCCCGGCCCGCTTGAGGGATGCTTTTGCCGCGCGTGCGGGGCGCTGCGCCAGCGCCACACCGGCGGGGATGTGTGCCCGGGATTGCCGAAACAGCCACGGTGAAGCGTTCCCATAAACTCTCACCTTGCCACCCGGCAGGGGCCTTTCTAGCGTAAGCAAGGCAGGCCTTGGAGCCCGTTGAGTCCCCACCCACATCCTCCCCCCGATGCTCCCGCAGGGCCTTTCGACCGTAGGCAGTCGGGAAATCGCAGCACTGTACGTCCATCCAGTATCGCGATGAGACAGCAAATCACACTCACCCCACGCCCGCCGGCAGGCATTTTCAAGGCATGCGCAGCAAAAGCCAGGAGCCGTTTCGCACCTGCGGTTTGAGTTCGAAACACACCACCCTCCACCGCCAGCGCCAGCGCCGTTTTCTGCCGCAAGGAACCGACCCACCGCTCGCGAACCGGCCGCCCACCGCTCGCCGCTCGAGCGCATTTCGTTCGCCGTTTCCGCCTTCCGCACCTCCCGGCTGCCGCCGCGCTTTCGGGCATCGCAGCTTGCCTTCGCCACCCCGCACCGCCTGCCGTTCGCGCCGCCTTCCGCCCGGCACCTCGCCGCCCGCTTTCGCACACCTGCCGCCAGCGCTTCCCGACGCGCGCGCCACCAGCCTTTCTGCGCTCGGTCGCCCGCCTCCCAGCGCCCTTCCCGGCCCACCGACACCCGCTTCGCCGGCCCCCACCATCCGCCGCCCCAGCCATTCGCTGCCGTCGACGCCAGGCCCTTCAGGTGCCAACCCAGGGTGAGTGAGGTCAGGTCAGACCGAAACGACTTGCGCGCACGGCGCCGCTGGAGGAAGGAGGAGGATTGGAAAAGGCAAGGAGCTGTCGCCGCGCGGCGTAAGTGCGCGAAGCGCGGAGAGGCTTGGTCGAAGGACGCAATTTGATTTACGCGTATCCACCCCTCCCACTTTGTCCCCCGGCCGGGGGAGTCCAGCTCCAACAAGACCGCCAGGTCCAGTTGAAGCCAGCGAAAATGATGACAAGGAGACAAGCTCACCAAGCTCATTTATGAGTAGGGTGAGCGACCTCTCCGACGTTAGAGTAGAGTCATGCAGCCTGCTGACGCTCGCCGACTTCCCCCGGCCGTGGACAGTGGGAGGGTGGATACCCTCACTGTCGTGCCTGGCGCCAGCCAGGGTGCGCAGGACCGCCAGGTCCGGAGAAAAGCGCCGTCCCGTAAAAATCGGCAAGTATAGTGTCAGCGACCGAGCATCCCGTTCCTATACTCAGCATCACTTTTGGAGATGCTGATGCAAGACAATTTCTTCGACGACGAGAATAACGTCCGGACCCCCACCTTCCGCGACCATGACGCTGACATGGTCGTGCACCGTCACGACTTCACGAATACCCCACCCGAGGAGCACGAAGCGCACGAACGCAAGGCGCTGGAGCATGCCGCAAAGGAGTACAACAGCAACCCCACCGCGCGCGAGGTGATTAACAACCCGCAGGCGCTGATTACGGTGGAGAATGAGGCGCTCGGCAAGCAAATCGAGCAGACGGCTGCGCGGGAAGCTGCGGAAGGCGCCAAGTCGGATGCTGAGAAGGCGATTAAGCAGGCGACTGCTGAGATGCCGGGCCAGATGCCGGGCACAGGCAATGGTGCGTCTGCCGACAACGCCGCCGCGGGTTCCTCGGGTCTCGATGCCGCGATGAAGAATCAAGGCGCCGAGAAACCCTCCTCCCTGGAGTCGGTCCTGGCGAACGTGCGGCTCAACGGAGAGCGCCAACGTCGGCTCGTTATCGCCGGCGACCCGGAGATTCAGCGTCGTTTCTACCTGGTGCTGCAAGAGCGCAAGCAGCTCTACTACCAAGGCGGCTCCCCCATCACCACGCTGAGCCGCGATAAAGCCATCAAGCTGCTCCACGAAATCACCAAGGAAGTGCAAGGCGCGTCCGCCCAGCATGCAATGTCGGTCAGCCTTGACCGGGACGGCGGTGGCATCCGCGGCACCATCTCGGCCGCCATCGCGAACAAGCTCGGCCGAAAGCACGACATCGACGTCGTGGTGGTGGGCTCGCAGGAAGCTCGCGATGCCAAGCTCAAGGAGCTCGGCAGCCTCGTCAAGGACATGGAGCGCAATGGCCATGTGGAGAAAGGTACGGCATCCATCAAGGATGGTCGGCTGGTAGTCCCGCCGGAGTCGCCGGTGGAGCTCAAGGGTACGGCCCGCCTTTACGACGTCATCGCCACCGTGCAAGACAAGGTAGATGCGCATCGGGCGGAGCTGGCGGCGGAACGGCAGGAGCTTAAAGACTTCAAGGCCGAGAAAGACCGCAAGGACCTGGCCACCGCCAAGGCGAAGGATGACCCGGAGTCGACCAAGGAGCGCGCGGAGCCCATCAAGAAGTTCGTGGCGGAGCTCGCTACCAGCATCGACAAAGGTTTCAAGGACCCCGACGTCCTGCACTCCGATAATGGTGGCAAGCAGGTGAACGCTGCGCGACTCCTTAACCAGGCCCATGGCGTCTCCAATGACGAGCTCAAGCCGCTGCCAACTGCGGAGCGGCAGAAGACTATTGTCCAGCTCGCTGCGCTGGCTGAGAAAGCCGACAATAAGGAGTTCGACCGGCCCTCCGACAAGGAGAATCAGCGGCCCTCCGTGCAGATGGGCGCCAGGAAGAAGGCCGAGACTTCCACCATCCGCGAGAAGGTTGCTTCCTTCATCGCCGAGGAAGCACAGCGCGACCCGGCATTCAAGGAGTCGGCCGCGCCGCTTCTGAAGGATATGGTCGACCGCCGCCTTCTCACCGAGTCGCAGGCCGAGGCTATCACCGGCCGGATTGCCGAAGCGGTAACCGCCGCGCATGGCGCCAGCGCCAAGGAAGCGCCTGCCGCAGATGCCGCGAAAGCATCCGACTCGGGTAAGGAGGCGGCAACAACTGCACCTGCTGCGGCTACCACCGCGAGCAAGGACGGCGCAGCGCCTCAGGCTCCAGGTCAGGACGCCACGTCGCCCACCACCGCAGCACCTCGGGCTGCCGAGCCCGGTCAAGCCGACGCACCCGCGAAGGATGCGGGCAAGGCGACGGACGCAGCACCGGCCGGTTCCGAGCCGCGCACCAACGTGGACGCGCGTGACACCAGCGTTAGCGACACCGCTGGCAAGACGCAAAGCGCACCCGCGACTCCTGACCTGGCTGCCACCGCCGGCGCCCAGCAGGATGCCGCCAAGGTGCCTGGCGCAGAGGCATCGAGCACCGTGAAGGTGAGCGCAGAGACGCCGTCGGCCGGCCCCACCCCGACCGCAAGCCAAGCTGCCAGCGAGGCACCGGTCCAAGCTACCGAAAAGCCGCTCGAACTGCGTGACCGCATCGAGGCGCTTGCAAAGGAAGGCCCTGCCAAGCTGACGGAAGACAAGGCGCATGCGCTGGTGGCGGAGCTGGACGGTATTCGCGCTAAACCACTCTCTTCCCTGGATGCCAATTCGGGTGAGAAACCGACGCAGACCCTGGTGCGCGCGGAAGCGCTTCTCAAGGAGCTGGAGACGGGTCGGCTGGGTCCGGAGCTGAAGGCACAGGCGAAGGACCTTTCCGAGTCCCTGCAGAAGTGGGGTCAGCAGGACGCTGCCCGCTACGAGAAGGATGGCAGCCTGACGCTCGCCCAGCGCACCGACGTGGTCGCCCAGGTGAAGTCGGGCGAACCGTCCTGGCACGGACAGGCTCCGGCACCGAGCCAGCCCGCCGCAAGCACCTCGGCGAGCGCTGGTAACAGTGCCGCCTCGGAGTCGGGCACCAGCACCCAGCGCACTGCTGCGCCGGAGAAGGGTTCGACGCCGGAGCAGGCGCCCATCCAGGCAGGCACGAGCGTCCCGGCGAGCGCCGGGAACACGTCCGCGTCCGAGTCGAGCACCCGCACCCAGCGCACCGCTGCGCCGGAGACTGGTTCGACTCAGGGTCAGGCCGCACGCACGGACGGCGGGGGCACCTCGCCGAACGCGGGCCACACTGCCGCGTCGGAAGCAGCTTCCGGCACCCAGCGCGCCGCTACGTCGGAGGCCAGTTCTTCGCAGAGCCAGGCTCCCCGCCAGGATGGTGCGAGCGCTACGACCAGCACTAGCCAAGCGACCGCCGGCGAATCTGCCGTGAGCGCACAGCGTGGGCAGGCCGCCGACTCGGGCTCGATGCAGGTTTCGGCTGCTCGCCAGGAAAGCGCAGGCGCCTCGGCCGCCACGAATCAGGCTGCTGGCAGCGCAACGCAACAGGAGGCTGGCTCGGCGCGGTCCCCAGCGCCAGCCCAGAGCGCAGCACAGGAGCAGGCGTCGCAGCGCCTGATGGAGACCGAGTCGGCTGGCGCCAAGCTGTCCATGCTGATGGCCAACCCGGCTGGCTCGTTCACCAACCGGGACAAGTCCTGGAACCACGAGAACGTCCAGCGAGCCGCCACCGAGGTGCTGCGCCTGGACCCGGACTCGGTGTCTCAGCTGTCGGCCCAGCAGCGCACGAAAGTGGCCGTGTACGCCGCTTGGGTCGCTGACAATGCAAACCAGGGCAAGTTGCCGGGGTTCGCCTCCGAAGAAGGCAAGGCCCAGGCATCGCAGTTGGTGGAGCGCGCGGCGGCGCTGATTGGCAAGATGGAGGACGGCGCGAAGGTTCTGCCGGACATCCAGAAGAACGTCGACAAGGCGGACCGCATGGTGGGTGCGATGGAGCAGCTGCAGAAGTCGACCTCGATGGCGAGCGAGGCATCGCGGGAGGAGCCGTCCCGTGGCGGCATCAGCTCGAACGCAGCGAGCGCACTGGCGAAGGACCTGGTGCATTCGGTGTACCGCCAGCCGGAGATGAGCGACGCGCAGGCCAAGTACCTGCTGAAGAACGCTGCGAACCTCACGCCGGAGACGACGAAGTCGCTCGACCCGCAGACGCGCGCGCAGGCCGCGGTGGCGATGGGTCACCTCGCCCAGCAGGTGCGTGACGGCGCCATGGGCGACTTCTCGAAGCTGCCGAACTCGGTGCAGAAGAACGTCATCGCAGCCGGCAACGCGGCGGAGAACCTGCTCACCTCCATGGGCAAGGACCCGTCGATGCGTTCGGAGCTGACCCAGGCGTATTCCGACCTCCACGCCAAGAACTCCGGCGCCAGCCGTGGTGCGAACGGTTCGGGGCCTAACCAGCCGGGCGGCGAGCAGGCGAACGGCACCGTGGAGCGCACCCCGTCGGGCCCCAAACCGATGGGCGGCGGCGAGCAGGCGAACGGCACCTCGGGCAGCACCCCGTCCGCGCCAAAAACGGAAGGCCGCAGCCACGACCGCTAAGCGGTAAGCAACACACCCCCGCTGGCGAACAGGCTCCGGTGGGGGTGTTCTTTAAGGGAGGCGCTCTTCGCTCCTGGCCTGGTTCAGCTTCGCCCCCGAAATGGCAGCTACCGCGTCCGACACGACGACCACCGACAAGCTGCAAAGCAAAACACCCCAGCGGCGAGCAAGTCACCGTTGGGGTGTTTCTTTTTTTGATGCAGCTTCAGCTACTCGGGTGGCGGCCTGCAGCGCTCTGGCTCGGGTACAGCCATCTCATCCCGCGTGGCGGCCAGCCTACCCGCTCCCGGCGACACCTCGGCCCGGCTCACTCGCAGGCTACTGCCCGACGCCAGCCAGTACGCCGTTCCGCAACGCAGCTGGGCTGTGTCCTTGCCACGGTCGCGATGCTGTCGGCGCCGCGGGCAGTAGCCTTACACCAGCAGGCCGAGTTACTTCTAGCGACCACTACCCCGCTGCGGGCATCGCTGCCATACCGCCGCGTCCTTGGAGGCCAGCATGCCTGCGGCTAACATGCCGAAGAGTTGCATTACTGTGCGTAGCGCCGGGTAGTCAGCGGGCACCAGTGTCATCCCGCCCACGCCCACCAGGAGAGCGCCCAGCAGGATGCCGACAGCGTCAGGGTGATGCCGCCAGCCCGTGAGCGGCTCGCGGTGCGACTGCGAGACCTTGGTAGTTCCGGAATCTGCCTTGCGACCGGTACGCTGCCAAATGGCACCCTTGGCAGCGATTATCATGCCACTCGCGAAGCAGCCGAATTCCTGCAATAAGGCGCGCATCAACTTCCATTCCGCGGGCATCCAGGCAGCCGCAGTGCCGCCGACGGCCACCGCCAGGAGAGCCCACCCGGCGGCATCGTGCAAGCGCCAGCCAGTGAGCGCCTCGCGCGGGGGCTGGTTTTCCTTGTTCGGCGCCATGTCAGACACCCTCCGGGCGCTGCCACTGGCTCGCGAGGTAGACGCCGACCATGTCCGGGTAGCGCTCCTTTACGGCATTGCGCAGGCGCGTCTTGGCATCCGAGCTGGCGTTGAAGGTCAGGTCCCGCTGGGCTTTCGCCGCGTCGATGGTCAAGCCGTGCTGCTTGCGCACTTCCTCGCGCCGGGCCTGCAGCCGGGCGATTTCCTCGTCAATGCTGCGCAGGGCGTCGTCACGCTGCACGAGCGCGTTCTCGAACGCCTCATGGGCAGACACCATTGCGGCATGCTCGGGCAGCTGCTCGGCAGCCGCATCTGCCGTCGCCAGCTCGCGCTCGTACACCTTGTGCCTGGCCTTGAATGCCTGGGCACGTTCCCTGGATGCCGCCTTGTTCGCAGCCTTTTCTTCGTCGGACAGCTTGCCCATTTGATACTCCCAAATTAGTTAAGCATAGTATACCATTATTTAGCTAGTGCGTCCACCGCGCTATACGGAATGTGTCAACATTTTGAGGAAATATCATGACTACTGGATTGCTTGTGGTGGATGTTCAACCGGCTTACGCCTCGTCCTGCGAATTCATCGCAGCCAATGTGGCCAAGCGCATCAACAACACGGTCAAGCCCGTGACCATCATGTGGGTGGGAGCGGGGATGACCAACGACTGCGAGGAGACCGTCCGTGAGTATCTGCGCGAGTACGGCGCACGTCCTGGTCGCCTGGCGCAAGCCAACTTCGTGGAGAAGGATTTCGGCTTCTTCCGTCCGTGGATGGATTATGGGGTCGACCGTGACGACATCGTCAAGGTTGGCGCCTACATGATGCAGCACGAGATTCGCTCGAGCGAGGACGTCGACCTGGACGAGCTGTACCAGGGCGATGTGCCTGACCTGCCCCGCGCGGACCGCCTGTCGCGGCCCTGGTTCAACGACCGCCGACTGCTGTGCTTGAGCGACTTCGAGACCTGTGGTGGTGGCAGCGAGCAGTGCCTGGCCGAGATGGAGCTGTGGCTGCAGATGAAGGCGAAGCCTTTCAAGCGGCTGGATTCCCTGGTTTACTGAGAGCATGAAGATGAATATCGACGTGTTTCTCCAAAACCTTGGCATCGCAAACCACCCCGGCCTTCGTGTGGAACCCCGGCAGGAGGGCTACAAGAACTTCACGTTCGGGTGCCGGGTCATTCCCGGCGAGCCCGATGTGGAGGACCTTGCCCATGAGCTGGCTCACGCGGCCCAGTTCGGCGCCAGGCACTTCCGGCAGCGCGCCCGGGCATACGGTTTCAACTTCCGGATGCGCCAGGTGCTGGCTGATGATGGTGAGCTCTGGGACGAACCCATTACGCCGCAGGCAACACTTCGCGAGCTGGAGACCAGCGCCTATCAAGCCCACCTTCTGGAGCTGGCTGGTGTCTCGGTCGACCACGAGGCCCTCTTCAATGCGGCCGCGCGCACGATGACCTTCTTCATGCGGGACTGGTATTGCGTCCCGGGTGAGTCGGAAGCCGAGCGGCTGGCCTGGTGTGTGCAGCAGGCGAACGCCTTCTACGCGGCCCGCAAACCGGAAGCCGTAGTGCGCCGGCTGCGGAAGTGGCTGGACAAAACTGAAAAGCACCTTGCTCTGCAGGGGAAAACGACACGTCAAAGGAGGAAACTATGTTCACGGTAATCTGGGATAACGGTCGTCAGACCAAGGTCTGCAGCTCGGAAGACGAGGTGTGGTCCGCGATTGGCAGCCACTGGGGCTACTGGGAAGTAAAGAATGCCGACGGCACCGCCGCCAAGCAGTTCTATCCGTTTTGAGGAGATATTGATGAATAAGCAACAACTGGCCCAACGTGAGCAAGAGCGCGCCGCGCACGAAAAGCGCATGGCTGACTTCGGCACGATGCCGCTGAACTGTGCGGCTGGCTTCTGGCCGACGTATCGTTCGCGCCCAGGTATGGCTCGCCGCCACTCCCTGGTTGCCCTCTTCGAGCGCTTTCCTCGCTCGAAGCTGCCGGTGAACAGCAAGTGGCAGGCCAACACGGTAGACCCGGACTTGCAATACCTGCTCAAGCGGGGCGTGCTGGTTCAGGTCCGCTCTCACCCAGGGTTCAGGAACTCCAGCAAGCGCCAGACCTACCTGGTATTGGCGTCGCAAGCTGAAGCCTTGTGATGCGCCTACTGTGTCGAGTCGGCATGCATGACTGGGACTACACCCCCGCGGTGTATCGCAGCGTGCAGGATGAACGTCTGGCAATACCTGAAAAGGCCGCAACCAGGAGCTGTCGCTGCTGCCCGGCGAGCCAAGTCGAGGACAAGCACTGTTTGGGCCTGAATCCGCCGGAATACACCAGTTCCTGGCGCAGTCAGCCCGCAAGCTGAACTCAAAGCCCCTCACCTGAGGGGCTTTTCTTTTACCGGACCCAGACTGTCCAGGCGAAACTGTCCGCGTCGTAATAGTGCGCACCGTTCAAGGCATAGCCACGCCGCGTTATCCCCGCGTCGTCCAACATCGGCGAGAACGCCCAGGTGTAAAAGACACCCCCAACCCGGTCGAAGGTGAGCGAATTGCTCCACGGCGTCGCAATATTTGCCGCCGAGGACTCCGGGTCGTGGTCGGTGAAGTGGTTCGCATCGTCGCGGTTAACCTGATAGCTGATACCAGTTTTCGGGCTCGTAACCGTCGTGACTGGGATGTTACCCGTCGAGTACGACCAGTTAACATAATCAACGGCCGTTGCGACCTCATCACGTCCGAAGCCGACCTGGGTGTGCGCAGGAATTGCAGCGGTATCCAGTGCATACGACCCTCCGTTCACGCCCCCATTCCAGTTTGTGACCGGATTGGCCTCGGTTTGGCGAACGATGCGCGTCCAGCCGCCACCGTCGGAGGTCATGTCGCAGTAGTAGCTCTGCTTCGGCGCCGGGCCGTCGCCGTCGGCATCGAGTTCGTACCAGCCACTCGGCACAGATGGATTACTAGCCAGATACTCCCGGCAAGAGTGCGGCTCGCGCGCCGCCACCACCAGGTTATAGGTTTGGGTGCCCTGCTTCGTCTTGTAAGTCGCCATGACCTGGAACGCCTGCCCCGTCGATGGGGTGGCGCTGCTCGGCGTGCCCGTTAGCCGGCCGGAGGTAGCGTCAAGCGCGAGCCCGGCGGGCAGCCCGCCTTGGGAGATGGTCCAGCGCACACCCGCTCCCGTGAAGTCGGGGTCCCCGGTAACCTGCAGCAAAGTCGGAAAGTTGACGCCGGCATACGCGGAGCCGACCTTACCCACCGGCAGAGAAAGGGACGCGAGGGCCACTGCGATAGTGTCCGGTGCCTTACGGTTCTTCACAGGAACCACGATGAAATACTCGGCTGCGGTCGCACTGGTACAGGCCAGCAGTACAGCAACGGATAAAAGAGCACGTTTGCGCATGGAATCAACGGATGGGACTAGAGTTCCATGTATAGCACCGGCGGCAGTCGCAGTGCCCGCATCCGCCAACGATGCCCGGCGTTACCGGACCCAGACAGTCCAGGCGAAGGTGTCGACGTCGTAGTAGTGCGGGCCGTTCAGCGCATATCCTCGCTGGGCGCTTGCCGACTCCTCAAGCAGTGGCGAGAAGGCCCACGTGTTCCCGATACCGCCCACCTTGTCGAGTGTAAGCGTGTTGCTCCAGTTGACCGGCGACGGCCCATACGACAATTCGGGGTCGTGATTCGAGTAGTAGGCCGCCGTGTCGCGGTGAATCTGGTAGGTGATGCCAGTTTTCGGGCTCGTGACCGTCGTAACGGGAATGTTAACTGTCGAGTATTTCCAGTTAACATAATCAGCTACGGTGGCGGACTCGTCGCGACCGAAGCCGACCTGGGTGTGAACCGGAATTGCGGCAGCAGTCAGGGCGTACGAGGCGCCGTTCACGCCACCGTCCCAGTTGCTGACCGGGTTGGCTTCGGTCTGCCGAACAATACGCGTCCAACCACCGCCGTCGGAGGTCATGTCGCAGTAGTAGTTCTGGCCTGGCGCGGGTCCGGCCTCGCCATCTACGTCGAGCGTGTACCAGCCGCTGCTGGCGCCCGGATGTGCAGCCAGGTACTCAGCGCACGAGCGAGAGCGGCCGGCAATGACGACGGTGTACGCTTGGCTGCCCGTGCTGGACTTGTAGGTTGCGGTAACCTGGAAACTCGGGCCTCCGGCCGGCGATGCTGCGGTAGGCGTTCCGGCCAGAACCCCAGTGCTTGGGTCGAGCGTCAGGCCTGCCGGCAGGTTGCCCTGCGATACCGCCCAGCGCACACCCGTGCCGGTGAAGGCGGAGTCGCCCGTGACCTGCAGCACCTGGTTGAAGTTAAAGCCTGCGTAGGGCTCGCCAATACCGCCCTGCGGCATTGGATAGCTGCTGAGGGTCACCTTGCTGGCGGCCTCGGCCGGCGCCACCCGGTTCTTTACCGGGACGACGATGTAATACTCGGCCGCATGCGCCAGGCAAGGGACGGCGCAGCACATGGCGGCGATAGCGGCAGCGGCCAGGGATTTCTTCAGCACGACGAGCCTTGAATTACACAATGAACAAGTATAGGCCGACGGCTACTGGCAGCATCCGACCAGCTCGTTGCGGCTCATATACCGTATTTTTGTTCCTGCGCAATTTGTTGAAATTGAGGACGCGAATCAGACACAAAAAACGCACCGGCGACCGGTGCGTTTCCCTTGAGTTAATGAACACTCACTGAATGAGGCTGCATACCACAAAAGGGGCTTTCGAGGCGCAATAGGCTTGGTATTCGGTTCCCGCAAGCGCGACCTTCACCCAGGTGCTCTTCGAGTTCCGGGCCATGTCCAGTGCACGCTGGCCGAAGCGGAAGCCCCGGTCATCCACCAGGCGGCTTGCGGCCTGTCCGACGAATGCTTTCTGGCCCTGGTAGTAGAGCAGGTTACCGGTGTCGCTGCTGATAATCCACACCGGAAATCCGGGCTCTTTGCGGCGGACTTCGCCCTTTTCAATGGCCGACAGCAGTGCTGGCATTGCCTCGGGCACAACCCCGTCCAGATAGTTAAGCAGTTGCGTCGAGTTCAGGATAGCACGGACGTTCGCATCTTCCGCATGCGCTACGGTCGGGCCCAAGCTAACACTTGCGCAAACGAACAATCCCAGTGAATAACGGGCGAATTTATTAACAACTCGCTTGACACTTCCGAGTTTACAGACTACATTCGCAACTATGTTGGAAATGCTATTGGATTGCTCAAATTGACGTTGATTCATGGCAGATTCCGTTAAAGATGTTCGCGCGGTCGACCGGTTACAAGTTTCTTGCGTTACTTTTCGAGTTTTCTCGTACATAGCGCACAATACCTGGTTACGCTGAGTGACGACATCGCGAGTAGGTATAGCTCATTTTTCGCACCGAGGTCTTCCTAATGAGAGAATATTCCGTCCGTCAAAGCTCCAACAAGGAGCGTGGCGAGTTTCGTCCAGGGCACGGAAAGGGCAAATCCAGTGGCCCGCGCTCCAAGCGCGCAGGCAACCTGGGCAAACTTGGCGACGTACTCGGGCTGGACCTGCTCGCCGCCGCGCTGGGCCTGTCGGACGAGGCCCTCAGCATTCTGGTCGAAGGCCGTGACCATGCGCGCGAAGAGCAGTATGCGGCCCACCTTGCCGCCCGGTTTAAGGAAGCAGGCATCCCTGCCTCCTGGCTCGACAAGCAGTATGCCCCGCTTGCACCTGACCACCTTTTTACGCTGCGCAAGCTTGCCGCAGCCTCCCGTAACAAAGCGCCCACCCGTCGCGCCAATTTTCGCCGTATCGCCGCCGCCTTCGATGGTCGCGAAGAGGTACTGGCCGATGCGCTTGAACTGGTACCGTCCGCCGTTACCAATATCGCAGAAGGCCGACTCGAATTCGATGATGGTCGCTTTGGCCACATGAATCCGCGCCTGATGCGCGCAGGGTTCCCGGATGGCTGGCTCGAGCTGGCTGAGCCGGAACTTTCCGACGACATGGTCCAGCGGCTGGAGTACGTGGCCACGGACGAGTACGAGCGCCGATTCGAGGAAGAGGCCAGCGCGCCGCCGGCGCAAGCTTTTGTGAACCCTGCTCCGGCCGCCGAGGAGCAAAAATCGTTGCAGCCGGTGGCTGCCCCAGTTGATACGTCTAAGGAGACCGTCATGGCAACAGCCAACCCGCCAAAACTTCCCGCTCAGCAAACACCACCAGCTGCCCCGCAGTTTAAGGCAGGCGGCATGCCCAACGCGGCGAAGCCGATGGCCCACCCGACCGCCGGCGCAAGTGCAGCCAAGCTGCCGCGCAGCGTGCTGGCCGCTGGCCGCAAACTCGGCGGCACCCCGGCGAGCGCGCCCGCAGCCAAGCAGGCCAGCGCACCGGCAGCACCCGCACCGACCCGTGCGCCGGCGCCACAGCAAGCAGCGGCAAAGTCGACGTCGAAGGCTAAGACCGGCGCCGGCTCCAAGACTTCCGCGGGAACCCAGGCAGCGGCAACCGAGCGCCGCACGCTCGCACCGCGCAGCACCGTTTCCAAAGAAGTGTCCGTGGCACGTGCCGAAGCGCTCGAGAAACTGCTCTCGGACCCCAGTACCCGCCGCGGCGTGAAGGTCACCTTGTGGCGGGACATCCTGGGCAGCAGCCTGCCGTTCTGGGGCAATATCCGCCGGGGCGCCGTTCTTTTCCGGGACGACTTGGCCGAAGGTGCTATCCAGGCCCTGGGGTTGCCGGAAGGCTGGCTCGACAATCCGAGCTTCCCGCCTGCTACCCTGGCTGCCTGGGTGACGGACAAAGATGCACCTGTTCCTGGCAAGCTGGCCATTGCTGGTGACGACGCCGAACAAGCCGCTGGCGATACACCAGAGGGTGGGGCTCAGCAGGCGCTGCCGCTGGCCGGCGATGAGGCAGCCAGCTCGGAAGCCCAGGGCGACGCGGCCAAGCCGGCACCACAACGCAACGTGGTCAAGCCGTTTGCACGTAAGACTGCGCCTGCCGCACCGAAGGTCACGATGACCAAGGCACCGACCTCCGCGCCCGTGTTCCCTGGCGCGTCGGCTGCAGCACAATCGGCACAGGCCGCAGGTACTCCCGCCGCTACACCTGCGCCAGCACCAGCTGCAACTCCGGCAACGCCGGCCGCAACTTCGTCCGCCCCGGCGCCGGCGGCCACACCAGCTGCAGCACCTGTGATGTCGGCGGGTGCATCGGCTGACGCAGGCCCGTTTGCTGCAGCTGGCGAGCTGCTCCAAGCAACCTCGCAGCCGGCCGCCAGGTCGACTCCGTCCCCTGTCGTTGCCAGCCCAGGCGTAGGCCTGACTCCGGCCGGAGGCGCAGTACCCGGGCAGCCAGGGCCACTGGTCCAGGCACTGCTCTCCATCATCACCGCCAAGGCCGCGTCTGGCACGTTCAGCGAGACCGATGCGCTGGAGTTAATCAACAAGATGATGACGCACTGACGCGTGCACTGCCCCACAAAAGCCCCCAGCGAGGGGCTTTTTTTATTGCCGGGTCAGGCGGCGAGCTTCCACTCCAGGTACTCTGCCGGCAGCGGAGCGTCGACGCGCAGCAGCGCGCGGACAATCATCAGGGCTTCGCCCAGCAGGTTCAACCCCAGCCATTGGCTCTGGTCCAGGCAGCGCGGGTCGGATTCCTCCAGGCCGATACCCCAGTTGGTGTCGTCCGGACTGGCCTCGACCAGGATGCGGTCTCCGGTGGCCAGCAGCTCGGCCTTCATCGCCGGATTCTGGCTGAATTTCAGGTAGCAGCTGTGCACCATGACGGCCAGGCGATGCTTGAGCCACAGCGCCTCCTGGTAGTTTTTCACGTCCCGGCCCATCTCCTTCAGCTTGCGGCCGCTGGTCACAGTCAGCATACGCGCGGCCATCGCATGGTCGCCCATGATGTGCGCCTTCGCCCACATCATCGACTGCTCGGATAGGTCGAACTGCACGCCGTCCTCGGCGGTGAAGCGCGCCGGATGCCAGTTGGAATAGATTTCAGGGGTGCGCCAGAAGAGCACCATGGTCGGGGTCGTTTTCATGGGTATTCCAAGGATTGATGAGCACAGTATAGCGCATTTATTCGTAAATCGCAACTAACATATAAGAAATCGAATGGCTTGCTGAAATGCGTTTTGGTACTATACAGTATGCAGCCAATTTGCTGTTAACCCATCAAGGAAAAATTACTCATGGCCAAGCTCCATTTCCGTTTTGCAAGTATGTCCGCAGGTAAGAGCACCCAGCTCCTGCAAATTCGTCACAACTATCACTCGGAAGGCCGCGGCGTGCTGCTGCTTACCGCTGCAGTCGACGACCGCTTCGGCGTTGGCAAGGTGACGTCCCGCCTGGGCGTCAGCGCAGAAGCCGACGTGTTCCGCAAGGACACTGACATGTTCGACCTGGTGAAGCACTACCGCTCCTCCGTGACAGACGACGAGCTTGGCGCTATCCTCATCGATGAAGCCCAGTTCATGACGGTCGAGCAGGTGCAGCAGCTGCACCGTGCAGTGCACACCTTCCATGTGCCGGTACTGTGCTTCGGCCTGCGTTCGGACTTCCAGGGCAATGCCTTCCCCGGCGCCGCCATGCTGCTGACGCTCGCCGAAGACATCGAAGAGCTGAAAAACGTATGCAAATGCGGCTCCAAGGCCACAATGAACATGCGCGTAGACGCGGCCGGCAAGAAAGTGACCGCTGGCCCGCAGGTGCTGATTGGCGACGCGACGTACCGTCAGGTATGCGCGAAGTGCTTCTACCGCTGACACTGAACACCAGACCTGCTATCAAAGGAAATATATGCCTACTTTCAACGTAAAAGTGACCGCTGTCGGTAACGGCGACCAAGCGAACCTCGGCACCGCCAAGGTGGTAGCCAATACGGCCAAAGATGCGGAGCCCCTCGCGCTCGACGAGCTGTGGGATGCCCGCCTTGATTGCGCCGGATGCGTGCCAGAATTCGAGACCACCCTGGCTCCGAAATATCTGGTTTCCAGCGATTGGCGCCATATCTTCGAACGATTCGGCGAGTGTACGGTGCGTTTCGTGTTCGACACGGAGCAGCAGCAAGTCGTTTTCATGGAAATGGACAATGGCCGGGGCTGGGCGCCGACGACCGCGATTGAGCGTGCCGACGTGACCGATAGCCTGGTCACCGCAAACGAAGAAGTTCTGGACAATCCTGAAGACGAAGGACTGGTTGCAGCCGATGAGCTGCCGTCGTGGGCAGCCGCGACCACCAGCTCCTTGACGTAAGCAGCTGAGTTCACGATAGGCAACACTGTAATACCTCCAACCCGACTTCACTGGAAGTCGGGTTTTTTGTTTGTGTCTGCGGCCAACCAGCCAAGGCTGCAGGCCGGCACCCCGGCTATACCGGAACAGGACAACTCAACTCTGAAAGGAAAATATGTCAGTTCGACCCCGAAACCCCAACGCACCGGCTGATGTCACCGCTGGCATCGGGCTGCTGCAGCTCGAGAACATCGTCACCTGCGCGAACGCGCGGGGTGGAGAGTTCGAAATCGACCACCAGGCCAGCGAGGGAAACCGCTTCTACCTGTTTCGCGGTGCCGGGCGCGGTCGCGAGCTCGAGCTGGCGACGGTCGACATCGACGACGTCGTCAAGCACCTCAAGCTCGAGGGCACGCTGAACGAAGCAGGTGACGACTTACCCCGTACGCCAGGCGGTGTTGTGGACCCGTCGACGCAGCAGTTCAAGAACCGTCGCGCGGCGCTCCACCTGAAGACAGGCTATTCCGGCCTCGACTGCGACAAGGCATTGCGCTGGGCTGATGGCGACGCCTACAAGGCAATGTCGAAGCTCATCGAGACCAACGGCTACGCGGCCAGCAAAGTCTAAATCTCCAAAAACCCGGCCCAATCCGCCGGGTTTTCTTTTATATCAAGCTTCACTTGACATGATGGGTATTCGACGATATACTTAAACATATCAACATGTCCGAGTAGCTTCAGTGAACACTTCATACATCAATCAGCTGCCCCCTGAATGGGAAGCCATGTCCGCGATTTTCGTCGCACTTGGCGACCCGCAGCGCCAGCGCCTGGTGCTGGCCTTCGAGCCAGGCGAACGCCTGACCGTCGGCCAGCTGGGCGAAGCGTCCCCGCTCAACCGCACCACTGTATCGCACCACCTCAAGATTCTGCGCCAGGCCGGCGTCCTCTGCTCGGAAAAGGCCGGCAAGGAAGTCTATTACTGGGTCAACCGCGAAGCTGTCGCGGCGGCCCTCACCAACGTTCTCGACTACACCAAGGCTTAAAGGAGCCCTCATGATTCGCAATATGTTCAAGGCCGTGATGCGCGCCCTGGTCGGCCGGCTGTACCAGGTCCGTGTCCGCGGCAACCTGCAGACCATCGAGCAAAATGGCCGCACGCTCATCATCGCCAACCACGAATCGTGGCTCGATGGCCTGCTGCTGGGCCTGTTTCTCCCGGGTAACCCGGTCTTCGTGGTCTATACCGGCATTGTCGGTCGTCCCTTCTTCCGCCTGGCGCTGTCGCTGGTCGACTACCTGAAGGTGGACACCTCCAGCCCGATGGCGATGAAGAAGGTCGTCGAGCTGCTGAAAGGTGGCCGTCCGGTGGTCATTTTCCCTGAAGGCCGCCTGACCGTCACCGGCGCGCTGATGATGGTTTACGAAGGCCCAGCATTCGCTGCGCTGAAAACCGAAGCGACTGTGGTCCCGGTGGCCATCGACGGCGCCGGCCGCACCCGCTTCACCCGCATGGCAGGCAACCACCCGCGCCACGCGTTCCCGCAAATCACCATCACCGTGCAGGAGCCGACCCGCATTGAGGTTCCGGCCGAGGGCCTGATGGCGAAAGAACGTCGTCGCCTGGCGGGCGAATCCATGCGCCACATCATGCAGGAAATGATGTTCCAGGCCTCGGACAAGAAGACCATCTTCCAGACCTTCGTCGATGCGGCAGATACTTACGGCCACAACCGCGAAATCATGGCGGACAAAAAACAGCTGGAGAGCCCGGTCAAAGTCGACAACGCTGACTTCAGCCTGGTCGAGCGCACCATGCGTGCCGTGGGCCTGGGCGTCTTCGTCAACGGCATGATGCGCGACTACACCTACGCCGACCTGCTGCGTATGACGGTCGGCCTCGGCCGCCTGGTCAGCAAGTACACCACGCCGGGTGAAACGGTGGGCGTGTTCATGCCGAACGTGGCTCCTACCCTGGGCCTGGTGCTCGGCGCCAGCTCGCGTGGTCGAGTTCCTGCCATGTTGAACTACAAGGCCGGCGTCACAGGCATCCTGGACGCCTGCACCGCAGCAGCCATCAAGACCGTGGTGAGCTCCCACGCATTTATCGCAAAGGGCCAGCTCGAGGCGGAAGCCCAAGCCATGGAAGCCGCTGGCATCCGTGTCGTGTACCTGGAAGACGTCCGCGCAGCATTTGGCCTGAAGGACAAGCTGGCGGTGCTGTGGGAGCTGCGCAACCCGCGCCGCGTGGAGCAGCAGCTGGATGTCGACCAGCCGGCCGTGGTGCTGTTCACATCCGGCTCCGAGGGCAAGCCGAAGGGTGTCGTGCTGTCGCACCGCGCCATCGTGTCGAACGTCGCCCAGGTGCGCGCCGTGTACGATTTCAACACCGACGACCGCGCGCTGAACGCTCTGCCGATTTTCCACAGCTTCGGGCTGACCGGCGGCACCCTGCTCCCGCTGTTCTCGGGTATCCACCTGACGCTCTATGCGACCCCGCTGCATTACAAAATCATCCCGCTCCTGGCGTATGACAAGAACGCGACGGTGCTGTTCGGCACGAACACCTTCCTCGCCCACTACGCCAAAAACGCCAACCCGTACGCCTTCCGCAGTATCCGCTACGTTGTCGCCGGCGCCGAGAAGCTGACCGATGCCGTGCGCAAGGTGTGGTCCGAGAAGTTCCAGAAACCGATTTACGAGGGCTACGGCGCTACCGAAACCGCGCCGGTCATCGCCGTGAACACCCCAAAAGCCTGCCGCTTCGGCACCGTCGGCGAGTTCCTGCCGGGCATCGAGCACAAGCTGGTGCCAGTACCGGGCATCGAGCAGGGCGGCGCGCTGTACGTGAAGGGCCCGAACGTGATGAGCGGCTACTACCGCTTCGAGAACCCGGGCGTGCTGGAGCCGACGTCGTCGGACGAAGGTGACGGCTGGTACGCCACCGGCGACGTGGTCAAGGTCGAAGACGGTTTCGTGTCCATCGTCGACCGTGTGAAGCGCTTCGCCAAGATTGGCGGCGAGATGGTCTCGCTGTCGGTAGTGGAGAAGATTGCCGAGCGCGCCGCCGGCGGCATGCACGCCGTGACCACCCAGGCCGACGCAGCGAAGGGCGAAGCCCTGGTCCTGTTCACGACCAACCCGGCCCTGAAGCGCGACGCGCTGTCGGCCGCCGCCCGCGAGATGGGCGCCAGCGAGCTGTCCGTGCCGCGCAAGATTGTGGTGGTCGAAGCCCTGCCCCTGCTGGGCACAGGCAAGACCGACTACGTCACCCTGAAGAAGATGGCTGCCTGATTCGAGCCTGATGAAACCCTGCCGCCGGCGCCGTGCCGGCGGCGCATAACCCCCGCAACAACAACCGGAGAACACCATGAACATCAACGACATTTCGAAACTGCGTCCGTCGAGCACCTTCATCAACGCGTCGCGCGCCGTCCTGGTCATCGGCCTCGGCGCCTTCGTGATTGGCCTGTGGACCAGCGCCATGACGCTCAACGAGAAGGGCTTCTACCTCGCCTTGCTGCTGCTCGGCCTGTTTGCGGCCATCTCGCTGCAGAAGACGGTGCGCGACAAGCTGGAAGGCGTGCGCGTGACCGAGACCTACAAGAACGTATGCTGGGTCGGCCTGCTGGCCGCGCTCGGGCTGTTCACCTTGGGCCTGTGCAACGCGAATTTCGAACTGAGCACCAAGGGCTTCTTCGGCATGACCTACCTGCTGAGCCTGTACGCGGTCGTGACCGTCCAGAAGAACGTGCGTGACCTGGAATTCTTCGACAACAAGAAGGACAGCCACTCGGCCGTGATTCCGGAACTGCAATAACACCCTGCGATTAACCAGCAACGCCCGCCCGTCGCCATGACCACGACCACCCGCGGCCTCGGCGCCGTACTCACCGCGCAGTTCCTGTCCGCTCTGGCTGACAACGCCCTGCTGTTCGGCGCCATCGCGCTGCTCAAGGCAGCCGGCGCGCCGGCCTGGCACACGCCGCTGCTGCAGGAGTTCTTTCTGCTGGCGTACATCGGGCTGGCACCCTTCGTCGGACACCTGGCCGACGCATTCCCCAAGGGCCGGGTCATGCTGGTGTCGAACGCGCTGAAGCTGGCGGGCGCCGGCGCCATGCTGCTGGGTGCGCACCCTCTTCTGGCGTACGGGCTGGTCGGTGTCGGCGCCGCGGCTTACTCACCCGCCAAGTACGGCATCCTGAGCGAACTGGTCACCCCGGACAAGCTGGTCAAGGCCAACGGCCTGCTCGAGGGCTCCACCATCGCGGCCATCCTGCTCGGCGTCGTGCTGGGCGGCTACCTGGCTGACCAGGGCGGGCTGCTGGCAGTCGGCGTGACGGTTGGTCTGTACGTCCTCGCCGCACTGGCGAACCTGCGCATCCCCGCGCTGGCGCCCACCGCAGGTAAGCTTCGCTCCCCGGTAGCCCTGGTGCGTGAGTTCGGCGGCGCCATGCGCGCGCTGATGAAAGACCCCGACGGGCGGTTCAGCCTGCTGGGCACGAGCATCTTCTGGGGCACGGGCAGCACGCTGCGGTTCCTCCTGGTGGCCTGGGTTCCGGTGGCGCTGGGCATCCTGGATACCTCGACGCCGGCGAACCTGAGCGGCGCCGTTGCCGTCGGCATTGCGCTGGGCGCCGCGGCTGCGGCCAGCTTCGTGAGCCTGGACAAAGTCAACCGCGCGCTGCCGGCCGGCCTGGCCCTGGGCGTGCTCATCATGGCGTTCGCCAATGTGACGAGCCTGCCGGTGGCGATTGCACTTCTGGTTGTCATCGGGGCGTGCGGTGGCTTCTATGTCGTGCCGCTCAATGCGCTCCTGCAGGAACGTGGCCAGGAGAAGGCCGGCGCCGGCAGCGCCATCGCAGTGCAGAACTTCTTCGAGAACCTGGTGATGCTGGTCATGGTCGGCGCATACACGGTCATGACACATGCCGGCTTGCCCCCGGTCGGCATGGCAATGACGTTCGGCGGCGTGGTCCTGGCCGGAATTGGTGTCGTCGCCCTCGGGCGGCTTCGGAAAGACTGACACTGCGCGTTGGTGCCCACGAGTGAATACCGCTTGCGTATTTGCGTTTTGATGGTATATTAAACGTACCTTAATAGTGGGGAAACCATGTTCAAAACCATCATCACCGTGGTCGGCATCGTGCTGTTCATCGCAGGCGCAGGCTTGGCGGGGCTCACGGGCAGCTGGGCGGTGTGTTTCACAGGTCTGGGCCTGCTTGCACTCGTGGGCGGCTACAGCATTGCAACGGTGCGCACGCGCGCCGACCGAAATGCGCTCGACCAAACGCTGTGTGCGTTGCAGGAGTACCGATTCCCCGAAACCGTGCGTGAAGTGTTCCGCCGGGATAACCCAGCGCTGACCCGCGCACAGGAGGACCTGGCGTTCGAGGGGCTCAAGCAGTACTTCGCCCTGATGCTGATTGAGGGCGATGTGGGCCGGCGCGTGTCGCTGGGCATGCCGTCCGTCCTGGTCGACGAGGCGTGGCATGCCTTCGTGCTGTGCACTGAGGCCTATGCGGTATTCTGCCAGCGGTTCTTCGGCCGCATGGTGCATCACTACCCGGACCCAAAAGCCCGCCCGAGCCAACTGAGCGGCGACACCACCTTCAAGGAAGACGTGCTCAACACCTGGTCTGCGTGCAGCCGCGGTCGAGAGGCGTATCCTGACCACTTCACGACGCTGAACGACGTGCCGCTCCTGTTTGCGCTGGACACCTACACCAACCAGGTGGATGGCTGGGGCTGGACAGACCCGGCTCTGGCCGCGCTCAAGCAGCAGGCCGAGTCGTCGGACCGTCGTGAGTCACGCAGCTCGAGCTCCGAGAGCACCAGCGCAGGCAGCAATTGCGGCGGCGTCTGCTTCACCTCCGTGCCGTTCCCGGCCAGTCACGCGACCAGCTCGTCCTCGTCGAGCAGTAAGCACAGTGCGGATACGGGTGGCTCCAGCTGCAGTTCGACGTCGGGTAGCAGCTGCGGTTCGAGCTGCAGTTCAACGTCGAGTGGCTCAAGCTGCGGTTCTAGCTGCAGTTCCAGCTCGAGCAGTTCGAGCAGCGGTAGCAGCTGTGGTTCGAGCTGTGGTTCGAGCTGCGGCTCGAGCTGCGGCGGTGGCGACTGACCTGCTGACGGACGCCGTTACCGACGTCTACCCCACGAGCGTCAGCTTCCATGCGAGCCATGATTGCAGGTTCCGGTCTTTCGGTTCCGGGAGCAGGGTTTCGTAGATGTCAGGCTTGGCGGTGGCCAGCCATTTACTGAACGCCGCCAGGTAGCCGCCACCCGGCTCGCCTCCCTTGAACAGTGTGCGTGCACCTCGGTCCACATCCTGGTGCTGCTGGAAGAGTTCCTCGCGCTGCTCGGCCGGCATCGCCTGCAGCGCCTCCGCAATGCGGCTGCGCTTGTGTGCGGCGAACTTCGCCTCCAGCTCTTCCATCCTGCGTGCTTCGTCCTCCTGATGTTGGCGCTGGACCGCATCCTTCAGGAGCTTGGCTTCTTCCTCCGCGGTTTGCTCTTCGCCGCCGGCCACGTTCGCCAGAATGCCGCTGAAGAATGCCCGGCGTGAGTACACGCGTTCCCCCTTAGCGCGCACGCGCTGCTCGGCCGAAGGCAACCGCTTCAATGCCTCGGCGACCTGGTCGTAGGGATAGAGCTGACTTAGGGTCGCTACGTCCTTCTCGGTGAAACCCAGTTCGGTCAGCTGGTCGAGCGCGGCTGGCGGCCACCCCAGCGGGAGGTCGAAGGAGTCCTGCAGCTTCTCGTTGAACTTGAAGCGCAGCCGAACGACCTTCCGGCCGGATTTTTCCTCCTTCAGTTCGACCGTATGGTTGAGCGCTGGATGCGCGTTCAGGATGTCCAGACCGGGGTTCATGAAGCGCCGCTTGAAATCCTTGTAGTCGACGACGCGCTTTTTCCCCGTAGCGTCAACCTGCACGAAACGACTCGGCCCGATGATGAGGTCAATCCAGTCGGCCACATCCATGGCGGCGGTCACCTTCGCGGAGGTGCCAATGTAGCGCCAGATATTCTGGTAGAGCCCGAATGCCGCCTCCTGCCCGGGGCCGCTCACTTTCCCGCCCAGGCTACGCATCACGTCCCAGGAGAAGCTGGCCCACATCTTTGGCTCGAGGAACCAGAGCAGAATCTCGGGCTCGAAGGCAAACCGCGTGAAGCCTCCCTTGGGTCCGTCGTTGCGGCCCTTGTCCCGCCGGATGAGAAACGGTGCAATCGCTTCGTACTCAGCATTGCCGTCTTCGCCCAGCACGTTCCAGATGAACTGGTACCCGACCAGCTCCGCCAAGGTCTCGTGGATGCGCTCCATGTTTGACACCGACAGGCCCGCCAGCCGGGCGAGCTCCTTCGTTCGGATTTCAAACAGCGGGGTCGCGCGGTATTCGCGGATTTTCCTGACGAGCTCTTGGGCCTCATCGCGGCTCTTCGAGCGTAGGTCCAGTTGCACCGCCAGCGGCAAAGCCTCCATGAGCTTGCGAGCAGACAATTTCAATGCGGCGTCGCGGCGCTCGGGGATGGCGTGGATGGCTGCAACCGGCTTGCGGTAGGTGGCAGGCGCATTGGGCAGCAGAAGCTCATCGGACAGAAACAAACCGCGGTCAGCCTGGTGCTGGGCCGGCGGCGCCGCTACGATTTCATAGTGCTGGCTGGTGTCGTCGTCCGCGACCGACGGCAAGAGCGTGCCCTGTACAGCACGTGCGCGCCGGGCCGGTGGGGCACCGGGACCCTCGCTGTCACTCGATTTCGATACTGCGGCCGTCTTCTCTTTCACCAGTCCTACCCTTCAGTGGCACCATCAAACTTATTGGTCGCATCATAGCATCGGATGGTGGCAGGACGCCAGTGAGCAGCTGCCACCATAACGCCGTCCGCGTCGCCCCCTTATGCCAAACAGCCACCATAGCCCAAACACCTATTTTTCTGCGGGCATGGTGGCAGCCGACGTCGCCCCGCTGCCACCATGAGTCCGGCGGACACCCGACCTTATGCAGAACAGCCACCATACTGCCAAAGCGCCACCTCGTTCCCCTTGATAGCCACCGAGGTTATGCGGAAAGGCCACCATCGCTCTGCAAGACTGCCCCCAAGGTTATGCAGGACAGCCACCATACGCCATGTAACCTGTTGATTACATTATGCTTTTTCGACTTGAAACTTTAGAAATTGTTTATAACTAAAGTAACTACGGTAGTGCGTTCTGAAAGTTGTCCACAAAATAAACTGCGCAAACTGTCTTCAGCAAGTTCTTGATTTCAAACAGCGCCGCCTGTCGTCCGAACGGCGACCATGATGCGAGTTCTGGCTGACCGGGCTGTATAAGAACTGGCTATACAGTGTCTGTATGGTGGCTGTTCTGCATAAGATAGCGGTATGCATGGGCTATTTTGTGGTCGAATGGTGGCTGTTTTGCATAAGGTAGGCTATGCAGGCCGTATTCCGGACCGGAAATTCTGATAGACTGCGGAGATGGCTGAGATTAAAGACCCCCGTGGAAAGCATCTCTTAGGAGAAGCGGTAAGGCTGCTGGTGCAGGCCGGGGTCACAGGTGCGGCCATCACAGATTTCATCCAGGGCTATGCCGAAGTCGTGCAAGCGACGCTTGCTGCTCCGCCAGAGACGCCGGGGGACCTGAAGACCCAGATGAAGGAAGCCCTCAAGGAAGCGCTTCAAGAGCTGGCGCCACCGGCACGTCGCACCAGGAACGAACTGCGCAAACAGGTCGCCGTCTACATCAACGGCGCCCGCACCACCGTCCTGGTCAGCAAGGACCTTCTCGAAAAGTCGAACTTGGTGCTAGGCGAAGAGCAAACGCGCCAGGCGGTCGAAGAACTGGCCAACAGCAAGCCCGAAGCGCAAGCGAACCGGTCCGGATGGGTAGAGGAGCAGCTGCAGCACCGGCTGCTGCTCATGAAGGCGGAAGCGCGCCTGGCCGGCCAGGTCGCGCATTGAGCTGATTCGACCGGCCGATGGCGTTATTCGCCGAGGTCCGACTGGTCGAGCAGGGTCTTGGTCGACGTCAGGAACATCGGCGTGGCCTCGCCAACGTAGGCGCCCTCGATGTTGAACGAGAAGAATTCCTCCGCTTCGTCCCTGTCCATCCCGTCCTTCATCAGGAGTTCGATGACCAGGTCTCGGTCGTAGCAGGTCACCGGCGCCTTGCCGCCCGCGGTGACCAGGCCCGCAATCGCGGCGTCCATGTCCGCCGGCTCGAGCAGCAAAAAGGTGCCATCGATTTCGTTGATGGCGGCACGAACCGACGTCGCATTGTGCGTGGCCATCAGCACCTTGGCGGAGGTGATGAGCCGTGGGGTCGCATCATCATCTTCGCCGGCCATCGCGATAGCGAAGAAGCCCTCTGCCTCCTCGCGGGTGGCACCATCGGCCATCAGGATGTCGATGACCGCGTCACGGTCGTAACAGACGACACCCTCGTCGTCACCAAACCCGGCGACCAGTCCAGCGATGGCGCTGTCGAGCGCGGCCGGCTCGATGAGCCGGTATTCGCCTTCCAGCTCGTTGAGGATGGAACGGATGGGCGCGACTTGAGGTGCTTCTTGCGGCATGATGGCGACTGTGAGGTTGAAGATGGACCTAATATACCGTGAAATGCGTATTCCAGCAAGTTCATCAGCCGGGGTTAGAGGGCTATACCTGGATAGGCCAACTAACAAAGGAACCACAATGACACTCACGCTCCCCACTCCGGTCATCGCCGCGGCAATTAAAGCCCTGCGCGCTGAATACATCGCTGGCGGCCACGCGCCTTCGTATTTCGAAATCAACAACGGTTTATGCGAAGATTTCGCGGAAGAACTCCTCAAGCGCCTGCGCGCGATGCACGGCCGCCGTGAAGACCTCTTCACGGTATGCAATCAGAACTTCTTCAAAACGGACGACAGTGAGAACTGGGATGCGGCCCTCTTGAAGAAACACTGGAATATGGCAGCGCCCGAACACTTCACGTGGGCGTCGCTGAACACGGTCGGTATCGGGTACCACGTCTGGTTGACCAGCGGTGGCCGCCATTTCGATGCAGAGTGCCCGGAGGGAGTGGGCAGTTTCTTTGACCTCCCCCTTTTCCGGCGCTACCTGGTGTGCGACATGCGCGAACGGGGCATCCCCTGCCCTGAGGTAGAAACAGATGACGTGGTGCCCGCCCCGCGGTGCCCCATCCTCGCCCTGGCTGCATAGCATCCAGTCACTCGAGAGCCGCCATTGTGCGGCTCTTTTTTCGTCCAGCGTGCCGGCCGGGTACGTGTATTTTTTGCCGGCGCCGCCGCTGTACGGTAAAATGTTGCAAACCAGACCACGTGACCTGCATAGCATGAGACCGCACTACAAGAGCAATCGGCAGCCAGGCCCAGCCTTCCCGCTTCGGATTCCTACACATGGCCCTAACCGATTGCTGCGCGGCGCGCGCACGGCCATGTACTACCTGGTCGCTCTGGTCGCCTTCACGTGGGTCATCAACATCTTCGGCGAGTCCACCATATTCAACAGCCCCGACATTTACTACAGCGGCGTCGACGCGAACACGGGCAAGCAGGTGACTATCCAGGGCTGCCGGCCGGAACGGCTACTCCCGGATGGCAAGTGCAACAAGTCCATCGACCTCGCCACTGTGAAAAAGGCATTTCCGCAGTGGTCGCGATAGGCATCGAGCACTGGCGCTAGCGCCCGCTGACCGGTAAAGAAAAAGAGCCGCATCATGCGGCTCTTCTTGTTTTGCCGCTTACGGCGCCAGCCCGGCGCCGACCAGGCTCACGGTGCGCATGATACCTCCGACTTTGACGTTCAAGGTTCCCTGCGGCCGCGTACCCGTGCTCGTCGGCGTAAAGAGCACATTGATGACGCACGAAGAATTCATCGCGAGAATTTCGCTGCAGGTTGAGCCCGCCGCAATGGAATACTCCGCGGTATTGCCGGTAATGGTGGGCACCTCAACCACGACCTTGCCGGTGCTTGACGTGCTCACCGAATACTGCGACACCGTACCTTTGCCGACCACGGTATCCTGAACCGGGGTGACAGTTACGACCCCTACATCCATCGGCACAATCGTGAACGAGAACGGAATCGTGACCAAGCCGCTGGCGCTATTGAACTTCACCGAACCGGTGTTGGTGCCCAGGACGGTTCCAGTCGCGCGGACAACCACGGAGCAGGAGCTGCCCGCGTTGAGCCGGTTGACGCACGAATTGTTCTGGAACGAGAAGCCAAGCGCGGCGCCGTCGTAGGTCACGCTACCGCTCAGGCTTTCGGCCGCGGCCGTACCCGTATTCTTGATAGTGACTTTAAGGTCCGAAAACGCATCGGTGGCGCCCGTCCGGTTGGCATACCTGGTGGCAAACGCAAGCGACGTTGGGGTGGCCGTCAGAATTGCCTCGCCGGCGGTCGCTGTCAGCGATTTGGAGACGGCCACCCCGCCTGCTGCCACCGAGATAGTGGCCGGGGTCCGCGCGCCAGTTCCCGCGGGCGTGAATGCCACGGTCGCCGTGCAGCCGCTGTTTGCGGCCAGCGTGGTGGCGCACGTGGTGCTCGCCAGTCGGAACTCGGTCGTATTGCCGCTGAGCGCCACCGTACCCAGGGCGACGCTAGTCGCTGCAGGGTTGTAAAGCATCAGTGTGGTTGTCCGGGTTACGCCCTTCTCCACGATGTCAAGCGCCCCGCCCTGCCAGCTCAACGCGGATGGCGCCGCGCCAACGCCGCTGACCGGGATGCTCAACACGTACGGCTGTGGGGTGCCACCGGTGCCCGTGTACTGCGTCTTCGCCGTCATGGTGAACGTCCCCTTGTACGCCTTGGCTGCCGTCGGCGAAAACTTCAGGTACAGCTCACATACCGAGGCGCGAATAGAGGTTGTGCCGCAGGAGCTATTCACCAGCGAGAACCCTTCGGGGATGCTGTAGGTGACGTCGTTGACGTTGATTGCCAGCGCCTTGTTGGTCACCGTCACCTTTGTGGAGACGGCTTCGTTGCCTACGACCACGCTGCCGAAATCGAAGGCCGGGGCCAGCGGGCTCGGCACCAGCTTCGGCCATGAGGCCCCGATGACCATTGCGCCCGAGGTAAGCTTGCCCGCGCTGGTGTTGAGGGTAAGCGTCATTGGTTTGGTCACGACCACGTCCGCAGCCTGGACATTGAAATTGACGCGGCAGGTCGACATTGCCGGCACGACGCTCCCGCACTCGTTGGCGCCGGCGGCGAGCGCATAGCTCAACGCTGGGTCAGGGTGCGACAGGCTCTTGCTCGAGATACTGATGGGAGACGAGGAACTATTGGTGACGGTGTAGTATTCGCCGAGGACGGTGCCGACCATCACATAGTTAATCGTCACGCGAGCGGTGAGGAAGACCGCCGCACTGGTGCCAACACCCGACAGCGGGCTGGACGCAGACACCTTCCCGTCCACAACGGCTTGAAGGTCGGCCAGATGCGCACCCGGGCTGGCTGGGGTGTACTTGACGGCGAACGAGCAAGTCTCACCGGCCGGAATAGCCGAGCCACAGGTGCTGTTTTCAATCGAGTAGCCACTGGCGCCGTTGACCATCAGCGCCAGGCCGGATGCCGCGACATTGCCTTTGTTCTTCAGGGTGATAGGGCCGCTCATTGCCGACGAGCCCACAGCGATGCTGCCGAATCCAGCAACTAGCCCCGAGCTGAATTCGAGGTCAGAGCTGATACCGAAGCCTGCCAGGCTTGCGGTGATGGCACCCGCGCCGCTCGGCACAGACAGTACGCCGGTCAGTGGACCAGTTGCCGAGGCGGTCAACCGCGTTGTGACGTTGCAGGAATCGGCAGGGCTCAGCGGCGACGGGCAGTCGGTGTCCACGATGGTATAGCCGGTGCCGGACGCCGATGGCGTACCCACGGTGATGTTGCCGACGCCAGTATTTGTGAACACAGCCAGCTGGTCTTTTGCCGAGCCCACGTTGACTTCACCGAACGCCGGAATGCTCAGGGAGGCCGACGGGTCACGCGCAATCCCGGACAGCGGCACCTGGGCTGTCCGGCGCCAGCCGTCGTGCGAGATGACCAATGTGGTTGCGTGCTGTCCCGCGGCTACCGGGCGGTAGTAGATATAGCCGGTACATGATGCAGCTGGCGCCAGCACCCCGCAGTCATGCTGGACGGAGAATCCGACTGCAGTTCCGCTTTCCGGCACTGTCACCGCGGCGATGGTCAGTGGTCGTGTACCGGGATTGGTCAGCGTCAGCGCGACCGGTACGCCAACGTCGCCGCGTTGGCGTGCGCCGAAATCAAGGCTCGCGCGTGACAGCGTCGGTCCATCAAGTGCACCCGCCGGTGCTGTCCGGCCCCGTACGGGCACCACGACATAGTAGTCGGCAGCCAGGGTAATGGCGCTGGAACTGGCAAGCACTGCTGCCAGGAGAAGGTTTTGCAGTTTCATTGAAAATCTCCGCATCATGGTGCCACCCCCGCTCCGGCCAGGTTAATGGCCCGGAGAATCCCACCGGCATTGACGTTCAGCGTCGCCGCCGGGCGAGGACCTGAGGCTGTAGGGGTAAACAGGACATTGATGGTGCAGGTCGAATTGAGCTGGATGATGCCGCTGCAGTTCGAGCCAGCCGCGAGTGAGTACTCCGCCGTATTGCCCGAAATGGTCGGCACATCCACCACAATCTTGCCGGTGTTATTTGTGGTGATGGTGTAGGTCGCGACCGTTCCTTTGCCTACCACCGTATCTTGGACGGGCACTTTCTCTACGACCCCAATGTCCATGGGCACAATGGAGAACGTGAACGGCACGCTGGCCCGGCCGCTGGCGCTGGAGAAGCTGACCGTTCCAGAGTGGTCACCCACGACGGTGCCTATGGCGCGCACATTTACCCGGCACGAGCTGCCCGGGTTGAGCCGATAGAGGCACGAGTTATATTGGAACGAGAAGCTGAGCCGCTGGCCGTTGTAGCTGATGGTGTCAACCAGGTTCTCGGCGGCGGCCGTGCCGGTGTTCTTAACGGTGACCTGAATGTCTTTGAAGGCGTCATACACTCCAACCAGGTTGGGATAGCGAGCCGGGAACGACAACGGACTTGGAGTGGCCGTGAGTACCGCGGTACCCGCCGTGCCCGACACCGATTTTGTCACCGGCACGCCGGCTGCCGCTACCGACACAGTTGCAGCCTGGCGCACGCCGGTATCAGCAGGGGTAAATGCCAGGGTGGCCGTGCAGCTGCTGTTTGCCGCCAAAGATGCCCCGCACGTCGTGCCGGTCAGCTGGAATTCGGTCGTGTTGCCGCCAAGCGTAACGGAGCCGAGCACCACACTGCTCGCGGAGGGGTTGTACAGCGTCAGCGTAACCGGGCGGGTAGTGCCTTTCTCCACGACGTCGGTCAAGCCGCCTTGCCAGCTCACCGCCGTTGGCACGGTGCCCACCCCGCTGAGCGGGATGCTCAGCACGTACGGCTGTGGTGTGCCGCCGGTGCCCGTGTACTGGGTCCGGGTGGTCATGGTGAACGTGCCCTTGTACGCCTTGGCTGCCGTGGGCGAGAATTTGAGGTACAGCTCACAGGTCGTGGTGCGCACCGAGGTCGTGCCACAGGAACTGTTGACCATCTCGAAGCCCTCCGGAACGACGTAGCTTGCGGTGATGGCGTTGGTCGCACTAGCCTTGTTTGTCACGGTCACTTTCGTGGAAACCACCGAATTGCCCAGGACGACATTACCGAAGTCGAACGCCGGGCTCACCGGGCTGGTCTCCAGCACGGCCCATGATGCGCTTACGCCCATCGTGGACGCGGTGAGTTTGCCTGCGCTCGTATTGAGCGTCAGCGCCAGCTGCTTGCTCGCGAAGAGGTCCGAAGCTTGGAGTGCGAAATTGAGACGGCAACTGGCTTTTGCTGGAATGACGTCCGGGCACTCGTTGGTGCCAGCATGGAACCCGTAGGTCAGCGCTGGTTCCGGATGCGCCAGGGCCTTGCTCGTAATGGTGACCGGCGACGAGGAGCTGTTTGTGACGGTGTAGTACTCGTAGTTGACCGTACCGACCAGGACCACTGAATTCTGGACACTTGCGGTCAGGAACACGGCCGCGCTGGTGCCGACGCCGGACAGTGGGCTGGATGCGGCCACGTTGTCGCCAACTACCGCCTGCAGGTCCGCCAGCTGGGCGCCGGCCGACTGCGGTGCGAAGCGCACTGCGAACGAGCACGTGCCGCCAGCGGGCAGTGCTGTGCCGCAAGTGTTGTTCTCAATCGTGTAGTCGTCGGCGCCGGCGACCCGCAGTGCCAGCCCATCCGCAGTAATGTTGCCAGTATTTTTCAGCGTGACCGTGCCGCTGACTGCGGAGGCGCCGGTGGCCACGCTGCCGAAGCTGGGGACCGGTCCCGAGGTGATTTGCAGGTCGGAACTCACGCCACGACCGGCCAGGGCCGCCGACAGCGCGCCGGCGCCTGTCGAAACATTGAGCTGCCCGGTCAGCGGCCCTGTAGCGCCCGCAGTCAATCGGGCCGTAATGTTGCAGGATTGCGCCGGGCCCAACGGTGTCGGGCAGTCGCTGGCCATGATGCTGTAGCCGGTGCCGCTAACCACCGGTGCGCCCACTGCGATGTTTCCGACACCAGTATTGGTCAGCACCGCGAGCCGGTCCTTGGCGGAGCCGACATTGACGTCGCCGAACTGCGCAATGGTAAGCGAGGCCGATGGGTCCCGGGTCGACCCCGACAGCGGTACCTGCGTTGTGCGCCGCCAGCCGTCGTGTTCAATCCTGAGTGAGCTCGTGTGGTCGCCGGTCACGGCCGCCCGGTAATAGACGTAGCCCGTGCATGAGGCTGCCGGCGCCAGCACCGCACAGTCGTGCTGCAACGAGAAGCCATCGACGACGCCGGCATCCGGCACCGTAATCTGGGTGATGGTCAGCGGTTTCGTGCCGGGATTGGACAGCGTCAGGACGAGCGGCAGACCAACGTCGCCCCGCTGGCGCACGCCGAAATTGAGCTGGTTGGCGGAAAGACTGGGCCCGGCTACCGTATCCTTGAGCGCCGGAGTGCGCCCTGGCACGGGTACCACCACGTAGTAGTCGCTCGCAAACAGCGAGGTTCCGGTAAAGCAAAGTACCGTGGCCAGGATAATTTCTTTAAGATTCATAATTGTCGACGCCTCCGGCGGGCGCAAGTTGTAGTCGAAGGAATAGTTACGTATAGCGCGAAGGCGCCCTGCCCTACTAAATTAGGGCGATATTTATGACTGTCGGCAGCAGGAAATGAAAAAGCCCGGACTGGCCGGGCTCGGGGCTACTTCGCGGCCGGTGTGGTTGGCCATCCGGTTTCGTCGACCTTCTCGAAGAACTCATGCAAGATAGCCTGGTTCAAGCCACCGCGCGCTTCCTCCGGCACGATGATGCGCACGCGGATGGTGACCGAGCTGTCGTCGGCAATGCTCAGGAATGCCTTCGGCTCGACAGAGGAAATCTCCAGCGCCTTTTCCTGCTCGAGCAGCTTCATGTGCTTGCGGGCCTCCGCAAAATACGGGGCGCAGTGCTTGGTGGCGACTTCCAGCAGCACTTTCTCGGCCACGAGCGGCTTGGCCGTCTTCGGCAGGGGCAGCGTCAGGATGTGCAGCGTATATTCATCGGTCAGGTTGTCGACGGTCAGCGGCGCCAGCATCATGCGGTTGTTCGGGATGTGCACCACCTTACCTGAGTACAGCGTGCCGGTTTTCCCGGGGACACTCTCGGCAACCACCGTGTAGAGCCAGGTGATGTCGATAACCTTGCCGCGCACTCCATCGACCTCGATGAAGTCGTGCAGGTCGTATTGCCGGCGGACGAACCGCATCCAGAAGGCCAGCAGCGAAAGCCAGCTTTCACGGAAGGCGACCAGGAAGCCTGCCGTTGCCGCACCCAGGGCAACCAGGACTGACTGCAGCTCGGACTTCCAGATGACGCCCAGGCCCATCATGAAGCCCAGGGCCGCGACATGGCGGAAGGTCAGTCGCCAGAAGCGCTGCGTCTCGCGGCTCTGGTTGCGCGACATGACCCAGGCAGCCGCGCTGGCCAGACACAGCAGGCCGAGCGCCAGCATGGCGGTGTAGGTCGCCTCGCGGTGGAAGGAACTCAGGTAGGTCAGGACGTTCATTGTGCTTTCCCGGACAGCTCCGGCCATGCCAGTCGGCATGCGCGGGGGCATCCTTTTAAAAAAAGTGCCACCCGCAGCCCGCTCGTAAACGGTCAGGCCGGGGCGGCACAAAAGTAGACAATTAGCGCAGTTCGACGTGCGCGAGCTTAGTATAACGCAAAAAGCCAATATGTGCAACAATGGCGGAAATCGTGTTCCGCGCTATAGCTATACTTTCTTGCAGGTTCAAAGTGTGCAGTTGCCACTTTTTGCTGAACGGCAAGAAGTGCAGTTATATAGAGAGGAAATACAATTATGAAACGTCTTGAAGTCGCTCCGCGTTCGCCTGAATGGCATGCAATCCGTGCCGAGTCGTGGACCGCGTCCCAGGCAGCCATGCTGGTTGCCCGTGAAAACGCCGAGCTGCTGCGTGATTACGCGGCAACGAAGGGTGTGACGCTGGACATCGCGCCGCTGCTGAAGGTAGGCATCGACTCGTTCTTCGAGAACACGCCCTGGAAGGTGTGGGCTGAAAAGCTTGGGCACATTCCGCGCTTTGCTGGTAACGACCATACGGCTCGTGGCCAGGAAAACGAGGAGCGTGTCCTGAAACACTTCGAGAGCGATTCGATGATGCTGGTCGAACGGGAAGTCACTGCATTGTCGAGTGAGCATCCCTGGCTGCTGGCCTCGTTCGATGCGGTTGCGCCGGCGTCTTCGGACCCGAGTGTGACGGCACCGAACGGTTTTCCGGTCGAAGCGAAGTGCCCGGCATTCCAGTCGCGCCGCAAGCTGTGGGATGCGAAGAAGTCTGGTGACCTGGCAATCATGGGTCTGCCGTACTACTGGTGCCAGGTGCAACACCAAATCCTGGTCGCGGATGCACCGTATGGCTGGTTCGTGGCTGCTGGTGTCGAAGAAGAAGCAGGTGTCGAGAAGGTGGTATTCCCCATCGTCGAGAAGATTCCGCGTGATAACGACTTCCTGACGGCCTACGTGGCCATCGCGAAGTTCTATTTCGAGGAATTCATCTACAACTTCGAAGAGCCGCCGAAGCTGGATTGCGACCGTGCGTTGCTGACCTCGCTGCGTGAAAAGGCCGAGTTCGACAAGGCGATTGCCGAAGATGACCACGATACTGCCGTCGAGATGTATGTCAGTGCGCTGCGCGAGGAAGCTGCGGCCGAAAAGCGCCGCAAGGAGCTGGAAGCCAAGGTGCTCGAAGCGGCTGCCAAGATGCGCGAGGAAGGCAAAGATGTCGTCCTCCTCGCATCCAGGCTGGAAATCACTTACAGCCAAGGTGAGACGGTCTCCTGGCAGAAGGTTGCCAAGGAAGTCGCCAAAAACGCAGGGCTGGCGGACATCCCGGCAACGACCATCGCGGCATGCACTACAAGGAAAAAGGAGAGCGCCAAGCTCAAGGAGGTCGTATAAGATGTCTCGAATTAATGTTCTGTCCGGACAGGTCTATGGAAAAGTAGACTGGGTTACGTCGGATGGACGTGAATTCGGGATGTTTTTGCGTTCGTCTGCGCGGGAAACCACCCGTTGTGTTCTGCATGGTCCGGAAGTCGAGCGTATGCTCGCCAACGGTATCGTGCAAAAGGGCATGATGGTAACCGCCTATGGGGAGTTTTCTGCGCGCTGTCAAAAGCGCAACGATGACGGCACCTGGATGGCGGAAGTGCTGTGCAACCCAACCCGTGTAGTCGCCGAAACCGGTCGTGAAGGCCGACTCGGCGGTGCCATCTACGCCAACCTGAAGGCGGTGGCGATGCACTGGGACCCAGACACCTTGCAGCTGAAAACCTACTTCAACCCCGAGCCTGGTGTTCGCACCGAAAGGCTCACTTGCTCCATCCACATGAAAGCGTGGCTGGCCGGCATGTCGGCTGAAGGTCAGGAACGGTTCAAGGCGACGATGCGTGTAGGCCGAGAGTTCACAGTGTCGTCACTGGTCGAAACCTCGTGCTACCGCGCGCGTACCGGCGAGCATGTAGCAACGCTGTTGCTGTTGCCTACTGATTTTCGCTTGCAAGGATAGGCATTTCTTGAGATACTACAAGAACTTGCTTATCAACGCTTTTGACGCTATACTTTAACGTAGGAAACACTGGTTATCTGCGGACCAGCCTAAGCATACAGCTTAACCCGCATTCGCCATAACATTCGGAGGAAATTCAAATGGCACGTATCACTATCGGCAACGCCAAAATCACCGGCTTCGTCAACCTGGTCGCCGCTGGCCGCATCATCGTGGGCACTGGCAAATACCAGAACCGTGACGGTCAGGACGTCTTCAAGGAAAGCGTGACCGTGTTCATCGACGACAAGTTCGATGGTGACGTTCCCGCCAAAGGCGACTACGTCGAAGTCAACGGTGACCTGGTCGTTCAGCCGCGCAAGGACAACGCTGAGCAACTGAACGCCACGTTCAACGTGCGCTTCAAGAACCAGCTGGCCAAGACCGAAGCACCGAAGAAGAAGGAAGCTCCGGCTGCTGCTGGCGCCGACAGCGACATCTAAGCCTACGGCTTAACCCCTCAAAACGACTCAAGATTTTCTTGAGTCGTTTTTCTTTGTGCCTCGCAGGTGCGCAATGCGGCAGCCAGGAACGCCAACGCTCGCTCACACGCCGCCTCGACCTAAGCTCATGAAAACAGAAGAAATTCTTCGTTAACTGCCACAAATATTAGGCATTTATGTCCGTTTTGTGGTATACTTCAGTTCTGTTAACGAAGGAAGCTCTGATGCCTACCAATTCCGCATTGCCTACGCAGACGTTCTCAAATTCCCTTCCATCCAAGGCTGTTTCCCAGTCCATCCAGCGCGCAGCAAAGGCGCTGAAAACCAAGGCGGGCACCCGGTTCGCCAAGATTGCTGGGCTGTCGTTTGCCCTGACGCTGCCGGCGCTGGGTATTGTGGACCCCAAGGTGCTGATGGCTTCGGGCCTGTCCGATGCGCACAAGCTGGAAACCCTGTTCTCACGTGCTGACGTGGCCTTGCGTAACATGGCCGTAATGGAGTTGTTTGCGACCGGCGGCATTGCCGTGCTGGCGTTGGCCGCGGTGGCTGGCGTGGGCTACTTTCGCACCCGATACAAAGCAGAGTGCCAACTGGAGTCGGCACCTGAATAACAAGCGGGAGGGCCTGCCCTCCTTTTCTTCCACCGGCGCCTGATTGCGCTATACCATATTGCATGGAAATCCTTCCGTGTGTCACCTAAACGAGAGGAAACAGACAATGAAACTGTTCAATTACGCAAAAGTCTTCGGCGCTTTCATCAACGCGATGCAGCTCATCCCGCTGCCGGTTGAACCGAAAGACCGCCAGGAAAAGAAAATGCTCGAAGAAGCGAACCGCCTGCTCGACGCCGGCTGGTCGCGTCGCCATGCGTGGCTGGTCAAGCGCGACGCAGAAGGCGAGGAGCGTGTCGACTTCGACGCCGAGAAAGCGGCCTTCTACCCGAAGGTCGAGGACGGCACGGTCTACATGCCGCTGCAGTACGTGCAGGATTTCATGGTGAAGAAAATGGCAGCGATGCAGAACAACGTCTCCATCCACAACACCAAGGAAGTGGCCGAACTCAAGGAAGTGTTCGACGAGTACAAGGTCGAGATGTTCCCCCGCTTCACCGGCCTCGTGTTCGACTTCATCAACTGGTCGGCCAAGGAAGGCCAGAAGCCGAAGCTCCTGGTGCACGCCAAGGATGCGGACGGCGAAGACGTCGTCGTCCGCTTCGAGGCTGCCGGCGAACTGTGCCAGAAGTTCATGATGGCACTGCTGGAACTGCAACTGAAGCCGGGCCAGGTATTCGACTTGAGCGTGGAAGCAGTGGACCCGGCCATCGAGCGCAACCGCAAGGCTGGCAAGAAGGTCGCTGACACGGGGCTGTACGTGAACCACAACATGGTTCTGAAGGTCGGCACCAAGACCCACACCGGCCATCCCCCGAAAGGCACGAAGTTCGTCCAGAAGCCGACCATCGAGTACATGGAAGCCCTCTTCCGTCAGGCGCAGATGGCTACGGAACAGGCGAAGAAGGCTGCGTAAGGCCAACCATCCCGTACTCTGAACAGCTCGAACTCCGGTTCGAGCTGTTTTTCTTTGTGGCGGGCCGCCTGGTCGGTCTACCAATCATGCAACACACGGTTACCTATACTGCCCCTGCGTTCCTTCACTCAGTGCCAGTACCATGACCCGTGTTTCCGTTGCCGCCGCCTTCGCGGCGATTGTAGTTTCCGCCTCCGCCCATGCCGAGGTGACGTATGACAAATACCTCCACTTCGGCGCCAGCGCCGTTATTGCGTCCGGCGTCACGACGTTGACCGCGGAGAGCCCGAACCGGCTCTGGTATGGCCTGGGCGCGGGCCTGGCGGTCGGGGTCGCCAAGGAAATCGCGGATAGCAAACAGGCGCACAACCGATTCGACGCCAAGGACTTGTGGGCTGACGTGGCCGGCACCCTGGCCGGCGCCTACCTGGCCCATAGCCTGCTTCGGCCGGTCGTCTTGCGCCAGCCGCGCGGCTACGCGCTGGGTATGCAAATGAACATGCCGCTGAAGTAAGCCCGCTGCCGTGGGTCACGCTGGCCTTTGTTCGGTCTAGCCGTCAAACCCGTTAAAATGCGCGCATGACCGAGTACACTTTCCTGCCCAAGCCACCCGCGGGTGACTCCTGCAACGGCTGCGGCTATTGCTGCGCGATGCAGCCTTGCGCGCTGGCCGAGGAGTTCCTGGCCTGCACAGTCGGGCCCTGCGTGGCGCTGGAAGCCCAGGGCGGCCGCACTGCCTGCGGCCTGGTGCGCAACCCGCTGGGGTATCTGTTCAAGGCGGCACACCCAGAAGTCGATGTGCCAGTCCTGGCTGCCCCAGTGGTGACCGCAGAGGCGCTTGCACTGTCGCAGGAAATCGCTCGCGCACTGGGCGTGGGTCGCGGATGCGACTCGGACGACGACGCGGAGTCCGCAGCCTGGCCCGCGCAGCTGCGCGCGTGACCGCCAAAAGAAAAGCCACCGCGAGGGGTGGCTTTGAGAATCAGTCTGGTTCGACTGCGTGAATCACCTGCAGGTACTTCGCTTCAGCATAGCGCTTCATGAACAGCCGCAGGCTGTCCTCGCCGGTAATCGTGTACCCCTTGCACTTGACCGCATCGAGCGCTTCCTCGACACGCTTGACGGCCGAGCGTTCCTGTGCACGGCCGGCACGCACGATGAACGTGTCGCGGCTGGCGTAAAACAGTCCGCCCACCTCGCTCATGCTCGTGCACAGATGCTTTGTGCCAGGGAGTGATTCCGTGCCGTCCGGCCAGTCCTTGAAGTACGCCATGGCACCGATAAGGTCCGCCGCGTCACAGGGACCGTAGGCTGCCAGCTCGTAGCAGTCCGCAGGCAGCACAATCTGCTTGCGCGACACCCGGTCAGTCCAGGCGCCGCGCGCCGGGCCGCCAGTGGCAGCAGGCGCGAACGAAGCAGCAAGCAGCTGCTCCATTGCATGTCCCCCGGCCAGGCAGGCCATCTGGTTGAAATGGTAGCGCATGGCATCGAAGTCGCCGATACCGACAAGGCGCCGTACGCCGCCTTCGTCCAGCATTGCGTAGACGCGCGCGCCGCGGCCGTGTTTGATTTTCTCTTCCACGTGGTTGTGCATGATGTTCCCTTTCGTAATGGCTTGCGCCGATTGATGATGTACCTGATGCGGTATAGCGTCGGCCGGGAACAGATGTAAAAAAGCCACCGCGAGGATGGCTTTTGAGGGTTAGGCGGGAGTGACCTCGTGGAAGAACTGAAGGGCCGTTGCCGATGTGAGCGTCTGCAGGAACGCCATCAGGGCTGGCTCGTCATGAGGCGCGAAGCCGGCAAGTTTGGCGGCCGTGATGGCCTCCATCGTGCGGCGCACGACCGTGTGTTCGGCCGAGGTGCCGACACGGACGGTCGGGTACAGCAGGCAGTCGTAGAACACGCGTCCCAGCGACTCTCCCATGCATTTGGTGAACGGGGTGATGCCTTTCAAGCGCCACATGTCCTGCGGCCAGTGACCTGCGAACGCCAGATTGCCTACCTTGTCCGCGTCCGGGCTGGGCCCGCGCGCAGCCAAGCCGAAAAGCGACTCGGGCGAGTCAATGGGCGCATCCTCGAAAAGAGTGTCGACCCAGTGATGCGGAGGCTTGGTGCCGGCATGGAAGAACGTACCCGGCGCCGGCCCGTAGGTGCGCAGGGTCTGTAACGCCAGACCGCCGACAAGGCAGGCAATCTGGTTGTAGAAGTAGCGGACCTGTGCGTGGTCCCCGAGGGGTACCAGGCTGACCCGGTCGTCCTTGGCAATGATGGCGTAGATATGGCCGCCGGCACCGCGCTCAACAATCTGGTCAATGTTGCGTTTCATGATTTCCTTTCGTGATTGGCCTGCGCCGTTGATGAATATGCCTCTACAGGGGTATAGGCCGGCGCCGTCACGAAAAAAGCCACCGCAAGGGTGGCTTTGGAGTCGGTCAATCGGTATGGACCTCGTGGAAGAAGTGGATGAAGCGCCCGGTCTCGAGCGTTTTCAGGAACTTTCTCAAGGCTTCCTCTTCATAGATGGCGTACCCCTTGCGCTTTGCCTGCGCAAGCGCTTCCATCGCGCGCTTGACGGCCGAGACGTCCGCCGAACACCCGATTTGTGCCGTCGACTTGTAGTCGTTGCCGTAGAAGACGTTGCTGACTTCGGACAAGGACTTCACCATCGACTTGTAGCCGGACAGGAGCGTCGTCGCACCCACCGGCCAATCGCCGAAAAATGACTGATAGCCGATGGTATCGGCGGCCTCCGACGGCGGCATCGCAGCGAGTGTAAAAAGCTGGTCTGCGTCACCAAGCGGCAAGCCTTCGGTCCGGGAGAACCAGGCTCCCGGAGGTGCCGAGCGCGAGTGGACCGAGGTTGACGGCATTGTCGACAGGGCTTGCACGAGCGCGCCGCCTAGCAGGCAGACCATCTGGTTGTATCGGTGCCGAACTTCCGGGTAGGTGCCCAGGCAAACCAGGGCTACCTTGCCGTCCTCGACCACGGACGCGAACACACGGCCGTTTGCGCAACGGTTCATTTTACCGAGCAGGGATTGGTGCATTATGTTTCCTTTCGTACTGGCTTACGCCGATTGATGAATATGCCTCTACCGGTATAGGCCAGCACGCCCTGAAGAAGGCAACTGGTGGCCTTAGCGAATCACGGAAACGTCAGCCTCATGGATGAACTGGAGGGCGCGCGCGGTTACGAGTGTCCGTAAAAACGCCTCCAATCCGGGCTCGTCGTACACGCCAAAGCCAAGCTGCTTGGCCTGCTCGATGCCTTCCCGTGCGCGGCGAATAACAGTCGTTTCAGCAGGGGTGGCAATCCTGACTGCCGGGTAGTTCGTGAAGTCGTAAAACACACGGCCCAAGGCCTGGCTCAGGCTCTTGCGCATCGGCGGCATGCCAGGCAGGCGCCACATGTCCTGCGGCCACTGGTCGTGGAAGGCCAGGTACCCCACTTTATCCGCATCCTGGCTGGGGCCTTGGGCGGCCAGCTGGAATAGCGCTCCGGCGGAGTCCACCGGAGCATCGCCGGACAGAGAGTCCAACCAGTAATGCGGTGGCTCGGACGTTGTCGATAATCCCTGACCACCTGCCGGCGGGAAGGTGCTCAGCTTTTGGACGGCGGTCGCGCCAACCAAGCACGCAATTTGGTTGTACCGGTGGCGCACTTCGTCGTAGGCCCCGATGCGGACCAGTTTGACCCGGCCGGCCGTTACGAGCGACGCCGCGACGTATCCTCCGGCGCCAAGGCGCAGCATGTCGAGCAAATTCTTGTTCATGTGGGTCCTTTCCGTGTGGCGAATGCCGATAGCGAATTTTCCTATAACCCGCATAAGGGCCGTCGCCCGCACCGGGACCGTGTCAGAACGGACAGGAATCGTCCTTCGGCAGGGCAGCCAGGCGTGCCAGCGCGTCACGCAGGCGCCGCTCCCCATCCGCGGACATCCCGGCGGCGCGGGCAAGCGCAATCGCGTGGTCGTTGCTTTTGACCAGGCCGCCAAACAGCATCAGGTGCAGTCGTCGGCTGACGGTTTCATCCTTGGATGCTACCTCCAGCGCACGGCGAACCAGGCCGCACACTACATCGTCAGCATCGTCCTGGTAGACGCTGCGAATGATGTCGCCTACCCAGACGTCCTTGATAGCGACCAGCAGCGCCTCGAGCGAGCTGTCCGCAACCCGCTCGGTGCAGGCTGCCACGAAATCGGCGAAGCAGTACGGCTTGTAGTGCATGCTGAACTTGTCAGACTCAGCAAGTTTCTCGGCCAGGCCGACGAGCTCGCGCGACGTTTTGCGCGCAGCCATGACCTGGGCAAAGCGTTCCCGCTCGGTCGTCAGGGGTGTTTTTTGCACGGCAAAGTCCAATAGTACAGAAACGCATAGTGTACCATAAAATAGCAGTATTTAACAGGAGCACAGTTGCCGTTATGCGCATTACACGGTATAATGCGCTATACCTTAGTGCAGAAACAAGCAAGACTTGGGGCAATTCCGCCCACCTGCATACTACGAGGAAAAATATCATGGCAAACAAATCTTATTTCGACGCTTTCGGTGCAACCATCGCTGCAGCAGAAGTGGCCAGCAAAGGCGGCCTCTCCTACATTGCAGCCGCAACCGCGATGCGCCTGGCTGGTCGTCCGGAAGTGACCTTCGTCGACTTCGACGGCAAGCCGTACCTGGAAATGCTGGGTGGCTCCGTTGTCGCTGTGGACGTCAAAATCCCCGACACCGACCGCGTCCAGCGCATGTACCTGCCGGTCATGGACCGCGACAACGTGACGCTGGCCATCGGCAAGACCAACCTGACCGACATCAACAACAACCGTCAGCGCTGCCTGGTGAAAGCCATCGCAGCGGTGTACGGCGACGGCATGTCCCTGTACATGGGCTGCGACGGTGATGGCGCGAAGGCGGTCAAGCTGCTGGGCGTGACTCCGGAAACCGACCTCGAGACCGTGACGCCCGTCGTCGCGACCCTGAAGGAAGGTGGCGCACCGTACATCGAGTGGAACGTCGGCCTCGCGGCCTGCCGTATCACCGATGCCGCATTCCACTGGGAAGTGGTGATGTGGAACGGCCTGCCGTTCCGTGAAGTGCTGGGCGGCCTGATGGTCGACGTGGACACCGTCTACGACGGCATGCGTCAGCGCCTGTCCCTGCCCATCATGGATGCGTCGCACAACCCGGTCCCGGCCTCGAAAGCATCCGTCTTCGACTGGAACAAGACCGTGATGCGCGCGCTGACCAAGTGCATCGCCTTCAACACCGGCTACGGCCTGGGCGTGTACGCGGACGAGTTCGGCAAGGACGATTCGGATGCGAAGGGCGCTGCTGGTCGTAAGGCTGGCACCACCAAGGCCGACCCGAAGGCGAAGGCTGACGTGAAAGCAGAAGCTGGCACCCCGGCGAAGGTTGAAGCGAAAGCCGATACCAAGGTCGAGGCGAAAGCCGAAGCCAACGTCGAAGCGAAAGCCGACGCTGCACAGGCTGCGACCCAAGCTGCTCCCGCAGCCGAAGTCGTGACCCCGGCAGCATCGCAGGCCGAAGCAGTTGCGGAACCGGTCGTCGAAGCGCAAGCTGAAGACGCACAGGCCGCTGCCGCCGAAGTCGTCGCTGCGACCACCGAGTCCAACGACGCTGCCGCTGAAGTCGCCGCTGCTGAAGCTGCTGCTGTCCCGGCTGCTGTGGAACAGGCACCGGCTGCTGCTCCGGCTGCTGCTGCTCCGGCTGCTTCGGCTGCTTCGGCTGCCGCTGCTGCTGTGGACAGCGAAGCTGTGGGTCGCTTCCGTGGCGTGATGCAAAAGCGTCGCGAAGCCGCGGGCGTTGCCGGCGTGCTGAGCCTGTTCGAAGCGCTGAAGACCAGCACCAAGTTCGCAGATGAAGACAAGCCGGCCTGCTTCGCAGTGCTGGTGACCGCATCGGCGTCCATCGTGGACGGCGAGCACATCACGGAACTGCTGGGCAACCTGCTGGTGTACAAGGCCATGCAACACCTGGCCCTGGACACCCGTGACATGGTCGGTGCGAAGCTGACTTCGGTCGCGCTGAACACTGCCGTGGCCCATGGTGACGAAGCTCTGGCAAACACCTATCAGGACCTGGTGAACGCTGGCGTGGCTCAGGACATGAACGACGTACTGCGTCTGGCTGCTCTGGGCAATGTCCAGCAGGAGACCATCGACCTGGTGCGTGACGTAGTGGAACTGGCTGCTGCCTAATCCATCCCCTCGGGCCCCTCAACTTCTGTTGAGGGGCTTTTTTACGTCGACGCCTGACGCTGGCGCCGGCCCTGCAGAAGATTGATAATGAAAAAACTGATTTTTGCCACCATTCTCGCGGCTTCCTCGCTGGCTCACGCGTCGGGCGAATCCATCACGGTGTACAAGGATGCGCACTGTGGCTGCTGCAACGGCTGGATTGCGCACTTGCGCGAGGCTGGATTCAACGTCAAGGCCGTCGATGCGGACGACATGGCGGCGGTGAAGGCCCGGCTGGGAGTCCCGGGCGAGCTGCGCTCGTGCCATACCGGCGTCGTTGACGCTTCCGGGCAGGTCATCGAGGGCCACGTGCCGGCCGCGGCCGTGGAAAAGCTCATCGCCTCACCGAGCGTCAAGGGCGTTGCGGTGGCGGGAATGCCGTCGAATTCGCCTGGCATGGGCACCATGGATGGCAACCTCGTGACCGTCGATTTCGCGGGTCACGCGTTTTCGAAAGATTGAACCGGCTGTCGAACTGATTGTCTGGCGGCGTAAGCCACAAAAAAGCCCTCATGGTGAGGGCTTTTTCTTTTTAGCCGGCGCTCGAACAAAAGACCCGGCAAGCCGGGCCCCTCGAAGGTATGCAGCCCGGTTATGGCTTGAATTTCCAGCCCGATTCCGACCCACGCACCGAGCCGTCCGTATTTCGCAGCTGGAGCGCCAAGCCGGCCGGGTTAGCAGCGGAGCCACCGTTGGTCACCTTGACCGAGATGACGTTCACGCCAGGCTGCAGTGTGAAGGTCGGCGTGCTCGCGGAGGCACTGAAGCCCAAGCCGAGGTTGGCCGCCTTGGTAACGCCGTTTACCGCCAGAACCGCAAAGACGTCATCGACGCCGCCATACAGGTACACGTCCACCGGAGCGGTACCCGGGACCGTGACTGCGCGGCGGAATTCGAACGTGCCCGTTGCCGCGCTCACTTCTGCGCTGGCGGAAAGCCAATACCACGGCACATCCTTCTGCCACGCCGCATTGGTCCCGATAGCGACCACGTCCGAGGTGTATCCGGACATCAGGCTGCTGTAGTCGACGGTCGACGTGCCGGTGATGGCCAGACTCTTGCTGCTGGCGCTGGGCCCCGCCCAGGTCACGGCCACGCTACCCGACATCGTCCCGGCAGCAGTCGGCGCGTAGCTTACCGTGACCTGGCAGCTGCCGCCCTTGGCCAGCGAGACAGGGGACGCTTGCGTGCCGCAGGTGTTGGCCGCCAGCGAGGTACCAGCCCCGACCACCGAGGCGTAGACGCCGGTCGCCCCGGTATTGCCCGTGGTCTGGAAGCTGAAAGTACGGCTGGCCGAGCTGCCGACGGTCACGTTGCCGTAGTTGGCGTCCGTCTGCGCGGTCAGCGTACCGGTCAACTGCGCGGCATCGACCTGCAGGGCATACGCATGCTGGTCGCTCTTGTTCTTGTAGACCGCCTTCAGCGTGAAGTTGGCCGTGGCCGCCGTGGTCGGCGTTCCAGCTACCTTGCCGTCCCCGCTCAGGGTAAGACCGGCAGGCAGGCTGCCGTCAACGAGGGACCAGGTCGCCGCCCCGGAGGTATAGGCCGGGTCGCCCGTGACGGTCAACGCGCCGTTGAAGTTGTAGCCGGCATAGCCGTCACCCGTCACGCCAACAGGAAGGGTGGCTGCAGCCAGGCTGACGGTGATGTTCAGCGACACGACCTGGTACGTCTGCTCGCCCTTGGCGTTCTTGTACGTCGCGCGTGCGGTGACGGTACCGGACCCGCCGGCCGACGGGGTGCCGCTGATGAAGCCATCTGCAGTGAGGTACAGGCCAGCGGGCAGACTGCTCGATACCACGTTCCAGCTGACGCCGGAGCCGTTGAAACCAGGGTCGCCTTTCACGGTCAGGAGCGCGCCCAGATTGTACGTGTACGCCTGGCCAACCCGCGCCTCGGGCGGAGTGCCGGCAGCCAGGGTGACGGCAATGTTCAGCGACACCACCTGGTAGGTCTGCTCGCCCTTGGCGTTTTTGTAGCTCGCGCGCGCGGTGACGCTACCCGTTCCGCCAGCTGTCGGGGTGCCACGGAGGTAGCCGTCAGCCGCCAGGTAGAGACCGGCAGGCAAGGTGCTGGAGACTACGCTCCAAGCCACATCGGCACTGGCGAATCCGGAGTCGCCTTTCACGGACAGCAAGGCGCCGAGGTTATAGGCGTACGGCTGGCCGACCAGGGCCTCCGGCGGCGTGGCCGCGGCCAGCGCCACAGAGATGTCCAGCGACACCACCTGGTAGGTTTGCTCGCCACGCATGCCCTTGTAGGTTGCGCGCGCGGTAAGGGTGCCCGTGCCGCCAGCCGTCGGCGTGCCGCCAATACGGCCGTCCGCCGTCAGGTAAAGGCCCGCCGGCAGGCTGCTGGACACTACGCTCCAGGCCACGCTGGCGCTGTTGAAGGCCGGGTCGCCGCGCACCGAGAGCAGGTCGTTCAGGTTGTAGGCATACGCCTGGCCGACCAGCGCCTGCGGCGGCGTGCCGGCGGCGAGGGCGACGTCGATGCGGTAGGTGACGATTTGGTATTGCTGGTCCCCGCTCTTGGTCTTGTAGGCGGCCCGCACCGTGAATTTGGCCGTACCCGCCTCGCTCGGCGTCCCAGCGATGGTGCCGTTACTGTTAAGCACCAGGCCGGCCGGCAAGGCCCCTTCGAGGATTTGCCACTTGACGCCGTAGCCGGTGTAGTCCGGGTCGCCGGTGACCGCGAGCGCGCTTCGCAGGTCGAAGCCCGAATAGGCGATGCCGACCTGCCCCGCCGGCGCGGACGCGGCGCTCAGCGACACCGAGATGGCGTCATTCATGACCTTCTTTCCGGGCACCGGCGTGACGACGTAATAGTTTGCCGCAAGCGCGGGAAAGCTTGCCGCGAAAAGCAACGCCAGCACGGATTTACGGAGAGTCGGAGATTTCATGGGAAAGTCGCTTCAGTCTGATTTTGATGTATAGCGTAGAGCGCGCGGTTGTCTTGGTGTAAATGGTAAAAATCCAACCGTTCCGCGTATATTTATTGCATGCTTAATTCATAGGCACACCGGTTAAACACCTGCTGCGTCCGACACTTACGTGCTATGCACACAGGCTTATCCACAAAAATTGTGGATAAGTAAAAAAGCCCCCGGAAATGGGGGCTGAGGTGTGGATGTGGTCTGGCCTTGGTCAGTAGACGCTGCCTGGCTGACCGGGCAGGTTACTTCGGGTGCAAGCATGGCGATGGTCTGTGGCATGTGGACAGCGCTTGTTGCCGCACAGCGCGCACAGAACCATTCGCGTAGCCTCGAGAGGAAGCCAGGCATCTTCACGAGGTTCCCGCTCGTCACGTTCACGAAGGCATTGCCGGCAATCACACTGCGCCGTTTCAAGCTGCGAGTCGCTCCGCGACGGGTGCTTGTTCGACGACAGGCGCTCGCCGTGGAAGGGTTGGGTAGTAGGCATAAACTGTCAGGTCGCAAATGTCATCCATCACTTCCATTGGCATACCGGCTTCCAGACCCAGGCAAACGGTGTGACATCTGTCACTACCTACGCCTGTCCGTTCGCTCCACATGAACACAGACATGAGCGGGCCCTCCTCCATACGCGAACAGGTGAAAGCGCGCTTCACCAGCTCGCGCAGCACCTTGTCCGCCTTCGCTGCAGGCAGAGCCGCACGCACCTTCTTCGCAGCGGAGCACTGCTCTACCGTCTCGAGCAGGAGGGGCACGTTCTTGTCGGCCAGGCGACGGACGCCCTCCCAGATGAGGTCGGCGTAGCAGTACGGCTTGGCCTCGTCGGAGAACTTGTCGCTCAGCGCCAGCTTGCCAAACAGGTCCAGCAGCTCGCGGTCTGTGCGACGCGCCTTCATCACATGGGCAAACCGTTGCCGGTCATTGGCTATCACTTCAGTGTTCATGTATACCTCCAGAAAAATTAATGGTCCTGTATTGGTATAGCATAGAACACCTCATTCGTCATGTCTATACTGTAGACCTAAGGTCTAACCTGACAAGCATGATTTACCCGTTCGCCCGCACCGCCGGAATGCTGAATACCCACCACGAGCGCCAGGTAGAGCTACCTGCGCTCTTTTTTCGTTTATCGTAAAGGAGCCTTTATGTGGCCAATCATCTTCATCCTGGCGCTTGTGCCGCTGATTTTCTTCTGGTCGGACTCGATTCGGGACATGTTCCCCGAGCTGGACAAGTATTTGCCTGAAAAGTCCGCCACCGCGTTGCAGCCTGTACAGCAGCAGGCCAACCTGCCGCCCGAGCTGGTCGCCGGCGCCGAGCCAGGCCGCTGGTACATTTCCCAGACCGCCCAGGGCTACGTGGCCTGGGTGATGTCCGCCGATGGCCAATATCGCACTGCCGTAGGCTGCCATACCGGTGCGCCAGCGACGCTGCAGGTCACGCACCTGTCGGGCGCCACCCTGCCCGACGGACTGCACCTGAATTATCAGTACGGCAAGCTGCCGCTGACCCAGGGCTACTACACCGGCGCGGACGTGGTCAACAGCGTGGCGCAGTTCAAGGACGTCTACCTGCAAAACGACGCAACCGAGGTTCTGTCCCAGTTCACGGTCCCGGCCGCCGACAGCAACACGGTGGCGCGCGCGGTCGAAAGCACCTGCGCGCCCGCCAGCACCCCAGCCACCCCGTCAGACGGTACGACCGTCGCCCAGTAAAGGAGCTATCACTCATGCGTCACAAAGAAGGCCTGCGCATTTCCCTCATTGAAGAGGGGATGCTCGACAGCTCAGGCATCCTGAAAAACAACGGCACCTGCTCATCGTCGGCCTACGGGCTGTCCGATGTGTCGGTTCGGCTGTTCCTGCTGATTGCCGGCGCCGGCGAGGGCGGCCTGCCGCAAAGCCGCGTTCCGAAGGACCTGAGGGAGAACCTCAATGAGCACCTGCTGCCGCTCGAGCTGCAGTCCCTGGTTGCCTGGGAGCGCGACAACCGTGGCCGGCTGGCGTACCTGGTGCTCACCTGGAAGGGCGAGGAGGCTATCGCTGCCGCGCGCACGCCGGTCGCCAAGCCGGCCACCTGGGCATCTCGCCGCAAGGCCGCGGTAGGCTCTTGAAGTCAGCGCCGGCGGGCGCCAATCCCCTCGATGCATGAGGCCGGGCTGCACGACGTAGCCCGGCTTTTTTGTGGGCTGCCGCCAGAAAAGAAAAACCCCCAAGCGCATGCGCGAATGGGGGGTGAGCTGAGGCTAGTGGGCCGTTACCAGTCGGCGACGGTTCCGCGGGCGCCACATCTTGGGCGTGCTATGCGTCGAAGCCGGTCGGCCGAAGACGTTCCAGTAAAGCCGGATGGCGTTCGCCATATCCAGAATGACCAGCATGCCGGGCAAGACCCCTTTGCGGGCGAGCTGGCCTTTGATGTTGATTTTTTCGTTAAGTGTTAATTTCCGCATAAGTTTCTCCAGGTGGTTGTGTCCTACCTGGATGTATAGCCGTTTCATGCGGTGTCGGCCCGCCTGCTCCGGCCACCTGCGTGGCGGCAGCAGGTAGACAAAAGAAAACACCGTCACAGACGGTGTTCGGAGAAAGAGTGATGGATGCTCAGATGGCATCCAGCGCGGCTTTGCGCGCTTCGATGTTTGCCTTGATGGTCGACTTGGTTTCGGCGGCGTTGGCCGTCGTACCTTTGACAGCGACGCCTGCCATGATGACAGAGACGCAAATAGCTACTGCATAGCCGGTGATAGCTTTCATGATGTTTTTCCTCGTAAGTTATATGTCCATACACAAACTGCGCTGTGCATAACGGTATAGCTCGCAAGGACCGCATCATTGTTGGCGGCGCAAGTGCACTCTAGCCCCAATGAAAAACCGCCCGGGTTCCGGGCGGTTTTGTGAAGGCGGCGTGCTTATAGCCCGAGGCCGTGCCGGATTTTCTCGCCGAGTTCCTGGCGGTAGGCCGCATCGTCATCCTGGTCCGGATTGAAGATGGGTCCGAATGGCCCGCGTTGCACGTTGCCGGTTTCGAGCTGCTCCTTGATGCTCTGCAGTACATGCTTGGGCAGTCGGTCGAGCGTAGCTTCATCGCTCATTGGCGCCATGCCGTTGCCCGGGGTCTGCTGCACGGAGCCATCATGGACGTTGCCAGTGCGCTCGGCGAGCTTTGCACGGTACCCGTCAGCGACGTCTTTGGGCAGGCCCGCGTCCTGGAACTTGTCCAGCACATACGGCATCGTCAGTGCGCCACTCATCTTGTAATAGGCGGTGTCCGGAAGCTTGGCGCATGCGGGCTTCTCGGCCGTGATTATCTGGTCGTCCGGGCCCTCGAGATTGAGCTGCTCCATCGGCGTGCCATCGGGCACGTTCTGGCACCCGGAACCGACGTCGTCGAGGCCTACGCGATTGGTCCATACGACCGCCGGGACCACCTTCACGTCGAACATGTCGAAAAGGTTCGGGTTGATGTCCAGGCCGGCCATGGCCATGCCGTCGAGGGTATTGAAGCTCTCCATCGCATCGGCCAGGTACTCCTTCAGGGTATCGCCCTTGCGTACGCCCTTGACCACCAGTTCGGCGCCCAGGTAGAACGCATCCACCGCGTAGGCGCGCAGCAGCGACTGCGGCATGGAGCGCGACACGAAGATGTATATCCGGCCGGCTCTTGCACCGCCGGTGGCGTCGCCCAGGAGCACGCTGGCGCCAAGCGCGCGGTCGCGCGGCGGCAATGCTGCAACGTAGGCTTCGCGGGCCATCTGCTCAATTTTCTTCGACTGCTCTACCGAAAAGTCGACGGTCCTGGCGTCCATGTGGTCCACGTCGGCGCTGACCTTTGCGCTCTGCATGCCGGTGGTGATGGCGCGCTGGGTCTCGCCCTTGAGGCCACTGAGGTCGTTATGCGACACCCCGTCAATGATGGCCTTCATATGGTTGATACCCGACTGCGAGGACGCTTCCGGCTGGCTTTGCGCGTGGGCCATGCTGCAGGTGAGCAGCGCAGTGATGATGCTGAGTTTGAGTGCTTTTTTCATGTGAAGTAGCGGCCCCGTAGGGCCGCTCTGCTGGTTGATTAGCCGCCGCCGCCGCCGCCCAAGCCCAGGGAATCTTTGATGCCCGAGGTGACGCCCTGCAGACTGCTGGTGACTCCCTTCAAGCTGTCGGTAAGGCCGACAGCATCCGAAATCTTGCCAATGCCGCTGGCAAGCTGGTCGCCGACGAAGCCGAGCGCGCCGCCAATCGGGTCCTGGATGATTTGATACACGGTATTAGCCTTGTTGTACATTTCGTACAGCTTCGCTACCATGCCGCCGCCCATGGTCGCCAGATTCTCCACGACCATCTTCACGATATTCTCGACGGTGAGCACCATCAGGCAGCATTGGCGGGCTTCCCACACCTGCATGTAACCGGCTTCGCGCGAAGGGTAGTTCAGTGGCTTCGGGAGTTTTGCGACGATGCTTTCGGCCAGGCCGAGATTGTTCCCGGACGGAGCACCCTTATCACCGCCGACCGCCACAGAGTTCACATTGGTCAGCTGGGAAGTCTCACTCGTCAGCATCATCAGGTTCGACTGGCCGCCGTCCTTGATGAACAGGCCCCACTTCAAAACGTCCACGTTATAGCGCGTAGAAACTTTGCCCGGGTATGCCCACTGATAGCGGTGCTGGAACGGGTCGTAAAATGGCGAGTACACGGGTTTGCAGGTCGCGTCCTTGCCCATCGTGCGCATGGTGGCGCCCAGCAGTGCGGAGCGGGACAGGTACTTTACCGTGATGTCCATGTTCGACACCTGCGCCGAGTCCTTGGCGATGGTGGTGCCGCTGTAGGGCAAGCGGGTGCCCTTCCAGGCGCAAACGCCCCAGTCCTGCCAACCGCCGAGCGTGTTCGCGACGGACTCGAAGCCGCAGGTCATCTGGGACAGCAGCGGAGTGGCCGCCAGAATGGACGCTTGCGGGGTCATGACGACCGAGTAGACGTCGTTCTGGAAAATGAAATCCGGCTCGGTCATGTACGCGATGCTCATGGCGCCGGTGACGGCGTCGCACTTCTCGAACAGGCTCTTGCCGGCGATGGCGGTCACGTCCGCGTAGGCCCAGTGCACCTGCATGTTGGTGACGCCGTCCTTGCGCGCCTGGTTGAAGTTGTACTCCTGACCGGACGACTGGGAGATGAAGCCCGGCAGGATGTTGGTTCCACCCATGAAGCCGAGGCATCCCGACTGGCGCGCCATGTCGTTGATGTACGACGGCATCCAGAAGCTCAGGCCCACGCCGATACCGGTCTTCAAGCCGTTCTTGCATTCGCAAACTGCTTGCGGAGCGTGCTTCGGCGGCTCGCTAAGCCCGTCGGGCTGCTTCATCACGGTCCATCCGGCCAGCTTGATGCCGCCCATCAGACGGAAGTCCAGGTCCGCGATAGGATTCCACATTTTGCCCACGCAGCCGGGCGTGCTCGCCATGGCCGGGCTGGCCATGGTCGCGGTGAGAGCAACTGCGACAGCTCCCAGGGTGGTTCGAATTGTCTTGCGAATGCTCATGATGATTTACGGCTTCGGATTAGGTTTTGCCGGTGGCTGCGTGGTGATGGCGTCCAGCACGCCTTTCGCTTCCTCGGTGGAGTTCGTCAGCGAAGGAAGCTCCGTCGCGACATCTGGCGAGCTTTCCGGGTCATAGCCCGCATGGGGCAGGCCGAACCAGGCGCGCTTGACGGTGGCTGCATCGGACGGCAGCTTCAGCGTCGTCACCGCCATGTGTCCCTTGTGCTGGCCGCGGCCGAAGCCGATAAGGGTCGGCACCGCCGTCACATGGAACTTCTCCAGCATGGTTGGCGGCGGGTGGTAAATCGGCCGGTTCATTTCCTTGGAGAGTTCGCCCAGGTCGCCCGCGACCAGCATGAAGTTGAGCTGGGGGATGTCCAGCTTCATCAGCTCCTTGGCAAACGCCAACTGGTCTGGGTCGGTCGCGTCGAAAATGAACAGCCGCTCAATCGCCGCGGCCGGCAGCTTAGCAATCGGGTTGAGATAGGTGCCCTTCTCCACCGCCAGCTGCTGCTGGGGTTCGAACACTGAGCCGTTCTGCCAGTCCACCCACGGCAGGTAGATGTCCTCGGTCACCACGATACCCACGTCCTTCCAGACGGTCTCGGTCTTCTCTGCGCGCGGCATGAAGTAGGCCGGCAGATTCTTGGTATAGTTCTCGGCCGATTGCTTGAGCTGGTCGGCGCTCTCGCTCCAGTCCTGGCGAGCCAGAAGGCGCATCAGCATGACGCGCATGTCTTCCTCGATGGGCTCGAAAATCTGGCCCTCGATGCCCAGGTCCTTTGCCTGGGCTGGGATAGCCGTGGCCATGGCCACGGCCAGGCCTGCACCCAGGGCAGCGAGTGCCAGTCGTGTGCGGGCCAGGACTTTCATGCTGCGACCTTCTTTTTCTGGCGGCTGACCACCCGGCGTGTCGGCTTATCGGCGTCGGCTGCCTTGGCGCGCGGCGCCTTCGGCTCGCCAGCCTTGCGTGGCTTGCGCGCCGGCTTGGCCGGCAGCTCGCCGCCATCCTTGGCCGTGAGCTTCTGGGTAACCTGGTTCAGCAGGCGCTCGACGTACATCAAGTCCATACCGAGGGCTTCCGCGATGTCGTCCGCAGCCATGCGCTCGACCAGGGCCTTACGCGCCACCAGGGTCTGCTTGGCCGACAGATTCAGGTCGCCCAGGCGCTCCTCGAAGAACGAGTCGCTGACGCGGGACAGCTGCAGGTCGTCCATCGGCTCGGTGGACAGCTCGAGCGAGTCCTTGTAGTCGTCGACGTCCTTCGGGTTCACCGCGGCGCCAATGGCTTCCATGAAGGCGGTGTCACGGCCGGTACGGAACAGCGCGCCCGGAATGGCGACCACGGCGCCGATGGTGCGGCGCAGCTTCAGTGCGGCGTGCTGGCCAGAGATGTAAGCATAGTGCGCGAGCTGGTTGCGCTGGAATTCCGGCTTGGCCTTCAGCATTGCCCAGGCGACGTGCACTTCCTGGGTGGCGTCGGCGCGCAGGTGCCAGGGAATAGCGACCTTGGCCATCACGATGTCAGTAATCTTGCGCAGCAGGCCGTAGTCGACCAGGCGCTGGTAGACGGACAGGGGCTGGCCTTCCGCGTCAACGGTCGGCAGGGCGACAGGCGCCTGGCCGGCGCGCGGGCGGCCGCGCTTGGCAGCGGCTGGCGCCTCGGCAGGAGCAGCTTCGACCTCAGGGACATCTTCGCCTTCGTCGATGTCGCCGAAGCCTTCCATGTCGTCGACGTGCTGAACCGTCGCGCCGGCGAAGCGCTGTTCGTCGTCATCGCCGTCGCCGTCCGCGTGCGGCAGGTCGGAAGAAAGCAGGTAGTCGATTGCGAGCGGGTCGCCATCTTGGTTGAAATCGGTCTCAGAATCGTTGGCAGTGGACTGGGCGCACATACTCATTTCACGTCGAAAGCCGCATGAGCCAACCCGGTCATATACTTAGTGAACGAGCTCGACCCAGCGAAGGTCATTAACACCGCGCAGGCGCGGAATGGGTTTTGCACGCCACCACACGTGCTTAACTGACCTGACATGAAGGAGATGCCAGCCTCGGAAGGCTGTTCGCCACAGAATGTTTCCTTGTGCGCACCGGCTTTACGGGATACCGCCTTGCGGCGTCGACTGAGGGGAGCGCACATCCACCACAGCGCCTGTCGGAAGACAGGGTATTTATCAACGCCTCGCAATTGCTCACGAGGCGTCTTCTTTAGCGCTTTCGCGCTATACCAGCCGCACCAGCGACTGGAAAATATGTCCAGTAGTTACCGATTATTCGTCGGCCGAGTCGCTGTCTGCGCCTCGTTCGTACTCAGCGCGCGGCTGAGCATGTGCTGCTTGTACTGCGGGTGCTGCTTGCACTGCGGGGGTTGCTTGCACTGCGGGTGCTGCCTGCGCGGCGGCCGCAGCTTCGAGCTTCTGACGGTAAGCCTTCTGGAAGGACTTGTCGTCGCCCATGAAGTCCAGCAGCATTTGCTCGACGACGTCCTTCAAGGACACGTCTGCACCAGTCGAGGCCACGTACATCTCGTGATATGCCTGCAGCTGGTTGACCGTCGACACCTTCAGTGCCCACGACTGCTTGGCGGTTGCTTCATGACCCGGGATGCGGGAGAGTTTCATCGTCATTACCATTCCTTGTAATATTCAAAAAGGTGAAAGGGCGGTAACTGCTGACCACTGAGCGCATCACGACTCGATGGAAAGTAGTATACCGCCCAATAGTGTTAACGTCAAGCGTGGTTAGACGCGAGCTTTGCGTTTTCCAAACAGCCGGCCAGGGTACTTGGCCACCAGGAGGCCGACGCTCACGCCCAGCACTCCCCACAGCACGAAAATCATCGGAGACAGGGTCTTTTGATGAGCCGAGATGAGGACGGCCAAGGCTCCGAAGCCGAAGAGGACCGCAAACTGGAACAGCGCGAACTGTCCGCCGTTGCGGGCTTCGTCCTCGAGGGCGAGCTTGGCCGGGTGGCCCGGGTCAGCCTGGAAGAATTTGTCGAGCGACTGGGCATCGGCGGCGAACCAGCCAGTCTGCTTGAGCACTTCGATGGCTGCCAGGGCAGCCGGGTCCCGCAGCTGGTCCAGCTGGACCGTGGAAGCAGGGTTAATTTTGAATTGGCACATATAGGCTCCGTTCGTTACTTGAGCGGGCGAATGCGTCCTTCGGAAATCATCTTCTGCAGGCGGGCTTTTTCGGCCTCCTCTTCCTTGGGCGTCATTCGCACATATTGCTCGGGACGCTGACCGCCGGCGAAAATCAGGGTCAGTTTCTTGCCTTCGATGTGGAAGGTCGAGTCGCTGACTTGCTTAGCCGAATTGGTCATGCGCAACGTGCCTTCGACGACCTGATTAGTCGACGAGGGCTTTACCGTATAGGTGTACGTTGCCTCCATGGGCGTGGCCCCGACCGGGGCCAGGGTGACGGCCTTCTTTGAACCGTCGAATACGAGCGTACCCGGCCAGGTGCCGGCGCTGGCATCCCCGTGCCAGGTGTCGCCAGCCAGCGGGTCTTTCTGGACAATCTTGCCCAGGACAGGTGTTGGCGCCGCGGCCGGCTTGGTCGCGGGCGCTGCTGCCTGTGCGCCAACGACAGTCGAGACGAGCGCGACAGTTAACATCGCCTTCAAAGCTTTGTTAACAAAAGCTGGCTGACGGCGCCCAGCTGCGTTATTATTCGAAAAATAGGAAACTTGGAAATTAAGCATGCGCGACATAGTTATTTCTCAATTAGAGAGTTCGTTGAAGGCTGGCGACATTAAAAAAAGCCTGGAAGTCATGCGTGTCTGGCTCGCAATAGCCGAACCGGGTGAACCGGAACAGCTGCTGGCCGAAACCAGCGCCGTGAATCGACCGAAGGTAGCGCTGCTGATGCGCGACCTGCTCTCGCGGTACCCGTCGACGATTGTTGGCGCCCCGGTGCTGCTGTTCGCGGCGCCAGACTTCGAGGACACCACGTCGACCTGGGCCAAGTGCCTGAAGCTGCCAGTTCCTGGCCCCGAGGCCGGGCAGCCGTGCGAAGACTTGCACTTTCTCGGCTGGCTGCCCGCAGAGACACACCTTCCTGTGGCACTGCCCTTCCGGCCAGAGAGCTATTCGCTCGATGTCCCGTGGATGACCCCGACCAGCGTGGTTGCGCTGTTTGGAACCCATCCGGGGTTGTTCGACCTGGATACCGTGGAGCTGCCAAACCAGTGGTGGGGCTCGCTGTTCCGGTCGGTATCGGCCAATATCCATCTGACCGCGCGCATGCTGCTGCCCTACCCGGATGCCCTGGAGGCGTCGCGAGTGCTGCAGGCTTGCACGAGGGGCGAGCCCGCTCCGAGCGCAGGGCATTTTCTGTCGGATTCAGCATGGAGCTTGGCACATGACGAGGCGTCGATTTTCAGGGAGACTTGCCGCAATCAATTCCCGAATGTTGCTGGTTGACCAGGAGGCGCCGTACTGGCGCCTCCCCCGACCCGGTTAGCGCACGAAGCGCGACAGCGCCTGGTCCTGCTTCAGTTTTTCGACTTGACCCGAGATGCCCAGACGGCTGAACATTTCCAGAATGCTCGGCACGCCCGGCGAAACGAAGACGGTTTCCTCGCCCTTGTCTTTGGCCGAGTACATCACGACCGGGGTGCCATTGAAGCCGTGCTTGCGCATCAGTTCGGTATTGGCGCGGACCTTGGCCAGCAGCGCCGCGTCGTTCGACGTTTCGGCATGTCCGTCCACTGCGCTGGCCAACGCCACTTTTGCGTTCTTCGCCGCCAGGATACCCGCACCCTTAACGTCCGAATCGGCACCCAGGATGGCGACCGGCACGTAGTGCACCTTCAGCTCACCGGCATCGACCGCTGGCGCCAGCAGCTTGTGCATCGCCTTGCAGAAACCGCAGTTGGCGTCGAACACGACGACCAGCTCGCCTTTCGCCTTCGCATTGCCGACGGTAACGCTCGGCGCGGCCTTGAACTCGGTCAGGGCCACGCTGTAGTCGGGCGCAGGGATGTTGGCTTCGGCGTATAGCGCCGACAGGTCTTTACCGTTCTTGTCGATGAGCCGGCCAGCGATAAGAACGTTCCCGTCCTTGCTCGAGTAGAGGATGATGTCCTTGCCCGAGGACGGCTCGCGAACCACCCAGCCGTCCAGGCCGGCTGCAGCCTCGAACTTCTTGAAGACTTCCAGGCCGCCGTTGTTTTTCACGAACTGCACGGCCGGCGGCAGGACGCCGGTGTATGGCTTCAGCGGTTCAGCTTTGCCCGCAAACGCGCTCAGCGCGGTAACGGACAGGGCGACGGCGGTAAGCAGCTTGCGTTTGAACATGATATGGGGTACTCCAGGTGGTTGCAGGTTGAATATGGCTAGTATAGTGAGAAATGTGCTTTACGTCAAGCGGTTTTAAAGTCGCACGGCGTTCGCCGTGGGAAACGCTCTGGCTGCCTGCTTACATGTCGTTCAATTACGTAGTATACTCAGCCCATTCTTCTCCCGAACCTCATCTTCACTTCGACTTCATAGCCGACTTTGGCCGAGGCATCACTGCTGGCCGGTGGCGGACAAGGACTATATGGCCAAGCATAGCGGTTCCGTAACAGCGTATAACCAGATTCCGCATTTTTGCACGCACGCTATCGAAGTGTTCGCCGAACTGGCCGAGCGCCTGCCCGCACGGCTCGGGATAGTTCCGGACTTCGAGCTGCTGCTCTGCGACCTGATGCGCGATGCCGTGAAATTCCTCATCCCGGATAACGGCTACCTGTTCTCCGACCACGACTTCCGGCCGTCAATGTTCGAGCTGCTACGCCTGCCCTACCCGCTCTGCGCCCTAGAATTCACGGCTACGCAAGAATTGCATGCCGCGCACTCGGGCCTGGTGCATGCCGCCAAGCGAATCGTGCTGTGCTTTGACCCCTGGCAGCTGCCGCCTGTGCAGATTGCACGCCTGTCGCGCCTGGCTCGAACGCCGTTTCTCGACGATGTTCCCGAGCGCTGCCTGGCGCTCATGGTCGTCTACGAGGCGGACGGTGTCTGGGGTGCAGCTGTTGGGGTTGTTTTTATCGACCTGGACGGCGACCCGCCAATGACGGTGGAGGACGCGCGCGCCAAGGAGATTCGCAGCATCGCCGACCAGGTCGGCACCCGACTGAAAACGAAAGGGTCCGTTCATGGCTTGCCGGCTTCGTTCCGGACATTCCCCGCACGCTCCGAGCTGGTCGGCCAGAGCCGGGAGGAAGCGTTCGAAGCACTGTACATTGATACCATGGATGAGGTTCGTGCAGCCTATGAATTCCTGGCGGCCATCAACTGCTCGAATGTCGGAACGCAGGAGCTGCCGGCGCCGAAGCCGCTAAACGAGAAGCGCAAGAAGAAGGGCCGTCCGCCGTTCTACGCCTACAAGATACTGGACCTCTCCCCTGCCCCAGCACCAGGCGCGAACCCGGGCGCCGGCGGAACGCATGCCTCTCCTCGCGCACACCTTCGGCGAGGCCATATCCGCCAGCTGGGGGAGCGGTACGGGAACAAGACGCTGTGGATTAACGCCACGCGAGTCAACATGCGCGCTGGCGGTGAGGACGTGTCGACCGTCTACAAGGTGAAGACCTGACCTTGACTGGCCCGGTCAGAGGAGCTTCGGGTCGCTGGTGCTGGCGCCCACTTGCTTGGCCGCCTTGACGGCCTTCTGTACGCGGCCGGCGACGAAGGTTCCGAAGCTGCTGCGGACCTTCGGCTCCGACAGGTGCTCTCGAAGCGCGCGCAGCTCGACATCAACGGCGCGGGCCAGCAGCTTGGCTGCAGGCGATTGGCAGAACTCGGTCATAACATCAGCTTGTTCCGCCGGCGTGAGTGCCTCGTAGGCTTCCCAGCCCAGGTCTGCCATGCGCTGGTCGCGTTCGGTGGCTGCGGCTGCGGAGCGCGCCGCACGTTCGGCCGCTTCCTTGTCGGAGGCGGCCTTCGCCGCACTGGCTTCTGTTGTGCGCTGATGGATTTGCTTGTCGAGTTCGCCCAGCAGATAGCCTTCGCGCAGCGCTTTCATGAAATAGCCGCCTGCGCGCAGCTTAACTTTGCCCAAGGCCACAGCGTGGCGCGTGTAGTCGATGGCTTGCTGTATGCGCTCGTCGGTATACTGCTCGCGGTTGGTAAGTATTTCGTTGAATTCGGCCTGGTTCAGCGCGAATTCACTGCGCAAGGTTTCATACAGCGTTCGGAGCACGATGAATTCTAGCTTCTGTTCATCCTTGGCCTGCTGCTGTGATTGCGACAGCTTGAAGCGGACCTGGCCGATGCGCTTGGAGCCCGGAACGTTCAGCGTCTGCATCTGGATGTCGAGCTTGGTGACCTCGCGAATCTCGACGATTGCCACGTCAAGCACCTTGTTGCGGAAATGCTTGAACAGGTCGTAGGTCTTTGTCTCGCAGCTCATCCACTCGCGCAACGTCTGGATGTCGAGCCACGGCGTGGCGCCTTCATCGACATAGGCCTGTAGCCGGTCGTAGAGAACCTTCGAGTGCAACGATTTGAAGATGTACTTGAGGCTGAGGAAGTGGGATGTCTTCGGGTTCTTGATGGTGCGCTGCAGCCGGTCCGACAATTCGAAGAGAAACTCGCCGTTACGCAGGAACGCTACACCCAGGAGCGGAACGGCGCCGTACCAATCTTTCCCTTGGTCTTCCGAGTCAATCACATCGAGCTCGATGGCCGCCTTTTGGGCTTCGCGGATAATCTTCTTCAGGTGCTGGGTATTCCGACTGGTCGTCCCCAGCAACCACCGAAACAGCCCAAGGTCTACGCGGTACTCCTTGTGAAGGTCCGCGTCCTCGGCAACAAGGAAGTAAGCCACGTCGAGCAATCGCCGGCCGGCCAGGCTCAGGTCGACGATTTTGATAAAGTCATTGCTGCGACGGAACCCCAAGTCCGCCGGCGCCTTATCGACCCCTTCGTCGCGCAGGGAATAATCTGCAAATAGGGCCAAAGCCAATTGTCGTGACGCGCTGCTCATCCATCCTCCATTGCTCCGAAGATTGACGGAGAAAGGTCGAAATGTCAAAACAATTGTGGTGACTTTGCCTCCCTTGCGTTGTTACCTAGCCATAGCCCGGGAAGGCTCGGCCGTTGGCGCTCGTGAGGGTTGCGCCGCTTGCTCGGTGCGCGGCGCGGCCGTATGCGTCGCTGCGTTGACCTTGGCGATGACCTGGCCAACGTCCTTGATTGTCGCTGTCTGGGGGTCCAGCTGTGCGATTTTCTGGGTCACGAAGAGTGCACGAGCCCGGATGTTTGGGTCCTGGCTGTCGAGGCTTTGGCCGAGGCCCTGCGCCAAGCGAAGCACGCGCGACTGCGCTTCGCTTTGCGGCTCGTTGCGTACGGCAGTGATGAACTCCGTGAGCGGCTTGTTGCCGTGCTTTGTGAGGACATTGGTGGCCTGGTCGCGCTGAACCGCGTGCCGCAGGACCGCGAGCGCCCTCGAAGCCTCCGGATGCAATGCTTCGATGCGGGAGACCGCCTTGGCCGCATCGGACGGCCGGGCCAGGGCATAGATGGCTTTGGCACGCGCTTCGTTCTGGGGCGTCAGGCGCTCCATGTTGTCGAGCACATCCTTGGCCGTGGTCACCTTGGGCCCGCCGTTATAGATGAATTTCTCCTGTGGCTCGATTACTGCGCCGTCCAACTTGCGCACCGGTACCCCGGCCTCGTAGAAGCTGGCCTTGATGACTCGCTCGAGCGCCTCAACGTTGTTATCCCAAGCCTTACTTGCCTTTGGCAGAAAGGCGAGGTTCTCGACGATGGGCTGGATAGCGCGTTCCACGTCCTGGACGCTGTACGACCGCACCTGGTTGCCCTTGATGTGTTCGTCCAGGTTCAGGTTCGCGTAGAAGCGCGTGGACTCGCGGTCGACAGGATACGTGTCGATGAATGCGTCATTCTTTTTCCAGCCGTGGGTGTAGCTTGCCGCGACTTGGGGCAGCAGGTGCGCATGCAACTGGTCTGGCGTGTCCTTTCCCGGCACCTGGTCGCCGAAGCGGCTGCCGCGGAACAGCACCGCCCCATCCAGTAATGGCTTGTCCTGGCGGTAGTTACTGACGAGGAGAGCGACGACGTCGAGGTTTTCGTACTTCTGTGGTTGGCTCATTGCAAGTTTTACGGTATACTATAGGGCGAACTATCTTCCGTATAGGCCCATCACGTGCTACGGCCGTGCAGACCGCGAATTGCATGACTACTCCATCCACATCCTCAGTATTCGTTGCGCTGGGCTACCAGGTGCTGAACCTGGAGCACGGCGTTTACGTTCTCCAAAGCGGCGACGACGAGTCGCGGATAGTCGCCCTGCTGCTTGCGGCGCAGGACCAGGTTACGCATTCGATGCCGGCCAAGCTCTTTCTTGAGCCGGTCCCAGACGGGGTCGCCGCTGTTGATGTCGTCGGTGTGTGGCAGAACTTGGATGCCCGACGGTTTGAGGAGTCTGGCCTGGTCGCGGTGGCACTCGAACTGGGGTCGCTGCTACCGGAGAGCGTCAACCACGTGTCTTTTGCACGTCCCGACGGTGGAGTTCGTCAAGCGGTAGTTCTGACCAGTGGAGACGTAGTCTGCTTCAGCTGATGTGGCCGCGTACGGATGAGCACAATTCTGGTGACCTTTCCTCCTGCCGCAGCGAGCTTTAGGACCCGTTTCCCGGCCAATCAGGAAGCCTTTACGATGCGTTATCCACAGCACCAGTAGTGGTAGTAGGTCTTTTTTAAAAACAAACAACACTTACTAGGGCGCACCGCGGTCAATAAAATCAATCACTTAGCCCAGCAAAGTCACATTAGCAAGCTCTATGGTGACTGCCTTTGTGCAACAAGGTCACTTGGTCGAATTAAAAGGTCACCGTGTGTGTGCTACGCGAATCAGGTCTAGTCGGGGGAGAAATCGAAAGGTCACCGGGTTTGTGCTAAAGGTCACTGGTTGTGTGCTAATCGTCCGGAAACCCACTGTTTGTGCGGGTTTCCAGTGATTTCGGCCATTCAAAGTCACCGGAATTGTTCTTCTCGGTCGGCGGCCGCCAAAATCAAGAGCCGGCGCAGGCCTCACCGATTACGGGCGCCAGGCCAAAGTCACCAAATTTGTGCTGCAGTTTCGCTGGCAGGGGCAAAGTCACCGTGTATTGTGCACGCCTTGCTGCAGTGCGGCTGGGATTCCCAGAGGCAAAGTCACAAGAATTGTGCTGTCTCGCGGTCGCCCTGGCCCGGGACACCAGCTCCCGTGGAACCCAGCTTGTGGCCCTTGGCACCAAAGTCACCCGAATTGTGCGGCAACGGGAAGTTTCTCTAGGCAAAGTCACAAGATTTGTGCTGCTGCGCAGCATGGCCGGGGAGGGTGAACCGATTGCGCAACCGATTTAGCGCGCCAGGCCGGAAAGGTCACTGTAATTGTGCGGGCTATCCGCCTCTTGTGCCGGTGAGCCCCCGTGGACAAGTGTCGGTAGCGCAGGAATTGGTCTATATCTGGTCCTAAGCCGTGAATTGCTCACAAATGTCAATACAAAGTTGAAATATTTGCTGTATTTGACGGTCGTGCGTGACCATTCGGATGGCGACGGCTAAGCGGATTCCTGATAACGGCGCGGGTTTGCGCAACGTGAGCACAAATCTTGTGACCTTTCTCTTGGCGATTTACGCAGAATCGCACAATCCATTGTGACCTTTCTCGAGACGGCTACTGCCGGGTTGGCATGCGATTGGCGCACTCAGCCATAGCGGCGACGTGCGATTTTGGCTTATCGGCTGCGGGCCGTCCGTGCCAGCCCGGCTGCCCGACCGTGCGGCCAGGCACCGGAAAGCTAGGGGCCTGGAAAGGCCATTTATCGCCTCTTGGCACGTTCCGACATCTTGGATATACCAAACCTCCAACCCGACGACGATAGCGCCGTGTAGGCCCATCTAATCGGTCATTTTTTCAAAAAAGTAACTGTTAAAGTAGTGCAATTTCTACGAGACTCGATTATTCTACGGTTCATCGAAAATTTTTCATGGAGCGTAGAATATGTCGGTTGCCTTCGAGCTGCCAGAAATTGACCGAACTGTCACCATCAACGGCTTGCGTACGATGTCTGCGCAGCTGAAGGTGCTGATGGGCGAAATTCGCAAGGACAGCATCGCACCAGAGAAGCGGAAGACGCCGCCGACCTACACTTCCACCCAAGTAGCCGAAATGTGCGGGATTGACCGTGCGCGGCTGAACTACCTGGCGACGAAACCAGGAACCACATTGCCGCCGGGTGAGCTGCAAGGTAATGGCCGCCGACGGGTATTCACGCTTGCGGAGACGCGGCAGTGGATTCAGCAAGTGTCGTCGATTACCAAGTCGCCGCTGCTCAAGCTGGGCGTCGCGATAGGCAAAATTATTGCGTCCTCGAACTTCAAGGGCGGCAGCTGCAAGACGACCACCAGTATGTGCATGGCTCAAGCGCTGAGCTTGCGCGGCCGGAAGGTTCTCCTGGTCGACCTGGACCCGCAGGCCTCGTTGACCGAGCTCTGCGGCATCTACGCCGAGACCGAGCTTACCTCGGCGGACACGGTACTTCCATTCATCGACAACCCCCGCGAGCACAAGCTGGAAGACGTAGTGCGTCCGACCTACTGGGACGGCATCGACATTATTCCAGCGCATCCCGGCTTGTTCGACGCAGAATTCATTCTCCCGCAGGAGACGTACAAGCAGCCGGGCTTCCAGTTCTGGACGCTCCTGACCAAAGGCCTAGAGCCGCTGCGCGCGAAATACGATTACATCATTCTGGATTCGGCGCCGTCACTGTCGTACTTGACCATCAACGGCTTGATGGCAGCGGACGCGATGGTCATGCCGCTGGTACCGGACAGCCTGGATTTCATGAGCCTGGCCACCTTCTGGAACCTGTATTCCGACATGGCCGGCGGGTTCGATGATGGCCCGGTAAAGCAATATGATTTCATCAGCATCCTGCTGAACAAGGTCGACACCGGCCCGACCAATGGCGCCAAGACGGCGGTTGTGCGCGAGTGGGTTCAGCGGGCGTACGGCACTTGGAAGAGCGACATCGAGGTGCCCATGAGTTCCGCGATGAGCGGTGGTGCTCTGGAGCTGTCGACCGTATTCGACCTGGACAAGGACGACAGCGGCCTCAAGACACTGCAACGCGTGCGCGCTCCGTATGAGAAGTATTGCCAGTGGTTAGATGAATTCTACGCACCGAAGTGGGAGAAAGCATAATGGGTGTTGCACAACGAATGCTCGCGAGGGCGCAGGGACTGCCAAACGCAAAAGATATTGAGGTCAAAGCACCGGAGCCGGGCACGGTGCAGCCTACCACCGCGGTCGGCACCATGGCGCAGCTGGGCAAGGCGACGCAAGAGCTGAATCAGGCAAACGAAAAAATCGCGGCACTCGAGGCGAGACTTGCGTCGTCCGGTGCGCGTTCGGGTATCCCGGTCGACAAGGTCCGTCCGAATCCCTGGCAGCCCCGGATTAAATTCGACGAGCCGAAGCTGACCGAACTGGCCGAGAGCATTAAGGAAATCGGGCTGCTGCAGCCCGTGCTGGTGCGCCTGGTACAGAAAGAAGTCGACGGCGCACAGGTCGAGTGGTACGAGCTCATTGCCGGCGAGCGGCGGTGGCGCGCGCACCAGCGAAATGGCATGGCGGAGATTCTGGCCATCATCACGGAAGCCACCGATGCGGACATGGCCGTGATGGCTTTGGCAGAGAACATCAGCCGCGATGACCTGGAAGACTACGAGATTGCCAAGGGCGTTGTCCGAGCCGAGTCGGAATTCAAGAACCGCAAGCGCATGGCCGAAGCGATGGGCTTGAGCCGCGGAACCCTGTACCGGTACCTGGCATTTGCTGAGCTGCCAGCGTTCATCGTTGCAGACTTGGATGCCAAGCCCGGGCTCCTTGGCGGTAGCGCTGCCAGCGACTTGGTGGCGGCACTGAAGAAATACGAACCAGAAGCGGATAAGGCACGCGCTCTGGAACTGGCGCAGCAGTTCTGGGCGCAGGTCCGGGATGGTGTGCTCGACCAAGGCAAGCTGGCCGAAGTGCTGGAGGGCGCGATGGCACGGCCGGAACCTACCGCTACGGACACGGGCACGGCAGCACCGGCGGTACAGGCGGCCAGCCGGGACATTCATAAACTGTATTCGGGCAAGACACAGGCCGGCAGCATTACTGCCGACGCGGCCAGCTTCACCGTCAAGCTGAAACGGTCGGTAATGACGCCTGCAAAGGAGGAGCTTATCCGCAAGCTCATCAAAGACCTGTTCCCGGAGGAGGGAACGCCGGACGCCGCCGGCTAACCGGTACCAGCCCCTCTACGGAGGGGCTTTTTTTTGCCTGCGCGCTTGCGCAAATAGCCCCGGCCGAGTTCACGAATATTCCGGAGGTGCCTTATAGGTGCCCGCGTTCTTTTGTGCGGACCACCAAGCCTTCAGCAATGTTCCCGGGCTGGCGTCGCGCGGCGCGCGAACGGTGTGCATCTCTTCTACGCGGGCCTGGTCAAGTGCGGCCATATCCCATTCCGTTTCTTTCCAGATGGCTTGGTAAGTGTACCCCTCGGCTTCGAACACGACCACGCCCTCGAAAATCGAAATGTCCTTCATTGGTGCCCTTCCACATGCAGTAACGGTTGCGCATTATATTGCTGAGGTGCAGAGCAGGCCCGCGCAATTGGACTCGGCCACCGCACCGGGCGCCGAAGTGTGCATGGCGTGAACACATCGCGCTGACGTGTTCAATTTGACGGGACTTTTAGACACGCCGAGAGGCGTGTATCCGTCATGCACAGGTCCAAAAAGTGTCCGAGTCGGACACTTTTCCCGCCAAGCTCAGGCCCCAAAGAACCTGGACGCTTCCTCGATGCTGCGCGCGCGCTCCGCCTGGACATAGATTGACGTCGTCTGCTGCGACGCGTGGCCCAGTAGGCGCTGAAGCACGTCGGTCGGCATGAGCTTCGCAGCGGCCTGCGTCGCATAGGTGTGTCGAAGTGCGTGCGGTGCCGCCTGCCTCAGCAGGTCGCGCTCGGCGTCGCCCAGGATGACTTCCTCATCGTCGGCCAATCGGAGCAGCGCGCTTTTCGTGACCTTGTATATGCCGTCCGGCGAGAAGCCACTCCCTACGAGCGCCTGGCTTGGGTCATCCTGGACGAAGTGCTTGCTTTGCGCCCAAGGCGTGTTGGGCACGACTACCGGGGACAGCAGTGCGAGGGCCTGCGTCGGGTCGTCGAAGTTGTGGTCCCGGTCCTCCCAGTGCGCGCGCAGCGCTTCCACCACCCGCTGCGGCAGGTAGACGGTCCGCCACTTCTTGCGCTTGCCCAGCACTGCCAGTTCCCACAGCCCGTTTTCCTTGCCGGCCTGCTCGCGCACCGGCTTGAGCCTGTCGCGGGTCGCGCTGGCCGCCTCCTCGCGACGAATGCCGGTGTAGCCCAACAAGTAGACAGTGGCGCGCGCCAGTCGATATTGCGCGCCTGGCGTGGCCGCTTCCTTCGCCTGCAGTGCGCGGGCCGACGCCAACCTGGTGCCCTCGTGGCGTTCGCAGGCCCGGTCGAGCAGGCCGCCTTGCGCCGTGAGCGACTTCCACAGCTGCGCAGGCAGCGCCTTGTCGATGGCCATCTCCAGCTCTTTCTGGTCGACAGATGGGTCGGCGACGGTTGCCCAGGGGTTCCCGCCCAGGTAACGCACCCGGATTAGCCATTCGAAGAATGACCGGATGACCTGGACCGCATACTTCTGCGAGTCCGGCGACAGTGCCTTCTCGAACGGGCGCCAGCGCGGCGAGCTGCGAGAAATCTTAGGCCCCATCCAGTCAACGTCGGGTTTGGCCAGGAAATCCTTGTACGCTTCGCACTCTTCGGTGAGCACGCTAGAAAGCGCAGTGCGCCGCGCACAGACGCACCAGAGCAGGAACCGTTCGAGCTCCTTCCGATATGACCGGTAGGTTTTTTCCTTGCCGCGGAACCGATAAAGGTAGGCCTGGACCGCTTCCAGGTCGTTGCGGGCGGAGATGAGACAGAACGACGTACCTCGGTTTCGACCCTGGCTGCCATCGAGTGTGCCGACGACGGTGGCCACCCGCTCAAGAGGGACGAGTGGCAGTGCAGCGTCGGGTGTCAGCGTGACGAGGTTTGCGGGCCGCTCGTCTGGAAGTCGGTTCAGGCTTCCCAGGGATGCCTGGTTGGCGTCGAACCAGCGCTCCAACGCGCGCGCCTTGCCAGGTCCAATTCGCGGTATTGGCCGATGCCAGCCGCTCCCGCGCGTCTCGATGCAATGCTTCAGGTCTCCCAGCGTATGCAGGCCCTCTGCCGCTAGGGTGCGGAAGACGATAGGTCGGAACCAGACCGAGATGCCGTCGGCCAGCTTGGGCACGGCCTTGTCTTTCTCGCCCGCCTCGATGATGAAATTCATGACGCTCTTCGACCAGGCGTTACGCCGGCGAGCATCGTCAAGGATGTCCGAGACCTTCGGATTCACCAGCCGGGCACGTTCGACCAGGTGGTCGCGCAGGTCGTCGAGCCACGCGGTGAGCTCGGGGAGCGAACTAATGCCGCGCTTCTCGAGTTCGTCATCGCTGTAGAGGTTGAGTATCGCCGGTCCTTCGATGCGCATGAGCTTGAATCGAAGGGCGGCGAAGTCGGTGCGGGTATAGGACCGCACTGTTTCAGCGATGTTGTTATGTTGTGCCATGACGCGTGAATGAATACCACCAGTAACCGATTATAGTATTCATGACGGCAACAGAGTGGCCTAAAGTAAAAGTGTCCGACTCGGACACTTTTTGTCATAGGCTGGTCGGGCGTAAAACCCGCCGCACCGGAAAAGTGTCCGAGTCGGACACTTTTGGCGGGCCTGGGCGGGCATCAGCCATCTCCGGTATCGGGCGCGGTAGCCTGGCGCACCAGCTGCCAGGTTGTTCTCCGCTGGAAGACCTCAGCCGTTCCCCGCGGGATAGAAATCCGGCGGGGGGCCAGCCGGAAGGTTGCCGCCGGCAGCACGTCGCCCCGCGCGAACCATCGGGTACCATCCATGGCGTCCGACGCCATACAACGCCACCAGCCCGCAGCGGGACATGGCATTCCCGTGCTGCCGAAGCTGCCGACACCGGCCGATATGCCGTTGATGTCGGCACCAAAGCATGCTGGCGTTCCGCTTGGCGTCCCCGCCGGCGCCAGCGGGACATCTGTGCTTACCCGCGCCTGGCTACGGCGGTCGACGAGTGTCCACGCGGTCGGACTTGACCTCTCGTGGGTGGGTTGGACACCACGCAACCGGTCCCAGATTGTTTTCGGCGGAAGCAGCACTGCTTGCGGCATGCGCTGCCCCTTGCGTAAAAACTGGCGATGGCCACCGGCGACGCCGAGTGCAGCGCTACCGTCGGCGCACTGCCACCATCCTGTTTCAGGGCAGACGTCGCCGGCTGCCGCCGAGTCCCCAAGGGCAGGTCCTGCCGGGGCTGGTTTGCTGCCTGCCAGCGGCGCCGGCTTGGTCGGGCGCACGCGAATGCTGGCGGAGACCTTGTCCCACAGCTGCAGGAGAGCTCCCTCGTTCAGAAAGCTCGATACGGGCCGAGCACCGGCGCTGAGGGTGTGACCGGTGGACAGTTCCAAGTGCATATCCGGGACCAGTGCGTCGTCCTTCGTGCCGCGCACCTGCCAATCGAATCCGTACACCTGGACAAAGTTGAGTTCGGTGGCTTGCTCCAGGACTTCCTCGCCAGGTATCCCGCTGATAATCCTCGGCCCGACCCGGAGCTTCTTCAGGCGTGCTTTGTGTGTCAGCGGCAGCTCGGAATCCGCTCGAGCGTCGCGGGCGAGGAGCCCAGGGTCATTAGGGTCCGGGCCCAGGCCGGCTCTGGTGCTGAACGCAAGCGCCAAGTCGGGATGTGCCCGAAATCCGGCGAAGAGTGTGACGCCTTCGGTCCAGTCAATGGGCACGGGGTCGACAAAGATGCCGCGGCCGAAGCAGAAGCCTGGCGCAGTCGGAATCTCGTCCGGTGCGACGACGTGTAGCCGGTCAATCAGCTGGGTAAGAACGCGTGTCTGGTCCGGGTCGATGGCTTCGGTGACGAAGGTGAAGGTCGTGCCTTCCGCATGGACGAATCCCTCCAGCGCCACATTGACGTAGTAGACGGTTTTGTCATCCTCCAGGCCTTTGACCGAGGTGCGCCCGAAGGTGAAAATCTTACCCGCGAGGCCGTTCACCGATACCGGCGTCACCTGCTCCATATTCTTCGCGCCGAGCTCATTGGCCTGCGCGTTGATTTCGGCCTCGCGGGCGGCAACCCGCTGCCCAAATGCACTGCTGCTCTCTGGGATGGCCGCCACCCAGAACCCGGCCAGGAAGGTATGGCTGTACGAGAAGTCCATGCCCGCCGGCAGGTCAATCAGGAACCGACCGACGCAGGCCGGCTTCATCTTCTCGGTCAGATTCTCCGCCGTGTGCCAACTCATCGCCGTGCTTCCTATGCTGTAGACGAGCGCTAGAAGGAGTGCCGCGGCGAGCAGCCGCCAAGTCTGCGCCTTGTGCTCATGTTGTTTGGCCAATTTTTCGTATCTCCTGGACGAGCTTCACGATGCAGTACCGCACCAGCAGTAAGGTGTCCGATTTCTGGTAGCTCTCCTGGTGCCGATAGCCACACGTGGGAAACAGCTGCCTGACCTTGCCCTGCGGGCCAGCCGCCGACTGGTGCGGCACAGTGTCATCGCCCCGGGCCTCTTGTGGGTCGATAGTGAATGTCAGAACCGCTTCGCCCTCGACGGCGACCGTCCGCGCGCCACCGGGGCCATGCAGCAGGTACCGCGCGTCTCGAACATTTGCAGTGGTCAGCACATTTGATGTCGTGCGCGGCTCGTGTGCGGTCCATCGAATCTGGCCGTAGGCCGGATGCGCCGGGTCGTCGCCGTAATAGGCGTACGTCGCAGGGTGGTAGTAGTCGGCAAGCCAGTAATGGAACTTCTCCGCCACGCCAATGGCCTTCATGACCTGCCGGGTGGCGCCGCCACTACTGCGCGGGTAAAGCCCGGCCGGGTCGGCATACGCCGGGTTTATCAGCCGGTACCAACGACTCGTATTCCGGTACATCTCGTAGGGATTGGGCTCGGATTCCGATGGCAGGTGCAAGCAGTCCACGGCGGTGACGCCTGACTTCCGGATAACCCTAACGTGCAGCCAGGGCCGCGGGTACAGCTGGTTTGGCAACAGTTCCAGCGCGCCCGGTGCCACCGACAACACGGGCGTCGTATCCTCCAGCCGCGGGCCGCCGATGTCGGCGAATTTGCCGGCTTTGTAGTTGTCGAGCCGGTCATTTGCCGGGTTGTCGCTCTCGGTCCCGCACGCCAAGCGCCGGTACGCCAGCGGCGCGCCCAGTGCGGGCATTACGCCGTGGATGATGCCGCCTATCTGGGCTGGGATGCGCTTTGCGCAGGCCCGTGCGACGAGGCCACCCATGGAGTGCGTGAGGAGGATTACCTTGTCGCACTCGTGCTTGCGAGACCGCCACCAGGCCAGGACATCGGCGATTCGCTTCTCCAGGCGCTTGGCCGACTCGCCACAGGACTGCAGCCAGTTGTATCCGCACGCATAAATTGGATACTGGTACTCGGCATACAGTTCCAGCTCAGCCTCTGTCAGGGGCTCGACCGAGCGCACGCCCCAGCGGCGCAGCGGGTCCCCATGCATCGCCTGCATCACGTCTTTCCAGCGTTGACGCACGTGCCGCTGGTTCAACGTGTCGAGGCGGAAGGTCATCTCTAGGTTGCTTTGCAGGTCGAACAGGAGGGTTCCGTACGAGCCGTTGTACACCTCGCCCCAGCCGCGCTCCCGCATGACGCTTCGCTCGAGGTAGCAAGGAGCGATGTCGAGGTCTCCGGTATCATCGACTTCGAGATAGCTCGGATTGAGAATGAGCTGGCGCTCCCGAGGTGTCCTCCGGCTCCACTGTTTGGCATAGAAAAAAGCCCCGGCGTCGCTGTTCGGTGGCCGCCAGGCGGGGTCTCCAGGGTTGAGCGGATAGTCCGGGGGCAATGGCACGTCGCGGCGAACCCGCAGGTTGGTGCCCATTGTGCCTGGTATGAAAATCACCGGGATGACCTTGCGCGACCCCATGTAGAACGCCCCGCGAACTTTGAAGCTCGTCGGTGTCAAGACGGTATGGCCGACATGGCTTCCGTCTTCCTGCGGTATCAGGTCCTTCAGTCGTCGGGTCGGGTCGGGCATGGTTGGCGGTCACACTACGAAAAGTGCAATGCTGTCATGTCGAGCGCGGTAGTCACCTGCTCAACCGCAACGGTGCGCCAAGTCACTATTGACGGTAACGCGCCGCCATCCGGCTCAGTGTGCTAACCCGGCTGCTGCGTAGGCGTTATCCTGGTATTGCACCCGTAGTTGAGTAGGCAAATAGGACCAGCCTACGCGAGTACAGCCTGCGCGTGTTGACTAGCTGCAGCAGGTGGCTTGCCGGTTATCAAGCAAAAGCTTGGGCCAAAAGTGTCCGACTCGGACACTTTCGCGTGTCGGCGCCATGCAGGTGGCGTACGCTTGAGGGAGCGTATCAAAAGTGTCCGAGTCGGACACTTTTTCGAGCCAGAAAAAGACCCCTCCAAAAAGGAAGGGTCTCGAGTAACGTCGAACCGGCTACAGCGCCTCAGCCTTGGCTGCCGGTTGAGCGGGCACGTTGGAGGAAGTGCTCGGCACACCGCCCTGGCTCTTGAGAAGCGTATCGACGTCGGCCGGCAACTTCGCGAACGAAGCCGTCTTGTTGAACTGGATGAAATCCTTGGCCTTGTCGTCGTGAGCTGCTGCGCGCTCGACACGTTGCAGCACCTGGGCCAACCACTTTGGGCGCTGGTCCTCGCGCATTTCCGTCACGTCGAAGGCGGTAACCGAGTTCTTGTACTGGAACCGGCCGGAAGTGCCGAAGATTGCCCCGGTGCGGAACACCGGCTCAACCGTGGACCCGCAAACCTTGCGATTGACGATGAACGCGTGGCCCGCCGTCTTGTTCGGTTCCGGCGGCAGGACGGTTTCGATTTCCCCATTCTTGACCACCTCTTCCCAGTCGCGCACGTACGGAACCATGACGCCGGTGTACTTGCATTTGCCATTGCCGTCCTCACGCCAGAACTCCCGGTGCAGGCTTACGGCGACCACGCTTTCGCGTTCGTCCGGGAAGGGATAGTCCTGGTCCGAGTACAGAACAATGTTGGATAACAGGGTGGCTGCCAGGAAGACAGCATTGAAAAAGTCGAGCATGTGATTTGTCCTTTGTAGGTGTGAATAATAGCCCTCTGGAAACAGGGTGCCTACCGTCGTATAGGCGACCAGCAGCCCTATACGGATAAGGCAATTACGCCTTTACGGAGGACATACACATGAAAACCAAAATCTTGGGCCTGCTGGCCAAATCGAACGTCACCATCGTTGGCAAGTCGGCATCCGTCGTCACCGCAGAAGTTACTGGCGAACCGGACAACGAAGTTGCTTACATCAGCTGGACGGAAGGCCATCTGGAATTCAATTGCAAGCTGACCGAAGAAGGACTGGAAAACGCCAAGTTCAACGAGGCGACGCAGTCTTTCGAGGCGGTCGACGCCGAGGGTGACGTAATCTCGTTCAAGCTGCTCGCCGACGGCAAGGTGCTGACGCCCAACAGCGACGACAAGGTCTACCTTTTCGTCCAGGAAGGTGGCAGCAGCAGCGAACTCTACGTCCACGGGCACAGCACGCGCGCGCAGGCGGAGAAACACCGCAAGTCGTGTAAAGCTGCATACCGTACGTCTGGAATCATCGAGGCTCCGGAGGGTCTGGAGCGCCACCCGGCGTTCTACGACACCGTGCAGGCGCTCCTGAGCGCATCGGCGAGCCTGGCCTATCCGGAGGGCAAGTGATGACCGCAGCGAAGAAACCTGAAGTCGGCGATACCTGGTATCGCTACGAGGACCGTCGCTACGGCTCGGTGAACGAGTTCGACGAGGTGGTGAGCAGCTATGTGAAGCTCATGCTGCGCGAGCTGACCGTCACTAAGGTGACGCCAAAGGGTGTATGGCTGAATGGTTCGAAGTTCGTGCTGCTGACCGCAAACAAGCGGTTTGCGGCGGCGACCCAGGAGGAGGCACTCGCGTCGCTCAAGGCCCGCAAGGCTCGCCAGATTCGCATTCTGGAGTCGCAGCTGGGCCACGCGCGCGATGCCATGCGCCTCGCTGACCAGGAGCTGGTCAAGCTTCAGCCCGCGGCTGAGCCTGTCTCTGCGGTCGCTGAGCCGCTGCGACTCGGGCAAGTCGCATTCGCCTAAGTGGGAGACTGGCATGCCAATTCCAGTGGAACATGAAGACGTCGAGGAGCTCCGGTCCTGGGGCCTGGGCTTGGACCGGGTGCAGGAGCGCTGTGTGTTTTGCAGCGCAGGTACTCGCTACTGGCACCGTCCAACCAACAACGCCGTTTGCGAATGCTGCGCCGGCGCCAAGGATGTCACGGAGCTGCCGGCGAGGAGCTTGTCCGTCGCCGCCCTTTGCCGGCTCAACGACCTGTCCGTACAGGCCGCTGAGAAGGCCCTTGCTAACCTGCAGGAGAAAGGTCTGGTTACCGGATTCGTGCCGGGCGCACTGCATGCCCGAATCACGCTGACGGCTGCCGCGCAGACCTATCTCAAGCAGTAGCGAACCGATTAGAAAGTAGACCATGAGTGAACAACGCATCTGGCTGACGTGCCGGGATGAGGGTTGCGGAATGCGTAACCCGGCAACACTGGGCGGTCAGTCCTGTGCTGATACCTGCTCCGATGATGAGTGCAGCTACCGTATCGAGCACGAGGACCTGGCCGAACAAAAATCTCCGGCGTAACGCCACCATAATTGAAAGGAAAAACCATGAACCTGTCCGCGGCTTTCGAAGTCACCGAAGACGACATCGCCACCGTGCTGAGCCAGAATGCCGACCTCGTGGTCAACAAGGGCAGCAAGCTGTTCAGTGAGATGGCCGAGCAGCTGCACGATAACTGGTTGGGCGGCGTGCTCGACCGCATCGCTCTTGCAGCGCTCGATGGCGGAACCGACCTCGATGACCAGACCACTGCGGCCCACGCAGAAATCCGAACCATCCTGGTCGAAGAAGGCGTGCTGAAGCACTAACTCGAAGCCCACCCCTCGCGGTGGGCTTTTTCATGCGCAAAAAAACACCCAGCAACGTGGCTGGGTGTAGAGGGATTACAGCAGGGTCTTGCGGCGGCCGGCGGCCTTCATGTGCGCAAGGGCGATGGTCCGGTGGTTGGTCCGGGCGTGAGCAGCGAACCGCAACGCGTCCTTTTTCTCGGGGCTGAACTCATCGCAGGCGATGGCCGAAATGCGGTAGTCGGTCACCTGGTAAGGACGCCCGAACGTCTCCTGCGCGGCTGCTTCCAGCAGCGAGTTGTAGCTCACCAGCTGTTGGGCCGCTTCGGTCGCGTGGAGCTTGGCCAGCTGCAGGTGGTCGGCTTTCGTCCAGTCGGGGTTCGTGCGGCGCAGTACCTTGCCGGCGTCGGCGCTGTCACAGGCCTGGAACACATTTACGGTGCGGTTGTACTTCGGCAGCCGGATGGCTTGGTGGTATGCGGGGTGGTCGAGCTTGGAGTTCAAGGATGCAGTCATAGGGGCCTCACAGGTTAGTTATGTCCTACCTTCGTATAGGCCTAGCGCATGCCGGCCGAGTGCAAGGCTGCATCTGCTCCTGCAAAAGTGTCCGAGTCGGACACTCTTCGCACCTACGAACACGGAGGGGTCTGTATCGAAAATAGGCTATAAAAAAGTGTCCGACTCGGACACTTTTAAGCTGGGCACACTGCCGTAGGCCGGGACGCCAAATAAAAAACGCTCAACCATAAGGCTGAGCGTGGAGAGAAAGAGATAGTTCTGAGAAAGGGGAATGACCGCGTCATTCACTAGAGAGGTGAATGCTTCCCTGCGGAGCGATTGTTGCCAGTACTTTGCCGTCCTTATTCAGGACTTGGCCCATCATAAACTTGGCACCTTTGGCCAAGTTCGCTGCGTGGTCCAGCGCATCGTTGAATACGCCGGTGAAGACCAGCTCGCGAAACGTCGGCTTTTCAGCCTTATTTTCGGGCGCGTCTACCCATACTATGTTGTGCTCATTGCTCATCAGTTGCCTCGAAAGGTGGGGTTCACATATCGGTATAGGCAAACTGCAGGGCATGAAAAAACATTGCCAAGTGGCGGTGCTGTGAGTGAAAAACTAGATAGCGTGTCGCACAAATTCCCACGGAGCCCCGACCGATGCGCGGACATTGCCGCCACCAGCGTTGGAGACCGTGACGTGGTACACGCGCTTGGGGTCGACCGCGGACGGGTCAAGCCCCAGGATATGTGCGCACTGCAGCGTATACTCGCGCAGCCGGTGCTGCATGGCCTCCGTGGCGACGAGGTAGCAGGCGCGTTTGGCGCCAGTGTCGACCAGGTAGGTTTCTGGCTCGAGGTCGATATACGCCGGGGGTACTGGCAGGTCAGACCGCGACACCGTTACACCCAGGTCGTCCAAGCGAACCAGCGTCATGTGCAGCTTGGCGACGGCGGCCTGGTCCTCGAGGGCCAACGCTTTGGCCAGGGCACTGCCCGGCACCGACAGCTGGAGCTGGAGGATGCCTTGAACAACGACAGCATGAACTTGAGCTTGCATGAGAATTCCCTTCAAAAAGATTGACCACGCCTTGTATAGCCGAATTGGTATCCCCGTCCCGGGCCGGCTTGGGACCGGCGCTATACCTCGATGAGTTCAACCATCACATCGAGGACAAATTTATGTACCCACACACCATCGCGCTCGCGCAGCGTCTCAGCAAACCCGTCGTCATCTTCGACCTGGAGCACACCGGCGCCGGCGGCGCGGGACGTTGCGTCACAGAGTTCGGGGCCTACCTGGTTACTCCGGATGGCGAGGTGACGAGCTATTCGTCACTGGTCAAGCCGCCCGAGACCGCCATCTTCAATCCGTATGTGTGCAACCTGACCGGCCTCTTCCCCGAGACGTTGGCCGAGGCACCTGGCTGGATACAGGTTCTGCAGGAGTTCGTCCTGCCGAACCGCGATGCGCTCTGGGTCGGGTTCGCCAGCCGCACGAATGACGCACCACTGGTCATGAAGGAGAGCCTGCATGTCGGGCACCAGCTGGCGCCCCTGCACCAGTTCGACCTGATGCGCGTGGGCACCGTCAAGGGTCGCCTGACCGAGCGGCTCGCGCAGCTGGTGCCGGGCTTTGATACGTCGGGCGCACACCGCAGCCTGAAGGACGCATTGATGACCCTGACCCTGCTCGAAGCGCAGCTGCCTACTCTCGACGAACGTGAGCTGGCACAGCATTTGGCCATCCACGTACCGCGCGGCCCCCGCGTGAAGAAACCGCGCTTGGCCGGAGCGGATGAGGCCCATGTCAAGCGTAAGCTCGACGTGGCCCAGTTCCTGGTGGCCCCCGGTGTCTCGCGCAAGGGGCAGCGCTGGTCTGAGGATGAGGTTATCTGGGTATGCCGTCAGTTCCGCGGCGGTAAGAAGACTATCGAGCAGCTGGCCGAGCTCAACGGCCGACATGCGTTTGGCGTCGCCCATGCGCTCTTCAGGGAGGGTCTCATTACCGAACAGGAACGAGACTCCTTCAAAAAACAAGCATGACTCCCGGCAGCCACTTTCGAGTGGCTGTTTTTACGTGTAGCGAACCGTCTCGACAAAAAGTGTCCGACTCGGGCACTTTTCGGTGATGCCTGGCGTGACTCAACAGTAAAGCACTCGGCTGGGCTGGGGTATTTGCGGTTTTGCGTAAACGCAGAAGTGCGTAAACGACGCGCGTTGAAAAGTGCCCGAGTCGGACACTTTTGCGTAGAGGGCTATCCGCGTGCCGGCCCGCTTAGAGCGGCGATAGCCCGATGCGGTGAAAAGCCCCAGCATAAAATGCCAGGGCTTGAGTTGCTGCGAGTAGGTCAGTCTTCCTTCAGCTCGGCACCGAATACGAGTGCCGCTTTATTCTCCGGCACCTGCCGCTTGTGCCAGGCGGGCCGGGTGCTTTCGTCGACGAGAACCATGACACCAAGGTAGCCACCGTCGACCGCATAGCCGGTTACGGTACCCGGGCCAAGCTGATTGATGCCGATGGTTACGCGGGCACCCAGCGCAGGCGGTTCACCTTTGCCAGTCCACAGTGCGTGGCGATGCGGACGCTCGGCACCTTCGCGGTGCTTGAACACCGGCAGATGCGGAGTCGGCAGCGGACCACCCAGACAATGCTCGATTCGCACGGGCAGGGCAGGGTACTGAGCCATCAGCTTCACCGCGATTTCTTCCGCGGCACCGTGGGTCACTGCCGCCTCGACCGTATTCCAGTTTTCCGTGTTCTGCGTCTGCACGATGAACGGGAAGTTGGCTTGGGTATGCGAAGTGACGACTGGGACGGTCTTTTCGGTGTGGTTTTGCATGATTTTTCCTCAAATGAAACGGACGATTCCGCTATCGGTATAGCGCGGCGCGCCGGGAGGGCATGAAGAAGCCCCAGGCTGCGAAGCACTGGGGCGTGAGGGATTACGAGGGCAGGGCGGTTGGCGCGGGCGCTACAGTCCCGGTGCCGAGGGCAGCCAGGTAGCCGGGCTGGGCTGCCAGCAGCGCGGCGCCGCGGGCCATCGCGTCGGCTACCGGTCCGCTATGGAAGCGCACGTGGTAGATGATGTCGCGAACGAGCTCGCGCTGCAGCCGGTCGAACTCATCCGGAATGCCCAGCTGGACAACCGGGCAGTTGCCGTAATGCTGGAACAGGGTCACCGCCTGCAGGTGTATCCGCTCCATGCAAACGATGAGCGATGCCTGGCGCACAAGGGTGTCACTCAGCGGCACGTCGGCCTCTCGGTCGATGCCGGCGCTGCGCGCATCCAGGCCTCCGAACAGGCACAGCAGTTCGCCCGTGCGGCTGCGGAGTCGACCGCGGCTGCATACAAAAAGAATCATTTTCCTCTCCTGTGGTTGATGTCCAGTTCGGTATAGCCGAGGCCTCGAATGAAAGACGCCCCTCATTGACGAGGGGCGGAGGAGGGGTGACGACCTTATTGCGCCGTCGGCTGATTTAGAGCTGCACTGGCCTGCTGGAGAATGGCCACCGACGCACCACCGAACCCTTCGGCCGCGGCGCCCAACGAAGTGGCCAGGTGCGCGACAGGATGCAGCACGTCCTTGACGCAGTCCTGCATCCAGGCTGTGCTCTCGGTCAGCGCCGTCGACAGGCTGTCGTTGCGCTGCTGGGCCTGCGCGAGCTGAGCTTCAAGCTCCCGGCACCGTTCCTCGAGCTGGTCGTAGGCGGGCTTGTTTGGGGGCACGAGCACAAGGCGCACCGGCATGCGAACGGCCTCGGAGTCGGCGTACACCCGCAGCGCGCGGCCAGAGCGGCCCTGGTATGACTCCAGGGAGGGCTCGTCCACGAAGCCGACCAAGGCGTGCGCCGGCTCGACGGCCGCCACAGCGTGGCGGTAAATCAACGGGCGCTCGTTGCGCGCCTGGCTGCCAGGAGGATGGCGGTCGCGCTGCAGGACCGTCGCCCACTGCTGGGTGTCCGGGTCGCGCTGTTCGAATTCCCAGGCGACTGGGTCCGCGTGGAACGTGCTGGCCACAATCACGGCACGCACGATGGCGTCCGATTCACGGCGAACAGACTCCTCGTACTCGGCACCGTCCGGCGGATTGGCCACGGCACGGTAGGCGTCGTAGCCGGCTTGCGAGATGTCGGGATGGATGGGAAAGTCAGGTAGGGTGTCGGTCATGGTGTGTCCTCGTTAAAACAGCGAAATGGCTGCACATTCGTATAGGTCTGGAGGACGAGAGAAAGCCCCTCGGGAGGAGGGGCTGAGGAGGGCGGCCAGAGTGCTGACCAGGGAATTACTGAGCGCGGATAACCGGCTTTACGTGGCAGGAGTGATGCAGGGACCCTTCACGGTGCTCGCCGTCGGCCAGCACGATGAGTCGGGTGCGGCCCTTGATGTGGTCGCGGCGCACCAGGCGGAATGTCTGGCGCGTGCGGCACAGCATGAAGCGCGTACCGTCCGGGAGCTGGCGCAGCAAGCAGGCCATCAGCCTTCCTTCTGCCCGGGCAGCTGGATGGGCACACCGAGCAGCTTGGCCGCTTGCTGGATGTCGGCAAGCGCCAGGCCTGCGGGGCATGCCATCGGCATGCTGGAGCGCAGCTGCTGCCAGGCGCGGCGTGGGCCTTCCTGGTCCAGCCATTCCTGCCTGGAGGCGTAGCAACGACCAGGGGACGAATAGCCGGCGGCGTCGGCCTGAAGCGTGACGACATCGATGCGGCCTTTGTACGCACCGGTGATGTCCGCCCACTTGCGGCCGACCTTCAAGACCGTTACGTCGCCTTGCCTGTTGTGGTAATTGCCAGTGCCGACGAAGTACAGCGTCTGGTTTGCCTCGAGTTTTTTCATGCGGGAGAGTCCTTTCTGGATGAGTTTGGCCTACGACTCCGTATAGGCCAGCAGACGTCCTCGATGCGGCCGACGCGCTTGAGCGGCGCCAGCCCGGCAGGTGGCATGGACAGTGTAGCGAGGCGTTGACTTCCAAAAAGAGCCAGCACGGCGCGGGCAGGATGGGCGCCGGCGCCGCGCGAGCGAAGCGGAGAAAAGGGTAGAGGCGTCAATCCCTGCTTGCCGTAGCGTTCCAACTTGCTTAAAGCGAGTGGCCGGTGCTGAGAAATTGCCTCGAGTCCTTATTTTCCGTCAAGAATTGGCGGCGATATTGAGCTGCGTCAAAGCCGAAAAGGCGGGCGGAAGGCATCGTTTCAGGTAATCGAGTGGCGGTACGGCCCAAAAAACTTAACTCGACATTACATTTTCTAATGTCGAGTTGGTTACAGGCCGAGGCGGGAGGTTCCCAGGCGCCAGACTCCCCGGCGCTTAAATCCTACCAGTACCATACATCATCTCGTATTCGACCTGTCGCATCTTGATGCCGCCCAAGGCGGGAGTCCACCAGGCGCTACCGTGGCAAGGCTGCCTCGCCGGCGCTGGTCCTCTAGCGCGTGACGGCACGCTCGCCGGCGGCAGGCCAGGCTCCGCCGAACTGTGCTTACTGCCAGGTGCTGGTCGGGGCCGGCGCCGGCGCGGCCCATGGCGCACTGCCGGCGCGCTGGGCCCGAGCCCGGACCTCGCGCATGAGGTTCCAGCCGGCGGGGACCTGGTGAAGGACTAACCCGGCTCCAGCCAGCTCGCGTGAGCGGCTTGCGACCTCCCGGTGGCTTGCTGACTGCAAAGCTGTTGCGCTGGCACATCAAGCCAGCAAAAAGTTTGCGAATCAGCGGTTCGTGCTTTCGTCTAGTGGGCTATAGTCGAAGTGACATCAATTTTGAGGACCCGCCTGCCGGCGACCGGCTGTGGCCGCAGGCACTCGACCACACCGACCAGCACCCGGCGCCAGGCGTTCGCGAAGCGTCAAACAGCACGGCTACCGGCCTGCATCCCGGCCTTCCTCGGGAAAAACCCCTAGAAAACCTCTCCGTGAAACCGAAAACCCCCATACTTTAGCTATAAAATCTTTCCTGATAATAGGGATTATCAGGAAAGAAGCCGTAAGTTTCCAAAATGCAACATGCGGTGAATCGGTCGATTTTCGCCGTATTCGGTGCGGTGAATACCGTGGCGCCGGCAGCCGGAGGGTCAAGCTGGACTGCCGAGGCTCGGCCGTAGCCACTGCAGCACGACATCGGCGTCTGCTGTTGCTCCGGCGTCGGTGGCGGCCTGGCGCGTGCTCTGCGCATGAATCGACACAAGGAGCAATTGTTGTTGGCTCAGCACGGTTGCGGTGCCCGCCTTGCTTGCTACGGTTTCCAGGATTGACCGTACATCCCGCAATACCTCAACCTCTCCCTGGTCATAGGAATCGGACAGTGTGCCTAGCTGTTGCGCCAGCTGCGCGGCCCATTGTGCGCAGATGCCGGAAACCCGCGGGGGCACGTCGACAGTGACCGTATGCATGGCGCCTCAGCTTGGCCGTCTGGTTCGGTCCGGGTTCAGACCAAATATTGGTCGCCTTTCCAGAGTCTGCAGCCAGGCCAGAACCTGGGCCGCCTCCTCGGTCAGCCCGTCTTCGGTAGTCGGGTCCAGCGTGTTGTGCGCGGTATCGGCAACGTCCGCCAGGACTAGGTTGGTCGCGAGGACGGGCTCCGTTGAGCGCGACAGCTCCCTAAACAGGGTCAGCCGTCGATACAGCCAAAACTTGAACTGAAGAACCCCCTCTTGGTTTTCACTAGATAGGACGGTCACGTCTGCCAGTGCAAGGTAGTCCTGGGCCCACTGGTCCGCAATGGCCCTGATGGGCGCAGGAACGGCGATGACGAACACCTCCACGGGAATCCTCCTCTTCGAGAACCCAGTGTAGACCGCTGGCCGAGGCCCGGTGGCTCCCGAATCAACCCGTGGCACGGAACAAACCGTCCGGAACCCGGTCGCGCGTGCGAGGTGCGTCAAAATGCACTCCTACGTGCGCATTGCGCGGTCTGGTGCCTTAAAAGATACTGTGCAGGACCGCAGGCGCTGCTCGGTGCATTAAAAGTCACGGCAGGCCCATGCGGGTGCGGTCTGCAGGACATCATGCGCAGCCATGGACTGCCGCGTATAGTAGACGCCGTTAGCATTTCAGCCTTAATGCACAGTGCCTGACTAATGAGAGCGAAGTTAATAAAATGGCCACACAAGAAAGCACGAACCCTTACGACTCCAATGCCGCGGCATCCGTGGCGGCGGCTATTTACCGCAACCACGCCGCACAGCATGACGGCGGTCAGGCTTTCATCGACGCGCACAACCAGCTGGTCGAAGCGGCGCGCGCCTGCCCCCAGGACGAGCGAGACCGTGTGCTCAAGTTGGTCGGGCCTGACACGATGGCGACCCTTCCCGTTGTCTGAAAACTGCCTGCACAGCACATGACTGCCCCACAACCGGAGATAGAAATGAGTCTCGTAAAAATCGCTGAAATCCGCTGCGCCATCCATGCCAATGACTATCCGGCGCTGCGCGCCCTCTCTCAGTCAGCCAAATCGGACGGGATTGAGCATTGCGACGACGAAAAAGTTTCGACCCTTGCCTTATGTATGCTCGAGTGCAGCCTTTTCGCAGGCACCAGTCCCGGCCATACGCGCCAGCTTGACGCCATGCTTGACGCGATTGAGCGAGGGAACCACCCGTACGATGATGCGCAAGCGACCGCTACGTTTGAAGCTGATGCGGCAATCGCACGAGCTCAACTTAACGCAACGGGGCGGCACACTGGGTAGTCATCAAAATCCAGCCATCATCGCCGGCGCCAAGCACACCCGCGTAAAAAAGCCCCGGCATCAGTGATGCACGGAGCTTGAGTGGGTCGGCCGAATCAAGCCGCTTGCAGCGCCTGGGCCTGGAGATGGTCCCGCTGCGCGTACATGGCCTCGACGAAGAAACGGTGCCGCTGGTTCAGCAGGAATTCCCGGTCCGTGTGGTACGTGGCCCGGTTTATCTCGCCCGTCATCCGGTTGTAGGTGTCCAGGTCCGACTGCGGCAGCTGGATGTGCCCGCAGTAGATGTTACGCAGCGTATCGTGCGTCGCAAGGGGTTGCAGCGGATGGTCGACCGTCCGCGTACCGCCCATACAGACCCTGACAACGCCCGGCGGTTTCGGCACGTAGACGGCGGTATCTGCATTCATAGTAGCTTCCATGGTTGTTGTCCTCAAAATAAGATTTAGACCGCCCTGCTTCCGCTGGCGGTTTGATTGTGCCTGTCTTCGTATAGGCGCGGCCGACGAAAGAAAACCCCATGCACCGGTGGTGGATGGGGTTTTGTGAGGGGTTGGTGTCAGTTCAGTGGAACCGGCCGCCAGCGAATAACGCGCTTCCGGAGCCAGTCATCATCATCGAAACCGCCGCCAACGAAGCAGTTGCGCCGCTCAATGCCGTCGGCGCACTCTATTTCGACTTCGACCTTGTTCGTGAACCGGCGCGGGCCGTCGGCAAACGTGGGCATGCGCTCGGCCGGGGTGAGCCAAGCCGGCGACACATCGGTGCCGGCCGTCACTGCGCAGCTCCCGGGGCCAGCACGTACTACAGGGTGGCCTGGTCGGAGCTCTCGCCGCGAACGATGCGTTTGTCAGCGACCAGTGCGTCAAAGACCGCCAGGCGAATCTTCCTAGTTTCACCGCCCTTGCCCAGCCCGTCCTTCTGCAGCCAGACACGACGCTCGACCAAACGGCGCGTAACACCAAGCTCCCAGCCTGCCTTGAGCAGGTCCAGGACATCCTGCTGCAGTTTGGTCACTTTCGATGGCGCCTTCACCACCAACTGGATGCGGCCGAGCGGCTCGCAGTCCGGCTCTCCCACAGGGGCATCGTCGGGATGCAGCAGCGCAGTGCCGTACAGGTATGCGACCACGTCCGGGGACACGTCCTTGAGGAATGGTTCCAGGGCCGTGATTGCGTCACGAATACCAGCGGCATATTCGCGGTCCGCCTCGTGTTTCGAGGCGTCGTGTTCTGCCGCGCGTTGACGCAGCGCTTCCAGGGCCTGTTGGGCCGTCGTAGGCTTATCGCTCATGTGTTTCCTTTCTAAGTTGAGTTGACCTACCTGGTATAGCTCTGGGGCGGCAAGGCATCCGGGCGAATGGTTGCGAAAAAAGTGTCCGACTCGGACACTTTTGGCAAAAACTAAGCCCCAGGTGCGGGCGGCAGCTGGGGCTATATGGCGGGCAGGCGCGCTGGCGCCGCGCCGGGATTACTCAGGCAGCACAGACTTCGGCAGGACACCCCGGTTGATGTCCGTGCGGAGCGTCTCGCGCAGGTCGGCGACGCTCTCGTGGTCGTAGCATTGGTAGCCTCCCTTATTCTGGAGGATGTCGACGATTTCTTCGCGGGTCAGGTTGTTGATGACGGTATCTTCTGGGGACTGCATCGTATTTCCTTTCGATTCATGGCCCCGCCATGGTATCGCAGCCCGACGACCCGGCCAAGCCTTTCGCCCGCCCGTCGTGGCGCCGTCGCCGTCCGCTTAGGTGAACTTTTTTAATACCCGCGCGCACCTGCACTCAGCCCTGCAGGCCAGCCCGGCGGGCGCATGCCTATACCTCCTTGTAGGTCAACATTAATTAACAGGAAAACAAGGAGTCTCACATGGCACGAATTGAACAGCTGAACAACGCACTGCAGCGCGTAAAAACGGGCAACGCCGGCCACAAGCCGGACGGCTTCGAACGGGACCTGTCCCTGCGCAAGCCGGAATACTGGGAGACCCGGCCCTACCCGAACGTGCTGTGGCACTGGACGGAGGCCGAGTTCGACCAGTTCCTGGCGGAGCATCGCTTCCCGCCCAACACCTTGCGTGACCGCGAGAACTGCCGTTTGCTCGCCATCCGCTCGGCGCTGGTAAAGGGCGATTACATCCCGCGCGAAGTGATGGAAGACGCCCCTACGGCGAACGCTGTCGCGGATGCGGTGATGGAGATTTCCGCACGCTACGCTGGCGAGGCCCGGACAAGGGAGCAGCAGCTGGGCACCCTGGAGTTCGAGAAGGCCATCGGCTATCTGCACTCGACGGCCGAGTACTGCGTGCGGCGTAGCGCCCTACTCGCGCAGGCAGCATGCGCGACGGGCCGGCGCGCGACCGATTCGGGCTGCACGCTGATTCTGTCTGACATCAAGGAAGTCGGGCTCGATGGCCTGGACTTCAGCCTGACCGTTTCGCTGCGTACGCCAACGAAGGAAAATCGCCATTCGGGTTCCAAGCAATGGCTCGAAATCCGCGACGCGCGCTACAACGACGTGTCGCTCTACGGCGATGTCCACCGCATCCCGTTCGACCGCGCTGAAACCATCTTCCGCAATTTGCTGGAAGCCGGCCAGGTAACACTCGAGCAGGCCCGCAGCCTGATGGGCACCTACTGGGCGCCCTACGTGCATGTGGCGGTGACCACTTCGGTCCCGACCCCGGTCTAACGACGCAGCTGCGTCGCCCTCTACGACCCCGCGCATCGCTGATGCCGGGGTTTTTTCGTGCGTGGCAATGAGGCCGCCAGCGTCAGTACCTGGCTGCCCAGGGCGCCGACTGCCGCCGCACCTATACGAACTGAGGACATCAACGCACGCCTCAGTGCACAATCACGAAAGGAAGAATCATGGCATCTGCATTCTCGGACAACACCCTGGCAGTTGAATCGAAAGTCACCGAGCTGTTGACGGTGGCTGGCTGGACGAAGCGTCGCTACACCGGCGCCGCATCCGGCAGCTTCTATGTCGCCAAGACCGGCACCATCGCACCGGAATTCCCGGGCGTGGGCCAGTTCATCGCCCTGTACTGCGACTGGAAGCACGGCGGTGCGGTTCAGCTGTGGCCGGCTACGTACGAACCTGAACGCATCGCGCAAGAGGTTCTGGCAGCAGCTGCAGCAGCTGTGTACCCGGCCATCACCTTCCTGACGAACAGTGGCGGCGAACACAACGAGGACGACCTCCCGGAAAAGGTGGTCAACCAGGTGCCGTTCGAAGACGGCCCTGGTGACGTCCGCCCCTACCTGGTCCGCATCGAGGGCCAGTTCTACGTGCTGGGCAGTCTCGAGGTGCCGTATCAGGACCCATTCTGGGGCAAGCTGCGCGACAAACTCGAAGCGTCGCATCCTGATTCGGACGGGCTTGAGCTGCCGCCGGAAAACATCGTCACCAAGGCCTGCGAGGCCGCAATCATCGCCATGCGCGCAACTTCGGCGCCCGGCGTCATTGTCTACCCGCTGGACTTCGATGAAATGCCTGGCCGTTGCGTCATCTCGGCCGCATTGCCCGTGCGCGAGGATTCCCCTGCCACCATGAAGGAGCGCTTGGCGAATACCTTCCGCGGCTATGAGGACACCGATAATCTGATTGCCCTCGCGGCATAACCCTCAAGCTCCGTGCACACCGTGCCGGAGCTTTTTTGTGCCGCACACGAAAAAACCCGTCGCAAGGACGGGCTAAGTTAAGGAGGTTTGCCTGACAGGTGCTGGTCTAGCCCTGGTACGGATAAGCCGGGTCGAACGAACCATAGGCCCAGTAGCCCACAACCTTACCATTGCGGCCGCGGTACTCGACTTCGGACGCGACACCACCGTCGACTGACTTGACGGTTTCCGTGATGTCACCGAAGCGAAGCCACAGCCAGGTGCGCTGGATGCGGTCCCGCAGGCGTGCGGCGGCAAGCTGCGCTCGGGCGAGGTGCTGCGAAGCGGTTTTATGCGCCATTGCGTTCGCCCGCGCTGGTCATGTTGGTGAGCCGGACCATGATGTGGTTGCCGCCACGCGGCAGGCCACCGAACTGCACCTTGCATGCTTCGACAATCTCGTTCCAGATGTGCTCCGGCATGTCAGCATCGGAACCCTCCCCGGACAAGCTCGGGCAGACCGTGACGACGACGTCGGACCACTCGCTAGGCTCTTCGCCCTTCGTGTGCCAAGTGAACTTCGGCTCGTCGTTGTTGAGCCAGGCGACGAAGGCCGGGTCCTGGAAGAACTCCGGGGCGTTGATGACCAGGGACTTCGAATTTTCGATTTTCATGGGATGTTTCCTCTTCAGGTTGATGACATCCCGTATAGCGCTCGCGGCCGGCGCCGGCATCAGCCCGCTGCTGGTGCCTCCGCTGACGTCGGCTCCTGGTTCGAGCTCGGCTCCCCAGCGACGAGCCGCTCCCGCCGAGCCTGCTCCAAGCTGGCCACGGCCTGCCTTGCCGCGCGCGCGACCATAGGCGCACGACGCTCGCTCGCCACTTGCTTGCGTGTCTCTTCGACCAGAGCCTTGCGCGCCAGGTGGTCCAGCTGACGGGTGAACTCGGTCAGCTCCGGCGCGCCGATGACCGGCCTGGTGGCCAGGCGCTCCAACAGCGGCTCCGCGCCAGGGATGGTGCGCGCGCGCGCCAGCTGCACCTCGAGCATCGCGACCTGTCGTGCCGGACGTCCGTCATCGCGTGCCGTCCCCAGCCGTACTTTGCCGAGGGCACACAGGACCGCTACCGTTACCGCAGACGACACCACCGCAACCACAATCTGTTCGACCATGCACGCCTCTCGATGAAATCTCGGTATAGCGCGCCCGCCATGAAAAAACCCGCCGGATGGCGGGCTTGAGGGGGTGCAGTGGTCGAGTCGGATTAACCAGCCTCACCGCGCAGGAAGGCGAGCATCTCGCTGGAGAACGAGCCATCGTCGGCAAACACTTCGATGTCCTCGCCGTTGTCATCAAGGATGTACAGTGGCCACGCCCTGCGGCTGTTACTGGGCCGGAATGGTCGGTAGGCTTTTCCCCGGACCATCAGCTTTACGTTGGCCAGATACAGGTCACCTGAACCATGGTCTTGCTGCACATCGAACGCCGCACCGTCGCCCACGAGCTCCACGTCGTGCACACCCGCAGTTTCAAGATTGATATAGATGCCGCCATAGCATTTCAACAAATTCGCTTCGTTGAAGAGGTCACGGGGTACTTCACGTCGGTACGTCATAAATTGTCCTTTCATTGCGGCAGGTAGTTTGCCGGAAGTTGTCCTCTTTCGTATAGCGCGGCCTGGTAGGCAGGGTGCTGCCCCGCCCCGGCGTTGGAAAAAGTGTCCGAGTCGGACATTTTTGCGGGTGCAAAGAAAAACCCGCCGGGGATGGCGGGTTCGGAGATACAGGCTCAAGCGGTGCAGGCGCCTGCTGGTACGGGAATACTGCCCTCGGCTTTGGTGGCACGCAGCTTCAGGATGTCCGCAGCGTCGTACATACCCAGCCAATTAGCTACTCCAGCCTTGACGCGGTCAGGGGCGTCCGGATGGCCATGGGCTATCAGGACGGCGTCCAGGTCAGCGAGCTGCGCGTTGGTGCTGTCCTGGCGCGGAGAGCTCGCGGCCGGCAGTGCTGCCTGCAGTTCGCTCAAGATGTCGGCCATCTGTCAGACCCAGGCAAGAATATCACCGAGCTGGCGGGCGGCGGGGTCATTCTCGTCGAACGCAAGCATGGGTCCTTCGTACCCGTTGTGTTCCGCGTTTTCCTTGGCCAAGTCGTAGTGCTCGCCGTTGTCGTACTGGGCCTGGGTGACCTCCGGCGAGCAGGTGTGGAACTCGGGCGCGCCGTTGGAGTTGGTGCACAGGACGATGACTTTGACGTACTTGGTCTCGGTGTTCGAATCGGACATGGAATTTCCTCTCAAGTTGGTTGGATTTTGGCGAGCAGCAGTGTGCTTCGTGCCGGGTTGACCTTCATAGCGGTATAGCGCGCGGCGCGTCGACCGCTGTCCAATTTTTCACGGCGTTCACGGAACGTGAACATCTGGAAAAATGAACGTGCGCACAACCGTGAGTAGGCGGCGGGGGCCTTGCGCTAACGCTCGAAAAACGACAGCTCAGCTTGTGTGGGGTCTAGCAGACAGGAAACCTTGCGTAGCCGCAAAAGCACGCAATCTCGATGCGGTTCAATGAGGTAGTCACGTCGGATGAGTTTTGCCGCCGACAGAAGAACAGGAGGAGCACATGCACACCACTGCAATGGATGACACGGCCCCACCTCACGGGGAGACCTTGCTGGACCAGCGGCCCGATGCCTGCCCGAAGTGTGGCCAGCATCTTGACGTGCACGACCGCGGCGCCGTCGACTTCTACTGCCCCGCGACGGAGGCGCCGCACGATGGAGATTGAGACTCCTGTCGAGGTGCTTTCGCTGGAGTATGTCTGTGACCACTGCCACCGCGGGAAGATGCGACCGGTGCGCCAGGACGGACCGCTCCCCGCCGGGCACCCGGCGACATACAAGCATACCTGTGGCGAGTGCGGCCACGAGGCCCTACTGCAGAAGCTGTACCCCGACATCATCTATCGCATGGCGCACACCACGGTGGCGCTGCTGAACTGAGCCAGCGCGAGAGCGTAAAAAAGCCTCCGCATTGCGGAGGCTTGTGAGGGGAATTGACCTAGTTAAGCGCTGAAGTCGAGCGAGGCGCCGGCCGATTTCGGTTCAGCCTGGGCCGCGCGAGCGATGTCGGCATATTTCGTCAGCCATTCAACTGCGCGGGCATTTTCGCTGCTGACGTCCTCGTCTTCATCGAACTTCGTCCACAGCTCCAGCCCGAGGTGGGCGTAATTGTTCGGCATCGGGGTGCTGACGCCTGCGTTACCGTGCGGGCAGAGGTACGCGCTGCCCAGCACTGCGCGCCAGCGTGCAGCATCCCGCGCCATCGTGCCCTCTTCCGGCGAGCCGGTCGTGTACGCATCGACTGCAGGTCGCTTCAGCATGCGCATTGCGTCGACATCGGACCACGCGCGGCTGGCCTTGCTGATGGCCATGGCCGCTTCGAGCGCCGAGTTGTGCACGTGGACGCGGGTGGCGCCGAGTGCCATCGCTTCACGCAGCACCTGGCACTTTTCGAAGCCGACCGATTCGCGGTTGAAGTAGGACTCGAGGTCGTCGAGCGCCTGCGTCACCACGGGCGCGGCCGGGGCTTCGATGGCCGGCGCCGGCTGTGCGCAGAGCAGCGCCAGCACCTTGTCGGTGGCCGCGATACGGGACGGGCCGTCGGTAGCCGCGTGCAGGACCTCGATGATTTGGTCTCGCGTGGCGTAGAGGCTGTCCAGGGCAGCGCGCTGGCCGGCAATCAATTCCTCCGTGCTGGCCGAGAACGTGCGGGCCGCGGCGAGCAGCTTGCACATCTCATCCATCGAGATGGGGCCCTTGAAGCATTCGTCTGGGCCGAGGTAGTCGGAGCCGGCGGGCTCCTTCGGTATCCAGCGGATACCGGCAACCTTGCACAGGGCGATGACCTGGTTGGGGTCCATGTCCGACGAAGCGGTGGCGGTCGATTTCTCGTTTTGGTGCATGATGTGTTCTCCGTTTTTGGCAGCGCTTGCGCTGACCGGGTTGATATGGCCTACACCTGGTATAGCGAAACGCGACTTCGACGCCGGAGCCACGAACGAAAAAGCCCCCGTATTCCTACGGAGGCTGGGAGGGCCGGCGGTTAGTCAGCCGGGTATTACTTGGAACGCAGCTTGTCCACGTGAGCTATAGCGGCGTCGAGAACCTGTCGGTACTCTCCCCACTTGCCCCAGGGTTCGCCGTCATCGAGCATCTGCCACTGGTCGCGGTTGTCTTTCAGGCGCCAACGCATGCTCCAGGTCGGGTTCTTGCGCTGGAATTCGATGCGCCGGGTGTCGGCCGCAGCAGAATCATTACGGCGAGCCACCGGTTCCGTGTACAGCAGTGCATTGAGCGCCGGCATGTCACCAAACCAACGGACGCTGCAGTGTGTCCGGCCGCCAGCGTAGACGCCTTGAATATCCCCTACAGGCATTGCGTCCGCGAGCGCCTGAACGTCAGGAAGTCCCGCGAACTGCGAGATGCAGAGGTTGTATCCGGCCCACGCATCTCGTGACGCAAACCGCGACTGCGGCAACGGCCGGGGCACTTTCACATGCCCGACGTTACCGGCCGCGCGCAGCAGCGCCTCACCGAATTCGACGACGTCGGTAGTGCGACGGCCCTTTGCTTCTGCAGCCTTCTGCTGCTGGTGGTAGATGTCGAGTATCTGGTTCTCGCCCAGCGCCACCGGCGCAAGACCGTGGGCGTCTGGGGCTGTGCCGCCTGGCGCCACCAAAGCCAGGGTCTCGAGGTCTTCAATGCGTTCTTTCATGGTGTTTCCTTTACGTGTGCGGCGGTGCCGCTGATTGATGTGCCCTACGAAGGGGTATAGCGGGTGGCGCGGCGTGCGTCGTTGCCCTGGTGGCAAAAGAAAAGCCCCCGCACGGATGCGGAGGCTTTGAGAGTGAGCTTCAGGATTTAGCCCAGGTGGACTACCTTGTCGCAGCGTTGGCAGCAGCCGTGCTGGGGCGCGTCATCGTCGCGAACGACGTGGTGCTGGCCATTGGGCGACTTCGGGCATTCAGGAGCCTGCTTCGTGCGCTCCCAGCCTGCCAGCATCTGCTCGCCAGTGGCCACCAGTTCATCTCCGGCGCCGCGAACGGTCACCGTCGGGCAACCGTCGGCTACATACTTCAGCACGGGCAGAACTTCGGCGAGCGGTCTGCCATCCGGTACCGGCTGAGCCAGCTTCATCATCGCGATGATTCCGGGCAGCTCGGCCGCAAACGCAGGGATGTCTGCATCATCGAGCTTGGTCAGGTCGGTGATGTGTGAGAGCTCGTACAGCTGCGCCACGTTGCGCGGGGCTGCGGGCTTCGGAGCCGGACGAACCAGCAGACCGCCGAGCTGGTGCTCGTCGAACTTCACGTCACGCAGCTCGACCGCTTGGGACAGCTCGAGCGCCGACTCCATGATGTGCTGGTCACGGGCCGCGTTCGAGGTGCTGCGCGTGCCGCTGATGACGACCTTTCCGTCTGCGTTGGTGCCCATGACATACAGCGTGTTCGGCGTCCAGTGCTTCGGCTCGTCGTTGGCGCTCATGACGCTAAAGTTGACGCCGCACTCGTCCACAGGATTGGCGCTGGTGGTCAGCGTGGCGCCGGCGGCCTTGATGGCGGCGGCGAGTTCTTCCGGGGTGGAACCTTGTACGTCGATGATGATGCGCTTGTTCAGCATGATTTTCTCCTTGGTTGGGTGATATGACCTGCATGATGTATAGCGCCAGCACCGACACCCCTAAAAGAAAAGCCTCCTGCGAAGAGGAGGCTTTGAGTTTTACTGCGGAGCAGCTCAGCCCGGGATAGGCTCCAGGATGCGCGGCTCAGGACGGGTGTGGCACAGTCCGACATTGCATTCGGGCAGCGCGTCCAGTGCTTTGTCCATATCATCCCAGCTGAGATAGGCAGCAATTGCCGCCAGCTTTTCCACTTCGCTCCAGCCTTCCTGCACGTTGCTCGACATCCAGGCGCGCAGCTTGCGGTAGCGCGCTGCATTCATAATCCGCGCGGCCGCCTCGGTACCCGCAGCTCCCGACCTGGCGAGTAGCAGCTTTGCGAACTCGAGAACCTCGTCCACTTGGGTCAGCGGTCGTCCCGACGCGCAGATGTTTCGGCCAGCCTCCAGCCACAGCTCAGTCAGCTCGTCGCTGTCCAATGCAGCCAGCGTAGCTGCAGGGTCAGGTTCAACCGGTTCCCAGTTGAAGCCTTTGCCGTTGCAGTCGGTGCAGCCGTGCTCTCCGTGATTGATGGCAGCGTGCACACTGGTGCCACCGCTTCCATGGCATTCGCCGCAGGTGACCTTTTCGGCGCCCTGGACATCGGCAACCGGAGGGGCCATTGCAGCCATTGCAGCGTCCGTGAGCCCGTCCAAGACCTCATCCACTTGGTCGGCAGGTGTGAAGTCGTTCTCGTGCATCGTGCCGACGCCCCAGGCGGACCAGACCCGGCCGCAATAGTAGACGCCGGTCAGTGCTGCGGCGATGGCTTCACGCACGGCGGCGCGCTGCGCCTCGTTCAAAATGTGTTGTTGCGACATGATTTCTCCTCGGTTGTTTGGTATGTCCTTCAAGGCGGTATAGCGCCGGCCGGCCAGAGAAGAAAAGCCTCCGCGATGGAGGCTTTGAGTGAAAGAAGCATCAGGCTTGGCTGCCCGAAGGCGGCAGGCCATGTTGCCCTGTAGTTCCGGTCACGATGCCGTGTCGACCGCTGGCTTGACCACATAGACTTGGGCACCATCCATCGGTTGCAGGGCCCGGTGGCCGTGCGCATTGGCGGAGATGTCATAGCCGAACCCGAATGTAGTTTCCTTGTCGGGGAACACAGACAGGGTGCCGACGTGGAGCAGCTCACCGACCGGCGCGAGCGCGGCGTCCTTGTGTTCGCGCAGCCAGCGCTGTGCAACCGATTTGGTCGACTTAGCGGTGATACTGCGAGTATCCAGCTTGGCAATCGCTTTGATGAGGTCGATGGCGCTCGCGTAGTTACTTGCGGTGGCCGAGGTCACCCGCGAGAGCACCGCCGCATCAAAGCCGTGGTCGGCGCCCAGGACGGTGAAGTAGGCTTTCTTCGCGGCCGCGGCGTGGCGTTTGTAGTCGGCCTGGCGGGTCGTGAACAAAGCGTCCTTTCCCTTCGCGAACCGTTCGTGCAGGCTTGCGCAGACGTTCCACGCGATTGCCGCCTCCTTCCAGCCATGCATCAGCGGGCTACGGGATGGCAACCCGTCAGCTCGAGCGACCGCCATCGACGCGGCGGTCAGCCCGAGAGCCTCGCAGTCCGCATCCTGGACATCGAGCACGCGCTTGATGGTGTCGACGGCAGCGACGGATTCGCTCCAGAGGCTGCCGACGGGCTGCGTTGCGCCGATGTCGGCAATGGAACGCAGCACGCGCGCGACGTAGAGCAGGCGCTCGCGGTCGCTGTCATTGATGTCCGAAGCGACCTCCGGTGCATCCGCATACCCGGCCATGTAGCCGGCCGCGAAGAGGAACGCGTCCTCCGGCGGGAGCGGCGCCCCTTCCCGGTACTTGTCCCAGGCGGCGCGCACGCCGGCGGCCGTCAGCTTCGAGTCGAGCACGGTGTCCTTCGACGTGGCCATGTCGGCGTGCCGGAGCAGTCCATTACTGGGCTGCGGTTCGCCGGCGAGCGCGGCAAGCTTGGCCGCCATCGCTTGAACGAGCGAGTCGTTCGCATAGTTCGCCTCGAACAGCTTGTATTCCGACAGAATGGCTTCGACGGTGCTGGCCGAGGTGATGGTGGGAATCTGCGCCTTTTCCATGAGTTTTCTCCTTGATGAATTGATTTGGCCTTACGAGGATGTATAGCGCCAGGCTCCGGCGCCGGTCGCGCAAGCATGAAAAAAGCCTCCGTATGGAAACGGAGGCCTGTGAGTGAATGACTAATACTGCTTGTCAGACGCCGGTGGCAGGCGAAGCAGCGACAGCGGGAATACCTGGTGCAGCAATCAGCGGTTGCCAACCATGTACATCCTCCAGTTTGGCGATGTACTGGTGCTTTGCGTTGGCCATGAAGGTGGCCAGTTGGAAGTAGCTCTTGTCGTGCGCCAGGCGCGCGATGCGAACCACACCGTCGACCAGGATGCGCACTTCTTCGTACGGCGCCGGCAGACCATCTTCGAGGCGCAGCCACTTGCCGGCGGCGGCCTGCTCGTACAGCGCGGTCACACTGGCGCTACGCTGGGCTTCGGCACAGGCCGACACCAACTCACGCACGGAACGAACTACTGCCTTGCGCATCTTTCCGGTCGTGGAGCTGTCGGTCAGCATGCGCAGCCATTCGCGGAACGTGCCGTCGTTTTCCAGGTCGATGAACGACTTGGGCGGCGTGTTGCGCAGTTCAGCGACCTGCTGGGTCAGCAGCACGATGGTCTTGGCCTCGACGTTATCGCCGGATGCGCGGTACGTTGCGACCGGGTCAGCCTTGGCGGCAGCCTCGGCTTCGTTGGCGCGGCGGCATGCTTCTTCGTCGCGCGCCAGCCCGTCGCTTGCTTCCTGCGCGGCATCCAGCGCAAAGCCATGCATCTCCTGGGGAGTATGGTTGCACGCGGTGCCGCACTTCGGGCAAACCGGCTCGGCGCCGTCCTTGCACTGGGCCATGCGAGCGGATACGCCGTCGAATTTCGCCTGGATGAGTTGGTTCTGCATAATGTTCTCCTTGATGGTTGATATGTCCTGCACATCGGTATAGGGCAGCTGGCATGAACGCGCAGGCGCGAAAAAAGCCTCCGCTGTTACACGGAGGCTTCGAGGTTGGAACGCTATGCCCTGGAATTGTCAGCCCTTGACCGATGCGGCCGGCGTGCGCAGTACGACTTCCAGGCTGGCCGCGCAGTCTTCGAGGCGCATGGCGGCGGTGTGCTGTTCGCCTTCGCGCAGCAGCATCGCGGCGGTGTTGACGATGGTGTGCAGATGCAGGACCTCATCCAGCGCGTTCCGGCGCAGCTCGGCACCGTAGTGGCGCGCGGCTGCCTGGATGGCGTCAGCCACTGCTTCCTGAATCCGCGACTTGAGCGTCACGCTATGCAGCTTTTCGAAGAACATCGGTTCGATGGCCGAGGCAGCTTCGAGCGCAATCACGTCGACGTAGCCACGCATGCGGCTTCCGTCGAGCACGTTCATCAGGGCCTTGAGCCTGGTGTACAGCTCGGGCTGGCCGTAGCAGTGCGCCAGGTTGGCTGCCTCCTGAAGTAGGTTGCGAACGTCCAGGCTGTTGCCCAGTTCTTCCGGTGCGATGGTGCGTGGTGCGCCGGTGCGCAGCACACTGCCCGCGAGCCCCTTGCGCTTCAGGAAGTTCATGGCGCCCTCGACCACCGTGTTGTCCGGCTTGGCCCGGGACAGCACGTAAGCGAGCTTGCGCACCAGGGCGGCGAGGTCCTCCACCACCGGGTCAGCGGCCGCAGCAGCCAGGGGCGACAGCTCGACAGGCGTCGGGCTATCGTTCGCCGGCGGCGTAGTGGCCAGGCGCTCGAAGTCGCGGCGCAGTGCGGCGCCGATGTCGGGAATCATCGCGTCGTCGTACTCGCAGCCATCCCAGCTCTTGGCGATTTCTTCGAAGGCAGCCCCGGTCAGCATGGGGCCGGCGGCGGCGATGACTTCCTGTGCGACCTGGATACATTTGCTCGGGCGCAGGGAAACGCCGTGCTTGCTAAGTGCGCGCGCGAGGACGTCCGCCAGGCCGGCTTCGATGGTCGCTTTGGTGCTGCTGATGTCGTTCGATTGGTTCATGAATTTCCTCTTGAAAGTTGGGCTCGTGGCCACGTGTGGTTGATATGTCCTGCAAAGCCGTATAGCGGGTGGCAACGCCGGCGCCCGCGCGACACGAAAAAGCCACCGTATTGCTACGGTGGCGTGGAGTTGATGAACTATTCCCTGTGCGCGATTGCCGGCGACATCAGCCGTTCGAGCCTTCCGCATCTGGCGCCTGCAGGACGAGTTCGACGCCGGCGGCGCTGTCCTCGAGCTTCTGTGCCAGCTTGTCCTGGCCAGCCTCACGCAACTTGTGAGCAGCGGCGACTACGGCACCTTGCAGCTGAGTGAGTTCGGGGATTGCGCGTTTGCGCAGTTCGAACAGGCTCATGACCGCCGACCGTACCTGGCGATACAGCTTCTGGTACATCGGGCGCGCGCGGCCAGCGTTTTCCGGCTTGGCGTCCGGACGGTTCTGCTCCACGCACGCGGCGACGTAATCGGCCAGCTGGTCGATGAAGCTGTGCAGCCACTCGTCGACGCCCTTGTGAGACTCCACGACGAGGGGCAGGCTGTGCGAGGCCCGTGCGACCAACTCGAGTTCGAGCTTTCGCATCGCCTCGGCCTTCGCCGCATGGACACTGCGGGCGTTGTCGTCGCCCTCCACCGTCACGGTAATCCCGGTCGGGACATGCGTGAGGCGGCAGCAGTTGTCCTGCCTGGTATCCCAGCCGCCGCGGTTCTTGCGCCACGTTTCCAGGCGCAGGTCTTCGGGGCGGATTTCGACAGCCTCGACATTGAGAACCTGTGCCTGGGCAGCAGGCGCTGCATCGACGAACGCACGCAGCACCTTCTCCGCGTCCGGGTTGAACCAGTCGCGGCGCTGGGGCAGTGCGCTCAGCATGTCCTTCAGTGCCCAGACCAGCATCGCCGTGTTCGGCGCCGCATCAGCCGGCGGAATCACACCTGCTGCCGGGATGGACCGGGCAGCGAGGAACGCTTCGCGCGCGTTGATGGTGCATTCCGAGCGGTCGCCCACCCAGCGAACCCACAACGCGTTCGGCGAGATGCGGGCCAGGTCCGCGTACGTGGTCTGGCAGGCGATGCCCGGCACAATCTGGTTCATTTCGCCACCGCCGACCGCCGCAAAGACGGCGACGGAGTTGGCATCGGAACGTGCTCCCCACAGCTGGGTCGACGAGCCGGTGTCGCGATGATGTCCGAGCCAATCCAGCCCATGCGGGTTTGCATAGCCGACGTGGATTGCGCCGATTGCCGAGCCGCGGTTGATGTTGTCGTTCTGGTTTTCCATGAATTTCTCCTCGATTTCGGGGGCGTAAAAGCCGCCTACGGTTGATATGACCTACGAAGAGGTATAGGGCCAAAGCCGACCGCGACCCCTACGCGGGAAAGCTCCCGTGGCGGGAGCTTTTGCAGGCAGTCGACTAGGGTGGTTTTGCCGTGAGGCTGTCGGTCCGCCGCCAGGCGACGGTCAAGCGGCCAGCGGGACTTCGCAGCCGGTAAGCTGTGCTGCCACTTCGCCGATGAAGCAAACTCGGCACACGTGCAGCCACGCTCCGGCCTCAGTGCGGCGTCGGTAATTGCCAGGCATGTCGTGGTCGAGCGACCGGCCGCAATCTGGGCATTTCGGACTGCACGCGCGTACGCCGGCAAGCAGATGGGAAAATACGCCGGCGACACTTCCGGTATTCGTGACTTGAATCATGGGTTTTCGCGCGGCGTGATTACTTCAGCGGTATGCGAATGGCTGCCGGCACCGGGACAGCCGTGAGGCTGTTCTTCGGGCTGCCATCCACCAGACGGTCCGAGTACACCAGGTACAGCAGCGTGTTGTGCTTCGGGTTCGGGTCGACCATGCGCACCACGCGCAGGTGCTTGAACACGATGGATGCGCGCTCGCTGAAGACTTCCTCCTTCAGCGGCAGCGGGCCCGTAAAGTGGATGTCGCCCACCTGGCGGCAAGCCACCGAGGCTTCCGCCTTGTCTTCCGCCAGGCCTAGCCAGCCCGAGACGCCGCCAGTCTTGGCGCGCGACAGGTAGCAGCTCACGCCCTGGACGCGCGGGTCGTCGAAGACCTCCACAACGATTTTGTGGTCAGGGCCGACCAGCTTGAATTCGGTGTCGACTTCGCCGATTTTCTCGGCGTGGGCCTGGCTGGCCAGGAGGGTCAGCGAGGTCAGTGCGAGCGCCAGCATTTGTTTCATCTACAGCTCCTGTTCGGAAAGGTGGTCGGACTTGGCAGGGTGTCCCCTGCCCTTGCTCATGCAATAGGGACCAGCTCGAGCAGCCCTTCGCGGGCGAGCACCTGGACCTGGGCGGCGCCCAGTGACTCAAGGCTCTTCGCAGGGACGTATAGCTTCGATGTCGTCGCGGTGTAGGTCGTGACGGTCCAGGTCGCGTCACCGCCGAGTTCGACGTAGACCTTGCCGTCGGCAATGCGCACACCGTACTTGGCGCCGGCCTTGAAGCCATACTCGCCCAGCCAGCGGCCCTGCATCTGCAGGCGCTTGCCGGCCGGGACCTGGTAGCGGCAGACTTCGGTCCCTGGCGCTGGCTCTGGCGCGGGGACGGCTACTTCCGCGGTGTCCGGCTCGGCGGCTGCGCTCGCAAGGCGCTCGGCAAGCGCATCACTCTCGAGGGCGGCCAGCACGATACGTCCCTTGCCAGCCAGCGCCAGCACGCGGTGCTCGTTGGCCAGCACGGTACCGGCCAGCACCACACTGGCCACCGGAAGGCCGCCGTTTTCCTTCTTCAAACGGAAGTTCATGTCGGCTTCAGCGCAGGCTTCCATAACCAGTGCGTCCGGGTACCGAAGAACGCGTACCGGGTCGTTGGCGCTCAGGCCCGCGGCCACCATGAGCTGCCCGCGAACGGCAATCCGGCCCGCCTTGACTAGGCAATGCCGGGCCTTGAGCACCCCGAGACCTGCGCTCTGCGCTGCTTGCACTGCGCTCGAGTGCGCCTCCCGCGCCGTGTAGGCGTCGAGCGGACCGCATTTCGGCTTGGCCAGCACAATGCGCCCCTTAGCCGCATGCACTCGGACCCGGAGTTCAGCTGCGAGCACGGTATTTTCGAGATTAAGGGGCAGATACGGCAGGCCGTTCTTGCGCTTGACCCGGAAGTCCATGTTGGCTTCGTCGCAGGCCTCGACCACCACTGCGTCAGCATGGCGAACCACGCGTACCGGCTGATGGACCGCAAATTCAGCCGGGGCGCACATCAGCCCGCTGAGTCGGACCTGACCCGACTGCAGGGTGCAAAGCTTCGACTTGAGGACGACCAGGCCCGCGCGGTCGAAGCTGGTAAGTGCTACCGGCGCAGGCGCTTGAACCGGCTTGACCAGCGCGGCGCCGAACACAACATGGGACTGCGCGAGAATCAGCCGGCCTTCGGCTGCCACTACTTGAACCTGACGCGCATCTGCCAGCACCGAGCCGGCGAGACCCAGATTTCGATACGGCCGCCGTTGAGACGGGGTCCCGATACGGAAGCCCATCGCGGCCTCGTCACACGCTTCCACCGCCACGGCGTTGGCATAGCGCACGAGCTTCGCCGGGTGTTGCGGCGTGAAGCCGGCCTTGGTCCAGATGTCACCGGTGATGGTCAGCCGGTTATTCCGTACCGCGTATTTCTTCGACCGGAGAACAGCCACGCTGTCGACGTCGAGCATTGGAAGTGGCGCGAGCGGCTCCGGAGGCGGCGCCAGGGGACGCGGCGGGTTGGCTTGGAACGTTGCTTCGGTGCACAGTGCGCCGATGTCGGTCTGCGGCTGCGTGACAATGAGTTTCCCCGGCGCAGCGATGACGCGCACTTGGTCTACACCACGGGTGTTAAGTAGTGCCGCGCCGAAGAAGTGGCGCGGAATGCCGTTCGCGCCGGCGCGGGGCCGGGCATTATTGAGCGTGCTGTGCTGCTCGCCCGGTGCGCACTTTTCAACGACGGTCGCGTTCAGGTATCGAGTGAAGCGCAGCGCGTCGCCGCACTGGAAGCCTGCCAGCCACCAAAGGTGCCCGGATACGCTGGCCACGCGGCTCTTGCGGCCCCGGACGCAGTTGATGGTGTTCGTGTCCTTCCAGCCCAGCACCTCTACGCCGGCAGGGTCCAACTCCGCATCGAGATGCGGCACGGGCACATTATCCACGCGCTGATGAGCCCGACGTTCGACGACGGTCGCGCCTGCTGCCATCGCCAAGGCCTCGGCACGGGTGGTCAGCACCAGGTAATCCGGCCCTTCTACGATGGCGAAGTTGGAAGTCGCCACTGCAGGGGAGATGCCGGTGGTCCCCAGCATGAGCTGTTTGGAGTCGGCCAGCTGGCGGTACACGCCGCCGCATTCATTGCCGCGGATAAGCACACGGTCCTGGAACGTCGCAACATTCACGCCCCGTTCTGGGTACATGCCGCACTTGCGCATGAGTTTGATGGGCACCCGGAGCGCCGCCTGGCCAGTAGCCATGTCGAGATGCACGGCCACTGGCGCCGCGAGCGTGGGCCAGGTTGCGAGCGAAAGATACCCTTGGTGACGTGGTTGGCGGGTCTGCTGGGTGCCTGCAGCGCGTGCGGCACGACCCGTTCCGGATGATTCTCCGGACTTGGCTACGATATTCTGTTTCATGCATTCTACCTTCTTGGGATGCCGGTAGTATACCGTAAAAAGCCAATCTAGCAAGTAATCGTGTCGCAGGCGTGGGCTACTCTATACGGTAGGTGACCATTTGGCACAACCACAGAGGAAACTATTATGAGCAAACAACTGACCCCGACCGAACTGGCTAACGTTATCACCCGACTCCTGACCGACCCGGTTGCCGCTGGCGAACTGGAGACCGATGCGAAGTTCACGGCCTTCATGACCGACCTGGCCTCGACGGTGTGCGACCACTGCGGTGGTGAAGTGAAGCATCCGGCCGACTATACCGGCGATGTCTGCTACGTCGGCATTCACGGCAACGAGTCCCTGCCCCCGGACGGCGGTATCTGGAAAGACTACGATAAAGAAGGTCAGCTCTTCCCGAACGGTGAAGACGACCAGTAATTCGCTCCACCTCAAGCCGCACTGCATTTGCTGTGCGGCTTTTCTTTTGTCAGCATCGCTTGGCCTTGCATTTAACGTTATTCTGTGGTATATTAAGCCAGAATAATTGCACGCCTGGACCTGCTTGGCAGCCGAGGTGGCATGCCGCCTGCCCACAACAGGCTTTTACTTCAACACGACTGTCAACTTGAGGCACACATGAACCACATTTCGAACAAGGCCGCCGGCCGTGAATTCCTCGTTTTCGCCCTTGGCGCCGAGGCTTACGGCCTGGACATCCTGAAGGTGCAAGAAATCCGCGGCTACGAAAAGGTGACGCAAATCGCGAACTCGCCGGACTACCTGAAGGGCGTCACCGACCTGCGTGGTGTCATCGTCCCGATTGTCGACATGCGCCTCCTCCTGAAGGTCGGCAAGGCCGAATTCACCCCGCAGACCGTCGTCATCATCCTGAACCTGGGCGCGCGCGTCGTCGGCATGGTGGTCGACAGCGTTTCCGACGTGCTGACCCTGGCTGCCGAGCAAATCAGCCCGGCGCCGCAACTCGGCGGGACCGTCAATACCGACTATCTGACCGGCATCGGCTCGGTCGAAGACCGCATGGTCATCCTGATGGACATCGAGAAGCTGATGGCCGGTGAAGGCTTCGGCCAGGACGAGCGCCTGGCCGCCTGAGCACGACGGCTGTTGCATTCGAACAGCGGTTTGCGTTATTGTTTCCCAATAGAGAAACAATTGTCGGCTGCCGGCCGACGGTCGCTATAATTTCCATTTGGAGAAACAATGGCGCGCAAACTGTCGACACCGGGACCAACGCGAGGGCCGCAAGTCCGGGATTTGGCTGCCCTTGGTCAGCTGGTGCGCAACCGGAGACTGGCGCTGGCGCTGCGCATCGACGACGCTGCTCGTGCTTGCGGGGTAGCCGCCAATGTCCTCTCGCGGCTGGAGAACGGTAGCCCCATCGGCGTCGACAGGCTCTTGCGCGTGTTGTCCGGCTTGGGCCTGTCGCTGCTTGTCATGGCAAAGGACGACGCGCTCCAGCTGGCGGCCGCGATGCCGACAACTTCGTGAACGCGCCCGTGCCACGCATGCGCGAGCAGGCACCGGATAAGCTGCCGCAACATGCCGAGCTGCCGCGCGTCGTCGAGGCGCTTCGCCAGATTGGGCTCGACGTTCGCTTAGTGCTGGCGGCTACGGGCTTCCTGGATGGGATTCGCATCGAGGGTGGCGCCCTCCTCGTCGCACCTGCTTGCCGCATATCCAACCTCCTGCACGAGGCCGGGCATCTCGCCTGTGTGCCTGCCCGGTATAGGCACCTGGCCACTGATGACATCGATGCGCTCGTGCCGGTGATGTTCGACGATGTCACGCGCCTCGGCGTAGACCCCGACTCGCCGCTGTACCGCGCTATCTTGCAGTGCTCGGACACCGAGGCAACTGCCTGGGCGTGGGCGTTTGGGACTCATCTCGGTCTCGAGCCGGAAACAATCATCGAAGACTACCAGTATCCGGATGAGGATGGCACTGGCTCCGGCGCGGAGGTGCGCTTGCAGGTATCAATGGGCATGTATTTCGGCGTCAACGGTTTGGCCAGCGCCGGCTTTTGCTCTACCAACCGATTTGGCCGACTGCCGGTGTACCCGAACCTGGCGTTCTGGACACAGGAGCTATGAGAGCCGCGGCCGGAGGATGTTGGGCAACCTTGTAGCTGCCTCAATTAGTTCCCGGTGGAAATCGGTAGGCTATCAACGATTTCTCTTCCTACTGGACCGGCCATGCCCAACATCAAAAGCAAGAGCTCAGTGCAAGAACGGTGGGCGGTCGCCACCTTTTGGCTGTGGCTGTTGGCCTGGTTCACGCCTTCGCTGGCCGGCGCGCCAGGCTGGCAGCTGGCGCTAATTGCCGTCCTCGAGGGCTGGCACGAGCCGAAGCTGGGCGCGTGGGCTGTATTCGCAAACCTTACCATCCCGGTGGCATTGGCGTACGTTCTGAGCGGTCAGCGGCCCACGCGGTTGCTCGCGTGGACGGTGGCCCTTCCTGGTACGTCGCCAGGGTACTGGCTATTGATTCGGCATTTCGACGCCGAGGGTGTCGGGGTTTTCATTTGGACTGCATCTATCATCTGCCTCGTGATTGCGTGTGCACTTACGGCGCCGAGTCCCACAGAACCACCCCCTCGCGGCGGCCCGACGGCCCTGGATGCGGAACAGGCTGGCGCTTGACCGCGCAAAAAAAGCCCCAGCAATGCTGGGGCGAGTTCTCCTATAGATGCTTGTTGTCCTGCTACGGTCAGCCCTTGGGTGCGTCATCGGGATGGGGCAGCGTGTAGAGCCGCGTCACATCGTACCGATTCAGCTCCCAGAGGAACCCGGTGTTATCGTCCTTCGTGATTTCACCCGTGAGCCCATTCTCCCAGGCATACGGCTTCAGCCCCTTCTCCGCGAGCTCTGCCAGCGCGCCGCCGTGCGCCGGGATGACGCCACTACGGTCGCAGCGCTCGCACCACTCTTTCGGGCTGAGACGCTGCTGACCTTCGCAGGTCGGGCAGGTAATCATCTTCTCCGCGCCAGGCGCCAGTGTCACGGTGCCGAGAATGCGACGCACGCGGCCACAGGCGGCCGACAGCGCTTTGAAGACATCTTCCGGCGTGTCATCGGTGACGGCATCCAGGATGGCCGCCGTGATGTCGCGCATGCCGATTTGGCGGGTCGTGTCGGTCGACACGTGGTCGGTGCCATTCGTCCACAGGGCGCCGACAATCGTGTGGCGCTGCTGCAGCGTGAACCCGCCCGCCTTCAGCTTCTCGTCGAAGCTCTCGATGAACTTGATAACGCGAAGCTCCGGCGAGTCGTCGGTAACCGGCGGAAGCGCTTCTGCTGCTTTGCGCGCGGCCGCCAGGATGTCGGCAGCAGGATGCCCCATGTACACCGGGAACATCCAGTCTCCTTCGACCGGGCCGTTGGGATAGGCCGATACCGGCTCGAGGTTGACGCGGGCTTCCGTCCCTTCGGAGAGGAATTTACCCAGCGCCATCACGTGCCCGTAGCCGAGCAGCGACAGCGTCTCGCCGGCTGCAGGTTTCGGTTTGGCCGGCGCGGCCGGCGTGGCCTCGCGCAGGGCAGCTTCGACAGCAGACAGCGCGATGGTATAGCCGACCGTGCCTGGCTCGTGCACGCGCAGACCGTCGGTTTCGCGCAGGATGGCCTTGGCCCTTGCAGTGAGCCGGCGCTCGGCTTTTTGATTCATGCTTTCGCGGAGGTTGTCTTGTTTCATAGTGGTCCTTTCCAGTGAGTTGTTGCCTTACCACTGGTATAGCGCGCGGCACGAAAAAACCTCGGCCGTGAGACCGAGGTTGGTGAGAAGTTGGAGGTGTTACAAACCCTGGTGCGCGGCGGCCAGCAGCTCGCGCAGGTACATCCGGCGCTCGACCTTCACGCCGCCGGTGCTGGCGGGGTCCGCCTTGATGGCAGCATTGACCTTACGCTCGAGCCGTTCGTGCAGCTCGTCCAGTTCATCATCGGAGAGCGCCGGGGGCTGCCGGGAGGCCGTCAAACGCTTGATGGCGGCCAGCAGCGCTCCGCCACGCTCTTGCGCCCAGCTGGCATGCTCAAACGGCACCTGGCTGGCGACGCGGTAGAGGAACTCGCTAAAGTCCGAGGCAAGGCTCGACTCGGCTCCCTGTTCGGTGGCGGCCGGGCCGGTGCTCCGGTTGGGCGGCATGTCTTCGACCTCGACGGACGGGCCATAGCCATGCATGAAGGCTTGCGCCGCCGCCTCGTCCTTGAACTGCAGGGTCACGTAGCCATCGTCCTCGTCCGTCATGCGGCCCAGGCCCGGAATGGCAATCGGCGGCTCAGCTGCCGGCGCCGCTGCAGTTCCATGGCTTCGAGTGCCTTCGTAGAGGTACCGCGTGCAGGACATGAAGGGCCGGCCGTCTTGGTTGACGTGATTGCCGTACTCGTTCACTGCGGCGCCCTGGCAGCAGCCATCACACTGGTTCCGCGGCTGGGGCATGGCGGCTGGGGTGTTGCTCGTGCGGGTATCGTTTTCGGTCATGCTTGTGGTCCTTGAAGTGGGTTGTGGCCTGAACTCGGTATAGCGCGCGGCAAAGAAAAACCTCGGCCTTGTGGACCGAGGTTTGAGAGGATGCTGCGTACTTACGCGGCTTTCTTCAATGCCTTCTTCACGGGCTGCGCGTCCATTTCCGAGACGCGAACCAGCACAGCGGCAATGTCACCGATGACCGGACCGAGTTTCGGAGCCGAGAAGCAACCTACCCGCGAATACAGCACGGCGTCGTTGCGCAGATACTGCGTAGCGAGCAGACCGTCGGAGGTGCCGCCGACCAGCAGGTGGTCGCCGTTCGTCAGGACGACTTTCAGCGGACCTTTGTAGAACAGACCGTCCACGGGCATGTTCTCATCAGGCACCAGGTTCTGGGCGCCGACGAGGGTGCCCAGGCCAGCGTTGCAGATGGCGTAGACGGCGTGCTCGACGATTTCCATGGCTTCGTTCAGCCGCGGCAGCGTCGAGGTGTCGACATCTGGGCCAACCAGCCAGCCTTTTGCCAGGTCGACGTCCATGAAGCCCTCGCCAGGCTTGTACACGGTCTTGACCCGGGCCGAGTTGAACTGCTGGACCATGTCCAGGCAGGACAGCGTACTGATGCAGTTTGCCTCGACTTCGACTTGGCGGATGGCCTTGTCGGGGTCGAACGGCACGAAGGCGCAGGTCTGACCTGCGTACTTCTTCTGCAGCATGCCGGCATAGTCGGACATCGCATGGGCTACCAGGTCGGTACCCTCGCGTACGTCCAGCATGTCAGCCAGCTTCGCCGCTGCTTCGTTGCCCGGCTCGGCCAGTGCGAAGCCGCTGTCGGTCAGGAAGCGTGCGACACCGACACCGTTGATACGGGAGCCCTTGATGGTGCCGAGCTTGCCCGTATCGAGCAGCGCGAACGATTCCTTGCCGCCTTTTTGTACCGGATACACCGCGATGCCCGCAGCACCGCCGGTAAAAGCCAGGGCTGCACCGTTGACGCCGACGAAGATTTTGGAGGTTTTCATGATTTGGTCCTATGTGAAGTTGAGATATGGCCTTACCTCCTGGTATAGCGCGCCGCGGGTGCACATGAAAAAACCTCGGCTTGCGGCCGAGGTTGAGGGGATGCCTGGCCAATGCACAGGCGGTGGTGTCGTATTACCCGGCGCTGGGCGCGCGCGGGTCGGGTTCTTCAGGCAGGTGCTGCATGCCTTCTTCCGGAATGTCGTCGAAGGACAGGTACAGGCCCGCGGGCATATCGACCGACGCGCCATCTTCGTTGCAGGATGGTCCGGCAGGCTGCAGGGAGATGGTCACGACCGTGAAGCCACGGTCCGGGTCATCTTCGTGCGGTGGCCAGGTCAGCTCCAACGCGCGTTTGAGCTGGTGCCCGGTCATCGTCACCTGGTTGCGGGGAACGGTGTCCCGCGTTGCGGCCAGTGCAGCCTGCAGGATGGCATCCCGCTGAGCTTGCGCTTCGAACGAGCGCCAGGCGACGCCGATATGCCAGGGCAGTGCATCTGGAACGAGGTGACGGTACGCTTTCTCGAACTGCGCCTTCTGGAACCCGGCCGGCACGCCCTTCTCCAATTGCGGAAGCGCGGCCATGGCACGAGCAGCGCCCAGCTGGGCGGCGGCCTCGAAGAAAGGCAGGTACAGCGGCTTCCAATATTCCGGAACCCGGCCCTTGTCCGCCTCATAGTCGACCAGCCGGCACATCTCCGCCAGCAGCCCGTGGTTCTCGGCGAGCTCCACGTACTTCACCGCCAGGTCCGGCACGGTTGTGGCTTCGACCGTTTCCGGCTGACCCCGCTGGTCCGCGGCGGCCGTGAACAGCTTGCGTACGGCGGTGGCCGTGTCCTCGAGGGACTCGGCGCCATCGCGGCAGCGGGAGAGCAAGGCAAGCAGCTCAGCTTGGCTGGGCGACTGCTCAGCAGGCTTGGGCGCAGGCTGGCAAATGTCGCAACCGAGGTCGGAGCAGTTTGGGCAATCTACAGTGTATCCACGGCTCATTGATTCATTCCTCCTCAAGTTCTTGTTGTTCACGTACCCATTCTGCATGTTCTTCGGGATTGCATTTCGGGCATGGAGGCCTGGCAACATTGGGGTCGTCGCCGTCGCCATCCATGTCGCTCATGTATCCGTCAGTGCACATCAGGTCGGGGTAGGTGGTGGTGCCGCTGTAGCCTTGCTGATGGCAGCCAGAGGCGACGGCGGGGTGCCGGCGCTGGTAGATGCGTCGCTGGTGCGCGTTCATTGGCTCACCTCGCTGTTCTGGCCGGTGGTGTCCGATTCGTACTGGACGTCCACGTTGCCGTTGTAGTGGGTGAGGTCGTAATTCATGCGGTTGCCGCAGCTCGGGCACTCGAAACCGAACTCCGTTCGACGCACCCGCCCGCAGGAGGTGCGCTTGACGCAGTACGGGACGTAGCTCGTGTCGCGCAGCTTCGCGGTCATGAACACGTCGCCCGGGACGATGACGCCCTTCGGATGCGTAACGCTGGTGCTCGGCATGTGGTGGCGCGCGGCCGTCAAGAAAGCCCGGGCTCGGAAGCCGGAGGTGATAAATGGCATGGTAGGTCCTTTCAAATTGGTTATGGCCTTGAACTTGTATAGGGCCGCCCGGTCGGCCGCGCGCTATACCTCAGTGGTGTCATCCATTCACTTTTTCGAGGAAATCCACATGAACAAGGACCAAACTACCGGCGCCGAAACCGTCACGCCGGCCTACACGCCGTCCGACGCGGCCAAGCAGGCTTTCAGCCTCGCGCTCGAGCACCTGGCCATGGCCACCTACCGTGAACTGCCGGAGGCGATGAAGCCGTCGTACGCCCGCGGGTTCGCGATGGGCTACGATGGCCGGCCCTTCCCGCGCGAAGCAGTCGAAGACCGGGCGATGGACGACGGCTTCATGTTCGGCGCGCGGGTAGACCTGAGCAAATACCAGAAGCGCAAGACCGCTCCTGTCGTGCACGCCTGACGACACCGTGCGAGCCGGCCCCAACCGACGCGCGCATCCCTCCAACAGCCCCTTCGTGGGCTGTTTCTTTTCGCCGGCGGCCCTGGGGCACCCGTCGACCAACGCTATACCTCAGTGGTGTTATCCAACAACTACTGATGAGGAAATCAACATGCACAAGGACCAAAAACCATCCGCCGGCCTGGCATTCATGCAAGCAGCCGCTGAGGCAATGCCGAAAACCCTGGGCGACCGCGAGCGCATTGCTGCGATGAGCGAGGCGATGCGCCTGGCCGTCCACAACCGCTTCGCTTTCGCCAAGCAGGATGCTGACGAGCTGCGCCGCCTGGGCATCCGGACCTGTGTGGGCGTATTCCGGCCGCTGGACTACTACCTGGGGGCCTGCGTCCACGGTGGCACCTACGCGAGAATGTGGGAAGCCCATCACAACCAGAAGCCCTGGATTGCGCTGACCGCTATTGCGCCGGACCACATCAGGCGTGATTACGAGCTGCTGCCCAACAACCGCGTTACCACGCAGATGGGTGTGCTGCTTCCGCAGTCGTTCGACGACCATGACGAAGGCACCCTCCCAGTCGAGGGCAAGCAAGTGTGGTGGGTGACGTCGCAAGACAACGACCACATCACTGTTTGCCGTTACCGCGTGACCGACATCGACGTGGCTCATGTAGGCCGCCGCGCGCTGCCCTTCCAGCACCGCGGCAAGCCCTTCCGCATCCGCAAGCTGACCCGCGAACAGTGGGCCGAGCTGAATGCGGAGCCAGTCGAGGAAAAGCAAGCAGCCTGACCTAGCACCACCCTCCAACAGCCCTTCCTGGGCTGTTTTTTCATGTTGCCGACGGCGCGGCGTCACGGGCCGTTTGACCTATACCCCAGTAGGTGTCAATCCATTTATCACTTACGAGGAAAGCAACATGAACAAAGACCAAACTATCTCCGCCGGCCTGACCTTCCTGCGCGCCGCGCAGTCCGCAGTGGCCACCCTCGGCGACAAAGAGCGTGTTCGGGGCATGCGCGATGCGATGCAGGTTGCCCTTCGCAACCGGTTCTCGTTCGCTGACCAGGATGCGCCGGCGCTGGCCAGCCTGAGCATCGAGAGCCGTGCGGGCGATTTCCGTCCGCTCGACTACTACAAGCAGGCGTGCATCCACGGTGGCTCGTACACCGAGATGTGGGAAGCGCAGCACCAGATGAAGCCCTGGGTCGCCCGTTGGGCCGTCGCATCCGAGCAGGTCCTGCACGGCTACTTCATCATGGAGGACAACCGTGTCGCCAACGGCATGGGCGTCCTGCTCCCGCAATCGGTCGACACTCCGGACTCGGACACACTGTCCGTATCGGGTCTTCAGGTCTGGTGGGTGGGCGAGATGACCGACGACTTCATTCGTCTGTGCCGCTATCGTCTGACGCCGGAGGAAATGGCCAATCGCCATCGCGACACGCCGTTCCTGCACCATAGCCGCTCGCCTTTCCGCGTCCGGGTAATGATGCGCGAAGAGTGGGATGAACTGAACGCTCTGCTGGCCGAGGAAAAGCAAGCAGCCTGACCTGGCACCATCTCGAACAGCCCCTTGTGGGCTGTTTTTTTGTGACGCGTGCGGAAAAACCCTGACAGCAGTGCCGCGGGCGGCGTGGTCCGAGATGGCCTGTGTTTTGGCGAAAATAAGCCCCCGATAAAACGGGGGCTGAGATAATGCAAAACTTATATAGGGCTTTTACCGATAACAATTCTGCCTTCACGGACAAAAAGACCTAATCCGTTAATTGGCGCACCCTTCAATGCACTCAACCGCTCGGCGCCGCCAGGATGGGTACCAGATGCCGGATACGATTCCCTCAGAAAGAACGGGAGGTCCGCCGGGGCCAAAACGGATACATCACCTAAGCCAGCATTGCGCGTGGCATCAATGGCCATTTTATCGGCGAACATCTCCTGTTCCCAGAAACGGGTTTTATCAACGAATAGCCGCCTCGTATCGTTATGTTTCGCATCGCAGTGGGCCATTTCATGCGCCAGCACAAACGCAAGTTCAACATCCGAAACGCCCTTTTCGAAATAGGTTTTATCGACAACGATATGGCAATGCGTATCGCCCCTGGCGCCGGCGCCAGCTCCAGCCACTTCTGTGCTGACCTCCGTTGATACTCGCTTTACGCCAGGGAAGCTGGGTTTGAGGCGGGTAATGAAATCAGCCATTCGGCTGTCTTCGGAATTCACTGCCGGGCCGGTGGCACAGCCGGATAGCACGCAGGCGAACAATAAAATAACAGCTTTCCACATAACTTTTACCTCAAATAGTTTGCACATTCGGTATAGCGCTACGCAGTAGGCGTTACAGGCAAACCGGGTCGTTCGGCGGTCCAACGTAGAATGAAAAAGCCCCAGCAGTGCTGGGGCGGAGTGTCAGCGGCGACGTGTGGAGATGTCGCCAGACATAGTTTTGATGTTGCCACCGACATCGCCGCACTGGACATCACCACTGGCAGTGGTAACCTGGCCCTGAACGGTGCTGCAGTTCACCTCGCCGCTTCCGGTGGAGACGTCGCGGCCAACAGCGCCACACGTCACATTGCCGGAACCGGTAGAAACATCGCCGGTGACCGCGCCGCAAGACACGTCGCCAGAGCCCGTCCTCACTGAACCGGCCGAGCCTTGCACCTCGATGGTGGCAGAGCCGACTTCGAGCGACTCCAGGTTGCCGTGAACGACGATGTCGATTTTTGGCGAGCTGGAAATCTCGATGCGGTTGCCATCGATGTAGATGCGGTTGTCGCCGGCGCTACGCTGCTCGATACGCAGTTTGCGGCCGAGGAAGCGCTTGCCGTTCAGGATGATGTCAGCAAGGCTCACTTGGCAGCTCCTTGCTGTTCAGCCGCCTTGACGCGCTCCAGGTACTCCCGGTCCGCGATGCCACAATAGGCGCCGCGCGCGACACCGTCGAGCAAGCTCACAGCGACCCAGCACGAGTTGTCGCTGGCCCAGACTACCTTGCGCGGCTCGGACTTCGAGACGCCCCAGGCACCCTTGTTGTTCACGACGTGTTCCTGACCTTGCACCATGGTGTGAAACAGCTGGCTGGCCAGCATGCGGGCTTGCTCCGGATTCGGCGCTACGAACTGGCCGCTGATTCCGCAGATTTTGCGCTTGGTGACTGCCTTCGGGTGACCCCATTCAACGACTGCTTTCATGATATACCTCCAATTTTGCGCTGTGCGCGTTGTTGACCTACTCCCGTATAGCCGGCGCGACGACCGGCCTGCAGCGGATGTGGCGCAGATATGGGGGCTAATACAACTTTAGTATACCGAGTATACCGCAATACCGCAAGCATCTGCTGCAAAAACTTGCGCTAATGTTGTTAACTTTATCGAAAAGTGCTACCGTGTTGCCATACAGCAAAACGGGAGAGCATCTTGACGACGAGTGACATTCAAACGCTTGTTGGCCGCCGGGTCCGCATCGACCTGGGCGCAGACGGAACCTATGTTGGCGAGCTGCTGGAGCTGTCGGGCAGCCCGTGGCGCGGTCGCGCGCGCATTACCGGCGTGCTGACGCCGGCACAGCACCTGGTGCAGGGCAACCTCGGCCGACGCGGCCACCGCCCGGGGGAGTTCGTCGACGTGGCCCATGCTGTATTGGCATCAGCGACCGAGCTTGGCCATGCGACCTACCTCGAAGCCATTCAGGCGGAATACAACCGGCGCTTGGGCAGCCACTCCGGCGCCCAGACTTCGCTGCATGCCTGGGCGCTGGCTGCGCTGGGGCGCGCGCTGCGCGCCGCTCACATTGCGGAGGAGCGTCGAGTTGCAACGGGCGCCTGGCGCTTGGTGCAGGCCCAGCCTGAGTGCCTAGCGTGACCGTCAACACGTTGCAAAATTAGTAATTGTGGAAGAATTCCCCGTGTCTATTGTGAAAGAAAACCCCCTCCCTATTGTGGAAGGAATCCCCCCCGACCAGGGCGCCGCGGCGCCCGGCTTCGGCCGAGCTGTAGTTCCGGAAGACCCGCTCTGGGCCCAGGTGTACGAGGCTGTCGAGGCCCTGCGCGCCACTCTGGCCCAGCTGAACCTGCTGGCGCGCCAGCCGGCCGTGGCGCACGACTTTGTAGCTGTGCTGGCCGCCCTGGACGCCGTGCGGGGTGAAACGTTCGCAGAGCCCTACTGGCGGGCCTACCTGGAGCGCCTCGTCAACCTGCACCCGCAGCTGCAAGTTCGGAAAGCAGCTTGATGAGTTGTCGGGCCTGCGACAGCTGAGCCGCACGCGGCCAGCGCCACTGCGGCAAGCCCGACCCAACACATGGGCAGGCGTTTCCGCAGCGGCATAATTACCAGCCCCAGCGCAGCTGCATCGCGACCAGCGCCGGCGTGTGGTTGCGCACCTTCGGGATGTAGGTGGCGGCCAGCTCGACGTTGCGGACCTGCAGCGCCAGCTCCGGCAGCACGAACGGCAGAACCGCGACCTTATAGCCGGTCACGGCGCCGGCGAGCAGGCCCACGTGGACGTTGTCGGTCAGCTTCCAGCGCGACTCGTACGCGGCATACACGCTGTTCGCATACATGCTGTTCCGGTAGTAGCCGACGATGACATCGGACCCGAAGCGGTAGCCGATGCCGTAGTTGTTCTCGTTGAAGTCCTTCTTGACGTTGATGTGGTGCGAAACAAACCCGCTCACGATGGCGGGTTGCAGGTCGACGCGGTCGAAGGTGTCTGCATGGGCAGCGGAGCTCGCCAGCAGGGCCAGGACGGCTAGGGTTTTCAGAGAGCGCATATAGCGTGAAATTGGTGGGTGGGGATGTGTATAGCGCTGCGGCAAGACCATGGCGCTGCGCGACCACCTCACATGCCAGCCGATTCGCGTTCCCTATACTCAAAAGGCGCCCAGGCGCGGCGCCGCCCGCCGCAAGGCCTACTTCCCTTCAGGAGCTGCATGGACGCCATCACCCATACCCCAACGCCTTCCCTGCGCATGACGCGAGCCCTTATTGGCAGCAAAATTTGGCTGGTAGCCGGCAGGGCCGCCAGCCTTTTTTCTGCCGGCTTCAAGGTCTATGGCTGCATCGACGAGTCGTTCCTGTGCGCCCAGGCGCAATGGAAGAAGCTGACTGCCGAGGAGCGTGACCAGCTTGCAGCAGAGCGTGGCGCGGCCTGCGCTGCCGCCCTGGACGCGGCGCTCACGGCGGCAGTGCGCGACCTTACCGAGTACCTGACCATCTGCGAGAACGAAGGGCTCAGCCCGAACCTGCGCAAGCTGCGCGACACCTGGTCCTGCGGGGAGCTGAATCTGGTGAAGGGCTCTGCAGCGCTGGCGCAGTCGCTCGTCGACCTGCGCGCGATAAAGGCCCAGCGCGACCTGGCCGCGCAGATTTCCCGCAGCGTCAAACTGTCCGACTATCCGGACACCTTCCCCGCGGCCGGCCGCAAGCGCAAGCTCATCGCGGTGCTCGGTCCGACCAACTCGGGCAAGACCTACGACGCCTTTCAGCGCCTGGCGACCGCGCGCGCCGGCGTGTACCTGGGCCCGCTGCGCCTGCTGGCGCTGGAGGCATTCACGCGCCTGAACGAAGAGTTCGGCGTGGTGGCGTCCCTCATCACGGGCGAGGAGCGCCGTATCGTCGACGGCAGCCGGGTGACCGCGTCCACCATCGAGATGCTCGACCCGACGAAGGACCTCGAAGTGGCCGTCATCGACGAAATCCAGATGCTCACCGACCCGGACCGGGGTTGGGCCTGGACGCAGGCTGTGGTCGGCGCCAATGCCGACGAGGTATGGCTCCTGGGCGCGCTGTCCGCAGAGCCGGCAATCCGCGCGCTCGCCGAGCGGCTCGGACTGCCGCTGGAAATCCGCACGAAGGAGCGCAAGCACCCCCTGGTGGTCGCCGACCAGTCGCTGGCGCCGCTGGCGAACGGCGCGCTGCGCATGGCCGAGCCTGGCGACGCCTTTATCGTGTTCTCCCGGCGCGATGCCCTGAACCTGCGCGACGACCTGCTGGCTGCGAAGCACCGTGTCGCCTGCATCTACGGCGCGCTGTCGCCGGAAGTGCGCGAGCGCGAGGCGCGGCGCTTTGCCACGGGCGAGGCCGACATCCTGGTGGCCACCGACGCCATCGGGCTGGGACTAAATCTGGGTCCGCTGCAGCGGGTCGTCTTTACTTCGGTGCAGAAATTCGACGGGAAGGAGCGCTGCGAACTGTCCGTGCCGATGCTGCAGCAGATTGGCGGCCGCGCGGGGCGGTACGGGCACCAGAATGTGGAGCCCGGCGTGGTGGTTGGGCTTACGCCGGCGGAGCATGCCGTGGTCGTCCGCGCGATGGCTGCCAAGCAGGAGAACCTGCCGACGTCTGGATTCACGGTGACGCCCGGCGCCGCCTACCTGGAGCAGCTTGCGCAGATGTCCGGGGACACGCGGCTCGAGGTCCTCCTTACGCTCTTCATGCTCCACTGCGACAGCGGGGACCGGTTCTTCGTGCCGCACGTGCCCGAAGAGCAGCTGACCAGGGCCGCGCAGCTGGACCGCATGGGCAACCTGCCGCTGAGCGAAAAGCATACCTTCTCCATGGCGCCGATGGCATCCAACCACGAGGACATCGACAACGCGTGGGCAACCTGGGCGCAGCAGGCAAACCAGGGTGGCATCATCCAGCTGGATTTCCTGCCGGACGACCCGGAGACGGCGTCGCTCGAGGAGGCGGAAACCACGGTGCGCCTGCTGGCCGCCTACCGCTGGTTCGGGCACCGGCTGCCGGACGTCTTCGTCGACCATGAGGAAGCGGATGCCGCACTGGAGCCGTGGATTCGCGCAGTAGACGAGCACCTCAGGAGCCGGCGCAAGCAAGGGGTGGGCGGCGGCCGCAAGGGCATGCCGAGCTGGTACTGGGAGCCGAAGCCGGCCGCGCCCCGCTACTCGGACCGGTATCAGCGGCTGCTCACGCCGAAGCCGCGCCGGCGCGTCGTTTGAGCGGAAAAAACCCCGCCATCAGCGATGTGCGGGGTTGGAGGCGTAGCGCTTACTTCAGGTCGATGAGCTGGCCATCATGAACAGCGAACGTGGCGATGGTGCGACCGGCGGGACCCAGGATGGACCAGACTTCGGCGCCATCGCGCTTGAATACCCGCGTATTGTTGCAACGGACCGCGTTGTAGGTGGCGCGCACCGCCTTGACGGTGGCCACCGCAATGTCCCCATCGGCGCGCATGCCGAGGAGGGTAAAGACCTTGTGGCCGAACCGGAGCTCTTTGCCGTTGGCGTCGATATAAGCTTGCAGCTGCGTTGTCATGTTTGACCTCTACGTTGAATTGAACACAATCGGTATAGCCGCGGCGCACGGGGCACTACACGGGTTCGCTGAGCGCCTGGGAAATCGATTGTGTGACGTCGAGGGCTGCATTTTGGCGGCAGCTGGCGCCGAGCCGCACGCAAACCAGATGTGCCGGGTCCACGCCTTGCGATTCAAGGAACCCGGCCAACCATTGTAGGAAGCTGCCGCTCGCGGCCAGCAGGCAGGCTTGCACGGGAAATGCCGCTTGCGCCACGGCGTTCACGGCCTCGGCGACTGTTGCGTCCGTGCGGGCAACATGCGCTTCGACTAGCCCCCGCTGCTTCAATTCGGGAGTAAGCCGCGCGCGCATAGAGCATCGCTCGCACTGCTCAATATCGAGGTCGATGAAGCAAAACCAGCTCGCTTGCCAGCGCGAGGCCCTCTTGCGTGAGGCCCGGTCAGCCTGGTCGACGCTCAACGGGTAGGCACGTGCCTCGGGTCGCGGGGCTTCGGTCGGCGCCAGCGCTTGTTGACGGGCTTGCCTGGCCAGGCTGAACAGGACCACGGGTATTGGGCCATACGTCGATTGATACTGCTCCGCCGTAATAACGGTAATGGCTTTCACAGTGTGCCTGTCGAGAACGACGACAATGTGCTGGTCCAGCAGCGCATCGAACACGAGAACGGCCCGGCGCGTCTTGTACGGCAGCTGGCGTAGGTGCACGAACTGACCCGTCTGCAGGACGTCCTCGAGCCACGAAGGCGCACGATGCGCCCGCTCCAGACAGCGTTCGAGCGCGTGAGGCAAAAGCCGCGCGCGGGGCGGACAGCCCTGTAGTTCAGCCTGCCGCATCCTGCGCTGCCGTGCGCCACGTGGTAACCCCGCCGGCCTTGTCTTCGAGCGTAATGCCGGCCGCGGTCAGCTCCGCGCGAATGGCGTCCGCCTTCTTGAAATCGCGCGCCGCTTTCGCCTGCGCGCGCTCTGCGATGGCCGCTTCGATGCGCGCCCCCGTCCAGCCGCCCGCCAGGCCGCCTTGCAGGAACTCCGCCGGCGCGCGCTCGAGCAGACCCAGCACCCCGGCCAGGCCCTTGAGCAGCCGCGCGACGCCGGCGTCCTTCGACTTGTTCAGCTCCGCGGCCAGCTCGAACAGCACGGCGACCGCCAGCGGCGTATTGAAGTCGTCGTCCATCGCTGCCTTGAAGCGCGCGGCGTAGGGGTTCGACCAGTCGATGGGCGCCGGCGTGCCGTCCAGCACCAGGCCGTCCAGCGCCGTGTAGAGCCGGGTCAGGGCGCCGCGCGCGTCGTCCAGATGCACGTTCGAATAGTTCAGCGGGCTGCGGTAGTGCGCTCGCAGGATGAAGAAGCGCAGCACCTCGGCATCGTACTTGGCCAGCACCTCGCGAATCGTGAAGAAGTTGCCGAGAGACTTGGCCATCTTTTCGCCGTCTACGCGCACGAAGCCGTTGTGCATCCAGTAATTCACCATATTGCCGCCGAAGGCGCCTTCGGACTGGGCCAGCTCGTTCTCGTGGTGCGGGAACTGCAGGTCGGCACCGCCGCCGTGGATGTCGAACTGCTCGCCGAGCAGCGCGCACGACATGGCGGAGCACTCGATGTGCCATCCGGGGCGGCCGGTGCCCCAGGGCGACTCCCACTTCGCTTCCGTGGGCTCCGACGCTTTCGCCGACTTCCACAGCACGAAGTCGAGCGGGTCGCGCTTGTCCGCGGTGGTGTCGATGCCGCCGCGTTCGCGCAGGCCCGCGCGCAGGTCGTCGACGGACTTCCCGGAGAGCTGCCCATAGGCGGGGAACTTGCGCACGGCGTAGTTCACGTCGCCGTTGTCGGCCTGGTAGGCCAGGCCCTTCGCTTCCAGCTGGCCAATGATGGACAGCATCTGCGGCACGTACTGCGTCGCGCGCGGAACATGCGTCGGCGGCAGGATGCCCAGCGCCTGGGTGTCCTCGTCCATGAAACGCGTGAACCGGTCGGTCAGCTCCGAAATCGTCTCGCCGTTTTCAACCGCGCGCCGGATGATTTTGTCGTCGATGTCCGTGATGTTCCTGACGTACGTAACGTCGTAGCCGGAGGCGCGAAGCCAGCGGTAGACCACGTCGAAGGACATCATCATGCGCGCATGGCCGATGTGGCAGTAGTCGTAAATCGTCATGCCGCACACGTACATGCGGACCTTGCCAGGTTCGATGGGGACGAAGTCTTGCTTTTCGCCAGTCAGCGAGTTATGAATTTTCAGCGGCATTCGATGTTGTGTAAGCGGTGAACGATATACTGCCGGTGTTTGGGCAGTGTTTAAAATATAGCAGGAAATACCCCTGTTGTCACATAGCTGCGGCGCGGCTCCCTGAGCGGCCTCAGCCGGCGACAGGGTCAAGCCTGGGTCGCTGCGCCGGTGCGCCGACGGTCCACTCGTGCTCGCGTGTACCGCCGCTTGTATTCAGCGTCGGATACCGGATTGGCCGGAAGGTCGTGTCCCTGAGCCTTGAGCTGGGTGTACACCTGCAGCGCCTGCGACCCTTTCAGCGAGCGGCAGGACCGGCACATGACGGTACTGTTGGCTATCGATTCAAGGACAGTTTCACGGGCCATGCCGGCGTGCGCCGCTGAACTGACCCGTGGGCCGGTGTAACCCGCGTTGACGCTGTAACACAGGTCATCGCCCGAGCCACAGCAGCTGCAACGCTTGCCGATAAGCGTAGTCGCGATAAAGGCCTTGTGCTCGGTCTCCGCAGCCAGTCGGCGCTCCGTGGTCCGCGTAATCACGGATTCGCGGTTTGCCTCATAGTGTGCCCGACTTGCCAGCTTCTGGCAGGCTTTGCAGCGCGACTGGCGCTGTCCGGTTGCCGTGACCTTCAATGCAAATTCCTCGATTAGCAGGACTTGCGTGCAGTTACAGCATTTCTTCTCGGTAAGTGTGGAGTCTTTGTGCATGAATTTGTCCGGCGGCGTAGCTATTTTTCAGACAATATAGCATTTATTGGCGTTTTGCGCAATCTGCGGTATACTATGCGCAACCGGCAATGCGTTTGCCGGCTGGGGCACCTAACCCGCCGCCTGCACGGACGCAAGTTCGACGGTGAATCAGGGCACGCAACCTACCATGTATCCCATGACCCGGCGCGTTGTTTGAAACGCAGGCATCGACAGCCTTTGTTGCGCCACTACTCGTGGAGATACCACCATGGCCCAGAGCCACCTTATTGCCCTGCCCTCGCAGGAGCTTTCTGCTTTACTGTGCGCGGCAACTGCCCCGCAATACACCCAACTGTTCGAACAGTTGCCGGCGTTGCGCGCCGCCCTGCTCACCCCCGTCGACGACGAACTGCGCTCGCTGGCCAGCGCGGCGAGCAGCGCCATCAGCGCCGCCTGCGCCAACACCAACTATCCAGAGGACTGGGACGATGACCGCGCGTGCGCCGAGCGGCTCATGACGCAAAAGCGCGCCCAGGAGGCCGCCCAAGCGTCGGCGCCGCAGACGCTGGTGCCCAAGGCGTGGGGCAACACGAAGTGCCCGTGCTGCGCCGGTGGACGCATTGTCCGCGTGTGTGCGCGGGCGCGCGACTACAACTACCTCGACATCCCACACCTGGGCCTCAGCACGGAGGGGTACATGCCCTCGAAAATGGGCATCCCGGGTGACAGTGATGGCCCGGCCATCGAAGTGTGCCTCGACTGCGGCCGGATTGTGAACGGCGAGTACCCTGTGCAAGAAGATGTGCTCCGGCAGCGTGTGACGAAATACAAGGAGGACCGCCTGTGAGCCTGCCAACCGTCAAATTCCTGCTCGACCAGGCCGAGCGCCTGGTGACGTACATGGGCGACAAACACCGGTTCCGCCTACGGTCGGCGAGCGCGCAAGAAGCGGTTGCGGCCATGTATGGAAAGAACGACTGGAACACGCTGCACGGGCTCGCGCAGCGCGCCAACGAGCCGGCCGGCGCCAAGGCATTGGCGGCGCCGCAGCCGGGGAGCTTCCCGCTCACGTGGTCTAAGCTGGGTCACGAGCAGCTGACTGTCAGCCGCAACGACTGGTACCGGCACACCCTCGCCTCCGGCGGCGCGCTGGCGGACCGTCAGGCCTGGTTGCAGCAGCACTTCGCTGAGCACGTACAGCGCGGCGGCGCCGGGGTATTCCTCAACGCCTTCGGCAAGCTGTCGCTTTCGGCGCGCGAAGCGCTTCACAGCGAGCGGCTCCTGGTCGACCTGGTGAACGAGGACTGCGCCTTACCCGTCAACCTGATGGCGGACATGGAACCGGAAGCCATCGGAGACCTGACCACTGCGCTGATTTTCGCGCGCGACCACGGCCTGACCGACGACTACTGGAAGCAATCGGCGACCGTGGTGGTGACGGTTGTGGTCCGCGCACTGCGCGAAGCAGGCAAGCAGGTCCACTTCGCCCGCCTGGCCGAACTGTTCCCGCTACAGGCCGCGCCGACGCAGCTTCGCGAGCTGATGCTGTCGTTGCCTGCTGAATCCGAGACGCGACAGCACCTGGCAGGCATCCTCGCGCCGCATGGCGCCGACGGCAGCACCTTTTCGGAAAAGACCTGGGCCACGCACTACAGCGTGCTGTCGCGCGCACTGGCGCAGCTGGCCGAGAGCCCGTGGACGTATGGCCTGTTTTCGAAGGCCCGCGGCGCGCAGGGCCTGTTCTCGCTGCTCAGCCAGCGCAAGTGCCTCGTTATCGAGTGCCCGGAGCGGGCGGCCGGACTTCCAGAGCGTGCCGTGCTGTACGCGATGCGCAGCGCGCTGGCGCTTCGGTACGCGCTGTCCCGGGATAGCCGGTCGGTGCCCTGGGTCTTCGCGATGAACGAGGTTGACAGCTACCTGTGCGCCTCCCTGGCCGGCATGGCTGGACACGGGAGGGTGGCGCAGATGGCGATGCTCATGACCACCAGCGACCCTGGTCTGCTCAACGGTCACCCGGGCGGCAGCGAACTGTTGGCCAACGTGTGGAACACACTCCACCTGCATGGCTGCCGCCCGGCGCAACTGGCTGAGCTGCTGGAGAAAATGGCCGACCGGCCGGTGCTTGTCCAGCCGAGCCGCGTGACCGCCGTAATCTGACCAGCCACGGACGCGAACCGCCAGCGTGCAGCCTGGCGGTTCGCCTATACGGAGCTGAGCAATTTCGCTTTTTTGAGGACACACACCATGGAACTCGAGACCCAAACCATCCCTCCTATGCCTCGCCAGGATTTTGCCGGCATGACCGACAAGAACCTGCTGGCGTATCTGAAGATGAACCAGACCTACATCAGCCGCGACGACAGCATCGCTACCCGGGCGGACATGCTCGCGACAGCGAACCTGGTTGCCGACCGCAAGGCCGAGGACTTCCTCGTCGCACGCGAACAGGCAGCCACCCTGGACCGTGCGGTAACCGAGACAAGCGCTGCACTGCAGGAGTTCCCTCGCGGACCGCTGGGCCTGACGCCGGACGATGTGAAGGCCAGCCCCGAATGGCAGACGGCGTATCGCAACTTCAACGTCGCCTTCCAGGCACTGCGCAATTTCAACGGCACCTACACGAAGAAGTTTGCCGACGAACTGCGGCATGAACGCAATGCTCGTCGCGCTGCACGCATCGTCGCCAGCGCATAACTCGACACCCCCGGCACGTGCTGGGGGTTTTCTTTGCCCGTGCAATGAAAAAGCCGTCCTGAGGACGGCTTTGGAGTGGTGCTGACCTGTTATGCGGCGCCGACGGTATCGGCAGCTGCAGGCTGGACAATCGGGTCGAACTCGACGATGTCGAAGCGCTCGCCGGTAATCGACTCGCCGTTGGCCTGCCAGTAGCGGTAGCTGCCATCGCCGAGGAAACCACCCTCGTGCGCGTCGTCGTACGGATGCTCGAAATCTTCGTTGTTCGCGTCCGCCGGCAGGAACTTCACCCGGCAGCTGTCGCCGTTGCGCATTTTGACCAGGACGGTGCCCTGTTCGATGCACGCATCACGCAGCGCGCGGGTAAAGCTGTTCAAGCGGCTGCCACGACGGTGCAGCAATTCTTCGTTTTTCATGGTGTTTTCCTCGAATTGAATGTGTTGTGGGGACGGCTGGTCCGCATCGCGCGGGGCCATCTCCTGAAAGAATGCATACGGCACCGTGCCCGCGGGCTCGGTCATTTCCCCGGCGAGAACGCAGCAGAACCGCTTCCACCAGCCCATCTTGTAGAAAATGGCATCCCATTCCGCCTGAATGCGCTGGCGCCGCGCCATCTCGGCTGCGATGTCGTCGCCATCGGTGTAGTCGTCGGGCCCGAACCAGGTGCAGGGCCGCTTACCCAAGGGATGCACCATCACAGGCCTCCCTTGGCGTTCGCCAGCTTGATTGCCGCGTTCAGGCCGACCAGATGGTCGAGAATCGGGACCGCCTCGTACCGTACGGTGTTCAAGCGCGCGACCTTTTCCGGGTCGAACGTTTCAGCGATGACGCGGCCGGTGCCCTTCTCGCGCAAAACCCAACTTGCTGTTCTCATCAATTTATCCTCTCAAGTCTGTGGGACTGTCCACGCTCGGTATAGCGCGCGGCCGCGGGCGTCAGGCTGCTGCGAGCCAGGCCGCGTCGTGATGCACCTTTGTGTCGTAGAGCGAGAACTCGACGATTTCCTTGTCGACGTCGTAGCCGGCGTCGCGCAGCGCATGGGCAATCCGGTCGACCGCAGCCGTCACGCTCTCGTACGGTCCTTCGTAGTCCCGGTAGGTCAGCATGAGGACGATGTAGTCGCTCGTGCGCTTGAATGTGTTCCGCGACATGTGGCAGCCGAGCTGCTGTGCGAGTGCGCGCAGGTCCTCCGTTGGCGCGCTGGCTGGAAGCTTTAGCCCGAAGTGGCACTCGAAGTAGCAGTCCTTCGGCATGACCGGGTTGGCATGCGCCAGCGACGGCGCGGCGGGGTGCCAAGGCACCGTCTCGATTTTCTTGCGAACGACGCGCAGGCCATGGGCCTCCAGCACCTTCGTCTGGGCCTCCAGGGCAGCCAGGGCATCGGAGTTGGCGCCGAAGACCACCGAGCTGGTCATCACGTCCTTGATGACGGCGTCGCCGCGCGTCTGCAGGTCGAGCAGGATGGGCTTGACCTGGGCGGCGTGGCAGGCCAGGCGAAAGGCCTCGACGTCCGGCGCCTCGGCAACCGTGATGTGCAGCTCGTACGGCGTCCCCTTCGGGGTCTTGTCGGCCAGGAGGTCCTCCCGTGTCTGCAGCTCTGCCCAGTAGTCGCTCTTGCGCTTCATCATCGCCTCAATGTCCGCGTCGTCGAAGCCGGTGCTGTACGCGATGGACAGCGCCACGAGCATCGAGTCGACCGCCTCCTCGAGCAGCTTTTGCCGGGTGACGAAGCGGTGCGTGGTCGCGTGCGCGTTCTCGAATGGCAGCGACGCCTTCGCCAGCTCACCGCCCTCCTCGAACAGTTTCGCTACCTTCTGGGAGAGGTTTTTTCGGTCGGCGAGGGAGAGGGCTTTGACGAATGCAAGGAGGTCGGGGCGCACGGCTTGTCCAGTTTGGCTGATGGACTGGGGTATAGCGCCGCCGCGCCACGATGTTCCGATGCGGCACCCTCCGCGCTATACGCCCAAGTAGGACATCACTGGCCACGGCATGCGTGGTCTCTAAAACTTATTGTGGAAAGCGATTGTGAAATGAAGAGAAATCAGACGGACGTAACGCCCTTCGTCGATGTAGCTGTGCGAACGGTCTATGAGGGTGAGCTGACTTGGTGGTGGCGCGACAAGGTTCTGCACGACCAGGACTACCACATCAAGGTCAACGACTCGATGGCCGCAAAGGTCTATAAGCTCGAGCGCAAATACGGCGTGACGAATGACACGCGGTATTGCTGCCAATGGGAAGGCGTTTTGCTTACCGGCGACAACCGTGAAAACATCGAGGCCGCGGCTAAGGAATTGGCACGCCACCTGGCGCGCTTCAAAGGCATTATTTCACTGCGCGATGCAAGTGGCGGTGAACTCGGCGGCACTTCGGTTTAACATACTCAAACCCGGCTTCTCACATGAGAGCCGGGTTTTCAATTGCCGCCGCCTGTATTTAAGCGGTGAACCAGTAGCGCGTTAGATGGAAGAAAATCGGCGCGGAGAACGCAACCGAGTCGAGCCGGTCCAGCACGCCGCCGTGGCCAGGGATGCTGGCGCCCCAGTCCTTGGCGCCGATGGAGCGCTTGACCGCCGACAGCACCAGTCCGCCGAAGAATCCGCCCACTACGACGGCGAGCGAGAGGGCGCCGGCCTGCCATGGATTGAATGGCGTGAGCCGGTACAGACTAGCGCCCACGGCGCACGCGAGCACGCCTCCGCCGACGAGCCCCTCGACGGTCTTGTTGGGACTCAGCACCGGCGCCACCTTCCGCCGTCCGAACAGCTTGCCGCAGACGTACTGCAGCACGTCTGAAATCTGGACCACCAGCAGGAAGTAGAGCAGCAGCGTGCCGTCACCCGCCGCGTAGCCCGGGATGTCCAGGCTCAGCAGCGCCGGCGCGTGGCTCAAGCCGTAGACGCAGACCATCACGGCCCACTGGATTTTGGCGTTCCGCTCCAGGAAGTTGGTCGTATCCTGTGCGAAGGTCGACACTGCCGCAAGCACGAAAAAGCCGTAGACTGGGATGAGGATGGAAAACAGTCCGTACCAGCTGATGCCGGCCAGGACGTACTGGGTCGGGATTGCCACGAAAAAAGCCGTGAACAGCGCCAGCTGGTCGCCGGGCCGGGTCGGCGTGAGCGAGATGAATTCGCGCAGCGTGAGGAACGACAGCACGGCAAATAGCACCGTCGCCGCCGCCTGCCCGCCGGCGAGGACGGGCACCCCGATACCGACCAGCCACCACCAGGCGGCAATGCGCTCGTTGAGGTTGCGAATCACCGGCCGGTCCGCACCCAGCTTCCACGTCAGCGCGCGGCTGACCAGCGTGGCGGTGGTCAAGAAACCGACAATGCCGGCGGACAGTGCCCAGTAGTTGCTCAGGTGCATGTGTTAGCTCCGCGGCGACAGGCCGCATACCAGCGCGTGCGCGCGCGTCAGAAAATCAGGCTTGCTCTCGCCTTCGATGCGCGGCATCACCTCGCCGAACTGCACCTTGTTGATGAGCGGGACAGGCAGGCAGGAGCCCTTGGGCAGGATGCGATACAGGTTCTCGAGGTAGACGGGCGTCAGCCGGGCGGTCACGTGCGCCGTGGCTAGGTGGTAGAGCCCACTCTTGAACGGCAGCGGCATCTCGGCCTGGTTGCGCGTGCCTTCCGGGAAGAAGATGAGCGAGTAGCCGTCGCGCAGAGCGGCGTGCACGGGCTCGAGCGGGTCCTGGCCTTCCTGCCTCACCCGGTCGATGAAGACGACGTTGAGCACCTTTTCGGCGACCCACTGCCGCCGCTTGCTGGCGCACCAGTAGTCGCGCGCCGCGACCGGCCGCGTCAGCATGCGCGCACGTAGCGGCAATGCGGCCAGCAGCGTCAGCGTGTCAAGGTGGCTACTATGGTTCGCGAAGTATATTCGCTGTCGGTAGCCCGCCGGGAGCGCGCCGGCGCGGTAGGCGCCGACAAGGAAGCGCACCGCGCCACACAAGAGCTCGCGCAGCACCACCTGGGTCCGGGTTTGTTTGCGCATCAGCCCTCCAGCTGGTGCACGATGGTCTGGGTGCGCGCAACGCACGTCCAGGCCGAACCGACCGCGATGATGCCCAGGGCAGCTTTGAGGGTGCCGGCGGCCGGGAACAGGATGGTGACGGTCGTCAGGAGCAGCGCGACGGTGGCGACCGCCATGCGGTGCTGCTTGGCCATCGGGCCATCGAAGCACTGGGGCTGCCCCAGCGCGCCGCCGAACACGCGCACGTAAGCAGTGAGCGCAGCCAGCAAGGCAGCCGCCCAGCCTAGCGCCGGCGCGCCGGCGGCGTACCCCATGCTCACGAGGATGACCGAGTCCGCTATTCGGTCCGGGAACTCGTTGTAGAGCGCGCCCAGTGGCGATGACTTTCCGCCTTCCACGGCTACCAGTCCATCGAGGACGTTGGCCAGGAGCCGCAGCTGGATACCCGCGACAGCGAGCAAGGCGCCGGCGGCGCCGCGCGTCACGAGCAGACCCACGGGCACCAGCAGGCTCGCGCCGACGCTGAGCATCGAAATCTGGTTGGGGGTCACCGGAGTGCGGGCGATGCCGCGCGCCAGTCGTTGGATGCGGGTATTCGAGCGGGAAGCAATAGGACGTCGTTCAGCCATTCGGCAGCTCCAGTATGGTTTGAAACGTATAGAGCTGCCGGCCCGGCTTAACCGAGGGTAGCTAACGCGGCTTCGAGCAAAACGATGAAGTCCGGCGCATAGAGCTCCGGGCTGCGTGCGGCGTACTCCAGCTGGCGCGGAACGCTCATCACGAACACCGGCTCGTCATCGCACTGGTGCGCCTTGAGGACGTCGGCGCTCGTCGCAGCGAGCACCATCACGACGCTCGACCGGCACACGAACTTCCACCCGTCGACCGGTACCGAGAGGCCTACCTCTTCGCGCCATTCACGGGTGGCAGCCTGCTCCGGGGTCTCGCCCGACTCGGTCTTGCCGCCAGGGAACGTGAGCTTCCCGATGAGGAACTCGGGACCACGCTGCTTCTCTAGTCCGACAACCAGGTCGCGCACCGGGTCGTGCGCAATCATCAGCACGTACTGGATGCCCACGTCGTTGGCACGCGTCGTCACGTAACCAGCATCGGCCAGCCGCTCCTTCAGCGCGGCCGGCAGCTCGACTGGCACCGGTGAATTCGCCGTCGGCAACATGCTGGCTAGGAGCTCGGAAAGCGCTTCTGCGTCCCCCTGCAGCAGTGGATTGAATTTGTCCGAGGGAAAAAACTCGGCATAGGTGACGCGTTCAGCTTGCATGGTACTGACCTTTCTGAGATAGGTGGCCCCGGTGTCGGGCGCCTGGTATCGGTTATTTGGTTTCGATGAGGCCGTAGTGCCGCAGCACCTTGCCCATGGTTGGCGCCTGGACAAGCAGGGAAAACATCACCACAGCCCAGGTCGCCCAGACGAGATACTGCTTGTGGTAGAAGTCTGGGAGCGACAGCACCATCGCCAGCGAAATGCCGCCCCGCACGCCACCCCACACCATTGCCTGCACGGTGCCGACCGGGAGCGTGACGCTCTTCGCCTTGGCCACCAGGGCAAGCGGCAGGCTGACCGAAATGTAGCGGCCGACCAGCGCGCACAGGATTGCTGCAACGCCGAACAGTGCGTAGGAGACCGACATCGGCAGCGCAATCAGGGCCAGGCCGACCAGCAGGAACAGCACCATGTTCAGCAACTCGTCGAACATTTCCCAGAATGGCAGGAGCTTGGCCTGCGTCGATTCGGCCATCGAGCTGTGGCGGCCCGAACCCACCATCAAGCCCATGACGGCGGCGACAAGCGGTCCGGACACGTGAAGCGCTTCGCCCAAGGTGTAGCCGCCGAGTGCGTAGGTCAGCGTCATCACCACGGCGGTCGGCGCGTCGTTCACCAAGCGCAGCATGTGATGGCCGAGCCAGCCCAGCACGGCGCCAAGCAGCAGTCCGCCGAAGACCTTCTGCGCGAACAGGATTCCCATGGTAGCCACCGAAGCCTTCTCGCCCTGCACGGCCATCGCCAGGAAAACGGAGAACAACACGAGGGCCGTGCCGTCGTTAAGCAGGCTTTCGCCGGCAATCTTGGTTTCCAGGTCCTGCGGCGCCTTCAGCTCCCTGAGCAGCGCCAGCACGGCCACCGGGTCCGTGGGCGAAATCAGTGCGCCGAACACCAGCAGCCACGGCCACGAGATGTCGAGGCCGAGCAGGCTGGACACCAGGTGCGAGGTGAATGCCACCACCAAGGTCGACAGCAGCACGCCGACGGTAGTCAGCGTGGCCACCGTCACCTTCCAGCGATACAGCGCGCGCAGGTCAACGTGCATGGCGCCGGCGAACAGCAGGAAGCACAGCATGCCATGGAAAACCGTGTCGGTGAAGTTCAGGCTGGCGAACAGCGCCTCCGTCTTGTCCGTGACCTCTGGCCAGATGAGGCCGACGATGAACGCGCCAAGGCTGATGGCGGCGCCCGCAACGGCCATGCCGAGACTCCCGCGCAGCTTGAACACAGCCTGATTGACGAAAGCGGTAAACGCGGTCACTGTCGCCAGGACCGTGAACAAGTGGAACTTGGACATGGTTATAGTAGTTATGGTGGTAAGTTGGCTCATATTATACCGTATAATGCGTATTTTCGCAACGGTGAGCGCCACGTTATTACCGGAAATCGGGCGAGCTCCGGCCATGTTTTTGCGACCAAAATCCGAATGGAAAAAAGCCCCGCACATCGTGCAGGGCTTGGAGGGGTCAGTGTCTGACCTTCGAGAAGGTAACCTTCCCTTCGGACAGCAGAATCTGGCCAAAGTCATACATCTCGTACCCTGGGTAGTACCAGACGTCACCGGTGACAGACTGCCGGCCATTGTCCAGCACATCGAGGCCGTCCGTGAACATCGGAGCATCCGTCAGGGCGCCAACGTCGACCGGCTGAATGGGCAGGTACTTGGCATTGCCAACGAAGCCGAAGTGGTCCAGCATGCTGGCCAGTACTTCGTGGTCGATGTTGTGCTGGGCCTGGTCGCGGAAACGGTCCACCATCTCGGCGTCGTCATCCTGCAGGATGAAGGTGACGTTGCCATTCTTCTCTTGGACTGCGTACATATCGTTCTCCTTACGCGGCCAGTGCCACAGGTTGCACTTGCGGCAGGTAGCACTGCTTCACCACCTGGATGTCTTCCATCGTCATGACGCGGTCGGGCGTATCGCCGGCCTTGCCGTGGGACGACTTGAGCCACTTGCGGGTGTCGTAATACCAGTAGCGGGTGCGGGTTTCGGTGGCAGACATGAGTACTTCCTTGACTTCCAGGATGCCGGTGGCATCGTTCATGGTCATGGTCAGCATGATTTTTCCTCTCGTAATAACAGCAACTGCTGCAATGACGTATAGGGCGAAGGGTGCGCGCATGCACGTCGGCGCCGGCCATAAAAAAGCCCGAACTTCCGTAAGGAAGCCGGGCTTGGAGGTGTTTAGCTGTTGCCTGTGCTAATCCGGGCAGACTGGCCAGCCCAGCTCGGTAATGGCCCTGGCAATGTTGCTGCTTGTGTCCGCGGGGATAAACTGGCGAACCCCGGACATCACTTCCATCGCGTCGTCTGATTGCAGCAGGCTATCGAACTGGCGCCGGCCGATGTCGAACGCAACCAGGAACTGGCGGTCCAGATTCGTGAATCCAGTTGCAAGCAAGCGCCGCAGGCAGTCGATGCGAGCCGCCTTCGCGCCCGGATGGTGGATGAACCTGGAATAGAAGTACAGCCAGCAGCCCAGCTCGAAGTGCTCGTGGGCCGCGGCGGTCGCCCGTGCCAAGTCCGCGCGCGTGATGCGCTCGCCCCTGGCGTCGAGGAGGTCCTGCAGCTTGGTCACATTGCGTGCAAACCAGCGCCGCTGGCCGGCGGTAATTGGTGCCTGGGCGAGCAGATGCAGGTCGGGTGCGCGGTAGGCCACGACATCCCAGTCGTAGCTCACTTCCGACTCGTCGTCGGCGGTGCGCCAGAACACGTCGTCCTCCGCAACCCGCACTAGCAGCGCCTCGCCCAGACCCTTCGTCGTGCAGTGCCGCAGCTGACCGAGGACGATGTCGCCAACGGCCGGGTACGTGGTACTGTCCGACGCGCGGAATGGAGACCAGGACACGGTCCCGGATTCGCCAGCGGCAGCTTTACACATCCTGCACCTGTTCGACATCCCAGTGGCCAGAGCCCCAGGTATTGAGGAACGGGCAGTAGTGGTTGCCGATGATGGATTCCTCCTTCGCGCCCTCCTTCCAGCGGTCGTTCAGCAGGACCTGCAGCTCCTCGTAGCCCTCATAGAGGTGGTCTTCGATGAAAGTTACGCCAGATTCCGACAAGCGCTGACGCGCCGGCTCAAGGAACGACAGCGACTCCCAACAGGCGGTGACTGCTTCCAGCGACAGCTGCGACCGGCCATCGAGCGCGTCGAGCTTCAGGTTGCGGTTGAAGAAGAACAGCACCAGCTCGTCCTGCATCGCTTTCGTGATGACCGGCAGGGGGCGCGGGTCTTCCGCTCCCCGTTCGCGCGGACCAGGGCCGTACAGCGCCATGCGCAGGCGTACCGGAGAATCCTTCATGTCGCGGACCTCGAGCAACGCCTTGGTCAGCCAGCCGGCATGGCGTGGCTTTCGGGTCTCGCCCTTCATGGATTCGACCAGCTTCGCCAGGTCGAACGCCTCGTTCTTCAGGCACTCCTCAAGCAGCTTTTTGGCGTTGGCGGTGGTGCAGCGGTAGACGGCATTGCCGTGCTTGTGCTTGTGGGTGATGACGTGCGAACCGTTACATGCAATCATGGTATTTCCTCAGTAAACAGCTAAAATGCTGTACCACGTATAGCGCAAAAAGACCCAGCAGGAGCTGGGTCTAGGGAGGTGTCAGACCTTCGTTAGTTGGTCTTCAGGTTGTTCAGGTGGCCTTCGAACACTGCCAGGACGTGGAAGTTTTCCGCGGGGAAGTCCTCCGTGTCCTCATTGTTCGCCTTGCAGTACGCGTCGCGAACCTGTTCTTGCGCCAGCGTTTCGGCCGTTTCCGCGTCCGGGGCTTCGACGTGAGCCATGAACGTATCTTGGCCGAAGGCGTCCGCGATGTCGTCCGGCTGCAGCAGCAGGACGGTGAATTTGCGGTCTTCGTTGGTGGTGTTGGTCAGTGCAGTATTCATAGTTTTCCGTATTTTACCTAAAACAGCAAGTCGCTGCACTTTCGTATAGCTGAAAAAGCCCAGCACGAGGCTGGGCCGGAGATGCTTAGTCGTCGATGGTTACCTCGTCGCCGAGCTTGAGCTTCACGTAGTACCGCAGGATGGCTTGCTTCGGGGAGTCGCCATAGACCTGGCCATCCTCGTCGTCGACCAGCCAGACCTTGCGGGGCTGGCCAACCCGATAGCGGGGACCCAAGTCGAGGTTGTAGCGGTCAAGGAGGACTTCGCATAGCGGCCAGAGGTCTTCCTCCGTCGCAATGCGCAGGTCGTCTTCGCCCGGCAGCAGCGGCTCGTGGTGGCCCAGGATGATGTCCCGCAGTCGCTCCTCACTGGTCCGCGCATCCTCGTCGACGGGGATTTCCGGATAGGCGCGCAGGTAATACTGGAGCTGCTCCAGGTCCATCGTCCGCACCTTGTTCGCCAGGTCGTCGTACGAAGTACGCAGTGCGATGGCAACGGCCGTCAGAAGGTCGTTGCCGGCCAGTTCAATCGTTTTCAGGGTTTTCATGCTATGTCCTCAAGAATGCAACGGTATTGCTGCACTTCAGTATAGAAAAATGGTATGCTATGAAATAGGTACTTAAATGCAAGGTGTTTTGCCTGCCGTACCGCTGCAATCGGAGGATGCCATCAGTACACTGCCTATTCTGCCGGACCTGCCGGACGACTTGATTGAGACGCCGCTGCCGGTGCTTAACTACTCGACCGGGGCCGGCTGGCACTCCTGGGGCCAAGCGCGGTCGGCGCGCGCGGCCAAGCGCATCGTAGAGGCCAATCTGCCGTCCAACGCGCGCTCGCTGCTTGGGTACGGCTTCAAGCTGACCATCGCCCGTCGCAGCGACCTGCACAAAGAACTCAACGGCGGGCCGGATGGCTTCGTATGGAGCGTGGGGAAATGAGCAACGCAGGGACTGCCGGCGGCGCACCGGCCGAAGGGTGCATCGGCTATCTGGAGGTGATGGCCCGCATGGGTCACGTGCCGTCGACGTTCACCTTGAAGATGGGTCGCACCTGGGCGGCGCAGCCGCTACCGGCTTGGGTAGCCCGGGGCCCGCAGCGCCAGTGCTACCTGAACGCCGGCACGCTGGCGCTGGAGAACGCCGACCTGACCTACGTGGAGGGCTATGCCCAGCCGCTCCGCGGACTGCCTGTCCATCACGCGTGGTGTGTCGACGCAGAGGGCCGCGTCATCGACAACACGTTCACGGACCCCGAGGCCGCGCAGTATTTCGGCGTGCCCCTTACGACGAAGACCCTTCGCGAACTGGTGGAGGTGACTCGGCAATGGGGTCTGTTCGCGGAAATGATGTCGGCCGAGACACTGCTACGCGCAGTCGACGACGTCCAGGCTGGCGCCTTCGCTGTCGAGGCGGTCGAGGCCGACGCGGTGCGCGCGCTCATCAAGCAGCACGCCTGACTTCTGCGTATCGGCCTGGCTGCGGGTCTTGCACCAGGCGTGAAAAAGCCACCTCATCGAGGTGGCTTAGAGTGCTGCAGTACGTCTTTTCCTTCAGGTTGCCGGCACTGGGCTGGTGTTGTCGATGATGCCCGAAATCGGGTTTTCTCGGCACAGCCCCAGCTCCACGGTCTCCTCGTTACCGATGGTGCGAATCGACAGTTCATCGTCGCGCACCGAGCCCATGTGGCTGACTGCCTTCAGCAGCTGGCCATACGTGACTTCACGGTCCACGTAGGTGAACAGCGATGCGCCATCGGCGGAGTCGGAGCCCTTGCCGTCCGGATTTCCGTAGATTTCCAGGTAGAAGCCGGCGTCGATGACGTCGTCTGCTGAGAAGAGCTTCTCTTCGAGGTTGGTGGCCGCTTCGCCGAATTTCACTAAGCCAGTCAGTCGGTACATTTTGTATCCTTCAGATTAACGATTTCAGATTAAGCCACCGGCGCCAGGTCCAGCACTTCTTGCGGAACGTCGACTACGTCGCCCAGCATGAAGGCGATGTAGCAGCGGCAAACCGCAACCAGGAGCGTGTCGCCGCAGTTGAAGGTGCTCCAGCGAGTCATGGTCACCTTGACAGTTGTCCGGGGCCCAGTGTACTTCTGGTCGAGCCCTTCGGTCAGCAGGCCGCGCGAGACGCAATGCTCGAGCAGCGGGCCGCCGAAACGCCAGTCGCGCGAAAAGAATGGAGTGAGGCCGGCCTTGCGGCTCTCGAGCCACCGCACTTCATCGCCACCGGGTTCCCAGACTTTGGCCACAGCCCAGTCAAGCGCGTCGCCTTCGAGGTCCTTGGTCAGGATTTTCATTCGCCACCCTCCTCGTCCTCGTCTTCGTCCTCGTTCTCGTCATCGTCGCCGAGGGGGTCCTCGTCTATCGTCGATACCCACTCGTCGTCGGCAACCGGGACTTCCGTCAGGATGTAGCCCATGCGATTCACATGATGGTAGCCGCTGGTCACGATGAGGGAGCCATCGCATTCCAGCACGGTCCACACTTTGCGGGGTTCCTTCTTCAACATCTCCAGGACGTGTTCATGCTCACGGCCATAGGTCTCGAGCATGCAGCCATTCCAGGATACGTTGGCGTTGAACGGATTCGTCAGCGGTTTGTAGGTAGCGTAGAAATCGTCTTCCGAAATAAACTTCTCAGTCATGATGTGTCCTCGATAAAACAGCAAGTCGCTGCATCGATGTATAGGAAAAAGCCGCCCCCGTGAGAGCGGCTTGCTGTGCGACACCTCGGTCAGCGAACGAATACTTCTCGGCTGGAGCTGGTGTCATAGTGGAATGGGTAAGCGGCCGCGGAGTCCTGGGTAAAGAACGGGCAGTTCTTCGGCCCCTCCACCTCCGCGCCGCCGCAGATGGGGCTGATACCGGGGGCATCCCAGAGGGCGAATACGGTATCCGCGCCCGCGCCTGGCGCGCTGTAGCCCCATCCAGCCTCGACCAGATACGCCGCAGTGCGCCCCGTGGCGGTTAGCACGCCGCTCAGCGTATTCGACAGGCTGCTGGCGCCGGCGAACGTGGAGAATCGCACCCAGGAGCCCATCGTGGCCTGCCAGGTTGCCGTGCCGCCCTTGAACAGCACCTGGCTGAAGGTGTTGGTCGTCCACGCGGGCAGTACCGGATAGGCCACAGGGTCTTGGCTGACAGTTTTGAGCGCCATGCCGCGGACGATGGCCTGGCTGAGCACCAGGTCGTAATCGGCGCTGGTGACCGGCCCGGCGGCGTGCAGCGTCAGCATCCAGCCGCCACCGTCCGTGGTCATGTCGCAGTAGACGTTGGTCTCCGTGCCGTTGACGCGCACCCGGTAGATGCCGTCGCCGATGGCGCCACGGTATGAATAGCCTGGGGCTGGATTCAGGTAGCGGCCGCAGCTAGTCGCGACCGAGCCATCCGACCAGGTACGGTAGCCGCCTGGCTGCAGCGCGACCGTGCCGACCACCTGCAGCCGGTAATCCTGCCGTGCCGATGCCGACTTGTAGCGGGCGGACAGCGATATACCCTGGTCGCCCACGGCCGATGGCGTGCCCGAGAGAACACCATCGGCGCCCAGGCGCATACCCGCCGGAAGGTTGCCGGTCACGGACCAGGTGACCCCGGTACCGTTGAAGTTGGGGTCGTTGGCGACCTGCAGGGCGGTCTTGAAGTCGAAACCGGAGTATGGCGCCCCGGCGTAGGCGACTGGCAGTGGATAGGCATTGAGCGTGACCGTCGCCGGCGAGGTGCGATTCGGCACGGGCACGACGACGTAGTAGTCGGCGGCAGCGGCAGACAGTGCGGCCCCCAGGAGCAGCGAGGCGAGAGTTATTTTTTTAAGCATACGGGCGGGTTCTGGTTATCAGGATGTATAGCGCACACTCCCGGCGGTCAGTCCGCGCTGCCGGCACGCGCGTAGAAAAGCCCCTCACAAGGAGGGGCTTGAGGGGGTACTGCGCAGGTGTTACTTCGGATGTGACTCGAAGTCGATGTCCCAGCCATGATGCAGCGTCGGCCAGCCTGCACGGGTCAAGATGCCAATGAGCTCGACGTAGCCGCCTTTCGGCGTATGCCAGCGCACGCAATAGGAGCGGTCCGCCGGCTTGTCATTGCCGTCGATGGTGTACACCGTCACCTTGGCATCCTTTGCCAGGGCGCCGAAGCCGTGGTCGATGAGCTCCTTCTCCGCGTAACGGTGAAGCCGTTCGGCCAGGCCAGGGCTGATGCGTTCGTCGGCGGTGTGCAGTGGGCGACCGATGACTTGGCCAACCATGTTGAACTGCGTTGGGCCCTGCTTGAGAACTTCGGTATTGAGCATGCTTTAGTCCTCCATGTCAGCGCGACGGTTCGACAGGGTGTTCAGCTGAATCAGCGAAGCCTTGAGGTCGTCGCATTTCATTGCTGCAGCGGAAAATTCTCCGCATTCGATGCTCTTGTCGATGGCCGCACGGTGCTGCGCGACTACCTTCTCTTGTGCGGTAATTGCCTGGTCGTACCATTGTTTGTCACGAAAAGCCATATCTACCTCCTGTATCAGTTAATTTATTGGATGACGTGTTCGCAGGTGTGCTGGAACATCAGGCCCGTTTTCTGGCTGACGGTCTGGTACATGTAACCCATGGCGTTGAGCCACGAGTCCTGCTGCTTGATGTCATCCGGCAGGAGACAGGTGGCGACGGGCTGTCGATTACGCACGATGTGGTGCATCATCTGGTTTCGGACCGCCGAGGGCAAGGCCTTCGCCTTTGCGACCGACAGGCTGCCCTTCACCGAGATGCTTGCTAATACTGAATTGAAGTCTTTACGTTTCATGATGTGCCCTAGATGCGTGGCGATATGTCCACGCCTCCGTATAGCGCTGCGCATCCGCGCTAGCATGGGCGTCAGTGCGGATTCTCGGTGTACTGCTTGGCGGCCGGCGTCAGGAAGTATTCGGCAATCCCGGTCTCCGCACCCGGCCCGAACCGCTTCCTGAAGTCGACAATGCCCAGGCCGGTGAGCGCTCGCATCTTCGCCCGGACTTCCGCCAACGCCAGCGCCGTCTCTGCTGCCAGCTCGTCCGCCGTACGCGGCCCCCCGACCAGGCAGGTCACCACCTTTTTCACCTGGGCGTCGGCAAAGGCCGTGAAGAACTCATCGTCGGGGCGCTTGCCGGCTACGGTCGCTGCGAACTGGTGCGCGAACGACAAATTCCCGAGCAGGAAGGCAGCCCGGATTGCCGGGTCCCCCTCCTCGCGGAGCACGGCGGCGCGCATCGCATCCGGTGCGCTGGCCAGCACATGGCGCAGCAACGCATCCAGCTGCTCGCCGACGGCGACAAGCTCTCCCTTGCGCGGCGCGTAAAGCGCATCCTCCAGCCGGTGGACGAATATGGCCATGAGGTTCGGCGACCAGCTCGCCGTCGGCGTGGCCAGGCATCTGGCTACTACCGCGTCCTGGCCGACTGGTTGAGTTTCAGGGTTCGAAGTGTTGGACATGGATATTTTGGAGGCTGGTAGCCCAGCCCGTGAAAAAAGGAGGCCGAAGCCTCCTGAGGTTACAGATGTGTCCGAACGTGCTTCACGGCGCGTGTACGCTCGCCGTGGATGCGCTCGGGGATATGCTCCGGTTTCTTGCACAGCTTGGCCAAGGCGCCTGCATCAACGCCGCGAGCAGCCTTCAACGCCTCGCGGAGCATGTCGGCTTGCGGATAGCTGCGGTCCTTGAACCCCAGCCGGCCACGTGCGTCGCACTCGCAGGTACGCAGCAACGCATCGAACCGTTCGGGGCGCCGGAACGCATCCGCGCGCTTGAACAGGTGCACGAGGCTGGTTGCCTTGAGCGTTTGGGACCGGTGAACCAGGGTATGCTCCCGGCTCATCATGACCGCCAGTTCGCGGCACGTCGACGGTACACGCAGCCTTTCGGACAGCGCCTCCACCAGCGGGATGCCGGCTCGTTCATGGTCGTGGTGCGCCGGCCAGAGCTCGGGAGGCGTTACCCCTTTGCCCAGGTCGTGCGTCAGCGCCGCGTAGCGAATTTCCAGCGACTCCTCACGTTCGGCGGTCAGGTCGACGACCATCATGGTGTGGATATAGGTGCAGATTTCCGGGTGGTGCTCCGGATTGGCCGGAACGTCAACCAGTCTCTGCAGCTCCGGGAGGAGCACGGCCAGGGCGCCGCACGCGCGCAGCACCTCGAACATCCGGGATGGCTGCTTCTCCATGAGACCCTTTGCGACCTCTTGCCAGACACGTTCGGCCACCAGGTGGTCGAGCTCACCGGCCGCCACCATCTGCTTGCACAGCTCGACCGTCTCCGGTGCCACCGTGAAGTCCGTGTAGCGCGCCGCGAAGCGTGCCAGGCGCAGGACGCGCACCGGGTCTTCGACGAAGGCCTCGGCGCGGACATGGCGCAGCAGCTTGTTGGCCAGGTCAGCCTGGCCGCCATACGGGTCGACGAGAGTGCCGTCTTCCGCGCGCGCCATCGCATTGATGGTCAGGTCGCGCCGAGCCAGGTCTTCCTCGAGCGTGACGTCCGGCGCCGCATAAAATGCGAAGCCGTGGTATCCCGGGGCGGTCTTGCGCTCGGTGCGCGCCAGCGCGTACTCCTCTTGCGTTTCCGGATGCAGGAACACGGGGAAGTCCTTGCCAACCGGGCGGAAGCCCATGGCAATCATCTGCGCCGGTGTGGCGCCGACCATCACCCAGTCGCGGTCCTTGACCGGCAAACCCAGCAAATCATCGCGGACTGCGCCGCCTACCAAATACTTTTTCATCGTTTTGTCCTTTCTGGTTGAGTTGACCACAACCGGTATAGCGGTAACTCAACCGGCCTCACCGCCGGCTTTCGGCCGGCGGATGGAGCTATACGGAGTCAGGTATAACTTTTATTGAGGAAAAATCATGCGTCACATCATCCAGCATCTCGTTCAGTCCGGACAATCTCTCGGCCTGGGTGGCAGCTCCCGCTTCTACATCGAGGACCGTCGTAAACAGCGCAACATCGAGCGTGTCATGGCTGACCCGGCGATGACGGCTGCCGCACTGTCTGGCGTCATCGTAGACCATCGCGTCGTCGAGGCGATAGCGAAGACCGACGTCCTGGCGCGCACGGTCATTCTGCAGCTGGAAGCCAAACTGGGCCGAAAGCTCGGCCGGGAACGTGCACAGAAACTGCTGGCGGCGTATCAGCGTGTTCGCGATGCTCGCGGTCGCAAAGCGGTCATTCTCGAAATGCCGGTGCGCGAGCCGCTTCGCCTGGCTGCATAACCTGTCAACTTTACTCTCATCCCCTGCGACGCATTGCGCCTCAGGGGATTTTCTTTGCGCCGGCGGCGGTCAGGCGGCGGCCGCGAACTCCGCCTGCTTCTCCTTGCACGCTGCCTCGATGGCGTCGACCAGTTCAAGCTGGGTGCGCGACAGCTTGCGGCCGTCGCGCAGGCGCTGCATCAGCACCAGGGTTTCCTCGACCATCTTCTGCGTCGGGTTGTCCGAGATGTTGTGCAGTCGGTCGCACAGCTTGATGACGAGCGCGTAGCTCGACATGCCGAGCAGCTTCTTCGTGTGGTAGGCGAGCTTGCCGACCCGGGCAATCTCCGCTTCGTCGTTCTTCAGCTCCTGCACGAGCGAGGCCACCATCGGGCCGAAGCGGCGAGCGATTTCTTCGAAGGTCGCGTCGGTGTCCTCCAGGCAGTCATGCAGGATGGCCGCGATAAGCAGGTAGACCAGATTGCGTGACCGCTTGAATGCCGCTACCAGGTAGCTCACCACAATCGGGTGAGAGATGTACGGCACGCCCGAGCCCCGGCGCACCTGGCCGGCGTGTTTTTCGTTGCCGAATGCAATGGCTTCGTGCAGCAGTTTGGCGTCCAAGAGCACGGTCATGATAAACCTCCTTATTAACTTAACTGTTTAGCATAGTATACCATAATTAATGGATTTCTCCTACGCTGAAACCATTAAGACGGAGCCAGCCCGCGCGCTGCGAGCTGGCTTCCTTTGATGCGCAGTTATTGATAGACGCTTACCGGGGTCGAGCTCTGGGCGTACGTGCCGTCGCCAAGTTGACCGTCGGTATTGTAGCCCCAGCACTTTGCGCCAGACGAGGTTGCCGCGCATCCATGAGCCGAGCTCAGCGAGATGGCGGTCGCGCCTTGCAGGTTCACGACGTCGGCCGGCACGTGGCTTTCGGTCTTGTTGTTGGTGCCCAGGTTACCGTACTGGTTCTGGCCCCAGCACTTCACACCGCCGGAAGAGGTAACCGCGCAGGCGTATGCGGACAACCCGACCTGGACAGCGGTGACCCCGGATGTGAGCCCGTAGACGTCGACAGGCACAGCACTGCTCGTCGTGCTGTTGTTGCCCAACTGGCCGTTCGTGTTGTTCCCCCAGCATTTTACGCCGCCTGTGGTCGTGATGGCGCAGGACTGGCTTCCAGCACTGATGGCCGTGACGTCGGTGAGGCCCGTGACGTCGACCGGCGTTGTGCTGCTAGTCGTGCCGCCGTTGCCCAGCTGGCCGCTGGTACCGTAGCCCCAGCATTTGACGCCGCCGGAGGCCATCAGCGCGCAGGCGTGAATGTTACCCGCGTCGAGCGTGGTTACGCCCGAACTAAGCCCGTAGACATCGACCGGCGTGGGATTCGCGTTGTAGTTGTATGTGTTATTCCCGAGCTGGCCCTGTCCGTTGTTGCCCCAGCACTTTGCCGCGCCACCCGTGGTAACCGCGCAGGAAAACTGGTCTCCGACCGTAATGGATTTCACCCCGGCATCCAGGCCTGAGATGGCCACCGGTGTCGCGCTGTCGCTAGTGGCGCCATTGCCGAGTTGCCCATAATAATTCGAGCCCCAGCATTTCGGGATTTGAGTCTTAGTCAACGCGCAAGTATGGGAATTCCCGGCGGAGATGGCCACCACGCCGGAGCTGAGGCCGCTGACCGGCACCGGCACCAGGCTCGAGGCCTTGCTGCCGTTTCCAAGCTGGCCGTACGTGCCTTGGCCCCAGCACAGCACGCCACCATAGGTGGTGATGGCGCAGGTGTGGAAATTGCCGGCAGCAAGGGCGGTCACCTGCAGCGGAACGCCACCGACGGTGATGGTATACCCCTGCTGCGCGGTCTTCGATTTGTAGCTGGCCACGACCGTGAAGCTGTAGCTGGCAATCTTCGAAGGGACACCCGAGAGCGTTCCCGTGTCCGACATGGTCAGGCCTGCGGGCAACGAGGTGTTGGCCTGGATACTGAATTTGACATTGTTCACGTCGTAGCCCTGGTCGCCCGTGACCGTGAGAAGCTGCCGGAAATCGTACGGGGCATAGTCCTGGCTGCGCAGGGCTGTCGGCAAGGTAGTGCTGGCCAAGGCGACCTTGATGTCGAGGGAGACAAGCTGGTAAGTCTGCTCGCCGTTGGCGCCCTGGTAGGTCGCACGCACGGTCACCGGACCGTCGCCCCCGGCGGTCGGCGTTCCGGCAATAAGGCCGGCACCGGTGTACAGCGACAGGCCCGCGGGCAATGTGCCCGACACAATGGACCAGGTCACCCCCGAGCCGTTGTAGCCAGCTGCGCCAGTAACGGTAAGCAGCGATTTCAGGTCGAAGCTGTACGCGGTGCCGACGACAGCCTGCGGTGGCGTGGCTGTGGCGAGCGACACGGTGACGGCCGTGACAAAAATCTGATAGGCCTGTTGACCACTCTTCGTCTTGTAAGTCGCCTTTACCGAAAAGGTGCCGGTGCCGCCGGCGGTAGGGGTGCCGCTAATGGCGCCGTCCGCATTCAGCGTCAGGCCGGCCGGCAGGCTGCCGGAAGCCAGGCTCCATTTCACGCCATAGCCCGTGTAGCCCGGGTCCCCCGACACCGACAACAAGGTCTTGAGGTTGAATCCGGCGTACGGTGTGCCGACCTTGCCAGCGGGCAGACTGTAAGCGCCCAGGGACACGTTGATGGCGGCGCTGGCGCCGAGCCGGCCCTGCAGAGGTACGACGACATAGAAGCCCGACTCGGCGGCCGCGGAGAAGCTGGTCAGGACGAGGGCGGCGGCGAGAAGTGAACGTTTGAACATAGGCCTGGTTAACCCGGAGTTGAGTTAAACAGTATAGGATTTATAACAACGTATAAATTTGCAGTCAGGCCAGGATTGCTCTTCGGGCCTAAAATAAAAGGCCCGCCATCAGCGGGCCCACTCCCTTGCGCGCCGGTCCGGGGTCAGCGCACGTAGAACTCGAAGTCGCACCAGCCTTTGCCACTCCAGCACAATTCATTGCCCATGTTTATCCAGCCAGGGACGATGGCCGTGTTGCCCATATAGATGGCGATGTTAAATCGGTCGGCTGTGTCGTAATTGTCGTTGCCACCATGGTTGCTGCAGCCCGCGGTGCGGCTCGTGTGGCCGAGTTGACCGCTGCAGTCCAGGGTATCGTAGCTCCAGACGCCCTGCCCTTTCTCGATGATTGGTGTGGCGCTGTAGGCCGCGGAGACCAGCATTACGTCGCTGGTGCCGAGCGCCTTTGAAACGCCTTCCACATTGAGGGAGCTCGATGCGTTGGTCAGGCTGCGGTTTGCAATGTTGGCCGCATTGACCTGCTTGACCAGAAAGTCCGAAGGCATGTTCGCCAGGCCAGCGGTTCCCTTGTTCCAGGCCGCAAGCATCCAGCCGCCGCCGTCGGTGGTCATGTCGCAGTAGACGTCCATCGTGGCGTAGCCGGGAGGCTGCACCCGGTAGGTCCCGCTGCCGGTTGCGCCGGTGTACGCATACTTGCCGCCGCCAGCTAGGTACGCCTTGCAGCTGGGAGCGATGGTGCCGTCATCCCAGGTGCGGTAGCCGCCGGATTGCAGTGCCACGCCGCGCGCGTTGACTTGGACCGAATAGCTCTGCTGTGCCGCCTTTCCCTTGTAGATTGCCTTGGCGGTGAACGAGCTGGCGCCGATGGCCGTCGGTGCGCCGGCAACGACGCCCGTGGCCGCGTTGAGCGTGACGCCCGCGGGCAGACTGCCGTTCGCCAGGCTCCAGCTTGCGCCGGCGCCGTTGCCGCCATAGGCCGGGTCGCCGGTGACCGACAGCAGCGGGCGGAGGTCATAGCTGTAGCTGTCTCCGACCTTCACCTCGGGCATGCTGGCGCTGGCCAGGCCCACGGTGATGGCGCCGACCGCAACCTGATAGGTGTGCTGGCCGGAGCTGGTCATGTAGCTGGCGGAGATGGTGACCGGGTAGTTGCCGGCCACAGTGGGTACGCCGGTCAGGGTGCCGTCCGCATTGAGCACGAGCCCAGGCGGTAGCGTGCCGGCACTCGACCAGGTCACGGAATTCAGATTGAAGTCCGGGTCCCCGTTCACGGTCAGCCGCGGCTTGAAGTCGTAGGCGTAGGCGTTGCCCTCTACGGCCGCCGGTAGCGTGGCGTCCGCCAGGGCGACGGTGATGGCGCCAATCAGCACCTGGTATGCCTGCTGTCCGGATTTGGACTTGTAGGCGGCGCGCACCTGGAACGATGTGTTGCCGGCCGCCGTTGGCGTGCCGGAAAGCCTGCCATTGGGGCTCAGCGTCAGACCAGCCGGCAGCGCGCCGCCTGCGACGGTCCAGACCACACTGGCCGGGCTGAAACCCGGGTCGCCTGTGACCTGCAAGACAGAGTTGAAGTCAAAACCCGCGTAAGCATGGCCAACGAGGCCGCCCGGCAGCGAGTATGAACTGAGCGCGACCCGGATGTTGGCGTCCACCGCCGCAGGATTCTTAATGGCCGGGATGACCAGGTAGTAGTCCGCCGCAAAGGCGTGGGCAGCCAGGGTTGCGATGGCCGCCGCGAGGATGTGTTTTTTCATGAAGTGCTCCTGTATTAGAGCGGTATAGCTTTTCGCTCCGACCGTGCCGCTGATTGTCAGGCGTCGCCTTGCTGTTAGGCGGAGGCTTCGAACCGCGAGGGATGGAATAGCCCGGCCGCCACGCCAAGGCCAGTCCCCAGTCTGGTCTCGGGGTCAGCTGCAAGACTTGGAACTTCCGCGGCGGCAACCGGGCCTAGCGCTGGCGCTACGAACCCGCGCTGTGCAAGGCGCTGGTCCAGCACTGCACGCACCCTGCACGCGCGGTGGCAGTTACGAGCCTCCGCGTTTACCGGGCGTGCCGCCTCCTGCTCATTCGCCAGCTCGACCGCGCAGAAAAGGTCGGCATCGGCGATGCTGACGAAGCCGTGGGTATCGAGCGCATGTACAAGGCGCTCGAGGTTCTTCGGTGCCGCATCGAGGAGCTGGCCCGCTGCATCTACCCACACGTCGGACATTGCAGTCGACGCCAGGCGCGCGCGGTCAGCAGCGCTCGCATGCACAATGCCGTAGGTCAGGCCCATCGGGGTCGGCGCGCCAAGCATCAGCGACGCCCCCGCTGGGATTGCAACACCCCAGCCGGTGGTCGAATGCTGGGTTACGAGGCGCGTAACTTCGGTCATCAACGCGGTCAGCGCAGCTGAGGGTGTGAATTCTCGTGGTTCCGTCATAGAGCTCTCAAATTGAAAAGCCGCCAGGCTTGCAAAGCGCTGGCGGCGTGGTCAGGCGCGGGCTGAATTACAGCGCGACCTGGACGTCCTTCAGGTTGGCGGTCACCGTGACCGGGCCGTAGCCGGCGACGTCGATGTCCAGGGTGTTGTCGTCCAGCGACGGCATGTCCGAGAACCAGATATGGCCGACCACCACCGAGAACTTGCGCTGAGCCAGCTGCGCCATCAGCTCGCGGGTCTTGGCGACGATGGCCTTCTGTTCGGTTTCCAGCCACTTGCCGAGCACCGCATTGCCATCGGCAGCCGCGGTGTAGGCCGTGGAGCTCATGAAGGCGTCCAGGCGCTTGATGGCATCCGACATCACGAACTCGCCGATTTTCAGCTTCTTCTTGCCGCCGGCGGAGGCATCGATGGCGTTTTCGACGTCGATGACCTTCGGCAGCGAGGACAGGCCTTTGACGGCAATCTTCATCTCCTTGGCCATGTAGAAGTCGCCCGACTTCACGGTGGTGCTCGGCGGGTTGAAGCCGTTGTACTCGGTGACGCCGACCGATTTCAGGTACTCGGTACCGGTTTCGCCGTACAGGGCCAGATACTTCGCGCTCACCTTCGGCGAGATGCGGTCACGCCAGTCATTGAAGACCTTCTGGGCGCCCTTGAGCAGCGCCAGGTCGACAACGTCCTGGAAGGTGTCCTTGGCGGTGACGCCCCTGACCATCTTGCGGTTGATGACCGGCAGCTTCGGGAACTCCAGCACGAACACCTTGCCTGCGGCCCAGGTCTCGCCGGCCAGCAGACCGTTGGCCTGCAGCTTGGCGAAGGTGGCCTCGTTCAGCGACACCGGCAGCTTACGGGTGTGCACGATGCCGTCCTTGATGATGGTGTACGCGCGGTAGATGAAGCTGTCGATGGTCAGCGGCAGCACGGTCGGGCGGCTCTTCGGCAGGGTCACCTTGCCGTCGACCTTCACGCGGATGCTCACGTTCGGACGGTCTTCGCTCCAGACCAGGCCGTTGATGGCGTAGCCGCGACCTTTGTCGGCGATGGAGAAGCGCACTTCCTCGTCGTTGGCCTCGCGGGCGGCGCCGATGCGCTCGTAGGCGAAGGCGCTGTGGTACGGGTAGAACAGGTTCTCGTCGGTGCTCGACAGGTCCGACAGCAGCTCCAGCACGGTGTAGGCGTCTTCCTTCGGCACGGCGGCCGGGTCGAAGCCGGCGGCGTAGCGCTTGGCCGGGTCAGCCGCGGCAGCCAGAGCGTCTGCCTGGAAGCGGCTGTAGTCTTCCTTCGAGAAGCAGCTCGAGAAGTTCTGCACCAGGGCCACGTCCCCCAGGGCGCCCAGCACCGAGAACAGGGTGTCGGACTGCAGGCGCTGAGCCAGCGGCACCACGGCGGCGAAGATGTTCGCATCGGTGTGCTTGGTGTGGTCGAAGGTTTCGCCTTTTTCCGCGACGAAGTAGGCCACGGCGGTCAGGCCTTCCGGCACCAGCACGACGTTGTCCGCGTCCGGGGTGAAGGTCAGCAGGTTCTCGCCGGCCAGGGCGAAGACGTAGCCCTCGGTCGGGACGTAGTCCAGCTTGACCGGGACTTTCTTGGCGCTGCCGCCCAGCGAGCCGGCGAAGGCTGCGGTGTACGACTGGAAGTCTTCCGAGAAGACCAGCTTGCCGCCCAGGACTTCCGCCATCTTGGTCAGCAGCGGACGGTTGCAGTAGTAGCCGTACTCGATGATGGCGGCCGAATCCAGCTTGGTAGCCAGCACCTTGCACAGGTCCAGGATTTCCTTGTCGGACCACTGATTGTCGTAGCCGTCGGTCATGAAGTTCATGTTGAACAGCGCGCCCGGGACCTTCTTCTTCAGGCGGTCGACGATGTTGGCGACTTCCTGCAGCGGCTCCTTGAAGCCGGTCAGGCCGGTCGGCACCAGGAAGCGGTCGATGGCGGTGTGCAGGCTCGACAGGTCGGCGACGCCGTTGACCTTCATGGCCTCGACGATGGTGCCGAACTGGCCGCGGCCGGAGAACCAGACCAGCGACACGGTATCGTTCGGGCCGACGAGCGTGGCCAGCTTGTTTTTCAGGTGGACACGCAGTTCCGGCAGGTCCGAATACATGGAACCGGAGATGTCGGTCACGATGATGTGGTGAACCGGCGCCGGCACCGGGGCGGCAGCGAAAGGCAGAATCTGCAGGGCGAGCGCGGCCGCGCCCAGCTGGACGATAGAAGTCATAAGCACCTTAGGTAAGAAAGGGAAATCCTCTTGGGATACGATTAGTATACCACAAAATGCGATTTACGCAAGTGGCCCAATAGGCCAAGGATTTGAAGTTAACTTTCTTGGGCCGGTGCCCGAGCCAGAATCCAGCGGTTCTTCCCGAAGGGAAGTTTCAGCGCAGCCAGCAGCGGCTCCACGCGGCGGAACAGGACGTCGAAGACCCGGATTTGCAGCTTTGATACCGCGCCTGCACCAGTAGTCTTGAGCAGCCCCGCACGGTGAAGCGCCTGGTACGCGCGGGTGGCGAAGTAACCGGTGCGGTCAAACCAGCCTTCTTCTACCACGGTGAGCCCGGCCGCGCTAACCGCTTGGCGCAAGCCTGCGGCGGTGTAGCGGCGCTGGTGCCCGACGAGCGTGTCCATGGGTGTCCACAGCGCAGGATTTGCCGGCACCAGGATGAACACGGCGGCGCCGGGTCGACAGCACGCCGCAAGTTCGCGCAGCGCGGCTACCTCATCCTTGATGTGCTCGAGGACGTTGAGGGTGTAGACCTGCTCCAGGCTGGCCGGCGCAATGTGCGCGAGCGATTCAACTACCGCCAACCCCGGCGGATAGCAGCTGTGCAGCCTGGCGTCCGGCTCCAGGCAGTCAACGGCGTGGCCCGTCTGCGCATGAATCGCCACTGCGTAATCGCCGCGGCCGGCGCCGAAGTCGAGAACACGCCACGCGCCCGCGCGCAGGTCCAGCTTGTCGATGACGAGCTGGCGCATCGCCGCCTGGTAGGCGACCGCTTCGCCCATTGCCTCTAGGTTGGCAGCATCTTGGCCCGGGGTGGCATCATCAGGCATGCCAGGCAGCCTTCAGGATGCCTACCATGTCCCATGCCTTGATTTTCTTCTCGGTCACTGCGCGCGGGCTGTACCGAACCGGCGCCGTGACCAGCCGAGCGCCGGCCGCCAGCGCCTTGCGGGTGAGTGCCGTTTCCAGCTCGAAGCCCTTGTAAGGGGCCTGCCCCGCCCCGCAATCGAACAGTTTGCGCGCCAGCGAGGCGCTCAGGACGCGCGCGCCGGTCAGAATGTCGCTCGGCGGCGTCGTGCGCAGTGCCATCCACAGCGCGGTGCGAGCGACATAGTTGGCCAGCAGACTGCGCCACAGCACCTGGCCCAGCGCGACTTCGCGCAGTCCGACCCCCATCACCAGTGCGGTGCCCTCCGCATTGTCCTGGCAGGAAGCCACCAGGTGCGCCAGGTGACCGGCGTGGTATTCGTTGTCGGAGTCGTGCAAGGCAATCCAGTCGCAGCCCGCTTCCAGCGCCAGCTTCACGCCGGTGCTTACGGCGCGCCCCTTGCCAGGAGCGGTTTCGGTTACGACGCGTGCGCCCATGCGGCGAGCGATGTCCGCCGTGGCGTCACGGCTATTGTTGTCGACAACGAGAATCAGTGCGTCCGGGAACGCCGCCTGTGTCGCCTTGAGACACTGCTCGATGTGGCGCTCCTCGTTGTAGGCCGGGAGGAGCACGCAGGTTTTGGATGGAGTACGCAATTGCACGCTTAGCCTTTCTTGATGGTCCAGAGCCGCCACGGCCCTTGGACGGCCTGCAGTTCGGCGCACTCCAGCGGACGAACGAGGCTCTTTTCGACGACGTGCGTGAAGCCGCCACGCACCAGGAGGTCACAACGGAGGGTGTTGTCCTTGTGCAGCTCACGCCACTCGGGCCGGGTTGCGCCCATGGCAAATGACGGCTCGACGGCGATGCCTGGCTGCCCATAAAAGACGGTCGCGTACGGGGCCTCGGAATAAACCCGGGCATGCGCGCCCAGGTCAAATGTCGGCTGCTCGTCCGTTTTAGGGACCGCCACGGCGCCGGCCAGGCCCAAAGCCAGCACCACGACCATCGACGGGATGCGGATTTGCTTCAGCTGTGCCATCAGGGCGAAATTGCGGTACACCCAAGGCAGCGCAACGAAACTCAGGGCGGCGAAGTATCGAATCTGGTTCGGGAGCGTGAACCAGACCAGCAGCAGCAGTACTGGCAGCGCCGCGATGGCTCGCCGTTTGTTCAAAGTGGACATGACCAGCCCCAGGGCGCCCAGCAATACCCAGAAGCCCCAGAAGCTCAAGCCGCAGAGCATCGGCGCGTTTTCGCCCACGAGAACCGACAGCGTGCTCTTGAGCCAGATGAGCGTCCCGAGGTAGTCGCCGGTGTACGCTTGCCAGAATGCGATGTGCAGCAGGCCTAACAGCGCGCCGAGGCCGAAGCGAGCCGTAAGCGAAAGTGCGGCCGGCGCAAGCAGCAGTGCCAGCGGGGCGTAGGCCCAACCCAGCCAGTAGCAAGGGATAAGCACGAGGTAGCCCAGGGCCCAAACGGCGGCCTGAACCCGGGTTCGGCAAAGCCATGCGCTTATGCCGAAAATCGCCAGGAACATCTCCGGGCGGCCGAGCAGCGAGCGGGGCGTGAGGGCCAGCATGCCGAGCGCGCCGGCGAGCAGGAACAACTCGGCATGCCGGCGGCGCGCGGGCAGAACGCGGCGCAGCACGCCGTACAGGACGACCGACTGGAGCGCGACGCTCAGGCCGGGAACCCACTGCAGCAGGAACTGCTTGCTCAGGCCCGCGCGCTGCAGGGCGCCCAAGACGTAGTCGAACCCGAGCCACATATCTGCTTTCGGGATGTCCGACCACGGGTATTGCGCGCGATAGTCGAGTCCTATCCGCCAGGCGGTGATGTGCCGAAGAAGGTCGTCAGGCGGCGTCGATTCACCGACACTGAGGAAGCACAGAGCCGCGACGACGGGCGCGAAAAACCAGAGCGCCAGATGCCGCTCGAACGCAATGGGCTGGCGCTGGGTATAAGTCCAGGCGGCACATACGCCAATGGCAAGGCCGAGCCACGTGTTGAAGATTGCGGCGCACACGGCGACCAGGGATAGTCGGGTAGCGGGCGTGCAGCGCGCCCACGCGTCGAGGAATGGTTTCATTGTCCGGCATGCTTTAAGGATGCGCTAGTATATCATCAAACGCAATATCGTCAAGTTTTAAGCGGTCAACGGTTGCCGGCCCCGGCCGCTAGAGGTTTCGGCTCGCAGTGCGGTGCGCAGCCAGCTATACATCAGGCAAACCACCATGATTGATACCTCATGCCTAATCACGTCCGCCTTTACGCTTCCAATCTCGCCTCGCGGGCCGTGCGCTCGTCCTGGCATAAAGCTGCGTTGGCATGCTACGCGGCGTCGCTGTGCCTGCCGGGCCTCACGCCCTACCCGGGCGCCGCGGTACTGCTGATGGGCTGGTGGTCGGTATTCCTGTTGCCGGTTCGGCCCGATATGTTCATGGGCTGGGCAGCGAATTTCACCTTGGTATTCGCGCTGACGCGCGGGCTTCAGCAGCCCCGTCGACCGCAGTGGCTGGGCCTGGTCTCACTGATGCTGGTCGTGCCCTGCTGCATTACTTTTTGGCTGGAACAGGGCATATCGGCCCACTCGGCGGCATTACCTGGCTCGACAGTAAGGGAACCGTTCCGAATCGGGATTGGTATGTGGCTCTGGTTCGCGGCAATGGCAATTGCAGGCATGGATGCCTGGCGTGCGTCCCTGCGCCAGCGGCGCGACGCGGCGTCGTAAGGAAAAGGGCCAGCATCGCTGGCCCTTTGAGTTAATGGGTGAGAGCATCAAACTCGGTATTGAAAGTTCCGAGCTGCTGGATAATTTCCGGATGCTCGCTGGAGATGGTTTCAACCACGCAGCTGCGGATTTGGCCGTTACGCTCCAGAGTGGCTTCCAGGTACCGTCCCATGAGCCAATCCTCACGCACGGCGGTGACGGTCCACAACTGGTCGGTAGCCAGGTGCCTCAGAGTAGCCTGGGACAGCCGGTGCGTCGGGCGAAGCGTGGCTGCTGCCGGAATACGGTTCAGGCCCAGTTCGGCGCGAGCCTGCTTGACACGCTTCCAGTGGTTGACGTCGAAGTTCGAATACATATTGCTTCCTTGTTAAGTTGTATCAGCCCGCTTGACTTCGTAGTACCACTGCTCCAGTACGCCAGTCGTCTCGTTACGGAAGACCGGCACTTGCAGCAGCGTTACGGTGTCGCCGGACGCCAGCGCCGGGCAGAATTGCAAAAAATCCTTCTCGTTCGCACGGTCAGCCAGCTCACGGTCCAGGTCCCTGCATTCCGGGCAGCCCGGGCAGGAGATGGTCTTGAGCGGCCGCAGCTCACGGGTCAGTACGATGCGTCCGTTCTTCCCGCCGAATCCAGCCTCGGTATAGCGAAAAAAACGACCCTTGCAGTCTTCCTGCACGCCAGCCTTGCTTACTTGTATGTCCATGATGGTGTCCTCAAAAGTTTACCTATGCTGGCGTATAGGCAAAAAAAGCCTCACCGTGACGGCGAGGCTTCGAGGAAAGTTGTCAGAATGGAATTTCTTCCAGTTCTTCATGGTTGGCTTGCACCGGCTGTGGGGCCAGCTTGCGCACCGGTTTCTTCGGTTCACGGATGACCCGGTTCTCCGCGGTGCTCGGCTCGGGCGCCTTGCGACACTCCGAAAGCACCCTCTTCGCAAACAGATTAACGGCCTTGTCAGTGATTCGCCGGTTGTGATAACCGTACAGCTGGCCGATGGTCAGTTTGCCGCCTACCTTACGAATCTCCAGAGTGGCGACCCGCTCACCGGCTCGACGAATCGAGTAGATGCGCGAGACGTTCGCGTAGCACTGCTGGTCATAACCGCCGACGCAGTGGTCCATCGCCGTACCCTCTTCCCAGAGGTCGTCCGAAGTATTCAGGCTGACTGCGTCCAGGTCCTTTTGCACGAGCGACTGGACAAATGGTGCCCAGCCCAGACAGCCACCCTCTTCCTTGCGCCGCAACATCTCCTGGCGTGCGAACTCCATGTGCCAGGCGTGTTGCTTTCGCATCAGACTGGCCCAGGTTGCACCTTTCGTAGACGCTTCAGGCACTCGATGCAGCCAGTCGAAAATCAGGTTGTACTCTCCGAAATCGGCCAGCTTGAGCTTGCGCTTCTTGAACGCGACAACGGCAGCCTTGAAGACATCCAAGTACTTCGAGACGTCCTGGTAATTGCCGTAACCAAGCCGGGAACGCAAATTCCCCATGAATCCCATGTGCAGTGGCGCCTTCCCCACCTGGAGCGAGCTCAGGTAGTTGAGTGCCATCACGTCATTCTGCTGCAGGCGGAAAAACTTGAACCAGGTGTGTCCCTGATTGCAAAGCCATTTCCACGTCTGCGGCGTGCCGCCGAGTGACAGGAACTGTGCCTTCAGGTCTTTCCAAACCGTATCCTGCACCTGTAAGGTGCTGGCGAAGTAGTTCGACTCCATGAGCCAGGGTGCCATGTGAGGGGCCTCCTTGACTCGCGCCATCAGAGCCTCCTTGTGCGCGGCGCAGCTGTTGAAATCGGGCACCGTGAACCTGAAACCGACCACCCGGACCGCCAAACTGAAGGCCTCACGGTCCAGCACTCCGGAATCCCAAAGCAGCTTACCCAGTACACGGCCGTCCGACGACAACGTCGACGCGCGACGCCACCAGCAGACAGTCAGCTTGTAGCTGACGTACTCGTTCGCCTGTTCAAGCGCGCTGATGAGCTTTCGAGTCATATTGGCGTCCAGTTCCTGGCTGCGCACCAGGTCCTGAGCCTTGCCGTGATAATGCGACTGGACCTGCTGCCGCGCTTGGCGTGCAAGCCACGGCCCGAGGGACGCGACTTCCACGTATGCGCCGTTTTCAGGGCGCCGCTGGTTCTCCAGCTTCAAGGTGCCGTCGGCTTGACGTTCGACGAACGTGCCGCCGTAGACCTCGAATCGGCTGCCGGTATCCTGCACGACCATTTCGGGCCGCTCAAGCAGAGCCATGTGCCGGTACCATGCCCGCAGGGCCAGTGCCGCCTTCATGAACAGACCCGACTGCTGCGGCGAGCTGACCTCGTCATGGTCCTCTTTCACGGACGCAAAGGCAGTCAGTGTCGACAGCAGTTTCAAGCTAAAATCAGATTTGCTAACCATTTTATATTCCTCAATCGAAAAGTTGACCACATCAGGTATAGCCAACTCGACGATTACACGTTACATGATATACTAGCAGGAATGAAAAAACAGCCCTACCCAACAATTCTGTTGCACAGCGACCTCCACTTGGACTCCGGCCCCTTTACGCTTCCGCCGGCGCCAGCGGGCGCAGCTGTGGCGGTGTTTGCGGGCGATGTTTGTTCCGGGGACGGCGGGCCGGCTGCCTTGCGCGCACTATCGGACTTGCCCACGGTATACGTGGCCGGCAATCACGAGTTCTGGGGTGGCGACTACTACGAGCGCTTGGCCGAAATCGAGGCGCGTGCGAAGGAGCACGGCATTCACTTCCTCGAGAACCGTGCAGTTGTCATCCACGGCGTTCGGTTCCTCGGCGCTACCCTCTGGACGGACTACGGTGGCGCGCACCCGACGTTGATGAGCTACGGCTTATGGCACATGGGCGACCATCGTGCTATTTCAGCCGCGCGATGGTGGACGGAGAAGAACCGGGCCCGGTTCGTAAAGCAGTTCGGGGAGCCTGCGCTCGAGCAGTTCGAAGGCAAGTTCAATCCGCTGCTGGCGCTGGAGCTGCACCGGAAATCTCGCGCCTGGCTCAAGCGCGAGCTGGCCAAACCCTTCGACGGCCCTACCGTGGTCGTGTCGCACCACGCACCGACCTACGAGGCGCTGCGCCGGTCGGGAGTCCAGGAGCACGCGCTGGACCGGTCGGCTTGGGTTCGGCGCATCAACGACGACCTGAATCTGACAAAGGTCGGCTCATACGCGTCCAACATTCTGGAAGACCTGCACTACGAATTGCGCCGGGGAGGCGTTAAGCTGTGGTGCATTGGTCACCTCCACTTCTCGATGCATTTTGGCGTCAAGGGAATTCCGGTGGCGGCAAACCCCCGAGGGCGCGTGCGTCAGCCGCTGACCAGGGAATCTGCTGACCGAGCGGCACTGCACGGCATGCGATTCACCGAGGCGGACATCGAGCGCGCTCAACGTGAGCACCGGGCGCACCCGGAGGTGGGCGACGGCGTTGACTATGAAAAAACACGCACCTTCGACTTGGCCGATTCTGGCTATTCCCTGCTGGCCGACGAGCACGCCCGTGTGATGGAAACTCTCGCCGGCCGACAGGCCGAATTGAGGACATTGCGCCAATTTGCCCGCTCAAAGCGCACGGCTGTGGCCGACCTGGCTGGACACCGTGCGGATACCGTGTGGCAGGCGGCGCTGAGGGCCACGCGCGAGTTCGCGGAGAGTATGGCAGGCCAGATGTGCAACGGAGCGTCCGCAGGCCTGGAACTGAGGTGGTTGCTTAGCGATTGCAAGCTGGGGGACTTTATGGAGTTCAGTGCCATCGAGAGCCTTGGCGACTATGAAGGCGTAATTCGCTGGCGGGAAATCGAAGAAGAGCGTACCCCGGAACAGCGCGCCAGGATGGGCCACCACCCCAACCGCTACACAGCGAAGGCCCATCTTTCGCATATCGAAGCGCACACAGCCAAGCTGGTAAAGACCTTGCGTCGCGTACCTGAAGCCTGCGAAGAGCTGTGCGGCCGGCGCAAGCGACGTCGGCGTAACGTTAACTCTCCCAAGCGCCGACGCGGCAGCTGGTAACCGTAGCAGCGTCCCGCACAGGAGGCCTGCGAGCGGATGCTCCAGGCCTCTTTCCTTTTCAAGGTGGCGAAGTAACAACAGGATGCAAAAATGTTGATGCACTAACAGTTGTTGGTTGCAAAACAAGGCATTTAACGGTATACTAATTTCATAGCTGGCACTGTGACGCCAGTCCGAAATTACCCAAAGGTGTCATTGTGCCCACGAATCGTTCACGCATCTACCACCGCGATGTCTACGCGCCCGAAGTCCTGTTTCGCTCGCCCGGCGTCGTCCGCCTCCGGTATTCCTACCACGCGCAGGAAGAAGCCCGCGGCGACCGCTACGGCGACCTCTCGCGCTACCTGACCCCTTACCGGGACTTCGACTACGCGGAAATCGTCGAGGTCGAGCTGGACGCAGAAGGCCAAATTGCCAAGCGGGTGGCACGATTCGACATCACGGAAGACCTGGTGCTGGTGCTGGCGGTCACGGCCGATGGCTACGTCAAGACCGTCTGGTGCAACCGATTCGATGACTGCCATGGCACGCTGGACCGCCGCAAGTATGTGCAGCGCCCGCGCATCATCCCGAAGGTGCCGGCCGACGCCGCGGTGGGTCCCTGAAAACTCTCACCTTTCCGCCTGTTCGGGGACATCCGAGCCCCAACCAGCGGGGCGGCGCGGGGCCATGAGCGCGCGGTGCCCGTAGAAGCTCACCTTCCGAGAGCCAGCTTCACAGAAAGTCTCACCTTTCGGGCGTTCACAGAAACTCTCACCTATCCGGGGCGCCGTGTTTGATGCGGCCGGCCCGCGCCCAGCAGCGCGCGCAGGTCAGCCAGCGCCCTCACCGCCTGGGGCGACCGCACCGTCGGCCGCGCGGCGTCCGCCAGCACATGCAGCGCCAGTTCGCACTGCGCCTCATTGAACCATCCGAAGTGGCACGCAGCCGTGGGAATGTTCATCCTGGCTGCCAGCCAGCTGTACGCCTGGGTGCGGGTCATCTCTCCGCCCTGCCAGAGCGTATTGAACTGGTCCTTGGCCTTCCTGCGCGCGGCCCGAGTGGCGGCGGTGGCCAGGGTTCCGAGCGGGATGTTCGTCTCAGGGTGAGTGCCTACGTGCGCCCGGCACTCCAGGTTCTGGCAGAGGTAGACCCAAGGCCAGTCCCCATAGGCCCGGCCATAAACTTCTGCATTGTTCGCAAAGAGCACCTGGCCGGCGCAGTGCGGGCAGCTGGTGGGGACAGGCAGGCGGTCTTTGACGCGACGCTCGGCTTTCTTGCTGAAAACGGGCTGCTCGTGCATGGTTGCTCGGGAAGTGAAGAATGTCTCATTAATATAACACGGTTCTAGCAGTTAAGTTGCACGGCCTAAGCGCAGCTGACCAATAGACTCGGTGCCGACAAAACATCATAGTGCTTGCAAAATATACGTTATTACAGTATACTAGCGTCATTCCAATCAACTCTGCTGCCACGCTATGACCACTATCGTTCGCTCAATCGACCTGGGCTCCGGCTTCGTCAAGTACAGTCGCCTGGTCGACGGCAAGCTCGAATTCACGAGCTTCCCTTCGCTCGCTCCGCGCCACACCGGCCGCGACCTGTCGTCCACGTTGTCGGTGCTGGGTAAGCGCGACACCGTGGTGGTGAACGTCGAAGGCACCCTCTACGAGGTGGGTCCGGACAGCGCGGACCTCGACAGCAACGACAGCACGCGCAACCTCAACGACCAGTTCATCTACACCGACCAGTATCGTGCCGCGTTCTACGGCGCCCTGTGCTACATGGGCGAGAAGGAAATCGACCTGCTTGTGGTGGGCCTGCCGCTGACGACGCTGCACCGCGCGGATGACCTGACCAAAATCTGCGAAGGCGTCCACAAAATCAATGACGCCACGACGGTAACGGTGAAGAAGGTGCTGGTTCTGGCTCAGCCGCAGGGCGGCCTGTACTACTGCATGGAGCAGCGCGACAATATCCCGGAATTCGAGTTCCTCGATGAAGAGCAGAACCTGGTGCTCGACCCCGGCTACGTAACGTTCGATTTCATGCGCAGCCGGGGCAAGAAAATCAACGACGCCCGCAGCGGCGCCTACCCCGGCGGCGTCTCCAAGGTGCTGCGCGCCATCGGAGATTCGCTGTCGAACAAGTTTGGTGTCGACTACGACAACCTTGCCGCCATCGACAAGGCCCTGGAACGCCGGCGCATCAAAATTAACGGCAAGGTCGAGGACATGCTGGAACATATCCGCAATGCCAAGCCGACCATCGAAGGCAGTATCAACTATGTCCGCAACATGGTTGGTGACGGCGCAGACATCGACAATATCATTCTGTTCGGCGGTGGCGAGCGCATTTTCGCCAAGACGCTTGCGAGCTACTACAAGGACCGCACCATTTACGTTCTGGGCGATGCGCAATACGCCAACGTCAAGGGCTACCAGGCGGCTGGCGAAGCCGAAGCGAAGGTTAAGCCCGTGCCGCGCGCCGACGACTCGCCGCCGGAGCTGAAGGTTCTGCGCTACGAACCGCCGAAGGTTCCTGCCGGCGTCACCGGCAAGGCCGCGGCCGTTCACGACGACATCTAAGCCACTCCGAGGGCGGTCGAGCCGCCCTCCTCCCCTTTCTTCGTTTTCTGAGACAGCCCACGGGCTAGAGGATAAATATGTTCAAGAGCATCACCATCTACACCATCGCCAACGGCTGGAAGCGTCCGTCGGGTTCCACCATCGAAGCCGCCCTGAAAAAGTTCTGCTTCAGCCCGCTGGGCAAGGCCGAGAAGGAATCCATCGGCTGGGTTTCGCCGCGTCCGGAGCCGCACAGCCCGCTGCTGGAAGTCGTGAGCGGCCATTGGATTCTGAAGCTGCAGACCGAAAGCAAGTCCGTGCCGGGCGCCGCGCTGAAAAAAGGTGTCGAGGAGCGCTGCAAGAAAATCGAAGCCGAGACTGGCCGCAAGCCGGGGCGCAAGGAAAAGAAGGAACTGAAGGAAGAAATCGAACTGGAGCTGCTGCCGCGCGCCTTCCCGAAGACCTCGGCCGTGATGGTCTGGCTGGACCTGGAGAACGGCCGCATGGTCGTGGGCTCGTCGAGCAAGACCGCCGCCGACAACGTGGTCAAGGCTATCCTGCAGGCCACCCAGGAAGCCGGCGAAGCCCTGCCGCTCGAATCGCTGATGACGACGCAATCGCCGTCGGGCGCCATCTCGCAATGGCTGCTCGAAAAAGAAGCCCCGGCCGGCTTCACGGTCGACCGTGACCTCGAACTGCGCCTGCAGAGCGAAGAAAAGTCCGCCGTGAAGTACGCGAACCACAACCTCGAAATCGAGGAAGTCGTGGCGCACATCAAGGCCGGCAAGGTGCCGACCCAGGTGGCAATGACCTGGAACGGTCGTGTGTCGTTCGTCCTGGCCGCCGACCTGTCGCTGAAGAAAATCGAGATGCTGGACGATGTGCTCGAAGCCGCCAACCCGGAAGACAAGGGCTTCGACGGCGACGCGCTCATCTACACCGGCGAGCTGTCCAAGCTCATCCCGGACCTCATCGCTGCGCTGGGCGGCGAGCTGGTGCGCGACTAAGCCATGCTGGCCACGAGCTTCGAACTCTGGGCCGCGTGCCAGCGGCTCTTCAACGTAACCCCGGCGGTCGTTCATGACCATCGTGACGGCGCCGGCGGTGGGACCGTCCACTTCCTGGCTACGCTCCATGATGCCGACGAGGTCGACGTCGCCGACAGCTACGACGAGGACGACCAGCTGGCGCTGGGTTACGAGGATGAGGACCAGCTCATCCGCCTGGTGGCCGCGCGTGATACGTTCCTGGGCGTCGACTGCATCGTGGTCGTGCGCTCGGCGGAGAGCATGCTCGAGATGAGCTGCCATGCCGTCGAGGTCACGGTCTTCGTCGACGTCACGGACGAGACGGTCGCACGGGCGATTGCCCTGGTCCGCGAAACCTCGACGGAAGAGTCGTTCGAGTGCCTGTACGGCGAGCATGCTACCCGGGAGCCAGAGCCCGCGGAACTCGAATCCCAGGATGAGCCGGAACCTCGCCCGCAGCAAGGGCGCTCGCTATGGGACCGGCTGATGGGGCGTAACAACTGACCCCAGCCTGGCTAGGGAGGGCGGTACGGGGAAACCTGCACCGCCCTTCTCTTTTGCTACCGTGGCAGGCCATTACTGCGTCCGCCACCAGACGGCGCTCCCGGGGTAGTGCTTGGCCAGCCGCCGGCATTGCCCGGCCCTCTACCTGCCCCGGCTCCGGGCCGACCGCCACCAGTGTTGCCGCCCGAGCTGCCCTTACTGCCCGCGCCAGGGCCTCCTGCGCCGCCTTTTGCTCCGCTGCTGCCTTTTCCGCTCATAGGTCACCTCCGGTATCAGGGTTCGCGCCCGACCGGCGCCAGGCGCTGGCCCACTGTAGCTGAATTCTATCGGCGTGCGTGCACGCCTATACCGGGTAGGCACACAACTTTTTTCACCACGGAGGATACACATGCACGACAACGACCAAGCAACCCACGAAGCCCGCCTGACGCTGGACGTCAAATACGACCTGAACGGCGTGCCGCCCGAAAAGGTGCACCAGCTGCTCAAGGACCTGGTCCAGCGCGCCCTGACCGAAGGCTTGCTGACCGGCCACACCGAAGCCGAAGTTGCGAGCATCGAGGTGTCCGTCGTGGCCAAGCCGGAACCGCTGTCCGAAGAAGCGATTGCCCGCCTGATGGCCCATCGCATCGAAAACGGCGACCTGGCGCTCGAAGACATCCCGACTCGCCTGGCGAAGTTCGGCCTGATGGAGCCACACAACTTCGTCGACGAAATGCGTGAGCGTATCGAAATGGCTGAAGGACAGTACGACTGACCTCAACGACCCCTTGCCGCGTGTAAGGGGTCGTTTTTTGCGCGCAGATGTTCAATGCTGTGCGGTCACGGTACTGGCTCACCTTAGCCAACGGGCAAAAAAATCCCGCTCACGGGGAGCGGGTGAAGTCCAAAACTAGGGATGTCCTGAAAGAGACGAGTTCATCTTAGTTCCCACCCTGCGCGCGTTCTGTGCGCTGTCTCACGTCCTGGCGAAATTTCAGGTGTCCTGACGACCCGCCTGGCCGACCGGCGACGCAAAAAAGGGGCCGAAGCCCCCCAGGTTGTGGCGAGTGCAGCGCTTACTGTTGCGCAGGTGCAACCGGTGCCGCGGCGGCAGTCGGCGCGACAGTCGGCTTTTCCCTCGCCGGGACAGCGCCATAGGCCGCCGAGAACTTACCTTGCGACACTAGGTCGGCGAGGTTGTTCAGGACTGCCTTTTTATAGACCGCCTGGCACCCGGCAAGCACCGGCGCCGACTTGGCGTCCGTAGCGCACTTCTGCAGATGCTCCAGCGCGCCCAGGCTGAACTTCGCGCGCTCGAGTTCCAGTTCGCGTGCCGCCGTGAAATCCTTGATAGGCGGACCTTCAGGCGCCGGCGTCACGGATGCGTTGCGCGATGTCGCAGTCGCCTGGGCAAAGACCTGGCCCGCGGCGATGGCGAGCGCTGCGGACATGATGAGCTTTGAGATATTTTTCATATAATATTGATAAGCAAAGTCAGGTTAGACAATGTGGTCGACCAGCAGGCGAAGCTCGTCGTCGCCGCGCTTGTCGCGGTGCAGTGCGAGCTTGTAGACCAGCTTGACCGTACCCTTCGGCGCGGGCCCTTCATGCCGGAAGCGCGTCGCGCGCAGCGACACGCCGTCGCGCTCGACCAGCAGATTGAGCTGGTCGCGGTGCTGGCCGACAATCTTGGCCTCCACCACGTTGAATTCGTCGCAGAACGCTGGCTCCGGGAACATCTGGCCCCAGGGCGGACCGCTGAGCTGGCGCGCGGTGCTGGCGTTGAGCTCCTGCCCGGACAGCGAGCCGTCGTGGTCGATGCGCTGGTTGAGGACATCCTCGGTCAGCATCAGGGCCGCTTCCGCCTCGAAGGCGTCGCGGAAGGTCTCGAAGCCGCCCGGCCGCAGCGTCACGCCGGCCGCCATCGCGTGACCGCCGAACTTGGGCATCAGCCCTGGGTGCGCCTTGTCCACCTGGTCCAGCGCGTCCTTCAGGTTGAACCCCGGGATGGAGCGGCCCGAACCCTTGATTTGCCCCGTCTCCGCGTCGGTCGTGAGTACGAAGGTCGGGCGATAGCGCCGTTCCTTGATGCGGCCCGCCACGATACCGATGACGCCCGGGTGCCAGTCCGTCGAATGCACGGCAATCGACAGCGTTCCCTCCAGCACGAGCGCCTCGGCCTGCTCGACTGCCGCCACGCTGGTTTCGTATTCGATTTCTTTGCGGGTCTGGTTGATGGTGGCCAGCTGCTCGGCCAGCTCCTGTGCGCGGTCCGGGTCATCCGTCACCAGGCACTCGATGCCGACGTCCATCGTCTCGAGGCGGCCGGCAGCGTTGATGCGCGGGCCGACACCGAAGGCAATGTGCGTGGTGAGCAGGTCCTCGATGCGGGTGCGGTTCGTCACGCCGACGGTCGCGAGCGCGTCAATGCCCGGGAAGGACTGCCCCGAACGGATGCGCTCAAGTCCCGCCTGCACCAGGATGCGGTTGTTCGCATCGAGCGGCACCACGTCGGCCACGCTTCCCACGGCAACCAGGGGCAGCAGGCTGCTGACCTTGAAGCCAGGTTTCGCGGGCTCGATGCCGCGGCGCTTGAGCTCGTCCTGCAGCGCCCAGAGCACGTACCAGATGACGCCCACGCCGGCGGTTGCCTTCGTGGGAAACTCGCAGCCAGGCTGGGACGGGTCAACGATGACGCGCGCTGGCGGTAACGGCTTGTTCTTGGCCGGCAGGTGGTGGTCCGTGACGACCACCTCCAGCATCAGCTCCAGCGCGCGCTCGACGCCGGCATGGCTGGCCACGCCGTTGTCCACGGTTACAATAATGTCGGTGTTCGGGAATCGCTCGAACGCCAGGTCGACCACGCTCGGCGTCAGCCCGTAGCCGTGAACCATCCGGTCGGGCACGATGTAGTTAATGTCGGCGCCCAGCGCGCGCATACCGCGCAGGGTCACCGCGCACGCGGTGGCGCCGTCGCAGTCGTAGTCGGCGACGACCACGAACTTTCGGCCCTGTTCGATGCCGTCGGCCAGGAACTGCGCCGCCTCTTCCGTGCCCTTCATCTGCGAATGGTGGAAGATATAGCGCAGCGAGCCGCCGAGCTCGACCATGGAATCCAGCCCGCGCCCGGCCAGCACCCGCGCCAGCAATGGCGGGGCGCCTTCACGCATGAGCGTTCTCGCCGCACCGGGCGAGAAGCCACGCTGCGCGACCGTAACGCGGGCTGGCGCCGACATCTCAGTCGTCCTGGTCGATGAAGGTGGTGTAGCCGCGGAACAGCTGCTCGATGGCGGCCGCCGGGTCAGCGCCGAACGACGGCACGCGGATGCGGCGCAGGTTCATGAACTGCTCGACGGCCAGGGTCGTGCCGATTTTGCGGTCGTAGATGTCGCGGTCGCTGCACAGCGCGGTCGCCACTTCGATGAAGCTGTCGGTCTTGAGCTGGCGGTACGCCACGGTGATGCCGCCAGTGTGCGACGCGACCAGGTGCGGGGTGTCGTGCAGGTGGGCCGGCGGGGTCAGCACGTGCAGGCGGAAGTGCTTGACGGTGATGCCTTCTTCTTCGATGGCGCGGCGGGCCGAGGTATAGCGTGCGGCCTCGTCTTCGCGGCGGATGGCTCGCTCCGATTTCTTGATTTCGCGGGTACCTGCAGTCTGCGAGGTCGTCACGGTCGCTTCTTGGGCGGCGGTTGCTTGGGTCATGGGTTCTCCAGTAAAAGGTTGCAGTCCAAGGTTGGGACAGCACGAATATATCGCGTAATGCACATTTTGTCAATTGCGCCGCCGTGACTGCTTACAGTATAACCTATAATGCCGGTTTCGTGCTATAATGGCCTCATCAAGTTAACTAGGAGCGTCACCCATGTCCCAAGCCGTCTTGGATAAACTCGAACAGGCGAAACAGCGTGTGCAGCTGGCCAACAAGCGCCGGGAGCGCATTCAGGTGCAGCTCGAAGCCGCGCGCCAGCAGTACACTGAAGCGGTCAGGGAAGCCGAGGCTGCGCATGGCACCGCTGACCTGGACAAGCTGCGCGCCAAGCTGGTGGACCTGGAAGCACAGAACGCTGCCGCGGTCGCTGAATTCGTGCGCGCCGTGGACGACTTCGAGGCGTTCATCGCCCGTATCGAAGGCGCACTGGCTGACCCGGAAGTCATGGCTGCCGTGCTGGCGACCATGGCGCCGGTCGTCGCTCCTGAAGTCGCACCAGAGCCGGCTGCGCCGGTCAAACCGGCCGCCTCGGCTGTGGCATTCAGCGCGGACGACATCTGATGCCGGTCACCATCGCAACTGTCGACCTGGAGCGTGTCGCGCGGCGCTACTCTGCGCTGCAGTTGCGCTTCGCTGCCCTGCAAGGCCGCGCGAAGGAACTCCAGCTCCAGCGCACGCGCCTGGTGCGCGAAATCTCTCTCGCCAAGGCCCGCATCGAGCTGGCGCCGGAGGCGATGAAGGTCTTCAACTATCTGCAAGAGCAGGCCCATGCGCGGGCGGTCGGCGACTTCGAGGACCTGTTGAGCGCGTTTGCCGCTGACGTGGTCCCCGACGCCGGCAAGATTCGCCTGGAACTCGGCACTGACCGCGGCGCTCCGTCGCTCGAAATCCTGGTCAACAACGGCGGCGACCTGGAAGGCATCGTCAAAGGCAACGGTGGCGGACTGACTAACGTCGTCGTGACCGGCCTGGGCTTTTCGGCCCTAGCGCGTACGGCCAACCGCCAGCTCATGCTGCTGGACGAGCCAGATTGCTGGCTCAAGGCGAAGAACGTGCCGAACTTCACCAAGGTGATTGCCGACGTCGCGAACCCACGCCCGGATGAAGACGGCGTTATACAGCCGGGCTGCCAGACCCTGATGATTTCGCACAACGACATCAGCCTTATGGACGACGGCGCGCACATCCAGGACCTGCAGGTCGAGCGCAATGTGGCTGAGTTCGCCGCGCGCTGGGGCGTGGCGGTCGAGTACGTCGGCGACGTAAGCCCGTGCGCCTACGTCGTCTGGGTCCCGGCCAAAGGCGCGGTGAAGGCCCACATCGAGGTCCGCTACCGCAATGACCCGGAAGCTGACGAAGAGCAGAATGCTCTGACGAAAGGCTTCCCGTACATCCAGGCCATCGGCGGCGCGCGCGCCTGGGTCGAGGACATGCCGGGGGTGCGCTGGATTGAGGTCGAGAACCTGTCCCGCCACGTGAAGACGCGCCTTGAGCTGTCGCCGGGCCTCAACGTGCTGGCCGGCGACGTCAACTGCGGCAAGAGCACCCTGTACTTCACCGCCCTGCGCGCCGTTGCCTACGGTGAGAGCGACGACACCATGATTCGCCATGGCGCCGATGCCGCGGTCATCCGCATCGGCCTGGAAAACGACGTCGTCGTGGAGCTGGTGCGCAACCGCAAGGGCTCGCCAAAGGCCGAATACCGCCTCTACGAGTCCGGTGTTCGGACGCACAAGCAGGTTCCGGAGCGCCCAGGCGAGAAGTATGTACCGGATTTCGTCACCAAGGTGCTGAACATCTCACGCGTCGATGGTCTGGACGTGCAGCTGCGCAGCCAGAAAGAACCCATCTTCCTGCTGAACGAAACCCCGGCGCGGCGCGCGCAGCTGCTGTCGGTCGGCCGTGAGTCGGGTCTGCTGCAAGCTGTCATCGAGCGCCACCGGCTGCAGCACCGCCGTGACAAGGAACAGGTCAAGCGCGACGAGGTCGAGCTGAACCTAGTGAACCGCACGCTGACGCTGCTGGCGCCTGTTGGCACGATGGCGGCCTTGGGCGACCTGATGGATGCCTCGCTTGAGGAAGCGCGCGCCATTGGCGAGACGCTGCAGTCGACTCGTGCCCTGGTTGCCCGCCTTGCCCCACTGGAGAGCCGCGTAAAGCTGCTCGCGACCTTCGGTGACCAGCTTGCGGCCGTGCCCGAGGCGCCTGTGTACGTGCCGACCAAGCCGTTGACGGACCTGGTGGCCCGCCTGGAGCGCACGCACCTGCTCGCGCAGCTGCCGGACATGCCGGCCGCGCCCGTGGCGCCGGCGCCGACGGACACGCGCCGTCTGCAGAGCCTGCTCGTGACCATCGAGAAGGGGCAGCACGCCGGCGCCCTGGAAAGGCTGTTGCCACCGGTACCGGAGGTACCGCAGCTTGCCGACACGGCGCGCCTCACGACGCTCATCCTGGCAATTGGCAAGGGCCAGACCGCCAGCGCGGTGCTGGGCCTGCTGCCGGATGCGCCAGACCTGCCGCAGCTGGTGGACACGTCAAACCTGCGCCGCGCCGGCGTAGCACTGTCGAAGCAGGCAGAGGCGATTGCGACACTGGAAAAAGACGAAAAGGCCGCTGTGGCCGAAGCGGTTGCTGCTGATGAAGCAGAACACGCTCTCAAGCACGAGCTGGGTGTCTGCCCGGCGTGCGACCGCGCATTTTAAGGGGTAAGGCATGTCTGAAGTTATCAAGGGTTTCGAGGGCTTCCTGTTCATCGGCGATTCGCACCTGGTCAGCCACCGCCCTGGCAAGCGCATCGACGACTACGCGACCGCCATCCTGGGCAAGCTGTCCCAGTCGGCGCGCATCGCGAAGGAACGTCGCTTGTATCCGGTACACTTGGGAGACCTGTTCCACCGCGCGCGAGAGAACAGCCTGGAGCTCCTGTCGCGCACGGCAGCCGTGTTGCGCGAATTCGAAGTGCCGCTGCCGTTGGAAGACGGCTCGCACGACCGCACCGAGAGCTGGTACACCGAGAAGGATGCGGTCAGCCTCCTGGCCAGCTTCGGCCTTTTGCGCCTTATGGACAAGCCGGGCAAAGTGCTGACGCTCGACATTCATGGCGAACTGGTAAACCTCTGGGTGACGCCGGCAGGCTGCCGCGTACCGGAAAGCATCCCGGCCGAGCCGGGCACGCGAAACATCATGGTCACGCACCACGACTTCGACTTCAACGGCAAGTACCCTGGCGCGCAGGAACTGCATGAAATTGAGGGCTGCGACCTGATGGTCAACGGCCACATGCACCACCCGACGCCAATGGTGCTGAAGGGTCGCACTGCGTGTCACAATCCGGGCAGCATTTCGCGCCCGTCGATTGACCTGGTCAAGCATCAGCCCGTCGTGTCGGTGTGGACTCCTGCACACCACCTGAATCTCGAGCCGGTGCCCCTGACCCACGTACGGGACGTCTTCAACATGACGGGTCATGAAGCCTTCGCGGCCGACCCCCGCGAACTGAAGGCTGCGTTGCCCAAAGGGCTGCGCCTGTCGACCTTTGCGGCGAAGCTGCGAGCCACCGAATCTACGGATGCGGCCCGTACCGACGATGGCTCCGCGATGGTCGAAACCCTAGACAACTACTTCAAAATGTTTGAGAAGCCCGACAATCTGAAGCGCTACATTGGCGGGTTGCTGTCCGAAGTCATTGCCGAGCGGCTCCCGGCCTGACCGACCGACACAGCACCCGGACGTAAAAAGGCCCCGGCAACAGGCATGTTGACCGGGGCTTTGTTTTGCGGGCTTGCGCGCCAGCGCGACTACAGCAGCATATTCGGGCCAAGGACTTTCATTTCCGGATTGCGCATAATGAGCCGCGCAGTGGCGACGTCCTCGGCATCCAGGTGGTAGCCGGACGCCATCAACTCAGCCAGTTGCGCGCTCGACTCATAAAAAGCGCCGCCGGCGGACGGCGCCCTTCTAACCGTGTGGAAAGCTAATATTTCTGGCCGCGACAGCAACAGGTAGTCCGGGCACCAGTCGACGTTTGTGGCCCCGCCATCGAGCGCGTCGAGCTCAGCCCCTTTTCGCCGCAACTGGTACGTGGTGAAGTCGACCAGCCAGTCCCTGGACTCCAGCCAGGCGTGGTACGCGAATCCGCGAGTGCCTGGTGGCAGATGGCCCCGGACGTTCGGGATGTGCGAGACGATGTCGGGGTCGCCCCTGCCAACACGCCAGGCTGCCGCACCCACGCGGGTTTCGAAGGTGAAGCCCAGGTCGCCGAGCAGCACCCGGCCCAACTCCGCATGCGTGTAGCAGTCGCTGCCGAGGCTGGCGCTGGCGGCCGCCGCAAAACGGCGCAGTGCATGGCTCACCTGCTTGACCGCGGCGTCCAGAGCTCCGCGTTGCGATTCCAATTGCTGCGCCAGCGCGCGCTTTCGTCGAGCTTCTCCCATGCTGCACCTTTAATGCTGAAAAACCCATGATAATGCATGCTGAATTTTTATGCCAGGTATACCTCAGAATACCATTCTCAGCGGTTGCGCGGCACGTCGCACAGGCAAAAAAAAGCCACCCAGCATGCCGGGTGGCAAAACGGTGAAACACCGCAAAAGGAGACAATCAGCAAGGCTTCATCCATCCTCACATCACAGTATAGTCACCGTGAGCGGGCATGAATCAGTCCCAGTAGCCCAGTTTTGGTTTGCGCAGAATCTGGACCGGGTACTCCGGGTTTTTTGCCCAGCGGCTGAGCTCACTGCGCACGGTGACCCGGTGGCGTTCCTCGTGCTTCTGGCGGTAGTGCTTCGGCGGTCGCGCGCCCCAGTAGCGGCTCTTGTCTTCGTGCCACCAGCGCAGCCGGGCGGCGAGTTCCTCGCCCTGCAGCTTCCGGCGCGCCCAGTAGTAGGTGACGCCGGTTTCAGGGTCGGTGTACTCGCCTACCCAGTCCTCGCGGACCCAGGCCGGCACGTGTTTTCGACGAATGGTTCGTGACATTGGTTACTCCCGTTGTGAATGGACACAATCGGGAGCGGGTAACGTGCGGCATTCGCATTGAGAACCTTTCGGATGAACTAAGCCATAGTATAGCGTATAATGTCACTTTACCCAAGAGTGGCATTGGCGCCCGCCTATACGGGAGCGTGGACAATAATCATGGAGTAACTATGCAACCTACTTGCCTTTCTGCTTACCGTAAGCTGGCCTCGACCCTGCCTTGGGGTGCCGACAGCAAAGTCGTCGACGCCGACGGTAATCTGGTCCCGGTGTTCCGTGGCCAGCATGGCGCGCGCGAGCACTGGGGCGAGACGCTGCTGGGCTCGCTGTCGTTCGGCTCGGCCGCGGCGGCATCAACTTACGCTCTGCAGCCGAATGTGCACACGATGACGGTGCAGGCGCCCAAGGTGTACCCAGTGTTTCTCGACATCCGTAATCCGTTTATCGAGACCGCGGACGACCCGTTCATGGACCTGTCGCGGTACAACGAGGTATTCGGCCTGGCCGAGACCTGCCGTATCGCCCGCAAGTTCAAGGACTATCTCGAGCACACGAATGCCTGGGAGGAAGCGGCTGCCGAGCACGGTGTCGAATCCGTAGTGGAGCTGGCCGACACCCGCCCGGAGCTGTTGCTGAAGCTGTATTTTGAGGTCTATGCGCTGCTCGATGACCCTGACGAAGTCGCTCGCCTTCGCGCGGCCGGCTTCGACGGCGCCATCTACGGTGGTAGCGGCGAGACCGCGATGGAAACCGAGTACCGTGTCTTCTCCGAAGACCAGGTGCGCTCGGTGTGGGATACGCGGCTTGCTGCGTAGTTTCACTTCTCAAGCCACGGGCCTGTCCCGTGGTTTTTTCACGCACAAAAAATGGCCACGCAAGGTGGCCATTTGGAGCGTCAGGGCTTGGCGAGTAGCCGCTGCCCTTCCCTATCTGCCCTGTGATACAGCTGCGAGTAGTCGCCACGCATGGCGTTCCACTCATCGGCGCGAAGCTTGCCCAGGAACTTGCGGCGCGCATCGATGTCGGTTAGGGCCGCGGCTTCCTTGAGCTGCGTGTCCAGCAACTCGCCCATCTTCCGTTCGGCAGCCTGCTCCAGCTGTCGGCCGGCACCCTGGCGATGCAAGTGCATGCCGCGCAATATGCTCGGCGCGTGCACGTCGGCAGCGCGCTTCACTTCCCACATGGTGCGGGCGTTGCGTACCTGCTGAATGCCCATGTGACAGCGGCTCTCGAACTTCTGCGTCTCCTGCTGGATAAACCACGTACCTGCGTCCAAAATTACCTCCTTGTTAACTTTTAATTTCCCAACATCAACCGCAAATTTGTCGCGGCTGCGCCGGCCGAGCCTTTGCCTAGATTGTCGAGCACCACTGCGACCATGCTTCCGCCGCTTGGTTGCCCAGCAACCACCACCAGCGCCTGATTCGTGCCGTTACAGCACTGAGGGTCGACACGATGGTCAATCTCCGCCGCGAGAACAACACGCACGTCCTGGTGGACGCGATAAGCTTCCTGGTAGGCGTGCAAGACCCGGGCTTCCGTCTGGGGGACGAAGGTCTGGACCATCATCCCCTGCTTCCACGGCCCGACGGTTGTTGTCAGGACGGGTACCGCGCCAGTGTAGCGCGCGATTTCAGGCAGGTGGCGGTGCTCGCGTCCGAATTGCACCAGGCGTGGCATGTCGTCCGGTTTGGCTTTGCGGCCGCCGGCGGAATAGCCCGTGATGCCCTGGAACTGAAGATGGCTGACACCGAAGGCGTCGACCAGCGGCTTCCCTGCCAGGATGCACGCCGAAGCGAAACACCCTGGATTGGCGACCCTCCGCGCAACCGAAATAGCCTGCGCAGACGTCACCTCCGGGAACCCATACACCCAGTCCTCCCTGCAGCGATGCGTTGCACTGGCATCCAGGATGCGCGCGCCCGGGTTGACAGCTTTGACGAGCGCAACTGCTGCGCCCGCTTCTGCGTCCGGGAGACACAGGACCACGACATCCGACAGGCTGAATGCGTCCTGTCGCGCGCCGAGGTCCTTACGCAGAGCCTCCTCCACGGTGATGAGCTCGATGAGCCCTTCGGCCTGGAGTTTCTCGAGGTGCGGCTGAAGTGCCGCGCCCACTGTGCCAGCGGCACCATCGACGAACACCCTCAGCATGCTACGCTCCGCAGCTCGCGAACCAGTTCGACCATCATCTTCTCCCGCGCGCCGGCGAAGAAGCCGTGCGGAAAGACGACCAGGTTGTGCCGGGTCACCGTATCGTTGGCGAAGACCAGGTCGGCGCCGGTCTCCTCAATCTGGCGCAGCGCCAGGCGGTGCTGTTCCAGTTGCGGGTCGCCAGCGGTAGTTTTGAAGCCAACCAGATAGACGTCGGGCCGGTGAGCTTTCACCAAGGGCAACAGCTTCGGCGTCGGCGTCAAGGTCATGGGCAAAAGTGCTTCCCTTGACGCCAGTCGCTTCGCGTACTTCCCCGAGGGGATGTCTCCGATTTGGCCGGAGACGTCGCACAGGGCCACGTTGAATACGATTGCGCGGGTGTCCGGGTCGGCCAGGACCTCCAGCAGCCGGGCTTCCACGTCCTCGTTGGTGTCCAGCGGGGAATCGTGGTCGGCCATGGTAGTCAGGTGCAGTCGGGCGACGTCAGGGCCCAGTTGTGCAAACAGCTGGCGTGCGGTCTTGCCATAGGCTGGAGCGCTCAACGCACAGTGCGCGCGTACGTACTGATGCGTGCCACCGCCAAAAATATGAATAGTCATGATGTCTATGTCCTCAGTTTAGTGGAAAGTCCCACACCCTGTATAGGGCGGGAGCACTTTGCGCGCGGTCGTAAACACGCGATTCCTCGCTATACGAAGAGAGGCCGCCGGCCGGCGGCTGCAACCTCTGAGGAGTGCTCATGACCACGCAAAAGCAAGTTCGGGCGGAAGCCGAAGACGACCTGGAGATGGAACTGGAGGATAGCGGACCTGCTTTTCAGGTATTCGCCACCGTCAAAGCCAGCCATGAGTACAGCATTTACCTGTCGAGCTCCGTAACGGCTCTATCCGCCTACGACGAGTTGTGCCATCGCCTTCGCTCGATGACCGAAAACGACGAGGTCAAGCTTTACATTAATACGCCTGGTGGTGCAGTAATTTCGGGCTTGGCCGTGATTCAGGCTATGCGCGAAAGCAAGGCGACCATCACCACCATCCTCAATCCCCAGGCGTTCTCGATGGGAGCCTTGATTTTTCTCTGCGGGGACGTTCGCGTCGCCCCTCCTAACAGCCTGCTCATGTTCCACAACTACAGCGGTGGTGGCTCGGGCGGTAAGGGCAACGAACAGGCGGCGGAGCTGTCCGCCATCAATGCCTGGTTCGAGGAGGTACTGCATGACACCTGCTCTCCCTTCTTGACGAAGAAGGAACTGCGGAGTGTACTCCAGGGGAAAGACCTCTGGATGCGCAGCGCTGAAATCAACAAGCGCCTGCACGAACTGAAGAAGGCCACCAAAAAGTGACTTCTCTTCAAGGAAAACGGGCCATCACTGCAGGTGTGGTGGCCGTCTGTGCGGTGGTCATCACTGGCTGTGCGACGCTGAGCTACCTGCTTGGCGACTCGCCCGTGAGAGCCCCAAAGGTCAAACAGGAGGAGCCGGCATCTCCCGCCGGCTTTTCCTTGCCCGGCAAAGCCCACCCCGGCTGCTGGGAACTGACCGTCACCGACTCCGAGCTGGCCGCGCGCTGGGTCGCCGGCTGCGACGCGCCCGGCACACTCGGCGACCTGCCCTGGCCGAGCGGCGTGGTTCGGTTACCTACCGACGGCGATGCCGCGCCGCCGATGGCTCTGGCCCAAGCCCAAGCGACCCTTTCGGCTGAGCTGGCGCAGAGCGGCCTTGGCGCCCTGCTCTACCTGCCAGCGAACGCCGCCGGAGGCGGCTACTACGTGGCGGCCTGGTCGAGCGACGACGAGGCGGAAGACTCCGAGGACGCGCCGGTGCCGCGCGGCCTGCGCATCGGGCGCTACGGCGCGCCACCCTCGAGCATTGTTACGCCAGCGGGGCGGGTGTACCTAAGCCCGGAGCTATCCCCGAAGCGTGTCGTGGCCGCACCAGAGATTCATCAGCCGGACCAGGATTCAGCCGAACCACCTGCCACCCTGGAGACCGACGACCAGGCGGAGGCTCCGCCAACCACTACGGAGGCCGCGCTAGTGCCGCTGCTGGCGCCCGCGGGCGACACCGCCCCGAATGTCGAGCCCGCGGCCTGACGCCGTCTCGTGCGCCGCTACACGCAGCGGCGCGCGGGGCACCAGGTCAAGACCAGCACCACCAGCACCAGCAGCGCCGACCAACCATGGAATGGGATGCCCAGGACTGGCGGCACCTGGTCACCGCAGACCCCTGTCGCTTCGAACATCGATGGCCAGGCATCGACCCACGGCAGGTTGTTCAGGATGGCGGCAACCTTATCACGGCCGCACGACACGCTCGGCACGGAAATCGCCCACTGCACGCGCAGGGACGCCAGCACGCCGACCGCTGCCACTAGGGTCGCGACGGCGCGCGTTGCCGAAGCCAGCTCACGGCCAGGCCACCTGATGCGCACAAGCGCCAGCAGGCCGAGCAAGAGCAACACATAACGCTGGAGAATGCACATCGTGCAGGGCTGCAGGTTCCACGCCCACTGGAGGCTGACGGCGGTGCCGAGGGCCCCGAAGGCCAGGCTCGCAGCAGTGAGATTCAACAGGACCGGCCGCTTCATTTTGCACCACCTGTGAGAATCTTCGCCAGCAGGCCAAGCGGCCCGCGGGCGGCTGCCTTGCGGCCGTCGGCGTAGACGATTTCGCAGCCGTCGCTGTACCGGTAGAGCGTCACGCCGAACCAACTTCTGCTGAGCAGCGGCACGCGCACGCTTTCGGGCGCCGGGTCTGCTGCCGGCCGCAGGGTCGGGACGTACATCGAAAGCAATGGGGACACCCGAAGGGGCTTGGCGGCGCGGCGCGCGCGCGACGAGGATTGGCTCATGGTGATAGGTGATGTAAGTTGCGCTTAGTATACCGTCTAAACGCGTATACGGCAACGTGGCGTGCTATACCGCCTTCATGCAAATCCAACTTCTCATCACAGACTTCGACGGCGTGATGCACCCCGGGCTGGCCGGCACGTTCATTTACCTGGACCGTTATCAGGCCTTCCTGCGAAAACATCCAAGCGTGCGCCCTGTCCTATCGACCAGCTGGCGCGAGGACTACTCCTGGGCCGAGCTCATGGCGCTGTTCGCCGCCGACCTGCGGGACCGCTTTCTGGGTGCGACGCCGGTGCTAACCGACGCGTTACCGGCCGTGCGCGAGCGGGAGATTCTTGCCTGGCGCCGCGCCCACCGCCTTGAGCACCTGCCCTGGGTGGCGCTTGACGATGACGCAAGCCTGTTCACGCCTGGCTGCCCGAATCTGGTGCTGTGCGAGACCATCCGCGGGTTGCGGCCCGCGCAGCTGGCGGAGGTAGAAGCCAAGCTGGGACTTGCCGCCTGAGCCTGGATATTAAAAAACCCCGCACGGATGCGGGGGTGAGTTGTAACGTTCGGCCGATTATGCGGCCTTCTCGGTGACTTCGAACACCCGGCGGAAGTCCGCGGCATACACGGGCACGAACCGGTCCCAAAAGGCTTCGTGATGGGCGTCATGCGTGATGCAGAAGCGTGCGAAGTCCTCGGCGAATTCCTCCTCGTCGCCGTTGAATTCCACCTTCCAGTCGGGCACGGTGAAGCGCCCGGCACCACAATCACGGCCGTTCACGTAAGCCAGCGCCTCCGCGATGATGTGGCCATACTCGTGCGCGATGGTGAGCAGAACCTCCTCCTCAATTACACCGTACGAGATGTAGCGGTCCTGGATTTCTGCGACATTGACGACGACGCGCGGCTTGGAGCGGAACTGGCTCATGTTCGAGTAGTAGCCCACCACGCCTTTACGCGGCTTGCGCATAGTCGCGACAATGAGCTCCCACTCCGGGATTCCCAGCTCGTGCAAGCGCGCGATGAACTTTGCCTTCGCCAGCTTGAGAGAGAACTCGGCGGGGTGCGGTGCACGGGTAATACGGTCGGTCGATTTTTCGGTCATGGTCTGTCCTCGGAAAGTTAAAGTGCCTGTCCCGTATAGCCGGCGCCAGCGCTACAGCCAAAAGAAGCGCCCCGACGGTGCGGGGCGTGCAGGTAGTCAGTCGTCGTAGCCCTCCGCTTTTCGGCGGATTTTCTGCGTCGGGTCGATGACGTTGCTCGACTGCGTGGCGTGCTGGATTACCCGGATATGGTCCGACGTCAGCGTCTTGATAATCCAGACGACAAACGTGCCCTTGTGCTTGATGAGCTCGCCCAGGAGCTCAAACAGGGCCTTGAAGATGGCTTCAGCGATGACCTTCAGGCCCGGGACGACGAGCGACACCAAGAGAATGCCAAAGCCGATGGCGATATAAAAAAGATACTGGTTCATAGGGCGGACTGCCTTCCATATGCCTGCCGGCGAGGCTTCGCGGCCACCGACGGCATCGACTGTTTCGTGAGCCCCGGCGGGGTCCCAGTGTCGGTATAGCGAACTTGGCCAGCAGCCCGGGTCTCTCCAGGGTGGCGGACCTGGGCCCGGCGTACGTCCCGGCCGCGCGGCGCTGTGCGCGTGCCCGTGAAGCCCTGGTTCGAGAGCGGCGTCCTGGCAACCAGGAACGGTGGCCGCCGGTCAGCCATCTCGCCCCGATGGTCCGTACGCAGGTGGAGCCTCGCCAACGGAGGCTCCACCCGTTGCGACTGTTCCCCGTGCAGCCGGGAACTTATCGCCAAGTCCGGCCGGTCAGAGCGGCTCGGGGACCGCATCCTTTTCCTTCGGCGCGACGTCCCGCAGCCCGATGAGGAACTGCTCGTACTGGCCTTCCAGGTCGAGGGTAGTGACGCCGGCGGGGAGCCCCGTCGGGTAGTTCGTTTTCTTAAACTCCGGTACCGGCGGGAATTCAATGGCCTGGGTCGATACGTGGAAGGTCCGGGAACCCGAGCAGACCACGCACTCACCGACGCCCATTCGCGTGAGCTTGTCCGGCGAGATGCGGTATTCCTCCTGCTGGCGCCACGACTCGCCCACACCGCCCGACTCGGACTGGCTGGACTCCGGCGTCACCCGCAGGGACTGGGCAGATGCCGACTCAGACTTACTTGCCGATACCGAGTGCTGGTAGTTCTTCTCCTGGCCGATGAGGTCCGCCGCCTTGGTCGCCGAGTCAATCGAACCCAGCTTGAAGAAGCACTTCGTCCAGGTGTTACCGATAATCATTTCCTCGAATTCCGGCGAGACCGAAGCGAGGTTGGCGAACGTCTGGAAGGCCGGAATCATCATCACCCCCGCGCTTCGGGCCTGCTCAAAAACCCTACTAATTCCAGGCATAACATAGGAACCCATCTCGTCCGCGAAGCAGATGAACGGTGGATTCGGACGCTCGGACTTCGTCAGGCCCTGCATCTTGGCGACGGCCGTGCGCAGGTCGGACAACACCATCTTGCCGAGGTTGAGCGCGGCCGTGTCTTTACCCATCGTGGGCAACATGACGTAGCACATCTTGTTGTTTTTCACGATGTCGGTGAGGTCAATTTCCGGCGTCGTGGTATTGAACACCTTGCCGAATTTGCCCTGCGCGAACTGCGCGATACGTCCGGACATGCCGCCCAGGATGGTCTTGAGCTTCTCGGTGTCGACCTTGATGCCGGTCTTGTCCTGCTTCTTGAAGGTGTCCAGGAACACCTGCAGCACCATGAATGCCTGGCTGTCCAGCGGCACGAGCGACTCGACCTTCCCGATGGCGGCGGCCGACTGCAGCATGATGGCCAAGTCCATGAAGGTGTAGCGCTTGTTCGCTGCCTGCAGCGCGCCGACCAGCACCGTCAGCGCGTAGTTGGCCGACTGCTTGTAAAAGTCCGAGCCAGGGTTGTTGTCGCTCGATGGCAGCAGGTTCAGCAGCCGCGATGCAATCTCGTCCGGGTCGCCGTTGAGCAGCGGGTTGTACGTGTTGCTGTTGTCCGGGTCGTCCACGTTCATCACGTAGAACTCGTCCTCGCGGCCGAAGATGCGCGCCATGTAGGCGAGCTGGTCGCGCACGTCCTTATCCAGCTTGGCGTCAATGAAGAGCCAGCCGCCTCCCCTTGCGGTCTGCTGGAAAAGGATGTTCATACCAAGGACAGTTTTGCCCACGCCCGACTGGCCGATGATGGCCAGGTGCCTCATTAACTTGTCATTTTCGACGTCAAGCGGCAGGTGGCGGTCCTTCGTGAATCCGATACGCAGGCCTCCCAGGCCTGCTGTTTCGGGGAAGGTATCGTCCGAGCGGAGGACGAAGCCCTCCTGCACGTCATCCTTCACATTGCGCAGGCGGCGCTTGGCCTCCTCCTGGAAAAACTTGTAGGTGCCGGCGCCGCCGATGGCTGCGAGGGCCATGGCGATGGGGTTACCGGCGAGGGCGGGATGGCTGGCCGCCATCCCCGCTACGAGCGGGGCTGCGACCGGCCAGAAATCCTCCCGCCCGATGAGAGAGCGTACGGGCATTATTTGGTCCCCGGTGGTGGGTTGTTGATGGTGGTGCCCTGGCGGTCGAACTGGTCGGTCATGCCCGGAGCGATGGTTTGCAAACTGCCTGGTGCCTGGTTCAGGCCGTTCAGCGTGTCGGCTGGGTTGTAGTTGCCCTGCACCGCGCCGTCGGCACCCGGATTGTTGAAGTCCAGGGTCGTAGCTGCCGGCTTGCCGCCGCCATCCGGAGAAATCGTCACGTAGGTCGACAGGGTCTGCGGACCGTTGCTGCCGGTATCCAGCGTGACAATGACCTTGTAGCGGCCCACCGGGCGGTCACCGTAGTCGTGCTCGGTCGTATAGGCTTTTCCGCCGGCGTCCTTCACCATCATGGTCGGCGTCGAGCCATCGCCCCAGTCAACTTTCACGTTGCTCACCGGGTTGTTGTTCGGCTGGTCGACGAAGTAGTTCGGCCAGTTGGACGGCACTGCCGCCTCGAGCACATAGGCGCGGAAGTTGCCGTTCGAGAGCATCGGCAGAATGTCGGTGTTCGTCACCAGGGCCAGCGTGCCTGCGCCCGGCTTGTTCACCACCGTCGAGTTGCTGACCGAGCTGTAGAACGCCTGAGCGCTATCGGTGACACGCTGGGTCATCGCGGCGGCGGCTTCGGGGGACATGTTGGCCGACGAGGCGTCCAGGTCCAGCGAGTTAATCCAGCGCGACAGGTCCATCTTGTCGAAGTCCAGGGCAGCCATCTGCTCGAGCGAGAAGCCCCAGCAGCGCGGCTCCTGTGCCGTGCCCCACGGGTGGCGCGGGATGTCCAGGTCGACCGTGATGGCGTAGTTGCACCAGCGCGAGTTGGCATTGCAGCCACCCGACAGGTAGAAGTACTTGCCATGCTGGGTAGAGTCCCCGTACGGAGTCCAGCCCGGCGTACCTGGCGGCAGGTCTGTCGGCACCATCAGCGGCGTGTAGTCGTTTTCCGGACGGCCCGGGTCAACCTTCTGGGTCGCATACTCCACCAGCACCTTGCTGTGGATGTTCCCGGACACCGCAGCGGTGATGTAGTTCGGGTGGAAGATAAAGCGCTGGTTACTCACGATGACCGGGTCGCCACGGCCACGGTTCGGGTCCGCCTGGTAGGCGGCCGTATCCAGCGTGCCATCCTTGGCGACGTAGGTCACCGCCGGCCAGGCGGACGTCGGCAGCGAGGTGTACAGCGGGAACTGGGCGTACTCGGTCGCACGCTTCTTCGCGCCCAGGCCATTGGTGGCCTTCTTGTCCGTGATAGCGTAGTAGTACAGGCACTGGCCGTCGACGCTGTGGCAGGAACCCACCGCAGTGACGAATTCGTTGACGCTCTGGCTTACGGCGGCGAACGCGCTGTTCGTCGCCATGGTCGCGGTCACGCCGTAGTCGCCAGGCTTGTAGAACGAGGTGAACTGCTGCACGCGCCAGTTGACGTCCGCCGTCGAGATGTCCGAACCGGTCAGGTCGGTCTCAACACCGGTCGGGCCTTCCGGCAGCTTGGATGCATCGCAGCTGTCGTCCAGCTTGCTGCAGGTGAGCACAGACATGGTGCCCGGCGTGGATGCGCACTCCTGGAACGGCGCCACGGAAATCGACTTCGCGATGAGTTGCAGCGCTTGCGACTGGGTCATCTCGCTCGGCTGCATCCCGTTGGTATTGGTGGCGGCCGACACTTCCTGCAGCCACACGTCGTGCGCAGCCTGCTGGGCGGCTTGCGTCAGGCAGTACGCCGGGTATTGCCAAGTCCAGACCTGCGAATTGTTCGCCTGCGCCTGCTTGACCCACTTGCCGGTGTTCAGGTAGCCGGTGTACTTCGGCGCGTACGGCACGGGCTGGCCGAAGAGCGCGGAGAAATTTGCCGTCGTCGGCTTGGTGGTGACCGTGTCAGCCACCGCCAGGGCGTCCAGCTGCGCGCGGCCCTGCTCGTTCACCGTAAGGGCGAGCATGTCGTCGAAGACGCAGTACGAGCGGGTCTTCTCCACGCATTGGCGGATGGGGAAGCCAGATTTCTTCGAGCAGTACTCGCCCAGGTAGTGGCTCAGGCCCTTGCGCTTGGCGACCGAAAGCTTGATTTCGTCCGCGGTGCAGGAGCCGAGCTTGTACCAGGCATCGCTGCCCTCGAACACGAAGTCCTTGCAGCAGTTCGAACCGATGGCCTTCGAATTCGGTGCGTCCATCATTGCGGAGGCGCCAATCTGGATTGCAGCAGCGGCCGCGTTGGCCGTTGCTGCGGTCATCGCCGAGCTGCCCATGACAGCCGACGACTGCAGCGCGGTAGACAGCAGGCCAGTCGACGCACCACCGGTCGCGACCATCGTGGCGGCGATGATGGCAATCGTGATGAAGGTGTTCAGGAAGTTACCCACTGCGTAGTGGCAGCGCAGGTCCTGACCCGAGAAGATGTACGGGTCGTTCTCCTTCATACCTTTTTCCACGCCCTCGAGCTTCGACATGGCGGCATTGAACTCACCCAGCCCCTGGCCGACCTGCGACTTGATGGACAGCTGGTCCCAGCCCCAGGCGCCGACGTGCATGCAGTTGCTGACGTTGGCCAGCTCGGTGCAGGACGTGGTCTGGTTCGTGCAGATGTAGCTCTGGTCTTGCGTGAGCGCGAAGCCGTTATCCTGGATGCCGGAAGGGGTCGTGCCGTTCAGCTGGCAGTTGTCTTTGCCCACGAGGCATTTCGGTACAGTGCCGGCCTGGCAGATTTGTTGTTCGGTGCTGTTGACGCAACGGCCGTCCGGGCCCACCGCCGTGCTGGCGCTCAGCGAGCTGCCTCCGCCCGATACGGTGCCTGCGCACTGGTTGGACGTCGTCGTGCACTGGGTAAGCGGTGCGGAGCAGGCGACTTCCTTCTTCTCCATAACGCCGGTCACGGGGTTCTTCACCTCGGAGAAGCACGTATTCGAGCAGGTGGTCACCGGAGGCGCATAGCAGACATAGTTGTCGACCTTGGTTTCGGTCAGCGCTACGGAGCTGTTCAGCGGCGCCGTCGTGTCAGCACCCTGGGACGCGGCCGAAATGACATTGGACTGCGTGGTATTCGAATTGAGCGTAATGCACTCTTTGTTGACCGGCAGGGTGCCGTCTTGCGTCCAGGCGCCGAATGCGCACCGGTACGTGTAATCCGCACTGGTGATGTAGTTGATTGTATTGACGGTCACCGTGGAGTTAATCTGGGAGGCAACCATGCTGCAATCCCGCTTCACCGTGTCGAACGGTGTGCCGGAGTCGCATTTGTAAACCGGGTCCGTCTCCACGCACTGGAACTTGCGGGCCCAGTTCCAGCATGCCGAGGGGTAGCCGGAAATAGTCGGAGCCGGGACCGATGTCGTCTGATTTGCCGCGAAGGCAATCTGCCGGGGTGCACTATCTGTGCAGGTGCGCTGAGCGATAAGCTCCTGACACTTCTCTACCGCCTGGCTTGGCGTGGAAAAAAGCGCTGCAGTGACCATGGTAATTGCCATGGCCACTCCAGCAAGGAATTTGGAGGTATTTGTCGTTTTCACAGGAAGCTTCCGGAATGCCGTTGGGCTACTGGTAGTATAACGAGAAATAACTCAATCAGCAAGTTAAGTGGTCAGCCGGCGACGACCGCGACGTGGGCCGGTGTCCGTCAGGTCCAGCGCTTTCTCCCGATTGTCGCCTTTGTAGCGGCTGCCCGGCTTCTTCAACCCAGCCTGGACCGCGCGCGAATGCTCGGTGTAATACTTGTCACCGAGTTCCAGGCCAGGAAACTTCGCGACAGCCGCAGCGTCCGCAATGGCCAGGCCTTCCCGACGCTCAGCGCGCGACAACTCCGCCTGCGAGTCTATCGGCTGGGCCGCAGCGGCAGCAGCTGGTGCCGGTGCGGGCTTCACCACGGCAGGCGCCTTGTCCGCAGCAGGTTTCGTCGCCTCTTTCGCAGGCTTCGCGTCTTCCTTCGGCTTCTTCGTGGCGGCCGGCCGGCTAACCGACTCGTCCTTGACCGGCTTGGCCTTCGGCGCGGGTACCGGCGGCGGCGTTGCGGCCGCACCGGCTGCCACCTCATCCGGTTCCGCCGGGGCGGGCGCTGCTGGTGCGGCGGGCGCATCGGTAGCAACTTCATCGGCCACCGGACTGTCGGCCTCGCCCTCTCCCTCGAACTGCGGCGCGACGTCCGCATCCTGCGTCAGGAAGGCCAGCGCATTGCTCAGCGCGCTCGACGAGGTGTCGTCTTCCTCGGCTTGGACCTCCGGGGTGGCTTCACCGGCCAGTGCAGCGGCAAGCTCCGCCATCTCCTGCGCCTGCTGGTCCAGCTCCTCCGCCTGGCCAGCCTCAACCACCTGCTCGGGTGCGGATTCCACGGCGTCCGGTTTCGCGGTCGAGACCGATGCCGGTGTCAGCGCCGCGCCGGCGCCATCACCTGCCTTCAGGCCCAGCACAGCATCATCGGCGGGGTTGGACACCGGTGCGGAACGGAACCCGCCACGCGCCCGCGTTTTCGGCTTGCCAGCCTTCGGAGCGTCACCCGCCGGGTCTGCCGTGAGGCCCAGTGCCGCCATGGCATCGGTGCTGTCGACGTCGGCGAGTTTGAGGCCGTCGGAGACATCCGGAGTGCGGGGTTCTTCGCGGTTGGCGCTCGGCGCGTTATTTACGCGACCATCCGGGTCGGCGTTCGGGGCAAGAATCTGGACCGGGAATGGCGACTTGACGGAAATGCGGTAGTTCAGTTTCTTCCACAGGTCATCCGCATGCAGCACCAGGATGCCGCGCAGCACCACTGCCTTCTCACCGGTACCGGACTGGATGTCCCACAGCGGGTTGCTGTCGGATACGCGCTGTTCCTTGACCGCGCCATCCTTGTCTTTGGACGTGTACGTTTCGACGAGCAAGCCTTCCTTGCGCAGCCGCTCGACCAGAATGCGGGTGTACTTGGCCATCTTGCCCGCGTCGCGGCGGGTCAGGTCGAGCGCAGCGGCCACTTCGGCCGGCAGTCGGCGAATTGCCTCGTCGCGCCACGGCGCCTCGTAGACGAACAGGTACGGGCTGTCGGGCGGATTGTTGACCTGGTTGGCCACGCCTTTCTTGCCGCGCTGGACCACCGGAGCCTCCCGCAGGAAGTCGATGAAGTCCTTCCAGAGCAGGTCTTCCGGCTGCAGGCGCTCGAGATGGCGCTCTTTTTCACCGGCCGTCGCCTTGCGGTCTGCCTGGGACAGTGCACTAATCGTGCGCATGGCCAGCGTGGTCGCATCGCGCTCGCCGCGCAATTCTGGCATCTTGCTGGGGGCGTGGTCGTACTTGACGGCCAGCAGCAGCGCGCGCTGATGCACTTCCGGGAGTGCCTGGAAGCCGGGCAGCGTCGCCAGAATACGAGCACTCTCGCGAGAGTGCAGTCCCTTCCTCTTCCAGCCACCCTTGCCGTCCGGCTGGAACGTGATGAGCTTTCCAATATCGTGGGAAAGGGCGGCGACAAGCGGCATGCGGAACTCGGGTGTGACTTTGGCCGCCGCTTCGGTAACCACGTTGAGCGTGTGCTCGAGCAGGCCGACTCCGTGTCCCAAGCCAGCGTAGTGGTCGGGTGCCTGCAGCAGCAGCTGCAGCAGCTCTTCGGCCAGCTGGCGCTCGGCCGGCGTAAGCATCTTGACCGCGTCGGCCATCACGCCTTGCAGCTGAACGCGCGCGACATCGTCCTTGGGTCCGGATGGCTTCCCGTCCAGGCTCACAGGCTGACCAGTCAGCGTCGGCGTGGTCGAGCGCGGCAGCCGCCCGAGCGAGTAAGGCGCAACGGTGACTTTCCAAAACTCGCCGACCGGTTTCAGGTGCAGACGTTGTTGGCGCAGCCCCAGCTGGCACTGGACTTCAGCAACCAGGGCGCCGACGCCGAGGGAGACCGCCCATACCACGGCCATCGGAGCCGTCCAGTACACCAGCAGGCGCCACTGGACCGCGGCTGCTGTGCCCAAACCATGCATATCAAGGGCCGGCACCCACGGATAATGCATCAGGTGCTGGTACAAGGTTTCAGCCCACGCGGGGTCGCCAAGGAACAAGACCAGGGCGCCGATGACGTACCAAAACAGGGTCACACGCAGCAGAGAGGTCGAGAGAGAGGTAATCATCAGAGCAATCCGGATTAGAACTGGGTCAATTCCACTAAGTAGTGGTATAGCGAGAAATGCGTTGCACGACAGGTACGAATAGCACAGATAGGCGCCAAAGCTGACGCAATTAACACAAAAATGCTTGACATAAGGGCTACTTTTTGGTAAAACTAGAACTGTGGCCTATATCTAGTTCCCAACTCTTCAAGAGGTGCTAGATATAGTAGGCGCCGAGAGGGCGTCAACCAGTTGTCGGAATTGTTAAAATCATGAGTAAACAAGATAAGTTTTTCTTTCTCCCTACCGAGCCTGTCCCGGTTAACCGCCGTGTGTATGCCGCGGCAAAGAAACCATTTTCCTGGCTCTGGCAAGGGTTGACCGATGTGACCGGGCCCTGGCGTACGGCCCTGCCTTGGGCGATGCTTGCTGCCGTCGGCATCTCGCTTTTGCAGTACGCCCGCGAAGGCCTGACGACACCCGTGATGCATGCGGTTGTCTCGACGGGTGCCGTAGGTCTCGTCTGGACTCTTTACCTCGGTGCGCTCATCGCCATCATCAAGGTATTGCAGCGCTGACTCGAATAATCCCTCATCGTTTCCGACATGCTTAAAGCCCCGTCAGCGCCACACTGACGGGGCTTTTTACTTTTGCAAAAAATAACGCCCGGCTAACCGGGCGTTATCCTGTTGCCTAGCTTCAGGCGTTGCGCGTGATGTCTCGCGCCTGGTTGATGAGGTCCAGAAGCTCGCTCGGCTTGCGGCCCTCTGCCGAGGACAACACGCCGTCGACGTTGCGACGCTGGTTGTCCAGACGCTCAGCGCGCTGCTCAGCCAATTGAACCTGACCTTGCAGTTGTGCCGCACTGTCGGTTGCCTTCTCGCCCGAGAAAACGTTCGGCATTGCCGACTGACCTTCCGTGCCCGGCATCGGCTGTGGCGTCGGTGCCGCCGCTGCAAGTTGCGGTTGCGGTTCTGGCGCAGCAACCTGAGGCATGGCTTGCGGCTGCTGGGCGGTCGGCATCTGCTGTGGTGCTTCTGCTGCGACCATCTGACGCGGTTCCTGCTCGCGGCCCTGCTCCCGCTCCTTTTCGCGATGCTCGTTGGCCGCCAGCTGCTTGCGCTCATCCGGCTTGCCCTGCTCCGGTGGGTGGCCCGCCTGGCTGTTCACCGGCTGGGTGGGCTTTTCCTGCTGCTGCCGTTGGTCGTGCGCTGCGAGTTGCTGCGGCTGCTGGCCATTCGGCTGCTGCTGGCGCGGGTCGTGCTGGTCCGGTTGCTGGCCGGCTTGGCGCGGCGTGGGCTGGCCGGGCTGCGGGTGGCCGGGCTGCGGGTGGCCGGCTTGCGTCTGAGCCGGCTGACCTGGCTTGCGGTCCTCAGCGTGTGCCGGTGCCTGCGGGCGGTGTCCAGCGTCAGCCTGCTGACCAGCTTGCTGCGGCTGGCGCGCGTCGTGCTTCTCCGGCTGATGACCAGCTTGCGTCTGGGCCGTCTGGCCCGGCTTACCGGTGTCAGCGTGTGCCGGTGCCTGCGGGCGGTGTCCAGCGTCAGCCTGCTGACCAGCTTGCTGCGGCTGGCGCGCGTCGTGCTTCTCCGGCTGATGACCAGCTTGCGTCTGGGCCGTCTGGCCCGGCTTAC